>Ga0209916_1000094_pt1 | contig 198891 bp, 191 predicted proteins | sample ThiBio_1000_plan_FD_183956 | JGI IMG/M metagenome (GOLD analysis project Ga0209916, IMG submission 183956) | Wastewater bioreactor microbial communities from Cape Town, South Africa - Thiocy_solids_2 (SPAdes) | ecosystem: Engineered > Bioreactor > Thiocyanate-remediating > Anaerobic-Aerobic ...
AGAGCGTTCTCGCCTGGCTCGATACCCTTTAGCGGCAAGGAAATAATGTGGAGGAGATCACACACCATCCCCGCATAACACCGGAAACGTGGTGCTCCTTCACATTATGATCTGCTGCTGATTACTGGAGTAATGGCGAGCTCGCCATTACTCAAGCCAATTGGCAAGATAGGCAGCGTGGTCGGGTCGTGGCTCGAGTGTGATGGAGAGGTCGGCACAGAGGAACGCAGCGCCGATCTCGGCAACGAGTTCCTCCCGCGCATAGGCGTGGTCGCCAAAGCGCTTACCAAGATCGCGATCGCAACGATGCGATGGCGACGTCCAGTGAACCAGTTCGTGCAGCACTGTCGCGTAGTAGCCTTCGGCGGCACTCGCCGTGGGCGTGTCGATGAATTGCGCATAAGGCGGCATTTCGATGCGATCGGCGGACGGCATATAGCAGGCACGGTTGCCCCTGTGCACGATGGTCGCTCTGGTCGCGGCGATGAACGCGTCGGCGCGCTCGACCCGGATGGACGCGGATTCTTTGATCGGGGACGGCTGAGCCGGTGTCGGCGCCGGCAGGCCATCGATCTGATCGGTGTTGAAGACAGTGTAGGCACGCAGCATGGGAATGCGCGTCACCGTCGCGTCGCCGGTCACAGCATCATCTTCGGCCTGTTCGATGGTCTTGGCATAGACCACGGTTGCGCCATGCTCGCCTTTGCGAACCTGCGCTCCGAGGGCTTGGGCCTGGCGGTAGGTCATCCATGTCGAGGACGAATAGCCGCGCTCTATCGTCTCGGACCAGAGAATGAGAACATTGATGCCGCGATAAGGTGTGCCATCGTGGCGAAGCGGTCGGATTGAATCTAAGTCTTTGGACGTTGTGGTCCAGGGTTTGATCCACGAGCGGGTACCCTGCTCCAGATCACGGATGATGGTATCGGTGACGCGCTGATAAATGTCGGCGCGCGGGTTCGCACTGAGATGCTTGCTCATCGGGGATGTCTTTCGATGTGAGGTGACGAGGACCGGCGCGGCCTGGAGCGACCGCGCCGGATGCGGCTCAGTCGGCGCTGCGGCGCGACCAGATCAGCGAGTGCACGCCGTCTTCGCCCTCGACCAGGTTGGCGTAGATCGGGCTGGCGAAGCTCGGATCGTCCAGCTTCACGCTGAAGAAGATCTTGCCGCCGTTTTGAGCGGACTGTTTTTTCCAGGCGGCGCCAAACTCGACAGCACCGGCGAGGATGCGATAGTCAGGAGCCTTGTCGCTTTCCTTTTCGGTCGGGATGAACTTCGCCTTGACGTTAAGGCTGAGCGTTTTGACCGCGCCCGCAAAGCCGTTGTCGCTCTTGGTGAATGTTCCGATGGTCGCCATGATCGTCTCTCCGTTTGCTCTCGGGCTCGCGTGATTGCGGCCTCGATGACGGTCCTTGCGCCGGGCGGCGATCGACCTGCACCGGAGGCCGGAGCGCAGCGGAGGACGGCGAACAGGACGGTTTTTTTGTCTTGCGCGAGGAGACACGCGTAGCGTGGCGGGGAAAAAAGCCGGACGCGCCGTTGCAGGGAAACGATCGGGGCCTACAGGCCCTTTACCGCTCGGCGATACCGTCCATCGTCAGAGGCCCAACACCTGCGTGACCGCATCAGGCAAACGGACGACCGATCGCGCCATCGGTTTCACGACAACGCCTTCTTAGGCGCCGGGCATTCAACTGCGGAGACTGTCAAGCAAGCTGACCGAGCCGAAAGGATCAAAGCCGCTATGACTTTTGCTTCTCGGAAGTGGCGTCACGCCGCCAGGATAAAGCATGCGAGATAGACGGCCGGAATCAGCGTCTTGCGGATGACGAGCGTGGCTGGAACGATGCGGCCGGACCGTGGCGACAGCGCACATCGCCTGAGCTGGTGATCCGCGGCATCTTGGCTGTCGCAGCGGCCCGCGGTCGTTCTCGCCGTGTGGCACCGTTATTCACTTCGACATGCACCGATCCGCGGTGATCATCCGCACGTGAGCGCGACGCGACATTCAGCCGTGGAGGTCCTGGCACCTCGGCTATCGCCAGATGACAGTTCTCCGGCGGCACCGATCACATCGACAAGACAGGCTTCAGATGCAGCGGCAAGCTGACGACTATCGCAGCGGATCGATCGGTACCGTCATCAAACGGCAGGCCCGGTTCCAGTCCTAGTCCCGCCGCAGGAGAAGCCCGACGTGCGGAATCATACGTGCGGCCATCCGCTGGCGTTTTGAATGGCAAAGGATTTGCGTGTAACCGCGCTGCGGATCGGAGCATGTCGCTGACCGGCGGCAGCTCGGGTCAGACTGTCCCCCATGGCCTTAAGGGACGAGCGACGGTGCGTTTCGCTACAGTTCTGCAAGGCATGGCGAGGTGGCCGCACCGTCCGACATTCTTTGCGCGATCTCATTCGCTTGCGGCTGGCGCGCATTGACCGAGGCCACGCGGCAGGCTCCGGACGGTGATACCTTGAGAACGATCAGCTCCTCGATCTCGCGCTCGTGTCCATCCGCTGCCGTATCAGTCCGCCAGACGCGCAAGATCGCAGCATACGGTCGTCCAGCCGCCACACGCCATTCGAGCTTTTCGCCGAACACCCGGCCAGCACCGCGCCAACTCACGGCCAACGGGGAGTGTCGTTGCCGTTTCGGCTGCCAGATCGCGACCCCGACGATGTTGCCCTCATCGGCATACTCGGCCACATAACCCGCCGGACCGGGGCAACGCCATTGATTGAACCCCTCGCGCGATCGATCGGCGCAAGACGGCCCGTGGGTGGGAGTATAGATATACGACCCCTCAGCCGCATGGACGGCTGATATGCCCACAGTCAGCAATCCGATAATTAACCCGGCGCATGCAGGTCTCATATGCGCACGGCCTGCTGTTGTTGTATGCGCCGGGCCTCGGCAGGATTCGACCCGTAAAATATTTTGCGCCGGTTGACCTTGCCCGAAACGACCGTCAACAGACTTGTAATACCGGGCAACAGCCAGAATGCGCCCAGACCGCCGATCGGCAGCATCAGCATCCCCACCACGATGTGGTGAACTATCACCATATTACGCAGGTTGTGACGATCAAAGACTGCCATGTCCTCAGCTTTGATGCCCCATAGCTGGTAGTGATATCGCCGCCCGTAAACAAACATCTTGTCGAAGAAGAACTCCGCCACGCTCCCCAATTGAAGCAGTGCAGCCGTATCGTTGCAGACTGCGACTTTATCGATCTGGATTCGGCGTCCTGAGGGCTCTGTGATTTCGAGATAGGCGTAAATCGTCAGAAAATTGTCGAACTGGTGCTGGCCGTGCGCCGTCACCGTTCCCTTAATATTGAGCAAACCCATTGTCTCACCCTGCAAATCTTCACAGAAGCATGTTAAACGCTAAAGCGTGTCGCATACGTTAAAGCGTTTGATCGCATTTTCGGCAACGCTTGAAGCACCGAACACCGGGCCGGAGGCCGCACTACGGTCCCCCGGCCCGAACATCACGCTGTTTCATTCCGCCGCGATCATGCCCTCGGCGTTGTCCACGGCCCGATCTTCGTCATCGCTCGTCCCGTCAGCAATCGCGTGAACGATGGCGGGATCCGCGATGATCCGGGGTAGCCACCCGGTTCCGGCGACAAGCTGTTCGGCGGCTTCCGCCATCGCTGCCTTCTTCATTGCCGCGATGCGACCAGCGGCTTCCGTCCCAACCGCATCGCTAACGGCAGCGATGATATGGTCCTTGGCGACACGGCCAAAGTAGGATCGCGCCGTCGGCATCCAGTATTGGCTCATATCGAGAGCAAGTGCTGCCGCAAGCGTATCCGCCGCCGCCAACGCATACGGCTTCTTATCCCACGGCACTCTCACCGCGAACACAGTCAGTGCCGCGCAATGGGCGATCAGCGCCATGCGGCTGTCGTGGTCGAGTTCAACGACAAAGCTCCAGAGAGCGGACGGTGATTCTGGCAGTTGCACGGCCCATCGGTCATGACGATCCGCCAACGCTCGTGCGGCGGCGGTATCCTCGATGCCTTCGGCATGGGCCGCGAGTGCCGCGCTGGTGGGCCGGATATCGAGGCAAGACGTGGCTTGGTGATAAAACGTCTGCGCCACCATGGCATGGATCACCGCAATCAGCGCCACATCCGGTTGCTCGCCCAGCGCGAGACGCAAGCCCAGCGTGCGGTGCGCGGTCAGATCACGAACCAGCAAATCCGACAAAGGCTTGCCGGTTGCCGCCTCGTCGTCCTGACCGACCGACAGCCCGCCTTCGTCAAGGTCGTCCGTGCCTGAGCGGCCATCGGCATCGTCCGCGTCCGTCACCGGACTCGCCGGTTGCACATGCTCGTCCTCACGACGCACAAAACCGCGCTCGATCCGCAGCGTCCCATCATGATTTAGTATCACGAACACGCCACAGCGGCTGACAACATCGGGATCATAGGCCTCGCGCTTGGCGTCGATAAGCTTGATCTGAGCCTCAAGCTCGCCAAACCGCTCATCAATGTCATCGGGTAACTCCTCGACACCCTCGAATTGCGAGGTGAGAGCGTCATAGGCTGCCTGCGCGGTCTCATAGGCCGCGATGTCCTCTGACGAGAGATCAACCGGTGACGGATAGAGCCGCCGCAGACCGTGCGAATGCGGATAATCAAGATGGGCTTCCGCCCATGTCCAGCCTTCGTATTCACAAAGCTCCGCAGCCGCGTTCTCCAGCCTCTCCTTGGTCAGACGGTCCAGCAGTGCGGCGTCCTCCAGGTAGCCACCCTGATCCTCCGAGAACAGATCGCGCAGGATGGTCCCTCCCGCCGCCTCATAGGCTTCCAGCCCGACGAAGCGCACACGGCGATCCCGCGCTGGAACATTAGTCTCGGTCAGCAATCGCCGGATCGCATAAGGTTCTCGATTGTGGATGAGGCGCTCAAAAGCGTCGTACTGCCGCACATGATCCTCGGTGATGGCAAAGGCCATCAACTGATCCAAGGTCAAGCCGCCGTCGCGATAGATTTGCATCAGGTTCGGCGAGACCGAACCAAGCCGCAACCGCTGACGCACGACATGGGCTGTCACGCCAAAGCGAGCCGCGATTTGTTCGGCACCATAGCCTTTTTCTTCGGCGAGATACTTGAACACCTCGAATTGATCCGCCGGATGCATGTCGGTGCGGGTGACATTTTCGTCGAGACTGATTTCTTTCGGATCGTTCGTGGTATCGAGAACGCAGCGGATCGGCTCCGACTTCTTGATCTGCTTGCGCTTGGCGCGCAGCAGTTGCGCCAGCCGCCGTCCTTCGCCGACGGTGACCAGATAAAATCCGGTCTCTTCGCCGTCCGCATCCACCTCGGGTTCGACCACAAGGTTTTGCAACATCCCCTTGGCGGCGATGCTGGCCGCAAGCGCGGCAATCGCCGCCTCGCCATGCGGCATCCTGCGGGCGTTCTTCGGTGATTTTTTAAGTTTGCCGAGCGGAATGAAAATTTCCGTCCCACTCTCGATAACGGTTACTGCTTGCTTGGCCGACATGATTGATCTCCTTTTGGCTTCATGGGCGCAGAGCGCACCTCGCGCCTGCGCCCTGCCCGTCGGCGAGACCGGGGTAGCAAGGACAAGGGCGGCGGGGCGGAGGGGGATCACCCGGCCTGCACAAGCGATTTGGGTTATGAGAATTCTCGCAGCGGTCCGCGCGGAAGGTCGGGGAGACCGCCCTACCGGTCCCGGATCTTCCGGGACTTCACCCTTGTCCGCGCGAGGGCGGAGCCATTAGCTCCCAGACAGAAAACGGCGTCTGGACCGCAGCGAAGCGAAGGTCAGTCGGTAGTCGCGAGACCGGTCAAAAAGGCACCCGCAGGAGGGTCAGCATAGCGCCGCCGGCGTGCCAACGGCGGCGGGACCCGGGACCGAGTGCCTCCGGCGAGCGACACATCATCGCGCGGGATCGGAGCCGAAAGACGATGACGAACACGATGCCAATTGAGCAGCGATGATCGCCGCATAGGTTTCAATCGAGCCTCCGAATGTCACGTCTTCATGCATTCTTTGGCGACTTCTTGAGCTTGCTGAGCGGAATAAAACTTCCGCCCCGCCGCGGGGTCTTAAGTCTCTCGAGCGCCGTCTCGCATCCTCGTCAGGCTTGAACGGACCGGAGTCGTTTATATCCGTAACTGGAGAAGATCTGACTTCTGCGATCCGACCTGGGGAGGGGGCCCGACGTGTCCGGTTCGAGAATTGTGGAACAGGAGCCGTTCGCGACGTCGATCAAAACCAGGCCCACATTGGCAAGTTTGAGATTGTTGCACGCGGAGATAAAATCTCCAGCGAGCGCGCTCGGCGGCATCAAACACCAAAAGTGGGTAAAGAACGTCGATTCAAATGCGACCTGCGGGATTTTTCTTCTCAAAGCGTCCGATTGACTGGCACCCGAGATGAAATAGCAGTCGATTGCATCTAGCTGTGGTGCCGATGGGGTCGAGAGGTCACGAATGATATAGTCTGGATTCGTGTAGCCGAGTCTGATGATGGGGCGAAGAATGGTTCGCTGGCCGTGCGGATAGCGGTTGCCGGCCGTGAGTTCCTTTGTTTCAAGTAAAATGCGGCGACATGCGTCAATGAATTGCTTGGCAGCATGCTTGCCGGCGGCAATGGGCGACGACGCGTGGCCCGCCCCTTTGGACCGCAAGTCTCGATACTTCCCCAGAAGATCCAGATATGTGTATCTGACGGTGTCAGCGCTATCGATTAGCTCAAGCGATTTGGCTTGGTCGAGCTGCCATATCTTGCTTAGCACCTCGACGTGGGAGAATGGCAGCACACGCAATCCAACCCCAACGCGAGGATCCTTGGCTTCCACCTTGCGAAGAAAATCCAGAGCGCGGGTAAAGCGCCGCAGCTGGTTGTCGGTGAGCTTGCTGGTCTCGGCGGCATAAGAAATCCACGTTCTGCCGTCAGGTGCGCGGTTCGAGTTGGCTTCCAACGCGACAAGGGCTTCGGCAACCTGCAACCAGGGAACTTGGCGCGGGCCCGCCTCACGGAGAAAGTTAAGATCGTTTGCGGTAGTCATCCCACGTAATGCTTTGCTTGGCTTGACGCCCTTATAACTGAAATTGCGCGGTTGATTAACCATATTTTAGCGGGGAGGCGTCGGCATCTTGACGTAATAGCATATAGTGCTATGTTCTCCTTAAGTTCAGAGATGGAGGCGCTTCATGCGTGCAATTCTGATTGATCCAGCCCGCCGGGTGGTCGAGCCCCACACCATCAACGGCCGACTGGCGTCGCTGCAGGCGGCGGTCGAAGGCTGCATCGCATGGGGCACAGAACTGAAGACTGGCGACGTGCTCTACGTCGACGACGAGGGCCTGTTGAAGCCCAACCCAGCGTTCTTCGCCCTGGGTAGGAACACGTTCGCGGGCCGCGGACTCCTCGTCGGCCCCGAGAATCCCCTGATTACCGACGTCGTTTCCACGGTCGAACAAATCACCAGCATGGTCCGCTTCGACGTGGATGTCGATTTCGACCGGACCCTCGTCGTCAAGTCGACGACGTTCCACTCGGTGGATGAGTTCTTCGAGTTCCTGAGCCGGCAGCGCAAAGCCGACCGCGAGTAATCGTGCAGGAAGAGTGAGTAACGCGATGATGGACTTCAGCGAATCTACCCAGCATGACGGTGACAGCACATACGCCGACAACGGCCGGACGGATGCCCACAACAATGAGAATGTTGCTGGAAGCAACAAAATGATGCTGGCAATCGCGGACGCCGACAACGCAATCCATCGCTGCAACGACCGCTTTCTCGGCGAAATCGAAAAGTTCGGCGGCACGATGCCGACGGCCGGCGTGGTGGCCGGCATCTACACCGCGTATTGCGCGATCGAGGTAGCGGGCCGCCGCGAGCAATTCCTGGCTGAGCGTGGCATCAAGATTCACGGCAACACGCAGAACGAGTGCTACCCGATCTTCCGCGCCTTCACGAAGAAGGTTTCTTCGTGGTTGCGCGATCGCGTCTGCAAGTACGCCACTGTCGCAGCTCTTGCTCGCCATGAGGGCGTATCGCCCGATGACTTCCCCGGTTGGTTGAAGGACCACCCGATCGAGGAGGCTTGCGAAGAGTACCGTCGTATCAAGGCTGAGCTCGAAGAGGCAAAGCGCCGCGCGTTCATGGTTGATGCCAGCAAGGATCCCGAAAAGGCACCGATGATCCAGGCGACGCCGATCACGCGTGGGCATATCGGGCTGAAGCTCGGGGTGCTGGAGTTCGCCAAGGATGGCAGCGGCGAGTTTCGCCTGCTCGGGATCTTGCCCCACGAGCGCAATGCGGTGATGCGCATGATCATGACGGCCGCGCGGAACGCAACGTAAATCGACAACAAGTAAAGGAGTACAGACATGCCGACTATCGATAACGATCAGGACATGAGCCCCGCCGCACTTTTCATGGATTCGGCGAGTATGGACTTGAAGAAGGCCAAGAACTTCATCCTGGAAAATCTCGAGCACTCTTTGAAGCTCGGCGGCGCCGTGGCCCAGGCCCCTTTCGAACACACGATCGACGTCGACGTTTGCAATCCCGACCGCTCAGTCGCATTCAGATTACCGCTTCACATTGCCATTGATAAGGCGGCCCTGATGTCGGAAATCCTGAATGCTTCTCTACGCAGCAAGCTTCGCCTCAAGGGCTTTCACGTTGTGGAGGGCGACTTCACTCAGCCGCGGCTCGTCTTGCTCCTTAGCCGCCGCGTAGTCGGACAGCTGTACTGCTCGCGTAACGGCAATAGTCTACAGCTTGAGATCAAGGCGCGGCCGGATGCGCGGGACATGGGCAACGCCGTGTTGGCGCTCGGTCCGCTGAAGTTCAACGTGCATACGCCGCTCGGCTCGGCGCGGACCGACACCCTCCACTGATCGCGGCCGTAGCGCAAAGTGCGAGGCGTAGATGGTGATCAATTGCAACGCGCGGCGCAGCCTTGATCGACCGGAACCGCTGGGCGACGTGCCATGTATTCAACCGCCCTTGAGGGACTGGTTGAAGGCGACGGCCCAGCGGCAATCAAAAATATAGAGCGACAGGTTCAACGGCCATGACGATCACTATCGATATTCGAAGCGCAGGGATACATGAACAGTAGCGACGACCTCAGATTCATCGAACTCAAAACTCGACTCGAAGAGCTGGACCCGCCGACCACCAACGTGATCATTCACGACCAGCGATTCACGACCGCCGTTGGTCGCGGCGAGATCGAAGCCATACGGACTATTTTCGGCGAACGCCCCGTTGAAACATTCGACGTACCAGTGGAGTGGTTGCGAAGGCTTTATATCTTCGCGCCGCCGGATCAGCTCGCCCGGTATCGCAACGGGTTTCCGATTGTGATCAGGGGTGTCGATCGCGAAGATCTCGCCATCCGGCGAAAACATGATCGCCACGACGGCGATTTGGTCAAGGCCGCGAAACAGGCGCTTGAAATCGAAACCTTTCGTCTCACCGGTCGCCAGACCGGGGTCGAACTGGCGCGCAATACCCGCCTGCGCATGTTGACCGCGAGCGAAGCGGAACATCGGGCGAAGCAGACGACGGGCGTGGCTGCTCACCGGAGCAAGGTCGGCGCGAAACTTTATACGATCGTGCCGACATTCGATACGATCATGCGCCTGGTCGAAGGATTGATCGACCGCGGCCGCAGATTGGTAAAAGCTTTCTTCGCCATCCTAGCACCCAACGATCTGATCGCCGGCGAGCAAGCCGATGTCATGGTCCGGATGCATAGGCGGGGAGCAGGCATCCTCGAACATATCGAGGAGGACAATATCGGTCGGGTGCGCGGGGTGGCCTGGAATCGAGAGCGTGCGGGCCTCTTTACCAAAGCCATGGAGAGCTGGGCGAAACGGGCAGCTTCCGAAAAGCCCATCACTTTCCTGAGTGGCAAAGATCTGACCAACGCGGTCGAGGAGCGGATGACCGGGGTCGCGTTGATGAAGATTGCCATTTCGGGCGATCTGCAACCATCGGACATCCACAAGAACCTGCTGATCGAGGAGGACCGTTTCGCGATCGGGCGTTTGATCGGCCGGCTGACGCGAGGGCGGTCAATTGAAATCGATGCCCTGCAAGCGAAGATTTTGCGGCATGCAGTTATCAAGAGAGGCTTCGGTTGCCTTGAAACGCAATCCGACGCCATGAACTTTCTGTTGGCCGACGCCGCCCTGACCTGCCGGGATATGGCGGCCTGGATGAAGACCCTCGACCGCATCGTCTCGACTGGTCTTGCCGAAATAATTCAGCCCAAAGGCGGGTAAGTTTCATTTTGGCATCTAATCCCAAACCCGGGGATCGGTGCCACCCCTACGATCCATCCCGTGGCCGCGCCGTAACGGCCGGCAGATTGGGAAGGATCGATATGAAGAAAAACAAAGCTGCCGCGATGAGTGGCGCCAGCCAGCTCATCATCATGGCGAATGACAAAGGCGGCCAAGGTAAGACCTTGGCTTCGCTCGTCGTTGCCGATCATGCTCATCTGCACGATGCGCCGCTGGCCATCGCTCAGGTAGACGTCCAGCACCGCCTGGCGCGCACGGTGGGCCGTAATGTCCTGACGATACCAGCGGTACCACGCGAATCACGGCGCGATCCGACCGCCGACGCTCGCTCCTTCACGCCGCTTTACCACATGCTGGAGCGCGTGAGCGCTCGCAACGCAAACTGCTTGCTCGACATCGGCGCCAACCAGGTCGACCGCTTCGCCAACTGGGCCGGGATCGTTGAACTCGACGAAGATCTCAAAGCATGGCGCTTCGAGACCACGGTCATGATCCCGTGCGTGGCGGAAAGCGAGGGCATTCGTCAAGCCGCCATGACCGCAGATGCTTTGCTGCAGCGCTTTCCGCGCGCCAACTTGGTCTTTGTCCAGAATGAGCGCGACGGCGAATTTGCCCATCTGCATGAAGCCTCTGACGCGGCGTCGATTTACCGTACATCGATCGAACCTCTATTGGACCGGGCTACATTGCTCCGTATGCCCGTCGTCGAGGCTGGCTCCTGGCGTCCGTTTGAAGCAGCGCACTGCCGCTTGATGGACGTGCCGTTGATGCCCATCCGCAAGGTCATGGCGTTAACGGGCCTGCCGCACCCCGAAAGCAAGATTGCGAAGGGCGAAGTAGCCGCCTGGACGTCTGTCGTTTTCGGCGAACTCGACCGCATTTTGAACTGGGCAACGACGGAGGCCAAGTGATGCCAGAACAACGCAATCTGTTTGAGCTCGCTGCAGCAGATGCTGTGGCAGCCCGCACCTCCGCACAGGCCGAACTCGCTAAAAATCTTGCCAATGAGATTTTGAAGGGCCCCGCGAAGTTCGACCCGAAACGCCTGAAGGCGCTCAGTCCCCAGGGCATCCTCGTTCTGCTCGCTGCGATTCGTCAGCACAAGGTCCGCGAAGCGGAACCTCCGCGCGAAACATCGGCGGGCAAGATTGACGAGCGCATGAAATCCTCGTCGTGGCAGCACTTACGCAAGCCGGAGCCTAACTACCGGTTGCGCAGCTTGGCCGCTGGCGTGGGCAGCGGTCTCCTCATCATCGCGATCGGCCTCGCCGTCGCGGCATTCTCCTAACCGACAAATAGCGAGTATCATCATGCCGGTCGTTAACCCGTTCCTCGAAACCAAACCCGTCGTGCCCACCATCCTGGGAGCGACGCTCGCCGCCTTCCTCGTCCTGATCGTGGGGCTGGCAATCCTCTTTTCGGCCGACGCTCCGTATGTGGTCGCCGCCAACGGGATCGTTCCGCTCAATCTTCAGATGATGGGCCGGATCGCTCTGGAGTTTCTCCGTGGCGATACCTGTGCAGCAGGCTTGACCAAAATCATTGGGCTTGACTGCCGTTTCCAGTATCTGGACCGCGTCTTTCAGGCGATTGCGGCGTCCAGATCAGCGTCGATCCACACCGTCACTCTGCCATTGGCAATTGCAGTGTCGTGGGGAACAACGGCGTACTTGATGTACTCGGCAGCGTCGAAGTGCGAGCGATTCGTCACGCTGCGCGGATGGCGACTGCTGTTCGATGGCGAGGGCCGCGCGTCGTTGCGGGGAGTGATCGCGCGAACCGGACAAATCCTCAAGCGCGGCTTGTGGCTGCTGCCCCACGTCCAACTGACGAGCGAGTGCGAGGGGTACAATATCCTCGCCCTCGGGACCCAAGGCAGCGCCAAGACATCGACCCTGCGAGGCTTGGTCGAGCAGTGCGAAGCCAGGGGCGACCAGATGTTCATCCATGAAGTCAAGGGCGACTTCACCGCGGGGCTTCCGATCAACCCGTTTATTCTGGTTGCGCCACACGATCGCCGGTCCGCCGCCTACGACATTGCGCGCGACATCAGGAACGAAAAGCATGCTCGGGAATTCGCGGCGCACGCGGTTCAAAAATCAAACCACGATTCGATGTGGGGCGACGCCGCCCGCGCCGCGTGGGCGGATCTGGTTATGACGCTGCACGCGGAGAATCCCGGCGACTGGAGCTGGGATGATCTCGCCTCGGTTCTGCTATCCCCGGGTGAGACCATCAAGGCAACGTTGGACGCCGCCGGCAAGAACAGCGCCAGCCGCCTGATCTTTGGCAGCGACAACCCCGAGGATAACCGCACCACGATGTCAATTCTCGTGACCATGTGGGTGGCTGCGTTGACGACCGTCCTGCCTCTCGCCGAGGCGTGGCGTGACGTGCCGGTTTCGCGGCGCTTCTCCCTGCGGCAATGGCTGGATGAGCCGACGGCATATCCGCGTGTTATCGTGTTGCAGAAGTCGAGTGAGTATCCGGAGTTGTCGGGCGCGATCGGCGGCTTTCTGATCGATCGCCTGATTGCTCTCGCGCTGCGTCCCGGCCGACAGCGCAATCCGACGCGCAAGCTGGTGTTCTGTCTGGACGAACTGCCCGAATGCGGCAACGGCCACATCCAGGGCCTTCCAAGGCTTTTAAATACCGGGCGCGAGTTCGGGATCGTGACACTGGTGGGAATTCAGGAGATTTCTCACTTGGTCGAAATTTACGGTGAGAATCTGGCCAATGTTCTGCTCGGCCGATTCAGGATCAAGCTGATCCACCAGCTCAATGCCGGTGATTCGTCAGAACGGATCAGCGCGCTGCTCGGTGAGCGCCGCATCGAATATCCTGGCCCGCCTGTCCGCGACCAGATCTCCGGCCGCTGGGTTCGCGAGACCGTCCGCGAAACGGCGCCGGTGTGCCCAGCCGACCGCCTCGAAAGCGATCTCGGGGTGACGAAGAAGGGCCGCCGTAAGACGGCGCGGATGCTGGTGATGGGGCTGGGCAATCCGACGATCGTGGACGTGCCGCTGACTGTGTGGCGTGACCGCCGTCCCGGCCATATTCCTGCATCCTGGACCGGTGAATAGCTCACCCAAGTCCATCCACCCAATGATGCAATGAAGCGGCCGCCCTTGGCGGCCGCTCTCTTTCGGAAATCTTTCCGATAACCGATCTAATCCCAAAATTCGGGATCCGGCCACGAGCTAATTGAACAGCCTCCTCGGAGGCTCTTTCGTGGTCGCAACTTTCGCTATCATTCATCGTCCCGCCTACTACACGTCCCAGCCATCGGCCTATTATACGGCCGACAAGGAAGCTGCGGGTGTGTGGCTTCGCGGCAACGAGCGGCTGGGGATCGTTCAGGGATCAGCGGTCCGTCCTCGCGATTTCGATCTTCTTTGCGAGGGCTGCGACACGACCAGCAAGAAGCTGGTTAAAACGCCACTGTTCAAGCGCAGGGTATTGGGCGTCGACATCACCCTGTCATCGCCCAAAGCTGTATCGGTCCTCTATGCCGCCGGCGATGACGCGTTGCGGGAAGAAATCGCCAGCGCCGAGCGCGCTGCGGTCGAAGCCACTCTTCGGATCATCGAGCACGAAATCCCGCTCGCGCGTCGCGGGCATAACGGTGTCCGGCGTGAACATGCGAAGTTTACTGCGGCCGTCTTCACTCACTCCGAAGCGCGTCCAGAGACCCACGCGGATGGCAGTGTTCTCGCGTCGGTGCAGCGCCATCATCACGTTTGCATCCCGTCCATCGTTGAGCGTCCGGATGGAACATTTGGCGCGGTTGATTCTGCAGGCGGCATCCGATCAGGAAAAAAACTCCTCGGCTCAGTCTTTCGGTTGCAGCTCGCCACCGAACTGGAGCGGCGAAACTTTGCGATTGTGCGCGCCGACGACGGTTGGCGCTGGAGCATAGCTGGCGTTCCCGACAAGGTCGCAAAATTCTTCTCCGCGCGCAGGTCGGCCATTGAAGCCGAATTAGCCAAGGCCGGCCTGACCTCGGGCGAAGCGCCGGCCGTGGCCGCTGCTATCACCCGAAAGAACCGCCGAACAAAAGATACGGTGAATGCCGCCGACCGTATTGCCGGCTGGCAGGAGGCCATCAAGGACCTCGGCTTCGATCCTAGCGCGATCGTTGAAGCGGCCCGCGAAGCTGGCCGCGAGGCGGCGGCTCGCGATTCCGCGATCGTGAATGCAATCATTCATTCACGGATGGCGGCCCTCCCAAGCACACTGACAGAGTCCGAGGCAACGTTCGAGCGACGACATCTCCTTGAGGTTGCGTGTAATGCGTTGGTGGGCACCGGCGTATCGGTCGATCAGGCTGTTAAGGAGGCCGATGCTCTTGTCCAGAACCGCGCCATCATCGAGCTCGGCACGACGCGTGATGGTGTGGTCCTGTCCACCCCCGAAATGGTCGCGACCGAACGAAAACTCGTCGAAACCGCAGTCAACCTTGCGCTGGCGCGTGTAGCTGCCCCCGATCCCAATTTGGTGCGACGTCTCTGCCAAGAGAACGGCTTGTCGCAGGAGCAGACGGAAGTCGCGCTCGCAGCGACGTCGGGTATCCGGTTGGTCAACATTCTTGCACCAGCAGGAACGGGTAAATCCAAACTCCTTGGCGTGGTCGCGCGAAGCTTTGAGGCGGCCGGATATTCGCCTGCATTGGGTGCCTCACCGGCCGACACCTCCCAAATCACCGTTCTGCCCGGCGCCTCCGTGGTGGGTGCGTCAGTAGCCTGGAGGGCTGCGATCGATCTGGGGCAGTCCATCAACGTTCCGTCTTCCGCGATCGACGCGTTGTTGAAGCGGTTGGATTCTCGCGTCGCTGCTGGCAAGCCTGCATTCGAAGGCAGAACCGTTCTGCTGATCGACGAGAGCGGCCTGCAATCGAGCCCGCAGCTTGCGCGCATTCTCGATCACGTCAGCCGCGAGTCTGGAAAGAACAACCGCTGCATTCTGGTCGCGGTCGGTGAGGAGCGTCAAATCCGACCCTTGGGGCCGGGCCACCCAGTTCGGCTCCTTCGAGAAGCCATCGGCGCCTCTACGCTCAGCCAGGTTCATCGCCAGCGCGAAGCCTGGGCGCGTGAGGCGCCGCAAGCGTTCGCGCGCGGCGACGCAGCAGCTGCCCTGAAAGCGTTCGACGAGCATGGCCTCATTGAGTTTCATGACGGGCTGAAGCCGACGGTCGATGCGTTGGCCGATGCTTGGCAGCAGGCCAGACAGGGTCGCCCCAACGAACGGATCACCGTTCTGACCAAGACCAACGCCGAAGCCCGCGCGGTCGCCGCGGTGCTGCGCAACCGGCTCAAACGCGAGGGCGTCGTTGGAACTCGTCAAGTCTTGCTCCCGGCGGTCGATGCCTCCGGCAATCCTCACACGCTCCCCGTAGCAGCGGGAGATACGCTGATAGCACTTCGCCGTGTAGATCGGCTCGGCGTCGTAAATGGCACGCCGCTTGTGGTCGAGCATGTCAAGGTCGCGCGTCTCGCCAAGAAAGTGACGATCACCGCGCGACGTGGCGACGAAATCATCCAATTCACACCGGAGGATATCGCGGACGGCAAGGGACGTGTTCGTCTTGCCAACGGTCTCGTCTCCACGATTTTTCGCGCTCAAGGCGCCACCGTCGATCAAGCCTTTGTCTTGCTCAACGACAGATATGATCGCCACGATTCTTATGTGAGTGCCTCGAGGGCCAGGGGCGATACGCGATTTTTCTGCTCGAGGTCGCTCGACTCGTCCATTCGTGCCTCCAGCGGCGACTTTCACAGCGAGATAGACGACACGCAACGCCTCGACCATCTGGCGCAGCGGTTGTCGCGCGAGCGCGTCAAGACGACGACGCTTGACCTGATTGACGTCGCAGAATTTGCCAAGGCGCATATCAAGCGCGAGCGCAATCGCCAGAAAGAGCTCGGCCATGAGCTCTAGGCAATTGAAGTCAAAGCTTCGGCCCATCGATCCGGAGTTCTGGACGGTCGAGAACGAACTGCCTGATCCGATCCCGGTCTCAACGGCTGAGCTGGATGCGATCGAGCGATATTTTGGCGGTGTGCTCGATGCCGTCTTCGACTCCAAACCCCGCGCACTACCAGTGACAACCACCGCATCTCAGAAAGGAAAGAAGCGATGACGACCGAACCGTTCTACGAACCCCGTATCCTGGAAATGTCCTTGGAAAAGTATGCGGAAATCGCCATCGACGGCGGCCTCTGGTTGGTCGGTGAACTGCTGGCGCAGAGCTGCCTAGATTCGGGCCGTGGATTCGTCCCCTATCCCCGCTATGCCTATAAGCCGCGGCATCAAGAGACCGCGATCATTGAGCTTTGCCGTGTCAATGAGGAGCTGCGTCACCGGATCTTCATCGCAGGGTTTCTGAAATTGCCGGACAATGGTGCGCAGGCCACCTTTCGGCGCTTGCTCGTGACGCACAGCGAGATGCTCAATGAGGCGTTCCGCATCGAGTGGAAGCGGTACTACGGAAAAATGATCGACGTCAGCCAGCCGCGCGGCGTCACCGTGATCACTGCGATCGAACAGCTTCACAAGTTCGCGCCGCCTCGTTAGACTCAATAGAAGGGCTCAGGCAGGGGCGCATTCGAATGGCACGAAAACATCTTCAGGCATTGAAAACGGTCTCGAAAGACGTCGTCAAGACGTCTCGGAATGTCCTGATCTATATTCGCGTGTCCACGGATGCGCAGGTCCAAGGGCTGAGCCTAACGGACCAGGAGAATCAGCTCATCGCCCGGTGCACGCGTGATGGCGATAATGTCGTTGGCGTTTTTCGTGAGGAGGGCGAGAGCGCCACGAACATGAAGCGCCCGGCGTTCGAACAAATGATCGCTCGCGCGACCGACGGCACTCGGTCCGTCAACGCCATTCTCGTCTACTCGTTCTCACGGGCATTCCGAAATCAGTTCGAGCAGGAGCTCACGGTGCGCGCTCTGCGCAAGCACAAGGTTGAATTGATCTCGTTTGCCGAGCCGCTGACCAACGATGCCAGCGGCGATCTATTCAGAAAATTCATCGGCATCGTCAATGAATTCCAGTCTGCCGAAACAGCGCGTGCGACCACTCGGACTATGAAGGAGAATGCTCGCCGCGGATATTCCAATGGAGGCATCATTCCGTTCGGCTACAAATCCGTCGATGCTGAAATCATCGGACACAAGCAAAAGAAGAAACTCGCAATCGAGCCAGTTGAAGCCGAGATCGTTATTCTCGCCTTCGATCTCGCGAGAAACGGCGATGGAGGATCCGGTCCGCTGGGGACTAAGAAGATTGCGAGGTGGCTGAATGAACGAGGCTACCGCTCCAGAAGCGGTTCATTCTTCGGCACAGGCACAATCCATGAAATCCTTACCCGTGACGCCTACACGGGTGTGCGCCGCTTCAACGAATACGCTCGCAAGGGCGATGGCGAACGCAAAGACGCCTCGGAAATCGTCGAATATGAGATTCCGACGATCATTGATCAGGCCACCTTCGATGAAGTTCAGGCCCTCCTGACATCGCGTCAACCCAGGGCCAAGGGCCCTCGCCTGACTTCGGCGCCGTCGCTGTTGGGCGGCCTGGTCCGCTGTGACTGTCAAACCTCATGCGCGTTGACGACGGCCACCGGCACCTCGCGGACGGGCAAAATCTACGCTTATTATAAATGCATTCAGTCCACCAAGCAGGGACGTCACAAGGACCAGGACGGGAAGTGTGCCAACCGCAAGATCCCCCGCCCGGTGATCGAGCAGCTGGTCATAGACGCTCTGGTCGACCAGTTACTCCAGCCCGATCGCGTAACGTCCATTCTGCTGAGCCTCAAAGCTCAGCGGGATGATCGTCAGGCCTCCGCCGACCGCCGGATCGTCGACTTGGCTCGTCAGGCCTCCGAAGCCGAGGAGCGCCTAGGACGCATTTACGCCGCCATCGAAGCAGGCACGGTCGATGGCACCGATCCGCCCCTCAAGGAACGGGTAGCTGCTTTGAAGGCCAGCAGGGAGAAGGCGGTTGCGGCCCTGGACTATGCCAAGAAATCCAGCGCAACCCCGATCGAGATCGACCCGGTCGCAATCGACCGGTTCACCCGCTTGATGCGTGATCAGCTTGTTTCTGGCGATGTCGCCGCTCGGAAGGCCTACCTGGCAAGCATGGTCGATGCGATCATCGTGTCGGAGGACAAGATCCGGATCGTTGGTTCAAACGACAACATCCGATCTACGTTCGGCCCCCAAGGGAAACCCACGTCTCGGGTTCGTAAATCTGTTCAGGAATGGTGCCCAGGGGCGGGATCGAACCACCGACACTGCGATTTTCAGTCGCATGCTCTACCAACTGAGCTACCTGGGCATTGCCCCCGCAGCAAAATCCAAGGGGAGCGCGCCGGTTTATAGAGAGGCTGGCGCGTCATGTCCAGCCACGCGGAGCCAGTTTTACCCTCGCCGAGGATTCCCTGAGGGGCGCGATAATGAAATAAAATCAAGAGGATCGGGAAGCGCCGGAGACGGGCGGCGGCGGCTCTTCATCATCGTCGGCTTCCAGGTCGGCCGCCGGGATTGCGTAGGAGCCGGAGAGCCAGCGATTGAGGTCAACGTCGCGGCAGCGTTCCGAGCAGAATGGCCGCGAGGCCGCAACCGATGGTTTGCCGCAAATTGGACAGGGTTTCCGCACTGCCATGTCTAGCTCGCATTGATCCAGCCCGCGCGCACCGGAAAGCCTTCGCCGTCCAACAGCGCCGTTGATTCATATAATGGCAACCCGACCACGCTGGTATAGGAACCGACGATCTTCACCACGAACGAGCCGGCAATGCCCTGCACGGCATAGCCGCCGGCCTTGCCGCGCCACTCGCCGGAATCGATGTAGGCTTGAACGTCATCAGCCGTCAGGCGCTTGAAGCGCACCCGCGTCTCGACCAGACGCTGGCGAAAGGATTCCTTCGGTGTCACGAGGCAGATCGCGGTGTAGACGCGATGGTTGCGGCCGGACAGCAACCGCAGGCACTGCACCGCCTCGTCCACCAGTTCGGCCTTCGGCAGGATGCGGCGGCCGACTGCGACCACGGTATCGGCAGCAAGAATGTATGCGCCGCGCAGATCATCGTCGAGTTGCACCGATTTCAATGCGGCGTCCGCCTTGGCGCGCGCAAGCCGTGTCGCGCAGACGCGTGGCAGTTCGCCTCGCCTGGGTGTCTCATCAACATCGGCAGGGCGCAGCGCGTCGGGCTCGATGCCGGCCTGGTTGAGCAAGCTAAGGCGGCGCGGCGAACCGGACGCGAGAACGAATTTGGGACGGCCAGTCATGAGGGCAATCTGATCAGGATGGGGTGCGCGGAAACTATCGGAACCGCTGTCCGCCGACAACCGCAGAAACCGCCGGGAACACGTTCGTCCCTCTATTCATTGACGTTGAGCGGGGGAGCGAACCGGGCGCGGATTTTGCGCATCAGTTCGTCACGGGTGGCGCGGTAGGCATCAAGCTGCAATTCCCGCCGCCCCTCGGTGCCGACCGGATCCTGCGTCGGCCAGTATTCGACGTCGGTCGCGAGCGTTGCCGTCATCTCCAGCGCGCGATGATGCGCCTGCGGCGCAAGCGTGATGATGAGATCGAAATTGAATCCCTCCCAGTTCTCCAGCTCGTCCACCGTCCAGGGCCGGTGACTGGAGATATCGATCCCGATTTCTTCCATCACCGCCACCGCGAACGGATTGGGCTCGCCGTGCGTGACGCCCGCCGATTGCACGTAAAGCCCGCGCGGGCCGACCTGCCGCAGCAGCGCCGCAGCGATCGGCGAACGCACGCTGTTCTGCCCGCACATGAACAGAACAGCCTGCAGTGCGCGGCGGCGCGGCGGCTCGTTCATGCAAGACCCGCCAGGCGCCTCGCCTTGCCGCAAAATCGGGATTGATGGGAACGGGCCATGCTCAGCCCTTCCAGTGCAGCACGCACAGCAGGGTGAACAGGCGCCGCGCGGTTTCGAAGTCCATGTCGACCTTGCCGCTCAGGCGCTCCTTCAGCGTGTTCGAGCCTTCATTATGCACACCGCGGCGGCCCATATCGATCGCCTCGATCTTGTCGGGCGTCGCGGTGCGGATGGCCTGATGGTAGCTGTCGCAGATCATGAAGTAGTCCTTCACGATGCGGCGGAACGGCGTCAGCGAGATCAGATGCACGATCACCGGATCGCCGCTCTCCTTTCGGATGTCGAACATCAGGCGGTTGCCGGTGATGCCGATGCGCAGGGTGAACGGCCCTTTTGGTGTCCCCTGCGGAGCAAAGAAATTCTGCTCGATCAGGTCATAGATGGCGATGGCGCGCTCATGCTCGATGTCAGGGCCCGAGCGCCCGATCGACTCCTCGTCCAGCGTCACCGCAATGATGCGGCTGTCGGGATCATGATTCTGATCGGGCTCATCATTCATCTTAAATTCAGCCGCAGGCCGACCGAGCGCGCATGCGCGTCCAACCCCTCGGCAATGCCAAGTGTCATCGCTGCAGGGCCAAGCGCGCGCAATTGATCCGGGCCGCATTTCAGGATCGAGGTGCGCTTCATGAAATCGAGCACGCCGAGCGCGGAGGAGAACCGCGCCGAGCGCGCCGTCGGCAATACATGGTTGGAGCCGCCGACATAATCGCCGATCGCTTCCGGAGTGTGAGGACCGATGAAGATCGCGCCGGCGTTGTGCACGCGCGCGGCAAGCGCTTCGGAATCCTCTGTCATGATCTCGAGGTGCTCGGCCGCGATCGCGTCCGCCAGCGGCAGCGCCTCCTCCATCGACCTCACGAGAATAATCGCGCCAAAATCGTTCCATGACGGACGCGCGATGGCCTCGCGCGGCAATGTCGACAGCTGCGACTCGATGGAGCGCTCGACATTTGCTGCCAGTTCTTCGTCATCGGTAAGAAGGATCGACTGCGCGTTGACGTCGTGCTCGGCCTGCGCCAGCAAATCGGCCGCGATCCAGTCCGCATTGCCGGTATGATCCGCCATCACCAGCACCTCGGACGGCCCGGCGATCATGTCGATTCCGACCTTGCCGAACACGATGCGCTTGGCCGCCGCCACATAGGCATTGCCGGGGCCGACGATCTTCGCCACTGGCTTGATGGTCGCAGTGCCATAAGCGAGCGCCGCCACCGCCTGCGCGCCGCCGACACGATAGACCTCCGTGATTCCGGCGAGTGAAGCCGCCGCGAGCACCAAAGGATTGAGCTTGCCGTCCGGTGACGGCACCACCATCACCACACGCTCGACGCCCGCCACCTTGGCGGGTACGGCGTTCATCAGCACCGAGGATGGATAAGCCGCCGTGCCGCCGGGAACGTAAAGTCCCGCCGCATCGACCGCACTCCATCGCCAGCCGAGCTCGACACCGAGCGCATCGGTGAAACGCTCGTCCTTCGGCAATTGGCGGCGGTGATAGGTCTCGATCCGATTACGCGCGAGTTTCAGGGCATCGACGGTTTTCGGATCACAGACTGCGGTCGCCGCCGCGATCTCATCGGCGCTGACCCTCAAGGTCTGGGCATTCAGTGTCAGACGATCATATTTCGCGGTCGCCTCGATCAGCGCCACGTCACCACGTGCCGCAACATCTTCGACAATAGCGCGGGCGGCCGCGTCGATATCCCGCGATACCTCGCGTTTCATCGACAGAAAGGCGGCAAAACGCTCAGTAAAATCGGGGTTGCGGTGGTCAAGGCGGATCGGCATGGGTGGCTTTCAAACAGGTCTTCCCACCTTCAATGGCGTCCCCGGACACCGCCGTCAACAACCTGATTTCAGAGGGCTTCAGACCGGATCTCTGGCCTCGCCCTCCCCGCCGCCGGTTTCCAGCATATCATCGCCGAGCAGATCCTCACCGATATCGGCAAGCTCGCACTCGATGCATTCGACATCGAGCCGCAGCGCTGCACCATCGGCGAACATCAGCACCACGCTGCCGCCGGGAGCCTTGTCTGGGTGAAATTCAAGGCCGAACAATTCCAGCACCGCATTACGGGCGGACAAGTCGATTCCACGCGCCTTGCACGCCAGCACGCGGTCGAACCGCAGCGCCGTCACAAGCCGGCGCTCGGACAGTTTCCCGGAGCAGACCGCCTGATCCCAGTCCAGCCGCTTCATGCCGATGACGAGGCGTTTTTCGTTCTGCCGCCACAGGATATCGGCGACATGCACCGAGGCATCCTGCACATGGGCGGAAATCACCGCGAGGTCGTCCTCATCGAGCGCGATCAGTTTCCGCAGGGAAGCCATGTCTCTCTCCCAAAAAAGGGGCACCCTTCCAAACACGACACGCGATACAAAAGCGATCTCAGCCGCTGATCCGCTCGATGGTGGCACCGCAGGCCGACAGCTTGTCCTCAAGCCGCTCGAAGCCGCGATCCAGATGATAGATGCGATTGACCATGGTTTCGCCTTCGGCGGCAAGGGCCGCGATCACCAGCGACACCGAGGCGCGCAGATCGGTCGCCATCACCGGCGCGCCGCGCAGCGTCGGGCGGCCCTCGATCGTCGCGGTCTCGCCATCGAGCGTGATCCGGGCGCCGAACCGCGCCAGTTCTTGCACATGCATGAAGCGGTTCTCGAAAATCGTCTCGGTGATGTGCGAGGCACCCTCTGCACGGGTCATCAGCGCCATCAACTGCGCCTGCAGATCGGTCGGAAAGCCCGGAAATGGCGCGGTGGAAACCTCAACGGGACGAATGCCCGCACCGTTCCGCTGCACACGGATACCTTCATTATTCCGGGTGATGGTCACCCCCGCCTGCGTCAGCACGTCGAGCGTCGATTGCAGCAATTCCGGCCGAGCACCCTGCAACTGCACATCACCGCCCGTCATCGCCACTGCCATCGCGTAGGTGCCGGTCTCGATCCGGTCCGGCAGCACGGCATGACGCGCGCCATGCAGCTTCGCCACACCCTCGATCACGATACGCGGCGTGCCTGCACCGGTGACCTTGGCTCCCATCTTGTTGAGGCAATCAGCGACATCGGCGATCTCGGGCTCGCAGGCGGCATTGGTGATAACGGTAGTGCCCTTGGCGAGCGTCGCCGCCATCAGCGCGACATGGGTGCCGCTGACGGTGACTTTCGGAAAGTCGATGGTTGCGCCATGCAGGCCCTGCGGTGCACGGGCGACGGCATAGCCACCATCGATCGCGATCTCCGCGCCGAGCTTTTCCAGCGCCATGATGAGAAGGTCGACCGGCCGCGTGCCGATGGCACAGCCGCCCGGCAGCGAAACCTTCGCTTCCTTCATGCGCGCGAGCAGCGGCCCGATCACCCAGAAACTCGCCCGCATCTTGGAAACAAGATCGTAAGGCGCGGTGATGTCGACGATGTTGGCCGCCGAGATGTGCAGGGTCTGGCCCTGATGCTCACGGTCGCCCGGCCGCTTTCCGGCGGACATGATGTCGACGCCATGATTGCCGAGAATCCGCTGCAACAGCGCGACGTCGGCAAGACGCGGCACGTTCTCGAGAATCAGCGTTTCATCCGTCAGAAGGGCGGCGATCATCAGCGGCAGCGCCGCGTTCTTTGCCCCTGAAATCTGAATGGTGCCGTTGAGCTTGTTACCGCCAATGATGCGAATGCGATCCATGCTGCCCCTGTCTCGTGAAGAGGGGCAGTCTTAGCGCGTTTTGGGATTCACGCAAACCTCACCGTCGTTTTCCCAAGGTCAGAAATATTCCAATGAATCCAATGTGATGGTAATTCTTCCCCTTGTCTGGGCGACGAAGGGCGGGGTCAGGCAAGATGCAAGGGGCTCGGCCGGAATCGGATGGCGCCGAGCACGGTCGCCGCCACGAATGCCATCAGGACCACGCCTTGAGTGGCCAGCAGCGGCCACAGTCCTTGCGTTGGCTCCAGTTCCGCGAGCGGCGCAACCTTCTCGAACATCTGCACGATCAAGACCACGACATTCAGGTAAAGCGTGAGCATCGCTGAAACGACGTAGGCCATGCGCCACCGACCCTCCAGACGCTTCACGACCAGCGCATGGAGGGCGAGCGCGAGCAGCACCAGCGTCACCGCGCCGAAGACATGCGATGGCTTGATTTCGGTGACCGGAAACATGAAGCCGGTGCCGCTGGTGGCAATTGCCATCAACAGAAACAGCCAGGTCCAGCCGCGCAACAGGTTCCCGCGCAGCAGGCCCCACATCGCGATCCCTCCGGCAACAATGCTGATCAGACCGAGCAGCACATGCGTAGCGGTGAATGCCGGGAGGCTCATCCCCAAAACCATGGCCAATCCTCACTGTGACGAAATGATACGATGGCTTCACCGGATTGTCTTGATCCCCGGGCGGGGACATCAACTTCTACCTCTCACGATGCGAAGCATCGCCTTCGCCCTCGCTGGCCGCAGAGACAGCGGCATCATCTTCCGGCGTCACGATCGCTGGGCCGGACCGGCCCTTGGCCTGCGATTTTCGCCGTTTCAGGTTCTCCCGAAGCGCCGCACGCAGCCGCGTCCGCCGCTCCCGTTCTGCGCGGCCCGATTCACTGCTCATAAGGTCCTGCTGCCCATATTCATATCCGGGGTTCCCATGAGCCCGCGCCGCTGGGAGCTATCGTCACTCATGCCTGATTTTTTGATCATTACACGGAAAATCCGGCAGTTCTCGATGCTCTGGCCTCTCCTGCGCTTGCGCAGGAAGCCTCGTTATGGCAAGGATCGCGCGCCTTTCGAGGCTTTTGGCCGATTCCGCCTCGGCCCGCCGGTCAAACCGGCCTGATGTCTGGCGTTCGCTGCCGTAGCTCAGTGGTAGAGCACTCCATTGGTAATGGAGAGGTCGACAGTTCAATCCTGTCTGGCAGCACCAGCCAACCTCAACAAATTCAGCACTTTCTGTATCCGTGACACCGGCCTGATCGGCGGGTAGCAGCGGAACAAACCGTGCTTTTGCATCCCAAAACGGGGAAACACAAGGACATCTGTTCACCCGGTGTTCACGCTTAAGCCGAGAAGCGTGATCTCGAATAGCCACTAAGAGACATCAACGGACCACGCTAGCTATCAAGCTCTCCCGGCCACCGAGGGCGGCTAATCCCGCGCGTGTGAGTCCGCAACGACCGGGAGAACCGTGAAAACGATGTGCGATCTTGTGGCTGGCGAGACAAGTGCTTCAAATTCACCCGATATGATAGCCATGGTCGGGGCCTGTTTGCTGTTTGCCGAAGTCATCAAGCGTCAGGGAGCAAATTGGCTTTACCCCTGGTGCAGAGCCTTCTCAGAAACGGAGCCGCATCCGCCATCACGGGAAAGATCATTTCCGCGGCGTGGCATCGAGCCGTATTGAGTCAAATCAACCGCGGGTTTTGACGATCCGCTAGACATGATCTGACAAAGGGAGGCCTCTATGCGCGTTCCACGGACGACAGCGGTTCTCACAACGATCCTTTTTGCGGCCACACTGACTCTCGGCTCAACAAAAGGAAGCGCCACCAACCCCCTTTCGCAGGAGACCTACTTTCCACATCTCGGCGACCTCATGAACACCATGCAAATGCGACATCTCAAGCTGTGGTTTGCCGGCAGATCGAGTAACTGGCCTCTTGCCGCTTATGAAATCGATCTGATGACGGAGAATTTCCATGATATCGCCGTTCTCTATCCGAATGTACCCGTCGCCGACGTGGAAATGTTGATCGAGCCCACCAAAGAAATCAGTGCTGCCATCAAGGCCAAGGACGCAGAGAAGTTCAGCCGGACCTTCGCAACACTCACCGCGGCTTGCAATTCCTGCCATCAGGCGATAGGCCGCGAGTACATTGTCATTCAGGTTCCAACTGCCTCGCCCTTTAGCAATCAGGTTTTCGCGCCCAAGAAATGAAGGAGCCCTGCACCGACGGCGCCGGGCCGCAGCACACGATAGATAACATCGGCGGCAAGATGGACTCGATCGAGTCGGTTGCGAACAGCCATGTCGAAGGAGGTCATCGTTGCCTCCTCCTCATAGCCTCGCACATGGATATTGGCGTGATGGGCGCGCTTATAGACGACGCGATCCCAGTTCCGCGGCAGTGATCGGTGACATGCAGCAGACTGTTCATGTCGGGCGGCAGTTAGACCCAAATAATGTCGGCCTTCTTGTTGACGACGGCAGCCGCCGCATTATCCCAGCATGCTTGTCAAACGATGGCGGTTGCGAAGCGTAATATGCCGAGCGCCTGAGAATGCCAGAACGCCTTCACCGTTGAGTTGGGACAAGGCGCGGGAGACCGTCTCAAGGGTCAACCCCAGATAGTCGCCGATATCTCGACGGCACATCGGCAACCCCACCATACCGGCCGCGGAAAGCCGTTTATCCATCTCGACCAAGAATGTCGCCACGCGCTCCATGGCGGTTTTTCGCCCAAGCAACAGCATATGATCTTCCGCATGTTTGAGGTCAGCGACTGTGATCGTCCACAGCTGGTGCGCCACTTTTGCATTCGCTTCAGCAAACTTATCCAGGCTACTTCGCTTGACCAGACGAACGGTCGTATCGATGATGGCTTCCGCACTGAGCCGGTGCACCGAACCTGATTCCAGACCGAACACATCACCCGGCAAATGGAAAGCGCCAATATGCCGGCGGCCATCGTTCATCAACTTGTACGTTCGGACCGCCCCCCGGACAACTTGATAGACGAATTCAGCAACCTCTTCCTCACCATAAACTTCCTCGTCCTTTCCGTAATTGAACTCCGTTGCAACCAACTCGCAATGATGGGCGATAATACTAAAACGGTCGGAAGACGGCGGGATCGGCGGCAGTTGCTTCAAGTGCAGGGCACTGGACTGGATCTGCATGGCGGCCTCCTCGGAACGAGTGGGCTCATCTTCTAAATTCGCAAGCGGCCAGGTTAAATTCAGGGCGATCCCCTAAGGACTTTACCGGATACGATATATCCATCGGATTAAATACCTAAATTAGGCTTCTGTTCCCGACGCTGGAGAACGATTTGTTGGAATCATCATCCTGTCTGACAGATGCAGGGACTCGATCGGAGGGCGCGCGGCGGGACAGGCTATTCTGACGATCAATGCAGGCTCCTCCAGCCTGAAGTTTTCAATATATCGTATCGATGACTGCCACAGGCTGAGCCTGAGTTTTGCTGGTATTGTCAATTCTGCCGACAAAGCCCTCGTTCTGGTGATCGAGGACGCATCGGACAATCAGACTAGCGGCCACACATGGGACGGAGAATGTCCGGAGTTCTCCAAAATTCTCCCGGCCGTCCTCGCGCACTCTGAAGCCTTCTCGGCTTGGACACGCTGTTCGCTGTGGGGCATCGCGTAGTCTATGACGGGCCAGACCATACCGGCCCCGAACTCATAACGCCGGGACTCCTGGACACCTTCTCCCGGCTTGCCCCGCTCGCCTCGCCGAAGACATCCGCCCTTAATTAGCTATTGGACGCGAGACGCTCTCGTCTTCGGGGGACAGAAAGTTCAGACCGGACATCGGCTCCACCCAGCAGAGATGGTCGTGAACCTTCTCGACGCCTTCGATATTCTCCGCCGCGACAATGGTCGCTTGCCGCGAGCGCTCATCGGTGATGATGCCGTCAATATGAACGACTCCGTCGCGCACGCGAATGCCAAAACTAACCGGCCGCCAGGTGTTTTGCTCAATTGCGCGAATGATCCTCTTTTGAAGGTGATCGTCATCTGCCGTCGGATCAGGCACCTCGCGGTCCAGGCTGGCGACAGTGCGCAGCAGGTCCATGCGGGTCACAATTCCCAAAAGCTTCATTCCGCTTACCACCGGCAGTCGCTTGATGTTGTGCTTCTCCATGAGATGCACGACTTCCTCAAGGCTAGTCTGCTCGCTAACGGTCACGGGCTGCGAGTTCATCACTTCCCCAACCTTGCGGCCCTGCTCGCGAACGAATTCTGTTGCTGCCCGGCCTGGGCCGATGAAAAAGGCCAACCATCGTGCGCGTTTTGTTTGGGTGCCTATCTCCGCACGGCGAATGAAATCCCCCTCCGTTATGAGGCCGACGAGCTTACCGAACTTATCGACGACGGGAAGACCACTGATACGGTTCTCCAGCATCAGAAGGGCGGCCTCTCTTAAAGAGGTATCTTCGGTAACCGTGATCGGATTTCGTGTCATGACCTGATGAGCGCGCATGTCTTCCTCCTTCGGTTGAGGAAGAAGTACATTAGCGTCGGGTTGTCGTTTTGATACGGATCAAGCAGGCAATGCGCGCGGTCAAGGCGTGAGCACTGCCGCCCCGACAAGATCGCCTCTTCGCAACATGGCGAGCACGTCATTGGCCCGCTCCAGCGGAAATGCTGTGGTGCGAGTCCGGACCCCGGCTTGTGGGGCGATCTTGAGAAACTCGACACCGTCATGTCGGGTAAGGTTTGCGACCGAAACAACCTGTCGCTCTTCCCATAACAGACTGTACGGGAAGGACGGGATGTCGCTCATGTGAATGCCGGCACAGACCACCCGGCCACCTTTCCGCACCGCGCGCAGCGCCGCAGGAACAAGCGAACCGGCGGGCGCATACAAAATCGCGGCATCGAGAGGTTCCGGCGGCAGCACGTCGGACGATCCCGCCCATATCGCGCCCAGGTCCCTTGCAAAGGCCTGCGCCGCCACATCACCGTTGCGAGTGAACGCATACACCGAGCGACCTTGCCACTTCGCCACTTGGGCCACGATATGACCGGCTGCGCCAAACCCGTATATGCCAAGGTGCTTTGCGTCCCCGGTCATGGCCAGAGAACGCCAGCCGATCAGACCCGCGCAAAGCAACGGGGCCAGCGCCTCGTCGCTACCTGCTTCGCCCAATGGAAACGCAAAATCCGCATCGGCAACGGCGTGGGTCGCAAATCCACCGTCGCGCGTATAGCCCGTGAACAAGGGGCTGTCGCAGAGATTTTCCATTTCGTTCCTGCAATAGAAACACTCTCCGCAAGTGTGTCCCACCCAGGGAATGCCGACGCGCTCACCAAGATGATGGTGGAAAACGCCGGGTCCGACGGCGTCGACCCGCCCCACGATCTCGTGTCCGGGAACGATCGGATATTTGATGTGCGGCAGCTCGCCATCCAGGACATGAAGATCAGTGCGACACACGCCGCAGGCGCCGATCCTCACGCGGACCTGACCGTGTCGTGGCACGGGGTCCGGAAGATCGGTCATCTTGAGTGCCATTCCCGGACCGTCGAGAACCATCGCACGCATTGACAAACCTCTTGGCTTGCTCAGTTCCTAAAGCTGCCAACCAGACGACGTTTGACTCTGCTCAACATCAAATCGATCGATCCGGCAAAACAAGCGCAGAGCATGTGCCCTGAAACGGAGGCTATCATGACAGCGAAATCGGCAATCCCCGTAACCCACGACCGCGTCGTTGCTCGCGGGGAGCAAAATCCGTTCTCCCTGCTGCAACATGCGAGTGATCGTCTGTTCGACGGCTTTATGCGCAGCTTCGTGCCGTTCGCGCAGAATCCGGCCGTTCCTAATATGGATGTCGCCGAGACCGACAAGGAGATCGAGATCACGGCCGAGCTTCCTGGCCTCGAAGAAAAGGACGCTCAGATCAACGTGGCCGACAACCTGCTCACCGTCCGCGGCGAAAAAAAGAATCAACGCGAGGAGAAAGAGAAAGATTATCATCTGGTGGAGCGGGGCTACGGCTCGTTCCTTCGCACCGTCGAACTGCCAGCGGGCGTCAATCTCGACACCATCAAGGCGACGATCTCGAAAGGCATCCTGAAGGTGACGGCGCCAAAACCCGCGCCTTCGCAGGTGAAGAAGATCGAGGTCAAGACCGCAGCATAATGAGTGGGCCAACAAGAAAGTGCCGTAGCAACGCGAGGGCGCTTTCTTATCAGCAGTTACTGCCTTCAAAGATGCTCCACCCGCATCACGCGGAAAGGACAGGTCTCGCCTTCTTCCCGGACCGAGACATATTCTCTTTCGATGAACTGTTGATCTTGAAAATGATATCCTGCTTCATCGGGTGCGCCCTCGTAACGGAACACCCAGGTGCAGCCCGGACGTCGGATCAGATAGCCATGAGCATCGGGGTCACCGGGTCTCAATCATGTGACGCCGCATGCTTCCTTGTGATTTCGCCACAAGGCTTGATCGATATTGTCATCAGACTTCAGCGGCATGACGAGCACATAACCTACGTTCTTGTCACCGGCAGGGTGGTCCGGTTCACGCGCAAGGCTTAGGTGCACCCGGCGAAAAGCAGGCGGCAGACTGCTATTCAATATCGGCTCACGTTTCGACATGAGGTCTCCGATTATCAGCCGGACCGATCAAGAACAGCATAGCTCCCGCGGCCCCTCCGAAATTGGCCTTCCTCAAGCGATCACCGCTGGCATCCTTGAGACAAATCAACACGGCTCACTGATCAATCCGCTTACTGGCTGCTGGAAACAGACTTGAAAGCAGACCATGAATGCTGCACCGACACTGACGATAAACTTGGCCGACGGCAGTGCACAGCTTTACGCCACCGGCTCATGGACGGCATCTCAGGTCTCCTCGCTCGAACCCGTGGTGGACACCGCAATACACAACGTATCGGGGGCGCGGGTCCTGCAACTCGACATGTCGGCGGTCGACCAGATCGACACCATCGGCGCGTGGCTTCTCGAGCGCATGATCCGCCGCATTCGCCAGGCCGGTTCAGAAATCCAGACCGTTGGCATCCGGGAACGTTTCGCTGGCCTGATTGAAGAACTGCAATCCGTCAACCTGCACCCTCCAGCCTATGAGCATCAGAATGCCGTTCTGCTCAAGCTTTATCGGATCGGTCAATCAACCGTTGCGGCGCTGCAGGAACTGCTGGTCTTCGTCGACATGCTGGGCCGCCTTGGCAGCGTTCTCGCTCGACTCGCTCTCAGGCCGGGCCGTCTGCGCCTGACGTCCACGGTTTACCAGCTGCACAAGGTCGGATGGCAGGCGGTGCCCATCATGGTGCTGATCACCTTCCTGATCGGCGCGATCATCGCTCAGCAAGGCATCTTCCATTTCCGGAAGTTCGGCGCCGATGCCTATGTCGTCGACATGGTCGGCATTCTTGTCTTGCGGGAAATCGGCGTGCTGATCGTCGCCATTATGGTCGCCGGCCGGTCCGGCAGCGCCTACACAGCGGAGCTCGGCTCCATGAAGATGCGCGAAGAAATTGATGCCTTGACCACGATGGGCCTCGATCCGCTCGAAGTTCTGGTGCTGCCACGCGTAATCGCCCTGATCATCGCGCTGCCGATCCTGACATTCATTGGCTCGATCGCAGCCCTCTACGGAGGCGGCCTGATCTCATGGCTTTACGGCGGCATGAGCCCTGCGATCTTCATCGCTCGTCTTCATGAGGCGGTGTCGGTCACGCATTTTGAAGTCGGCCTGATCAAGGCCCCGTTCATGGCGCTTGTCATCGGTGTTGTCGCCAGCAGCGAAGGATTACGCGTCAAGGGCAGCGCCGAGTCGCTGGGGCGGCAGACCACGACATCGGTCGTGAAATCGATCTTCCTCGTCATCATTCTCGACGGCCTGTTCGCGGTCTTCTTTGCATCGATCGGAATGTGACCATGACCGAACGGCAGTCCGACATTGCCATTCACGTCCGCGACCTCATCGTTGCGTTCGGCAAACATACGGTCCTCGACCATCTTTCGCTCGATGTCCAACGCGGAGAGATTCTCGGCCTCGTCGGCGCCTCGGGCGGAGGCAAGTCAGTCCTGATGCGCACCATCATCGGACTGCTCCCCAAGCAAAGCGGTACTGTCGACGTAATGGGCACTGAAATTCGCGGCGCCGACGACAGGCAGACGCAGGAATCGGCTGCGCGCTGGGGCATTCTGTTTCAGCAAGGCGCACTCTTTTCGTCCCTGAATGTCCGGCAGAATATACAGGTGCCGATGCGCGAACACCTGTCCATGTCGCAGGGACTGATGGATGAGGTCGCCGATGCAAAGCTCGAAATGGTCGGCCTGAGGGCGGCCGACGGCGACAAGTACCCTTCGGAACTGTCGGGCGGAATGACAAAGCGCGCTGCACTTGCGCGCGCGCTGGCCCTGGACCCTGCGATCGTGTTTCTCGATGAGCCGACCTCCGGGCTCGACCCCATTGCAGCCGGCGATTTTGATGCGCTGATTAAAACCCTGCAAAAGACGCTGGCCTTCACCGTCTTCATGGTGACGCATGACCTGGCCAGCCTTCACACCGTCTGCGACAGGATCGCCGCTCTGGCCGACGGCAAGATCGTCTCGATTGGCCCGATGAGCACTCTTCTCAAATCAACGCATCCATGGGTGCGCGCATACTTCCACGGCGCTCGCTCTGAAATGCTCCAACCCTACAACAGCTGAGAATCCAGATGGAGACCCGCGCTCCCTACATCATCGTCGGTTTGTTTGTCCTCTCGATCGCGGCAGCCATATTCGGTTTCGTCTACTGGCTGAACAACGCGGGTGGCATCGGCGCGCGCCACGTCTATCAGGTGCAGTTCAATGAGCCGGTACCGGGGTTGCTGGTTGGCGCCGGTGTCTTGTTCAACGGAATACGCGTGGGCGAAGTGACACGCCTTGCGCTCGATCCGCAGAGCCCCCGCCGAGTGAATGCATCCGTCAGCGTTCTGACGAATACACCTGTTCGCGCCGACACCAAGGTGGGGCTTGAATTTCAGGGACTGACCGGCGTGCCTGTAGTGGCCCTGGAAGGAAACGAGGGCACGAACTCCACGGCACCCGTTGGGATTCTGGTCGCATCACCCGGAGCGGGCCAGAGCATGACGCAGGCTGCCCGCGAGGCACTCAGAAAAATCGATTCTGTCCTGAGCGACAATTCGCAGCCGCTCCACGACACCATCGTCAATCTGAGCACGTTTGCCGAAGGGCTGGCCCGCAACACTGGGCGTCTCGATGGCATTATCGCGGGACTGGAAAGGATGACGGGAGGCGGCGCTTCGGAGACCAAAAAACGTATTTACGATCTGGAAGCCGCTCAGACGTATCCAGCCGACCGGCACCCTCTCGCGCTCCAGCTCGCCATTCCAGAGCCGACCGCGATTTTGGCCCTCGATACACAACGCCTGGTCGTGACGCCGGAGAGCGAGGGTCTCGATGCCTCGATCACGCAGGCGCAATGGGCCGATAGCATTCCCAAGCTCATTCAAGCGAGATTGATCGAGAGCTTCGAGAATTACAGCGAGGAGAAAGCGCCGGTCCGTCCCACGGAAGGCGTGCAAACCGATGCGACGCTGCTGAGCGACATCCAGCGCTTTCAGGTCGACATCTCCGGCAACCCGACCGCCGAGGTATCCCTCGCAGTGAAGATTGTCGCCAAATCGGGGCGGATCGTGGCTTCCCGCGTTTTTCGCTCCAGTCAGCCGGTGGTGCATCTCGATGCGAAGATGGCGGTGTCGGCTCTCGACCGGGCCTTCAGTGACACAGCCGAACAGATCGTGATTTGGGCTGCTGGCAAACTCAAATGAGATTCATCAGACGATGCCGGTGACGGATGCGAGCCGCAAACCTAGCGGCTGTTCTCGAAGGTCTTGAGGAACGCAATAAAGTCTCCGACCTGGTCGGGGTCCAGCCGGAATTCCGGCATGCTCGGATGTCCGGTCGAAATACCCTCAGCAAGCGCCTCGGCGAGTGTCTCGACAGGGTATCGCGTATGCAGTGTCCGGAACGGCGGCGCTATCTTGAGCGGACTGGCCGTCACGCGATCGATTGAATGGCATTGTGCGCAGTTCACTCGCGCAAACGTCCTTCCACGCTGAACAGCGGGATCTTCCATTGCCCAGCACGAACTGACCAGCCCGCTGACGAGAAAGGCACCAAGGGACATTTGCTTCAGCATCAGAAAAGCCTTTCATCTTACTCCACGACGACAAGCAGACTGCCCTCAGCTTCGGCTGCAATACTGCCACCCCGGACACGGCATGCCTTGATGGATGTCAAGGTGAATCCGGCCTTTCCGCGTATCAAAGTTATTGTTTACGAGTGCACGATCTCATTTCCCCTTGCGGAGGACCAATCATGACCGACCTGATCGTTCAGCCCCATCTCTGGGTGAACAGAATGCTTCCCGAAGGAATCGTTGAGAAGTGGCTTGTCGCTGACGGGGCGAACGTTGCTTCGGACGATCCCGTTGTCGATCTTCGGATCGAAAACCAGCTTAGAAGATTAAAGTCACCTGATACCGGGCGGCTGACGATCTACGCGCGGCAAAACAGCGTCGTGGAACCAGGCACGGTGATAGGCAGGGTCGACGCCGCCTGAAGGGCGGCCGGGCAGAATTGCTTGACCCTCACAGCAAGGGATCTCTTTACATGACCAGGCTCAAGCTGCATTCCGCTTCGTTGGTCCTCGTGGCCGATGGCACAAAGGCGCTTTTTCTTCGGAACGCGGGGGACGAGGTTTTTCCAAACCTCGTCGTTGCGCGTGCGTTCAAAGATGACAATCCTCCAACCAGGGCTCAGGGAACCGACCGCCCCGGACGCGTTCACGAGAGCGCAACCTCGAGACGCAGCGGAGTTGAAACGACGGACTGGCACGTCGTCGAAGAACATCGGTTCGCCGAAACAACTGCCGCCTCCCTCGGTCGCTATGTTGAAAACGAGGGTGTCCGAAGCATTGTCATCATCGCGCCGCCCCGTGTGATCGGCGACCTGCGTGAGGCCCTGCCTGAAAACATCAGGAAGCACATTCTCGTTGAAATCGACAAGGATCTCACGAATCGGCCGATTTACGAGATCGAAAAATACCTCGCGGATTACTCTCCACAAGGCTGAACTGAAGTTAGCCGAGATCAACAGCCGGAGGCTCCTTGAAAGAATCAGTCTGTGACGTGTTTTCCGCCCGTTGCGATGCTACCCGCAACAGCTGTCCGAATCGTTTGGCGAGGCCACACGGACACACGGTTCCAGACTTGGGCTCTCCATAGCAAAGACGACCGCGGCCGGCACCACGGCAGGATCAAATTGATGTCTCCGCTGGAAGGACCGGAAGACTTCGAAGTCCGGTCCTTCTTGCAAATGACATTGCCATGGAGTTCCGACCAGGACCGACGTTTCGACTAAAAACCTGTCCCTTGCGCAAAGCTCTGCTCTCTGATAGATAGTAATCGATTACTAGCTATCTGAGGCTGCTACATGACCTCTCGACCGGCCTATCTTTCAGCAAAAGAGCGACGTGAGGTGACGGTCGAAACCGTCATCGATCTCGCTGCCGAGCAAAACCCCGCAGACATCACTACCGGGGCGATCGCCAAGCGGATGGGGGTAACGCAAGGTGCCTTGTTCAGGCACTTCCCCACCAAGGACGCCATTCTTCAGACTGTTATGCAGTGGGTCTCCGAGCGCTTGCTTGCACGAATCGATAACGCGACCTCCACAGCGGCCTCTTCGCTTGGCGCACTGGAGGCCGCGTTCATGGCGCATATCGAGTTTATCTCGGAGCACCCAGGCGTACCTCGGATGCTGTTCGGAGAATTACAGCACGCCGAGCAGACGATGGCCAAGCGCATAACCCAAACCTTGATCCAGCGTTATGGCGAGCGCCTCGGACGGCTTATTGCCGAGGGCAAGAAGTGTGGCGAACTGGCAGCCACGCTGGATGACAAGGCTGCCGTCACACTCTTCATCGGCACGATTCAGGGCCTTGTCATGCAGTCCCTCATCGCCGGTGACATCAGGCATATCCGCAGCAGCGCACCGGGAGCGTTTGCGCTGTATCGGCGTGCTGTCGAAGCGGCGAACTGATCCATCCGCAGTGCTCCTGCCATCGAGACTCCGATGCCACGTTCATGACGGACGTTATCCTCACCACCAATCATCCACACGCTCGCGCATGTATGGAGGCAAACCAGTGAACCTACCCTCATTGCCGCGCCGCACGTTGATGCTCATAGGCGTTGGAGCTGTGACTGCCATCTTGTTCGGCTATGTGGTGTTGCGCTCTGGACCGCTGGCGCCGGTAGCTGTCAGAACTGTTGCCGTCGAGGCTCGTTCAATCTCGCCCGCGCTGTTCGGCATCGGCACAGTCGAGGCTCGTTTTTCCTACAAGATCGGCCCCACCATTCCCGGACGCGTCGCCAAGATAAATGTGGATGTAGGCGATAGGGTCCACGCCGGCCAGGTTCTGGCGGAAATGGACCCGGTGGATCTCGATGCTCGCATTGCAGCGCTCGATGCGGCGATCGGGCGGGCGGGAGCATCTGTAAGAGCCGCCGAAGCGCAGATCGAGGATGCGCAGGCACGCCAGGATTACGCGCTTGCCCAGACGAGACGTTATGAGGAACTCTGGAAGACCCGCGTCGTCAGCGAAGTCGCAGTGGAAACCAAGCGACAAGACAGCCAGGTGGCTGACGCTGCTCTCACGGCCGCCCGATCGAATCTCCTTGCAGCGCAACAGGACCTGCAACGCAATCGCGCCGACCGCGAGGGCCTGATCAAGCAGCGAGAGAACCTCATCCTGAGTGCGCCGGTCGATGGGGTAATCGCAGCACGCAAAGCCGAACCAGGAACGACCATGGTCGCCGGCCAGGCCGTCATAGAAATGATCGATCCGAAAAATGTCTGGATCAATGCTCGGTTCGATCAAATTGCTGCAACAGGCCTTCAACAGAACCTGCCTGCATCGATAGCATTGCGTTCACGCGCCGGCAAAAGCGTACCGGGACGCGTGGCGCGCGTGGAAGTTCTCGCTGACGCGGTGACAGAAGAAAATTTGGCCAAGGTAGAGTTCGACACGCTTCCAGAACCGCTGCCCCCGATCGGCGAATTGGCCGAAGTGACCGTTGCTCTTCCAGAGCTTCCTGCTTCACCGGTGATCCCGAACGCCGCAATTCAAATCCTCAATGGCAAACCTGCCGTCTGGAAAATCGAAGATGGGAGAATCCGCGTCGCGGCCGTTCAATTCGGTGCCTCCGACCTGGACGGTGCCGTCCAGGTGACGACGGGGCTGAAGGTCGGCGACGAGGTTGTCGTTCACAGTGCATCAAGGTTACGCACGACGAGCCGCATCCGCGTGACCGACAACTCCACCGAGCTTCTCAAATGATCAGCCTCGCCGGACGCGACATCCTGCATTCGTGGGGCAGTTTCGTCTTCACGGGGATCGGGCTTGGCCTGCTTATTGGTGTGACCTTCACCATGGCTGGTGTCTATCGAGGGATGGTGGATGACGGCAAGGTTTTGCTGGATAACAGTGGTGCCGATATGTGGGTCGTTCAGCAAAACACCCTCGGCCCTTACGCGGAATCCTCAAGCATCAATGACGACACCTATCGCGCGATCCTTGCGATTCCCGGCGTCGAACGAGCTGCGAACGTCACATATCTTACGATGCAGGCTCGGAAAGGGACGTCGGACGTGCGGGCCATGGTGGTGGGCATCGCGCCGGGAGATATGTCGACGCCCGGCCGGCCGCCGTTTCTTGTCGCCGGGCGGCAGATCACACGCAGCCACTATGAGGCGGTAGCCGATGTCGCTACGGGGTTTTCCCTGGAGGACACGATCATTATCCGACGAAACCGTTATACCGTCGTAGGACTCACGCGGCGGGCGGTGTCAGCGGGTGGCGATCCGATGGTCTTCATTCCGCTGAAGGACGCACAGCAAGCGCAGTTTCTCAAGGACAATGACGCGATCGTCCGCCAGCGCCGACGCATCAGCGAAAATCCGGAGTTCAACCGGCCCTGGGTGCCTGGCCTGCTGGATTCAGTGATCGCCTTGCAAAACAGCAATCCCTACGTCAATGCCGTTCTGGTCCGGATCAAACCCGGCTATGACCCCGAACGCATTGCAACCGACATAGCAAGGTGGAAGCGGCTGACGGTTTATACGCGCCCCCAGATGGAAGAGATTCTGATTGGGAAACTGATCGCGACCTCTGCCCGACAGATCGGCATGTTTCTTGCGATCCTGGCTATCGTCAGCGCCGCCATCGTCGCCTTCATCATCTACACGTTGACGATGGACAAGATACGCGAGATTGCCGTGCTCAAACTGATCGGCACGCGCAATCGCACCATCGCGGCCATGATCCTGCAGCAGGCCACCGTACTTGGGTTGATCGGATTCGTCGTCGGCAAGATCACGGCAGCCTTCGCAGCGCCGCTCTTTCCGAAGTTTATCCTGCTTCTTTCCATCGATGCGATGATCGGGCTGGTCGCCATCATTACCATATGCGCGCTTGCCAGCGTCGTCGCCATCCGGATGGCGCTCAAGGTCGATCCTGCCGAGGCGATCGGAGGCTGAGATGGACAGCAGTGGAATCCTCATCGAAAGATTGAGGAAGCGGTACGGCAGTGGCGATACTGCCGTGGATGCCCTGAAAGATATCAATATGCGGGTCGCACCCGGCGAGGTGGTCGGCCTGATCGGCCCGTCAGGGTCGGGCAAAAGCACGTTACTGAAAGCCCTGGGTGCGGTCATCGACCCGAGCGGTGGACGTATGACTCTCGGCGGTGAACTGATCTACGACGACGGCTGGAAAATTCCAGATCTTCGCGCGTTGCGACGCGACAAGATCGGCTTCGTCTTCCAGGCGCCTTACCTCATCCCCTTTCTGGACGTCACCGATAATGTCGCGCTACTGCCGATGCTGGCTGGTGTTCCCAATAATGAATCGCGCCAGCGCGCACGTGAACTTCTGAAAGCGCTCGATGTCGAGCATCGCGCCAACGCCATGCCTTCGCAACTTTCCGGTGGCGAGCAACAACGGGTCGCGATCGCGCGTGGCCTGATCAACCGTCCGCCGGTCGTTCTTGCCGACGAACCCACGGCGCCGCTCGACAGCGTGCGAGCCCTCACCGTGATCCGCATTCTCAATGAAATGGCCGCTCAATTCGGAACGGCCATCATCGTCGTCACGCACGACGAGAAGATCATCCCGACCTTCAGGCGCATCTACCACATCAGAGATGGCGTAACTCTCGAAGAGGCTGGAGAGGGGCGCGGTTTTAAATGAGCGCATGCTCTCGAACTTTATCGACCGTTCGTTAACCGGGATCGGACTTGGAAGAAGCCAGCCATCATTCAGCCCTGCCTGCCCGACGCCTCCCTCTCCATCGCACCCCTCGCCCAGTTGCGCCATATGGCAGTTGCCATTCTTGACATATGTTCATATTATCGTATATTCGCACGTATGAATAATCAGATAGAGATTAACTTCGTCAACAAAGGCACACTTAGAATGGATCCGGAAGCCATGCGTGCTGCCGCCGACGAATCCAGCGAGTTACTGAAGGCGCTGTCCAACCGCCATCGTCTGTTGGTCCTTTGCCAGTTGACCGACGGTGAGAAGTCGGTTGGCCAGCTTGCGGACTTTCTCGGCGTGCGCGATTCCACAGCGTCTCAGCACCTGGCTCTCTTGCGCAGAGACGGCATCATTGCCAGCCGTCGCGACGGCCAGACCATCTGGTACCGCATTGCAAGCGAACCGGCTCTCGCCGTCATGAAGGTCCTGTACGAGACGTATTGCGCCGGATCAAAAACGCGCAGGACCGGGAGCCGTCGATGATAGCCGGTTTGGCGCTTGTTACGCTGTCGGTCAGCTTAAACTTTGCCGCAATACCCTTTGCTCATCGCTAGAACACAAGGAGTAATAAATGTCGATCGATCGCGCTGTCATGCTGTTCGCCGGCTTCATGGTTCTCCTGTCGCTCGCGCTCGGTTTCTACGTCTCGCCCTACTGGTATCTGCTCACGGTCTTTGTCGGCGTCAATCTGATGCAGGCGTCGATGACGGGAGTCTGCCCCGTGGCCAAGGTCTTCAAGAAACTCGGCTGCAAGAGCGGAGCAGCCTTCTAAGTGAGACGATCCGCCTCATTTGAACAAAGGTGTCGCGCCGGCTGCGTGGCACAGCCTGCCATGGGATGATCATGCTCTCGCGCGCCGCCTTTCTCGCCCTATCGCTGCTGGTTGGCATCACGCCGGCATCCGCAGCCGAATTCGTCGTCAGGCCGATTGCGGTCCCGGACATGAAGGCCGTATTCGGACAGGTCGAAAGCCGCAGGATCGTCCCGGCGCGCGCGCGGATCGGCGGTTCGATCCGCACCATCAAGGTCAGCGAGGGAAGCGAGGTCAAGGAAGGTGAGGTCGTCGCTATCGTCGTCGACGACAAGCTTGCCCTGGAGGTGAGCGCTGCCAACGCCAAGATCGAGGCGCTGAACTCGCAGCTTGAGAACGCGCGTCTCGAGCTTGACCGCGCACAACAGCTCCTGGCTCGGGGTTCCGGGACTCAGGCGCGGGTCGATCAGGCAAAAACGCAATTCGACGTCGCCGCCAATCAGGTAGTCGCCGCTAAAGCCGAGAAATCTGTCCTCGAACAGCGGGCACGCGAGGGCGAGGTGCTGGCGCCGACCGATGGCCGCGTGCTGACGGTCCCGGTCACCCTCGGCTCTGTGGTGCTCCCGGGCGACGAGGTCGCCCGCGTCACCAGCGGGCGCTACTATCTGCGTCTCTCGCTGCCCGAGCGGCACGCCGCCGGCATCAGGCAGGATGACACCGTGCGGATCGGCCAGCGTGGCCTCTCGCCCACGACCAGCGGCAGTGTCGAGGACGCGCGCCCCGGCCGCATCATCAAAGTGTATCCCGAGATTTCTGGCGGTCGCGTAGTTGCCGACGTCGAGGTGGATGGCATCGGCGACTATTTCGTCAACGAACGCACGTTGGTGTGGATTCCGGTCGCGCAGCGCACGGTGCTCGCCGTGCCGCCCGATATGGTCACTACGCGCCACGGCATCGACTATGTGCGGATTGCAGCCGAGAATGGATCACACGAGGTCGCGGTGATCGTGGGCGAAACCATTCCGACCGCCGATGGCCCACGCGTCGAGGTCCTGACGGGCCTGCGCGACGGCGACCGCGTCACCATGGCGGACCGCAAGCCATGAAGCTTGGATTAGCCGGCAGCCTCACGCGCGCCTTCATTGCCTCGCCACTGATGCCGCTGTTTCTGCTGGCGGCCTTCGCGCTCGGCCTCGTCGCCCTCGTCACGCTGCCGCGCGAGGAGGAGCCCCAGATCTCCGTGCCGATGGTGGACATCCATGTGGAAGCCAACGGGCTGAAGGCAGAGGACGCGGTCAAGCTCGTCACCGAGCCACTCGAAACCATCGTCAAGAGCATCGACGGCGTCGAACACGTCTATTCGCAGACCGAGGACGATGGCACCGTCGTCACCGCACGCTTCCTGGTCGGCACCAATGCCGACACTGCGATCTTGCGCGTGCACGAGAAGATCCGCGCCAACATGAATCGTATCCCGGTCGGCATCCCGGAGCCCCTGATTGTCGGGCGCGGTATTGACGACGTCGCCATCGTCGTCGTCACGCTGACGCCGACGCCGGCCGCAGCCAGCCGCTGGAGTGCCAATGACCTCACTCGCCTCGCCCGCGAGCTTCAGACCGAGGTGCTGAAGCTGCCCGATATCGGCCTTACCTATATCGTCGGCGAGCAGCCAGAGGAGATTCGTGTCGAGCCCAATCCTGAACGGCTGTCCCTCTACGGCATCACGCTGCAGCAGCTCGCCGCCAAGGTCGCAGGCGCCAACCGTTCGTTCCAGTCGGGCCGGGTGCGCGAGCGGGGCGAGCAGCGCACGCTGGTCGCCGGGCAGACGCTGCAGACGTTCTCCGAAATCGGCAATCTGCTGCTGACGGCGCGCGACGGCCGGCCGGTCTATGTGCGCGACGTCGCCACCGTAACGTTGGCGACCGCGCCGAGCGAAGCGCGCGTCACAAGCGCGCGCAAGACCGCGGCCGGCCTCGAGCGGACACCGGCGGTGTCGCTGGCCATCGCCAAGCGGCCGGGCACCAATGCCGTCGCCATCGCCCACAACATCGTCGAGCGCCTCGAGCAGGCGCGCGGCCAGATTTTTCCAGCCGACGTGGAGATGACCGTTACTCGCAACTACGGCGAGACGGCGAACGAGAAAGCGAACGAGCTGCTGTTCCATCTCGGACTCGCCACCGTCTCGATCGTGATCCTGGTCGGCTTCGCCATCGGTTGGCGCGAGGCGCTGGTGGTGGCGGTGGTGATCCCGACCACCATCCTGCTCACGCTGTTTGCGGCCCGCATCATGGGCTACACGCTTAACCGGGTGAGCCTGTTCGCTCTGATCTTCTCGATCGGCATCCTGGTCGACGACGCCATCGTGGTGATCGAAAATATTGCCCGCCACTGGGCGATGAAGGACGGGCGGCCGCGAACACAGGCCGCGATCGAAGCGGTCGCCGAGGTTGGCAACCCGACGGTCGTCGCGACGCTAACGGTTGTCGCGGCCCTTCTGCCGATGCTGTTCGTGTCCGGCATGATGGGACCTTACATGAGCCCGATCCCGGCCAACGCGTCGGCGGCGATGCTGTTTTCGTTCTTCGTCGCGGTGACGCTGACGCCCTGGTTGATGATGAAATTCGGCGGCGCCGCGCACACCGCGGCGCATGGCCACAACGCCGCACAGGGTGGATGGCTGGGCCGTGTCTATGTCAGGGTCGCCGAACCGGTTCTGCGCACGAAGAAGCGATCATGGATCTTCCTGATTGCCGTAGGCGCGGCCACCCTCGCTTCGCTCGGGCTGATCTACACCAAGCACGTCACCGTGAAGCTGCTGCCCTTCGACAACAAGACCGATCTGCAGGTGGTGGTCGATCTGCCCAAGGGATCGTCGGTCGAGGACACTGACCGCGCGCTGCAGGCGATGGTTGATCGTCTTGCGCCGGTCACGGAGGTTGTCTCGCTCCAGACCTATGCCGGCACCGCCGCACCGTTCAATTTCAACGGCCTGGTGCGCCACTATTATCTGCGGGCCGAGCCGCAGCAGGGCGACATCGCGGTCAATCTCTCACCCAAGGGCGAGCGCGACCGCGCCAGCCACGACATCGCGCTTGAGCTGCGCACACGCATCAAGGACCTTGCCCTTCCCGCCGGCACAGTTGTGAAGGTGGTCGAGCCGCCGCCCGGCCCGCCTGTGCTCGGCACGCTGCTCGCCGAGATCTACGGCCCCGATCCAGAGGCCCGCCGCGCGGTCGCGGCCAAGGTGCGCGAAACCTTTGCAAGCGTGCCCTTCATCGTCGACGTGGAGGACAGCTTCCGTAACCGTGCGGAACGCGTGCGCATCGCCATCGACCAGGACAACCTCGAATACTATCGCGTCGAGCAGAGCGACGTGTACGACACTGTCCGCGCCCTCGGCGGCGGGACGACGGTCGGCTATTCACATCGTGGCGGCGGACGCTATCCGATCCCGATCCGCATCGCATTGTCCAAGGGCGAGCGAGTGATCGACGAGCGCGCGCTCGCGACGCCCGTGCCGGCCAACGCACTACCCGGCGACCGCTCGATTGTCGAGCTCGGCGACGTCGTCTCCGTAGCACGGGAGAAGGCCTCCTATCCGATCTTCCGGCACAATGGCCGCGCCGCCGAAATGGTGACGGCCGAGCTCGCCGGGGCCTACGAGGCACCGATTTATGGCATGCTGGCCGTCTCAGATGCCATCGCCAAAGCCGATTGGGGTAACGTGCCAAAACCTGTGATCGCGCTGCACGGCCAGCCCGATGACGAGCAGCGCCCGACACTGCTGTGGGACGGCGAATGGGAGGTGACCTGGGTCACGTTCCGTGACATGGGCGCCGCCTTCATGGTGGCGATCCTCGGCATCTACATTCTCGTCGTCGCGCAGTTCCGCTCATTCAAGCTGCCGCTCGTGATCCTGACCCCGATTCCACTCACCTTCATCGGCATCATGCTCGGCCACTGGCTGTTCGGCGCGCCGTTTACCGCCACATCGATGATCGGCTTCATCGCGCTGGCCGGCATCATCGTGCGCAACTCGATTCTGCTGGTCGATTTCATCCGCCATGCACGCACCGCGGAGCGGCCGCTGATCGACGTGCTGCTGGAGGCCGGTGCCATCCGCTTCAAGCCGATCCTGCTCACCGCGCTCGCCGCCATGATCGGCGCGGCGGTTATTCTCACCGACCCGATCTTCCAGGGACTGGCGATCTCACTGCTGTTCGGGCTTGTCTCCTCGACGGCGCTGACCGTGCTGGTCATTCCGGCGATTTACGTTGTCCTGCGCGGAAGCCGGCAGCCGGACCGGGACGAGCCCACCTCCGCTTCTCTGGAGAAAGCCCACGCCGACACCGTATCGACCTGAAATGCAGGAGGTCAATTATGAGCTGAAATTTTGCCAAAGTGCTCCATTGCCCGTTTGATGGCACCGTGCAACGCACGACGGAGGCCCTCACGAGTGCCGGTTTCGGCATCATCACTGATGATCGATGTAAAAGAGGCATTTAAGAGGAAACTCGGTAATCACCGGTCGTGACTGTCCTACTCTCGCTGGCTGCAATTCGGCTATGGCGTACAAAGCCGTCGGCGATGCTTCGGATGATCTGGTTATGACGAGAGCCAATCCCTCCGAAACCGACAATAGTGGCTTTTAGTGTCGGCCCTTTCACATCCATCTATGCTGCTCTCACGGTGTCGAGGAATTTGCCAACTTCAAGTTTCAGGCGGTTGCGAACTGAAAACGTCGTCAGCAAATCCGCTGGCGCGCAATCCGAAGATTGCTGGGGTCTATAGGAGACCGAATTCGCTACTCCATAGGCATTAGGTCGCCGGAGGGCTGCTAATATCTTGCACCAGGCGATGAATTCGGTTTTCTACCAACACCAGATTTTCATTGCACAGACGGCGCAGGATTGTTGATGCATCAACCTCTCCCCCCTCCCTCTATTGAGACGCGCCAGTCCTGGATTGTTGCTGGGGTCGCGCTCTGTATCATGGCATTCTCCTTCGGCGCACCATGGATAACCGCTGTCGCGCTTAAGTCGATCGCGGCAGAGGTTGGTGGCGCACGGGCGGCACCAGCGCTTGCTGGCTCGCTCGCGTGGCTAGGCTCCGCCTTTGGCGGCATCGCCATGGGCTATGTCGCCAGCCGCATCGGTGTGCGCTGGACGGTCATGTTCGGTGCAGCCATGATCGCCTGTGGGCTGGCGCTATCGAGTTTCGGTCCTGGATGGCCGTTGTACGTTGGCCACGGCCTTTTCATCGGGTTGCTCGGTTTGTCCGGCATCAACGCACCGCTCTATGTTTATGTCAGCCACTGGTTTGACCGACGGCGTGGCTCGGCGCTTGCCCTGATCTCGAGCGGCCTCTACGTCGCCGGCGCCATATGGCCCCCGATCTTTGAGCGCGCAATCAATGCATATGGCTGGCGTGACAGCATGATGATTTACGGTCTCGTCGAGGTACTGGCGATCGTACCGCTCGCCGTGATCTTCCTCGCACGCAAGACTGCGGGGTCGACCGTCCCTGATCGCGTCGGGGTGGCACCCACCGACGTATTGGGCTGGCCGCCGAACCTTGTCTTCGGCGCGCTCATGGCAGCAATTTTTATGTGCTGCGTGCCGATGGCGATGCCACAGCAACACCTTGTCGCCTTCTGTGGCGATCTTAACATCAACGCCTCCCGCGGCGCCCTCATGCTATCCGTACTTCTCGGTACCGCCTTCCTTAGCCGCCAGATATGGGGACTCATCGCCGACCGCATTGGTGGGCTGCGCACCGTCTTTATTGGCTCCGTCGCGCAACTTGTCACCATGAGTGCCTTTCTTATGGTGCAGGACGAATATGGCCTCTTCTCCGTTTCCGCGGCTTTTGGTCTCGGCTTCAGTGGCCTTATCCCGGCAACTGTGCTTGCGGGGCGTGAGTTGTTTCCCGCGCACGAAGCCTCCTGGCGGATCCCGATGCTGCTCTTGTGCTCGGGTACTGGCATGGCGACCGGGGGCTGGCTCGCAGGCTACATGTACGATCACTTTGGCTACTATGCCCCTGCCTTCATCACTGGCATCGCCATCAACGCACTGCACGTCATGGTGATCGGTACGCTGGTTCGAAGACAGCGCCTTAATGCTTTCGCAACCTGAGCGAGCCTGCGATCTGTAGATGAACAGCAGTTCGGGCAAGGGCCAGGCCCAATGCGTACTATATTGCCCAGCGCAACATGGCCTCACAGGCGCGCGTTTAAAGAGCCCCCTGAGACAAATTGAGGGACTTTCCAAAGGGAGGATTTCTGGTTCATCGTAGCCTGAGGGAGCGAAGATGAAGCAGAAACCGGGGGTCCGGCAAGGCGCGGCAGAGCAAGTACTGAAGGATATCCAAATCCAATCGTCTCGACGTGCTCGTAGTGCGACAGCGGCCATGCGAGACACGCAGTGGGATCCTGGCCGCCCAGGGGGGAAAATGGGTGCGGACTACGTTATCGTGATCTTCGAGGATGAATGTCGGGCTACCGTCCAGGTCCGTCGTACTCCGCCCAGCAATCGAACGTCTCGTACACCTTCACACTGCAGAGTTGCGTCAGGCGTGGCTTCGTCCTGTCCCAGATCCAGATGGCGATGTTTTCCGCCGTAGGATTCTCCAATCCTGGAATTTCGTTCAGGCAATGGTGATCGAGTTGCTTAAGAAGCGAACCGAACGCTTCTTCCATGTCGAAGAAGTCGACCACGAATCCAGTATGCGGATCAACAGGGCCGTTCAGCACGACCTCGATCCGATAGGAATGACCATGCAACCGGTGGCAGCGATGGGTCTGTGGAACATTGGGAAGCCGGTGAGCTGCCTCGAATTTGAAAGCCTGGGATATTTTCATCTGATGCCGAGGTGTTTGCGGGTTTGAACGCCGGGCCGCCATTTTGGGTGGGAGAGGTAGTACGCGATAGCCTGTACGCTTTCGTTCTTTAGTCTTCTAGCCTTGCCGGGCACATTGGTCGGCAATAGCGGCTCGGTCCTCGTCCACTGTGTATCAGCAAACCAGAAAAAACAGACATCCCATCATCGCCTCCTCGCCGAGGCAATGAACCACGGCCCAACCTCCGGGGGAATCCTGCTATTGGTCCGGACTTTAGTGGGATTTCCTCATCGTCTCAGCTGATCGAGAAAGCCGGCGATGCATCACCTTCACCGCTTATAACTGACCCACAAACGTCACTGTCGCAACGATAATCGACAGTAGCGCGGCGACGACAGCGCCTGTTCCTGACATGGCACCCTTCCAATGCATAAAGATAATGAAAATCAGGATGACCGGCAGCAGTATGACCAGTCCGAGTTGAGACTCGTTCATGGCAGCACCTCCGGCGATATTAACGGAGGAGCGGCAAACGCAAATCCTGCGACATAGATGGCGAATATCGCGCCGCAAAGCACGACAAGATAGAGTGCAAACAGCACGCGCCAACCGCCAGACGCAGAACGCAATCCAAGAAAATGACGCAGAATAGTCGAAGCCTTCAAGCCCGCAACGGCAAGCACGATGCCCACCATCACCGGCATGCTCGCGCCCTGCGCCGCGCCCGCCGCCATTGTGGCCAGCGTCAAGGCAGCGAGAGCGATCCACGCTTTCATCAGGGTCGTCATGATCAGCGCACCAGATAGATGATCGGATAGATTATGACCCAGACCATATCGAGCATGTGCCAGAACGCCGCGCCGGTTTCCAGATTCTCGACGCTATCGGCGAACAGCGTGATGCCGAGGATCGCTAGCCCGAGCACGATATGAACGGCGTGGAAGCCAGTGATTAAGAAGTAGAGCTGGAAGAACGTATTCGTCTCGATATCGAATCCTGATGCGAACAGTTCGCTGTATTCGACGCCCTTGATTGCCAGGAAAGCCACGCCGAGCACCATCCCTCCGATCATCAGGAGTCGTCCATCGCGGCGATGCTGCCTGTGCCAGACCGCGGCTGCCACCAGAAAGCCGCTACTGACCAGCACCAGCGTGTTCACTCCGCCGAGCAACCGATGCAGATGAAGCTGCGAGGCTGCGAAAGTCGCGAGATCCAAAACCCGCGCCACGGAAAATCCGAGCAGCAATGCTCCGAATACCGCCATCTCGCCGAGAATCAAAATCCAGATCATGGGATTTCCCGGCAATTCCGAAAGTGGCCCCCAATCCGCCGCCTGATCTTGCTGAGTTTCTTTGTGTGCGTTCAGATTTATGGACACCAGTGTCATCCGCTCTCAATTCGCCGCCCCCAATAATATGAATATAAAATATTTCTTTTCTTTGCCATAGCGCAAAGAGTCGTCGGACTTCCTCTTTTAGAGGAGGTCAAGAATGCATGTCTCGCGGGTGCGATTCACAACGATCTAAAAGGTGGAGCCAATGGGCGATGAGTGAGAGGTTTACCAGGGCGGCGGCTCGTAATATTTTTTACGGAGGTTCAATTTTCTTCTTCGTAATCTTCGTCGGTCTGACGGTGCAGACCGATCATTACATACGCAAAACCAGCGCGAGCGACAGCGGCCTGACTGACAGTGCCCGACGCGGCAAGCATGTATGGGAGAAAAACTCCTGCATTAATTGTCACACGTTGCTCGGTGAAGGTGCCTATTTCGCCCCCGAGCTTGGCAATGTCTGGGTTCGCTATGGCGGGCGCGATGATCCGCAGGGCGCACGCGAAGGTCTCACTGCATGGATGCGCTCGCAACCGAGCGGCGTTGAAGGTCGCCGGCAGATGCCTGACTTTCATTTGAGCGATCAGGAAGTGAACGACCTGATTGATTTCCTGGAATTCACCGCCGGCGTGAATACACAAGGCTGGCCGCCGAAGATTTCAGGCTGAGGAATTAAAGACGATGAAATATCCAACTCAACGGGTCGCTCTGGCCTATTTCACCTGCGCCATGATTTTGTTTGGCGTGCAGATCATCTTCGGCACATTGGCGGGCACCGTCTACGTGTTTCCGAACTTCCTCTCAGACGTTATCCCCTTCAACATCTTGCGCATGATCCACACCAACGCGCTGATCGTGTGGCTGTTGATGGGCTTCTTCGGCTGCGGCTACTATCTCGTTCCCGAGGAGGCCGAACGCGACATCGAGAGCCCATTCCTCGCCTATGTGCAGCTTGGTCTTTTGATGTTCGGCGCGCTGGCGGCCGTTGCGGGCTACCTTTTCGGTATCCATGAGGGCCGCGAGTTTCTCGAGCAACCGCTCTGGATCAAGGCCGCTATCGTCGTTGTAGCACTGATCTACCTCTACAATATCTCGATGACGATCCTAAAGGGCCGCAAGACTGCGATCGGCAACGTGCTGTTGCTCGGCATGTGGGGCATCGCGGTATTCTGGCTGTTCGCCTTCTACAATCCCGGCAACATTGCGCTCGACAAGGTCTACTGGTGGTACGTCGTCCACCTCTGGGTCGAAGGCGTGTGGGAACTGGTGATGGCGTCCGTGCTCGCCTTCCTGATGATCAAGATGACCGGGGTGGACCGCGAGGTGATCGAGAAGTGGCTCTACGCCATCGTCGGCCTCGCGCTGTTCTCCGGCGTGCTCGGCACCGGACACCATTATTACTGGATCGGCGCGCCTGGGTACTGGCAGTGGATCGGCAGCATCTTCTCGACCTTCGAGGTGGCGCCGTTCTTCGCCATGGTGATCTTTGCCTTCACCATGGTGTGGAAGGGTCGCCGTGATCATCCCAACAAGGCGGCGATGCTGTGGTCGCTCGGCTGCACCGTGGGCGCGTTCTTCGGTGCCGGAGTGTGGGGCTTCATGCACACGCTGTCGTTCGTCAACTACTACAGCCACGGCACACAGGTCACTGCAGCGCACGGCCATCTCGCCTTCTTCGGCGCCTATGTGATGCTGAATCTGGCGATGATCAGCTACGCCATGCCTTATCTGCGCAACCAGAAGCCTTACAATCAGGTACTCAACATGTGGAGCTTCTGGATCATGACCTCTGCCATGGCCTTCATGACCTTTACGCTGACCTTCGCGGGTGTCGTGCAGGTGCATCTGCAGCGCGTGCTGGGCATGAGCTACATGGAGGTGCAGGAACAGCTAGCGCTGTTTTACTGGATGCGACTCGGCTCCGGCGTATTTGTCCTGATCTCGTGCCTGCTGTTTCTCTACTCGATCTTCGGGCCGGTGAGGGAAGAACAGCCAGCGCATATCAGCATGCCGCTGCAGCCGGCGAAGTAACAACATCAAAACCACGAAAGACGACTGCATGTTGAAGAGCATCAGCACCGCAACAAAACAACCCGACTTGCCGTTCTACGCGCCGAGCGGCTCGGAATGCGAGATATTCGAGCACGCCTATCGTAACCGCCTGCCGGTCCTGCTCAAGGGACCAACAGGCTGCGGCAAGACCCGCTTCGTTGCTCACATGGCAGCGCGGCTCGGCCGTCCTCTCTACACGGTGTCGTGTCACGACGATCTCACCGCCGCCGACCTCACCGGTCGCTATTTGCTGAAAGGGGGCGATACGGTGTGGGTGGATGGCCCGCTGACGCGCGCCGTGCGCGAGGGCGCGATCTGCTACCTCGACGAGGTGGTGGAGGCGCGCAAGGACGTGACCGTAGTGCTGCATCCGGTCACCGACGATCGGCGTACCCTGCCGCTCGAGCGCACCGGTGAACTACTGCAGGCGCCCCCGGAGTTCATGCTGGTGGCATCCTACAACCCGGGCTACCAGAACGTGCTCAAGACGCTGAAGCCGAGCACGCGGCAACGCTTCCTCGCCATGGAGTTCGGCTTCCCGCCCCAGAGCACCGAGGCCAGCATTGTCGCCCATGAAAGCAAGCTGTCGCATGAGCGGTGTCTTGCACTGGTGCGCGTGGCACAGGCGTTGCGCAGCCTCAAGGGCCACGATATCGAGGAAGGCGCTTCAACACGTCTCCTGGTTTATTGCGCAACTCTGATCCGCGGCGGCGTCGATTACGACACCGCGCTACGTGTCGCCCTGATCGAACCACTATCCGACGATCCGGAGATCGTGGCCGGACTGATTCGCGTCGCGCAGATCGCGCTCGGATAGACACCATGCCACTGTTCGAACCGGAAGAAGTCTTCGGGCAGTATTGGCACCGCCTTGTCGGCTCCTCGCGCTCCTATCGGGGCCATCCCGGCGCCACCGTCGCGCTTGAGCCTCTCCGCGTACGCCTCGGGTTGTTGTTCCGGGCCTGCGGTGGCGATGGCGCCGTTCGCATCGCCGACAGCGCGGCGACCGCCTCTGGCCACCGGCTCAACCTGAAGCAGGCACTGGGTCTCGGCACCGAGAGGCTGGAACGGCCAACGCTGGACACCGGCGCGTTGCGCCTACCGGACCACATCGATCTGTTTGCCGACGCGGCAGATAATGAGTGGCTTTACGAGTGGCTGGCAATCTGGTTCGCCCATGCGATACCACCGAAGCATGATGACGACCGGCTGCGCAGCGACCTCTATCGCCTGCGCGCGGCGGTGCGGACCACCCGCGCCACGCTGGCGGCATGGCCCGGTCTGATGCCGGTTTATAACCGTTTGTGCCGCGCCACACTGGCCGAGCGGCCACGCCGCAATCTGCCGGATCTCGAAGGAAAAATCGAGAAAGTCATCCTTTATCTTCTCAACGACGTCACGCCGCTATCCGATCCGATCTTCGATGCGGTTATGGGTGACGGCGAACTCGATGCTCCATTAGCGGCGCCGCGCGGCTACCACACCTTTCTGCCGGTGCCTCTGTGGGGTGACATCAAGATCGGCGCAACAGGCACAGCCGGCGCGGATGTAGACGAACCCGGCGGTGATTCGATCGTGGTTGATGAAAAGCGACGCACTGGCGTGCGTAAATCTACCGACCGCAGCGACCGCGGCGATCCGCTGATGTTGCACCGGTTCGAGACCATCTTCAGCATCGCCGAGATGATCAACGTCAACCGCGACATCGATGACGATGATGACGAAGGTGCACGCCAGGCACTCGAAGACACGCCGGAACTCACCATCGGTTCGAACAAGAAGCGGCCGTCGATGCGACTCAGGCTCGATCTTGATCTTACGCCACGCGAAGCGGACACCGCTGCGCTGGTTGCCGACCACACCTACCCTGAATGGGACTGGAAGCAGCAGGCCTACCGGCCGGATTATTGCCGGGTCATCACCGGCCGCGCATCGGAGCACGGCGAGGACTGGCCGGTGGATGCGATGACGGAGCGCAACATCCGCCACGTCCGCCGCCAGTTCGAGGCTCTGCGACCGCGCCGTCAGACCCTGCGTGCACAACCTGATGGCGACGAACTCGATCTGTCGATGCTGATCCGCTCGGTTGCCGATCGCCACGCCGGTGGATCGGGCAGCGACCGCGTCTTCACCGGCGTGCGTCCGGCGGCGCGGGACCTGTCGGTCGCGGTGTTGATGGACGTGTCGCTCTCGACCGACGCCTGGCTGCAGGAGCGGCGGGTGCTGGACGTCGAGAAAGGCGCCCTGCTCGCCTTCACCCATGGCCTCACCGCCTGCGGCGATGAGCACGCGATTTATACCTTCACGTCGCGCCGGCGCAGCAATGTTAATGTAACCACCATCAAAAGCTTTGAGGAGATCCTCGATCAGCGCATCGCACGCAGGATCGCGGCACTCAAGCCGGGGCAGTACACAAGAATCGGTGCCGCTGTCCGTCATGTCGCTGGCGAACTCGCCAAGCGACCGCAGCGGCATCGCCTGCTGCTGTTACTCACCGACGGCAAGCCGAACGATGTCGATCACTACGAAGGGCGCTATGGTATCGAGGATACGAGGATGGCAATCCGCGAGGCGCGCAAGGCCGGATTGCGGGTATTCGGCGTAACCATCGACGAGAACGCGAAAGACTTTTTCCCACATATTTTCGGCCGGGGCGCCTATGCCATCGTGCGGGATATTGCCTCCCTGCCCACGGCTTTGCCTGTGATCTATCGCCAACTCACGGCGTGATGCGAAGAGAGGCTATGGCGAGCCAGAAGTTGCGGCCCGTCTGGGCGTTCGACACATAGTCTCTACAAGTGGATCAAAGCCATTTTTCCCGGCAAATCCGCGCAGCATCCGAAAGAGATCCTCGAAGCCCAAGGCGAGAGGTTACGCCCACGCATCACCATCCTTCCAGCGTTGGAGCAAACCCTCGCAGAGATATAGTCCGGCCTCAGCCTTGATCTGGCGATTTCGAGCGCCCTCCAATTGATTGAGCTTGCCAGTTTTCCATCTTGTGCAAAGATGGAAGCGGACGGCCAGTGCAAATCCATACATTGTTTAATGAACAATATTGGGGGCTGCCATGAACGAGTTGCTGCATCCGCTCGCGCCGCATCATTTACCACCCTTCATCACTGCGCCCGGCGATACAGACATACTCATGGTCATCGTCGGCATCATTCTGCTCCTCGCCGTTCTGGCCGTTGGTAATATTTATCTCCAGATCCATTCCCTGCCGGAACGGATGGCTCATAAATCACAGAAACTACAGTTCGAGATCGTGGCCGTGCTCTGCCTGCTCGCGCTCTTCACACATAATCATTTGTTCTGGGTGGCCGGACTATTCCTCGCTCTGGTCGATCTGCCCGATTTCAGCACACCGCTGCGCAGCATCGCGGCCTCGCTTCAGAAAATAGCTGGTATTCCTCCCGATCCCGATCCATCGGAGCCGCGTGAGCCGATGGCTCATTCCACTTCACCCGCGCCCGGCAAGGCGCCAGACGGCGAGACGGGGGAGCAAGGCCATGCTTGAATTGCTCCTTTGTTCGATCCTGACAGTGTTTCCCGATTATCTTTATCGCCGCTATGCGCAAGGCAAGCGGATTGGCAGCGAGATCACGATCTTTTCCGTCTGGTATGAATTGAGATGGGGCATCACCGCATGCGTGATGCTGACAGTCGCCTTGATTACTGTCATCTTCTATTATCATCCGTCCACGACCAGCGCGACATTGTACTTCAGAACCGTCCCGATCGTGCCGGAGACAATCGGACGCGTATCGCAGGTTCATGCGGACTTCAGCGCTCCCGTCAAAAAGGGAGAGGTTCTGTTCAGGCTGGACAGTTCGAAACAGCAGGCCGCACTGGAGACAGCTCGCCGCAAGATCGCGGAGATTGATGCTTCCATGGTCGCGGCTCAGGCAGACGCCCTGAAAGCAGATGCACAGATTCAGGAAGCCAAAAGCGCCTATCGGCAAGCAGCAGAAGAACTGGACGTCAAACGCGACTTGCAGAAGCGAAATCCCGGCATCGTTCCGCAGCGTGACATTGAAAAGCTCGAAGTCCTCGCTGCCGGCCGCCAAGCCTCCGTCGATGCGGCAACCGCCGCACACCAATCCATCATGGCGCGCGTAACGGCTCTGCTCCCCGCCGAGAAGGCCAGCGCAGAAGCCGCACTCGCGCAAGCGCAGGTGGATATGGACAAGACGTTCATTCGCGCAGGTGTCGCCGGGCGCGTCGAACAGTTTTTGCTGCGGCCGGGCGATGTTGTTAATCCCATGATGCGGCCTGCCGGCATCCTGATCCCGGAAGGTGCGGGAAGGCAGAGACTCGCAGCAGGATTCGGGCAGATCGAAGCGCAGGTTATGAAGGTTGGAATGGTGGCCGAGGCGACATGCATTTCAAAACCATGGGCTGTGATCCCGATGGTTATCACAAGCGTTCAGGATTACATCGCGGCGGGCCAGTTCCGGGGCGGCGAGCAACTCATAGAGGCCCAGCAGGCCATGGCGCCGGGTTCGATTCTTGTTGTGATGGAGCCGCTCTACAAAGGCGGGTTTGATGGCGTTACCCCAGGCAGCCGTTGCATCGCGAATGCCTACACCAGCAACCATGATCTGATCGCCGCAAAGGGGACTGGTGTCTTGAAGGGCCTCTGGCTGCACGCCATTGACGCTACTGGAATCGTGCATGCGATGCTGCTGCGTATTCAGGCACTCTTGCTGCCGGTCAAAACGCTGGTGCTCAGCGGCCATTAGCGATCATCAACGAGACTCGTTGACAACGCCCTGCCGCCTCTAGCCGGAAAGCAATTCAAGAGCCTTGCCCTTGTGGGCAGCAATATGATCGGTCTTGTCACTCTTGATCTCGTACTGGGGACATTCTCGCGACGCCCGATGCGTATGGCCCTTGTAATCGAAATCCCTCGTATGAATGGCGATAACGGTACCGGATACCCGGCCTGCCTCAGAATTCCAGCCCACGTGATCGCCGACCCTGAACCGTTCAGCCATGTTGCGAACTCCTCATTTTTGCAAAAGGACGTCCTTCAATACGACCGCATCGTTGTGATCTTCATCATGCGCGCTGTAGACGAGGGTGACCGTTTTTGTCTTCGCCAGCGCGCGAATGTGTTCGAGTTCCTCCGCATGGTGCCGCAACTCGCTCCTGTAGCGGTGCTGGAATTCCGGCCACCGGGCGGGATCATGGTCAAACCATTGCCGTAGTTCGGAGCTGGGCGCTATCTCCTTCATCCAGTCATCAAGGGCGGCTTTTGCCTTACTCACTCCGCGCGGCCAGAGCCGATCAATAAGAATACGCACACCGTCCTCTGGTTCCGCCGGAACGTAAGCGCGCTTCAACCGAAGATGCGAGGCTGGGAATGGTGACTTTGTCATGCGTTGAGCCCTGCCGTGGTGGGGCCATGCCCCGGCGCATAGCACCCTGAAGCAATACGACTGCACCTTTTCATTGGGGTCAAGGGTCACGATAGCCAGCGCCCGTCAGCGCCGCCGCCATATCAAAGAAGGGAGTGGCCATCGCCATTCCCTTCTTCCGGCAAGCTTATTTCGGCAGGGCTCGCCTAGAATTTCGCCCGTGCCAGCACACGGAAGGTCCGGCCCTGGCCAGGAGAGATGTTGTTGTTGCCGTCCGCGCTCGCCCAGTACCCCTTGTCGAAGATGTTTTCGACGTTGAGTTGCGCGCTCCATGTCTTGTCGATCTTCAGATAGAGAGCGGCGTCCACGCGGACGAAGCCCGGAAGTCTCACTGTATCGTCTGAACTTGCATAGGAATCGCCGAGATAGATCACACCGACCGCCGCAGCCCAGCGGGGATTAATCTGGTATTTGTTCCACCACGAGAACTGGTTATAGGGGACGAGTTGAACGCGATTGCCAGTGACGATGGTTGCGGAAAGATCCCTGGCAATACGCGCATCGGTGTAGGCATAACCCAGGATCGACTGCCAATCGGCCGTGATATAGCCGTTCAACGCGGTTTCAAAGCCGCGAACTGTGGATGCTCCATTCGGGAGCGAGAAGCCGTTTCCGACAGGAATCGGCTGGTTGGTCCGATGCAGTTCATAGAGTGCTGCGGTCCACAACAGCCTCGAATTGATATTCCATTTCGCACCGATTTCGGTGTTCTCGAATTTCTGCGGATCGAGAATGAGTGTGCTGTCGGAGAGCGCGCTGAACTGGTCGCCCGACGCCGGCAGATAGGAAATGCTGTAGGCGCTGTAGAGCGACACATTATCCGCAGGCTTGAAGATTACGCCGACGCGAGGTGAGATCTTATCATCAATGCGATTGCGCGTCAGGCCGCCAGGAATATTCTGGTCCGTTGCGCTCATGTCGAAGCGATCGAACCGTGCGCCTGCAATCAACTGCAGCCACCGCGTCACGTCGATCTGGTCTTGGGCATAGGCCGACGAAACATTGAGGCGATAGACGCTATTCGAGTCGCCTGACGATTGGCCGGGAGCGGGGTTGGCCGTGATCTGGTGTATGAAGTTGACCTGTCCAAAGTACGTCGGATTAAACGGGTTGATAATTTCCGACGACGTCGTTCCTGTGGAAGCGAAAAAGCCTGTATTGCGCAAGCCAAGACCGGTCTGCCGACCGAACTCGGTGCCGAATGCGATGGTATGGAAGACCGGGCCCGTATAGGCCTTGTAGGTAAAGTCGGTCTGGTTGAACAGATTCTCGCGGTTTGTCGTGTTCTGGTAGGCGCTGAGGGTCATCGAGCCGATACCGGGGCCGATGACCGCAGCCGCGCTGCCCGGATAGACATTGGTGTATCCGCGATTGTAATCGGCATACATCGTCGAATTCTTGACGGTGAGGCCGTTGCCGAAATCATGATCGATCACCGCCATCGTGGTCTGCACGTCAGCATAGGTGTTGTTGTAGATCGGACTGCCGAAGAATTTCGAGAAATCGTTGTTTGGCACGAACGGCACTGTCGGATTGAAGCGACTCGTCCCCGTGGCAGCGAGAGACGGATTGCCGCGATCCGCCAGCTCCTTGTCGTGATAATATTCGTAAGAAAGCTTGATCTTGGTGTCGTCGGTCGGCTTCCAGGTCAGCGTCGGATTGATGCCGTAGCGCTCGAGCCGCCCAAAATCGCGGAAGGTGTCGGAGCCTTCATAGAAAGCATTGAGGCGAACCGCGACCTTGTCGTTGACCGCCTGCCCGGCATCGATCGTGAAGCGACGATCACCCCACGAGCCGGTCTGCGCGGTGGCTTCATAGATACGCTGGCCATCGGCTTCCTTCAGCGTGCGGTTGACGAGGCCACCACCCGCACCGCGCCCGAACGTCAGCGCGCTCGGCCCCTTGATCACCTCGAGGCTCTGGGTGTTGTAGAGATCGCGAAAATACTGGACGTCGTCGCGGAAGCCATTGACGTAGAAGTTGGCGCTGGAATCGACACCGCGGATCACGAGTTCGTCGCGGTTGCCTTCACCCTGATGGACCGTGACGCCCGGAATATAACGGGTAATGTCGGTGATGCTGCGGGTCGCCTGATCCTCGATCATCTGCTTCGGAACTACATTCACAGACTGCGCGATGTTCAAGAGCTGAGTGTTGGTCTTGGTGGCGACTGACGTGCTGTTCGAATAATAACCCACGGTGCCGGTGCGCGCATCGAAGGTCGCTGTGTTCTGCACCGGCGCTGGAGCTTGCTGCGCCTGCGCCCGTCCCGAGTGGCGTGCAGCGCGGTGTGTGTGTGACGAGGATGACGCCGATCTTTGCCGCTTGTGTGCCCGCGGCTTCGCTGCATCAATCGTTACGGCGGGCAACGTCGTACTGGCCTGCCCCGCAGACTGCTGGGCATTCGCAGGCAAGATGAAAGTTCCGAGACTCAACGCAGCACCCGCGGTTGACGCGAGCGCTGCTCGTCGAATCAACTTCGGCTCAAAGAGATGCTTTGAAACGGACACAGTTATTCCCCCCCAGCCAGTCACCTTGCGGCGAGTATCATCGAGGGAGACAACCAACAACGGCAAAAATTCCGGATATGCCTTAGATACTCTCTAAACCATTTAGTTTAGAGAGTTTCTAAGAAGTTCGACATCTTCGTGCGCAATAATTCATCGCATCACGAGGAAGTATTCTCAGGATCCGCTTTGAGTGAGATCGTCCAGATCGTCAGCAGAACTGGCGTTGCCGCAACCACCACCGGCACGAATGCGAACACTGCCCTGCCGCCAATATCCCACGCCATGCCGCTGACAAGCGACACCAGCATGACGTAGGTGTAACTGATCGCCAGCGCGGCAGCGAGAATCCGCGCCACATCGTCCGGATTACGGGCGAGCAACGGTGGCAGCGCCATGCCGAGCGTCAGCAGCGCGCTCCCGCCCATCCCCGTCATGCCTGCCCACATGATGGTGTACCAGCCAGTTGAAAACACGATGCCGACAATGCTCAACAGCATCAGGCCACCAAAGAAAAGAAATGGCCACCGCTTGCCTTGAAACGAGTCCGCCAGCACCACCATGAGAAGCGAGATTGGAAACTGGCCGACATTCAGTGCCGTCAAGGCGGCGCTGACGTCCGCCTCCCGTCCGATGCTCGCCAGATAACCTGGCAGAAAAGCGTTGGTGCAAAAGTAGGCGCTGGAGCCGCTGGCGAGAACCACCCCGATTTCCCAGTTCAGCTTGCTGGCGAGGTCCGGCCACAAACGCCCGGGCTTGGTGCCGGCTACGTGTCTGCCCGCACGGGGAGCACAAACGAGCACCATGATCGCCATCAGCAGCAATGGCGCCGACCACGCGAGGAGGCCAAGCCGCCAGCTCTGGTTGAAATATGGCAGCAGCACCGGGAGCATCAGCGCAACCGGCACGACTTCGCCGACGATCAACCCGTTGGTGTAGAGCGCAGTGCCGAACGCTGCGCGCTCCGGCATCCATTGCCGGACGGCGGCACCCATCGCCGGCTGCATGATGGCGATGCCGCCGCTCATCAGAACGGTCGCCGCATAGAGCGAATAGGTCTCCGGCGCCAGCGCGCGCAGTCCCGAACCCAGTGCAGCGATCAAAAGACCGCTCACCAAAGTCCAGCGCACGCCGACATGTTCGATCAAGAGCGAGCCCGGGGCGGCAGCAAGCGCGAACAGGATCACAGGAATACCTGTCAGAATTCCGATCTCGGTGCCAGATAATTTCAGGTCAGACTGGATCAGCGAAATCACCGGAGGCACCGCGAGCACGCTCAGGCGCAGACCTGCGCCGCAGACCCACAGCAGTAGACCCGATATAAAGTTTCGATTTGTCATGATGACCGGAAATGGAGGAAAGGAGACGCGCGGCCAGGAAGGCTGCTGTCTATCAGAACCCGCGAACGGATACACCGGCTGAAAGATCTGATAATACGCTCAGGATTTGCTGTGCGACGAAAGCGCGGCATCGGCGCGCCGTTGCAAGCGCTCCAGCGTGCGGCCGAAGACGGCATCATCCTTCAGCGCGCGCGCAAGCGTGAGCGCGCCCTGAATGCTGCCGACGATATCCTCCGCAAGCGACCTTGCAGTGGCCGCATCGACGCCCGCCCGGAGCAGCGCGATATCGAGCGACTCGATCCAGCGCTTGAAGTAAACCCGGATCGGCTTTGCAAACCGGTCCCGCGTTTCATCCAGCGCAAACGCTCCCAGCAGGCAAACCCTGCGGCCGGAGCGGAAATAGGCATCAACCGTCCGCCACATCTGCGCGATCGCGGCGCGCGGCTCGCCACGCTCCAGCGGCTCGAACACTTCGCGCACGAACCATCCGTCGACATCGGCCAGAATTTCCGCCGCCATGCCTTCCTTCCCCCCAGGAAAGAAGTGATAGAGGCTCCCCTTCGAAAGGCCAGTGCGCTCGGTAATTTCAAACAGCGACGCCCCTTCGAAGCCGAGTTCGCGGAAGACCTCGGCCACCCGTGTGATCGCGTCGCTTTTCTCGAAAACCGTGCGCGCCATGTCGTCTCTGCCAGTTCCCGTTAGCCCCGGTCTTACAGCCCAAGATCGGACAAACCCGGATGATCGTCCGGCCGACGGCCAAGCGGCCAGTGATACTTGCGATCCGATTCCTTGATCGGCATATCATTGATCGATGCGAAGCGGCGATACATCAAGCCTGCCGCATTGAACTCCCAGTTCTCGTTGCCATAAGCGCGAAACCAGTTGCCGCTGTCATCATGATACTCGTAAGCGAAGCGCACGGCGATCCGGGTATCGGAAAAAGCCCACATCTCCTTGATCAGACGATAGTTCAGTTCTTTCGCCCATTTTCGGGTGAGAAACTCGATGATCTGCTTGCGTCCGACGGGAAATTCCGCGCGATTACGCCACTGGCTGTCTTCCGTGTAAACCAGTGCGACCTTTTGCGGATCGCGGCTATTCCAGCCATCCTCCGCCATTCGCACCTTTGCGGTGGCGGTTTCAAAGGTAAAAGGCGGTACGAGAGGCGTGGCCATGGCAGCGTCCTTTGATGGGTGGGTGGCGTGAACAGCGATGTTTAAACCAATGTGTCTTCACTATACCAATCAGTCTAGTATTGCAATCCTGTGGCCTCAGGCCGCCCCGGACCGGTCATGATCCACCGCGAATCCTCGCCGCCCCGGACCGGCCCATCCCGCCAGACGGTCGGCATGGGGCTCGGCCTCATCGGAATGGCGATTTTCGGTGGCACACTGCCCGCAACACGCCTTGCCGTGGCAGGCCTCGATCCGCTCTTCATCACCGTCGGCCGCGCTGCCGCCTCGGGCCTGTTGTCGGCCGCGCTGCTTTTGATGTTACGGCGGCGCTGGCCGAGCCTGCGCCAGATCCGCACGATGCTGATTTGCGTTGTGACCCTCGTGTTCGGCTTTCCGGGACTGATGGCGCTGGCGATGTTGACAGTGCCCGCTTCGCATGGCGGCGTCGTACTCGGCATTCTCCCGCTAACCACAGCTGCAGCCGCCAGCATAATCCTGGGCGAGCGCCCCTCACTGAGCTTCTGGTCACTGGCAGGCCTTGGCACCATGGTGGTGGTAGTGTTTGCCCTGCACGACAGCGGCGGCGAAATCGCAATCGGCGATATCTATCTGTTTCTGGCCGCGATCTCGACCTCGATCGGCTACGTGTTCTCGGCCGACCTCAGCCACGAGATGCCGGGCTGGGAAGTGATCTCATGGATTCTGATGCTGGCGCTGCCGCTGACCCTGCCGCTCACGATATGGCTATGGCCAGCCAACCCTGGCGCAGTCCCCGTCGCCGCGTGGGTCGCGTTCGCCTACGTCTCCGTTTTCAGCATGTTCATCGGCTTCTTCGCATGGAATGCCGGCCTTGTGATGGGCGGCGTTGCCCGTGTCAGCCAAGTGCAATTGTTGCAGACCTTCGTTACGCTCGGCCTGTCCGCCGTCATCAATGGCGAGCACATCGGCCCCTCCACCATCGCGGTGGCAGCGCTTGTGGTGGCGATCGTCGCGGCCGGCCGCTACGCGCGCATTGCGCGAAAAATACCCGAAGCCGGATAGCAGTTACAAATCTGGAGGCAGCGTCGCACGCGCTTTCAGCAAAGCGCGTCAACGGCAGTTTTTCGGCTCACACAACACGACAAGCGCCTTGGCTTCGCCAGACTTGCTGCGCCCGCGGTGCCGCTCACGCCGATTGAAATAGATGCAGTCGCCGGGCTGCAACTCGAAGGTTTCCTGGCCAACCTCGAATTCCACGACGCCACTGAGCACGAACATCATCGCTTCGCTGCCATGTTCGGAAACCATGCCGCTGGGCGCCTGCGAGGGGAAACTCACCAGTAACGGCGACATATGCTTGCCGGCGGCATCCGACACCAGCGACTGATAGTCGTAACCGAAAGACGTCGTGGCACGGATGATATTCCGCCTCTCGTCGACACGCACGACCGATGCGGTTTCATGCTCCGGCTCAACGTCCTCAACGGCGTTGTTTTCGACAAGCGTCTCAATGTCGGTGCCGAGGGCTTTCGCGAGTTTTGACAGGGTCGCCGTGGGCGGCGTCTGACGACCGGTCTCAACCTTCGAGAGATAGCCCTTGGTCAACCCGACCTCATGAGCGAGCGATTCCAGTGTACGCTCTTGCTTCTTCCGCAACTGCCTGATCCGGCGCCCGAGCGCATCAATCCCGATCTCGCTCGTAGACCCGGTTTTCAGGATGTCGATGGCCATTTCGAATTGCCAATTGCGCCGGAAGCCATTGATTATCACCAGCCCGGCGCCCTTTCCAGTCAAGCCCGCATCGCCTGACCCGGTGCCCGACCGGTCAAGCATTTCTGCGGACTTGCGGCGTGTTGACACCCCGCCGGCCGCATGGTCCACCCTTGGTCAGGATCAGGGCGGCCAGACGCGGCACCCGCGACACGCAGGATCGGCCATGAACGTATCGTCTTTTTCAGTTGTCAAAGGATCGGTGCTGCCGCGCCATGACTGGGCGCGGAACGAGGCGCAAGCGCTGTACGACCTGCCTTTCGCTGACCTGATGTTTCAGGCACAAACCATTCATCGCGCCAGTTTCGATCCCAACTACGTCGAGACGGCCAGCCTGCTCAGCATCAAAACCGGCGGCTGCCCAGAAGATTGCGGCTACTGCTCGCAGAGCGCCCACTACAAGACCGACGTCAAGGCCACCAAGCTGATGGACCATGACGACGTCGTGGCCACCGCTCGCCGTGCCAAGGAATCCGGCGCGAATCGCTTCTGCATGGCAGCAGCCTGGCGCAATCCGAAGGACAAGGATCTTGATCGTATCTGCAACATGGTGAGCGAGGTGAAGGCGCTCGGCCTCGAGACATGCGCAACGCTCGGCATGCTGACGCGCGAACAAGCCGACCGGCTCCACGACGCAGGCCTCGATTTCTACAATCATAATGTCGATACCTCGCCGGAATTCTACGGCCACATCATCACCACCCGGACGATGCAGGATCGCATCCAGACGTTGGCGCATGCCCGCGAATCCGGCCTTAAGGTATGCTGCGGTGGTATCATCGGCATGGGCGAGCAGGTCGAGGATCGCCTCGGCATGCTGATGCTTCTGGCAAACCTCGCCGAACACCCCGAGAGCGTGCCGATCAACCTCTGGAACGAAGTGAAAGGTGTGCCGGTCAATACCACCGCCAACGCGCCCGACCCGATCGAGATGGTGCGGATGATCGCGGTCGCGCGTATCATGATGCCAAAAAGCGTGGTGCGGCTTTCCGCGGGCCGCCAATACATGACCGACGAGATGCAGGCATTGTGTTTCCTCGCAGGCGCCAACTCGATCTTCATCGGCGACGTGCTGCTGACCACCAAGAATCCGCAGACCGACAAGGATGCCGCTTTGCTCGACCGGCTCGGCATCAAATCCCGGTTCGACGAGGTCCGGGCCGGCGGCCAGCCCAAGGACCCAGCCAAGGACCAGATCGCGGGTTCGAGCCGGGCAATTTGATTTCGCGCAACGCGGCGGGCACGGCGATCCCTCACGGTCTGCGTGTCTGGCAGTGCAGCTTCCCGATTCGACTCTCGACACCGAAGCTGGAAACACTCTAAAAAGGCATTCGAGGACGGCCGCCTCTTGCGTGGACGCTTTCTCGTCCATGGTTTCCGTGGGGTTTTAGTATGGATTACAATAGGTTCTTCGACGGCGCCTTGAATCGTCTGCATGATGAACGGCGCTACCGTGTGTTCGCAGATCTTGAGCGCATTGCCGGCCGGTTCCCACTGGCTACTTGGCATACCCCGAAGGGCGAGCGCAGCGTCGTGATGTGGTGCTCCAACGACTATCTCGGCATGGGCCAGCACCCCAAGGTGGTCGGCGCCATGATCGAGACCGCAACACGCACTGGCACTGGCGCAGGCGGCACCCGCAACATCGCGGGCAACAACCATTCCCTGATCCAGCTCGAACATGAACTCGCCGACCTTCATGGCAAGGAAGCGGCACTGGTGTTCACCTCCGGCTATGTGTCGAACCAGACCGGCATCTCGACCCTCACCAAGCTCATTCCGAACTGCCTGATTCTGTCGGACGCGCTAAACCACAATTCGATGATCGAGGGCATCCGCCAGTCCGGCTGCGAGCGCGTCGTATTCCGCCACAACGACATGGCCCACCTCGAGGAGTTGCTTCGTACCCATCGCGGACGGCCGACGCTGATCGTGTGCGAAAGCCTCTATTCGATGGACGGCGACATTGCTCCGCTCAGCAAGGTTTGTGACCTCGCCGAGAAATACGGCGCGATGACCTATGTCGATGAAGTTCACGCGGTCGGCATGTACGGCCCGCGCGGCGCCGGGATCGCCGAGCGTGACGGCGTCATGCATCGTATCGACATTCTCGAAGGCACGCTTGCGAAGGCGTTCGGCTGCCTCGGCGGCTACATCGCCGGCAAGACCAATGTGATTGACGCGATCCGTTCGCACGCGCCCGGCTTCATTTTCACCACGGCATTGCCACCGGCGGTGTGCTCGGCCGCGACCGCGGCGATCCGCCACCTCAAGACCTCGCAATGGGAGCGCTCCCGCCAGCAGGACCGCGCCGCCCGCGTCAAGGCGATCCTGGTCGCCGCCGGCATTCCGGTGATGTCGAGCGACACGCATATCGTGCCGGTTTTTGTGGGCGACCCCGAACTCTGCAAGAAGGCCAGCGACCTTCTGCTCGAGGAGCACGGCATCTACATCCAGCCGATCAACTACCCGACTGTGCCCAAGGGCACCGAGCGGCTGCGTATTACGCCCTCACCCTACCACGAGGACGCGCTGATCGATCAGCTTGCGGAGGCGATGGTGTCGGTCTGGGAGCGGCTTGGCCTGCGGCTGAACGAGAAATCGCTCGCCGCTGAATAACAGCTGATATCGGTTTCTCAAAATTAGCCCGTTACATCGCTATGTGACAGGGCTGATGCCGTCGCTCCATGGTACGATACACATGAGGTCGGCGGCGTTCTTTGCGTCGGGCTTGGTCCTGATGCCGGCGCGATGAACCTCGATGGTGGACTGACTGATTCCGGGCCACCGCCCCGCTTCCTTGTTGGGCGCATCGGTTGCGACCTGCTCCACGCACCTCACGCCCTGCGCTGGTCGGCCATTGCCAGCCGGGAAAATTGCCAGGACCTGAGATCAGCTTATCCAATACTCGAGCGAGTGCAGTTTATTAAACACAATCTAAGCGTGTAGCGACTGATTCGAGCCGGGTTGCTGATCTGGCACTGCGTAAACCGCGTGCTCACAAAGCACGTCACGACATGTTTCCGTCGTGCTCAAAAAAAGGTTTGATGCAGCCTCGATGGCCCGTCGCAAGGCCTCTTCGGAGCGGATGGATGCTTGAAAACGGCACGGTGATCGCGGCTGCCTTTGGCTATATCGGACTGCTATTCGCAATTGCATTCTACGGCGACCGCTTGACTCCGGCGCAGCGCTCGCGCGCCGGCATCATGATCTATCCGCTGTCACTCGCGATCTACTGCACCTCCTGGACCTTTTTCGGCTCAGTCGGCCTCGCGACACGCACCAGCATCGAATTTCTGGCGATTTATATTGGCCCGATCATCATGCTGGTGTTCTGCAAGCCGATCACGCTGCGAGTGATCCGGCTTGCGAAATCCCAACACATCACTTCGATCGCCGACTTCATCGCGGCACGCTACGGCAAGAGCCAGGCGGTTGCAGCCACCGCCGCGATCATCGCCATCATCGGCTCGGTTCCTTACATCGCGCTGCAATTGAAGGCGATCGCCTCGTCGCTGGAAACCATTCTCAACGGCCCCAACGGGGTTGGAAGCCTGCCTTTCGCCGGGGATATCGCGATTTTCGTGACGATAGCCCTCGCGTTGTTCGCCGTCCTGTTCGGCACCCGCCAAAGTGACGCGACCGAACACCAGCACGGCCTGATGCTCGCCGTTGCCGCCGAATCCATCGTCAAGCTCGTCGCATTTCTCGCCGCGGGCATCTTCGTCACCTTCATCATGATGAGCCCAACCGAGCTCATCCAGCGGGCGATGAAGACACCAGAGGCGATCCGGGCGATCGAACACATGCCTTCGATCGGCAATTTCCTGGCGATGACGCTCTTGTCGTTCTTCGCCATCCTGCTGCTGCCGCGCCAATTCCACGTCAGCGTCGTCGAAAATTCCAGCGAAGCCGAAGTGTCCCGCGCCCGCTGGTTGTTTCCGCTTTATCTTGTCGCGATCAACATCTTCGTTATTCCGATCGCGCTGGCCGGCCTGGTGACCTTCCCGTTCGGCGCAGTCGACAGCGACATGTTCCTGCTGGCGCTGCCGATCGAAGCCGGCGCGCACTGGATGAGCATCATCGTCTTCGTCGGCGGCCTGTCCGCCGCCACCGCGATGGTGATCGTGGAATGCGTGGCGCTCGCGATCATGCTGTCAAACGACATCGTGATGCCGCTGGTGCTGCAGGCAGACACCACGCCGCAAAACGGGCGCGCCGATCTTGGTCGCCTCCTTCTGATTGTCCGTCGCGTCGCCATCGTCGCCATCATGACGATGGCCTATTTCTACTATCATGCGCTCGGCAACGCGCAGCTCGCCGCGATTGGCCTGTTGTCCTTCGCCGCGATCGCGCAACTCGCTCCCGCGTTCTTCGGCGGTCTGATCTGGCGCCGCGGCACCGCGGCAGGTGCCATCGGCGGCATGCTGGTTGGCTTTACGATTTGGGCTTACACGCTATTCCTGCCGAGCTTCATCGAGGTCGGGCCACTCGGCACTCAATGGCTCAAGGAAGGCCTGTTCGGCATCGCCGCACTGCGCCCGCAGCATCTGTTCGGCAGCCAGATGTCACCGCTGATCCATGGCTTGCTGTGGAGCTTGACGCTCAACATGCTGGCCTACGTCGCCCTGTCGTTCTGGAAGCCGCAGACCTCCATCGAACGGCTGCAGGCAGACCTGTTCGTGCCGAGCGACCTGCCGCCGATCTCGCCGAATTTCCGCCGCTGGCGCACCACGGTGACGGTGCAGGATCTCCTCACCACCGTCGCCCAATATCTTGGCCATGAACGCGCCAATGCCGAATTCGAGGCTTTCGCCACTGCGAACCGCATCACGCTGGACCGTAACGCCTCTGCCGACTTCCAGTTGCTCAGTCATGCCGAGCATCTGATCGCCTCGTCCGTCGGCGCCGCCTCCTCGCGCCTGGTGATGTCGCTGCTGCTGCGCAAGCGCGCGGTGTCGGCGAAAGCCGCGCTGAAACTGCTCGACGATGCCCATGCCGCGCTGCATTTCAACCGCGAAATCCTGCAGACCGCCCTCGACCACGTCCGTCAAGGCATCGCCGTCTTCAATCGCGAACTGCAGCTGATCTGCTCCAACCGGCAGTTCGGCGAGATGCTCAACCTGCCCGCTCATGTCGCACAAATCGGCATTCCGCTTGCAGAGATCCTGGAATTCATCGGCGACAATCCGCGCAACAGCACCGAAACGCGCGAACAGCATCTGCGGCGGCGGCTGGACGCCTACACCACCGAAGGCGAGCCCTTTCTCGAACGCCTGCCCGGCCAGAACCGGGTCGTCGAGGTCCGCACCAACGCCATGCCCGGCGGCGGCCTTGTTGTGACCTTCTCTGATATTACCGCAAGCTTCGAGGCGGCCGAAGCGCTCGAACGCGCCAACGCCACGCTGGAACGCCGCGTGCGCGAGCGCACCGAGGAACTGACGCGGCTGAACAACGAACTGGCGCTCGCCAAGACCATCGCCGACGAAGCCAACATCTCGAAGACACGCTTCCTTGCCGCCGCGAGCCACGACATCCTTCAGCCGCTCAACGCCGCGCGGCTTTACGTGACCAGCCTCGTCGAGCGGCAGAGTAGTGGTGAGAACGCCCGTCTCGTCGACAATATCGACGAATCCCTCGAAGCCATCGAGGAAATCCTCGGCGCTCTCCTCGACATTTCCCGTCTCGACGCAGGCGCGATGACGCCTTCGATCTCGAGCTTTCGCATGAGCGACCTGATGCGCTCCTTACAGGTCGAATTCATGCCGATGGCCCGGGAAAAGAATCTCGAGCTGATCTTCGTGTCATCAACGCTGGCGGTGAAATCCGACCGCGTGCTGCTGCGCCGGCTGCTGCAGAACCTGATCTCGAACGCGATCAAGTACACGCCGACCGGAAAGGTGCTGGTCGGCTGCCGTCCACGCGGCGCAAACTTGCAAATCAGCATTCACGACACCGGGCTCGGCATTCCGCAGCATAAGCGCGGAGAGATCTTCAAGGAATTCCATCGCCTCGATCAGGGCGCGCGGATCGCACGCGGGCTCGGACTCGGTCTGTCGATCGTCGAGCGCATCGCACGCGTGCTGGAGCACCATATTTCCATCACCGCCAATAAAAGTGGCGGCTCGCACTTCGCCGTGACGTTGCCGGTGGCGAGCGGCTACAGTCAGGTCCTGGCGCCGACAAACGGCTCGGTCATTTCCTCGAAGACGCCAATGAGCGGCACCACCATCGTCTGCGTCGAGAACGACCCCGCCATCCTCGACGGCATGAAGACGCTGCTGCGCGGCTGGGACGCCAATGTGATTGCATCCGTCGATCCGAAACAGGCGTGCAAGGCCATTGCCAGTTCGAACGAGCCAGTCACCGGTCTCCTGGTCGACTATCACCTCGACCGTGGTAACGGGATCGCGGCGATCCGCGACATCCGGCATAAATTCGGCGCACATATTCCGGCAATTCTGATCACAGCGGATCGCAGCCCGCCGGTGCGGGAGGCCGCACGGGCCTACGGCATCATCGTGCTGAACAAGCCGGTCAAGCCCGCGACGCTCCGCGCGCTGCTCAGCCAGTGGCGCAACCAGCAGATGGTAACATCATTATCTCCGGCCGAAGCCAGTGCGAACCCGCGGACCGAAGCGGAAATTCAGGCCGACGGTTCGTTCTGACGCCATTGGTTGCCGGAGATCTTTGCAGCCACAATCACAGCCTGGGTGCGACTTTCGACACCGAGCTTTTGCAGGATGGCCGAGACATGCGCCTTGATGGTGGCCTCCGATACACCAAGTTCGTAGGCGATCTGCTTGTTGAGCAGGCCTTCAGAGAGCATCATCAATACCCGAACCTGCTGCGGTGTGAGCGTAATGAGCCGATCGCGCAGCTTGGTCATATCGGGATCGACGCCGGCGGTGAGGTCAACATCGGATGGCGTCCAGACATCGCCGTTCATTACCTTGCCGATCGCTTCGCGCAGTGTCTCGATCCCGTAACGCTTCGGGATGAAGCCAGAAGCGCCAAATTCCATCGACCGGCGGATGGTGTCACCATCATCGCTCGCAGACACCACCACCACAGGGATCGCAGGATATTGCGCGCGCAGATAAATCAGGCCGGAGAAGCCGCTGACGCCCGGCATCGCGAGATCGAGCAGCACAAGATCGATATCGGATTCTTTTTCCAGCAGAGCGGTCAATTCACCGAACGCACCGGCCTCGTCAATATTCGCAGCCGGAACGACGCCCATGACCGCTTCCCGCAACGCCCCCCGGAACAGAGGATGGTCGTCGGCGATCACAAGACGGGTAGAGGAAGACAGGGTCATGTCTTTGTATCTCTTCAGTTTTTAACCTAACTCTCCGAAGTGATTAAACTATACCACTCCTGCGGGCGAGGGCCGAATCCAGCCTTTTGCGATCTGCCGGATTAGCAAATCGCTCCTCCCCGCCGGAAAGCCCTCCTCTCATAGAGGCAAAGTCACTGGTGCCAAAGCCTTTAATCGCTGGCACCGAGCCGAAGATGACTGCCCAATCCATCCCCGGCAGCTTGCCCCAAAGCGGCCGGCGGGCGACCGGCCGCAAACGGCCGGTCCGGACCGCCATGATGATCGCCTACGCCACGGCCATGCCGCCGCGAACTGCCCGCTCGCAGGAGAATCGTTTTCGACCTCTCTTGTCTGGTCACCGCCCCGCCACCAAGCCTCGCTCCGGACTTGTCACCAGCGGCCAGCCATTGCGTCGATTTGACACCATGCGCAAAACGCCCAGCAAGAACAGCGCGATGACACGAGACGATATTTCCAGGCAATCATGAAGCCAACTCGCATCAACCAAAGTATATCGTACGATATATTTTTCTTACGGATACAATGAAAGCGTTACGATACGATCCGGTAGCAACGGCTCGTGCATGCAATTATTCAAATAAGATATTCGGGAGGGTTAAATGACCACACTGACCGTAGCCGCCCCGCGGCGCGGGGGAATGACCAAGGACGAGCGCTTCGTCATCTTTGCATCTTCTCTCGGCACCGTGTTCGAATGGTACGACTTCTATCTCTACGGCTCACTTGCCGCGATCATCGGTGCGCAATTCTTCAGCGCCTACCCGCCCGCCACGCGCGACATCTTCGCGCTGCTCGCTTTCGCCGCTGGCTTCCTCGTGCGCCCGTTCGGTGCGCTGGTGTTTGGCCGCGTCGGCGACATCGTCGGCCGTAAATACACCTTCCTCGTCACCATCCTGATCATGGGCCTTTCGACCTTCATCGTCGGACTGCTGCCCAACGCCGCGACGATCGGCATCGCGGCCCCGATCATCCTCATCGGCCTCCGCCTGCTGCAAGGCCTGGCGCTCGGCGGCGAATATGGCGGCGCGGCGACTTACGTCGCCGAACATGCTCCTCACGGCAAGCGCGGCTACTACACCTCGTTCATCCAGACCACGGCGACGATGGGCCTGTTCCTGTCGCTGCTGGTGATCCTGTTCACCCGCACCATCGTCGGCGAAGCGAATTTCGCAGCCTGGGGCTGGCGCATTCCCTTCCTGGTGTCGGTCGTGCTGCTGGGCGTCTCCGTCATCATCCGGCTGAGGTTGAATGAATCGCCCGTCTTCCAGCGCATGAAGGAGGAAGGCAAGAGCTCGAAGGCGCCGCTGACGGAAGCATTCGGCAACTGGAGCAACGCCAAGCTCGTTCTCATCGCGCTGCTCGGCGGCGTCATGGGTCAGGGCGTCGTCTGGTATACTGGCCAGTTCTACGCGCTGTTCTTCCTGCAATCGATCCTCAAGGTTGACGGCTACACCGCGAACCTCCTGATCGCATGGTCGCTGCTGCTGGGCACGGGCTTCTTCATCGTGTTCGGCATGCTGTCCGACAGGATCGGCCGCAAGCCGATCATTCTGGGGGGCTGCCTGATCGCTGCGCTGGTCTACTTCCCGATCTTCCGCATGATCACCACCAACGCCAACCCGGCGCTGGAGAAGGCGATCGAGACCGTGACGGTCGAGGTCAAGGCCGATCCGAAGGGCTGCGGCGACCTGTTCAATCCGGTCGGCACGCGTATCTTTACCGCTCCCTGCGATACGGCGCGCGCCTTCCTGTCACAGTCGTCGGTGAAATACTCGACCGTTTCCGCGCCGGCCGGTTCGCCCGTCGCGATCTCGATCAACGGCAAGGATGTTCCTTACACCAGCGCGAAGGACTCCAACCCGGCGGTAACGGCGGGCTTGCTGGCTGCGGGCTACCCGAAAGCGACCGACCCGGGAATCGTGAAGATGTCGAACCCGTTCGACATCTTCCGTCCGCAGGTTGCAGCTGTGATCGGCCTGCTGTTCCTGCTCGTGCTTCTGGTGACGATGGTCTACGGCCCGATCGCGGCGATGCTGGTTGAACTGTTCCCGACCCGCATCCGCTACACCTCGATGTCGTTGCCCTATCACATCGGCAACGGCTGGTTCGGCGGCCTGCTGCCGGCGACCGCGTTCGCTATCGTGGCCTCGACCGGCGATATCTATGCCGGCCTGTGGTACCCGATCATCTTCGCGGCGATCACCGTGATTGTCGGCCTGATCGCGCTGCCGGAGACCAAGGACGTCGACATTACGAAGTAACCGGCCGCGCCCAGGCGCGACGGACAGCGGCCGCGGAGCAATCCGCGGCCGCTTCTTTTTATAGCCAAGCGCAGGATGCGAGCACCTGCTTCAGCGTTCAGATATTTTCCGAAATCTTCTTCTGTAGGCGAGCGGCGATTTCGATCAGGTGCTGCCAGACACGATCGAGCGCTGCCGTAAGTTTATGCTGCGGGGAGGTTTGCGACCCGGTGGCGGCATCCTTGCCGCTATCGGCTTCCGCGGGCTTCTTGCCCGCCTCGCCGTTCGCCGCGGATTTTTCCGGAGCATCCTTTTTCAATGAATCGGTTTTGGTGAGCGGCTCGTCGATCTTGCCCTTCACCGTGTCGCGGCGGCTCGCGAGTTGTGCCTTGAGCGCATCGACCTGCCCCTGCAGGCGACCGATCTCCTGATCGAGCGCCGCACGCTCGTCGGGCACGACGCGACATGTCCAGCCGCCCCTGGGAGTACAGACTGACACCGCGCCGGTGCGCGTATCGAGGCGCAGATAGCCGGTGTCGATCGCGGATAAAGTATAGCGGCCGTTTTCGTCCGTGGGCGGATTCTGCGCATGTACGACATCCGTAACCGCGAGCAACCCAATGGCGGCAAATCCGGCGGCGAGTGTCCCGATCCTTCTCATATCCGCATCCCGCGCGGCTTTCTTATACGTCCGCGTAAAACGGCGCACGGCCCGACGCCAGTGCATCGGCGAGCAGATCGATGCGATCCTGTCCCCAAAAGACCTCGCCGTTGAGCACATAAGCAGGCGAGCCGAACACGCCATGAGCGATGGCGTCCTGACGGTTCTGCTCATAGATGTCCTCAACCTCGACCGATTTTGACCGCTCGATCAGCGTCGTACCCGGCAGACCGGACCGGTCCGCCAGCGCCATGATCGTATCGGGGTCCGCCAGATTGAGTTCGCGAATCCAGATACCTTCGAACACGCTCCGCATGAACGGTTCCGGATTTCCACCCGATGCGGCGATCGCAATCACCACGCCATCTGCCAGTCGTGCGTTGAAAGGCCAGTATTTCGGCTGCAAATTGAAGTTCAGGCCACGTTTCTCACGCCAGCGCTGCAACTCGATCATGCGATAACGCTGCCGCAGCGGGTGGCGCTTGGTGAGCGGCAGGCCGCCAGTTTCAGAGAACAATTCACCAAGGAAAACCGGCTTGTAGTCAACGGCCAGGTCATGGGCGGCGGCAAGATCGAAGAACGGCTTGTGCCCGATATAGGCCCAAGGCGACTGGAACGAGTAGTAGTACTCTACGGACCTGGCCATGCAAACTCCGCCACCGATTTCGCGGTATCCCAACAGAGCGGACCGGCTTCTGCAAGGCCCTCCACGACAGTTGCGGGCCGCTCCAACCGCGACGTTTGGACGACTGTATTTTATACATATATTTCAATGTGTTATTTGACATATGCAACCGTCTCCCAATCTTGACTTGCCAGAAGGCCAACAGTATGGTCCGCGCGGTTTCAGGGGTGTTTGGGACGCTTTTTCCGAGATCTCGCGGCGTATTAAAGACAGTTGTTGGCGCAGGCCGGCACGTCGCAACGGGCGCGAAGATGATGGACGAGAAAGACAAACCATCTGCCGATGAAGCCGCGCTCTCCGCAAGACTCCATCGTTTGGGCGACCGGCTTTCCGAGACACGGAAAGACCGCAAGTTTCAGACGGATCAGTCGGACAGCAGGGATGGAAACGCCTCAGCCAACGCATCCGCAATGGCGCGCGGCTTCCGCCTCTCATCCGAATTGATTGCAGGCGTTCTTGTCGGAGCGGCCATCGGCTGGGGTTTCGACCGCCTGCTGTCCACGTCCCCTTGGGGACTGATCGTGTTCTTCCTGCTCGGCTTCGTCGCCGGCGTGATCAACGTGATGCGGACGGCGGGAGTGGCGGACAAGCCGGCGGGTCGTCCATGATGCGCGGCATCGCCTGATCGATTGATGCAGCCGGTCTTGCCGGCCTTTGAGAGAGATGCTTCGGAATGGCCGATCCGGTTGAACAATTTGAGATTCACAAGATCTTCTCGCTGGGCCACATCGGCGGCCAGGAGATCGCCTTTACGAATTCATCGCTGTTCATGTTCATCTGTGTCGGCGCGGTCGCGCTGCTGATGCTCGGCGGCAGCACTCGCCTGGTGCCAACCCGCTACCAGTCGATGGCGGAACTATCCTACGAATTTGTCGTCGGGATGATGAAAGAAAGTCTCGGCGAAGAAGGCATGAAGTTCTTCCCGCTGGTGTTCTCGATTTTCATGTTCGTGCTGATGGCGAACGTGATCGGTGTCATCCCCTTCACCTTCAGCGTCACCAGTCATCTGATCGTGACCGTCGCGCTTGCGCTGATCGTGTTCCTCACCGTGCTGCTCTACGGCCTCTACAAGAATGGCTTCAAGTTTTTCAAGGTGTTCGTACCGAGCGGTGTTCCAATCTACATCCTACCGCTGATTACGGCAATCGAGGTGATCTCGTTCCTGTCGCGCCCGGTGTCGCACTCGGTTCGTCTGTTCGCCAACATGCTGGCTGGGCACATCACGATCAAGGTCTTCGGCGGCTTCGTCGCATCTCTTGGCGCGCTCGGCGTGACCGGCGCGCTCGGCGCGACGCTGCCGTTCGCGATGACGACCGCGCTCAGCGCTCTCGAGCTTCTGGTGGCGTTCCTGCAGGCTTACGTGTTCGCCATCCTCACTTGCATCTACCTCAACGACGCACTTCACCCCGGTCACTAACCGGATTGAGTTCTACCCAACATCAGCATCCAAAAAGGAGTTTCACTATGGATCCAATCGCAGCAAAGTACATCGGCGCAGGCCTCGCCACCATCGGCATGGGCGGCGCTGGCGTCGGCGTCGGTATGATCTTCAGCCAGTTCCTGAACGGCGCACTGCGCAACCCGTCGGCTTCGCAAGGCCAGTTCGCAAACCTGATTTTCGGCTTCGCCGTGACCGAAGCGCTGGGCATCTTCTCGCTGCTCGTCGCGCTGCTCCTGCTGTTCGCTGTTTGATCTTTCGCACCGGCATTTGCGCGGGTTTTATCTGAAGCCCGCGTCGATTCCTTGAGGAGACATCTATGGCCGAGAGCCATGCAACGGGGACGACCGCGCACACCGAGGTTCCGATGAACCACGGCAAGCCGGAGTTTCCGCCGTTCAACAAAGACACCTTTGCCTCACAATTGGTGTCGTTCGCGGTCGCGTTCGCGTTGCTTTACGTCATCGTCTCGCGATTTGCCCTGCCTCGCGTCGGCGGGGTGATCAAGGCCCGCGAAGACGCCATCGAAAAGGATTTAACCGAAGCCCAGGCGCTCCGTGACGAATCCGACGCTGCGCTGAAGGCCTACGAGACCGAGCTTGCCGAGGCTCGCTCCCGGGCGCAAGCGATCGGTTCGGAAACCCGCGACACGCTTGCCGCGCAGTCTGAAGCGGAGCGCAAGGCCCTCGAGATCAGCCTCTCCGCCAAGCTGGTCGAGGCCGAAAAAACCATCGCCGCGATGCGCGAAAAGGCGATGGGCAGCGTCAAGACGATTGCCACCGACGCTACAGCGGCGATCGTTCAACGCCTCTCGGGTGTTACGCCGGACAATCAGACCATCGACCGCGCCGTCGATGCCTCGCTGAAGGGTTGAAGCAATGCTGCATAATGCAGAATTCTGGGTTGCAGTTGCTTTCGTCCTCATGTTGGCGATCTTCGGCTATTTCGGTGCTCATCGCGCGATCGCTGCGGCTCTTGATAATCGCAGTGCACGCATCCGCAAGGAACTCGACGACGCGCGACGCCTCAAGGAGGAGGCACAGAGCCTCGTTGCCGAATATCGCGCCCGCCGCCAGAGCGCCGAGCGCGAGGCGCAGGAGATCATCGCTGCTGCCAAGGCGGATGCCGAGCGGATTGCCGTCGAGGCCAAGGCCAAGATGGAAGATTTTGTCGCCCGCCGCACCAAGTCGGCCGAGAACAAGATTGCGCAAGCCGAGACGCAGGCCGTCGCCGACGTTCGCGCCGCCGCCGCCGAGGCCGCAGCAACTGCAGCCGCCAGCGTGCTGTCGCAAACCGTCAAAGGCGATGTCGCCAACGGGTTGATCGAAAAGAGCATCCAGGAACTGGGCTCGAAGCTGAACTAAGCTTCTCGTCAATTAACGAACATAAAGGGCCGGTCTTTCGACCGGCCCTTTATGTTTTTCCAATACCCGAAAACAAGAGCGATCCCGGCTTTCCGAAATCGTCATCCGCAGGCTTGACCCGCGCATTGGAGTGTTAGGCCAAAAGGGCGTTCCCTGCCCGACAATGACGCCTCTTTTGAAGTGAGAAATATCCTAATGCCTGCGGCCACGGGTGCGCGGCGCTGGCTTTTGCCCTGCCGGGTCGAAGCCGATGTAGAAAATATAATTGTCGCCCGTATCCCCCGATGGCACCGGATAAACGATGTCCTCGACCACAGCACTGAAGTCGGTGTAGCCCACATCACTGGAAAGTGCGACCGAGGTCTGAAACGCCTTGGTGAAGATCACTTTCGTCGTGACGCCTTCCTGCATCACCGCGACGCGCATCGGGATCTCGACGCTCGGCGGCGCGCCGGCTGCACCGGTAATGATCCGCCCCTGCACGCCGACGCGAGCACGGATCTGCCCACTGCTCAACGTACAATCGCGCGCGGTGCGCAGGATCGATGCCTGGTAACGCAGGTCCATGCCGCTCGCAGGCTTGCCCGGAAGTCCAACCGCCAGCGTCGAAGCACCGAACCGGACATTCACGGGTGGACAGGTCGGCTCATTGCCTTCAGGCGGAGGCGGCGCCTCACCCAATGCCTGCGACTTGGAACCGAAAATCTGGCTGAACCGGCTGGTCAGCGACGGACTGCTGGTGGTTGACGCAGAATCTCCACCGGGGCTCGATCCCCCGAACATGCTGCCACCACCACAGCCCGCGAGCGTCGCGCTCAACAACACCGCCACGAGCAAGGGCGCGCGATTGCGGACGAACCCGCCGTATGGAAGCTGCGTCATTGCCGTTCGATGTCCCCAAAGCTCTTATTTCGGTCGCTTATAACAGGCCGAACACGGCGAACCCAAGGCATAAGGCGGCTATCAAACATGCCTCATGGGTATCAAGTTGTACCGCAATTGGCGCCTGGCCCTCTTCCCGTCAGCCGACGAAGTCATCCTCGAGCAGCCCATACAGGTAATGGTCCTGCCAGGAGCCGTTGATGCACAGATACCGCCGCGCCACGCCCTCACGGGCGAAGCCGCACTTCTCCAGCACCCGCGCGGACGCCAGATTCCTCGGAATGCAGGCTGCCTCCACGCGATGCAGATGCAACTCGCCGAACAATGTCGGCAACAGCACGCGCAGCGCCGCCGTCATGTAGCCCTGCCCGGCATGAGGTTCGCCTATCCAGTAGCCAATGGTGCCGCTCTGGACGATGCCGCGCCGGACATTGGCAAGCGTGATCGCGCCAAGCAGCTTCTGATCGCTCTCGCGCATGATGATGAAAGGATAAGAACGGTCTTCAGCGATGTCTTCGGTATAGCGGCGCAACCGGCGGCGGAATCCTGCGCGCGTCAGATCATCGACGGGCCAGATTGGCTCCCATGGCGTCAGATAAGCTCTGCTCATCTGGCGCAGCTCTGACCACTGCTCGTAATCCGCCATCGTCGGCGGACGCAGCCAGAGCCCACGCGCGCGCGGCATGAGCACAGCGGGCAAGGTGAGGGGCAATCGGAATAACGCCATGGCCACTCTCTTTTCATCGATCGAGCCGGACGGGCGATCCGCTCGATCGACACATTCAATCAACTCGTGGTGTCGACGGACGCTTTGCGCAGAAGCGCCTTCTCAGTGGAGAAGCGCCTTTGGCTTCGACGCCGACAATCCTTCCGCAAACGCCACTGCCTTGTCCAGCCCTCGCCCACTGCCGAGCGCCACCACCGCCGGACGGCTGCGGGCAAGCAATGCCCTCGCCGCATCGCGAGTCGATTCCACACTGACATTGTCGATTCGCGTGATCATTTCCTCAATGCTCAGGGGGCGACCATAGGCCAGCACATGACGCGCCAACTGCTCGGCGCGAGCACTGCAGCTTTCCAGGGCCATCAGTAATCCGGCCTTCATCTGCGCCTTTGCGCGCGCGATTTCCGCCGGCATCAGCGTCTCGACCGCCTCGTTCATCTCGTCGACAATGACTTCCATCATCTCGGGCGCATCGTTCGGATCGGTGCCGGTATAGAGGCTGAAGAAGCCCGTGTCGGAGTAGGGTTGATGAAAAGTGTAGATCGAATAGCAAAGCCCGCGCTTCTCTCGCACCTCCTGGAACAGCCGCGACGACATCCCCCCGCCGAGGATACTGGTAAACACCTGCAGGCTGAACAAGGCAGGATCTGATTGCGGAATGCCTTCGAGCGCCAGCGTCAGATGGGCCTGCTCCAGATCGCGCCGCACGACGCGCGAGCCGCCCTTGCCGAATAGCGCCGGCGAGGATTTCGGACCCGCCTCGCCACCAAAGCTCGCGAACCGTTGTTCGACATCGGTAACGATGCGGCGATGATCGACCGCACCCGACGCCGCTACCACCATGTCGGGGCCGCGATAATGGGTGGTGAGATAACCGCGCAACTTGTCACGGGTGAAGGTCGCGAGCGTTTCCGGCGTGCCGAGCAGCGAGCGCCCCATTGGCTGGTCGGGATAGGCGAGCTCGCCGAGATACTCAAACACAGCATCGTCCGGCGTATCCATCGCCGCACCGATCTCCTGCACGATGACGCTTTTCTCACGCTCCAGTTCGTCTGTATCGAAGGACGGATTCGCGAGAATGTCGGACAGAACATCGATCGCAAGTGGCACGTCCGCCTTCATGACGCGTGCATAATAGGCTGTGCTCTCAGAACTCGTTGCCGCGTTGAGATCGCCACCGACTGCCTCGATCTGCTCGACGATCTCGCGTGAGGTCCGGCTCGCGGTACCCTTAAACGCCATGTGTTCTAACAGATGCGAAATGCCGTGTTCATCCAGCTTCTCGTCGCGGCCGCCGACCCCCGTCCATACCCCGAGCGCCGCCGTTTCCAGATGCGGCATGGCATCGGTAACGACAGTGAGCCCCGAGGGAAGTTTGGTGATTTCGACAGCCATCAATGAACCTCTTGTTTGACGACACGACTCGTCGACAGCACGAAAGCCTCGACCGCCGCTGGATCATTCTTCATAACAGTGATGTGTTCCTTTCGGCTCGTCAGCCCTTCGAGCCAAACTGGCAAACCGGGGCGCGCACCGCAGGCTTTTTCGACCGCATCAGGAAATTTCGCCGGATGCGCTGTGGAGAGTACCACATTCGGCGTTTTGGTATTGGCATCGTCGCGTTCGGCTACCGCCAGCGCCACCGCTGTGTGCGGATCGATGAGATCGCCTGCCTCGCGAAACGCCGCGCGGATCGTCGCCGCCACTTCGACCTCGTCGGCGCTTCCTGCTTCGAAATCAGCGCGGATCGTGTTGAGCACATTGCCCGGCAAGGAGAAGCGGCCGGACTGAGCAAGCGATGCCATCAGACCGCGCACCAGCGCCGCATCGCGTCCACTTGCCTCAAAAACCAGGCGCTCGAAATTTGACGACACCTGAATGTCCATCGAAGGTGATTGCGTCGCGTGAACACCGCGCACTTCGTAAAGTCCATTCTGCAGTGTCCGCGCGAGAATGTCGTTGACGTTGGTGGCGATACGCAATCTGCCGACCGGCAGGCCCATGCGCTTGGCGGCATAGCCCGCGAAGATGTCGCCGAAATTCCCGGTCGGCACCGTGAAGTCGATCACGCGCGCGGGGGCACCCAGCGCCACCGCCGAAGTGAAGTAATAAACCGTCTGCGCCACGATCCGCGCCCAGTTGATCGAATTGACGCCGGACAGAGACACGCGATCACGAAATGCATGATGGTTGAACAGCGCCTTCACGATCGCCTGGCAATCGTCGAACGTGCCCTCCACCGCCAGCGCATGGACGTTGGCCGCGCCGGTTGTCGTCATCATCCGGCGCTGCACCTCCGAGATGCGGCCATTCGGAAATAGCACGAACAGGTCGACATTCTCGCGGTTCTTGAACGCCTCGACCGCCGCGCCACCAGTGTCGCCGGAGGTTGCAACGACGATCGTGGTGCGCGCGCCGCGCTTGGCCAGCACATGGTCCATCAGCCGCGATAGGAGCTGCATCGCCACGTCCTTGAAGGCGAGCGTCGGCCCGTGAAACAGTTCAAGCGTAAACTGATTGGTTCCGCTCTGGTCCAGCGGCACCACCGCCGGATGGCGGAAGGTGGCATAGGCCTCGTTGGTCATGCACCGGAGATCGGCGTCGGAGATTTCACCCGCGACGAAGGGGCGGATCACCTCGGCCGCGACCTCCCAATAAGGGACGCCGGAGAAACCGGCGATAGTCTCGCGCGTCAGCGTCGGCCAGACTTCCGGCACATAAAGGCCGCCGTCGCGGGCAAGCCCGGTCAGCATCACGTCGCAAAAGCCGAGCTTGGGGGCCTCGCCCCGGGTTGAAAGGTAGGTCGTCAACGATGCCTCCAAAGGCGCGAAGGTTCGCAAGCCTTTGACAAAATTGTCAATTCTATCCACGTCGGGTGGAATTCCGCACCATACCGGCTGGCCCTCCCCGCGACAAGGAAGCGAAACGGCAGGCTTCAGGCCCGCCGCCACCCGCCGAACAGCCAAAAGCCGAACGTCGTCAACACCGCAAGCGCGAGACCGAACCAGGTGATTGCATACTGCAGATGATTATCCCGCAACTTGGGCATGAGAGCGCCTGGCTTCGGTACCGCATCCGCGGGCACCGGCGTTTCAAGATCAATATAGAACGGCGCGACCTTCCCCCAGTCCAGGGATGCGGCAATGCCGGGAATATCACGAGTGAACCAGAGCCGCTTCCGCACGTCCTCATGCGCGGTCAGAACTCCGGAGCGCTCGGGGAAACGCAAGTACCCCGTCATCAGTTCGGGTTTGCCGGTCAGCAGGGGCGCAACTGCGCGATCTTCCTCGGCACGGCCCTGCATTTCATTTGGCACGTAGCCGGCATTGACCACCACCTGCTCACCACTCTTGAGCTGAGCAGGCAGGAATGCCCAGGCTCCCGGTGCCTTGATGTCAGTGCGCACCGCCGAACTGGACGTATAAATCATCGCATCGGGCTTGTTCTCGAATGTCGCGACGAAGTGCACTCGGCGGAATTCGTCGTCAGCCGCAGTGAGGTTCGGCCACTCCGCCGACGGCGGCAATGGGATCGGTTCCGCCGTCAGCCGCGCGTTGAGCGCGGCAATCAACGCATGCTTTTGGTCGCGGCGCTCAAGCTGCCAGAACCCCAGCCCAGCGAGGATCGCAACCGTGACAAGCGCAAACGCGGTCATGCCAATCGTGCTGCGCACAGACCTCGCCGCGCTCATACCTGTTCCCGCTTCGCCTGTTGCCCTGCGGCCCCCCGTCTTGGGTACTGTCGAGAGCCTCTGTCGGGTCGTGGACAGCAGATCCTCCAGCCCCGCCACAACAGGCGTGACGCTCCAAAACCAGACAATCTGGACGGCCACTTGTTCATGGGGGCGTTATGACAAAAAGGTGCAGCAAAGTCTCGACGAAAGGCCGTGACCGACACAGCCAGACAGGGCCTTCACGCCCACAAAAAAAGCGGCCCAACGGCCGCTTTTTTCAAGACGAGGAATGCCCGGTCAATGGACCGCGCGGGCCATGCTTTCCGCACCGTGCCCCCAAACATAGATGCAGATGAACAGAAACAGCCACACCACGTCGACGAAATGCCAGTACCAAGCGGCGAACTCAAAGCCGAGGTGCTGCGTCGGGGTGAAGTGGCCTGCATAAGCACGCACCAGGCAGACCGTCAGGAAGATCGTGCCGACCACAACGTGGAAACCATGGAAGCCTGTCGCCATGAAGAAGGTCGAGCCATAGACATGACCGGCGAAGGAGAATTCCGCATGGCTGTATTCAAACGCCTGCACGCAGGTGAAGCAGACACCCAACACGATGGTGAGGATCAGACCCCACTTCAGGCTCTTGCGGTCACCTTCCAGCAGCGCATGGTGCGCCCAGGTCACCGTGGTGCCCGACGTCAGCAGGATCAATGTGTTGAGAAGCGGCAAATGCCAGGGATCGAAGGTTTCAATCCCCTTCGGCGGCCAGACACCGCCGAACAGCGCATCGCGGCTGACCTGAATGGCATCGCCCGGAAACAGCGCGGCATTGAAATAGGCCCAGAACCACGCGACGAAGAACATCACCTCGGAGACGATGAACAGGATCATGCCGTAGCGATGGCTAATCTGCACCACGCGGGTGTGATCACCCTTGTACTGCGCCTCGCGGATCACGTCCGTCCACCAACTCGCCATGGTATAGAGCACGCCGATGGTGCCGACGCCGAACACGATCGGCGCAGCCGCGTACAGATGATGCATCCACGAAACCGCGCCAATCGCCATGATGAAGGCGGAAAACGAGCCGACCACCGGCCACGGGCTTGGATCGACAAGATGGTAATCGTGTTGTTTGACGTGGCCGCCAGCCATTTCATTCTCCGTTTGCGGGGCCGGTCGCCCGGCGCTCGTATTATTCACTCTAGCTTATAAACTACTTTTCCGCTGGTCCGCATTCGACGCAGCAACCGGTTTCGGCGCTGGATTTTTCACCGGATAGAAGGTGTAGGACAGCGTGATGGTGTTGGTGCCGTTCTGATCAGAATCCTGCAACATCGACGGATCGACATAGAATACCACCGCCATGTCGCGCTTCTCATGCGGCGCCAGTGTTTGTTCCGTGAAGCAGAAACAATTGATCTTGGTGAAGTAGGAACCGACCGTCAGCGGCGTTACATTGTAGCTCGCCTGTCCTGTGGTGGTGGAAGCGGACTGGTTGGTAACCGAGTAATAGACCGTCGCGACTTCACCGATCTTGATGTGAACCTCGTCCTGCTCGGGGACGAACTTCCACGGCAACCCGCCCTGAATGTTCGAGTCAAACCGCACCGTGACCGCCCGGTTGGTCACCTGCGTCGGAGCCGAGGTTGCGACCTGGGTCGTACCGCCAAAGCCGGTGGCGCGGCAAAACCAGTTATAGAACGGCACCGCCGCATAAGACGCGCCGACCATCAAGGCAACGACGAGGCCACAGATTGTCGCGACAACAACGTCGCGCGAGGCTCGCGGCTTGCGGGGAGGCGTGGATGGCGTTGCGTTGCTCATATCACATCGGCCGGATCAGAACTGCCGGCCCCTTGACCAGGGTCACGGCAAAAAACAGCACCACAAGGATTCCGAGCGCCAGTGCGATCGCGATCGAACGCTCGCGGCGACGACGCTTCTGCGCGTCCGTGAGCACGATCCCTTCTTCGTCCTGGCCAGGCTCGTTGTCCATTCATGCCCTACCAGACCATCGCGATCAGCGCATTCGCCGCGACCTCGAGCGGCAGCACCGCGAACAGCAGGAACAGATATAGCAATGAAGACTTGAACAGCGCGCGTGCGGCACGCGTCGCCTGCTTGCCGGTGCGATGGCGATAGACCTCCACCGAGAACCACAGCATCCCCGCACCAAGCACGATCGAGGTAATGCCATAGGCAGGCCCGAAGTAGCCGAGCGGCCATGGCGCGACCGCGACTGCCACCAGTACGATGGTGTAGAGCAGAATCTGCAGCCGTGTTGCGTCCGGCCCTGCCACCACCGGGAGCATCGGGACGTTGGCGCGAGCATAATCATCGGAACGGAACAGCGCCAGCGCCCAGAAGTGTGGCGGCGTCCAGAGGAAAATAATCAAGAACAAGATTATTGGCTGTGGCGCAAGCGATCCGGTCGCCGCCGCCCAGGCGACCACCGGCGGCAGCGCGCCCGCGGCGCCGCCAATTACGATATTCTGTGCAGTCCAGCGCTTCAACCACATCGTATAAACGACGGCGTAAAAGAAAATCGTAAAGGCCAGCAGCGCACCGGCGAGCCAGTTTACCAGAATCCCGAGCGTCGCCACCGAGAAAATCGCCAGCGTGATGCCGAAGGCGGCCGCTTCCGACGAAGAAATCCGCCCCCGCGGAATTGGTCGGTTGGCGGTGCGGGTCATCAGAGCATCGATATCGCGCTCGTACCACATGTTGAGCGCGCCGGCGGCGCCGCCACCGACCGCGATACACAGGATCGAGGTGATGGTCAGGACGGGATGAAGATGGCCCGGCGCGATCACAAGACCCACAATCGCCGTGAACACGACAAGCGACATCACTCGCGGTTTCAGAAGCGCGATGTAGTCGGAGACGCCCGCCTCGGAAATGATGAGGGGGGAATATTCGACTGAATTTTGCTCAACGACGGACAAGTCCAAAACACTCCTTGGATAGGCCCCGGCCACCGCGACACCGCCAGCGGCCGGGTTACGCTGGTGCTGCCGTGCCTCGCGGCACGGCAGCACGGGATCACTGGATCCGAGGCAATACTTCGAACTGATGGAACGGAGGCGGAGAGGTCAGCGTCCACTCCAGCGTCGTGGCACCCGGGCCCCACGGATTGTCGCCGGCAGGAACCTTGCGGAGGAAGGCTTCAGCCACGCCGTAGAGGAAAACCAGCACGCCCAACGCCGATACGTAGGACCCGATCGACGCCACCAGGTTCCAGCCCGCGAAAGCATCGGGATAATCGATGTAGCGGCGCGGCATACCTGACAGGCCGAGGAAGTGCATCGGGAAGAACAGAATGTTCACACCGATAAACATCAGCCAGAAATGAATCTTGGCGATGGTCTCATTGTACATGTACCCGAACATTTTCGGGAACCAATAGTACCAGCCGGCGAAGATCGCGAACACCGCGCCGAGTGACAGCACGTAGTGGAAGTGTGCGATCACATAATAGGTGTCCTGAAGAACGCGATCGATGCCTGCGTTCGCGAGCACAACGCCAGTGACGCCGCCGATGGTGAACAGGAAGATGAATCCAATCGCCCACAGCACCGGCGCCTTGAAGTCGATCGAGCCGCCCCACATGGTGGCAATCCACGAGAAGATCTTCACGCCGGTCGGTACCGCGATCACCATGCTCGCGGCGGCGAAGTAGGCCTGCGACGAGGCGTTCATGCCGACGGTGTACATGTGGTGAGCCCAGACCACGAAGCCGATCGCACCGATCGCGACCATGGCATAGACCATGCCGAGGTAACCGAAGATCGGCTTGCGGCTGAAGGTGGAGGTCACGTGGCTGATGATGCCGAAGCCCGGCAGGATCATGATGTACACTTCGGGATGGCCGAAGAACCAGAACAGATGCTGATACAGGATCGGGTCGCCGCCGCCGTCAGCCGCAAAGAACGTGGTGCCGAAGTTACGGTCGGTCAGCAGCATGGTGATCGCGCCGGCAAGGACCGGCAGCGACAGCAGCAGCATGAAGGCCGTCACCAGCACTGACCAGACGAACAGCGGCATCTTGTGCATGGTCATGCCAGGGGCACGCATGTTGAAGATCGTGGTGATGAAGTTGATCGCGCCGAGAATCGAGGACGCACCGGCGAGATGCATCGACAGGATCACGAAGTCCACGGCCGGCCCCGGATGACCGGATGTCGACAACGGCGCGTACATCGTCCAGCCGGTACCGGCGCCAAGCGAGCCCGGCTCACCCTCGACGAAGGTGGAGATGATGAGCAGCGTGAAAGAGGCCGGCAGCAACCAGAACGAAATGTTGTTCATGCGCGGAAACGCCATGTCCGGCGCACCGATCATGAGCGGCACCAGCCAGTTGCCGAAGCCGCCGATCAGCGCCGGCATCAGCGTGAAGAAGATCATGATCAGGCCGTGAGACGTCACGAACACATTGTAGGTGTGGTTCGAGGAGAAAAGCTGAACGCCCGGATACATTAGCTCGATGCGGATCGCGATCGACATCGCGCCACCGATGAGGCCGGCGATTACCGCGAAGATAAGGTACATCGTGCCGATGTCCTTATGGTTCGTCGAATACAGATACCGCCGCCACCCGGTGGGGTGATCGTGCGCATGATCGTCATGGGCGTGATCGGTTTGGGCGGCAGTTGCAGCGGAGGAAGCCATTTTCTCGATCCTTTGAACTTCGCAGTTCGTAACCTTGCGGTTATCTTCTCAAGTGTGATGTCGCGTCAGCGCGCGACAGCCTCGTTCGAGGCGAAAGTGCTTGTGCGCGCAGACGCGTATTTCTTCTGCGCCTCAACGACCCATTTCTGGAATTCCTCGTCGGTCACCACGCGGACGGCGATCGGCATATAGGCGTGATCCTTGCCGCAGAGTTCGGAGCACTGGCCGTAGAACATGCCGGTGTGCTCAGCCTTGAACCAGGTCTCGTTGAGACGGCCCGGCACGGCGTCAACCTTGATGCCGAAGGCAGGCACGGCAAAGGAGTGAATGACGTCGGCGCCGATCACCTGCACGCGAACCACCTTGTTCACCGGCACCACCATCTCGTTATCCACGGCCAAAAGGCGCGGCTTCTTGTCGGTAGCGAGCAGCGAATCGAACTCGAACTTGCCGTTGTCGGGATAGGAGTAGGTCCAGTACCACTGCTTACCGGTCGCCTTGATCGTAAGGTCCGACTGCGGAATGTCCAACTCGCTGAACAAGAGCCGGAATGACGGCACCGAGATGCCGACCAAAATCAGCACCGGCACGATGGTCCAAGCCACCTCGATCAGCGTGTGATGCGTCGTCCTGGAGGCGACCGGGTTCGCCTTCCTGTTGAATTTAACAATGACGATCATGAGAAGAACAAGGACGAAAAGAACAATGCCCGAGATCAGCCAGAGCAGAAAATTGTGGAACCAGTTGATGTTTTCCATCACCGGGGTCGCAGCCTTCTGGAGCTTGTACTCCCACTCCTGCGGCTGCCCCATGATCTCGGCCGCCATTGCCACGCCGCTCATGACTAAGGTCGCAGCGGCGACGCCAATCCCCATCAAACCGCGGCTCATTTGGCCCCTCGACAACTTCATGCCGCTCACGCTCCTATATCCATAGCTCCCGTGGGCATGCCGCTCGGCAGCCTCACTTCCCCGTCGCCATTCCTTTTAAGGCTGTCAGACCGCAATTAGAACGCGTCGAATTCTCGCTTCTCAAACCATAATTTGGTGCCTACCGCAATGTACCTCATTCGCGAGCCAGTGTTGCGGAAATTGATCGCCGGAATCGAAGAAAAACCCAATCTTTCCGGGGGCCGGGCCGTTCCCGCTGGTGGATTGTACATTGCAGGCGCATGATCGTCCGTTGTAGGCAATCCGGGCGGCGCGGCGGCAGCCCGATTCGGCTGCTTTTTACCTTGCGGAGCCCTTTGTCGCCCTCAAGGCGCCGTCATTGCACTGTCAATGACCGAAAACATAACGGCCTGAAACGGACGAATGGCTCGAAAACGACTGAGAAAGCGCCCGGAATGAAATTTGTCGAAAAGCCCGGCATCCCCGCCGCCCGCCTGCGGAGCGCCCTGTCAGCCTTGATGCTCGCGGCCTGCGGTCTCGGTTTCGCGGCGCCAGAGCCCGCTTATGCGCAGGGCGCGGTCAAGGCTGTCACTGGCGATTGGCAGATTCGCTGTGACACCCCCGCGGGCGCCCAGAACGAACAATGCGCGCTGATTCAGAGCGTGGTGGCGGAAGACCGGGCCAATGCCGGGTTGACGGTCATTATTCTCAAAACCGCCGATCAGAAAAACAAATTGATGCGTGTGGTCGCGCCGCTCGGCGTGTTGCTGCCATCGGGGCTGGGGCTGAAACTCGACGACAAGGATGTCGGCCGCGCCGGTTTCGTACGTTGCCTGCCGAACGGCTGTGTCGCCGAGATCGTGATGGACGACAAGTTGCTCGATCAGCTCAAGACCGCAAAAACTGCGACATTCATAATTTTCGAGACCCCCGAGGAAGGCATCGGCTTCCCGCTCAGTCTCAAGGGCCTCGGTGAGGGTTACGCCAAACTGCCGTAAGAGCCCTCCCCGGAGCGGGCGAGGCACACTATCTGTCATTTCGCCGCCATTATTTGGCATCGGCGGAAAGATTTAATGTTGCCGGTGTGTGGAGCGCCCTGATGACCGATTCCCATTCCACGTCCCTGATCGAACGCGCGGGACTCGACCGCGATGATGTCCGCAAGGAGATCATCCGCGGCCTCGACGGCGCCGACGATGGTGAACTATTCATGGAGTATCGTCAGTCGGAGGGGCTGGCGTTCGACAATGGCCGCCTCAAGCAGGCGACGTACGACACGGCCCAGGGCTTCGGCCTGCGCGCCGTCAAGGACGACGCGGTCGGCTATGCGCATTCCTCCGACATGTCGCTGGCGGCCATCGCGCGGGCGGCCGACGCCGTGCACGCGGTGCGCGGCGGCTATTCCGGCACGTTTGCAAGCCCTCCGCCGCACACCAATGTGCGGCTATACGGCGACGCTAATCCGCTCGACGGCGAGGCTTTCGAGGCCAAGGTGAAGCTGCTCGCCGAGATCAACGCCTATGTCCGCGAGAAGGACCCACGCGTGCGTCAGGTCTCGGTTAGTCTAGGGGCAACCTGGCAGGTGGTGGAAATCGTGCGCCCTGACGGCGAGAGCTATCGCGACATCCGTCCCCTCGTACGCGTCAACGTTTCGGTGGTCGCGGGCTCCGGCGACCGGCAGGAAACCGGCAGCCAGGGTTATGGCGGTCGCGAAGGCTATGCCCGCTTTATTGAAACCAAAGCATGGCGCAACGCCGCCGACGCTGCGATCCGTCAGGCGCTACTCAATCTGGAAGCAGTGCCGGCACCCGCTGGTGAAATGGATGTCGTGCTTGGCCCCGGCTGGCCCGGCGTGATGTTGCATGAAGCCGTTGGCCATGGGCTTGAAGGCGACTTCAACCGCAAGCAGACATCGGCGTTCGCCGGTCTGATGGGCCAGCAGGTTGCGGCCAAGGGGGTCACTGTGGTCGATGACGGCACCATCGCGTCGCGCAGAGGCTCGCTGTCGATCGACGATGAAGGCACACCGACCAACCGCACCGTGCTGATTGAGGACGGCATTCTCGTCGGCTACATGCAGGACCGCCAGAATGCGCGGCTGATGAACATGAAGCCGACCGGCAACGGACGGCGTGAATCCTACGCCCATGTACCGATGCCGCGCATGACCAACACCTACATGCTGGCGGGCGAGCGCGACCCGACGGAAATTCTGGCCTCGGTGAAAAATGGCATCTATGCGGTGAACTTCGGCGGCGGACAGGTCGATATCACTTCGGGCAAATATGTCTTCCAGTGCACCGAAGCCTACATGATCGAAAACGGCAAGGTCGGTGCGCCGCTCAAGGGCGCGATGCTGATCGGCAACGGCCCGACCGACCTGCATCGTATTACGATGGTCGGAAACGATCTCGAACTCGATGCCGGGATTGGTACCTGCGGCAAGAATGGACAGGGCGTGCCGGTCGGCGTTGGCCAGCCAACCCTGCGGATGGATCGCATCACCGTGGGCGGGACAGGCGCATGACGACGGCAACCACACCGGCAAAGCCGCAACGAAGTTGGACACGCGCGCTCGGCGAGATCGCGGCCGCATTTCTCGTCGTGATGGCGGCGAAAGCGGCACTGGCCGAACCTTTTTATGTGCCCTCCGCGTCGATGGAGCCGACGCTACTGATCGGCGACGCCCTGCTCGCCTCGAAATTCCCTTACGGCTATGGCACCGCTTCGCTGCCGATGAACGTTTCGGTGCCGACCAGCGCGCGGCTGTTCGGAAAATTGCCCGAGCGCGGCGATGTCGTCGTGTTTCGCTGGCCGGGCGATACCTCGCAGGCCTGGGTAAAACGCGTGATCGGCCTGCCAGGCGACCGCGTACAGATGCGCGAGGGGCGCCTCTGGCTCAACGGCAAGCCTGTCGACGTTTCCGCCGATGGCTTCGGTGACGCTGAGAACGAGGACGGCGGCACTATCCCTGCGGCACGTTACACCGAGACGCTGCCCGGTGGACACAGCCACCCCTTCTTCAAGCTGCGAACCCATGGCGCACTCGACAATACGAACGAAATCACCGTGCCAACTGGCAAGCTGTTCGTAATGGGCGACAACCGCGACAACTCCGCCGACAGCCGAGTGCCAGTGGCGGAAGGTGGAGTCGGACTTTTGCCGGTCGACAATCTTGTCGGCCGTGTCGACACCGTGATTGGTTCATGGGACATCGCGGCCAAGCGGCAACCGATCTGGAACTGGCCGTCGGGCCTGCGTCTGTCGCGGACGTTTTCATTGGTGCAGTAAGAGTGAAGTCTAGCGTACCACGCCGGAAATGAATCCCGGCTTGCGCCGTGGCGGCTTGATGCGGTCCTTGAGATAGCAACGCGCATCACGGCCGACATAACCGGGGCGCGCGTACGTCCACGCCCGGCAACGATTGTCGGCTACGCACGCAGCCTTGCAGTGATCGCCCTCGGTGTCCGACGGCACCGCGATGCTGCGATAGTCGCCGCCATAGCGGTCGGTGGCGATTTCGATCTTGCGGTTGCGCAATTCGACGACACCGGCGCCGCGCACGCCGGAGACACAGCATGTATCGGCGACCCGGCGCGGCACGCTGCTTTTCAGCCAGCAGATCGCGCTATCTCTCCTCGCGGTCGGGTAGTTGAAGCTCCACGAGCGGCAGCGCCGATCACGTTCGCAAGCGAGCGCACAGGCGGCCGGATCACCACTAAGGATTTCGGAATGGGCATAGTCACCGCCGGGGCGGTCGAAATTGGCCTGAGCCCATGCAGGTGACGCCATCGCCACAGGTATCAGCACGGCAACGAGAACGGCTATCGCCAGAAGCGGCGCCGGAAATATCGAGAAATATCTGAAAGTGCGAAATACAGGCATGCCAACATGACTTTCAGAAACCGGACCGGCATCGCGGGGCAATCCGCCACCGGACCATCCAAGCGCGGCTTTCCTGTATCGCAGATGAATGTCGGCGAGTGCGCTGCGCTGCCACGACGGCGCACCGTCGCAAATCCTCGATACCTCTAAAAAGCGTAGGCGTCATAAACTGGATCAACCGAACCGCCCCAGACCCCATTAAATTTTGTCAACATTTCTTCTGCCGGTGTGCGGCCAGCGTCGACAATGCGATCGAGAGGCTCGAGAAATCGCGATTCATCACGGCCCAGATGATCGACACTGGCGCGACGGCGCAGTCCAGCGCGGGCCAGCACGAGACACTCGCGGGCAACTTCAAAAATAAAGCGATTGCCGATAGGTGTCTTGAAACCGAGACGCGGCACGGCGTCGCGCATCGCCTGACGCGTTGCGGTATCCCATTCCCGCACCAGCTCCCACGCCGCGTCGAGGCTGGCATCGTCGTAGAGCAGCCCCACCCAGAAGGCAGGCAGCGCCGGCAATTGCTGCAGCGGCACACCGTCAGCACCTCGCATCTCGAGATAGCGTTTCAGACGCACCTCTGGGAAGATGGTGGATAGATGATTGGCCCAGTCCGAGAGCGTCGGCTTCTGCCCTGGAAACTTTTCGTTCCTGCCTTCGAGGAAATCACGGAAGGACGAACCTGAGACGTCGATGTAATCGTCGCCGCGCTTGACGAAGTACATCGGCACATCAAGCGCGTAATCGACCCAGCGCTCAAATCCCATGCCATCCTCGAACGCCCACGGGATCATGCCGGCCCGGGCGTTGTCGGTGTCGCGCCAGATCTCCGAGCGAAAGGAAAGAAAGCCGTTTGGCTTGCCTTCGGTGAAGGGAGAGTTCGCGAACAATGCGGTCGCGACCGGCTGCAACGCCAATGCAACACGCAGCTTCTTCACCATGTCGGATTCTGATGAGAAGTCGAGATTGGCCTGCACCGTGCAGGTCCGGTACATCATGTCGAGGCCATAGCGGCCGACCTTCGGCATGTAGCGGGTCATGATGCCGTAGCGTCCCTTCGGCATTGCCGGGATTTGCTCGCGTGACCATGACGGCGTCATGCCAAGGCCGAGAAAGCCGATGCCAAGCGGTTCGGCGATCTCGCGCACCTGCGCAAGATGCGCCGCAAGCTCCACCGCGGTGTGATGCACGTTGTCGAGCGGCGCGCCAGACAATTCAAACTGCCCGCCCGGTTCCAGCGAAATCGCGCCGCCGCCGGTGACATCATACAGACCGATGATATTGCCGCGCTCATTGATCGGCTCCCAGCCGAGTAGAAGGCGCATGCCTTCCAAGAGAGCGTTGATGCCGCGAGTGCCTTCATAAGGCACGGGACGATGCGCGTTCAAAGTAAACGGCGTCTTCTCGTGTTCAGTGCCGATCTTGAATTCGGATTTTGGCTTGCAGCCTGCTTCAAGCCACCCGACCAGCGCATCGCGCGAGTCGAGCGGCGTCATATCGATCTGATCACGCGCCATGCGGCACCTTTTCAAAATGCATCGCGAGCGACGCAGGCCGCCGGGGGCAACGAACGCACCCACCCGTAGACATAAGTGGTGAATAAAATCTCATCGCGAAGACGCGGCTTCTTTCGTATCGGACGACGGCGTCTGAGCACAACAACCGAGACGATCGAGCAAGCTGCACAATTTCGCGGCCTCCGCGTCCGACAGCTTGGAACCGACATGGCGCTCGATCGCAGTAGAATAAGCGTCCCCCATTCTCTTTTGCAGATCGCGCCCGGCCTCGGAGATTTCCACGAACAGGCCGCGCTTGTCGTTCTTGCACTCGCGCCGTGCCGCAAGTCCCTCGTCGACCAGACGCTCAATCAGCCGCGAGGTAGAATATTGCGGCAGCAACATCTGCTTCTCGAGTTCCACCGGACGCAGCTCGCCGCCCGGCGCACGTGACAATTCAAGCAGCGCCTCATACCAGGCGAGCGGCGGAAACCCGGCCTTCTTCAGATCCTGCTCGACGGCCTCGAGGACACAGCTGCGCACCCGCATCAGACGCAGCCATGCCTCCGTCACTTCATCGGACGGGTGGCGCGTCGTGAGATCGTCGCTCAGGCGTGAAGATCTATGCAAATGCATCAACCTTGGCATTCATGCATCTGCATTAAGCCACGGCGATGCAATTGCCAAGCGGGATGCATTCTCTGGCCATCTCACGCTGCCGCGTAAACTTTTCCGCATCCGCACACTGCTCCTTAACCCGTTATTTACCCTGACGCGGAAAAGTCTGGCCTGAAGCAGTCTGCCTGCGCCGGAAAATTCGTTTGCTTTTTCAACGGGCGAAGCGACTGGGGACGGCAGAAAACCGACGTCGGGCACCAGACAGGGCATGGCATTTCATCAATCATGGGGCGCTGAGGGTATCGACCCTTCCGTTAGAGGACGCGGCACAAGCGCCACGCAGCACACCGACGTGCCCGGCGACTGGACGAATGCACCCAGCTCACGTCAGCTCTCGCCGCACGAAACGCGCGATATTGCCGAAATCCACCAACGGCTCGATTCCATCGCTCGTCAGGTCGAGCAATTGTCCCAGCATCCGGCTGCGCGCGGCGAAAATGGCGTGGCGCGACAGCTCAATGATGCGATCTCGCGGCTCGATGCCCGGCTTTCGTCTATGTCCACGCCGGCCGAGCAGCCTCCCTACACGGACGCGCCGCGGATGACGCCGACTACGCCTGCGCGTCCGGCCGGACTCGACCTGTCGATCGCTGAAATCATCGCCCGCCAGGGCGAACTTGATGGTCCAAGCCCCGCGCAGGAAGCGCTGAACCGCAGCGCGCCGAATTTCGTTCAGGCGCCGCCGATGGCACCCGCACCCCAACATCCAGGCTTCCTCAACATCGAGCGCCAGATCGCGGGCCTCACCAGCCAGATCGAAACGCTGCGCCGCCCCGATGGTCTCGAACAATCCATCGCCGCGTTCCGCTCCGAACTCGCCGAAATCCGCCACGCCATCACCGAAGCGCTGCCGCGCCGCGCGATCGAATCGCTGGAAGGCGAGATCCGCTCGCTCGGCCGCCGCATCGACGAAACCCATCAGAGCGGCGCCGACGGCGCGGCTCTTGGCGCGATCGAGCGCGCGCTCTCCGAAATTCGCAGCGAATTGCACTCGCTCACCCCGGCTGAACAGCTTGCCGGGTTCGACGATGCCATCCGCAATCTCGGCAGCAAGATCGACACCATCGTGCGCTCGAGCGGCGATCCCGGCACGCTGCGCCAGCTCGACGACGCGATCTCGGCGCTGAAGACCATCGCCGCCAACATCGCCTCGAACGAAGCGCTGGCGCAGTTGTCCGAGAATATTCGTACGCTATCGCTGCGGGTAGATCAGTTGTCGCAGAGCGGGCACAGCGACATGTTCGCCGCGCTCGAGCAGCGTATCGCCGCGTTGACCTCGACGCTGGAGCAGCGCGAGCGCCCAGCGGCCGATACCGGCCACTTCGACAAGGTGGTGCGCACGATCTCTGATCGCCTCGACAATCTGCAGGTTAGCGACGACGCCGCTTCGACATTCAGCCACGTCGAACAGCGTGTCGCACATCTGCTGGAGCGACTCGAAGCCTCGGAAGCGCCTCCCGGCAATCTGAACCGCGTCGAAAGCGGCCTGTCCGAAATCATGCAGATGCTGCAGCAGCGCGGCACGAGCGATGCGGCTCCGACGCCGCTCGCTCCTGCAATGGATCCGGGCTTGGTCGACGCGATCCGGCGCGAATTGTTGGACATGCGCCAGAGCCAGGTGGACACGACTCGTCACACACAGGATTCGTTGGAGGTCGTTCACAACACGCTTGGTCATGTGGTCGACCGCCTCGCCCAGATCGAGGGCGATCTGCGTCAGGGACGCCTCGCGCCTGTCCCCGTTTCTGCGCCAGCTCCGTCGCGGCCGGCTGCACCGCCGATTCCGCCGCAAACCCGGCCCGAATTGCCAAACCCTGCCCTGCTGCAGAGCGCTGCACGCCCAGCCACGCAAATGTCTGCGAAGGCCGATCCGATCTCGTCCCAGTTCGCCAAAGAGCCTGCGTCCGCTATCAACGCGGCTCCATCACACCCGGCACGTTCTCCGATCGACCCCGACCTGCCGCCAGACCATCCGCTGGAACCGGGCAGCCGCAACAACGCGCGACCGTCACCAGCCGAGCGTGTCGCCAGTTCCGAGAATGCGCTGCGCGACATTCCGCAACCAAAAGGGTCAGTCAGTTCGTCGAATTTCATTCAAGCCGCACGCCGCGCCGCTCAGGCCGCTCAGGCCGGCGAAACCAGTTCCCAGCCCGCACCCAGGAAAGCCAACCGCGTCACCGCGCTGAACGACGCGGCACGAGCGGTCGCAAACGCCAAAGAAACAGTCTCCGGCACGTCCCGCTCGTCGCGAGTACGGGCGCTTCTGGTCGGCGCCAGCGTGTTCGTGATCGTGCTCGGCACCGCCAAGATGGCGAGCAATCTGTGGCACAGCGGCGAGACGGACCGCTCCGCGCCGGCGATGGAATCCCACGCCGTACCGCCCGCGCCTGCGCCGGCAACCCTGCCCGCACGAACCCATGACGCGGATGACAACAGTGCGCCAGCAGCCGAACAACCGGTGCCGCAGACTCCGTCGATGACATCACCGACGCCGATCGACAAGCAGTCGATGAACGCGCCGACGACAACGCTGCCGAGTTGGGCTTCCAGCCCGTCCATCACACCGGTGGCACCATCTGCGCAGCCTGCAAATACTGACATCACCGGCTCAATCCCGTCTGTCAGTGATGCCATCGCACCGCTACCCGATTCCATCGGTGGTCCGGCGTTGCGCGCGGCGGCCCTCAAGGGCGACGCAACCGCTGCCTATGAGATCGCCCTGCGCTATGCCGACGGGCGCGGCGTGACCGCAAATTTCGAGGAATCCGCAAAATGGTACGACCGGGCGGCGAAAGCCAACCTTGTGCCCGCGCTGTTCCGCCTCGGAACGCTGTATGAAAAGGGCCTCGGCGTCCGCAAGGACATCGACACCGCCAATCGCTACTACCGTGCGGCTGCCGATCGCGGCAACGCCAAGGCGATGCACAATCTCGCAGTGCTCGAAGCCGACGGCGGCGGCAAGCCGAACTACAAGGCGGCGGCCTACTGGTTCCAGAAGGCCGCCGAACACGGCATCGCCGACAGCCAGTTCAACCTCGGCATCCTCTACGCGCGCGGCATCGGCGTGGAACAGAACCTCGCCGAATCCTACAAATGGTTCAGCCTCGCCGCTGCACAGGGCGACACCGATTCCGCACATAAGCGCGATGACGTCGCCAAGCGGCTCGACTCAGCCTCGCTCGCCAAGGCCAAGCTCGCGACGCAGACCTTCAAGGCCGAACAGCAGCCAACCGATGCAATCCAGGTCGCGACACCGCCGGGCGGCTGGGACGCCAAGCGCGTACAGAAGACCTCAAGCAAACCCGCCAAGGCCAAAGCTGCGAACCACGCAACGGCCGGGAAACATCCGACGATCTGAGCCACTTCACAGCATTCCGGCGAACATTGCTGCCACGCAGATCGTCATCGCGGCGGTCGACAGCCAGCCCAGCCAATAAAGCGCTCCGCCAACGAGAAATCGCCCCATCACATCGGCGCGGCGGACCATCATCATCAACAGCACCATCACCGGCACCGCAAGCACGCCGTTGACCACGGCGCTCCAATACAGCGCGGCGATCGGGCTGATCGGCGTGAAGTTCAGTGCGATACCGATCCCCGCCGACAGCGCCAGCACCGCATAGAACGACACCGCCTCCTTCGGCTTGCGCGCGAGACCGACCCGCCACTTACGCCCCTCGCCGATCGCATAGGCTGCCGAGCCTGCCAGTACTGGCACAGCCAGCAAACCCGTGCCGATGATGCCCAACGCAAAAATGATTTCCGCGAACGCGCCCGCGACTGGTCGCAGCGCTTCCGCAGCTTGCGCCGATGTCTCGATGTCTGTCTTGCCGTTGGCATGTGGCGTCGCCGCCGCTGTCATGATGATCGCCAGTGCGATCATGGCCGAGAATCCCATACCCGCAATGGTATCGACGCGGATGCGGTGGAATTCCGAATCTGCATGCGCCTGCTGTTTCTTGAGTGGCTTCTTGTCCGCATCGATGCGCTGCTCCTCGGCCTCCTGCGAGGCTTGCCAGAAAAACAGATAGGGCGAGATCGTGGTGCCAAGAACCGCCACGAGAGTCGTGAAGAATTCCGGCTTCCATTGAATCTGTGGAATAACAAGCCCGCGCACCGCCTCGCCCCACGCGACATGCGCAAACGCAAGCGCGCCGACATAGGCGAACAGGCTCAGGGTCAGCCATTTCAGCACCGCACTGTAATGCTGATAGTCGAAGAAAATTTGCGCGGCGACGGACGCCACGCCGAAGACGACCACATAGACGAAGCTGGGACCGCCAATCAGCAGCTTGAGCGCATCCCCCATCGCCGCGAGATCGGCGGCGATGTTGATCGTATTGGCGACGAACAAGAGCGCCACGACAATATTGAGAACGATGGTCGAGTAAAACCGGCAGACATTACCCGCGATGCCACGGCCAGTGACCCGCCCCACCCGCGCTGAAATCTCCTGGATCGCCACCATCAGCGGCAGCGTCAGCAGCATCGTCCAGGAGATGCCGTAACCGAGCTGCGCGCCAGCCTGGCTATAGGTGCCGATGCCAGAGGGATCGTCGTCCGCGGCTCCGGTGATGAGGCCGGGACCAAGCGTTTTCAAAAAGCCACGAACGCCGCCCTGCCTCTTCGGCAGGGCGCCCACTTCAGCGATCGGTTCGATATCCTGCCTTGTGTGGGTCATGCCGGTTCCGCCTGACAAGTATGAGGCAGCCCACAAGTTCCGATGGTCAAGCTCGGCGTGCCACCGCGATTAGCCCTGGCACAGGCACTTCGCTCTCCGTGCGCGTGGAGACCTCTTCGAGACTGCATGGCATCAGCCCCGCCGCAGCGATCGCCTCGCGCACATGCACCATACCGTGTGCGTAACGCAGGCCCGCGCCGATCACGACACCATCGCCCGAATGCGTCTCGGTGGTGAACGCGACCAGCCCGCTCGGCCGCAGCACCCGCGCGACTTCCTTCAGCGCCGGAGCAAGATCGGGCAGATAGATCATCGCATCCGCCGACAGCGCGAGATCGAAGGTCGCGTTCGCCTCGCGCTTCACGCCTTCGACCATATCGGCCACTTCCAACCGTTGGTAGAGACCGGTGGCTTTGGCTTTCGCTATCATGCCGGGCGACAGATCAATGCCGACAAATGCATCAACGTTCTTTTCGAACGCACGGGCAGCCAGCCCGGTGCCGCAACCAAGATCGATTGCGGATTTGAAGAAAGGACGACGATTGATGCTGCAGCACGCCGACAACACCGCCCTCAACAACAGATCGGGGCCGCAGTAGTTGAGATTATTGATAAGCGCATCCTCGAAGGTCGGCGCGTATTGATCGAACAGCGAGCGCACATAGGCGGGCGGCATGTCCGATACCTTCTCGACGCCGAGACGTATCAGCCGCAGCTTGGCGCCATGGCGATCCTGCGGGTCGGCCTCCTGCGCTTTGCGATAGGCCTGGATCGCTTCACCATGCAGGTTGAGTTGCTGCTTTAGCTCACCAAGAGCAAACCACGCCGCCGCGAAGCGAGGGGCACGCTCCACCGCCTGCGACATCAGATCAGCCGCGCCGGCGATGTCGCCACGCAGTTGCAGCTCGCGCGCGAAATCATAGCGACGGTCGGCGATCAGATCACCCGACGATAGAAAAAACGGGGCAGGCATGAGGGCCTCGAAAAATGGCTCTCTCTACAGCCTCGCCGTACGCTGGACAATATCGGCGCCCGAAATTCTATCGCAGGCGACACAAGCCGCCGGAGTCTGGCCAAAAGGATCGAAGGATTAAATTTATGACAGAAGCCGCCTTCTCCCATGTACTCCATTGACGGCGAGGGTTTGCAGCCCCACCTGCGCCAAAGTGTGCTAAAAGCGGCATACACGGATCTGGAGACGACGATGCAGAACGAGGCGAAGGAATTACCGGCGCGGGACGATCAGCTCTCCCGCTTTCTGGGCGGCTCGCCGCTCGCGGTGGTGCTGAAACTCATTCTGATGTCTGTTCTGGTCGGCGTCGTGCTTGCCGCCATCGGCCTCGATCCATGGAATATCGTTGAGAGCCTGCGCCGCCTTGCGGACTGGATCTGGAATCTGGGCTTCGATGCCATCAACAGCCTGTGGCGCTACTTCATCCTCGGCGCGGTGATCGTCATCCCGCTGTGGCTGTTGTCGCGGCTGTTCGGTGCCCGGCCGCGCTGAGGCCGTTTCGTTCCGCCTGAACGGATTCCATGAGCGACCAGTTCACGCATGGCCGGGTCTTTGCCCTTGCAGGACCCGCGATGCTCGCCAACCTGACGGCGCTTCCTGCTGGCGCGCGGATGCCTTCAGGCCTTGCGGTACCGCGCACCGATGGAGACGTCCTTCGCGGGATCCGTCACACCGGCCAATCTTCCGCGGTAATCATCGCGGCGTCCGCGCCGACGATTTCCGACAGCGATTCCCGCCCGGTCCGCCGTAGCGTGGACAGCAGATCGGTCTTGATCGCCTCGACAAGGCCGAGGCCCTTGTACACCAGCGATGAATAAATCTGGATCAGCGAGGCACCGGCGCGAATCTTCATCAGCGCAGCACCTCCGGAATCAATGCCGCCGACGCCGATCAGCGGGAATGCACCTTCGGCGCGCACATAAGCCTCCGCAACCATGCGGGTGGAGAGTCGCAGCAGTGGCCGTCCCGACAGCCCGCCCTGCTCCAATGCAAGGCCGCGCTCACGCAGCGTGTCCGGGCGCGCCAGCGTGGTGTTCGACACGATCATGCCATCAACGCCGCGCGCGCGCGCGACATGCACCACGTCGTCAAGTTCGGGCAAAGTGAGGTCTGGCGATATCTTGAGCAGCAGCGGCACCGCGCCCGCCTCGGTCCGCGCGCGGTTGCGCGCGTCAATCACGCGAGCCAGCAGATCGTCAAGCGCTGAAGCCTGCTGCAGATTGCGCAGGCCCGGCGTGTTCGGCGAGGAGACGTTGACGGTGAAGTAGCTCGCGACCGGCGCAAGCAAGCCGATCAACCTGACGTAGTCTCCGGTGCGATCCTCCGAGTCCTTGTTGGCTCCGAGATTGACGCCAACGATGCCGCCGCGCCCGCGCCGCGCGTTGAGGTGGCGCAGCGCAACCTCGGCACCTTCGCTGTTGAACCCCATGCGGTTAATGACACCGGCATCTTCCTCGAGGCGAAACATCCGCGGCCGCGGATTGCCCGGTTGCGGCAGCGGCGTGATCGATCCGACCTCGACGAAGCCGAAACCGAGTCGCAACAGCGCATCCGGTACCTCGGCGTTCTTGTCGAAGCCCGCCGCCATACCGATCGGATTCGGAAAGTCGAGCCCAAAGGCACGGGTCGCAAGCTTTGGGCTGTCTGGCTTCGCGCGTGGCATCGGAAAGCTGCGCAGCCCCTTGATCGCCAGCCGGTGTGCATCCTCCGGATCGAGCTTGCGCAGCAAGGGCAGCGTCAGGTGATCGAAGGCGCGAATCACGTCAAACTCTCCGGAAGCCGGTGGCCGCCATCTGCACCCACCGCCAGTGTGATAACGCTGTCGGCGGCCGCCGGATCAAGCTCTCCGTACAGATGAGGAAACAGATCGCCGCCACGCGACGGCTCCCACTTTAACGCCGGACCTAACACATCCGCGCTCACCGCGATCAGGAATAAATCAGCCTGCCCGGCAAAGTGCTTCGCCAGCGTTCCGGGAACCTGCGAGGCTGTGGAAAAGTGGATGAACCCATCCCGCATATCGTCCGGGCTGCCACGATAGACGCCAGCCCGCTTGGCTTCCCGCCAGGCCGGCGCCGGACAGATTTTATAGATGGTCCGCACGGCGAATTTCCGGGAGTGCTTGAGTTCATTATTGTTTTTGATACGGACAGACTAACCATCGAAGACGGCTACTTCAAGACTTCCCCTTGAACGTCGACGCAAGGCTGGAATGTAGCCTCTGGCGGATTGCACAACTCATCCGAGAAAGGTAATAATTCCTATAGTTAAACCGCCGGACGGTCCGACGATGCTGACACACGATCAAATCTGGACAGCGCTCGATCGGCTGGCGGCCCGCGCCGGGCTGTCGCCTTCCGGCCTCGCCAAGCGCGCCGGGCTCGACCCCACCACTTTCAACAAATCGAAGCGCGTGACCAGTGATGGCCGCGAGCGCTGGCCCTCGACGGAGTCGGTCGCGAAGGCACTGACTGCCACCGGCATCAGCATCGACACCTTCGTACATTTTATCGAAAGCTCCTCCCGCTCGGTGCAGGTGCCGCTCCTTGGATTTGCCGAGGCAGGCAGCGGCGGTTATTTCGACGATGGCGGCTTTCCGGTCGGCAAGGGTTGGGACGAGGTCGGGTTGCCGTCTGTTAACGACGAGCACGCCTATGCGCTGGAGATCTCCGGCGACTCGATGAAACCCGCCTACCGCGATGGCGATATCATCGTGGTCTCGCCGAGCGCTCCGATCCGCCGCGGCGACCGCGTCGTCGTCAAGACCAGGGACGGCGAGGTAATGGTGAAGGAATTGCGCCGCCGTACCCAGAAGGTGATCGAGCTGCAATCACTCAACCCCGCGCATACCGACCGCACGCTGCCGACATCCGAGATCGAATGGATCGCGCGCATTCTGTGGGCGAGCCAGTAACATTTTCCCACCGAGGAGCTGATGAATGGATATCAACGGTTGTACTTGATGCGCAGATCTGCTTGACCGTCGTTTCGACCGCCGTCGTTTTTTGGTGACCAGCGCCGCGGCGGGGCTATCCGCCATGCTCCCGTCACTGTCATTCGCGCGCGGCAAAAACTACGAAGCGATGGTGCTGTCGTGTATCGACCCACGCCTGCAGGAGCCAGTGCGGCGCTACACGCGTCGCCGCCACCTCACCGGCAAGATCAGCCAATTCGTTATCGCGGGCGCTGCGATCGGCGTGGTCGCTGAACCATTCAAGGACTGGCGCAAGGCATGGTGGGACAACGTGACCACTTCGGTGCAGCTGCATAACATTAAAAGCGTGATCGCGATCGACCACCGCGACTGCGGCGCAGCCAGAATCGCCTATGGCGAAGCAAGCGTGGCGACATGGAAGGCGGAGACCGCTACCCACAAGACCGCGCTTGCTACCTTCCGCACGGAAATGAAAGAACGACTGCCGCAACTCGGCGTCGAGACCGGGCTGATGGCACTTGACGGCCGGATCGAGATGTTTTCGTAAGAAGGTACGCTCTCATCAAACTCATCGTCGTGGCCGGGGCTTGACCCGGCCATCCATCGCAGAACGGATTTATCGCAAGAGTGATGGATGCGTGGGTCAGGCCTGCGCATGACGATAGGGAATCGATTTCCGCTGCTACGCCTCTCACACCACCAGCGGCGCGACGACTGCGTTCAGCACTTTTGCCGCATCGTGCGGATCAAGCCGCACCTGCAGACCACGCTGTCCGCCATTGATGTAGACGAGATCCTGTATCATTGCCTGCTCCTCAATGGCGGCGCGCGGCGGACGCATCTGCCCGAACGGGCTGATGCCGCCGACCTTGTAACCCGACAGCCGCTCAGCATCCGCAGGCTTCATCATCTGCGCCGACTTGCCGCCGAACGCAGCGGCAAGTTTTTTCATCGACACTTCATGGTCGGATGGCACGATGACGCAGACGGCCTTGCCGTCGACCAGCGCCATCAGCGATTTCAGCACCCGCGAGGGATCTTCGCCGATCGCCTCGGCCGCCTGCAAGCCGATACGATCGGCGTTGCTGTCATAGTCATAAGTGCGCACCGAGAAGGCGATACCCGCCTGCTCCAGCATTCTCGTCGCGCGCGTAGCTTTTGACATGATGCGACGATCAGGCGCTGCGGGCGAGCGCCGCGTCGATCATCGTTATGGCATTGGCGACGCCATAGACCGCGACGAACGAGCCGAAGCGCGGCCCTTTCTCCTGCCCGAGCAGCACCTGGTAGAGCATGTTGAACCAGTCGAGCGATACGCCCGGACGGCCGTCCTTGCCCTTCTTCACCGGATCGAGGAATGGCTCGCGCCGCCCGATCTCATAAACGACATTCTGAATATCCTCAGCGGAAGCCTCCACGGGGAGTTGCGACAGCGCATCGCGCAGATCCTGCAGTGCCGCGCGCTCGTTCGTGCGCGGCTCGCGGAACTGCTTCGTGGGCGCGACAAAATCGCGATAGTAGTTGATCGCATAGCCGACCAGTGCGTCGAGCTTCGGATGGCTCTGCGGCGTCACCCCGGGCCGGTAGCGTCCGATAAAGCCCCACAACGTTTCGGCATTCTCGGCATTTGACGATGACACCAGCGTCAGCAGCAACTGGAACGTCACAGGCATCTCGGATGCCTGCGGCTTGCCCGCGTGGATGTGCCACACCGGGTTACCGAGCCGCTGCTTCGAATCCTGTCGCCGATAGCCGTCGAGAAATTGCTGATACTCATCGACGTTGCGCGGAATCACATCGAAATACAACCGCTTCGCCGCCTTCGGCTCGCGATACATGAACAACGACAGAGATTCCGGCGAGGCGTAACGCAGCCATTCGTCGATGGTGAGCCCGTTGCCCTTCGACTTGGAAATCTTCTGACCCTTGTCGTCGAGGAACAGTTCGTAGTTGAAGCCTTCCGGCGGCGTGCCGCCAAGCGCGCGGCAGATCTGCCCGGACAATTTCACCGAGTCGATCAGATCCTTGCCCGCCATTTCATAGTCGACACCGAGCGCGACCCATCGCATCGCCCAGTCCGGCTTCCATTGCAGCTTGCAATGCCCGCCGGTGACCGGGACAGTGACGCGCTCCTTCGTTTCAGGATCGTCATACGACACCGTGCCAGCCTTCTTGTCATGCTCGACGATCGGCACCTGCAGCACCACGCCGGTGCGCGGGCAGATTGGCAAAAATGGCGAATAGCTCGCGGCGCGCTCCTCGCGCAATGACGGCAGCATGATCGCCATCACCCTGTCGATATTCTCCAACACCTTGAGCAGCGTCGCGTCGAACCGGCCCGAGGTGTAGTAGTCGGTTGAGGAGGCGAACTCGTAATCGAAACCGAAGGTGTCGAGGAAGGCGCGCAGCCGCGCATTGTTGTGCGCGCCAAAGCTGTCGTGGGTACCGAACGGATCGCGCACCTTGGTCAGCGGCTTGCCGAGGTCTTCCTCCAGAATCTCCTTGTTCGGCACATTGTCCGGCACCTTGCGCAGGCCATCCATGTCGTCGGAGAAGGCAAGCAACTTCGTCCTGATCTTGTCCTCGGTCAGAACGCGGAAGGCATGACGTACCATCGAGGTGCGCGCGACCTCGCCGAACGTGCCGATATGCGGCAGGCCCGAGGGACCGTAGCCGGTTTCGAACAGAATTTCATCCTTCGGCTTCTTCTTCAGGCGATTGACGATCTGTTTGGCCTGCTCGAACGGCCAGGCATTGGATTGCTCGGCGACCGCGCGCAGGTCCACAGCCGACAGGTCTTCAAATCGCGTGATCGTCTCCGACATCTTCACTCCGCTGCGCGCGAGCCAATCCCGCGCGCCCTTACTTTCCCTCAAAACGGGCTAACGGAAAAATAGCGCAACCACAAATCGGTGTAGCGGCCTTTTTCCCAGACTCGGAACATGGCCCAGTTCAGCGCCTGACGCAGCACATCATTGCCCTTCTTGACGCCGATACCAATGCCCTCGCCGAAATAGCGGCTCTCCACAAACGGCCCGCCGCTGAATGCGCAGCAGCCATCTGAATCGGTGCCGTTGATCCAGAATCCTAGTGAGATTGCATCACCGAAGATCATGTCCACCTCACCCCGGCGCAGCGCCGAACGCAGCGCCTCGTCGGAGGGAAAACCGACCGCGAGCGCATCGGTAAAGAATGCTTTCAGATATGCCTCCTGCGCAGATCCGGAAATCACGCCGATCTTCTTGCCTGTCACGTTCTCCGGCCGCACATCGGCCATGACCTCGCTGGTGCGGGAGACGAAGCGCGCCGGAGCACGGTAATACGGGTCAGTGAAATCGAGCTTGGTGCGGATATCCGGCGTCATCGCGATCGAGGCAATCACCGCGTCGCCACGACCGGTATTGATGGCGTCGACCAGCGTTTCGAACCGCCGCATCTGGATGGTGCAGGGCACCTTGATCTCCTCGCAGAGCGCACGCGCAAAATCGACATTGAAACCCGCGGGGTTGCCGTCCGGGCCGGTGAAATCGAACGGCGGATAATCGGTTTCAGTGAGAAAGCGGATCATAGTAATGCGCGACAGGTCTGGCCGCTCGGGGCGACGGCGCGGATCCCAGAATCCCGGCACGGCCTGAGGGTCCGCGGTCACGGTCGACTTTACCGCTGGTTGCGCGGCAGCCTCAGGCATGGGCGGTCCCGCGAGAAAAACTCCAAGCAGAACCACACACATGATCCGAGCCAGCCTTCCCGGCCCTCCGTCTGATCTTTCATTGCTGAAAATTGCTATCTGTGATTGCATTGGGAAGCGTCCGCGAAAGGGGGTCTTATAGACCATCCGGGGGCGGAGGCGAGCGGCGTTTGAGTGGCAGCGTCTGGGGGGCGCATGGCTCAGATCTCCGGTCACCCGAATCGCACGGCCGGACCGGCGCGGAAAACGCGCTGGCTGCGCCCCGCATGGCCTTCCTGCGGCCTTCTCGCCGAGACCTTCAAACGCCTCCGCATCCAACCTGCCCAACCTGCCGTAAGCCCACCCCGCCGTCAGGCAGATCATGCTTTTGAGCTGGATTGCCTGTATGGCGTCCTGCCGCCGGAACTTCTTGCGGAGGCCACGCATTGCGCCGCACTGATCGGCGTTGGCGCCGATCAGGTCCTGATCCGCCGCGGTATCGTCACGGAAACGGAATACGTGACCCGGCTGGCACGCCATTGTGGACTCCCGATCGAGGATTTTCGCAACATTTCCCGCATCGATTGTCCGTTGAGTGACCAGCAACTACGCTATTGCGTCGTCGCCAACGTGTGACCACGACAACCGTAACAGGTCGCCAAGCCGCAAGCCGGTATGTGCCGCGAGGTCAACGGCATGGGCGATATCAGCAGCACAGGTTTTCTTAAGCTGCGCTATGTCGCTATCGGTCCAGATGATTTCCGAACGATTGCCGCTGTAAAGCTGCTTGATGCCCTCGCATGGGTTTCCGCCGATCTTGCCAAGCGGATCGACGGCATAGGCCAGCACGCGAGATAGAACCTGCATCCCGTAATCGGCCGTTCGCGGCTTGTCTGCCCACTTGTTGCGCCAGCGCCGGATCACAGGCCGGATTTTGTCCGGCCGCTCGAATTGTGCAATCCGAAGCTCGCCAAAGTGTTCGCCAATGCGATCAAGCCATGGTGCCCAATTGCGCCGCGTTGAATCGGCAAGCTTCTTATAGTCGCCGCTGCCCTTGTAGAGTGTCACCAGTGAGCGAAACCGGGAAGCGTCCGGCGTCCGCCTGCTTTCGATTGCCTCATTGTATGACGCTACAAACTCGGGTGAGCCGGGTTCGCCACGCAAGCGGGGTCCGCCGCGCCACGCATACCAATAGGTTTTGCCCTTGGCCCTAACCTTCGCGATGCCCTTCAAATCAACCTTGACCATGACGCGCCTCAAACTCTGCCAGTTCGCGGTCTAAATCATCGGCCGGAGCGGCCGAATTGTCATCGCCCGTTATGAGCACAATCTTTCCGGTCCGATCGATCTCGATACGCTGCACCATAACGCCAGCCGCCCGCGTAGCGCGAAGCGCCCGCGTCACGTCCTGTTGTTTGAATGTGCAAGCGCCTTTTGCCATCGATCAAAGCGCCTCGTTGCCGATCGGCCGTTCCGCGAGCGGGGCCATGTTGAGAGGGGAAAGGTATTCGTCGCCGCCCTCGATTGCCGGCATGTTCTCAAGGCCGCGAATCTCATTTGGTGAGAGCCATCCCCATTGCCGGCCAACCTGATAGGCCGCATAGCGGGCTTGCATGTCGCCGCGTAGCAGGCCGGAAAGGTCATGCTCAATAAACAGGGTTTGCCGCGCGATCGTCGGCAACAGCGCGACATTCATCGCCTGTTCAATCCGCTTCGCCATCGGCGCCAGGCACCGGACCACAAGGGCGCGGGATTCCTGGTCGGTGTTGGAATAGGTAGCGTTGTCGGTAATGCCGGCCACGGTCGGGGGAACGCCAAACACGCGGCAAATATCAAGATTGGTCAGCTTGCGACTGTCGAGAAATTCCGCGTCCTTCGCGCTCATTGAGAACGATTTCCAATCCGCGCCGCCGTCCAGCACCATGACGCCGCTCGTTGAGCTTAGCGCCTCGATCTTGGCGCGAAGCCTGTCAAGGGATTCGTCCTTTTTTGCTGGCGATAGGTGCTGCGGAAAGACTAACGCGCCCTCGGGGCGGAATGCGCTGTTCGCCTGTATTTCCGCGCGGTCCTGTTGCGTCGAAGGTCGATATTCTCGGTCAGATTGGAAAGAACCGTTGCGCCAAGCCGCTCAACCGCAAGCAACGGCCGCAAACGATCGATCTCGGGGCCAACCTCGGTATCCACCAGATTTCCGCCGCTGCCGCCCGTGGTGATCGCGCGGGTTTCGCCGCCAAGGAAAACGCGGGTCGGCATGGCGATTGCGCCAGGGCGTCCCGAACGGTGCTCAGCCGCATATTCAGCTTCCGCGCCGCTCAGCCGTCCCTTTTCAGAAAACTCGGCAAGGGCGCGGCCAACCTTAAAGCGGCGTTCAATGTTCGCCATGGTGTCGCCGCGCGCCGTGATCGGCTCGGCTTCCGCCTCGAAACGATCGTAAAGGGCGATCTTTTCAGCACGGTCGATTTGATCGTTGAGCGATCGCGTCTCTTTGTCGATAGCGTCGAATTGCTTGCGCTCATCCTCGTTGAGGTCGCGGCGATCGTTCATCGCCTTTTCGTTGATGGCGCGAAGTTCGGCCACCTTGGTTGCGCGATGGGATTTCAGGTCATGCAAGTTCATGGGGTAAGTCCTTCTATGGGAAAACCGCCATCACGGCGGGATAAGGGTCCATCGGGCCGATTGAATACGGCGCGGGGATATGCCGCCTCACGGCGGGAAAAGGGTGCCAGCTTGCCGTCCTTAAACGCTCAAAACTCCGCGAATCCCCCGCGCCGCGCAGGACGACTTTTCGTTGTTGGTTCGCTGGCGTGAACCGCAATGAGAGGCGTGGGGGGAAGGTCATTTGCTGTATGCCTGATCCAGCAATTCTTGAGGGTGATAGCCAAGAGCCGAAACAACCCGATCAAAGATCGGATTGATGTGAACGACTGCAAAGGCTTCGCCGGCGTTGTGGATCAGGTAAGAAATGTGCTCGTTGCCGACGCAATTGAGAATCTCGGCTCCGTTGCGCGATATGGTGAGCAGGGTATCGCCGGTTTCAAAAGGAAATGCCGGTTCGCGTTCGGGTTCGTTGTCCGCAATGCCATCATCGAGTGCCCATGACTTGATGCCGCTATGTGAGAATTGAACAGCGGCGCGAGCTGCATTCGGCAAGTCGCTAAAACCGGCATCGGTCATCGCCTTCATGATCGCGACCTGCATCACGCTGTAAAATGAAAACCGGCGATGAGAGCCGGAACCTGGCGCTTGCAGTTGGTCGCCAACGGCGCGTTGTCCGATTACATGGCCGCGCTTCAGCCAGTTTTGCAGGACTTCGTTCGGCACGTTTACAGCCTTGCAAACTTGTCCCGTGGTGAAACTGTTCTGAAAGATTGTCATCGACTCGCTCCAAATGGTCACTTGAACTTATAAGGCTTCACACAAAAGGTCAAGCGACCTTTTATGAGCAAACCACAAGTTTCCACTCGGCTGTGTTGTCGTTACTCCACCAATTCCGCCAGACACGCGGGAAGGGCTTCCGGTTCGTGCCGGGACGCCACGCCAAGCGCCATCGCCAGCGCCACAAGGCCGTCAATGCGTCCCGCCGCCTTGGCCTTGTCGAGCTTGCGCCAGCCCGCAGGATTAAGCGTCACCACGGCATTAGCGGCGCACATCTGCAACACGGGGTTTCCGCCGTGCCTGAGCTTTGCCTCGGCAACCATGCGTTCCAGCACGTCAACGGCCGGCGACATATCCTGAAAGCCTTGCCCGTGCGGTACCAAAGGCAATTCAATGCCGATCGCCGCAAGCTCGCGTTTCAAGTCCTCTATCCGCCAACGGTCGAAAGCGATGGCGCGAAGATCGTAACGCGCCGCCGCGTCCGCCAACGCCTCAGCCACAAAGCCCGGATCGATCGTCTTGCCGGGAATGAGAGTTATCAATCCATCCCGCGCCCAAACATCATATGGCACGCGATCGGCTTCGCTCTTGTCGGTAATGCCGCCCTCGGGAAGGAAGAACCGCGAGAGCACGTCAAAGCCGCCGTTGTCGTCGGGGAATCGGCAATGCCGTGAAGGTGCCGCGCCACGTCTTGACTACGTTTGCGGCCGGCGTCGTCGTTATCCTCAAGGATTGCTACATCCTTGCCCTCGAACCATTGATTGAGGTCAGCTTTCCAGCTTCCCGCGCCGCCTGGATTGGTTGTCGCAACGAAACCAAGGCTCGCCAGCCGGTCCGCGTCCTTTTCGCCTTCGCAGACAAAGACGCCGTTATGAACCGCCTTGAGCATGTCCCGCAGTCGATAGGGATAGACCGGGACGCCTTTGACGCCAGCCTGCCAGCCCGTGCCGTCCCAACGATATTGCGGAAATTCTTTCGCAGACGTTCGGACCACCTTGCGGGACGGATGCCCGTTGGCGTCGTGGTAGACGTATTCAGCGACAACCCGCGCCTTTCCGGCCGCAACCCGGTTCGCCATGCGCTCTAAGATATCGTCCACCTTCGTTACCGGCTCGAATGCCGCTAGCCCAAGCTTGGAACGGACGTAATCCTTGCAGTCGAGCGGATCGTTGCCCGCGAAGCTGTTCACGATGAAACCGTCCGGTGCATCCCGATCCAGCTTCACGCTCAGGGATCGATCCTTGTCGGAATGGTTCGGGCCGGGGGCTTGCACCTGTCCGCCGACAACATCGCCGCCAAGCGCGCGGGCTACATTCTGAAGGGTGAGGGAATGCACGTTCATGCCGCCACCTCGCGAATTGCACGCGGGGCCGGCTTTGTGCTATTTTGAAGATCGGAGCCGCCGCAATGGTTTCCGGTTCTATCGCCGCCGTTCCCGATTGCCGTCGGGGCGGCGGTTTCATTTTCGGGGTCAGGCGGGGGGCCTTTCAAGCCCGGTTGCGCGTTTTGTTTTCCCGCGATAAGCCATTGATTGTCTTGGATGGGATTATTGCGGGTTTTGCGATCAACGCCTTGTATGTCTTGGAAACTATCTAGCTTCCCAAGCTGCATACGAGGGTTCGATTCCCTTCGCCCGCTCCAATCTCTCTTTTGCGTTCCGTCCGTGGCGCTTCGGCCACGCAGTTCCAGCGAACTGCATCCGCTGTGCAACACCGCATTGAAATCATCTGCGCATGATGGCGGTGATCTGGACAAAACACCGGACACGCAACACGCTGTCGGTGTTCTGGCGACACAGCCGGACGGGGGACGCGACAATGAGATTCGTGACCGGGTTGCTGGCGGGCGTGTTGTTGCTGGCCGGGCTGACGGCGAGCCATGCGGTGGTTCGGATTGCCGATGATCGTGGCGGGCGCATCGGTACCTATGTCGACAAATATCAGAGCATCCGCTCCTCCGGTGACACGGTCGTGATCGACGGATTATGCGCGTCGGCCTGTACCATCGTACTCGGCGCCGTTCCGCGTGACCGCATCTGCGTCACCTCGCGCGCCAGCCTCGGTTTCCACGCCGCCTGGGACTCCGGCGTCGGCGGCCGCCGGGTTACGAATGTCGAAGCCACCCACATGCTCTACAGGATGTATCCGGCCTCGATCCGCCACTGGATCACGCGGCATGGCGGGTTGAAGCCGCAGATGATTTTCCTGCGCGGCCACCAACTGACATCAATGTACAAGCCTTGCTACATGAATGCTCGCGCGTCCGCGGCAGCCCGCTGATGCCGCTATGGCGGCGGTGTCTTGTCTCGCCATGATGTGATCGGTGCATGGCTTATGCGCAGGCGGTTTGCTTGCCCGTAGCGCCTTTCATCGCTATTTGAACGGCATCGGTGGCCTGTTCCGCCGTCCAGGTTTTCAGGTTCCTATGACAACGAGTTCAACGCGACCGGGCGTCGTTATCGCCGCCTTCGTCATCAGCCTTGCAATCGGCTTGATGGGTGTTCTTTTTCTGGTCGGCGGATTCCGTAGCAACAGCCCGGCTTCGTCGATCGGCGGGCCGTTCCAGTTGACGGACCAGGCCGGTGCGACCGTCACGGAGAAGGGCCTGCAGGGCAAGCCCACGCTGATGTTCTTCGGTTTTACACATTGCCCGGATATCTGCCCGACGGCGCTGTTTGAAATGTCGGAAGTTCTGCGTGCGATGGGACCGGATGCCGGGCGCATCAATGCCTATTTTGTCACGGTCGATCCGGAGCGCGATACGCCCTCCGTGATGAAGGATTATCTGCAGAGCTTCGATCCGCACCTCAAGGGCCTAACCGGCTCTCCCGAAGCTGTCGCCAAGATGATCAAGGCTTATCGTGTTTACGCCAAGAAGGTGCCGCTGAAAGACGGTGACTACACCATGGACCACACTGCGGCGGTCTATCTGCTGGATCGCGAGGGCCGATTTGTCGTGCCGTTCAATTTGAAGCAGACGCCACAGCAGGCCGCTGTCGATCTCAAGCGCTATTTCTAGCTGAGCACCGTGACGCAGGTGCCGCTTTCTTCAGGGCGTTCGTTCGTCTCTTGCCGAACCGGACGTAAGTCGTGAATGACGGGCGAGGCCATGCTCGGTCTTTTCCCAGTAATAGGGATCGCGGATGAGTTGTATGAGCGCCCGCCATGCCGCGACTGAGAGGCAGGCCCAATAGAACGGTATCAGCAGCAGCACCCAGGCATGATCAAGAAGCCTGCGGCGCCCGAGGCCGATCAGCGACACGACCACGGTTGACAGGTAGCCTGCAGCGATGGCCGTCAAATGCAGGCCGGTAAATGGACCGGAAAACATGCCGAGTGTGGTGCTGCCGATAGCATCAAGGCCAATCTCGATAAAACAGGCGCCGATCAGGATGGGGTAGGCGAGCGCGGTCAGGACATTGCCGCCGACCATGAGGTTGAGCGTGAAGAACCCTGAAAGCCTACTTTGCCGGATCAGCCGCCGCGGCGAGCGCATGTGCACGGTCCAGGTTTGCATCCAGCCCTTCATCCAGCGTGAACGCTGGCGCAACCATGCGCCTGCGCGGGCGGGAGCCTCCTCATAAGTCGTTGAGGCGAACATCACCGCACGATAGCCGAACCTCGCCAGCCGAAAGCCGAGATCAGCGTCCTCGGTGACGTTGTAGGCATCCCACCCTCCAACCTTGCGCAGGATTGCGGTCCTGAAGTGGTTCGACGAGCCGCCGAGCGGCAAGGGCAGGCCGAATTGCGAGAACCCGCGCAGAAAGGCATCGAACTGTCCTGCGTATTCGGCCGTGAACATGCAGGCGAGCCAGCTATCGGCGCTGTTGTCGATACAAAGACTGGCTTGCACACAGGCGACGTCGTCATGGTGGTGATGGAAGGTGTCGAGCGCCGCCCGCAGTTGTGAAGGGTCAGGCCTGTCTTCGGCATCGAACACGGCAACGAAATTACCGCGGGCAAAGGGCAGTCCGGCGTTGAGAGCTTTCGGCTTGGTGCGTGGCCCGAACGGCGGCACGAACAGGATTTCGACATTCGGCGACAGGTCGAGGCGCGCGAGGGCGATCTGCGTTTCGCGGTCGTCAGCTTCCAGCAGCAATTTGATGTCGAGCTTCTCGCGCGGATAGTCCAGCGCGGTCAGCGCGTGCAGCAGCTGCGCGACGGAAGGGCCTTCGCGATAGAGCGCGGCCATCACGGTGTAGATTGGCAGATATTCGTCGGGCAGGCGGTCGAACGGCGGCGTGCGTGCACCGCCCGCGAAAGATCCAGCAAGACGCAGCCCATTAAACAGCAGAAACCAGATCGCGAGCACTGCGCCACAGAGTTGTATGATGACAGTGGGCGCGAGAAGAAAGGCACTGGTCAAACCGAACAGGCGCAGGATATAGGGCCGAGCCCTGTTGCCATCGTCACGATGGATCGGTGCAGATGACATCTCCGGTATCTGCAAGGCGAGGCTCTCGGACGCTTCATGAGCGAGGGCTTCGTGACGCATCATATAGCGGTCAAAGGCTGCACGCGTGGCCAGCCGGATGCGCGGCCGCGACTGCCGGGCGCACAAAGCAGCAATCCGTCGCGCGGCGAGACCGAGTGGAGCCTGAATGACATGAAGGCCGTCAGGTTGATCGAGTGGCAGCATCCGGTGCTGCGCGGCATAACGATCACCACGGGCAAGAGCAAGCACAAGCGGACGGCGATCATTCCGCTTTACGATGACTTGCGGCACGTACTCGCGAACATTCCGAAGGCGTCCACGACGATCCTGACCAACGCTCGCAAGCGGCCGTGGACGGCGAACGGATTCGGAACCGCATTCAACCGGGCGAAGATCGCCGCGACGATGGATGACCGCGACCTGCATTTCCACGACCTTCGCGGAACCGCCGCGACGAAATTCTATGTTGCTAGCGTACCTGAGCGCGTGATTGCCGAGATCATGGCTTGGGAGGAAGAACACGTTTCCAAGATCATCCGGCGCTATGTGGACCGCACAGCGGCGACCAAGGCGCTTATCCGTCAAATCAACGAAAGGAGAACATAACTTGCAAAACCGGCAGCAAAACCGACACCCCAAACAGGGGCTAAGTAGTTGGAGCGGGCGAAGGGAATCGAACCCTCGTATGCAGCTTGGGAAGCTGCCGTTCTACCATTGAACTACGCCCGCGAAGCCCGTTCCACCATCGCCCAACCGCTCGCGTTTTGCAACGACGCGGAGGCGACGTTAACCAAACCACCTCAAACAGGCGCACGGAAATGCTTGGAGAGTTTCAGTCCCTGCCCCTGATAGTTCGAAGCGATGCGGGTGCCGTATAGCGTTTGCGGCGGCGCCAGCATTCTTTCATAAACAAGGCGCCCTACGATCTGGCCGTGCTCGAGAATGAAAGGTACCTCGCGCGAGCGCACTTCAAGCACCGCACGCGAGCCCTGCCCGCCCGCGCCCGCATGGCCAAAGCCCGGATCGAAGAAGCCCGCATAGTGGACGCGGAATTCCCCGACCAGCGGATCGAACGGCACCATTTCAGCAGCGTAATTCGGCGGCACCTGCACGGCTTCTTTTGAAGCAAGAATATAGAACTCGCCGGGATCAAGAATGAGGCTATGATCTGACCGAGCGCGGATCGGCTCCCAGAAATCATCGACAGCGTAACCGCCGCGCCGGTCGATATCGATGACGCCTGTGTGACGCTTGGCGCGGTAGCCGACAAAGCCGTCCGAGCCCTCGCCTGACAGATCAACGCTGACCGCAACGCCGCCGGCAAGATCGGCATCCTCGCAATCGACAAGATGCTCGGCCTGATGCAGCGCTGCGAGTTCGTCATCGTCGAGCAGCGGCGCGCCGATACGGAAGCGGATCTGCGACAGCCGCGATCCTTGTCGCAACAAAACAGGAAATGTCTTCGGGCTGATCTCGGCATAGAGCGGGCCGTGATAGCCCGCGCCGATCATATCGAAGCGCCGCGTGCCATCCGCGATTACGCGGGTGAAAACATCGAGGCGGCCGGTCGAGCTTTTCGGATTGGCTGACGCCAGGATCGAGGGCGGCAGCGCGAGGCTCTCCAGGAGCGGCACGATGTAGACGCAATTGGTCTCCAGCACTGCGCCGTCGGAAAGGTCGACCTCGTGCAGTTTCAATTCGTCGATCCGCTCCGCGACCGTGACATCCGGCCCCGGCAGAAAGCTCGCACGGACCCGGTAGGCCACCTCGCCGAGCCGCAGGTCAAGGCTGGCGGGCTGAATCTGGCTCTCCACAAACGGAAACGCTGGCAGGATCAGGCCGTCTTCTTCCATGGCCGCGATCATGCGATCGGGCAGAATACCGCTGGCGTTGGCTGGGAGAGAGAAGGCCAAATCCGGTCCCCTCGGACATGAGCTATGCATATAACTTTACCCCGTTATCCGATGGGTTGCTTGACGGAAAGGGCCGTGCGGATTAACCGTCACACTTATCCCGTGGTGATTTGGGCCGGCCGGCTTGCAGCCACGTAAAACAAGTCGCTAAACAGGCCGCGGACCTTGTGCCCCCGGCCGTTGGATTTTTCCAGGCCGGTTTTTTGCGCCTCGTTTCCGGGCGAGACGCCATTGGAGGTCCTGATGCCCGACACAAAGAACGCCCTGAACTCATCGCGCTACCGTCCCGAAACCCGCCTTGTCCATGCCGGAACGATCCGTTCGGATTTCGGCGAGATGTCGGAGTCGCTGTTTCTGACGCAGGGCTTTACCTACGAAACCGCGGAAGAATGCGAGGCACGCTTCAAGGGCGAGAAGCCGGGCTTTCTCTACTCGCGATTTTCCAATCCAACGGTGACGATGTTCGAGCGCCGCATGGCGGCACTTGAAGGCGCCGAAGCCGGGCGCGCTACCGCAACCGGCATGGCGGCGATGACCACCGCCATGCTTGCGCCCCTTCAGGCCGGAGATCACGTCGTCGCAGCAAGGGCGCTGTTCGGTTCGTGTCGCTACGTCATCGAAACGCTGCTACCGCGCTACGGCATCACCTCCACCCTGGTGGATGGCCGTGATCTCGACGCCTGGCGCAAGGCGATGCGCCCCAACACCAAGACCCTGTTCCTGGAGAGCCCGACCAACCCTACGCTTGAGGTTGTCGACATCGCCGCGGTGGCCGAGATCGCCCACAAGGGCGGCGCACGCCTTGTGGTGGACAACGTGTTCGCGACGCCTCTGTGGCAAAGTCCACTCGCGCTCGGTGCCGATGTGGTGGTCTATTCCGCGACCAAGCACATCGACGGGCAGGGCCGCTGTCTTGGTGGCGTCATTCTGTCGACGCAAGCATTCATCATGGACCGCATCCATAATTTCTTCCGTCAGACCGGACCTTCGATGTCGCCGTTCAACGCCTGGGTGCTTTTGAAAGGACTCGAGACGCTGGCCGTACGCGTCAAGGCGCAAACCGAAAGTGCCGCGAAGATCGCCGACGTCCTCGCGACTCATCCGAAAGTATCACGATTGATCTATCCGGGCCGCGCTGATCACCCGCAGGCCGATATCATCAAGAAGCAGATGCGCGCAGGGTCTACGATGATCGGCTTCGAGGTGAAGGGCGGCAAGGCCGGTGCATTCCGCGCCCTGAACGGCTTCGAAGTCGCACGCATTTCAAACAATCTTGGTGACTCCAAGAGCATCGTCACCCATCCCGCCACTACCACGCACCAGCGTCTGACACCGGATGAACGTACCGAACTCGGTATCGGCGACGGCTTCATCCGCTTCTCGGTCGGCCTTGAACACGTCGACGACCTGATCGAGGACGTTCAGGGCGCGCTGGAGAAAGTATAACCTGCGACAATCACCTGACAGCAAAAAACCCGCCATCCCGGCGGGTTTTTTAAGGTCACATCGGCCTGAGGCTGATGACGCTTCCGGGCCGCTCGGGGCCGGGCACGGCTTTGGCTTCGCCGACCGATTTGATGATCGTATCACCGAGCAACTGGGCGAAGCAGGCATATCCCCAGTCATTCATGTGCAGCCCATCGGAGATCGAGAAACTCTCGAACGGCAGTTTCTCGTCCTCATGCCATTGCCGCATCACTTCAAAGCGCGGAAACACGGAGACGTGGCGCAACCGCGCAACTTCGCGGATCAGCTTTACCATCTTGTTCGCGCCCTCCTTCTTCGCGGTCACAGCGGGAACATATTGCGGATCGATCAGCACCACGTCGGCACCTGCCGCCTGGATCTTGGCGACGCCGGATTCCACCAGCGGCTCGACGCCGGATGAATCCTCGCCACGCACGACGAGATTGGTGCCGAGTTGCCAGATGACGAGATCTGGATCGGAATCGAGCACGCTTGACTGCAGGCGCTCGACCATCTGTGGCACTTCCTGACCGCCCATGCCCCGATTGATGACGCTGATGCGCGCCCTCGGATATTTCCGCCGAAGCTGTTCAGCAAGGCGGCTCGGATAGGTATAGGTGGACGAGGTCGTACCGTACCCCGCCGTGGAAGACGATCCCAGCGCCACGATGGTGATCGGCTCCCCCGCATTGAGTTTGCGCGCGACACGCGGCAGGGAGGCCGACACCGCGCCCGCGCCTTTCGGCGGCAGGCATGGAATGCGTGTAAGAACATCGCCAGCACGGCTCGCGGCATTTCTCGCCGCTTCGATCGCCCTGCCGGTCATGCCTGGCCTTGCCGATGCGGCACCGCTCGCTGCTGGCGATTCGGGCTGGCTTGCGGAGGTTTCGCCTGCAGCAAAACACGGCGCGCTTGCAAGAACACCGAGAAGCCCCACAGTGATGAGCAACTTGCAATGGCGCGGTCCCATCGTCAGCGCACCTCGAGTTCAGATGGGTTGATCTGAGCAGCATCAATCACGAGCTTGGACAGCGCGCGTCCGATACAATCATGCACACGTGCGGCCACACCGATACTGTGGGCCTGCGCGAACAGGTCGAAGTCTCCTGCCTCGCTCCAGGCACGCATGATGGAAAAACGATCAAACAGCGGAACGCCATGTTCCTGCGCCACGACGCGCAGCGTGTCGTTGTAATTGGTCGCCGCCAGCACCGTTTCCATGCGCGGGCTGTATTGCAGATTCATCAGGATAACATCGGCATCCGCCTTCTGTAGAACAGCAAGGCCACTATCAAGCGCCGTGCGAAAATCGTCCGGATCGATTGAGCGCATCGCATCGACGGTGCCAGTCTGCCAGACCACCAGCGTCGGTTTGCGGTCCTGCACGATCGTTTCGATCTTCCCGGCAACATCGGCGGCCGTCTCCCTGGGATGAAGATCGGTCGCCACGCTGATCTCGATGCCGGGCAACTTGCTGCGAAGGGCGACCTCGAAACGGGCAGGATAGGAGTTTGCTGCACCGTCCGGCCCGCTCAACACAGAGGATCGGCTACCGATGACCAGCACGCGAATGGGCAACCGCGCCTTGAAGGCTTCCGCCACCTTCGGCAAGGTCGCGTCGGTGCTGAGTAGATACGCGGGCACGGAGCAGAAAGGGGTATCGTCGGCTGCGGCCGGTGTCACCACCAGCCAGGCCAGAACCGCCAATCCCGCGATCCGCACGATCCTCATCAATTGCTCCCGACCATATCGGCACTGACTGCCAGAACCGGCCGTTTACCGCTCTTGCTCACTTCCGCTTTGTACCATGACAACAGCCATGCCGCGCACGACATGATGATCAGCCCAATCATACTAATGACGAAATGCAGCCCCGCACCGCCCGACGTTTCAGCCAGGATGAAGTGGCCCGCGAAGGCCAGAAACACACCAATGCAGAAAATTTCCAGTGAGTGCTGCCCGCAGAGGATGATCGGCCGCAGCCAGGGCGATTTCAGTCCCGGCCAATCCTTCCGCAAGAAGCGGACCGTGACCGCCGCGAGCGCGAGGAAATGGGCAAACCGCAACACGTCGAGATCGGTCTTGTTGATCGGATACATCCAGCTTTCCAGCCAGCCTGGCAGATAGCCGTGAAGCTGCGGGACGTGCCATGTCAGTGTCACGTAGAAGGCGAACAACAGATAGGCCACCACCAGCACAAGCGTGATGCGGGACGCGAGAATCGGCGCCATCCGCTGCGCCCCGCCCAGCGCGCACCATGCACCAAACACGAACAGCAACTGCCACGCGAACGGATTGAACACCCACACGCCATGCGGATAGGCGGGCAGCGCAAAGCCGAACTGCCAGGTCAGCGCATACAGGAGGACCGCCAGCGCCAAGGTGACATCGGGGATACGGCGCATCAGCCAGAGTGCAAGCGGCAGAAACAGCATCAGCACGATATAAAGCGGCAACACGTCCATGTTGACTGGCTTGAACTTCAACAGCAGCGCTTCGATGATGGTTGTGTCCGGATGCTTGAGAAAATCGAGGATCCCCATTTCCTCTGAATAAAGCGGATTCTCGAAGCTCGTCGCGATGTAGGAGATTTCCGCGAGATAGATCATGAACAGAAAGACGTGTGCAACATAGATCTGCCAGACACGTTTGAAGATGCGCGCACTCGAGATGACGAAGCCGCGCTCATCCATCGCCCGGCTATAGACAAAGGCAGCGGTATATCCCGAAATGAAAATGAAGATCTCGGTCGCGTCGGAAAAGCCGTAATTGCGGATGGTGAACCAGGTCAGGATGTTTGGCGGCAAATGATCAATAAAGATCAGCCACAGCGCCAGCCCGCGAAACAAGTCAAGCCGCAGTTCGCGCTCGCCCGCCCCCACCGGAAGAGCAGGTTTTCCGGCATCCCGAGGGATGATCTTCGGTTCGGGCGCTGAGGTGGTCAGGGTTGTCATCGGCTCGAACGGTTCAGGAGACGCGCCACGGGCATCGTTGCAGGATAAGCGTTTGGGAAGCGGCCGCAAACCCGCTGCATGGAACCTCACCGCGATTTGCACAAAGGCCATGCCCAGCCCAATGTGAACCGTGCTCGAACGAAACCCCGCCAACAAGGTTGCGCGTCATGGAGCGCGGCGTTTTGCCATTGCTTGCGATTGGGTCTATCATCGAAACTGAACCATCTAATTGAAGCAATGTACCGCGCCGTCACCCGTCAGATTGAAGTCCGCGTCGAGCCCGAGTTCCTTCCCGAACGCTCGGCCCCTGAAAACCGACAATTTTTCTGGGCCTACAGCATCGTGATCGTGAACGAGGGCAGCGAAACCGTCCAGCTCAAGACCCGACACTGGATCATCACCGACGGCATCGGCCAACAACAGGAAGTTCGCGGCGAAGGCGTGGTCGGCGAACAGCCCGTTATCGCTCCGGGGGAGCGGTATGAATACACAAGCGGCGTGCCGCTCACAACGCCATCGGGCTTCATGACCGGCAGCTACCAGATGGTGACGAAGAGCGGAGAGAAGTTCGATCTCGCGATTCCGCTGTTCTCGCTCGATAGCCCGGATGGCAAGCGCACGCTGAACTGACAGCCCTGCACAATTGAACCGTCAGCCTTCGACGCCCGCTTCCTGCGGCGTGAACTCATAGGTCGAACTGCAGAACTCGCACGTCACCACGACCTTGCCGTTCTCCACCATGTCGGCGCGATCGTCCGGATCGAAGCTGGCCAGCATGCCGGCGACCGCATCTCGCGAACAGGTACAGCCCGCATGTAGCGGCAGACTCGGAAACACGCGCACGCCACGTTCGTGGAACAGCCGGAACAACAGTCGCTCGCCCGACAGGCCGGGATCAATCAGTTCGACATCCTCGACGGTCGCGAACAGCGACTGGCTCTCGGTCCACGCATCGTCTTCTTCCACCACATCCGACACGCTGCCCTCCCGCGCGTCGCCGGGGTGGAGATCGGCCTGCCGCACGCGCTCCGGCGCCTTCGGCAGAAACTGGATCAGCGCGCCGCCGCCGCGCCAGCGATGCTTCGGCCCGTCACCGCCGCCGCGCAATTCCTCACCGACGGCGAGACGCACGCGCGTCGGAATCTGTTCCGAGCGCAGGAAATATTCATGCGCCGCATCTTCCAGCGACCCACCCTGCAAGGCGACAAGGCCCTGATAGCGGCTCATATCCGGCCCCTGATCGACGGTCATCGCGAGATGGCCGTGCCCAAGCAGTTCACCGGAGGAAAGGCCCGGCTTCAGCCGCGCTTTGTCGAACCGCGCATAGGCGCGCAGCCGGTTCGGCGCGATGAAATCGACCACCAGAAGCGACACCGGGCCATCGGTCTGGGTCTGCAGGATGAAGCGGCCCTCGAATTTCAGCGACGAGCCGAGCAGCGTCGTCAGCACGACGGCCTCGCCGAGCAGTTTTCCAACCGGCGCGGGATAATCGTGACGCATCAGAATGTCATCGAGCGCAGGCCCTATGCGGGTCAGCCGGCCGCGGACATCGAGCGCACTGACTTCAAACGGGATCACCGCGTCGTCGACCGGAACAGCCGACGGCGCGCGAACAGAACCTTGATCCGCCATTCAGGCGTCCTTTCTCAAGCAAGACCGCAATGTAGGAAGCGAACGCTCCGATTCAAGCGCGACGACGGCGCTCAACCTGCCTCTCCTAACCGACGGCTCCGAGGCACCAAGCGAGAATGCCCTTGTGCGCGTGGAGACGATTTTCCGCCTCGTCAAACACTACTGATTGCGGCCCGTCGATCACTTCATTGGTGACTTCCTCGCCGCGGTGCGCTGGAAGGCAATGCATGAAGATCGCGTCCGGCTTCGCCAGCGACATCAGCTTTTCATCGACCTGATAGGGCTTCAACAGGCTGTGCCGGTGCTCGGCATCCTTGTCACCCATCGACATCCAGGTGTCGGTCACGACGCAATCGGCGCCACGCACGGCTTCCTGCGCGTCGGTGCCAAGCACGATCGGTGCGTTGGCGGCCTTAATCCAGTCGCGCAACCGCTTGTTCGGCGCAAGCTGCGGCGGCGTCGCCACCCGCAGGGTGAAGCCGAAGCGCTCGGCCGCATGTGCCCAGGACGCCATGACGTTATTGTCATCGCCGACCCATGCCACGGTGTGACCCTTGATCGGCCCGCGATGCTCCTCGAAGGTCATGACGTCGGCCATCACCTGCGTAGGGTGAGAACGCCGGGTCAGGCCATTGATGACCGGTACGGTTGCGAACTCCACCATCTCGGCGAGCGCATCATGGCTGAGAATCCGGATCATGATGATATCGACAAAACGCGACAGCACGCGCGCAGTATCGGCAAACGTCTCGCCACGGCCAAGCTGCATCTCCTGCCCGGTCAGCATGATCGCCTCGCCGCCAAGCTGACGCATGCCGACCTCGAATGACACACGCGTGCGTGTCGATGGGCGCTCGAAGATCATCGCCAGCGTTTTATCCTTAAGCGGGCGGTCGGGGTTGCCTGCCTTCAGGTTCTTCTTCATCGCGATCGACGCATCAAGAATCGCCCGCAGGTCATGCACCGGCAGCTCGGACAGATCGAGAAAATGGCGAAGTTTCTGGCTCATGACGCAGCTTTCTTGCCGTGAGCCGGGGGCAGATCCTTTGCCAGCCGGGCACAGGCCTTCTCAACCCGGCCGATTGCTTCGTCGATCTCGGCCTCCGTCACGATCAACGGCGGCAACAGCCGCACGACATTTTCGCCTGCCCCCACAGTCAGAAGCTTTTCCTCGCGCAGCGCCACAATCAGGTCAGGCGACGGTACCGCCGCCTGCAGGCCGATCAGCAACCCTTCACCGCGTATCTCGCGCAGAACGTTCGGATAGCGATCGACCACAGAAGCGAGCTTCTGCTTCAGAATGAGAGACGCGCGTTTCACATGATCGAAGAAGCCTGGTGCCAGCATCACATCGAGCACGGCGGTCGCGGCGGCGATCGCCAGCGGATTGCCGCCGAAGGTCGAGCCATGGCTACCAGCGGTCATGCCCGACGCCGCTTCACGCGTCGCCAGACAGGCGCCCATCGGAAAACCACCTCCGAGCGCCTTTGCCAGCGCCATCACATCCGGCTCGATGCCGAGCCGCTTGTAGGCGAACAACTCGCCGGTGCGGCCCATGCCGGTCTGCACTTCGTCAAAAATCAACAGCAGACCCTTGTCATTGCACAACTCGCGCAGCGCCCTGAAGAAGCTGTGCGCAGGCTCACGCACGCCGCCCTCACCCTGCAGCGGCTCGATCAGGATGCCTGCCGTTTGCGGGCCGATGGCCTTCTTCACCGCTTCGATGTCGCCCAGCGGCACCTGGTCGAAGCCTTCGACCCTTGGACCGAATCCATCGAGATATTTCTCTTGCCCGCCCGCAGCGAGCGTCGCCAGCGTGCGGCCGTGGAAGGCTCCCTCAAAGGTAATGATGTGGAAGCGTTCCGGATGCCCTTTCGCCGCGTGATATTTGCGCGTGACCTTGATCGCGCATTCCATCGCCTCGGCGCCTGAATTGGCGAAAAATACTTCGTCTGCAAAGCTGTTCTCGCACAGCCGCGCGGCGACCTTCTCGCCGTCCGGACTCTTGAACAGGTTTGACATGTGCCAGAGCTTGGCGGCCTGCGCCTGCACCGCGGCCACGAGATGAGGATGGGCATGACCCAGCGCGTTCACCGCCACGCCACTCGTGAAATCGAGATAGCGCTCGCCAGTTGTGGCAACCAGCCAAGCCCCCTCACCCCGTTCAAAAGCGAGATCAACCCGGGCAAAGACCGGCATGAGATGGGAGGAAGCGGCAGTGGTCATGGCAACCTGACAGAGCGAACGGCGAACCTGCCGGGAACCGCGAGATTCCTCCGGTTATGACGGCCCGCAAAAATGAAACATGCCGCCCCGACGGGGCGGCATTATGTGATTATCCTCTCGGCATGTCTGGGCTGTCAACACGCCAAACAGTCCGTTTTGTCCCATCTCGGGCTCGCTCCGCGCAGCCCGGCACAGCCTTCACGTCCGAATTTGGTGTGCATGACTGATTCGGAACATGTGGACTTCAGAGGCGGACTCTTGCGCGCGAGTCACGCCATATTGTAGCGTTTCCCTTACTGGCTACGACATCTCGTGCGGCGTCCTGAACTCTGAATTTCCGAGGCGGCCAAACGTCCGGTTCCCCAACCGGCGAGGGCTAAAGGATTCTGGCAGCAGGGGTTTTCGGAACCATCAATCGGAGTGCCGGATCCACCTTCCAGGCACGAGAGAGAAGGATAGAAAGCGATGACGGTAATGAATTGGACCGACGATCGCGTCGAACAGCTCAAGAAATTGTGGGAGTCCGGTCTCTCGGCGAGCCAGATTGCCGCGGAACTCGGGAACATCACGCGCAACGCAGTGATCGGCAAAGTCCACCGGCTCGGCCTCTCCGGCCGCGCCAAGAGCCCGTCCTCCTCCGCCGCGCCCCGGCAGCGCAAGGTGCGCGCTCCGCAGCACATGATGCGTATCAGCCGCCCCATGGCGCGCGGCAACACCGCGCTCGCTCATGCCTTCGAAGTCGAGGCGGAGCCCGATCCGATTGCGTTCGACAACGTGGTGCCGATGAACCAGCGCCGCACCCTGCTCGAGCTGACGGAAGACACTTGCCACTGGCCGGTCGGTGATCCCGGCAGCAGCGAGTTCTTTTTCTGCGGTGGCAAGGCGCTCGGCGGCCTGCCCTACTGCGCGCATCATTCACGCGTAGCCTATCAGCCCGCCAGCGACCGCCGGCGCGATCGTCGGCCGAACAAATAGGCGCAAGTCCATCGGATGAAACAAAACAAAAAGCCCGCCGATCCGGTGGGCTTCTTTTAATCTTCAATTCGGCACCGAAGAGAAACCCAGGCCGGTCAACCTTCCGCCTTGGCGAAGCGATCGTCGAGCGCATAGCCCGCGCCGCGCACGGTGCGGATCGGATCCTGCTCCTCGCCCGGATTGAGCAGCTTGCGAAGCCGCCCGATATGGACGTCCACGGTGCGCTCGTCAATATAGATGTCGCGCCCCCAAACGCCATCGAGCAACTGCTCGCGACTGAACACGCGCCCAGGATGCTGGAGAAAGAATTCGAGTAGCCGGTATTCGGTTGGACCGAGGTCGACCGGGCGGCCCGAGCGCGCCACGCGTCGCTTCTCGCGGTCGAGTTCGATGTCGCCATAGACCAGCACGTTAGCCAGGCGCTCCGGGCTCGCGCGCCGCAGCAGGCCCTTTATCCGCGCCAGCAACTCCGGCACCGAGAACGGCTTGACCATGTAGTCGTCCGCGCCGGTGGCAAGGCCGCGCACGCGCTCGGTTTCCTCGCCGCGTGCTGTGAGCATGATAATCGGTAACTGCTTTGTTTCAGGCCGTGCCCGCAAGCGGCGGCACAGTTCGATACCGGACAGCCCCGGCAGCATCCAGTCGAGCACCACGAGGTCGGGCACACGCTCCTTCAACCGCGTGTCAGCATCGTCTCCGCGCGCCACCGTCTCGACGTCGTAACCTTCCGCGTCGAGGTTGTAGCGCAGCAACGTGGACAGCGCCTCCTCATCTTCAACAACCAGAATTCTCGCGTTCATGGATATCCTTTTTTAGCTCACAGATGATGTGCTGGAGAAGCTCGTCATGTCGCCCTTCGGCCGCACTGCGCCAATCGGCTGCCCCTCGATCACGTAGAACACCGTCTCGGCGATATTGGTTGCATGGTCGCCAATCCGCTCGATGTTCTTGGCGCAGAACATCAGATGGATACAGAAACCAATATTGCGCGGGTCCTCCATCATGTAGGTCAGGAGTTCGCGGAACAGCGAGGTACAGATCGCGTCCACCTCCTCGTCGCCCTTCCACACCAACATGGCGGCGGGAACGTCATGGGCGGCATAGGCGTCGAGCACCGCCTTGACCTGCGACTGCACAAGGTCTGTCATGTGCTCCAGCCCGCGGATCAGTTGCAGCGGGTGGAAGTCGCTATCGAGCGCCGCAACACGCTTGGCGATGTTTTTCGACAGGTCTCCCATCCGCTCGAGGTCGGTCGCGACGCGCAAGGCGCCGACGATCTCGCGCAGGTCGACCGCCATCGGCTGGCGGCGCGCGATGGTGAGCACGCCGCGTTCCTCGATCATGTGCTGCAATTTGTCGAGTTCGACATCAGTGCTGACCACGCGCGCGCTCAGATTGATATCGCGGCGGATCAGCGAATCCACCGAGTCGACAATCTGGCGCTCGACCAGGCCGCCCATCTCTGCCACCAGACGGGCCAGTTCCTGCAGATCCTCGTCGAACGCCTTCGCGGTATGTTCCATAGCCATCACAGTTCTCCGAGCCTTCAGCCAAAGCGTCCGGTAATGTAATCCTGGGTCCGGCGGTCGGCCGGTGAGGTGAAAATCCTGCGGGTCTCGTCGAATTCGACCAATTCGCCAAGATACATGAACGCTGTGTAGTCCGAGCAGCGCGCCGCCTGCTGCATGTTATGGGTGACGATGGCGATCGTGTAGTCTTTCTGCAACTCCGCGATCAGTTCCTCGATCTTCGCGGTCGAGATCGGATCGAGCGCCGAACACGGCTCGTCGAACAGGATCACCTCGGGCCGCACCGCCACCGTGCGAGCGATGCACAGCCGCTGCTGCTGGCCGCCCGACAGGCTCAGGCCGCTGGCGTTGAGCTTGTCCTTGACCTCGTTCCACAGCGCGCCGCCGCGCAGTGCATGCTCGACGCGGCCGTCCATCTCCGATTTGGAAATCTTCTCGTAAAGCCGGATGCCGAAGGCGATGTTTTCATAAATCGTCATCGGAAACGGCGTCGGCTTCTGGAACACCATGCCGATCCGGGCGCGCAGCAGGTTCAGATCGAGCTTCGGGCCGAGAATGTCGGTGCCATCGAGCGTAACATCACCCTCCGCGCGCTGACCCGGATAGAGGTCGTACATCCGATTGAAGATACGCAGCAGCGTCGACTTGCCACAGCCGGACGGGCCGATGAAGGCTGTCACCTTGTTCGCACCGAGCACGAGGTTGATGTTCCTCAGCGCGTGGTGCTGGCCGTAGTAGAAATTCAGATTGCGCGCCGTCACCTTTGCAGGGCCATCCGGAACAACGGATGATGGCTGCACTGATGGGCGGGGAGCGATGGCCATCGACACGTCGGTCATTTTGCGATCCTCTCAGAGCCCAGCAGCCGCGCGACGATATTGAGCGTCAGCACGGCCAGCGTGATCAGCAGCGCGCCAGACCACGCCAATTCCTTCCAATAGGCGTAGGGACTCTGCACGAAGTTGTTGATGGTGACGGGAAGGTTGGCGACCGCCTTGGTCAGATCCAGGCTGAAGAACTGGTTGCTCAACGCTGTGAACAGGAGCGGCGCGGTTTCGCCGGCGACACGCGCGGTCGCCAGCAGAACGCCGGTGATGAGGCCGGAGCGCGCCGCGCGATAGGCGATGTGGCGGATCACCAGCGAACGCGGCAGGCCGAGAGCGGAGGCCGCCTCGCGCAGCGGATTGGGCACCAACAGCAGCATATCCTCGGTGGTGCGCACCACGACCGGAATAACGATCACCGCCAGCGCCAGCGAGCCAGCCAATGCCGAGAAGCTGCCCATCGGCACCACCACCGCGCCATAGATGAACAGGCCGATAATGATCGAGGGTGCCGACAGCAGAATGTCATTGATGAAGCGGATCACCGAAGTGAGGCGGTCATGCTTGCCGTATTCCGCGAGATAGGTGCCCGCGAGCAAGCCGATCGGGGCACCGATGCCGACGCCGATCACCGTCATGATGATCGAGCCGACGATGGCGTTGAGCAGGCCACCTTCCGCCGAGCCGGGCGGCGGCGTGTTCTGGGTGAACAACTGCAGGCTGATGCCGGCAAGACCATTATGGAACAGCGTAAACAGGATCAATGCCAGCCACGATACGCCGAAGGTAGCGGCACCGAAGCAAAGCCAACGAATGACCAAATCTGTGCGGCGGCGGGATGCGTAGATCGGGTTCATCACTCAGTTCCCCGCCTTCTTCTGCAGCCGCGTCAGCATCAGTCGCGCGGCGGCGAGCACGAAGAACGTCAGCACGAACAGCAACAGGCCGAGCAGCATCAGGCTTGCCTGGTGCAATCCGTCGCTCTCTGCGAATTCGCTGGCGATGGCTGCCGAGATCGTCGTCCCCGGCGCAAAGATCGAAGGCGAGATGCGAAACGAGTTGCCGATGATGAACGTCACCGCCATGGTTTCGCCCAGCGCGCGGCCGAGCGCCAGCATGACGCCGCCGATCACTCCGACGCGGGTATAGGGGATCACCACGTTGCGGACGACTTCCCATGTCGTGCAGCCGACGCCGTAGGCCGCTTCCTTGAGCACCGGCGGCACGGTCGCGAACACGTCGCGCGAGATCGCGGTGATGAACGGCAGCACCATGATCGAGAGGATCAGCGAGGCGTTGAACAGGCTGAGATAAGATGGCGGCCCGCCGAAGATGGCGCCAAGGACCGGCACGCCTTGGAACGTTTGAATGAAGAACGGCTGCACCGTGTTGGCGAGGAATGGACCGAGAATAAAGAATCCCCACATGCCGTAGATGATCGAGGGAATGCCCGCGAGCAGTTCGATCGCCATGCCGATCGGGCGGCGCGCCCAGAGTGGGCACAGTTCGGTGAGAAAAATCGCGATACCGAGGCCGACCGGGATCGCAATCACCATCGCCAGCAGCGAGGTCAGGATCGTGCCGTAGACCGGACCGAGCGCGCCGAGCACCGGTGGATCGGCGGACGGCGCCCAACGCGACGTGGTCAGGAATCCGAAGCCATATTGCGCGATCGCAGGCCACGCGCCGACGATCAGCGAAATGATGATGCCGCCGAGCAACACCAGAACCAGCAGAGCACAGATGCGGGTGACCCAGTAAAACGCCCTGTCGCCCAGCTTGAAGGCGCTTAACGCGCGGGCACGGTCGTATGGTCCTGCGGCTTCCATCGAGGCACCATGACTGGCCATTTCTGCCACGCCAATCCCCTATCTCGACAACGCAATCAATCTTGAAAAAACAACCGGGGGGAAAGGCTTTGCCTCTCCCCACCAATGACAATCAACTCTTGATGTCAGCCGACCAGGTCTTTTCAATCTGCTTGACCACGGAAGCCGGCATCGGGATGTAGTCGAGTTCTTCCGCCATCTTGCCGCCCTTCTCGAACGCCCACTCGAAGAACTTGAGGGCTTCATCGGAGGCCGCCTTGTCCGCAGGCACCTTGTGCATCAGGATGAAGGTCGCCGCGGTGATCGGCCAGGATGCATCGCCCGGCTGGTCGGTAAGGATCACGTAATAACCGGGAGCCTTTGACCAGTCGGCATTGGCTGCCGCCGCCTGGAATGCCGCAACGGTCGGCTGCACGGTCTTGCCGGCGCTGTTAACCATACCGGTGTAGGTCAGCTTGTTCTGCTTGGCGTAAGCATACTCGACATAGCCGATCGAATTCTTGGTCTGGCCGATGTTGGCCGAAACGCCTTCATTGCCCTTGGCGCCAACACCGACCGGCCACTCAACAGCCGTGCCCTCGCCGACCTTCGACTTCCAGTCAGGACTGACCTTCGAAAGATAGTTGGTGAAGTTGAAGGTGGTACCCGAACCATCCGAACGCCGCACCACCGCGATCGCGGTCGCCGGCAGGTTGACCTTCGGGTTCAACTTCTTGATCGCAGGATCGTCCCATTTGATGATCTTGCCAAGATAGATGTCCGCGAGCGTCGCGCCGTCGAACACCATCTCGCCGGGCTTCACGCCCTCCAGGTTTACGACCGGAACGATGGCGCCCATCACCATGGGCCATTGAATCAAGCCACCCTTCTCGAGTTGCTCGACCTTGAGCGGCATGTCGGAGGCGCCGAATGTCACGGTCTTGGCCTGGATCTGCTTGATGCCGCCGCCCGAGCCAATCGACTGATAATTCAGCCCGTTGCCGGTTTCCTTTTTGTAGGCGTCCGCCCACTTCGAATAAACCGGGAACGGGAACGTCGCACCCGCACCCGTGATGTCCGCAGCAAACGCGGGGGTCGACGCGGCGACCAGGCCGGCAGCGACGATAGTTTTAAAAAAATTCACTGGCTGTCTCCATGTGGTCAGCGAGGGCTCTCTCGGCCCGCGACGCCCGCTTTAAAGACGCCTGATGCAGCTTTTATAAAGGTTGGATGACACTCATGTGACACAGGCAGGTCACCAAGATTGCTGCATCTCATGCGCCGGAACGAGGTGCCAGCGGTGGAAAACAGACGACGAAGGCGGCGCCCTCGCCGAAAACGCTTTCGATCAGCAAACGCCCGCCATGGCGACTGACGATATGCTTGACCAGCGACAGGCCAAGACCGGTACCACCCCGCGCGCGGCTGTCGCTCACATCGGTGCGATAGAAACGTTCGGTCAGACGCGGCAAGTGTTCAGGCGCGATGCCGGGGCCGTAATCGCGGACCGTGACGCGCACTTCGCCCAAACTTTCTTCAGGCGCAGACTGTGTCAGCGACACCGTGACCTTGCCGCCGGAGGCACCATATTTGAGCCCGTTCTCGATCAGGTTCTCGAATACCCGCAACAATTCCTCGACATCGCCGGCGATGAACACCGGAGCCTGCGGAAACTGCGTTTCGATTGCAACCCCGCGCTCATTCGCGAGCACTTCAAGTCCATCGATCACTTGGCGCAGGATCACGAGCAGATCGACCTTGGCTTCAGGCCGTACATGGGCAGTTAACTCCACGCGCGACAACGACAACAGATCGTCGATCAGCCGCGCCATCCGGGTGGCCTGCGCGTGCATGACGCCAAGAAAACGCTCCCGTGCCTTCGGATCGTCGCGTGCCGGGCCTTGCAAGGTATCGATGAAGCCGGAGAGTGCTGCAAGCGGCGTGCGCAATTCATGGCTCGCATTGGCAACGAAGTCAGCGCGCATTTCCTCCGCGCGGCGCAGCGGCGTCTGGTCGCGGAACGTCATCAGGAAACAGTTGTCAGTGCCGCCAAACTCGGTCGGCACTGCAACTGGCGCGACCATAAGCTCCATCCAGCGCTCCACCGGCACCCGCTCGACATAAGTGGCGCGCTGGAGCTGCAGCGTGGCAATTGCCTCGCGCACCACCGTGATGATCTCCGGTAAGCGCAGTGCAAACAAAGCCAGCTCATTACGGCGCAGCGCTGGCGCGAGTTGCGCGGCCGCCGCATTCATATGCAGCACGCGTCCAACGCGATCGAGCAGCACCGTGGGCTCCGGCATGGCGCCGATCACCGCGCGAACCGCGTCACCCTCCGTCAGCCGTTCGTCGCCGCTTTCCTCACGCGGGCGAATGCCGTCGTGCGATTGCAGCGGGACCATGGCAACGCCGGCAATGCAGAAAAACACCAGGATCGCGCTCGACAGCCTCAAATCGTGCATCGCCACCAGCGTGCCGAGTGAAACGCCCGTCACCAGCACGACAAGGCCGGAGCGTCGCAGCTGCTTCAGCCAGTACGGCGTCGGAGGTGGCGGTGCGGATGCATCGGCCATCATGAGGACCCTGACGTTTAAGACTCTGACGCTGAGATATCATCACGCTTGCGCAGGCCCGGCTCGCACCGTGCTTTGGCACCCAGCATAACCTCCCGAAACAACAGCAGTACGACCGAGATCACGAAAGGCGTGATATAGTATAGCAGGCGAAACAGCAGCATCCCGGCGAGCAGTTCTTCCTTATCGAACTGGCTGTCGAAATGCATGATTCCATACAGCATCGCAGCGTCGAACACGCCGAGCCCGCCCGGCGAATGGCTGGCGAATCCCAAAAGAGTGGCCGACACGAAGATCACCGCGACCACGACGAAGCCAACATAGGGCTCGTTCGGCATCAGGATATACATCGCGAGCGCGCAGAACGAGAGATCAACGATGCCGATCAGGATCTGCACCAGCGTCAGGCTGCCGCCCGGTAGGGTCACGGTCCAGTTGCCGCGTCCGACATGGCGCGGCCGCGACGAAACCCAGATGACGTAGCCGAATAAAATCGCCAGCAGCAGCGTCGCCAGCACGCGGTTGAACCAGATCGGCAACTGGTCGATCGAGGACGCGGCTTCCGGGTGATACGCCACCCCGATGCCAAGCACGGCGGCGTTGCCGAGCCAGAAGGTCAGCCCGGCAATGAAACAGACCTTGGCGACATCGATCGCGGTCATATCCCAGGAAGAATAGATCCGGTATCGGACGGCCCCGCCGGTGAAGACGCTAGCGCCGACATTGTGGCCAATCGAATAACTGGTGAATCCCGCAAAGGCCGCGATGCGGTAAGGAATTTCGTTGCGGCCGATCGCGCGCAACGCGAAGAAGTCATAGAATGTCAGCGTGAAATATCCCGCCGCGACGCACAACCCCGCGAGGGCAACTGTCTTGATCTCGGTTCCGCGCAATGCCTTAAGCACGTCATCGAGGTCGATATCCCTTAACATCTGATAGAGGATGTGGAGGGCAAAGCCGATAACCATGAGGCTCAGCGCGACACCCAGCTTATGCAGGATTTGCTTTTCTCGCAGAAACGCCAGCGTTCTGCGCACCGGTTCAAGCATCAAATCCTCAAAGCTCCCGTCCCCCGGATGGTCCTAGCAGACCGTTGGCTGGATCGCGAGACAAAGCGTGAGGATTGCGGCATTTCGCAGCCTGTCACGGCCGGAATCTCAACCCTTGTCGCCGCGAGGCCTGCCTGGCCGCAGCAGGAGCACATAACGCAGCCAGGAGCCGATGGCACAACCGGCGAGATAGGCTCCGAACATGACCAAGCCAAGGTCGAGCCAGTAGCCCGGCCGCCCCGGCAACGTCCGCGACAGCGATACCACAACCAGTGCCAAAACTGCCGCGAAGCTGACGCGCATCGCCATCCGCGACAGGCTGCGGACGCGGGAAATCGGCGAAACCCACCCCGTCGCAAAGCCGAGTGCGGCAGCGCCAGCGATCCATTCCCAGTTGAATGTCACGAGATAGCTCATGCCTCACCTCACCACCAGTTCGATGCGGCGGTTCTGCGCTTTGCCCTCTTCCGTGTCGTTGCTCGCCACCGGCCGCTCGCTGCCGAATCCAACCGCCGTAATGCGCTCCTTCGGAATTCCGGCCTTGATGAAATAGTCGGCGACCGCCTGGGCACGGCGCATCGACAGCGCAAGGTTGGCTTCCTTCTCACCATTGCTGTCGGTGTGACCCTCGATCTCGATCTGCGATGTCGGACAGCGCAGGACCGCTTCGATCAGGCGGTCGAGCAACCCCGCCGAATCCGGGTCGATCATCGCTTTTCCAGTCTCGAACTGAATGGTGCCTTTCGCGAGCAAACCCGTCAGCAATTGCTGGCAGATCGTGGCGTTGACCGGTGCTGCAACCGGCTTCACAGTCAATTCTGCCTGCTGCTTCCAGCCCTGCGGCAGTTTCGCGGCAAGTTCTTCGCCGATCCGCGCGTTCGCACCCGGATATAGAGCATCGCCGGACAATGTGATGTTGCGGTCCTGTATCATCAGCGTGCCCGTCGACAGCCGCGACAACGCGCCCAGCGCCGACATCGTGGCAGCGAGAAAGCCCGGTGGGGCACCCGCGCTCGCCTTGAGCTTGTCCTCGATCTTCACACCGGCGAATTTGCGCTCGATCGCACTGACGATGGCGGCGTGGGCATGGTTGTCCGGAACATAACCATTCAGCGTTAATGTCGAAGCCACCGGATCCTTGTTGACCTGAAACAGATAGGGCGGCGCATAGAGGGCGTTCTTCTCCACCGTGTAGCCCTCGGGCAGGTTTTTTAGTGCCGCCGCGATTGCCTCACGCCCGCCGATCTCGCGCGCCGACCCCTCCAGAGTCACCTTGGTGTTCGCCAGCGAGATCTTGCCCTCTTTCAGCTTCGAGATCTGGTCGATCAGCAAAAGTGCCGCCGCGTCGAACCGCGCCGGCGCGCCCCGCGCAAGCGCCATCTGATCGATGACCTCGGTACCGTTCGCAGCATTGCGCGCCGCCTCGAGCAGCCGCGCCTTGATCGCCGGCAGCGGTGCATTTCCACTCAACGTCACATGGACGACGTCGCGGGCGATCGACCAGACAAAGGGCGTCACTTCGGCGATCAACTGGGTCTGGTCGGTGACAAGCCGCACGCCCGGCACGCTCGCGACCTGATCGACGGCGGTGCGACGGCCCTGTTCCGAGAACGCATCAGCCGAGAGCCGGACGTCGCGTCCGGACACCTCGATCTGGGTCTTGTCCAGCACCGAATCCTTCAGCGCTGCCGCAGCCTGGGCAGCCAGATGCTGCTCGATCGGTACGGTGCTGGTCCAGATCGCCGCTACCCACAGCGCAACCAGCGGGATCAGCCCGGGCCACCATTTCCGTACCCAGTTGGAAAACTCGCTCATTCCCATCCTTCGCGTGAGATATGAGAAAAATCAAACCCTTGCGGCAGTGTCAATTTGGAAGATGGCAGACGGCACGCCTTGCGCGGATGAGCCTCTGGATAACCTATTCTTCAGCCGATTCTGCCACAAAATCCGCTTGCAACCCTGGTTTTGGACGAACGCATGAAAAAGCTGCGCGGCACGGTGATCCGGCTCGGTCTGGAAGCGATGGCAGCCACGGGGGCACACCGGCTCCTGCAACCGCTGACCGGCGGAGTCGGCTTCATCCTGATGCTGCACCATGTCCGGCCTGCCTCGATCGCAGCCTTCCAGCCAAATCGCCACCTCGAAGTCACGCCGGACTTTCTTGAAGCTACACTGACGACCCTTCGCGCCCGCGACATCGATATCGTCAGTCTCGACGAGGCGCGCCAGCGCCTCATCGCCCAGCAGTTCGAGCGCCGCTTCGCGGCCTTCACCTTCGACGATGGCTATCGCGACAACCGCGATTACGCGCTGCCGATCATGCGGCGGTTCGATGCGCCGATGACAGTCTATGTGGCGAGCGACTTCGCCGCAAGCACGGGCCGGTTGTGGTGGGTGGCGCTCGAGCGCATCGTGGCCCAAAACGAGGCGATCACCATTCCTCTCGACGGCGTCGAAGTTCGGATCGAAGCGACGACACCTATGCAGAAACAGGCAGCCTTCACTCGCCTTCACGATCATTTCCGCCGCCTGCCGACGGACTATGACATCAATACCGCCGTTGGCGTGCTGGCGCGGCGTTGCGGCGTCGACGACACCGCGATCAACCGCGAGCTGTGCATGTCGTGGGATGAATTGAAAGCCTTTGCCGCCGATCCGCTGGTAACGATCGGCGCGCACACCATCAGCCATTGCAACCTCGCACACGAGAGCACCGGTCAAGCGCGCCACGAAATCGCCAACAGCCGTGAACGCATCGCCGCCGTGCTGGAACGTCCGGTGAAACACTTCGCCTATCCTTACGGCGACAAGGCTGCTGCTGGGCGGCGCGAGTTTGACGCCACCATTGCGCTCGGCTTCGACACCGCAGTGACGACGCGGCCCGGCATGTTGTTTCCTGCACATGCCGATCATTTGTCCGCACTGCCGCGGCTATCGCTCAACGGCAATTTCCAGAACAAACGCGCGCTGCCGGTGCTCACCTCCGGCGCCGTGACCGCATTGTGGAATGGCTTCCGCCGCGTCGACGTGCGCTAGGTGTGTTCATCGACGAGACAAGGGCCGCGGCCAAGACGGCGCGGCCCTATGGCCGTTCGCCTTAGCGCTGTGTTGCTGCGCTCTCGCATGGCCATTGGACGACAACAGCCTTCGTCGGCGCGCTCAAGGTAATCAGCTTGACCGCACCGATGGTTCTCGACGATCCGGTCAATCAGGATGCATCCCCGCTTGCGAATGCAGTGCCGCAAAATTGCACGTTGACATGATGACGCACCCAGTGAAACAATTCCCACAATCGCACCGCAGGAGGTCACATGACGCTCGACGCGGTTTTTCTTTCGCGCCTCCAATGGGCTTGGGTCATCGCTTGGCATATTCTGCTGCCGGCTTTCACCGTCGGGCTCGCGTCCTACATCGCGGTGCTGGAGGGCCTCTATTTCTTCACCGGTCGCGAACTCTGGTTTCGCATTTCGGGCTTCTGGACAAAGATCTTCGCGGTATCCTTCGGCATGGGTGTCGTCTCCGGCATCATCATGCCGTTTCAGTTCGGCACGAACTGGAGCCGCTTCACCGATGCGACCGCAGACGTGCTGGCGCCGATGATGGCCTACGAAGGGCTGATGGCTTTCTTTCTTGAGGCGTCGTTCCTCGGTGTTTTGCTGTTCGGCCGCAAGCTGGTACCGACTTGGGCGCATTTCTTCGCCGCCTTGATGGTGGCGTTTGGCACGCTGCTGTCGTCGTTCTGGATTCTTGCAACTAATTCATGGATGCAGACGCCACAGGGCTACAAGATCGTCAACGGACGCTTCGAACCGGTCGACTGGCTCGCAATCGTCTTCAACCCGTCGTTTCCCTATCGCCTGCTGCATAACGTCACCGCGTTCTACATCACGACCGCTTTCGTCGTGATGGGCGTCGCCGCCTGGCTCCTGCGCCGCGAGCGCGCCGCCGAAGATGCACGGATGATGATCCTCATGGCGCTCAATCTCCTCATCATCCTCGTGCCGCTCCAGATATTTCTGGGTGATCTGCACGGCCTCAACACGCTCGCGTACCAGCCAGCCAAGCTCGCTGCCATCGAGGGGCTTTACGATACCAAGCAGCCTGCGCCGCTGACGCTGTTCGGTATTCCTGACGATCAGGCCGCGGTCATGCATTACGCGCTGGAGGTCCCCCATCTCGGCAGCCTGATCCTGGCTCACGATTGGGACGGTAAAATCAGGGGGCTGAAGGAGTGGCCGGCCGACGAGCGTGCGCCCGTTGCGCTGCCGTTCTATGCCTTCCGGATCATGGTCGGCATCGCCGTCATCATGCTGTTCGTGGTGATCGCCGGCCAAATCCTGTGGTGGCGCCATCGGCTGTGGGAGTCCGTCTGGTTTCCCTGGCTTTGCCAATGGACCGCTCCGCTCGGCTTCATCGCGGTGGTTGCCGGCTGGACCACGACGGAAGTCGGGCGGCAGCCGTGGACGGTGTACGGTCTGCTGCGCACTGCGGATTCCGTGTCGCCGTCGCTCACCGGAACGGATGTTGCGATCTCGCTCGCGCTCTACATGATCGTTTATCTCATCATGTTTCCAACCGGCATCGCCTTCATGGCCAGACTGGTACGCAGCGGACCACAGCCGCAAGCTGCAACTGATCGCGTAGAAAGCGGTCTGCCGAGCGGCCCCTTTGAGAGCGCCTCGCGCACTGCGTCGGATTCCTGATCGGGAGGATGCCATGGTGATCAACCTTGTGCCGCTCTGGACCATCCTCCTCGCCTTGGCCGTGTTTTATTACGTCGTCTTCGACGGCTTCGATCTCGGCGTCGGAATTCTCTATGGGTTTGCGCACGGTGAACGCGACCGTACAATCATCATGAATTCGATTGCACCGATCTGGGATGGCAACGAGACCTGGCTCGTGTTCGGCGGACTTGGTCTTCTTGCGGCTTTTCCGCTCGCCTTCGCGATCATCATTCCGGCCGTCTATTTTCCAATTTTGATAATGCTGCTCGCTCTGGTCTTCCGCGGCGTTGCATTCGAGTTTCGGTTCAAAGAAGCCAAGCTGCGCTGGTTCTGGGACCGCGCCTTCTGCGGCGGCGCGGCGGTTGCGACTTTCGCCCAAGGCGTCGTGCTTGGTGCGTTCATTCAGGGTTTCAAGGTGAATGGGCGGCACTTTACGGGCACATCTTTCGACTGGGTGACGCCGTTCGCGCTCCTCACCGGCATCGCTTTGATGTTTGGCTATAGCCTGCTTGGCGCCGGCTGGCTGATCCTCAAGACCGAAGGCGATTTACAACAATGGGCACGGCATGCCGGCCGGGTCTGTTTAATCGGGGTGCTCGTCGCGATTCTTGCCGTAAGCATCTGGACCCCGATCACCAATGCCGATATTGCACAGCGTTGGTTCACATGGCCGAATATCGGCTTTCTCGCACCTGTTCCGGTCATCACCGCATTGATTGCAGCCGGAGAGTGGTATGCGCTGACGCGACAACACGAGTTGACGCCGTTTCTGGGTGCGGTCGGTCTATTCTTGATGTCGTTCATCGGCATCGCCATCAGCCTATGGCCGATGATCGTGCCTTTCCATTACACGCTATGGGAGGCAGCTTCCTCTGAAAGCACCCAAGCCTTCTTGCTCATTGGGACGCTGCTCCTGCTGCCGGTGATCTTGATGTACACGGCGTGGTCCTATTGGGTGTTCCGCGGCAAGGTCCGTGGCGATGTCGGCTATCATTGAAGGCCAAGCCGTCTCTGATGAACAGCAGGCACCGCGACCTCGATTTCGCTTGCGTCAAGCTGCGGGAATCGTTGGAGAATTGCCGCGACGCTATGGCTCGGCGCCGTCGGCACTGTCGCGCTGATCTCTTACATCCTGCGACTCTGGATCGCACCGCACCGGTGAGTGGCTGCTTCCGCAACCAATCACGGATATCTGTCAAATTTGAAAGATAGCGCACGCCCTTCAATGCCAATGTCAGATCGCTTGCCAGCGCCGCAGGCGTCGGATTTGATAGCAGCCGTTAATCCGGAGCCTCCCATGATCATATCCAGGCTGCTTTCTGCTGTCGCCTGCGTCGCGGCATTCGCCGCCATGACAACTCTTCCTGTCGCCGCGCAAGGCCGCTATCCGGCCCAGTATGTCGACGGTGACCAGCCCGGCTATGTGCCGGGCGAGGCGGAAGAAGAATTGCCGCCGGAGTTCAAGCGCACCACGGTGTTCTATCGCACCACCGAAGCGCCGGGCACCATCATCGTCTCGACAGCAGAGCGCTTCCTCTATGTTGTACAAGGCAACGGACGTGCCCTTCGCTACGGCATCGGTGTCGGGCGCGAAGGCTTCCAGTGGCAGGGACTGTTGAAGATCAGCCGCAAGCAGGAATGGCCTGACTGGACGCCACCGCCGGAGATGATCCAGCGCCAGCCCTACCTGCCGCGCTTCATGGCGGGTGGTCCCGGCAATCCGATGGGCGCACGCGCGCTTTATCTCGGCGCGACCGTGTATCGTATCCACGGCACCAACCAGCCGCAGACTATCGGCACCGCCGTGTCGTCCGGCTGCTTCCGGCTGGTTAATGCCGACATCATCGACCTTTACGATCGTATTCCGGTCGGCACCAAAGTCGTCGTCCGGCAGAAGCCGCAGATCTGATTTCGCGACAGTCTTGGCCGATTGGGGGAACGGGGCATCGACATGGCAATTTTTTCACGCACTTTCCGAACGGGTCTGCTGCTCGGGCTCCTCGCCGCCCTGATCGTCGCGGCTGGCGCATTCATCGCACTCGACCGCTACGACACCCAGACATTGAAGCGCACGGTGAAGCGCGGCGCGGTGAATTGCGGCGTCAATGCCGGACTGCCAGGCTTTGCCAACAAGGATGCGAACGGCAACTGGTCGGGCTTCGACGTCGATGTCTGCCGCGCGGTCGCGGCCGCGATCTTCGACGACCCCGCCAAAGTCAACTTCATTCCGCTCGACGCCAATCAGCGTTTCAAGGAATTGCAGAACCGCACGGTCGACATCCTGTCACGCAATTCGACATGGAGCATGTCGCGCGAAGTCGATTACGACCTCACCTTCGCTGCAGTGTCCTATTATGATGGCGAGGGCTTCATGGTGCGGCGTTCGCGCAATATAGATTCCGCGTTGGAGCTTGGCGGAACCCGCGTCTGTGTGCAATCCGACACCACAACGCAACTTAACCTCGCGGATTATTTCAAGGTCAACAACATCACCTATGACGAGATGAAGTTCACCAATGTCCGTGACCTGCTCAAGGCCTACGAAGCCGGCCAGTGCGACGTGCTGACCACAGACACCTCGCAGCTTTATGCCTACCGGCAGAACCTCGCCAAGCCCGACGATCACGTTATTCTCGCCGACATCATTTCCAAGGAGCCGCTCGCGCCCGTGGTACGCCAGCGCGACGACCAGTGGATGCTGATCGTGAAATGGGCAGTCTATGCGATGCTCAACGCCGAGGAGCTTGGCGTGACCTCGAAGAACATCGATGAAGCTTTGACGTCGAAGAAGCCGGACGTCATGCGGCTGGTCGGCACCGAGGGCAATTACGGCGAGCAACTTGGCCTCACCAATGATTGGGCGGCGCGCATCATCCGCCGTATCGGCAATTACGGCGAGGTCTACGAGCGCAATGTCGGCCTCGGCTCCAGGCTCGGAATTCCGCGCGGCCTTAACCAGCTATGGAATGCCGGCGGCATCCAGTACGCGCCGCCGATCCGCTGAGGACAGAACATGACGAATCCAAAGCCGATTGCGGCCGCGACACGGATCGGCCATGTCCATCTGAAAGTGGCCGATCTTGAGCGTGCGCTCGGTTTCTACTGCGGCGTGCTCGGCTTCGAACTGATGCAGACTTATGGCGATCAGGCCGCCTTCATTTCGGCCGGCGGCTATCATCACCATATCGGCCTCAACACCTGGGAGAGCAAAGGCGGATCGCCGCCCGCGCCGGGCACGACTGGGCTGTTTCACACCGCGATCCTTTATCCCACACGCGCTGACCTGGCCGATGCGCTGCATCGCGTGATCGAGGCCGGGATTCCGCTCGACGGCGCCAGTGACCACGGCGTCAGCGAAGCGCTTTACCTGCGCGATCCGGACCAGAACGGCGTCGAACTCTATTGGGATCGGCCGAAAGACGAATGGCCGCGCAACGCTGATGGCTCGCTCGCGATGTTTACGCGGCGACTCGATCTGGATGATTTGCTGCGAGAGCGCAAGGTTTAGAGAGCCTTAAGGCTCTCCATCGTCATGCCGGCCATAGCCGTCGCAGACTGCGTAAACCTGTCTGTGGTGCCGGGCATCCACGTCTTCCATACCGCTGCCATAAAAGGTGGATGGCCGGGTCAAGCCTGGCCTTGACGAAGGAAAGAATCCGCGACCCAAAAGTCCTCTACCCCCACCCCAGCGCCACGGCGGTGTGGAAGGTGATGAAGGCCGCGAGATAGGCCAGCGCCAACATGTAGAAAAAGGTAATGAACATCCAGCGCCAACCGCCGGTCTCGCGCCGGATCACCGCGAGCGTCGACGCACATTGCGGGGCGAAGATGAACCAGGCGAGGAACGCAAGCGCGGTGGCAAGGCTCCAGTTGTTCGCCAGAGCCTGACCGATCTGCGCCGTCGCCTCATCACCGCCGCCGATAGCGTAGATCGTGCCAAGCGAGGCGACCGAGACTTCGCGCGCAGCCATCCCGGGAATCAGTGCGACGCTGATCTGCCAATTGAAGCCGATCGGCGCCAATGCTGGCTCGATCCAGCGCCCGAGGATGGAGGCGAGACTGTAATCGATGGCGGGCCCGGCCGCGCCTGCGGGCGGACGCGGAAACGAGGCCAGGAACCAGATCACCACCATCATCGAAAAGATCGTGGTGCCGGCGCGCTTGAGGAACATCAGCACGCGCGCGTAGAGCGCCATCGCCACGCTGCGCAGTTGCGGCATCTTGTAATCGGGCAATTCGAGCATGAAGGGCGGTGTCGCGCTCTCGCGCCAGAAAAAGCGGTTGGCGACGAAGGACACCGCAAGCGCACTGAAAATGCCCATGGCATAAAGGCCGAACATCACGAGGCCCTGCAGCCCGACCATACCACCCACCGTGCGATCCGGCACGAACGCACCGATGATGAGCGTATAGACCGGAATGCGTGCTGAGCATGTCATCAGCGGCGCCACCATGATGGTGGTGAGACGGTCGCGGCGATTGTCGATCACGCGCGTCGCCATAATGCCCGGAATGGCACAAGCAAAGCTCGACAACAGCGGAATGAACGCGCGTCCGTGCAGACCCGCGCCCCCCATGATGCGATCCATCAGGAAGGCTGCGCGCGCCATATAGCCAAGGTCTTCCAGGAGCAGGATGAACAGAAACAGGATCATGATCTGCGGCAGGAACACGATGACGCTGCCGACGCCCGCGATCACGCCCTTCTGGATGAAGCTCTGTAACAGTCCGTCCGGCAGTAAGTCATGGGCGACCGTGCCGAGCGCGTCGAACCCGGCGGAGATCAGATCCATGATCGGCTGCGCCCAAGCGAACACGCCCTGGAACATGACGAACAGCACGACAAGCAAAATGATGAGCCCCGCGATCGGATGCAGTAGCACTGCATCGATACGACCGGTCAATGTGTCGGGGCGCGCCGGTTCGCTGACGGCGATCTTGATGACGCGGTCGGCCTCGCGCTGCGCCGCGCGCAGATCGGCGGCGGTCGGCGCGGTCCATCTGTTTTCTCCGGCCTTGCCCGCGCCACCGGCGACGAGTTCATCAATACGATGCAACAATTCCTCGGTACCGCCCCGGCGCACGGCGGTGGAGGTTGCCACCGGAATGCCGAGTTCACCCTCCAGTTTGGAGAGATCGATCTCGATGCCGCGGCGGCGGGCGATGTCGATCATGTTGAGGACCAGCAGCATCGGCCGCCCGGCGCGCTTGAGTTCGGTGACGAGGCGCAACGCCACGCGCAGATTGGTAGCATCCGCCACGCACAACAACAGATCCGGTTGGGCTTCAGCCGCGAAGCGGCCGAGCACCATGTCGCGCGTGACTTCCTCGTCCGGGCTGCGGCCGCGCAACGAATAAGTGCCGGGCAGATCGACAAGATTGATCCGATGTCCCGACAGCGTCTGGAAGGTGCCGGTCTTCCGCTCCACCGTGACACCGGGATAATTGGCGACCTTCTGACGGCTGCCAGTCAGCGCGTTGAACAAGGCGGTCTTGCCGCTGTTCGGGGTGCCGACCAGCGCGAAGCGCCACGACCGGGTCTCGGTGATGCTGGTCATCGCCAATCAGGCCACAAAAATCGACATCGCTTCGCGGCGGCGCAAGGCAATGGTGTTGTTGTCGACACGCACAGCGATCGGGTCGCCCGCGATCGGGCCTTCATGAAGCACCTCAACCCGCGCACCCTCGACGAAGCCAAGTTCGAGCAGCCGGCGCTCGATCTCCGCCGCGGGCACGCCGTTATAATCGCCGGCCACAGTGATCATTTCGATCAGGCCGCGAAAGCCGCGCGGGGTCTCCCCGAGACAGATTGGTCCGTTGCCGCCATTGGGCTTATGGTCATCATTCATGTGCGGTGTCCTTGGGATATCAACTGGCCCAAGGATCGATCTTGATCAAGTCAATGGAGGTTAATCTAACGCAAGATTAGAACGGTTTTAAATTACAGACCGCGATATTGCACTTTCAGCCGCCATCGCGCGGCGTTATGACGCCAGCGCCTTCATCTCTTTATAGAGGTCGGACTTGCCCTCGAAGCCGATGCCCGGCAGGTCCGGCATGGTGATGTGGCCATTCTCCACCCGCACGCCGTCCGGAAAGCCGCCATAAGGCTGAAACAGATCGGGGTAGCTCTCGTTGCCGCCAAGACCGAGGCCGGCCGCGATATTCAGCGACATCTGGTGTCCGCCATGCGGAATGCAACGCGACGGCGACCAACCATGAACATGCAGCATGGCGAGTGTCCGTAGATATTCAACAAGGCCGTAGGATAGCGCACAATCGAATTGCAGCCAGTCGCGGTCCGGCCGCATGCCGCCATACCGGATCAGGTTGCGCGCATCCTGATGGCTGAACAGGTTCTCGCCGGTCGCCATCGACCCCGGATAGAATTCGGCCAGCGCGGCCTGCAACTGGAAATCGAGCGGATCGCCGGCCTCCTCGTACCAGAACAGCGGGTAATCACGCAGCATCTTGGCGTAAGCGATGCCGGTTTCGAGATCGAGCCGGCCATTGGCATCGACCGCGAGTTGTGCCCCGCTGCCGATCTCCTTGAGCACGGCCTCGACGCGCCGACGATCCTCCTCGAGCGGTGCGCCACCAATCTTCATCTTCACGACGTTGTAGCCGCGATCAAGATAGCCGCGCATTTCCGCGCGAAGCGCCGAATTGTCCTTGCCGGGATAGTAATAGCCTCCCGCTGCATAAACGAACACGCGCGGGTTGGCCTCGCGCTTGTGTCGCTCGGCCAGCAGGCGGAACAAGGGCTTGCCTGCGATCTTCGCCACCGCATCCCACACCGCCATGTCGATGGTACCGACCGCAACCGAGCGCTCGCCGTGACCACCGGGTTTCTCGTTGGTCATCAACGCCGCCCACACTTTATGCGGATCAAGATTATCACCGCCCTCATCGAGCAGCGTTTTCGGATCAGCCTCTAGCACACGCTGGGCGAAACGCTCGCGGATCAGACCGCCCTGCCCATAGCGGCCATTGGAATTGAAACCGTAACCGACCACCGTCTTGCCATCACGCACCACATTGGTGACCACCGCAACGAGGCTCGACGTCATTCTCGAAAAATCGATATAGGCGTTGCGGATCGGCGAGGCGATCGGCTTGGTCACTTCACGGATATCGACGATACGGACGGTCATGGGCAAGTCCGGTTGGGTGCACTGGCTGGCTGGTCAATCTAGCGATGGATGCCTTGCATGCAATCCCGTAAAATGCAGAGAGCATTGCGGCCCAGACATTCCGCGGCACCGATGAAACGTAAAGAACTCACATGCGCCACGATGCCTGGACACAATAACTTGACGGAGCCCGCATGCCGGTAGTCCACCGCATGGCAGCGGATCATCGACTTTTCGATCTCATCACCGGCAGCTTCCGCCGCCTGACGGGTCGCGAACTGGTCGATCTTTCCGCCGGAGTGGAATGGCTCTACCACCAAGCGCCGTTCGTCGTGCTCGCCCATGACGGTGGCGCCGATCCGCATTTCATCTATGCCAACGAGGCCGCGCAATCCTGCTTCGAATACTCGGCGGATGAATTGATCGGCCTGCCTTCGCGGTTGTCGGCCGAGGCGCCGGAACGGGCCGAGCGTCAGAGGTTGCTCGATCGCGTGAGCCGAGACGGCTTCATCTCGGATTATTCCGGCATCCGCATCGCGAAATCCGGCCGGCGCTTCCGGATCGAGAAGGCCATCGTCTGGCAGTTGATCGATGCGAGCGGCGCGCATCACGGCCAGGCCGCGACCTTCTCCGAGTGGCACGACATCTTGCCGTGAGCAGGGCCTTTAGAAGATCGACCAGCCGTGGCTACCGGCGACCGCGCCAAACACCGTGATCCATGCGAGCCCCACCAGCACCCAATGCGCACGCTGCACCCAGAGAAATGTCAGATCGGGATTTGCATGCGCCCAACGATGGAACCGAGGCTTCAGAATGAACGGCTCCGCGACGAACAGCGCGAAGGCGAACAGCGTCCACACACACACCATCGCATGCATCCACCAGAACGACACCGACTGGAAACGATCCCACAGATCCAACTTCCATAGCATGTAGAGCCCACTGAGACCGACCACGATCACCATGGTGCGCGCCTGCCAGATAAAGCGATGTTCGACTGCCTCGAACGCTGCGACCATGTCCTTGCCGAAAGCGCCGCGCCGCAGCGCCGGAAGGATTACCGTTGTCGCCATCGAGGCGCCACCGATCCAGATTACGACAGCCAGAACATGCAGGGCGCGGGCGAGAGCAAGGTCATCCATAGCAGGCTCATTCCTTCTTCAATTCGGGCTTGATCCCCGCTGACGACTCTCCGGTAGGATAAAGTACTGTGTGATCCGGCTCCACCCTGGCGCCGGACGTCATCTTTGCAGGCTCGACATTCCCCTTGCCGAGGATGTGGAAGACCTGCTTGCCTCTCGCGATCAGATAATCGGCGATGATGCGGCGATGACATCGCCACCACACCGCCTCCGCGCACATCATGGCGCAGCGCCGCTCCGCTCCGAGCTTCAGAAGTCGCGCGAAGCCTTGATGAAATGACTCGCCCAGCGCGTAGTCGGCGTAATTGTGAAAGCTCTTGTTCTGCCAGAAGCCATTGACCTGAGGATCGACACCTTTCTTGGCGCGCAGGCCGCCAAGTTCGGCGATGTGCTCGTAGCCGATCTGAAATTCGCCAAGGCTTCCCGGCAGCGTATCACGGTTATATTGCGGGTTGGTGCGCGACCGCGGAATGGTGCGCACATCCACTACCAGCGCCACCTCGGACTCCTTCAGCAGTTCAACAAATTCCTCGATCGTTCTGGTCGAATGTCCGATGGTAAAAAAGGGTTGTTCCATGGCGCAGCTGCTCGGCCGGCAAGCAGCCGGGCCCGTTACTCTCAGCTTGGTTATCGTCTGGCGGCGCGGAAATGATCCAGAACAAGTTTCGGGAAACTTTTATCGCCGCACGAACGCAACACGCGAGAATTCGACCGGTTCGACGCTTCATATTGCCCATCTGCCATCGTGCGGGACAAACACGAGCGTTTAACTGACCAGCGTTTCGGGCAATCCTGCGGAGCCGCCCGCGAGCTTCCACATCTCTTCTGCCTTCGGGGTGAGCGGAATATCCGGCCGATAAAGCCGTACCGCCACCGGCACTTCCCAGCTTGCGTCCGCGCATCGCGCAAGACGGCCAAAGGCCAGATCTTCCGTCACCATCGTCGCTGGCAGCCAGGCTACTCCGCGCCCGTCCACGCATAACGCCCGCAACGAGCCTGCAAGATCCGCCGTCAAGGCAGGCGCCGTGAGCAGTCGCGGCAGCCGCGTGCCGATCACGCCCCGCAGGATACGTCCAAGCCCTGATCCAGAACCGTAAGCGAGCAATGGTGCTTCTTCAAACGGGGAGACACCCGTCCACGCCGTCATCACGCTTGGCGCCATACAGGGAATAAGCCGATCGTTGGCGACAAGTGTCGAGTCGAACTCGGCCGCTGGCAGCCGCAAGGGAATATCCTTATGGGCATGGCACAGCAGGAAATGCGCACGCCCATCCAATAAAAGAGCTTCGACCGAATCCAGCGTATCTGAAGTGAGATGCACGCAGCAGATCAGGCCGCCCGCCTCCATCCGTTTCAGCCAGCCCGGAAAAAACATGTGCGATAGCGCGTGGGTCGCGGCGATCCGTATCGTTGCCGCCTCCGCTCCCGCGACCTCACGGACATGTGCCCGCGCGTCACCCAGCCGCCGGATCAGCATCGCGGCCAATGGCTGAAATTCACGGCCCGCAGCGGTCAGACGAACCGGCTGGGCCGTGCGGTCGAACAGCGTGACGCCCGCCCAGTCCTCAAGTGCCCGGATGCGCCGGCTGAAGGCCGGCTGTGTCAGGTTCCGCGCATCGGCCGCGCGGGAGAAATTCCCCGTGCGGCAAAGCTCAAGATAATCCTCAAGCCAGATCAACTCCATGCGCTATTCCCATGCTCATGCCATTTGCGCCTTGGACCATACAAAAACGGCATTGGTCTCGCCTCCGGATCAGGTGCCAGATCAACTGTCAGCATCTGGAGGACCATCTTGCGTATCGTTGAAATCCGCGAACGGACTTACCCCATCGCCTCGCCCATCGCCAACGCCTACATCGACTTCAGCAAGATGACGCTGAGCCTTGTCGCCATTGTCACGGATGTGATCCGCGGCGGCAAGCCGGTGGTTGGTTACGGTTTTAACTCCAACGGCCGCTATGGCCAAGGCGCGCTGATGCGCGAGCGCTTCATTCCCCGGCTGATGGAAGCCGAGCCGTCAGGCCTGTTGAATGAGGCGGGTGACAATCTCGATCCGCACAAGATCTGGGCCACCATGTTCCGCAACGAGAAGCCCGGCGGCCATGGCGAGCGTTCGGTCGCGATCGGTACCATCGACATGGCGGCGTGGGACGCGACGGCGAAAATCGCCGGCAAACCGCTCTTCCAGTATTTGGCCGACACGCATGGCTGCACCGCCAATCCGAAAGTCTTCGTCTATGCCGCGGGCGGCTACTATTACCCCGGCAAGGACAACACCAAGCTCAAGGACGAGATGAAGAGCTATCTCGACCGCGGCTATACGGTGGTGAAGATGAAAATCGGCGGCGTGCCGCTGAACGACGATCTTAACCGCATCGAAGCCGTGCTCGGCATGCTGCCAACCGGATGCCAGCTTGCGGTGGACGCCAACGGACGCTTCGACACGACAACCGCCGTGGACTACGCCAAGGCGCTCTCCGCCTACGACCTGTTCTGGTACGAGGAAGCCGGCGACCCGCTGGATTACGAACTGCAGGCCGAACTGGTGCAGCACTATGCGAAACCGATGGCGACAGGCGAGAATTTGTTCTCCACCGCGGACGCCCGCAACCTCATCCGCTACGGCGGCATGCGCAAGGACATCGACTGGCTGCAATTCGATTGCGCGTTGAGCTACGGCCTCGTCGAATATCTGCGCACGCTCGAGATGCTGAAGTCTTACGGCTGGTCGGCATCGCGCTGCATTCCGCATGGCGGACATCAGATGTCGCTTGCCATCGCGGCCGGGCTCGGCCTCGGCGGCAACGAATCCTATCCCGACCTGTTCCAGCCCTTCGGTGGCTTTCCGGACAGCGTGCGGGTCGAGAACGGCCACGTCACCCTGCCGCCTTTGCCCGGCATCGGATTTGAGGGCAAAGCCGATCTCTACAAGGTGATGGCCGAACTCAGCTCCTGACCACTCTCCGCCCGGAGCCGCCTCCCGCGGCTCCGGCTCCATTCCAGCAACAAAATAACAAATCAAGACGAAGGAAACACCATGTCGGCTGATACGACCCTCCCCGCAACCGCGGATACTCATAATAAGCCATTCCTCGGCCCGCTCTGGCTCCAGGTTCTAATCGGCGCAATCCTCGGCACCGTATTTGGTGTCGTGGCACCCCATGCCGCCGCGGAAACCGCGTTTCTCGCGCAAGGCTTCGTCAAGCTGATCCGGATGCTGCTGGCCCCGGTGATCTTCGTCACCGTCGTCGTCGGCATCGCGCGCATGGGCAATCTGCGCGAAGTCGGCCGCGTCGGCATCAAGGCCATCATCTATTTCGAGGTTTTGTCCACGATCTCGCTTATCATCGGCGTGCTTGCGGCCGAAATCGTGAAGCCCGGCGCAAGCCTGCATGTCGATCCGCACTCGCTCGATGCGAATCTGGTCGCGGGTTACGCGCACAGCGCGACACAGATGAGCCTGGAAAGTTTCCTGCTCAACCTTATTCCGTCCAGCATCACCCAGGCTTTTGCACAGAACAACATGCTGCAGATTATTCTGTTCGCGGTGTTGTTCGGCGTCGTGCTGGCGCAGATTCAAAAGAAAGTCGAGCCGCTTCTGAATATCATGGACCAGTTGATGCTTGGCCTGTTCGGCGTCGTGCGCATCGTGATGTACCTTGCGCCGCTCGCCGCTTTTGGCGGCATGGCCTTCACCATCGGAAAATACGGCCTTGGCAGTGTCATGGCGCTCGGCGAGTTTGTGCTGTGCTGCTATGCGGCATCGGCGATCTTCATCGTCGTCGTGCTCGGCGCCGTCGCGCGTTACGCTGGAATCCGGCTATTCGCGCTGCTGCGTTATCTGCGTGAGGAATTGCTGATCGTGTTCAGCACGTCATCGTCGGAATCGGTTCTTCCGCAAGTCATGGAGAAGCTCGAGGTCATCGGCTGCCCGCGCACGATCGTCGGCCTTGTCGTGCCGGCCGGCATTACCTTCAACGCAGACGGCACCGCGATCTATCTCTCACTTGCTGCCCTTTTTATCGCCCAAGCTACTGGTACGCCACTCACCTACACGCAAGAGTTCGTCATCCTATTGGTCCTGATGCTCACCTCGAAAGGCTCGGCCGGTGTCGCCGGTGCCGGCTTTGTCACGCTTGCGGCAACGCTCGCGACAATGAATACGATTCCGCTCGCCGGCATCGTCCTGCTGCTCGGCGTGGACCGCTTCGTGAACCCACCACGCGCGCTCATCAACGTCATCGGCAACAGCCTCGGCACCATCGTCGTCGCCCTTTGGGAAAACGATTTCGATCGCGCCAAGGCCGGAGACATCATGCGCTGACGGTGCAGCAGCATTGAATATCGACAAACAGCGGCCGCGGAATCCTGCGAGCCGCTGCTTTTTCTTTCTCTCCACCGTGTATCGCTGGAGTCGCGACTGCTTCCGGGTGGAGACGGTCGGCTGCCGGCACCAGACGCCACCAGCACGCGAAACGGCTGCCGAAAGCTTCGCAAAAGCCGCTTCAGCAGGACGCGGCGCCGACCATCGATTGGCCGCCCACGCAACATTAGCTACCCACTTGTAAGTACCCAGCCCGCGCTGGTCGCCCAATCGCACTGCTCGCGGTGGTAATCCGGTTTAGTCCTCAGCCGACAGTTGCGGCCGCGTTATAGTGACTTTCCGGCCGATTGTTCGACCATCAGGAACAGCGGAGACACGCCAGAACAACAAGATACCCCGTGGGAAAGAAACGACGGTCGCGATCATCTTGATCCGCACCGGCCGGTTCTCTCTCTGCAATATCCTGTGCCCGATTGTGTCGGGTCAACTCAATGCCGCGGTTCATCTGCCCGGAGTAACGCGTATGGCTTTGTTGCAGCGACTGATTTCTTTCAAGCCCCTCCTCGCATTGCGTCCAACAACAGGTTCCGTCCTGCGCATTGCAGCAGACATCGGGGCATTGTGGACGGCGTTTCTGATTGGCTGGTTCTTCATAGAAGACCGCAGTTACGCCACTCTCCTCACCCAGCAATCAAAACATATCTTCCCGTTCCTGGGTATTTTTTCGCTTCTTACCTTCATAGCTTATGCGGATGCGGGGCTCTACACATGCTCGCACCGCTATTCTCTCGCGACGAAAATCAGCCGCATTATTCGGATCAACCTTGTACTGCTGATCCTCGCAGTGGCCGCTCACATGTTTGCTCCGGCGTCCTCGGGCATCACGCCGCGCATTTTGCTGACATCCTTCACGGGCGCGGCGATTCTCGCCTGTCTCGCCCGCATTATCTCGTCCGTCCTGCGCTCGGAAGACCACGAGATCAGTTATCCCGCCGAGCAGCGAGAGCCGGACGAGTCGCGCGTCCTGATCATCGGCGGTGCCGGCTATATCGGCTCCGCGCTCGTTGAAAAACTGCTGGGCCTTGGCAAGCACGTAACCGTTCTCGACGCACTGCATTACGGAGATGAACCACTCGCGCGCGTTGCCGGGCACCCGGAACTGACGGTCATCCGGGAGGATTTCCGCCATATCGAAGCCCTCACCCGAGCGATGAGCGGCATGGGTGTGGTGATCCATCTCGGCGGCCTTGTCGGCGACCCGGCGTGCGCCGTCGATCCGGAGCTTACCGTCGACATCAATGTGACCGCGACCAAACTCGTCGGCGAGATCGCCAAGGCCTGTGGGGCGAAACGCTTCATCTTTGCAAGCTCGTGCTCGGTCTATGGCGCCTGCGACGAGACCGTGGATGAAACGTCTCACTTCAATCCCCAGTCGCTCTACGCTCGCAGCAAGGTCGCATCAGAAGCCCTGCTCGGGTCGCTGCATAGCGACGATTTCGCCGTGACATGCCTCCGCTTTGCCACGGTTTACGGCATTTCGGGGCGCACGCGGTTCGACCTTGTGGCCAACCTGCTTTGCGCGAAGGCTGTCCGCGATGGCGTCATCACCGTCTTCGGGCCGGATCAATGGCGGCCGTTCATCCATGTCGACGATGTGGCGAAGGCCATCGTGACAGCGCTCACCGCTCCGGTGGAGTGCGTCGCAGGCGAGGTCTTCAACGTCGGCAGCGACGCCCAGAACTATACGCTCGGCCAGCTTGCGGCGCTCATCAAGGCGCAGGTACCGGACGCCAAGATCATTTCCGATGATGGCGCGGTCGACAGGCGTAACTACCATGTGTCGTTCGCGAAGATCCGCAACCAGCTTGGCTTTGAACCGTCATGGACACTGGAAAGCGGCATCGCGCAGGTCATTGCCGTCGTTCGCACAAACCAGGTAGGGCACTACTCCCTGCCGACCTACAGCAATGTCCTCTACCTGAAGGAATGCGGAAGCCAGAGCTTCGGCAGCTTCAAGATCACCGGCTGGGAAACCGAATACATGAGCATCGACCATCTCGCGCCCAGTCATGGGCCGAGACAGGCTGCTGCGGCTTAAGGGGTGTGGCCATGCGGTATCAGGAGGCACAGGACATCCGCACCGCGAGGACTGGCAGGCGACCACTGGCAGTTCGATCTGATCGGCCGAAGGCGTACGCGCCCCCGGCCAACATCCCCTTCTTTCGTCCTGTTATCACTGAAGACGAGATAGAAGCCGTAACAGCCGTGCTCCGCTCGGGGTGGCTGACCACAGGCGCCAAGGCGCGCGAGTTCGAGCAGAAATTCGCAAGCTTCCTCGGTGGCGGTGTGGAAGCTGTGGCGGTGAACTCCGCAACTGCTGGGCTCCACCTCGCTGCAGAAGCTTGCGGGATCGGGCCCGGCGACGAGGTGCTGGTACCGACTCTGACATTCACCGCCACCGCCTCGGTGATACGCTACCTCGGCGCAGAGGTTGTCTTCGTCGATGTCGATCCGAATACACGCACAATCGATCTCGACGACGCCGCTCGGCGTATCACGCCACGCAGCAAGGCCATCATGCCGGTCCATTTCGGCGGTTTTCCTTGCGACATCGCCGCGGTGCTCGACTTCGCCCGCCGCCATCATCTCAAGGTCATTGAGGATGCAGCACACGCGATGCCGGCGCATCGCTCCGGCCATCCAGTCGGCACCTCGGAATCGGACGCCTGCGTGTTCAGCTTCTACGCCACCAAACCAATCACGACAGGCGAAGGCGGCATGATCGCGACCCGCAACCCGGAGATTGCCGCGCGCGCGCGCGTCATGCGCACCCATGGGCTCAACCGTGATGCATTCGACCGCTTCAGCAAGGTCGGAGCCTCCTGGGCGTACGACGTCGTGTCACCGGGATTCAAATATAACCTCACCGACGTTGCCGCGGCCGTCGGCGTGGTTCAGCTCGGTCGCGCCAACAGCCTGCAATCCGGGCGCCAACTCGCTGCCGAGCGTTATCTGGAGAAGCTCGCTGGCCTGCCGCTCGATTGCCCCGCACCGGCACCTTCTGGAAGTCTTCATTCCTGGCATCTGTTTCCCGTCCGGATCCACGAAACCGCGCGCCTTACCCGCGACGAAGTGATTGCAGCCTTGACAGCACAAGGTATCGGCACATCGGTGCATTACCGGCCGCTTCACCAGATGACTTACTGGCAGGATCGCTATGCCTTCAAGCCCGATGAATTTCCGGAAGCCGATCGCTATTTCGCTGGCGCGCTGTCGTTGCCGCTGTTCCCCGCCATGACAGGCGAAGAGGTCAATCGGGTGGCCGGCGCATTGCGGGACCTGCTGGAGTAATCCGTCATGCTCGCCTGCGACAGCAATCCCACGGCCGCAAGGCCACCCATCGCAACACTCAAGGTCAAACGTTCAATCGACATCGCTGGTTCGGCTCTTGGACTAATCCTGCTATCGCCACTGTTCGTTCTCCTCGCGATTGCGATCCGGATAGAAACGCCGGGACCCGCGCTTTTCCGGCAAACCCGGGTGGGGCTGAACGGCCACCCGTTTCGGATCTATAAATTTCGTTCAATGAAGGTCACACAAGCACCGGGCTGCGCGCCTCTGACCGTCCGCGCGGACAAACGGGTCACGCGCATCGGCACCTTCCTCCGGCGCACCAAGCTCGACGAGCTGCCGCAACTCATCAACGTTCTGAAAGGCGATATGTCGCTTGTCGGCCCTCGCCCCGATGTGCCGGAGTTCATGGAGTTCTACTCTCCCGCGCAGCGCGCGATCGTTCTTTCGATGCGCCCCGGGATGACCGACTACGCCGCGATCCTGTTTCGCAACGAGAGCGATCTGCTCGATCAGGACAAGGATCCCGTGGCGATTTACCGATACAAAATCCTTCCGATCAAGTTCAGCTATTACGAACGCTACAGCCGTGAGATCAGCGCAATCAACGACCTGCGCATCATTCTGGCGACGGTCTCCTTGCTCATCACCGGCCACATTCCGAAGATGCTGGGCATTGCCTCCGAGCTTCAAGATCCTGTCTCCCAAGAGGGCCACGCCACGTAGCTGGATATTTCGACAATCGACGACAGTACCGGAGACTTACTGACAGGCCGAACGCGGGAGCGTCACATGAGCACGACCTCAAAGATAGACACGCTCTTTTCCGGTATCTCGAACACATCGAGCTATCCACCGCACAACGGTCTCGCGGTCGGACCGAACAACATCGTCATGGCCGAAGGCTCACGGATCGAATGGACCGATCTGACCGGCGGCACGGCCAAGGTTCAATCAGTCTATGGCTTCTTCTCATCACTCGGGCCGACGGCGACCAACTCGCTTTACGACCCGCGCTGCATCTACGACAGTGCCAGTGGCCGCTTCATTATCATCATGGAGAATATCGGTTCCAACGGAGCCATCAGCAATATCGACATCGCGGTATCAAAGGATTCCAATCCGAACGATGGCTGGTATTTTGCGTCACTCAACACATCACTGACCGTCAATGGACAGCTGACCTCCTCCGACCGGCCATCCATCACCGTCGATGGCAGCAACATCTACATCACTGCCCCGCAATATAACGTCAACGTTTCGGGATACGCAGGAACCGAGACGTGGGTGATCGGAAAGACGGCCGGCCCTGGAGGCGGTCTCTATAACGGCGGCACAATGACGGTTGTCGCCAACCAGATGACTCCATCAAGCCAGGGTATTTTCACCGTTGCGACAGGCAGTAACGGAACCACGTACTATGCATGCGACTATTCGACGGGCAGCCAGATCGTCGCTGTCGTGCAAGCTTATAACACCACCACCAGCACCTTCGGCCCTGCGGCGACCATCGCACTCGGCAATATCGACCAGGGCGGCGCCTATACCGCCCAGCAGCAAGGCACCACGCTACTGCTCGACGCCGGCGACAAGCGCATTCAGAGCCTCCAGTATGCCAACGGCTTTCTGTGGGGCGTCTGCGAGCTGAAGCCGATCGGCTCCAGCGTGCCGCTTGTCCACTGGTTCAAGATCGATGTCAGCAACCCGAACAGCCCGGCGCTGGTTGCCCAGGGCGATATATCCGGCGCGTCGCTGGGGGCCAACGTAGCAACCTTCAACGGCTCTCTTGCCGTGGATGGCGCAGGTGACATCCTTATCAATTTCACTGCCAGCGGCCCGAGCCTGTATCCCTCCGACTACTATGTCTACGAGGCGGCCTCGGCGCCAACCGGAAGCTTCAGCTCGCCCATCCTCTATCAGGCAAGCACAGGCTTCTTCAATTCAGGCAACGGCTCAAGCGTGCAGCGCTGGGGCGCCTATTCGACCGCAATCCCCGACCCCAACAATCCAAACGCATTCTGGATATCCAATGAATATGTCGCCAGCGGATGGTGGCAAACCGCCGTCTCGCAGATCGAGGTCGGGACAACGACCAATCCGACGATTTCGTCGGTCGCAGCCTCCGGCACAGGCATCACCAACGGCAGCGGTGACCTGAATGCCGGCAAGACGGTTATACTGACTGTCAATTTCAGCAGCATAGTCGTCGTCAACACAACTGGCGGCGCGCCGACGCTGACGCTCAATGACGGCGGTACAGCCACCTACGTCGGCGGCTCCGGCAGCGGTGCTCTTACTTTCAGCTATGCCATCACGTCCGGTCAGAACACGCCAGACCTCACGATTTCGTCCGCAAATCTGAACGGCGCGACAATCCAGGATCAGTCCGGCAACAATGCCGATCTATCCGGTGCCACAGCCTACAACCCAGCCGGGATTTTGCAGATCGACACCGCCGTGCCTGCCGCGCCAACGGCGCTCTCACTTGACGCAACAACTGACAGCGGGACGAAGGGCGATGGAATCACCAACGTCACGCAAGTGAAGATCGACGGCACTGCGGAGCCAGCCAGCACTGTAACCTTGTATGACAGCAACGGAACGACTGTACTCGGTACAGGAACGGCCGACGCCACAACCGGTGCATTCGCGATCACCACTGCGGCATTGGCGGCGGGGACGCATGCCATCACGGCCAAATCAACAGATCCGGCTGGCAATACGAGCAACGCCTCGGCCGCTACAACGATAACGATCGACACCACCGCACCTGCGGCACCGAGCGGACTGAGTCTCGACACCACCACCGACAGCGGCGCCAAGGGTGACGGCATCACCAGCTTCACACAAATCGAGATTGATGGATCGGCCGCACCTGGCAGCACCGTCACGCTGTATGATACCAATGGCGCCACGGTCATCGGTACAGGCACCGCGAACGCCACAACGGGCGCGTTCAGCATAACGACTTCTGCGCTCTCCACCGGAAATCACAGCATCACGGCCAAGGCGGCCGATGTCGCCGGAAATGTCAGTACGGCGGCCGCACCGTACTCGGTGACCGTGACGCCCCCCACTTATGATCACATCGTTGTGGTGATCGACGAGAACAAGAATTACGGCGACGTCATCGGCAACGCAGCTGCGCCGTTCATCAATTCACTGGTAGCAAGCGGCACCCTTTTCACCAGCTATTCCGCGGTGGCGCATCCAAGCCAGCCGAATTATCTCGCGTTGTTGTCCGGATCGACGCAGGGCGTAACTGACGATGAGATCCACTTCTTCCCGAGCACACCGACACTTGCCGGTGAATTGGTACAAGCCGGGTACACCTTTACAGGTTACGCGGAGAGTAGCTCCACCCGATCCCATGATCCGTGGGAGAGTTTCGGCGACTCGCAAAATCTGGGTCAGAGCTTCAGTCAGTTTCCGACAGACTTCAGTCAGCTGCCGACCGTCTCGTTCGTCATACCGAATTTGAACGATGACATGCATGATGGCACTGTCGCTCAAGGCGATCAGTGGCTGTCAGCAAACCTGAGCTCGTATGCAACCTGGGCGCAGACCCATAACAGCCTGCTGATTGTCACCTTTGACGAGAGCGACAGCAGTTCCAGCAATCAGATTCCGACGATCATTGTCGGAGACGGAATTCCTGTCGGACAAAGCACCCAGGCTCTCAATCATTACAGCCTGTTGCACACCATCGAAGGCATGTATGGGCTGCCGGGCTTGACCACCAACGACACCAGCGCCCCGGTTATCAATTTCTCCGCAGTGAGCCCGCCCGCGGTTGCGTCGGAGATCGAGACGCAATTCTCCGGCATCTCCGATCCGTCAGGTTACCCACCCCATAATGCACTCGCCGTCGGATCCAACTATATCGTGATGGCGGAAGGCTCGAAGATCGAATGGAGCAACCTGACTGGCAGCGCTTCGACGACCCAGTCTGTCTATCAGTTCTTCAAGTCTCTGGGGTCGACGGCGACCAATGCCCTGTTCGATCCGCGTGCTGCCTACGATAGCGTGAACGGGCGCTATATCGTCACCATGGACAACATCGGTTCCAACGGAACCGTCAGCAACATCGACATCGCAGTTTCCAAGGACTCCAATCCTGCCGATGGCTGGTATTTTGCTTCGCTGAATACCTCTCTCACCATTAACGGGAAACTGACCAGTTCGGACACGCCCGTGGTCTCCGTCGATGGTACCAACATCTATATCACCGCTCCGCAGTACAATGTCAGCGGCGGCGGCTGGCAGGGAACGGCCGTCTGGGTCATTGGCGATATCGTCGGCGCTGGCGGCGGCATCTACAACGGCGGAACGATGACGGTCACGGCGAGCGAGGTCACATCCCCGAACCAGGGCATCTATCGTGTCGTCGCCGGCAACAACGGTTACACCTATTATGCCAGCAGTTATTCCACCGGCGGCCAGATCGTTATCGCCCTGCAGGTCTATAACGTCGCCACGCAAACATTCGGGACGGTGAGCACAATCGGGCTCGGCAACATTGATCAGGGCGGATCCTACACCGCCCAGCAGCTTGGAACCAATCTGCTGCTGGATGCGACAGACAAGCGCGTCCAGAACCTCGCCTATTCCAATGGCTTCCTCTACGGCGTCACCGAGGAAAAGCCGATCGGGTCGAGTGTGCCGCTGGTTCACTGGTTCAAGGTCGACGTCAGCAATCCGAACAGTCCGGTGCTGGTGGCGCAAGGCGACATTTCGGGCACTTCACTCGGCACCAATGTCGCAACCTTCAACGGTTCGATTGCCGTGGATGGCGCCGGTGATGTCCTCATCAATTTCACAGCCAGCGGTCCGAATATGTATCCTTCGGACTATTATGTCTATCAATCAGCAGGCAACGGGGCGGGCGCTTTCAGCGCGCCGATACTGTATCAGGCGAGTTCCGGCTTCTTCAATTCAGGCAACGGGTCCAGCGTCCAGCGCTGGGGCATCAATTCGACGGCGATTGCCGATCCGAACAACGCGCATGGATTTTGGGTCTCAAACGAATATGTCGCAAACGGATGGTGGCAAACATCCGTTTCCGAAATCAGCATTCAGCCGCCGCTGGAGGCTCCCACGCTCACGATCGGCAGTACCGCCCTGACCGTCAACGCCGGATCCTCGACAGCACTGCCGGTCAGCGTTGCCGGATTCGACGCCGACGACACGGTTACCGTCACCATCGGCGGACTGGCAAATTATGAAACCATCACCGACACTCTCGACAAGCAAACCTTCAGCGGCAGTTCTGTCACGCTGACGGCAGCGGAGGTCAACAGCGGTTTATCGTTGCAATCCTCCTACGGCGGCGCGGACCATCCGGTGAACACGCTGACCATCACCGCAAGCAACACGACGGCGGGAGAGTCCGCAACCTCGGCACCTCAGACGATCACCGTCACGGATCCTCCAGCCGCTCCGGCCATGACCTCGAGCAGCTTGAATCAGCACAGTCCCTCATTCCAGCACCTCACAGCCTTGATGGAGCAGTACATGGCTGCCGGATTTCATGGCGTCAGCCACCATGATTTTGGCTCAGCGAGCCAAATGCTGTCAGCCCATTTCAATCCGGAGGAACAGCCGTTTGCCACTACTTCGCATCACAAGCATTTTTCGTAGCCTGAAACCCGGAATGTCTGCGAATGACCCCACAAAACGATTCAGGGCTCCTGGCCCTTGTTCTGCTGCTTCGGATGAATGGCATCGCCGCCGATGCCGGACAGGTCCGGCACGACATCGGGACTGATGCGATCGGCATCACCGAGATGCTGCGCTGCGCCCGCAGCCTTGGCCTCAAGGCGCGCAGCATCAGGACAAACTGGGCTCACCTGATGAAAACACCGCTTCCGGCGATCGCCGAGCTTGTCGACGGCGGTTTCCTGATCATCGGAAGCGCCGGCGACGGCAAGGTGCTTGTCCAGCGGACGCCCGGACTAAAACCGGAAGTCATGACCAAGGCGGCGTTCGAAGAGTTCTGGGACGGCCGCCTGGTGCTGATGACGCGACGCGCAACGCTCTCCGACCTTTCACGGCGCTTCGATATTACCTGGTTTCTCGGCGCAATCCGGAAATACCGCGGGCTTCTTGGCGAGGTTCTCGTCGCCTCCTTTTTTCTGCAGATATTCTCCCTTGTCACACCACTGTTTTTCCAGGTCGTGATCGACAAGGTACTGGTTCACCGCGGCCTTGACACGCTCCAGGTCCTGATCGTCGGCCTTGTGACGATCGCCCTGTTCGAAGCAATCCTCAGCGCGCTCCGCACTTATCTGTTTGCCCACACCACCAACAGGATCGATGTCGAACTTGGCGCCCGGCTATTCCGGCACCTGATCTCGCTACCACTCGCTTATTTCCAGAACCGTCGCGCTGGTGATTCAGTCGCGCGCGTTCGCGAGCTTGAGAATATCCGCAATTTCATTACCGGCTCGGCGCTTTCACTGATTATCGATCTTGCATTTACGTGCATCTTCTTGACCGTGATGTTTGTCTATTCCCCGCTGCTGACATGGATCGTGCTCGGCGCTTTCCCGTTTTACATTGCAATTTCGGTTGCTGCGACACCGCTCTTCCGTCGCGGCCTCGATGAAAAATTCAAACGTGGTGCGGAGAACCAGGCTTTTCTGGTTGAAAGCATCGTCGGCATGGAAACGCTGAAGGCGATGGCCGTCGAACCGCAGATGCAACGCCACTGGGAGGAGCAACTCGCCAGTTACGTCACCGCCAGCTTTCGCGTGCTCAACCTTGGCAATGTGGCCAGCCAGGCCGTCCAGTGTGTCAGCAAGCTGGTCATGGCCGCGATCCTGTTCCTCGGCGCCAAGCTTGTCATCGAAGGCCAGTTGACCGTTGGCGAACTGGTTGCCTTCAACATGCTCGCGAGCAGGGTCAACGTACCCGTGCTACGCCTTGCCCAAGTCTGGCAGGATTTCCATCAGGCTCGTCTCTCGGTCGAACGACTCGGCGACATCCTCAATACCCGGCCGGAATCGGCGAGCATGCCCCATCGCGCCGCGCTCCCGCCGATCCGTGGTGAGATCACCTTCGAGCATGTGGATTTCCATTATCGCGTCGACGGACCGACGATTCTGCACGGCGTGCAGTTTCATGTACCCGCCGGTCAGGTTGTTGGAATCGTGGGGCCCTCCGGGTCAGGCAAGAGCACGCTCGCCAAGCTTATCCAGCGCCTCTACGTGCCGGAGAGCGGCCGCGTGCTGGTGGACGGCGTCGACCTCGCGATGGTCGACACGGCCTGGCTACGCCGCCAGGTTGGCGTCGTTCTGCAGGAAGACATGCTGTTCAACCGCTCCGTGCGAGACAACATCGCACTCGCAGATCCTGCCATGCCGATGGATCAGATCGTTCACGCCGCCACGCTGGCTGGGGCGCATGAATTCATTCTCCAGCTTCCCGAAGGCTACGACACGCTGGTCGGCGAACGCGGGTGCAACCTGTCAGGCGGGCAACGGCAGCGGATCGCGATTGCCCGCGCGCTTGTTAACGACCCTCGCATCCTGATTTTCGACGAAGCGACGAGCGCGCTCGACTACGAGAGCGAACGGATCATCCAATACAACATGCGCCGCATCTGCGAAAAGCGCACAGCCATCGTGATCGCTCATCGCCTCTCAACGGTTCGGCGTGCCGATCGTATCCTCACACTCGAGCGGGGACGTCTGGTCGAGGATGGGACACATGACGAGCTGATGCGGACCAACGGGCGCTATGCCAGCCTCCATGACATACAGGCGGGAATCCATGACATCCGTCAGAAAAATTATTCCGTTTCCGGAGCGCCGGACACCGTCCCGTCACTACGAGACGGCATTCCTACCGGCAGCGCTTGAGATTATCGAAACTCCGGCTTCGCCCACCGCACGCGTGCTCGGTGCGGCGATCATCGCGCTGTTCGGGATAGCCCTGATATGGGCGTCTCTCGGCACCGTCGATATCGTGGCAGTCGCACCGGGCAAGGTCATCCCCAACGGCCGCACCAAGATCATCCAGCCGTTCGAGGCAGGCGTGGTTCGCGCCATCCGCATCCATGACGGCTCGACAGTCAAGGCGGGAGATGTCCTGATCGAACTCGATCCCACAATCAATGCAGCCGATGTCAAGCATATGAAAATCGACCTCATTGCCGCAGAGCTCGATGTTGCCCGCCTTCGGGCCGCCCTCACAAACCACGACGATCCGGCCGACAGCTTCTCGCCACCGCGGGACGCAGCCAGCGATCTCGTCGAAACGCAGCGTCAGTACCTGATCACACAGACCCAGGAACATCGTGCAAAGATCGCCGAGATCGGTCGCCAGATTGCACAGAAACAGGCGGAGCGGGACACGATCTCCGCCAACATCGCCAAGCTCGAAGCCACTACGCCCTTGCTCGAAGAGCGCACAAAGATGCGGGAATATCTCTATGAGAACAAGCTCGGCTCGAAGATCACCTATCTGTCGGAATTACAGGATCTCGTCGGGCAACAGCATGAGACGCTCGTTCAGAAAAGCAGGGAACAGGAAGCGAATGCGGCGATTGCCGCACTCGACGAGACCCAGGCCCGGGCGAAGGCCGAATACCGCCGCACCCTGCTCGATGATCTTTCAAAAGCGGAACAGAAGGCTGGAGGCCTTGGGCAGGACGTCATCAAGGCAGAGCAGAAGGCCAAGCTCCAGATTCTGACCGCTCCGATCGACGGCGTCGTGCAGCAATTGGCGGTGCACACCATCGGCGGTGTCGTGACGCCGGCACAATCCCTCGCCGTGGTCGTGGCGACCGATGGCGGCATTGAGATCGAAGCCATGGTGTCCAACCGGGATATCGGTTTTGTATTTCCCGGACAGACTGCCGAGATCAAGGTCGATACCTTCAACTTCACGCGTTATGGCCTTCTTCATGGACACATCATCAGTGTTTCGCGCGACGCCATTACCCCGGAGAAATCGCGCGAGCAGCCGATACAGCCGGACAGTTCGGCCAATGAGCCGAAAAATCAGGAACTCACCTATGCCGCCAGGATCGCGCTCGACCGCACCCAGATGCAAATCGACAACAAGCTCATCTCGCTCTCTCCCGGCATGGCCGTGACCGCGGAGATCAAGACAGGATCGCGACGCATCATCAGCTATCTGCTTTCGCCGATCGCCCGCTACAGACACGACATGTTGCGGGAGCGATAATGGTGGCGCGAAAACGCGGTCATGGCTCAGGCTGATCGTCGGGCTGGCCCGGCCGCAGCGTGACCTCGACAACATCTCCGGGCTGAAGTTCAGACTCTTCGTTCGCACGGATGCGTGTCTGGCCCTTGACGTCCATTCGGATGACGACAATCTCCGGCTGACCGCCGCCACGGACGAATTGCGACCTGACAAGCGTCGCATATTGCAGCTTTTCCGAGGTGCTTTGCAGCTTCGCCCGAACCTCGGCGAGTTTCACGTTGGCGTCCTGCAGATCCCGCAGCAGGTCCATCTTGCGCTGATCGTCGAGTTTTCCGAGTTGCCGCGTGAAGTCGCTCTGCTGCTGCTTGATCTGCATCAATTGAGCTGATGTCTGCAGCTTTCGTGTCGAGGACATTAACACCGCGCGGCGGGAATCCGCGACACGCGGGCTTGGAAGCGCGCCTTTGCCATAAAATTCCAGGGTCCTTTGCAACTCATCAATGTCGGCCTGCGCTCCCTGGTCGTCCTGCTTCTGCTGCTCCGTCAGGACATCCACCTGCTTGTCTCCAAGCGTGATCGCGCGTTGCAGGAATGCTTTCTGGCTGTCGTAATCCGCCTGGCGAGCCTTCAACTGCTCTGCCTCGACATGCACGATTTCGGAAATCGTCGATCGCTTTAAAGGCAAGTCTTTCAGGCTGCTCTGATCGAGGTGCTTGTCCTCTCCAAGTTCCGTCTTCAACCGCCAGACGAGAGCCTGTTCCTTGGCGAACTCTGCCCACAGGGATTCATACTCGGCTCTCAGGTCGGCAGCCTCGAGAACCGGGTTCTGCATACGATAGCGCATCAACTCGTAGCCGCCGGACAGGGCGACCGCCTGACGGACCGTCATCAGCGGCCTGTAGGCATACTCACCGGGCTTGGAAACATCGCCGTTGACATAGATCGGCCGGTATTCCACGACGGTCGCCGTCACCTCGTCATGGTCAATCATGATCTCGTTGTCACGCCCATCCGAAAGCCGCTGACGGAAGACCTTGGTCGCGAGGATCGCCTGAATTCTGGATTGCGCTTCCGCAGGCGTAAGGCCCGCAACGGGAAGATTACCCAGCATCGGAAACGAGATCGAACCATCCAGTTGCACCGGGACGCGCTGCTTGAGTTCCGGCGCACGCGCCACAGAAATTTCGATTACGTCGCCGACGTGCAGCCGGTAGTCGGCCTTCGCCGGAGACGCCGCGCACAACACGGCCGATGCGAACAGCAGGAATCCGAAACAGAAGAGGCGTGCAACCTTGCGCCAACTGGAGGGACTTGTTTTCATTGACAATCGAACCGTCGACATGATGCCACTCCTGTGCTGGCGGTCATTGACGCATTGATGACTGCTTCGAGAGTTCTTTCGGCCAGGTCAACCGCGTGACGTAATCCGCGACCGGCCCGCCCGGCCGCCCCCAGTTGCTGGACCAGATGACCTGCGATCCGTCCGGCGAGGGTGATGCGTGGGTTTCGCTCCAATAATCATGCTTGGGATTGCGGACCTGTGCGATCCGGCGCACCTCTCCGCTCCCGTCTATGCGAAGCGCGACCACCTCCTGGTAGAACGGCGCCCAATTCCGGTGCGCGGCGATCTCGGCATAATTCCCGCCGTAGCTCAGGAACACCCATCCCGGCAGATTGATATTCCGCAGCGAGGCATGCTGCCCCTCTCCGTAAGGCGCAAGATCCGTCACCTTGCCGTCAATCAGCCGCCGCTTGATGATATGAAACTTGTCCGGATTATCCTTGCTGATGCCGACATAGACGTCGCTGCCATCCGCATCGATCGTCATGTCGCCATGCCCCGGGCGATGATGATCGCTCCAGTACTGGAGCTGCGTACCATCAACCGCGAACACATATCCGTGGTCGATGTCACCAGGCATTTTCTGGGAGCAAAAAATGTAGCGCCCTGATGGGGAGATCGAGCAATAGCTGTTCTTGCCCGGCAGCTTCGTCAGATCAACGTCCGCAAACTTGGTCTTGTGCTGAATGTCATACGCAAAGACCACAAGGGTCCCGCCGGCAGTGGTTGCGCGAACAGCCAATCTTTGACCATCGCGTGAAGGGTTGCCTTTGTAGGGTCCGAATTCAAGGTTGCGATAGCCATCTCCGGCGAAAGCAATCGTCTTAACGTCGCTTCGAGGATTCCAGGTATAAATTGCGTGGTGACTCACACATATCATCAACCGCGGATCCGTCGGATGCCACTCGCATTCGTCCGGCGTCGACCGATGAAAAAGGGGGATGTAGGTCTGGCCATCCAGAAAACATAATCCAGAGCATCCGTTGGAAATCACGAGCAGGCTCTGATCGGCATTCCACGCCTGGGAGCTGGAATATCTGTGCGTACAATATGCGGGCTTACAGACCACGCCGCCGGGCATGTTTCCACCCGGATCTGTCACGCGAGTCATGAGCGTGCCAAACGCGAGGTCTCTCGCCTCTTGCAAATAGGCCACATTTGGTGCGGGAAGCGTCGGAAGAACAAGTGCCGTCGCGAGATCATCGATTGCCAGTGCCGGAGCATGCGACGCGCTCCATAGCAACGCCACACAAAATACGCCTCTTGCCGTCAGCACGCACATCTCGCCCATGCTTATCCAATCAGAGAACCTGGGAAAATCGAAGATGGGACGATCGTGTCGCCCTCGATCTGGCAAAGGGAGAAGCCGCTGTTTATTCCCCAGATAGCTGCCTGCGTGCGGCTATGGACGCGGATCTTGCGAAGGATCGACTTGACGTGAACTTTCACGGTCGCTTCCGAAATAGCGATTTTCCGCGCGATCATCTTGTTCGATCCACCCTCAATGATACAGCGCAAGACCACTTTTTCCCGCAACGACAGCTGCGGCATCGGCGCGCCGCCGACCGCTGCGATGAGTTGCTGTTCCAGATCATTCTTGCATTCGCTCCCTACCACGTGGGAATTCGTGCCATTCTCATCGCCGGCCTGATCAAGCACGAATGGGAGAAACGCGGCCGGCAAAATCGTCTCACCCAGCATCACCAGTTCCAGAAATTTGATGAAAGCAACCGATGTTGCAACGTTGGCCAGGTAAGCGCTGACGCCCGCACGATAAACCGATGCGATATTGATCAACTGGTTGCTGTTATCCAGCACCACGACGCGCCACATCGGATTCCGCGTTTTGATGAGCTTGATTTGATCAAGCACGGCATTCGAGCCATTACCGGCATCTAGAATGAACAGGGCGCAATCGTGCGCCACCATCGCGTCCAGAACAGCATCGTCGATCCACGTGATTGCATCCAGGACATTGAAATCCGCGGCTCCGAGAATACGAATAAGGCCTTCGCGGAAAAGATTGTTCGATCCAACAATGACGGTCGCACGCATGTTCAACTCCATAACCAACTGCTCCAACTCCTGATCGGCTCCATTCGATTTCGAAGCCATCATTGGGCAACAGCAAGCCAACAACCTAGGACGCCAATCCTAGGCACAATTCAACTGCGCGATTTCCCCGTTCCTGCCTTGGAATTTATTGTTCTCGAAACACAGCCACCGATCGACCTTCTGGCATCGACCAGACCGCAATCCTTTTCCGAAATGTAAATGACAATTTGCCTTATCGATATATATCGTTGGTTATGTGCGGGCGGTCATTTCGAGGTGGAGCCAGTTTCTCGTTCTTTCGGACTTGCCAGGCGCGCATTCAGGATCGCGATCGACGCGATCCCTACCCCGAAAGGGGTAGGCCATTCATCTCCTGCAGATTTTTGACTTGCTCGCCGCAAATAGATGTGGAAGCATAAACTATTGCGCTGTCGCGCCTGAGGATATGCCTCTTAGGCCACATCAATACTGAATTGGGGGGCGCCCATTTCAGAGGTGTCGAATGTGTTGCGTTCGGGTCGTTATTGCAAATCGTAACCCGGTGATTTCGCAGAACCTCGCCAATCTTCTGCGCGCTGAAGGCAATTTCGAAGTCGTTGCGAGTTGCTTCACCATTTCCGAATGCGTCGAACTCGTCCGGGCCCAATCCCCTAACATCGCGATCATCGAACGCTTGATGTCCAGCAGGATACCGGGACAGGACATTCTTGCGGCGGTCGCATCGGCCTGCTTTTTTACTCGCGTGGTTTTTCTCGCAGCATCATACGAGCCCGACGACACATCCGCCATCACCACCCATGAATTACCTCTCAAGGGATCCACGGTGGCGCGATGCCTGACTCAGATCGTCACCGGTCATTTACCTGCGCCACCGACCTTCAACCCGAAGACCGTTTCACGACATCAGGCCAAGCCGGCCCGCGTCGAGACACCGGGTCAGCAGCCCGCATATTTGACCGAACGCGAACGTGAGATCATGCAAGAGGTATCCGAAGGCATTTCAAATAAAGAAGCCGCCCGCCGGCTGAACATTTCCGAAGGCACCATCAAGCTTCACCTGCATCACATTTATCACAAGCTCTCCATCAAGAACCGTGCCGAGCTTGTTGCGATGGCGACCCTGCATTCAGGGCCAGCCTGGCTCGTGGTCTGACGCGGGCCAACTGACAGACGCTCGATTCAAACTCAAACGCTTGAGACACCAGTGTCCGGGCCGGCGTTTTCTGCTTGAGAAAGCATTCCGGCATCGAGCGGCATGGCAGACGTTGCCGCAAAACCTGCAATCAACACACAACCGGAGCTGCATTGCATACCCCGATATGGGTAATCCGTAATACACAGGCTTAGCCTGTCACCCTGCTGATAGCATCGGCGCGTCCTTGTCGAACGGCAGTCTCTTATCTGATTGGCAACACCGCGCCCTACGGATGAAGCGAAGGCTGTAGCGACAGCGAAGTCCAGTCCCCGCGTTGCAGGTGCGCTCCGATGATCGATGGATTTTCTTCCTACAGTGAGAGCCCAGCGCGCAGCCATACGCCCCCGATCACCCTTGATTTGAAATCAGAGAGCGGCAGGGCAGAAAGCGCCAACTCTTCGGCCTGCTGGCACGCAAAACCTCACCTGCTTTGCATTGGCGGCGAAGATCACAATCTGCGCATTCCATTCCTGCTTGCGCTCCGAAAGCGCGGCTTTGCCGTCACCGCAGCAGGAACCGGCGACCCCGCGCCCTTCGCTCAACATGGCATCGATTTTCATTCATTTCGGTTCGACCGGTTTATCAACCCGCTGGCCGACAAATCTGCGATCCGTGCTCTGACCGGGCTCCTCACGGAGGTCCGACCCGATATCGCACAAAGCTTCGATACCAAGCCGAATCTGCTGGTGCCCATTGCTGCACGCCATCTACCGGACGTTCATGTCATCCGCACCATCAACGGGCTTGGTCAAATCTATTCATCGCGCTCTGCGATGGCCCTGACGCTCCGCCAGGTATTTCCCGCGCTGCATCGGATCGCAGCACGCTTCACCACGATGACAATATTCCAGAATCGCGACGATCAGGCTTTTTTCGAAATGCATCGGATGATCGGCCAAGGCTCGCACCGGCTGATACCGGGCTCAGGCGTCGATATTGAATCTTTCGATCGGGCTACTCTCGAGGGCCTCTCACCAGCCGAAATGCGTCAGCAACTGAACCTTGGCCGATCCGAGGTCGTCATCACAGTTGCCCGAATGACCCGCCAGAAAGGGATCCCTACCCTTCTTGCCGCCGCGGCATTGGTGAACAAGGTTCGCCCTGGCGTGCGCTTTCTGCTTGTCGGCCCCCGCGACGGTGAAGGATCGTCGGCCATCACGCAGGCCGACATCGATCGTCATGCGCCTTATGTCATCCCGACCGGCAAGAGATCGGACATTCCCGCGCTCCTCCGGCTCTCAGACGTTTTCGCATTCCCGACGGAATACCGCGAGGGCGTGCCGCGCGCCCTGCTTGAGGCGGCGCTTGCGAGCCTGCCAATCGTCACGACGATGATGCCGGGATGCATCGACGTGGTCAGGGACCGCTGGAGCGGATTCCTCGTACCACCACGTGATCCGCCTGCGCTTGCCGCACGTATCCTGGACATGCTGCACGAGCGCGAGGCTGCGCATGTGATGGCCGCGCGCGCGGGGCAACTGGTGCGAACAGAGTTCGGCCTTCAGCTTACCGCTGATCGATACGCCGCGGCATACGTTTCGGCGATCAATCACTCACCCTCGTACCGAGACCGCAACGGCGCCGGACGCGGGATTTCACTGCAGCAGGTCGGCCTATGATTCGAGATACCATGCTCGCTCTTGGTCTCGTGCTCTCGACTGCGTCGCAGTTACGGCCCGCCGGGCTGCCGATCGGACCGGGTGAAGTCAGCCTCGTGATCTGGGTCGGCCTGATGCTCGGTGAACCGGAGACCCTCCTCCATTCAAGGATGACGCCTGCACTCTCCAGAATGCTCGTATTCTGGATATTCTTCATCATTTCGCTATGTCTGGGTTCGGCAACCGCGTTCATGATCAGTGATATTCACGACCCAAACCTGTTCATCCACGACATTCTTGCATACACGATCGTCCTCGCCGTCAGCCTCCTCTGCACTGTAGGGCCTGACGCCGGCTGCTCCATTCCTCGTGCTGCATGGCTTTTAATACTGTTCAGTACCATATTCCTGGCCGTTCAGCTTCTACCCGCATGGGGTCTGATCACCATCCCGCATTCGGATCCCTGGTATTGGGAGCGATTCCGCGGCCTGTCGGACAATCCGAACCAGCTTGCCATCTTCTGTGCGATCACCACCTTCCTGTCGGTTCATTTTCTCGAGCACATTGCCGGACCCGGCAGAAAAGCCATCGCAGCGTTATGTGCGGCGCTTTCCATCTATGTCGGGCGGCTGACCCGAAGCGATACCTATGCGGTCATCCTCGTGACTGGAATTCTGCTCTTTGCGCTCCTGAAACTCAGATCCTGGCTGACGAGCCCGAAGCCGTCGTTGGGGAGGGCCATCGCAGGCCTTGCCGTCGTCTCGCTTCCGATTATCGCAGCCTCGGCATTCCTGTTTGCCAATCTGGTCGAAGCCGAGACATTCGATCTCATGATGAAGATGGCAAAGGGCACGCGACAGGAGACATCGCAAACTGCCAACATCCGCCTGAATGCGTGGAGCAGCGCGATCGATCGCGGAATCAAGTCAGGCATGCTCGGATTGGGGCCGGGGCCTCATATCGAGATTCCGCCGGTTCTCGTTGCCGCAAGGCGAGAGGATTCGGAGCCAAAATATATCGAGCATCCACAGGTCAACGGTACACCAAATTTTGAAGCCCATAACACGTTTCTCGACCTTTTCACGCAAGGCGGCCTGATCGCGATTCTGTCGTTCACCTGGCTTGTCGGGACCGCCTTCCACACGACCTATCGCATGCACTTCGATGCATTAACGGTGGTGGTGTGGAGCATCATTGTCCTCAGCATGTTCCATCTCATTATTCGCCAGCCGTTGTTCTGGTTCGCGATCGCCTTCGCCCTGATGGCCCGCGCAAATTCCTGCGCTTCGTCTCCCCTGCTCAACCGGAACGAATGACATGTGCGGAATTGCCGGCATCTTTCTGCGCCCCGAAAAATCCGATCCGCGCAAACTTGCGACTATCGCGCATTTGACTGCAACCCTGCAGCATCGCGGCCCCGACGCCAGCGGCACCTGGATCGATGCGGACGGCGGCATCGCCCTTGGTCATCGACGACTTGCGATTGTCGATCTCTCGGAGGCCGGAAAGCAGCCGATGCTATCGCGCAACAAAAATCTCGTTATGAGCTTCAACGGCGAGACCTACAATTTCGCGGAGTTGCGGCGGAGATTGGAAGAAAGTCATTACCGCTTTCGAGGGCACAGCGATAGCGAAGTGATGCTCGCTGCGTTCGAGAGATTTGGCATCGAAGCCTCTCTGCCACAGTTTTCCGGAATGTTTGCCCTTGGCATCTGGGATCGGCGAACTCGTACCCTGCATCTCATGCGTGATCGCATGGGAAAGAAGCCTCTGTACGTCGCCACCGTCCCGGACGGCATTGTGTTTGCGTCCGAACTCAAGGCCATCCGGGCTTATCCAGGCTTCGAGCCGAGGATCGATCGTCATGCGATTGCCATGGTCCTGCAGCACGGCTTCATTCCCGATCACAGTTGCATCTGGGAAGGAGTCTTCAAGCTCCCGCCGGGCTCGATCCTCTCGGTCACCGCTGATGATCTCGCGACAGGCAGCGCCCCGCATCTGCGCCAAAAAGCCCGGCGCTGGTGGCAACTCGCCACAACAGCCGAGAAAGGTCAGCAGAACCTGCTGACGGCAAGCCCCGCAGAACTCGAAGCCGAACTTGATCAACTGCTACGAGAGGCCGTGCAGCAGCGCATGAAAACCGACGTTCCGTTCGGTGTGTTTCTCTCGGGCGGGATCGACAGTTCGATGATTGCAGCACTGATGCAGGCGCAGTCGCAGCAACCCATTCGTTCATTCACGATCGGATTTTCCGAGTCGAACTACGACGAAGCACACCATGCCGCGATGATCGCACGGCATTTCGGCATGGAACACACCGAATTCAGAGTCACGCCAAGCGAAGCTCTCGCCGTCATTCCTGACATTGCGCGGGTATGGGACGAACCATTCGCGGATGAATCGCAGATACCCACGCTGCTCCTGTCTCGATTGGCAAGACGGCATGTCACGGTCGCACTGTCGGGTGATGGCGGGGATGAGTGCTTTGGTGGGTACTCTCGCCACATCGCGATAGCGCGCCTGGCACCTCTTTTCAAAATGCCCGCGAGGCTGCGCCATATAATGGCCTCGGCATTTCAAATGCAGAGTCCGGAGAAATGGGAAAGATGGCTCGGCCGCCTGCCCCTCTCCGATGGCATGCGCGCGCTTCTCATCGAGAACAACCTGGAAAAGCTTGCGCGGGCGCTCACCGTCACGAATGGCGGCGAACTCTATCACCAGCTCATGGGTTTTTCACGCGGCAGCCGGACGGCCTCCTTCGGGTTGCTCGAGAACAACGACATTCCTGATCTGCCCGACGCGGCATCCCGCATCATGTATTGCGACATGGCCAGCTATCTTGTCGGGGACATCCTCGTGAAGCTCGACAGGGCGACGATGGCGGCAAGCCTCGAGGCACGCAGCCCGTTCCTCGATCATCACGTGGTCGAATTCGCCTGGCGCCTGCCGGCAGCCTTCAAGGTCCGCAACGGGCAAGGCAAATGGTTGTTGCGACAGGCTTTGCGCCGCTATCTGCCGGAATATCTTTTCGAGCGGCCAAAGCAGGGTTTCAACGTACCCATCGGCCTCTGGCTTCGTGGTCCTCTGCGCGATTGGGCTCAAGGGTTGCTCGATATGCACCGCATCCGCAACGACGGCCTTATGGACTCCCGAAGTGTCCAGGCGTCCTGGCAGGAGCACCTGACCGGCCAGCGTGACCGTTCGCGCTATTTATGGTCCGTCCTCATGGTTCAGTCCTGGCTCGATGCGAACCGCCATGTAAGCCCGTCTCTGCCTATGCCAGATCCGCCTGCGATGAAATGTCATGTGGAGGTTGAGTCATGAACTGGACACACATCGACAGGGACATCGCCTACAGGATCGCCTCCGATATCCAGCCTATCCGCAACTTATACAACGCCAGATACGCCGAGCCCGACGATGCGCAGACCGCACCCGGCCTTTACCTGATCGAACTGCTCGACACATTGCGGCGGCGGCGGAGATTGATCCTGACAGTCGCGTTATGCGGAACACTGCTGGCATCCGTCGCAGCGTTGTCGATCGCGCCAAAATATACTGCCGCAGCCCAGATCATTGTCGAGCCGACCCAGAGCGCCGGCGGAGCCTCCGCATCACCCGCCTCGGAGGATTCGGCCATTGATACGCAGGTCAAGCTTCTGACTTCGCACGATCAGCTTCAGCGTGTCGTCAAGAGCTTGCTGGCCGACCCGGAGTTCCTTGCAGTCGCGAAGCCGCCCGGCACAACCGCTGCCACCACCACCGCGCCGCCATCTGCCGCGTCGCCGGCTTCCAGAGCAGACACATCATGGGCAGGTGAACTCAACCGCCGCCTTCACATCTGGATCGGAGCTTTCATCCGGAACCGGCACGGTGCACCGATCGATGTCGAGGATCTTGAGCGACATCTGCGGGTCGCCCAGGAAGACCGCTCCCGGATCATTGTCGTTCGATACACGTCGCGAAGCCCTGACGAATCGGCAATCGTCGTCAATAAGGCCGTGCAGTTGTACATCGATGGCCAGAACGACCAGAAATCGAAGTACACATCGCGCGAGCTTGCGCTGCTCCGTGATCGCATCGCTGAGGCACGCAACGCCGCCGCACAAAGTGCGGTAGCCGCCCAGAAAGAAGCCCGTAGCCCGACCCAGACTTCGCAGGATCAAAGCAGCCAGGGAGCGCAAGAGGCCGATACACGGGTTCGCGCACTTGAACGCGAAGCCGCCGCGAGCGCGCTGATCTATTCGAATCTGCAAAGGCGGGAGCGGGAAATTATCGGCCAGCGCGGTGACATCGGATCCATTGCCAGAATCGTTTCTCTCGCGACGCCGCCAAGCCAGCCCAGCTCCCACAATCCGATTTTGTTTATCCTGCCGACCCTGATCATCCTCCTTATCGGGACAAGCTTCATCGCGGTGATCAGGGAGCAAAGCGACCGGGGTCTGCGCAGCGAACGCGACGTCAAGGACGCGCTGGGGATACCCTGCGTCGGCTTCATTCCTCGGCTATCCGACATCCGCAACGTGAAACCTCATCAGCACATGCTGACCGAACCCTTCTCCGCCTACACGGAATCCATTCGCTCGGTTGTCGGCGAACTCTGGCTTGCAACACCGCAACGTGCGCCGCGGACCGTATTGATCAGTTCAAGCGTGCCCGGAGAAGGAAAGACGACAGCTGCCGTCAGCATTGCCGTCTGTGCTGCATCACTGGGGCGGCGCGTGCTGATGATCGACCTCGACTTCAAGCGCCCATCGGTCGCGCGCGAGCTTGGCGACAGCACCGCAGGCGAAATCTTTGACGTCCTTCTGCGCAACCAGCCAGCAGCGGACATCACCACGCATATTCCCGATCTTGGAATTGACTATCTCGCTATGCCAACATCCCCATTGGATGCCTTGCCGATCCTCGCCGACCAGCGGCTTCCGCTTCTCCTCGATGAATTGAGCAAGACTTACGACAGCATCATTATTGATGGGCCGCCCCTCCTTGGGATTGTTGAATCGCGGCTGCTCGCGCCGATGGCCGACAAGGTCGTCTTTGTCGTCAAATGGGGCAGCACACGGCGCGAGGTCGCGCAGAATGCGATTGGCTTGCTCCGCGCCCCCAATCGCCGTGGCGACGGGATCGACATTCCTCTCGCCCTTCTGACGCAGGTCGATCTGAAGATGCACGCCACCTATCGCTATGGCGACACCGGCGAGGCGCTGGTGGCGTACGAAAACTACTATTCACGCCCGACCCAATCCTGAATCGGAACAAAAGACGGATTCTGCGACGAAACATGCCATCCGCAATGCTCTTGAAACCGGAGCGGTTCGATCATGAGGCCAATCAACATCCAGAGAGAACTTGAATCGACAGCGCAGCTGCCCGCGGAAAGCGCGATCTCCCTTGTCTTCCTCACGGTTCTTGAGAGCTTTCAGAAGGCCAACATCTCTTATTGTTTCTGGAAAAGCAGCCGGAGCGTCTATTCCGTTCTGACCGGTGAAAGCGACCTCGATCTTCTCGTTGCACGGAAAGACCAACATCGCTGCGAAGCCATCCTGCTCGCATGCGGCCTGAAACTTTTCCCTTCCGCCGCGAGCCGGGATGACCCCGCCGTTCTGAGTTTCCTCGGCCATGACAACCTCATCGGAAAGCTGATGCACGTTCACCTGCACTTCCGCCTGGTGTCTGGGGAGCGGCTGCTCAAGAATTATCGTCTTCCGTGGGAGGACGTGATCATTGCGCGCTCCATCCAGCACCCAGCTTTTCCGATCAGGATACTCGATTCCGCCAGCGAGGCGTTCCTGCTGATTGTGCGCAGTTGCCTCGAGTTGCGGCGCCGAGACCCGGTGACGTGGCGGCATTGGGCCTCCACGACAGATAAATTCTCCCAGGACCGCACGGCTCTTGCTCGCCGCGTCGACGACAACACATTCAAGGAGCTGGCCTCCCGTCTCACGGACGAATGTCTTGCCGCCAAGCTTGTCAGCGCGTTTCACAACGAGAAGCCGCTGGAAGATCAGCCGGCGCTGAGGCGTCATATCGAAAAGTTCCTGGCGCCCTATCGAATGTATGGCGCAATCGAAGCTCGCCTGCGGACAACTGCCCGCGCCATTCACTGGGTCGTCGGAGGCCTCAACAAGCGATCTCTTCACCTGCCCCGGCCATGGAGTCGGCGTGTGCCGGGCGGCGGCATTATTGTTGCTATCGTCGGTGTCGATGGCAGCGGCAAGTCAACCGCCGTGGCCATGATCCATGAATGGCTTGGATCGGAGATTGACACCATCCCCATGTATTTCGGCACCGGGGATGGCCGGCCATCACTCCTTCTCCGCCCATTCAAGATGATGCTGCCGCTCATCGTAGGCACCCTCAAAACGCGGCCGAAGGGTGCGTCCCATGGCAAGATTTCAGACCAGAGGCCGGGTCTATTCTATGCTGCGTTTCTCACGATCTGGGCGCTCGTTGTCGCGAGAGAGAAGCGAAACAAGCTGGTGGCCGCGCGACGCGGCGCCGACCGCGGGCTGGTCGTCCTGACCGACCGCTACCCTCAGAACCAAACGCTCAGCTTCAACGATGGCCCCCTTCTTAACCGCGTCCCCCGCGCACCGCTTTGGCTTCGCCGCCTTGAGGCTTCCGCATATCTTCTTGCGCAGCGTCTGCCGCCGAACCTCGTCATCAAACTGCAGGTCACGCCGGACACGGCGCTATTGCGCGAACCGGATATGGATCCATCGGTTGTCCGGGAACGGATCGAAACGTTACGGCATCTCACCTTCGAGACGAAACATGTCGTCACCATCGACGCCGAGCAACCGCTGCCCGATGTGATACGCCGAATCAAAGCCGAAATATGGGATCTTCTGTAGGCCCTTCATGGAGCTCGCGCATGATTGTCGAGATCTTTGGCCCACAAGGTGTCGGCAAGACAACCTTTGCCCGTGCACTTGCCGCTGAGCTTCAGGACCAGCATCAAAATGTTGATCTGGTTCTCAGCTACCGGCCGGCCGAGCGATCAGCGACGAATAAATACCCGGTATCCACGCCAACGGCGGCAGTGGCGATCCGTCTCGCGAGGCCCGTCGTTGAACTTCTGACAATGACGTTTCACCCGTTTGCCTCCCGGAACAATCTCAGCACAGCAGCAAGCCTGCTAAAGGCATTGCCGCCCAAGAATTTTCTCTCGTCGGTCAGGCTGAGGCAGTACATTCTCCGCCTGTCCCATTCCTGGCAGATGGCTTCCAGCTCAAGTCACATCACATTGTTCGATCAGGCCTTCGTCCAGGCGGTCTGCTCACTTGTGCTCGCTCACCCGTCGGCCGACGAGACGCTGATCGCGCGCGCACTCGACATCATCCCGAAACCAGACCTCCTGATCCAGCTTGATGCGTCTCCCGAGATTCTGGCCGCACGCCTTCACAACCGGCAGCGCTTCCAAAGCCCGGTCGAGCGCATGTTCGAGGTTGATCCGGAAACGAACAGCGCGGAACGACCGCTCTTCGAGCATATCGTCGACCTTCTTCAAAGACGAGGTCAACAGGTCACCCGCATCAATTCATCTGATCGAAACGCACTCGACGGCGCGGCGTGGAAAACCGCCAAGCAGATCAGAATGACTCTCCACGCGCCATACCAGACATCCCATGCGCTTTGGGGAAATCTCTCCGGCGAGGGCTTTCCTCATGTTTGACAGAGTTCTCGGCAGCGGATCAATCCGGCGCGTGACCATTGGTGGCATCGCGGCGCTTGCGGTCTATGTCGCGGGCGCCGGGCTGACCGCAGTCTCGCAGCTCCTGATCGCGCGGATCGTTGGCGCCGAGACTTTTGGCGTCTACGCCTATGTCCTCGCCTGGGTCACCGTGCTGGCCTACTTTTCCGCACTGGGCTTCGATATTGCGCTCTTGCGTTTCGTATCCGCCTATCGCGCCAACCAGGCCTGGAGCCTGCTGCGCGGCGTTATTCGTTACTCGGAACAACGCATGGCGATCGCTGGCGCGCTTGTCGTTGTGGCCGGCGCGGCCGCCGTCACGATTCCGCACAGAGAGATATCTCCGGAATTGAGAAACACTTTTCTCGCGGGGTTTATCCTGGTTCCGGTCTGGGCGCTTCTTTGGATCCGAAGTTCGATAGTCCGGGCATTCGGCGGCGTCCTGTCGGCCGTGGTGCCGGATCGCATGATACGCGACAGCGCCTTGATCTGCATCGTCGTGCTCTTGAGCCAAGTGTTGAAATGGCGCCTCGATGCCCCCCTGGTCATGATGGCAACCCTCGCAAGCACAACGATGGCTCTTGCTTTCGCCAGCTTCGCGGTCCGGCAGCTCCATCCGCAAGAGATCGATGGGATCACACCAAGCTACGATATTCCACTCTGGCGGAAGACCATTCTGCCTCTCGTGGCGATTGCCGCCACCGAAGCGATGTTGAACCGTTGTGGCGTGCTGGTACTCGGCTGGGTCGGGCTGACCAAGGAGGCTGGCATCTACGCGCTTGCGTTCAGCATCTCCTTCCTGGTGGCCCTGCCACGAACCGCCGCCAACACTTTGCTCGCACCGACGATCTCCGATCTCTTCGTCAGGAAGCAGCACCACGCGCTGCAAGTCCTGACCGCGAGGATCGCCTTATGGACGCTATGCGGAGCCGCTCTCAGCGCGCTCGCACTCTCTGTTATTGCAGAGCCGCTTCTGGCCTGGTTCGGACCTGCCTACGACGCCGGCGTACCCGCGCTCCATATCCTCCTTCTGGGCCAGGTCCTCGCCGCGAGTTGCGGATCGCAGTTGTCGATCATGACCATGACAGGATGCGAGCGGATCGCGGCCCTTCTCCTGATCCTGAGCGCTCTCTTTAACCTTCTTCTGAGTGCTGCTCTTGTCAGCCAGTTCGGGCTGATTGGCGCAGCAATCTCGGCCACGATCACACTCGTAGCCTGGAATATCGCGATGGCCGTCTTTATCTGGCGTCGCCTTGGCCTTCTGCCGAGTCCGATCTTCATGCTTCAGGCGGCCTTCAGGGCCAAAGATGCACCGGCGTGATGACTTGCCCGTGCAACGCCGCATCGCTGCACTTGGCCGGCAAAAGGTTTCACAGTGCTGTTTCTGAGATTGCGGTAGCCTATTCTAAGGTTAGGCCGTGAACCCATAAATCGGCTGGGCTGATCGCGCTTTTCGCCGCGCCGCTGTGCTTCGCCGCCGACTTGACCGGCCAAACGTCGATTATCGACGGCGACACGATTGAGATTTACCCGCAAACTAAACCCTTTTATAAATCAGCCATCCGACCAAGAACCCGACCAAAATCCAGATTACTATAATCACCGCTCCACCCACCATGCTCACGGGTCGATCCTGCGCAGCAGTAGCTAGCTCGCGATGTTCGGCCATGACGTCTGGCGGAATCAGCTTCACCACAAGAGCGATACCCAGCGGCACGATGATCAGGTCGTCTAGATAGCCCAAGACCGGAATGAAATCGGGTATCAGGTCGATAGGCGACAAAGCATAAGCAGCGACAGCGAAACCGAGTGTCTTTGCATGCCAAGGTACTCGCGGATCACGGCTAGCGAGGTAGATGGCGTGGACGTCACGTTTGATAAGGCGTGCCCATTGCTTCATTTGCGCGAGCATATCAGCAGCCTTATCGATCTCGCATCAACTCTCGGCGCGCATCTTTTATGATCGCCCATGCTGAGTGCAGAAACAGCGCGAAAATAACAACAGCAACGACAAGATCAGGCCACTGACTCCCCGTCAACGCTACAAGGCCTGCGGCAACGACAACGGCAGCATTTCCAATCGCATCGTTGCGACTGAATAGCCAGACCGCCCGCACGTTAGCATCGCCCTTCCGGTGCGGGATAAGCACAAGCGCAGAAGCAATATTGATTACCAGCGCAACAGCTCCGAAAGCTCCCATCAACTCGGCCTCCGGTGTGTTAAGGACGAAAATGCGATAGATCGTGTTCCCAAGGACTGCCAGACCAAGCGCCCCCAAGAATAAACCTTGAAGTAATGCCGTTTGGGAGCGTGCCCGCAGACTCCATCCTATAGCGACAAGACCAAGAAACGAGATTGCGCCATCGCCAATAAAATCGAGCGCGTCGGCCTTGAGAGCTTGCGAACCAGCAAGAAACCCTCCAACAATTTCAATCAGGCCGTAAACGAGGTTGAGAAGCACCACGGTCCAGAGCGCCCGCTTATAGGCGGTATTAACGTGCGACAGATCACGGCTTTCAGAATTTGCCTTGGCTTCCCCCTCGAAGCGAGCAATTTCATAGCCTAGCCCTTCGATGGTGCGCTCGACTTCCGGCAAACGTCGCGCCGCATCATCAACACGTATCATCATTTCCTGCGAAGCAAGGGAGACTTGGACCGCCGTGACGCCGGGCAGCTTGCGCGTGGTCCCTTCAATCTTCGCCACGCATGAAGGGCAATCCATGCCGGTGACGCGATATCGAACCGCATTGTTGTTTTGCAACGTCGCATCAGTCACGGAGCTTCCCCGGTTGAAGCAGCTTTGCTAATACTGCCTCCTGTAGCGACTACAGGAGCAAGCCAATGTTTACGATTGGCGAATTGTCAAAGCGAACCGGCGTCCATATCGAAACAGTGCGCTATTACGAGCGCTCAGGAATTCTGCCGAAAGCAGCGCGGACCTCGAATGGTCGTCGCGCATACGGAACAACCGATATTCAAAGGCTGGCCTTCATCCGCCACGCCCGCGAACTTGGGTTCGAGCTTTCGACCGTGCAGACCTTGCTAAACCTCCAAGAGCATCCTGATGCGACGTGTGAGAAGGCCACTCAGATTGCCGCCGCTCAATTAGTTGCCATTGAGAGCAAGATTTCGCAGCTGAAAGTGCTGCGCGGCGAACTAAAGCGAATGATTGATGGCTGTGGCAACGCCCGCGTAGCCGAATGCCGAATTATCGAAGCTCTAACCGCGGCGTAAGTCGCTTTGGATGGACGCGGCCTGCGATCAAGCGATGGCCGCATGCGGTGGCGGCCTCCGCAGGGCGGCGCGGGCCGCGATATCCACAGGGCGGCCGCGCGAATGCGCGGCATAGTAAACACATCGTAACGTATTGAGACATAACGATTATATCGCGTATTTGGTTGCCATTTAGGTTGCCAGATATCGCGTTTCAAGAAGTCCAATAAAACCGGGCGCTTTTTGATTGCTTATGGCGGAGAGAGCGTCTTTCCGCTTGGAGTCCAAGCAAATCCAGCCAGGTCCAACTTATCCTTTAATTCCAGGCACTATTTCAATTTTCTCGTCCAGAACCGTCGAACTTAATCCTGCCAAATCCTAAAAGTTTTGTGGTATGGATTGTGGGATGAGCGGCAAACATCCCCATAAAGTTCTTTCAACCGTTCGCATCAATTCGATCAAATCAAAGGGTCGATTTGCCGACGGCAACGGGCTCTACCTCGTTGTCGATCCATCCGGTGCAAAGCGCTGGGTCCTGCGGACAATGGTTCGGGGAAAACGGCGGGACATCGGGCTTGGGGGATTGAAGCTGGTGTCCCTTGCCGAGGCGAGGGAAAAAGCCGCCGAGTTTCGGAAGATGGCGCGGGAGGGCGGCGATCCCGTGGCGGAGCGTCGTAAGGCCACCAAAAAAGCCCCAACGTTCAAGGAAGCCGCTAAGGCCGTATACGAAAGCTACAAAGCTGCCTGGAAGAACCCCAAGCACGTTGCTCAGTGGATCAGCAGCATGGAGGCCTATGCGTTCCCTACCATTGGGACGTTACGCGTCGACGAGATCGAGACCACGGACGTCATGAGAGTCCTGTCTCCCATTTGGCTGTCCAAGCCCGAGACGGCGCGGCGGATTCGTCAGAGAATGAAGACGACTCTCGACTGGGCCAAAGCCTCCGGGTTTCGCTCAGGCGACAACCCAGTGGAGGGCGTGACCAGCGGTCTGCCCAAGCACACCGACAGAGACAACCATTTCCAAGCCATTCCATATAAGGAAGTGCCCAAGTTCGTCGCCGCTCTCCGAGATTCAAATACCAACGAGATCATCCGTCTCGCGTTTGAATTGCTGATTTTGACGGCGACCAGAACCAACGAGGTCTTGAATACGGATTGGGCTGAGGTCGACCTGCAGAAGAAGATTTGGACCATTCCCGCATCACGGATGAAGATGTCCAGAGAGCACCGGGTACCTCTTTCAGGGCGCGCTCTGGAGCTTTTTAAGTGCGCGCAAAAGGTTGGCAATGAGGAAGGTTTAGTTTTTCCGGGGCGCGACAACGAAAAGCCCCTATCCAACATGGCGTTCTTGATGACCATTCGGCGGATGGGGTTCGAGTTCACGGCCCATGGGTTTCGTTCCGCTTTCCGAGACTGGGCAGCCGAGACGACGAACTTTCCACGCGACGTCTGTGAAATGGCACTCGCTCATGCGATCAAGAATAAGACGGAAGCAGCTTATCGTCGTGGCGACTTGTTTGAAAAACGCTGCGATTTAATGGATGCGTGGGCTCGGTATGTGGAGGAGAGACAGAATGGTAGATAAACCCTTCAAGGAGAAGCTTGAAGAGGAGGTCGAGAATTTCCAGGAAATATACGAGCAGTTTGACAGACGTCTGAAAGACCTGTTCGAGAACGAACAATGCACCAATGTTTGGGACGGCTCGTTCAACGCGCCCTTTGATGAACTGCCAGGGGGAGGTGCTGCTGCCTCCAGCGACGAGCTTGATGAGCAAGACCCTAATTTTGCGGTGCTTTACACCATTCGGTCGCTCAGGTTGCACGAGCTAAATTTCTTTACGGCGTTGAAATTTCAAGAGCTAAGTCCCGATTTCGCTGCAATATCCGATGCTTATGAATTGGGCGTTATAGACGCCAATGATGTGCCGCAACTTCAACGGATTTTCCGTACCGCTGCGGGTAATCCGCTTGTCCAAGGAGTCAAAACTGATCGATCTGACGCCATTTTTTGGAGAACCTTATTGGAAATCTTTTGTCGAGCATACGTCGGGAAGGTCGGCCGCCCGCCATGGGGCGACTTCGAATATCTGCAGCTGGCAATCGACCTGAACTGGATCTGTCATGAGAAGTTGAAGAGTTGGGACGTAAGCAAGGCCCGAGAGTACCTCAACTCAAACAAGGATTTTCGTAAGGGCTATCCGTCCAGTGAAGACCGAAATGCCGTTGGCGCTAGGCGTATTATGCAACTTGAAGAATGGGCGAAGTGCAAATTCGGCAAAAATTTTCTGTCGACAATTATCGAGACAAAACAAGACTTGGTTCTGAAACATATAAGAGAGATGCCCGCAAAAACGTACTTTTCCGACGACGCGTTAAAACAGATTATGGGATCTTTGCGTGCTCCGCGCGAGGGGTGAGCCGCGCAATAATTCTCCCTATTAGTGCAAAACCAGACTGCGTAGATCGACCTCGTCAACAATGAGCGAGGTCAAAAATGCAGTCTGGATTTCTCCGGTTGCCTTTCGTCATCAGTCCGAAGGGCCCTATCCCCTGTAGCAAATCCACCTGGTGGGCAGGCGTAAAGTCTGGTCGTTTTCCTGAGCCCAGGCGCAACGGAAGAATGACCTTCTGGCATCGGGACGATATCGCGGAACTTATTGAACTGCTGAAAGATAATCTCGACTGGCGGCACCGGCAAAACCCGTCAAGCGAGCTACAATCTCGGAAAACCTGCAACGATCCAGGTGAAGGAGGTCGTGCATCATGACCTCCGCAGTCTCAGTGCTCGTGGATCAGGATGAGGGCGCGCAGCCGTCACTTGGAACGAGCTTGATAGTGCCCGATAATCCGGAAGAGGCAGCTGATGCTGTTGTGTCCGGCCACGTTGAAACGTGCGAATCGTATATTCGGCATGTCGCTGGATTAGTCTATCTGTGCTGCAACAAATTCCAAGCCGAAGATGAGCGGACTCGCTTTTCAAAGCGGCTTGAAGAGCTGTGCTTTCTCTCGGCGAGAGATGCGGCCGCGCCTGAGCGCACAAGCAGCAAGCTTTCCATGTTGAAGAAGGTCGGAAAGCACGCAGATATCTTTTGCGGTTCTCGCGTGCTTCCATTTCTCGCGCCGGAACATTCAAAGCTTTATCAGCTTGCACTCTTGCTTGAACTGCTCGAATGCGACACCGACCGGTTTGTTAGCGAGCTGAACTGGCTTGGCTCTGATTTCACGCGCGACGACGTGATCGCTCGCATAGCTGGAATTAAATCGGGTGCGCCGCCGCAAGAGGCTTCGGCTGAGCCAAATCCGGAGGAGCATTCTGCATCCTCGCCAGTTGCTAGCGATACCACTCCGTTCGACCTAGTTGCCGGGACGGTCACAGCTAACGATGCCCGTATCCTTCGTCGCGACCCGGTGGACCCTGCCGAATGGGATCGCCTTCTGCCCAGGCCGGTCCTTTCTGAAAGCGCGGCCCTTGTCATTATCACCAAGCTTTCCGAACTCAGCGTGGTCGAAATGCGACTGGCTCCGCATTTTGGATTTAGCCGTATCGAGCACATTTTTGTGGTCGGCGATGCGGGTGCAATCGACCTGATCGACCAGCAAGTCATGGTCGTGGCCACTCGCGGCAAGACGGATTGCGCAGTTCCCGAGACGTCTATTCCAACGTCAGACAGCCCTTGTGATTCAGCAGTTGCATTTTTCGGCAACGCAGAAAGGAAATTCCAGCTTTTTAGCGGTTCTGGCGTTCGCGACGGTTGGGAAGCCCTCAGATGGAACGAGGCCTGATATGGGACCGGCCGGTCTGATGCCGTTGCTTGGACGCATTGTTGCGTCTCAGACGGTCAATCGCGATGTCGCCCTCCTGCTGTCGGGGGGTATCGACAGCTATTCGGTCGGCGTCGCCTGCGAGCGCGAGGGCAAGCGTGTGATTGCCTACACGTATGAGTTGGAAGGCATTCCGTCTGTTGATCGAACCAAGGCGGAAATCTTGGCTCGCCGTCACGGCTGGCCGTTGAAGGTCGTTATCGTTCCGACCGGGGACATCGCAAACGACTTTTTCCGCTTGGTCGGCGTTTGGAGATGCCGGAAGAAGACCCACGTCGAAGTGATGTTTCCCATGATGTACGTGCTGTCTGCCATCGACGAGCAAGACGTGTTCGCCGGTTGGAATGCCGACGATCACTACGCCAACACGGCTGAGGATCAGCGAAAGCTCGCTGTCCTTCGTCGGAACGGCGCGACCGCCAATAAACTGATCGCAGCCTTCGATGATCTCCGGCGCAATCGGTACGCCGCCCACGATGCCTCAGAGTCCCAAGACACTTTTTGGATTGCTTCTCAGATCGCCTCGGCTGCTGGGAAGAGACTTTTGGACCCGTATACCAATGACACCATCCGCCAATTCTTCTCGCTTTGATATTTCTGCGCTTTCAGACCCTCGAAAGCCGATCGTACGCGAGGCATTGCGTTCGATCGGGCTTGACGTGCGGGATACCGATTTCACGGTTAACGTGAAGCTTCAGAAGGGCGGCGGGGTCAGTGGCCTCTTCGAAGAGGCGCTTCTCAAACATCCCAAAGTCAACTTCTTCGAGCCCAAATTGGAATCGATGGTCGGTCTTTGCCGACGTTGGGCTAAGCTGACCGAGCTTGCTCGTGACAAGTTTGCCGAAATCGCGTCTCAGAAAAAGCCGGTTGTTCGGACTATGGGACAAAGCGCTAGTCTATTTCGGCGTATGGCAGAACTGCGACAGGCATCGGAGCGCAGTCGCTACACGGTGATTTCCATGTTTGCAGGTGGTGGAGGGTCAAGCCTCGGCCATCTCGCTGCAGGGGGAAAGGTCGTTCTCGCGAATGAGTTCGTTCCTGAAGCCGCAGAGACCTACCGCCGCAATTTTACGGGCACTTTCGTAGACACGAGGGATATCCGGGAACTCCTCAAAGATGAAGCTGGCTTGCTGGCCCTACTGAGGGGGCTCGATGTTGATGTCCGGAATATTGATGTCCTCGACGGCTCACCACCGTGTTCGGAATTCAGCGTCGCTGGGCGGGGTATTGCTGATCCGACCATTATGAAGAACTATTCCGACACCAAGCAACGGGACATTTCGGGGCTTCCGATCGATTTTGCACTTTTTGCTCTGCTGATCCGCCCGCGGGTCGTGGTGATGGAGAATGTGCCGAGCCTCGTTACGCGTGGAAAGGCTATCTTGGCCGCCATCGCCAGCGTCTTAGGCGAGCAGTACTTCGTTTCGTGGGTGGTGCTCAACGCAAACGATTTTGGTGTTGCCCAAGCTCGTCGTCGGCTGTTTTTCATTGCGGTACGTAAAGACGTCGGATCGGTCATCGGAATCAACAGCAACTTTGACGTTCATCGGGCTTTCCCGAACAGGACGTTCATGCATGAGACGATCAGAACCGCCTTCGCGGACCTCGATCAGACAGCGGATGACGTGCGGCCGTGGATTTATTCAGCGCGCCAGACCGGCTTGGAGCGGGCAATCGTAACGCTGCCAAAGAACCCGAACCGCCTAACCCGGCCAGTGCAATTTGATGGTGAGAAGAGACGCAATTTCACCCTCACGCGCTGCTCGTGGGATCTTCCCGCGCCCACGTTGACGGTTACGGCGCAGCAGCCGTCAGGACTGGCGGGTGCGATCCACCCTGATCAAGACAGAAAGTTCACTATCCCAGAGCTGAAGCGGCTGACAGGTCTGCCCGACGACTTTCAGCTGTCCGGAACCGTTGCCCAAGCCGCCGAACGCATCTGCAGAATGGTGCCTCCACCAATGACTCAGGCCATTGCGGAAAGCGTCTACGAACGCGTGCTCGAACCCTATCGGAAGGCAATCCATGAAGAAGGCTGAGTTTTCATTTGTAGACCAGGCAGAGGGCGACTTCGAAAACCACATCGAGTCGCACGTTCCCGACTTTGCAGGCCTTCGTCGCGAAATCGTGTCCCTCGCTCCAACGCTCGTCCAGCCAGGCACGACCGTTCTCGACGTAGGCTGTTCAAGTGGAATGCTGCTCCGATTGGTCCGCGATGAAGTCGAGAGGCGTCGCTCGGGTACCTTCGCTTATCGCGGTATCGACATCGTTCCTGAATTTCAATCAAGTTGGGATCGTGTCGCGGCACCCAATCTGTCGTTTGAGGTCGCCGATGTTTGCGATCAGGCGTATACCAGTCTCAGTTTGGCGATTAGTGTCTTCACAGCGCAGTTTGTCCCGTTCCACCGCAGGAAGCCGCTTTTTCGGACATTGTTGAACGGATTGGTAGACGGCGGTCACATGATCGTCGCGGAGAAGCTCTTGGCCTCGTCAGCGCGCTATCAGGACGCGTTGACCTTCAAATACTATGACTTCAAACGCGACCGAGGAATTCCTGCCGAGGATATTCTCGACAAAGAAAAAACGCTGCGCGGATTTATGTCTTCTTATACGAGGGATGAACTCATCGACGTGTTGAAAGAAGTGGGTTTCAGGGACATTCAAGACTTCTGGTGCCAGTTCCCTTTCGTGGGGTTCATTGCGAGCAAATGATATTGACCACGATTTTACTCGGTAAAAGTCAGGTCACGCGCGGATGCTGGCGGAGCTACCCTGATGAGCCTAAACTGGGAGTGTTCTAAGAAAATCACGGATTTAAATTGGCCCACTCGCACTTTCTGTCGAAAGGCCGCCGATGAGTCTTGAGTTTGAGAAGTTAAAGCAAGAAAGAGCCACGGCTTTCAAAAAGCTGCAGGATTCGCTTCAGTCGACGCTGGGCTCCCATAGGGCCACGCGGCTAGCGAAGGCTGGCTGCCGCGACTCGGGGACTTTACTTCATGATGACATCGCGCGGCGACATGCCCGGATGCTCGCCGATGATTTGAAGGCGATGTGCGAATCGAATGCGGGCTCTCAAGATGACTTAAGATTTCTGACCATACTTCACGCTGTGTCGCCTCTATCCTGTGATGACGCATTGGCAAAGTCGTCCGAACTGGAGCGGCATCTATTGGGCTGCCTTTCTTCGGCGCGCGTCGGCTGCCTTGCAGCTGTCGAGTTTGAGGTCGTCAACCTTTCACTCCTCCGGAAGATCAAGTCACGCTCGAACAGCGAGACCCGTAAACTCGACGTCTTGGAGAAGATCGGTACGCCGGATATCGCCTCCGGTGTGCTGGTCCACTTGCATGGCGTTCTAAACTTCTCAAAGGCCAAGCTAGACGCAGATGCTTTTAGGGCAGAACTGCGAAAGGAGAAGGCCTGGTCGCGCTCGAACTATCAGATAGAAATCAAAAATTTTCACAGCGGCAAACCTCTCGCCGAAAATCTAGAGCGGATTGCGTCTTACCTTACAAAGGGCGGCAATGAGACGCTGAAGTACAACCCCGGATTCGGGAGAGACGCTGATTCACTGCTTGATACTCAGATCTGGCGCGGAAAATCTGGCAGGGTTGAGAACGGTGCGGAGGCGGTCCCAGACGAGCGGGGTCTGACGATTGGCGAAATCGGGTTGCTCGATCAGATTTGGCAACGGCAGATGGCCACGCGCGACGACAATCGCGGATACCTGATCGAGACGCTTGAGGCGCCATAGTATTGAGTTACTGATCAGATCAAAAACCAGATATCAGTAACAGCAGCAATAAGCAGCAAGCAGTTCATAGCCATATCATTTGAACTCGGACGTCAGCCACCAGACGACCTTGACGTCGCTCGATTGAAGGCTCGTCCGAGCAAATTATCGTGAGTGGAGGCCGAAGCAGTCCAGCCACGTCCGACGGATCAGAGGCGCAGCAATCAAAGTACAACTGCGGTTCGAGCACTCGTTTAAACTGCGTATCCATAACAGGAGATACGCATGTCAAATCGTCCCGAAAAGGTTTTGAATTATCTCAGGAGCTGTAAGGTCCCATTTAGGGATTACGTTCGCTCCGCAGACAATGAAGCATTGCTCGATTTGCTGAAGCGCAATTCACGCAATGAGCAAATCGTCTGCGTGAGCGTTGATGAACTCTTCAATCGCAAGGAAACAGCTGGATTATCACGTTATGTGCCGCACACAAGCAAGGATATTGAAGCGTTGCTTGAGCCAGCCTTGCAGATCACGAGGGGTGTTTCGAAAAATCCTAAAGAGAAGCTCATTCTCGGAGGTGAGGTCCGTCGCAGCAAAAAACGCCAGATTCGAGCTTACGCTGACCTATACACACTGATCGATACGACGCTCGTGAACGCGACGCTGACTGGCTATATCGTTCACCCACTGTCAGATCCTTTCGTGATGTTGAGGATGAAGCGGCCATTTGAACAGGAGCTGTGCTTCACTTTGGCTCAGAAGGAGTTGGCATTTGCGTCCTGGCAAATCGTGGCTGAGCAAGCGCTGGGCCTTTGTCCGATCTCGCCGCTTCCGGACCCGTTCCAAGACGCCGCGGAGTGACTGTTCATCGATCGATGCTGTTGCTTGAGACTCGCGATGGAAGGCCAAATCCGGTCTTCCTTCGTCAGTTTCCACCGGCTCTTTGCGGCCAGCTATCCGTTACTTTTGCCCAACATAGGCTTTCGTGTTTTTGAAGCCATAACGTAATTAGCGAAAGCTGCCTCGTTCGTCTCGCTTCACTACAGCGACGCGTCCCAGCACCGCATTCTGATCTAGAGAGTAAAGCATTCCCGCATGCTGCGTTCGCAATCCGAGCATGGATTTGACCTCCGCTGCCAAAGCGAGTTTTCTGCAGTCGGGAGACAATTGCGCAGCCTCAATTCGGCATTTTTCTGTTTTGAGAACGGCTACCAGATGTGGGCGGATGCCGTCCCAATGTTCACGAGCATCTGCGGTGCGGCGCGTGCCGGCCAAGAGATCTTGGATTGGCTGTAAACGGCCAGAGGAGTCTGCGATGTACTGAAAATGTACAGCAAGACCGAGTAGCGTGCAGGTGCGAATATCGTCTGGATGTGTCGCCACGCCGCTCCACTGGCATCGCTTGGCCTCAATGGGTGCGCAGAATTTTCCGTAAGCCGACCGCACGCCTTCCTCTTCTAAGAATACCGCATTTGATATGCTGCTCGTTACCAGATGTTCAGACAGGGCACGCTTGCCACTGATGGAAGAAGCTGTGAGTTCACCGGGTAACACGCGCTTGCCCGTGACAGCGCAAGGCTGCAGTACATCTGGAGCAACAATCTTGCCAGTCTTTGCGCAGCGCTCGGATTCACGGGGAAGCAGTATGCGTTTTGTTTCCTGGCACCGTATGAATTCCTGGACGTGGCCGCGTTTGCCGGAAATGGCGGAAACAGCCTCCTGGTCCAGCCGATATGACTTGCCCGAAACTTCGCTTTGTCCAAGCTGCTCGTTCAGCACGTCAGCTTTTGTGAAACTGCATTGTCCAAAGTGCGCGGGCTCACCTTTCCGGCCGCTGACGGCGCATGTTTTTAGTAATGTACGGTCAACGACCGCGTTCGTGATGTCGGACATACCCGCTTCGTCAATCAGCAACGATTTTCCTGAGAGGGAGCATTGAAGAAGATGTTCCGGCAGTGCATAGCGGCCGCTCACTTCTGAACGGGCGAGTCGGTGTTTTAGGGCGCGCGTGCCAGACAAAGCGCAAGTACCAAGGCAGTCGGCAGGCACCGTCAGATTCGTCAGTGCGCATCGCTCCAGCGCAGGCGCTGTCTCAATGCGGCCATCGGACGGTATGATGACGAGCTCGCTTTCATAGGATGTGTCGTCAAGTTGGTAGCGTGCCCGGACGTTCGCGCGTCGGCTCACCTGCCCATCCAGAGCAACAAGAGTCGTATCGATTTGTGGCGTGAAATCGTCTTCGAGTTTTTTACGTTTGCGAGCGTCATTCCCTGCAGCGCGCAATTCGTTCTCTCGCCGTTCAAGATAAAAGCGGTTGAACTCCACCACGTTCGGATCACGATGCGCCTCTTCCAGAATGCGAGCGGTATTGATGCCGGTTGCCTCAGGTTGTTGCAAAAGATCGGGCAAGGCATCGAGGGTCATGGTAGCTTGAGCGTGGTCGGAAGGTTTACAGGGGACAGTTACAAGCCGCTCATAACTGTCATGACCAGTGGTCGCGCGGACGCGAGCGACGGCGGTGCCATCGAAGCGCCGCTGCACGCTAAGTATAGCGACGTCGGGTGCAGTTCCGCCGAAGCCCGATACCCAGCCGTGTACGAGCTCCTCTATCTTTCGCCGTGGTTCTACGTCGTTATCGTGCAGCTGATGGAGGCCGGAGGTGGTCACCCGGTCCACGAGACGGAGGAAGGCCGGGCTACCTGGGAGATAAAGCGGCGCCTTGGCATACTCGACTTCAACATTCTCACTCAGTCGCGCATATTCGGGCATACCCTTTATCGTGATGCGCAGAACGCCAGGTGTTACTTCTGCGATCGTGCCGCCGAGGCACGCAAAAGCCGCCCGAACGAACGACTCGAATTCCATGGAAGGATGGACTTTTTCGAGTATCGGCGTTTGCGGTCCGACATATTCGTAACCATCCATGGCTCCAAGGGTGGTCTCGATATTCGCTTTTTCTTCTTCAAGGGTTTTCTTGGCAGCATCGATACTACGTGCAACCTTTTCGGCCGCAGCTGCCATGTCACGTCCGGCAAGGGCTGCAACAACAAGTTCACGAATCTTTTCATCGAATCCGGTGCCTTCCTCGCCATCGCCGACACCTGATGCCTCAAGCAGAGATTCGATATCGCCGATGGCGTCGGTCGCCATTTGCAGTTTGGTCATGAGGCGGCCGACGATGTATTCCTCAAACGTGCCGGCAAGCATGACATTGTAAATGACGACGTTTTTGTGCTGGGAGCCCAGGCGCTGAACACGGCCAATGCGTTGCTCGACAATCATTGGATTCCACGGCAAGTCGAAATTGATAAGGACGTTGGCAATCTGGAGATTGACGCCCTCCGATCCGGCTTCGGTTGATACAATAGCCCTTATTTCTGGAGGGTTAGCGCGAAAGCGCGCTATCGTGTCTTGGTTGCGCTGCCCGGACGAGCCGTTAATGATGCCAACTTTCAAGCCAAGCTCTTCAAGGAAAGCCTGGATAGTGGTCTGGGTCTCGCGTCGTCCCGTAAACACCACCATACGCCAACCGGTGGGATTTTGCTGCTGCAGCATGGAGACGAGTTGACGAAGCCCTTCCAGCTTCGCGCTTGTTCGCATGGGCGTGACTATGGCTTGCACAGTTGCGGCCAACTCCATCGGCACCGTCCCGTTCCGCGCCATGGTTTGCAATTGTGCCATGAGAGCGTGCGGGCTGCTGGTCAACGCTTGCAGGATGCTTATCTGCGCAAGGCGATTCAGTTTCTGGATCGGTTTAGCAATAGCCTTGATAAGGGCGAGCTCCTCCGATGAAGGGACCACTTTATGCAGTTGGATCTTGCGCTCGGGAAAATCTAAGTTGGCATCGCCACGCCGGACACGTGACATGTAACCATAGACAATCTTGCGAAAATCCTCTCGTGCATCCGGTTTTAGGATGCGTGCCGTCTCACGCTTGTCTGCGATAAAGCGGCGCGCGAACATGCCTTCGCTTCCGAAGGGATTTTCATGGCCTCGAGCAACGGTAAGCAGATCGACTAAGGAATAGAGGTCCCATAGCCGGTTCTGAATGGGTGTTGCCGTCAGCATCAGCACGTAGCGAAAGCGGCGTTGTTGCAATGTGCGGTGAAAAACCTTGGCTACCTGTGGCGTGGGGTCGACGCCGTAAAGGTTACGAAGCTTATGGGCTTCGTCCAGTACCAGCATGTCGAAGCGGTCGTCGGGAATTTTGTCGAGATGAGCGCGTGCCGAATGATAGGTTGTGATGACGGCGCCGACCTCGTCGGGTTCGGCCGAAGCAAGTTTACTTCCGGTAATGACCTCGCCTGGAATATCGAATTTCGCCTCTAACTCATCTTTCCATTGGGGGCCGAGCAGCTTGGGAGCCACAATGAGAATCTTGGCAACGCGGTTGCGCGCAATCAGTTCGCTGGCGACGAGCCCTGCGGAAATGGTTTTGCCGAGGCCAACATCGTCAGCAAGCAGGGTCACGGGCAAACGACGGCAGAAAGTGATGAGGTTCTGGACCTGATGGTGAAAGGGCTCCAGCCGGTCTTTCCAGCGGAATTCGGATTTGAAATCGTCCCGACTCTCAATCACGATAGGGTCGGTGAGACCCCATTCCAGCGCCGCGCGATAAACCGCGTATTCGCCGGTTGACCGTGCGCGCCGCAATATCTTTGTCTGTAACCCCTGATCTGAAGCCATAGTGTGCAAGTCCCGCCCTCGGAAACAAGAGTGCCGCCGAGGACAGACCTTCGCAAGCATGACTTTCGCTAGGTCCCCGAAGTTCAGTAGGGACGAGGGCGTTTGGCCGCAGAATAGTAAGTTACGGGCTGCGATCTTGTCGCCCTTCGAGCGGCGTGATCATCTAAAAAGGACCGATAGCCCGGTTCATCTGCTTAAGGCGGCGAAGCGGCAACGGCTTAAACGGTATGGGTTAGGCGTCAAATATGCAAAAGACTGGCACCACGATTGTACTCAGCGCTCACGATCTGGTGGGTAACTTGTACTGCGCTCATCTGACTGGCGTGGATCTCCAGGTTGCGCAGGGAGCGTTGGCCAAACCCGCTCGCTGGGATCCACTACTCGATATCTTGCGGGAACGCGGACAAAAGCATGAGCAGGCCTTCCTCGACCATCTTCGCGCAAGCGGCTTTGAGCCGCTTCTGATCGATGGTGTCGATGTTACGGATGATGCCGTCGCCCGCACGCGAAAAGCTATGCAGGCAGGGCCTCCAATTATTGTTCAGGCTGCACTGCGCGATGGAAACTGGGTTGGTCGGGCCGATATTCTGCGGCGGGTCGAAAAACCGAGTTCTTTGGGGGCATGGTCCTACGAGATTATTGATACAAAGTTGGCTCGAGAAACCAAGGGCGGCACCGTATTGCAGCTGTGCCTTTATGCTCAGCTCCTGACCGCCATGCAGGGCGTTGAGCCAGAATACGTATACGTCGTCGCTCCCTGGTCGGACTTTCAGCCGCAACAATTCCGTGTCGCCGATTACATGGCTTTCTTTCGAAAAGCCCAGTGTGCCGCGCAAGCTGCCGTTGATGCGGGAGATAAATACACATCGATCGACTATCCGCATCCCAGAGCGCATTGTGACGTGTGCCGGTGGGAGCCACAGTGCGATGCACGCCGCCGCGCCGATGATCATCTGTGCCTAGTGGCCAATGTCAATACTTTGCAGATGAACGAACTAAGGGCCAACGGCATATCGACCGTCAAGGCGCTTTCGGAAATGACCGTACCGCTGGCATGGAAACCTAAACGCGGCGCAGCGGCAAGCTACATCAAGGTGCGCGAACAGGCGCGCATCCAGGTTGAAGCCCGTGAAGGGGGTGGCCTGCGTTATGAATTACTTGATGTCGTTCCCGGAACAGGATTGTGCCTCTTGCCGCCTTCGTCAGCGGGTGATGTGTTCTTCGACATCGAGGGCGATCCATTTATTGGTGAAGGCGGCTTTGAATACCTGTTCGGCTACCATTATCGAGATAGCTCTGGTGAAGATCACTACGAGGCGCAATGGGCATTTGACCGTGCATCAGAAAAAAAGTGTTCGAATCCTTCATGGATTTCATCACTGCTCGGTGCGCTGAATTTCCCGATATGCATGTTTACCACTATGCGCCTTATGAGCCTGCCGCCCTCAAGCGCATTATGGGGCGGTATGCCACGCGCCAAGCCGAGGTGGATAATCTCCTGCGCGGCAAAGTGATGGTCGATCTTTATGCCGTCGTGAGAAATGCCATCAGAGCGAGCGTCGAAAGCTACTCGATTAAGAAGCTTGAGCCCTTTTATAGTTTTGAGCGCGCCATGCCGCTTCAAGACGCCAATGTGGCCCTTGCCGCAATTCAAGCAGGTCTGGAACTTGGCGACGCGCAATCGATCGATGAAGTGACGCGCAAATCGGTCGCCGCCTACAATCAAGACGATTGTCGCTCCACCTCCGCCTTACGTGAATGGCTTGAAGAATGCCGCACACAGGCGATTGCGGATGGGGCTGTGATTGACAGGCCAGCGCCGGGCAGCGACGGACCTAGCGATGATGTCGCGGAGCAAGAAGCTCAGATTAATGCATTGATCGCGCGCCTGGTTCATGACGTGCCAGTTGATCCGGTCGAACGGACAGCCGAACAGCACGGTCGATGGATATTGGCCCATTCCCTAGATTGGCACCGCCGGGAAGAAAAAGCCGTTTGGTGGGAATACTTCCGGTTGGCGGCGCTCACGGTGGAAGAATTACTTAATGAAAAAGCGGGTTTAGGCGGGCTTACGTTTCTGAATACCGTGGATCGTAGCAAACAAGGCATTCCGACTGATCGGTACCGGTTCATCCCGCAGGACACCGATATCCGTGGTGAAGCGGACTTGCGTATGTGCGGAGGCGATAAGTTCGGCTCCGTGATCGCCATCGCCCAGGATGACCTCACAGTAGACATCAAGAAGTCGAAGGCGACAGCCGATATCCATCCGGAGGCCGTATTCGAACATACACATATTCCTACTAAGGAGCAGCAAGCCTCGCTCTTTCGGCTTGGAAGCTATGTCGCCGACAATGGCATCCAAGGTGTGGGGCAGTATCAGGCGGCCCGTGATCTTCTGCTCCGATTGCCGCCACAGCTTGGCGGCGCCGCATTACATGTTCAGGGAAAGACAGTCCTGGAAAATGCGTTGCGGATCGCTCCAGCTCTTTCCGACGGTGTCTTGGCGGTGCAAGGACCGCCCGGAACTGGAAAATCCTTCACAGGCGCGCATATGATTTGCCGGTTTATTAAAGATGGAAAGCGTGTCGGCATCACGGCAAATAGCCATAAGGTTATTCGCAACCTGATCGATAAGGCTGTCGAAATAGCGCTCGCCAGCGGACAGAACGTCAAGGCCGGGCAAAAGCTTTCTTCGAAAGAGCCGGACGGTGATCATGTACGAGTCTATACGGACAACGCCAAGACAATCGCCGCGATCGGGTCCGGCGAGGTACAGGTATTAGGCGGGACATCGTTTTTTTGGGCGCGCGAGGATGCTGCGAATCTTGTCGATGTTCTATTTGTCGATGAGGCTGCGCAAATGTCGCTCGCCAACGTTCTCGCGGTTTCCCAAGCGGCTCCTCAGCTCATTCTTTTGGGTGACCCGCAGCAGTTGGATCAGCCTATGCAAGGCTCGCATCCTGATGGAACTGGAGTCTCGGCTCTCAATCATGTTCTAGCAGGTCGTCAAACAATTGATCCGGTACAGGGACTCTTTCTGGAAGAGACCTGGCGGATGCACCCAGCCATCACGGCGTATAACTCTGAACTGTTTTATGACAGTAAGCTGGAATCTGTTCCCCAGTGTGGTGGCCAGAATGTCATCTCCAGCGGGCCTTTCACCGGTACAGGTCTGCGCTACGTGCCAGTTGTCCATACGGGCAATCAATCTAGTTCGGTAGAAGAAGCTGAGGCCGTTGGACGAATCGTCGCATCACTGCTCTCGTCAGATGCAACTTGGACGGATCGTAAAGGCGATACAAAAGCACTGGCGCTCGATGACATCATCATTATTGCGCCTTACAACGCGCAAGTATTCGAGATTCAGCAGCTCATTCCTGATGCGCATGTCGGCACTGTCGATAAATTCCAAGGACAAGAAGCTGCAATCGCGATCTATTCATTGGCAACGTCCACCTATGCCGATGCGCCACGCGGCATGGAATTTCTCTACAGCTCGAACCGGCTAAACGTTGCAATCTCTCGTGCGAAATGCCTTGCTATCATGGTAGCGTCTCCGGCGCTCTTCGAGGCCGAATGCAAAACGCCGCGTCAGATGCAATTGGCTAACGCCTTTTGCCGCTATCTCGAATTGGCGCAGACAGTTCACGTGTGACCAGTTTCGCCGCTGCGGTAGCAACGACTCGTCGTCGAGGGTCTGCCCCTGACTCAATCGTCCAAACGTTCAGCACCGATAAGCCTATAGGGAAGAATCCTTCAACTCGCAGAGTATCTACTATTGGTGCAAAGCGGACATTACTGGCCTGCTTGATGATAAAAAATACGCAAATGGCCTTTCTATAATCAGTTTATCTTTGTCGAAGAACGGTCGGAAAATATCGCACAACCAGATCAAAGGGTTGTGCGAACTGATTATAGAATGGATCAAGTATCATCAGTCAGAAGTGCTGATCCTCTTAAAAGATAATCCAGCGTTTATGTTTTACGCCTCGCGATCATCAGCTTTCTTGTTCTAAGTCCCCAATACAACAGCTAACTTAGAGCACGGATTATTCCACTGGAAATTGCGCTACGGTAGGATCAAGCTTCCAGTAAGCAACTACCTCAATATCGCTAGCCTGGTACAACCACGTCCTGTGAGCCTTAATTGATGGCTCGGGCGACACAGGCAGGATCATAGGTCGACCTAATTCTTTCGAAACACATTCCAAGAAACTGAGAAATCGATTTTAAGCCCGGGTCCATTGTCGTCTCGGACTTCTATGGCAGCTTTTTGCGGCCCGGGCTCGCCTATCTCAAAGGTCATGCTCTTAGCAAGGTCGCCCAACGTGTGCACAGCTTTGCGCTGCACGGCTTCAAGACTGGGAAATTCCATGCCTTCTTCGTCAGGCATTAGAGTGTCTGCTTCTCGTATGTCAAAATAGTATCGCGCCATTCAGTGCTCATGCTCAGCTTTCCAAGATCAAAAGCCGGAGACGCCATGAAGGTTTCAAGCGGCAATTTGCTCTTAGTGCTTTCTTTTCGCTTCCTCACTATGTTCCTTCGCCAAGGCCAAACTTTGCGGTTTTCGCGAAACGCGTGTGTGCCGTAGCTTTTTTTCTTAGCACCGCATCTTTCGGGAAAGGCAATACAACTACCGATGAGCCTAATCATTCTTCTCAATGTGATTGAGACTGTTTGCAATGAAAGAAGCGAGGCCCGTGGATTTGGGCCTCGCTTTCTTAAGCAGCTTCTGCTTCAGAATTCACCACAGTCTTTGCGAGACCTGTAAGCGTTTGATCCGTTTTCTTCTCCTCTGCCAAAGTCTCTTTTAAAAGCTTGCTGGCATTGGCGAGGCCAAGCTCGTCAGCCCAAGTAATCAGAGTGCCATAGCGTGAAATTTCGTAGTGCTCGACAGCTTGGGCGGCAGCAAGAAGACCAGCATCAAGAGCGGGCGCTCCTTTGTACTCAGACATAATCTCTTTGCCCTCGTCCAAAATACCCATAATAGCATCGCAAGTTTTCCCGCGGGGCGTTTGGCCGATTTCCTCGAACACGGCATCAAGCCGCTCGATTTGGCCTTCGGTTTCTTCAAGGTGTTTCTCGAAAGCTGCGCGGAGTTCGTCGCTCTGAGCCGCCTTTGCCATTTTGGGAAGAGCACTCATGATCTTCTTTTCCGCAAAATAGATATCCTTGAGCGTATCGTGAAACAGATCGTTTAGAGTTTTGGTTTTTGACATGGCGCGCACCTCGTTAGAATTGATGGATGGAGTGCTTGCACCGAGAACAGGTCAGATGTCAGCGCGTACCAATACGTTGTTGTCGCAGCTAGAAACCGGCAAAATGGCCGCGTCCATCGTCTCTGTTGTGGCCGGTTGGCACCCGGCACAAGCGCCGGATAATGCGCGCATGATAATTTAGTTGCAGTAAGCAGGTCAGGTCTTCGTCTCAGCCTTCGCCCGCCCTTCCGGCCAGCCTCGCTCGTCTTTTCTCGGTCGTGACGGTTTGCCGCTCGGGATTTTTATCCCGGCCCGCTGCACCACTTTTCGCACGCTCGCGACGCGGTGGCATGGAGGACCTGACCCAGGGCCTTCATTCCGCGACTTCGGCTATGACATCCGCGCCCTTTTTCTCAGATCCAATGGTGGTGGGAGTCGGCCGGGGACTGGATCGAGTTTCGGATGCGGCGGCTGAAATTCATCTGACAAAAAGTTTTTAAAGCGCCTCTTGACGAGAAGGGCGTCCTTTCTATTTTTTTCCTCGCCATGATGAGTGGTGCGGAGCGCCTGATGGGTTCCGCGAGGCGGGCGCCGGTGGTGTCCGGTGTCCTGGTCGTATCCAACTTGCTCTGTGGAGGATTTGGCTATGAGGACTTTTGATTTTACGCCTCTCTGGCGGTCATCAATTGGCTTCGACCGATTGATCGACCTCGTTGATGCAGCGCAACGCAACAGCGAGGAAAGCTACCCCCCGTACAACATCGAGCGCGTCGGTGACAATCAGTACCAGATTTCTCTGGCGCTGGCTGGCTTCGCGCCGAGCGATGTCAACATCACTGCCGAGCAGAATGTTGTTACCATCGAGGGCCGCAAGAACGAGGAAAAGCGTGAGTTCCTATATCATGGAATATCCGCGCGGGCGTTCCGGCGGCAGTTCAGCCTTGCTGACCACGTCGAGGTGAAAAATGCCTCGTTCGAAAATGGCATTCTACGTATCGATCTGGTCCGCGAAGTTCCGGAGGCGATGAAGCCGCGAAAAATCGAAATCAACGCGGGGTCTTCTCCATCGAACGTTCACCAGATTGAATCGAAGGCCGCCTGACCTTCCCGGAAGCGGCTCAGTAATCAGAGCCGCTTCGTTTGCCGTCCGAAACGAAAGGAGAAAGAGGAGGACGACATGACTGTCCATACGAGATTCAACGATGACGATGTTTTTGACCTCAACGGCATCTTCCATCCCGGGTTGGTCTACGACCACCCCCGAGATGTTCTCGCCCAAGAAGGGCTGACCAAGGCAGAGAAGCGAGCGATCTTGGCGTCTTGGGCTTCGGATGCAGCCGCCGTAACTTCGTGCCCTTCGCTCAGGGCAAGCCCCGGGCAGCGGCAACCAGTGACGATCGATGAAATCCTCGAAGCCCTTTCAAGCCTGGATCACCGACCTCGACCCCCGGGAGGAAAACCGTTCCGGCGTCGATCTGTATCTCGCGTCCCCGCCGCGGCTTGATGGAGGTCGCTATGTTCGGAAGTGTACCACAAGCTTTTGAACTTCAGCGGCTTCGACGGCTGAAAGAGGCCGTACTCGGCTCCGAGATCAAGTTCGGGACCCCTAGGATGATTCCTGCTGAGGACTGGATGATGGATCTGGAATCCAGAATCGCCAGTCTCGAGCGTGGCCTTGGGATCGATAGTCCCCCGGCCAAGTGAGCCTGCGCATGGCCGGTATGGCATGACCCGTGCCGGCCATTTGCGATGCAATAAACCCCGACTAGGACTACTTCCCCAGTTCCTTCCGTACTGATGCAGCGGAGTTGCCTACCTTATCGATGGCTCTCTGAAGTTCTTCCCGGCTCACACCAAGATGATGTGTCCAGTACTTCACCTCATAGTCTTCATGCATGTTGATGTGATTACGGTCCTGCGGACCCTTCTTGGACAGATCGTCGGCCATCTTTTTCTCCTCTGGAATGGTTTCCTGAGTACAATTTGGAGCGCAGGCTACGTCCCGGCCAGTAAAAGACGGCTTGCGCTCGCAGGCGCCTGCAACATCGCCATCGTTAATTGGTCATTAATTATCCAAGGTAAGCTGGCGGGCATGACAGGCCAGGGCAGGCAGCATCTTTGTCAGCAGTAAATCCGTTACTGCTCCTTCTTACATAAATCCTGGAAGATGAGTTGGCCCCAAGTTCGGCCGTGTGCGTGCACTAGGCTCAGGACTCATTGATCAGAGCCAGAAGATGACGGTTGCTGCGATGCAGATAGCTGACATGAAGGTATGGGCGCATCGGTCGTAGCGGGTGTGGATGCGCCGCCAGTCCTTGAGCCTGCCGA
>Ga0209916_1000095_pt1 | contig 198318 bp, 158 predicted proteins | sample ThiBio_1000_plan_FD_183956 | JGI IMG/M metagenome (GOLD analysis project Ga0209916, IMG submission 183956) | Wastewater bioreactor microbial communities from Cape Town, South Africa - Thiocy_solids_2 (SPAdes) | ecosystem: Engineered > Bioreactor > Thiocyanate-remediating > Anaerobic-Aerobic ...
CGTAACTGCATGGTGGACACCTCTTGCCAGGGCATCGGCCGCCTCCTTCGTACTGACCGATACCGAGTTTGGATGTGTCCACCATGTCCCCGAACACCTGTCCACCATGTGTCCGGGCTATACACAAAGCCAGGGGAGAGGGAGTCATGGCCGTTGCATCGCCACGCTCAGTTGACGTGGTTGAACTCGGGCATGGCCGGGAACTGCTGCCCTGCCCGCCATTTTTCGGCATCCGGCCGCTGGTAGACGACCTTGCCGCCGATGATGGTGTACAGCACGCGCGTGCGCAGGATGTCGGCCGCGGGAATGGTGAGCAGGTTCCCCGAGAACACGTCGATGTCGGCCAGCTTGCCCGGCGTCAGCGAGCCGAGTTCATGGTCCTCGAAGATCGCATAGGCGTTGTTCCAGGTGTAGGAACGCAGCTCCTGCAGGCGGGTCTTGGCCTGGTCGGGATAAAACGTCTTGCCGTTGCCGTAGGCGCGGGTCACGCCGCAGTAGAACACCGGGATGGGGTTGATGTCCTCGACCGGAGTGTCGGTACCGTCGAGCACCATCGCGCCGCTCTCGATCAGCGAATGCCACATGTAGGACTCGTCCTTCGCACGCTGTTCGCCCAGCCGCGCCACGACCATGGGCGCGTCCGAGCAGGCGTGGATGGACTGCATGGAGGCAATGACGCCGAGCCCGGCAAAGCGTAGCAGGTCGGCCGGCGTCACATGCTGTGCATGCTCGATGCGCCAGCGCAGGGCATGCGCCGCCGGATCCTGGGTGAAGATCTTCTGGTACATGTCCAGCACCTCGCGGTTGGCGCGATCGCCAATCGCGTGGATCGACACCTGGAAGCCGTCCCGCGCCGCGATCTCGGCAATCTGCGTCAACGTGCCCATGGGCGCGACGTTCTTGCCGGTGATGTCCGGCGCATCGCTGTAGGGCTTCAGGAACCACGCGCTGCGCGTGCCCAGTGCCCCGTCGGAAACGTCTTCGCCCACGCCGCGCACGGTGAAGTGGTTGTCGGCGTAACCGATGGTGCGGGACGCGGCAAGATGCTGCTCGAGCTCCGGAATGGATTCGACGCCAATGTTGATGAACAGGCGCAACGGCAGGCCCTTGGCTGCCTGCTGCTTCAGCCAGCCCACGGTCTCGAAGTCCTCGCCCTGGTCGACGAAGCCGGTAATGCCTTTGCTGATCGCGTTTTGTTCCGAGAGCTGCAATTCCTTCTCGCGCCGCGCGGCATTGTCCGCCGCGGGCAAGCTGGCCAGGTGGTGGCGGTACGCCTTGTACACGGCGCCACCTGCGGTATCGCGCAGCACGCCGATCGGATCGCCGTGCGCATCGTGCACGATGCTGCCGCCCACCGGATCAGGCGTCTTGGCGTCGATGCCGGCCAGCTTCAGCGCCGCCGCGTTGGCGTAGATGGCGTGGCCACTGGCGTGCGACAGCAGCACAGGATTATTCGGCGACACTGCATCCAGGCTGGCCGGCAAGGGCAGGCCATCGACGTTCGGCTCGGGCACCTTGTTCCACTTGGCCTGCTGCCAGCCCTGGCCGAGGATCCACTGCCCCGGCTTGGCCTTGGCCACCGCAGCCTTGACCATGGCCACCACGCCATCCCAGTTTGGGGCGGCACCGAGATTGAGCTGCATCAGGGCCTGCCCGGTATCCATGAGATGCCCGTGGCCTTCGATGAAACCCGGCGTGACGAACGCGCCGTGCAGGTCCAGCACCTGCGTGTGTGGTCCGACGTAGTGGGCGATCGCCGCGTTGCTGCCCAGGGCCTCGATCTTGCCATCGCGCACGGCGAGCGCCTGCACCTGTGGCTGTAGCGGATCAAGCGTCGCGATCACGGCGTTGCGCAGCACCAGGTTCGCGGCTGGCAGCTGCGGCGGGAAGCCCGCGATGGGTGCGCTGGCCGCAAGAGCCGTCATCGCGGGGGCCAGGATCAGGGCGGGAAGCAGGACGCGTAGTGCTCGCATGACACACCTCAAGACAGGGGTTCAGGGATGCGGTGGCGTGGAAACCGCTGGTCTCCGTGCCACCGCACGTGCCTTGGTTACCAGCTGAATGCCGCGGTGGCATAGACATAGGCGCCGCCATCGCCCATGGGCGAGCGGTGCGGATAAATGAAGATGCCGTCGAAGTTGTTGTCCTCGTTGTTCTTGCCGGGATAGGCATCGTTGAGGTCGTTCGCGCCCAAGGTGAACGTCCACCGGTTCCAGTCATAGCTGGCACTCGCATCGAGCACGTACCGCGCCGGGAACGACTGGTTGCTGATCGCCGTTGTCCCAGGCACCACGAAGGTGCCGTAGCGGGTGAGCGTGCCGTTGACCGACCAGTTGCCGACCTGCCAGGTCGCGCCAAGGAACGCCTTGGTTTTCGGCGTGCTGTCGGTGAGCAGCAGCAGGGTCGAATTGTCCACCACCGGCAAGACCAGCCCGGCCAGGCCGAGTTGTGGTGGGTTCGGCTTGATCTTGGTGACATCGGTCTTGTTGTAATTGACGCCGCCGGTGAACTTGAGCGTGCCGTCGTTGCCGAGGTCGAACGGATAGCTGAGCACCAGATCGCCGCCGCGGGTGCGGGTACTGACGGCGTTGGTGAAGAACGCGCCGCCGGCCACGAACGGAATGCCTACCGAAGTCAGGTAGTCCTCGACTTCCGGCCCGGTGAGGAAGCTGCTGGGGCGGATGCGGTCGGAAATGCTGATCTGGTAGACGTCGACGGTGGCATACAGGCCGCTCGCCGGCGTGAGCACCAGGCCCAGGCTGTAGTTGCGGGATTTCTCGGCTTTCAGCGGCTGGGCGCCGAGCGCGATCGCGGCTGGATTGTTCACCGGGAACGTGTGTTCCGCCGCCAGGTATTGGGCACCGGTGACCGGATCGTTGAACGAGTTCAGCGAGGTGCTGGAATACCAGGACTGCACCAGCGACGGCGCGCGGAAGCCGGTCGCCACCGTGCCGCGCAGCGCCACGGTGTCATTGAAGGCGTAGCGTCCGGAGAGCTTCAACGGCTTGGCGTTGCCGAAATCGCTGTAGTGCTCATAGCGCGCGGCGACGTCGGCACTGAGCTTGTCGGTCAAGTCGGTGGACAAATCGACATAGGCGGCCTTGTTCTGCCGCGAATGCTCGCTGGCGTCGCTGGGCTGGAAGCCTGGGAACACCTGCGCACCCTCGCCGAAATACGAGGCCGGGTCGCCTTCCTTCAACGCGTAGGTCTCGTCGCGGTATTCCAGGCCCCAGGCCACGGTCAGCGGATTGCGCAGCCAGCCGGGACGGAAGTCGCGGATGAAATCCGCATTCAGGATCTTGTCGCGCGTGGCCGTGGTACCGATGTAGAAACCGGTCGGCGAGGCGGCGCCCAGCGAGTAGTTGAAGGTGTCCGCGGTGTGCAGCTTCCAGTGGTTGCCGCCGTCGTTGGCGCTGATATCGTAATGCCAGTCGCCAAGGGTCGTGCCGCGCAGGCCAAGGACCTCCGAATCGTCGCGCAAGGCGCTGTTCTCGGTGGGCAGGTAGCCATTTGGATAGACGGCCACGGCGGCAGGGTTGTCGTCCTTGTAGGCCGAAAGCGAGCGGAAGTAGCCATGGCCGCTGACGTTGCGCTTGCTGAACATGAAATAGCCGTAGAGCTGCGCTTGCGGCGTCAGGTCGTACTGGAAGTTGATCGTGCCGGCCTTGGACCGGGACAGCGGCAAGCCGTCATGGAAGGTCACCGTGCCGTAGGTGGGATCGCCGGGAAAGCGGACATCCGGGCCCGCGCGGTTGGTCGGCTCCTGGTGCTGCACATTGGCGCTCAGGTGTACCCAGCCCTTTTGCCCCAGGTCGAAGCCGCCGTCGGCGCTGCCCTGCCAGGTGCTGCCGTCGCCGGCGCTGTACATGCCATGGGTGACGCTGACCGAACCGTGGTCGCCGCCGCCCTTCAGGATGATGTTGATGACGCCGGCGATCGCATCCGAGCCATATTGCGCAGCCGCGCCGTCACGCAGCACCTCGATGTGGTCGATGGCGTTCACCAGTATGGAGTTCATGTCGACGCCGGAGGAGCCGCTGGCGTAGGACTCGTCGTCGACACCCAGCACCGAGGTGCTGTGCATGCGCTTGCCGTTGACCAGCACCAGCACCTCATCCGGTGACAGGCCGCGCAACTGTACCGGCCGTACCGCCTCGGTCGCATCCACGTTCGAGGGTTGCGCAAAATTGATCGACGGCAGCAGGGTGCGCAAGGCCATGCTCAGGTTCGGCGCACCGGTGGCCTTGAGGTCCTTGGGCGTGAGCACGTCGATCGGCGCCAGGGAATCGACTTCGGTGCGGTTGAACGAGCGCGTGCCGGTGCTCACCACCACCGCCTTCAAATTGGTCGTGTTCTGCTTGACCGGCGGCGGCGCGGCATCGCCATCCGGATTGCTGAACGCGGCCTGCTGCGCCGACACGCCGGCACAGGCGAGCGAGATGGCGACAGCAAGCAGGGTTCGTGTGGCAGTTGCGTGCAAATGCATGGTTGACTCCGTTTCGTGACAGGTGAATTCCCGATGGCACGCGCAATCCGGCACGGTGGTACGACATCGAAGTCAAACTTCGACAGCACCGGCCGGAACGGACAGTGGGTTGGTCAGACGCAGGGGGCTGCCACTTCGTGGCGACGGTGCGGCCAGGATGTTTCTGCCACGCCGCATTTGGACGAGCGAGTACCGCAGGACACTTTAGATGTCCGCGGCAGCCACGCAAGCCTTGCAAACGGCACATCACAATCTCACGCACGCGTAGTAAAGTGCGCAATTGCCTCGCAAACGGGAGAGGTCATGCGCACGATCAGCCTGCTGTTTCCAATCACCTTGCTGGCTGTCGCAAGCGCAGCGCTGGCCGACCCCGCATCCGTCTCCGGATTTCCGCCCAAGCTCGCCGCGGCCGACCTGGTAATGCGCGACGCCGTGGTGGCGACGCTGGATCCGCTGCAACCCCAGGCCCAGGCCATCGCCGTGCGCGACGGCAAGATCGCGGCCGTGGGCAGCAACGAGGCGATCGGGCACTACATCGGCAAAGACACCAAGGTGCTGGACCTGCATGGCGCCTTCGTCACGCCCGGCTTCATCGAGGGCCATGGGCACCTGATGCAGACCGGCGAGTCCCTCACCCAGCTCAATGTCGGCGCCGCCACCAACTGGGACGAGATCGTGGCCATGGTCAAGGCGGCCGCGGCCAAGGCCAAGCCAGGCGAATGGATCCTCGGCAAGGGCTGGCTGGAGACCAAGTGGGATCGTGTACCGCAACCCAACGTGCTCGGCCTGCCATTGCCGGCAAGCCTGGACGCGGCATCACCAAACAACCCCGTGCTGCTGATTACCGCGAGCTACCACGGCGTGTATGCCAATGCCGCGGCCCTGAAGCTGGCCGGCATCACCGCGAAGACACCTGATCCGGTCGGCGGCAGCATCGTCCACGACACGCATGGCAATCCGATCGGCATGCTGCGGGACACTGCCGCCGACCCGGTCTACCAGGCGTACAGCGACTATCTCAAGGCGCTGCCCCCAGCCGACTACGCCGCGCTGCGCCGCAAGCAGCTTGATCGGGCCATGCAAAACGAACTCAGCAAGGGCATCACCACCTTCGTCGACATGGGCGAGAATTTCCAGACCATCGATTGGCTCAAGCAGCAGGCAGGGCAAGGCATACCGTTGCGCCTGTACCTCAATGTCGACGGCGAATCGGTAGCCTCGCTTGATGCGAACCTGGCCAAATACCGCACCATTGGCTACGCCGACAACCATTTCACCGTGCGCGGCATCGGCGAGGTGACCTCGGACGGCGCGCTGGGCACGCGTAGCGCCTGGTTCACCAAACCCTACAGCGACGCGCCGGACATCACCGGCAAGAACGTCGTGCCCATGGCCGACATTGCGCAGATGGCGCGGATCGCGGCCCGCGACGGCTTCCAGGTGTCGGTGCACGCGATCGGCGACCGCGCCAACCGCGAAACCCTGGACTTGTTCCAGCAGATCTTCGACGAAGATCCCGCGGCGCCCGCCCTACGCTGGCGTATCGAACACGCGCAACACCTGTTGCCCGAGGATCTGCCCCGGCTGGCCCAGCTTGGCGTGATCGCCTCCATGCAATCGATCCACGCCTGCTCCGACGCGCCCATGGTGACCCCGCGCCTGGGCGAAGAGCGCGCGCGCACCGGCGCCTACATGTGGCACTCGCTGATCGAGAGCGGGGCCATGGTGCTGGACGGTACCGACACCCCGGTCGAGGACACCAACCCCATCCCCAGCTTCTACTGTGGCGTGACCCGCGCGTACGGCCAGGGCAAGACGTTCTTCCCGGCCCAGGTGAAGACACGCGAGCAGGAGCTGCGTTCATATACTTGGAACAATGCCTACGCCATTTTCGAGGACCACCAGCTGGGCTCGCTGGCTCCGGGCAAGCTCGCCGACCTTACCGTGTTCTCCGGCAACCTGCTGACCATGCCCGACGACCACATTCTGCGTACCCGCGTGCTGTACACGATTGTCGGCGGCAAGGTCGAATATACGCACCCGCAGGCGGCCAACTGGCGCAGCGGACAGCTGTTCGAGGCCATGCCCGAGTTCAACCACGTCAACTGAGCCGGCCTGCCACCTTCTGCAGCGCAGGCTCCAGGCGATAAAAAAAGGCGATTATATACTTGACAAACCCGCCAACATCCCTGAGTCTTGCTCCGTGAGATTCGAGGGGGCTACGTTTGGCGGACAGCTTCGCCGATCATGTCGAGGACTTTCTCGCGGCGGAGAAATTCGCCGCGAGGCGCTACCGCTGGCGTCCCAAAAGCAACCAAGAGTGGCTGCAGGCCAAGATTCAGCTATTGGTGCCATCAGGCAAGCTGAGTACCCATTCCCAGCTCATCCTGACGACCCACCGTTACCGGAAGCCGCGCAAGTATTCGTTCGTCCTGCACTACTGCGGTGAATGTGTGCTCCGGCTGGATGTTGACCCGCACCGAACCCATACGAACCCTGTCACACTTGATGTCATAAGGTGCACGCACTGGCAGGAATGGCCCTGTACGACAGCCGAACCTGATGATAGATCGCTCGGATATTTGGATTGGTTTAGGGAATTTTTGAAGCGCGCGAACATCGAATACAAGTGGCGATTGGTTCCCCCGCCTGAGCATGTTGTGCAACTGGAGTTCTCCTATGAACGCGATGACAGTTCAAGAGGTTGAGGCTGCCGTCCGGAGCCTGTGCATCGCACAGGAAACGAACATGGGTATTGAGATATCCATGCCTGTCGTGCTGCCTGACGGAGATTTCGTGAACATCACCGTGGCAAAGGATAAGGATGCTGATGGCTATTTGGTACATGACAGCAGTTCGGCCGTCATGTCCCTTGCTTCGATGGGCGTCAAAATGTCTTCGGATGCCCGCAAGCGGTTCATCCCGTTGGCTGGTCGTTTCGGTTGCGAAACGGTGGACGGTCGCGTGTTTCGCCGCGTCTCTCGCGAACAGGTGGGCATCGCGTCGGTGATGGTTGCAAACGCAGCGCGCTCAATAGCTGACATTGCCTTGGAAACACGACGTAGGATCGAACAGGACTTCAGGCGCACCGTGGCCGAAAAGGTCAAAGCGGTTGTTGGCGAGCGCGCCAGGTTCAATGAAGAAGTGGTGGGCGCCTCCGGCCGGAAGTATCACATCCAGAATGTAATACTGGACGCCGCTCTCAAATCTCCGATTGCATATATCGAATCGCTTGCGAGCCGGTCGTCTGTCAGTTCGCACTTCGTTCAATTTTTCGACATCCAGAAGGTGAACGACCGCATGCGGCTTACCTCGGTGTATGACGAGAACAGCGACTTCCGGGAGGCTGATACGTTCCTACTCGGAAATGTGAGCGAAGTCGTGCCTTACATGCGCACCACCCAAACCATGCAAGAGTTGCTGGCGGCCTAGGTATGACAAAAGCACAAGAAAAATTCGATGACGTGCTGCGGAAGATGTTGCAAACCCCGCACAAGCCAAACGTGCCGAAACCGAAGCCGAGGCGTCCAGCGAAAAAGTCAAGCAATGAGTCAGGCAAGACCAAGAAGCCCGCTAAGTAGCGGGCTTCTTCTTAATTGCTCCACGCTTCGCTAGGCCCCTGATAGGTCAGCCGCTTGCCAGTGACGGACCGGAGCAGGATATCGCCACGCTCACGATCAGTGGTCTTGCGATTGTTCCAGCGGAAATCGAACTCAGTCACGTAACGCTGCAAGTGCTGTTCACCGACATGGTGGAACGTGCCGACTAGGCCGCGCTTCAAGAGGCTGAAGCTCGACTCGACGGTGTTGGAGTGAATCTCACCGCGAACATATTCACCGCGACTATGGCTGGTGAAACCGTGCGATGCGTACTCGCGGCCAGCTTTCGTATAGCCGGCATGCTCGTCGGTCATCAGGTGAGCCGACTTGCAAACGTTCTTGTCCAGCACTTCGCGTAGCGTCTTACCTGTGACAGCAGGAACAACCATGCTGCGCTTCTCGCCGCCACGCTCTACTAGCGACACAATCTTCATCTTGTGCTGATAGCCGCGAGCGCCGTGGGGCTTCTTGCCTTTGTTGCCCCAATACGTTTCGTCGGCTTCGACCGTGCCGCCGCCTGAGCCGAGCAGACCGGTGTTTCCGGAGTTCATGGCTTCGCGAATGCGGTGAGTCATGAACCAAGCCGACTTATAGGTGACGCCGAGCATGCGATGGATCTGGTGCGAACTCATAGCCTTCTTGCTGGCGCACATCAGATGCACAGCAAGCAGCCACTTGTTCAACGGAATCTTGCTGCGCTCAAACACGGTTCCAACGGTCACGCTGAACTGCTTACGGCAGTCCTTGCACTTCATCAGGCCCGGACGATGCGCCGCACCCTTCAATGCATAGTGATCGCCGATCACGCCGCAATGCGGACAAACTGCACCATCGGGCCAGCGCAACGATTCCAGATAGGCACGAGCCTTATCGGCGTCTTGGAAGTGCGGTGCGAAAAGATCGGCGGTCATGACTAGGCTCCTTTGTTGAAACCTAGACTACGCCGATGGTTGGGTTTGTAAAGTATATAATCGCCTAAAAAAAGCCCCGCATGGCGGGGCTCTCTCTGTGCACCCGTGATCCGGGGCTCATTCCGGATCCGGCTTGGCAGCCGGCTTCTTTGCCGTGCTGCGTGGGGCCGCCGGCTTTGCCGCGGTGGTCTTCGGCTTCGCGGCCTTGGCCGCAGCCGCCTTCGGGGCAGCGCCCTTGGCGCTCGCAGCAACCGGTGCCGCCTTCGGGGCTGGCTTGCCGGCTGCACTCTTGCGCACCGCCGGCCTGGCCACCGTGGACCCGCCGCCGGCCGTTGCCGGCGCGGCGACGTGGGGCCGCGTCTTGCCATAGCTGCCGCGATAAGTCTTACCGCGGAAGGTCTTGCGATCACCCTTGCCCATGGAAACTCCCTGACGTATTGAGATGACGGTTCCAGATCATAACAGCGGCCACCAAAAGCACCATGCCTGCTCCCGTGCCCCGCCAAGCGCAGGGGCGGCAGAAGCCGTCCGGGCGCCTAGGGAACCTCACCCCCGCCACAGGCATGATCCTCGTCCGGGCAGCCCTGGGCATCAATCTGCACCGTCACATGCCGGATGTCGAAGCGTCGTTGCAGCGTTTCCCGCACGAACGCCATGGCCCGTTCCGGCTCGGCCGACGGGGGCAGTTGCAGGTGCAGGGTCGCCATGCGCGAACCGGACGCGAGTTGCCACACATGCAGGTGATGGACACCGCAAATGGAGGCGTCCGCCTCGCGCAAGGCACGTTCCACCTCGGCACTGTCCAGCCCGTCGGGCACGCCTTCCAGCAGGATATGGGCGGAACGACGCAGCAGGCGCCAGGCACTGTTGGCGATCAGCAACGCCACCAGGATGGAAAGTGCCGGATCCGCCCACAACCAGCCGAACAACGCAATCGCCAGCGCGGCAAGCACGGCTGCCAGGGAGCCCAGCAAATCGCCCACCACATGCAGCACCGCGCCAGCCATGTTGAGGTCGTCCCCGGCATGCCCGTGCAGCATCCACAACACGAACACATTCACCAGCAACCCGATCGCGGCCACCACCAGCATGACCCCAGGCAGGATCGCATGCGGGTGCCACAGGCGGGTCACCGCCTCATAGATGATCCATGCGACCAACGCCAATTGGATCAGCGCATTGACGAACCCGGCCAGCACCTCCATGCGCCCGTAGCCATAGCTGCGCCGGGTGTCGGCTGGGCGCATGGCGACCCAGGCGCCGACGAAGGCCAGCAGCAGCGCCATGGCATCGACCAGCATGTGGCCGGCATCGGCCAGCAAGGCCAACGAACCCGACCAGATGCCCCCGACCACTTCCACCACCAGCATCGCGCTGGTCAGGACAAACGCCCAGGCCAGCCGGCGGCTGCGCGCACTCTCCGGATGTGCTGCATGGTCGTGCACGTGCATGTGGCCGGCTGACGACAGCGGGGCGGTATTCATGCCTGAATGCTAGGGATGCGGCCCATGGTTACACAATCACCACCCGACCCGAATCAGTGCACACATCGGGCACCCGCCAGGTCTGGCTCCGCCACCCGCCGGCAGCTGCGTGAATTGCAGAAGTGTGCGCTGGCCAGGGACAGCCCGCCAATGGTCACCAGCGCACTGTGCACGAGCAGCGAATGGCTGACCACGTTGCTGACCCCGAGCACCAGCAAGGCAATACCCATCCCGGCCAGCATCAGCGGCAACGGCTGCTGGTGACGGCGAAAACCCCGGGTAAGTACAACCATGGCCAGCACCGAGGCCAGCACGACAAAGCCGATTTCAAAGCGGTCATTGGCGAGAAAGCCCAGGCCGATCACCGGCAGCAGGACCAGCACGAAGGGCAGCGCCGCGCAATGGATGGCGCACAGCAATGACGCGCCGGTGCCTACGCGGTCCGCGATCCGCCACGCATGGGAGTGACGGTTTTTCCCTGAATTCACATAGCAAGCCTGTGCCATCACGCGCTGTTCCGAACCGTGCTTGCGTTACATTATAACATGAATTCCCTGCTGCACATCACGGGCGTGAAGTGCGCAGGAAGCGCTGACCAGCGGATCAAGAAGCCCGCAGACAGCGCTTGCACACACCGTGCACTTCCAGGGTCTGCACTTGCGGGCGGAAGCCGAGCGCCATGGCCTGGGCTTCGATCAGCTCGGCGACGCGATCATCGCAGACCTCCTGCGCGCTGGCGCAGGTGTCGCAAATCAGGAAGGGAACCTGGTGGGCCTCGGCCGGATGGTGACAGGACACGAACGCGTTGATCGACTCGAGCTTGTGGATGAAGTGGTTCTCGAGCAGGAAATCCAGGGCGCGGTAAACCGTGGGCGGTGCCGCGTTGCCGTGCTTTTCGCGCAACAGGTCAAGCAGGTCATAGGCCTTGACCGGCTTGTCGGCCTCGGCCACCAGCTTGAGGACTTCCGTACGCAGTGGCGTCAGGCGCAGGCCGCGTTCCTTGCTGACCCGTTTGACGGTACGCACGAAGCCTTGCGCGTCATGTGCGTGCGGTCGATGCGCAGGGGGGCTGGGAACGATATCGTGGCTCACGGCATGTACCTCGGCGCAACTATACACCGCGCCGCCCTTGCCTCCCCGGTCCGGAGCGCGGCAACGGCGGCGGCAGGCGAGGTGTCGCTGGCGGCTTGAAAATCGTCACCAGCCAGCCGATCGGCCCGAGCACGAGGCCCCAGGCCAGGCCGCGGCGCCAGCCGCCGCGCCAATATCCGAGCAGCGCCCCGACCACGGCAAAGGCGAGGTTCCACCACAACAGGCTCTGCCACGGCACCAGCGCCAGCAAATGGGCATATATCTGCCAGAACGCGCCGGGGGCGGATGGATCCACGCCGGCCATGGCGCGTGCCAACAATTCATGCACGGAGGCGGCTGCCGCAAGACCGGATACTGCCCATCAGTGGCCTTCACGCGTCGGCCAGCGCCACCGCTGCGTCGATCCGCCGCAAGGCCCGGTCCTGGCCGGCGAGGTAGACGGTATCCTCGATCGAGGGTGACACTTGGGTACCGGTCATGGCCACGCGCAAGGGCTGCGCCACCTTGCCCATGCCCAGGTCGAGCTGCGCGGCCACCTCCGCCACCACGTCGTGGATGGCCGTCGGCGACCAGGCGGACAGCGCCGCCAGTCGGGCCTTCAGCGCCGACAGGATCGGCAGCGCGTTCGCGTTGCGCAAATGCTTGGCCACGGCCTTGTCGTCCCAATGCGTGATTGGCCCGTACCAGACGCGCGCGCGCTCGACCATCTCCACGAACGTGTGCACGCGCTCGCGCAGGGCCACCAGCACATCCACCGGCGCCGGGCCGCCCGCGGTGTCCACGCCCGCCCGCTGCAGATGCCACTCGAACTCCGGGACCAGGGTCTGCGGATCGTCGGATTTCAGGTAATGCTGGTTGATCCAGGCCAGCTTCTCCATGTCGAAGCGCGAGGCGGTCTTGTTGACGTCGCCGATGTCGAACAGCGCCATCATTTCCTGCAGCGAGAAAATCTCCTGGTCGCCATGCGACCAGCCGAGACGCACCAGATAGTTGAGCAACGCGTGCGGCAGGAAGCCCTGCTCCCGATATTCCATCACGCCCACGGCGCTGGTGCGCTTGGACAGCTTCTTGCCGTCCTTGTCGAGGATCATCGGCAAGTGCGCAAACTCGGGAATCCTGGCGCCGAGTGCTTCGTAGATGTTGATCTGGCGCGGCGTATTGTTCACGTGGTCGTCGCCACGGATGACCTCGGTGATGCCCATGTCGCTGTCGTCGACGACCACGGCGAAGTTATACGTGGGCCAGCCGTCCGAGCGGAAGATCACCAGGTCGTCCAGCTCGGCATTGGCCCACTCGACCCGTCCCTTGATCCGGTCCTCGAAGACCACCGAGCCCGCGTGCGGCGTCTTGAAGCGGACGACCCGATTCGGATCGTCGCGCCAAGGCTCGTTGCGCTCGCGGTAATAGCCGTTGTAGCGCGGCTTCTCGCTGGCGGCCATGGCCGCCTCGCGCATGGCATCGATCTCCTCGCGGCTCTCATAGGCGTAATACGCCTTGCCCGCAGCCACCAGTTCGTTCGCCACCTGCTGGTAACGGGCCAGGCGCTGGGTCTGGTAGATCGGCGCCTTGTCCGCCGTCAACCCCAGCCATTGCATGGCGTCGAGGATCGCCTGCACGGCGGCGTCCGTGGAGCGCTCGCGGTCGGTGTCTTCGATGCGCAGCAGGAATTCGCCGCCGCGGCGCCGAGCCTCGAGCCAGCAGTACAGCGCCGTGCGCGCACCACCAATGTGCAGGAATCCAGTCGGACTGGGAGCGAAGCGCGTGCGTACGGTCATTGGTTCTTCAACACTTCAGGCTGCGCGTGGCTCGCGCATGAGGATGCCGAGCAGCTCGGCCAGCTTGTCGCGCATCTCCCGGCGGTCGACGATGAGGTCGAGCGCACCGTGCTCGAGCAGGAACTCGGAGCGCTGGAAGCCTTCGGGCAAGGTCTCGCGCACGGTCTGCTCGATGACGCGCGGGCCGGCAAAGCCGATCAGCGCCCGCGGTTCGCCGATGTTGATGTCGCCCAGCATGGCCAGGCTGGCCGAGACGCCACCGGTGGTCGGGTTGGTCAGCACGCTGATGTACGGCACGCCGGCGTCGTGCAGGCGCGCCAGCGCGGCCGAGGTCTTGGCCATCTGCATCAGCGAGAACAGCGCTTCCTGCATGCGTGCGCCGCCGGTGGCGGAAAAGCACACCAGTGCGCTGTGTTCGGCCAGCGCGCGTTCCGCGGCGCGCGTGAACTTCTCGCCCACCACCGAGCCCATGGAGCCGCCCATATAGGCAAACTCGAACGCGGCGGCAACCAGCGGACGCCCTTTCAGCTCACCGGCCATCACCACCAGCGCATCCTTGGTGCCGGCCCTTTTCTGCGCCGCCACGATGCGGTCGCGATACTTCTTACTGTCGCGGAACTTGAGCGGATCGACCGGCTCCATGCTGGTCCACAGCTCCTCGCCCGTGCCTTCATCCAGCAGCGTACGCAGGCGGGCCCGGGCCGGCAGCGCATGGTGGTGGCCGCATTTCGGGCAGACCATGAGATTGCGCTCGAGCTCGGGCCGATAAAGCATGGCGGCGCAGCCGTCACACTTGCCCCACACGCCCTCCGGTACCGAACCCTTGCTCACGTGCGACTGTGGAACGCGCCCCGCCGGGTTCATGATTTTCTGCAACCAGTTCACATCGCGCTCCACTTCAGCTGCACAGTTGTCGGACCGGCCTGCGGCAGGCGAACCCGGGCTTTCGCCGGGACGCGACGTCGGCCATGGGAGGATGCCGCGCTGCCCGCTTCATGGCGTGTCGAGCGCCGCGCGTATCGGTGCCAGGAATTCCCGGGCGCGCGAGGCGACGACGTCCGCAGCCGTGGCGCCGGCCAGGGCATCCACCAGCGCGCTGCCGATCACCACGGCATCGGCAAAGCGGGCCACCGCCTTGGCCCCGCCCGCGTCCCGGATGCCGAAGCCGACGGCCAACGGCTTGTCCGTGTATTGCCGGAGCTGCGCGACATGGACGGCGACATCATCCGCGCTCATGTGCCGGTTGCCGGTGGTACCGGCGACGGAAACATAATACAGGAAGCCCTCGACGGCCTTGCCCAGCGGACTCATGCGCGCTGCTGCCGTGGTCGGGGCCGCAAGCAGGATCTGCTGCAAGCCGGCAGCACGCAAGGGCTGCAACACGGCCGCCTCCTCCAGCGGGCAATCGACCACCAATACCCCATCCACGCCGGCGGCCACGGCCTCCTGCGCAAACTGCGCATAGCCATGTATCTCCAGCGGATTCAGGTAGCCCATGAGCACGACCGGGGTATAGGCATCGCGGCGCCGGAACGCTTCGACCCAACCCAGTATCTCGCCCAGGCCGACGCCCTTGGTAATGGCGCGCTCGCTGGCGTGCTGGATGACGGCACCATCCGCCATCGGGTCGGAGAACGGCACGCCGAGCTCGATCAGGTCGGCACCGGCATCGACCAGCGCGTGCATCAGCGCCACCGTGTGCTCCGGCGCCGGGTCACCAGCGGTGATGAACGGGATCAAGCCGGTGCGGTGCGTGGCGGCCAGGGCGGCAAAGCGGGCGTCGATGCGGCTCATACGACCACCTGCTCACGAGCCGCAATGGTGTGTACGTCCTTGTCGCCACGTCCGGACAGGTTGCACAGGATCAGCGCATCCCGCGGGTACTGCCGCGCCAGCTTGATGGCCTGGGCCACCGCATGGCTGGATTCCAGCGCCGCCAGGATGCCCTCCTGCCGGCACAGCAAATGGAACGCCGCCAGAGCTTCGTCGTCCGTCACCCCGACGTACTCGGCACGGCCGACGTCCTTCAGGAACGCATGCTCCGGCCCCACGCCCGGATAATCCAGGCCGGCGGAAACCGAGTGGGTCTCGGTGATCTGGCCGTTGTCATCGCACAACACATAGGTGCGGTTGCCGTGCAGGATGCCGGGCCGTCCGGCCGCCAACGACGCCGCGTGATGCCCGGTGGCCAGCCCCTCGCCGGCAGCCTCGGCGCCGACCATACGCACCTCGGCATCGTTGAGGAACGCGTGGAACAGGCCAATGGCGTTGGAACCGCCGCCGACGCAGGCGGTCAGCACGTCCGGGAGGCGCCCGAACTGCTCCAGCATCTGCGCCCGCGCCTCGCGCCCGACCACGGCGTTGAAGTCGCGCACCATGAGCGGATACGGGTGCGGGCCGGCCACGGTGCCGATCATGTAGAAGGTGTCGGCGACGTTCGTGACCCAGTCCCGCAGCGCCTCGTTGAGCGCATCCTTCAAGGTCCGCGAGCCCGAGCGCACCGGGATCACCTCGGCACCCAGCAGCTTCATCCGGTACACGTTCATCTTCTGCCGCTCGATGTCCACCTCGCCCATGTAGACGGCACACTGCAAGCCCAGGCGGGCGGCCACCGTGGCGCTGGCCACGCCGTGCTGGCCGGCGCCGGTCTCGGCGATGATGCGTGGCTTGCCCATGCGCCTGGCCACCAGCGCCTGGCCGACGGTATTGTTGATCTTGTGCGCACCGGTATGGTTCAAGTCCTCGCGCTTGAACAGGATCTGTGCGCCACCCACGTGCCGCGACAGGCGCTCGGCGTGATAGATCGGGCTGGGCCGGCCGACATAATGCTTCAGGTCGCGATCCAGTTCGGCGATGAAGGCCGGATCCTGGCGCCAGCGCAGATATGCTTCTGTCAGCTCGGCCAGGGGCGCCATGAGCGTCTCGGCGACATAGCTGCCGCCGTAGGCGCCAAAGCGGCCATGCGAATCCGGATACGCGTTGAAATCCACTATCGTCCTCATGTCGTCGGTCGATCCAGGCCAGCTTGCGGTTCGCTACAGCGCTACAGGACGCCGTAGCCATTCCCGACCGCAAGCAACGTCATCGCGCACCGTGCGCGTAACCCCGCATGTTAACGGCATCGGCGACGGCAGGCACGCACACCGCACCAGCCCTGGCCTGCCGATACCGACACCAGCGATGCCAGCCATGCCCGCAACGCCCCGCCCGGCCGGACCTGTGCTCAGGCCTGGTCGGCAGCGCGCACGGCACGCACGAAGGCAGCCAGCTTGTCGGCTTCCTTGATGCCCGGCGCCTGCTCCACCCCGCTCGACACGTCGACCGCCCAAGGGTGCAGCGCGTGGATCCCCGCCGCGACGTTGGCCGCGTTCAGGCCGCCTGCGAGGATGAGCGGCTGCGCCACGCCATCCGGCACCAGCGACCAGTCGAAGCGCCGCCCGGTCCCGCCTGGCTCGTCGCGACCATGTCCGTCCAGCAGGAGTGCGGCAGCATGCGGATACGCCGTCAACGGTCCAAGCGCCGCGGCGCCCTCGCCCATGGCCACGGCCTTCACGAACGGATGGCCAAACTGCGCGCACCAGGCGTCCGTTTCCTGGCCGTGGAACTGCAGCAGCGAAGGCCGCACAGTATCCAGCACGTCCCGCACCAGCGACTCCGCGTCATCCATGAACAAGGCGACGCTGGCCACGAACGGCGGCAACGACGCGACGATCCCGCGAGCGCGGGCCACGCTCACCCGACGCGGGCTGCGCGCGGCAAACACCACCCCGACCGCATCGACGCCGAGATTCGCCGCCAGCACGGCGTCCTCGCTGCGGGTCACCCCGCAACATTTGATGCGGGTCATGCCGTCACCTCGGCGGGAAGTCCCCAGTGCGACTCGTAGCGCGGGCCGATGAAGGTCAGCCCGCTGGAAGGCGCGGTCGGCCCGGCGACCTGGCGGTTGCGGCCGGCCAGCAATTCGGCTAGCCAGGGTACCGGTTGCTCGCCGCGACCAACCAGGAGCAGCGAGCCGACGATGTTGCGCACCATGTGATGCAGGAAGCCGTTGGCCTCGATCTCCACCAGTACCTGCTCGCCTTCGCGGCGCACGCTGGCTGCAAGCACGGTACGCAGCGGGTGCTTGGCCTGGCATGACAGCGCGCGGAACGCGGTGAAATCGTGCGCACCAAGCAGCCCCTGCAGCGCCGCGTGCATCGCCGACGCATCCAGCGGCAGGCGCTCCCAGGTCACCCAGCGCGCATCCAGGGCCGCGCGCACCGGTCGATTGAGGATACGGTAGCGATAGCGACGGCTGCGGGCGGCAAAGCGTGCGTGGAAATCCGGCGCCACCGGCTGCGCCCACAGCACGGCAACACTGGCCGGCAGGTTGGAACACGCACCGAGGACCCAACCGTACATGTCGCGCTGCGCCCCGGTATCGAAATGCACGACCTGGCAGTGGGCATGTACGCCAGTGTCGGTGCGACCGGCGCAACGCACGGCCACGGGATGCGCGGCGACCTGGGACAAGGCCCGTTCGACCACCGCCTGCACGCTCGCCCCCTCGACCAAGCGTTGCCAGCCGAGGTAATCGGTGCCGTCGTACTCAATACCCAAGGCGATGCGCATGAAGAGTTGCCGCGATGAAAAGCCACAACTTTAGCAGCGCCACCCTCCCCTGCGTGCCGGATACGCTTACCGCTCAGCCTTGCAGGTCACCCAGCAAGCCGGCGGCGACATCCTTCTGCATCTGGCTGCCTTCCTTCAAGACCTCGTCCAGCATGGCCCGCGCGCCCTCTTCGTCGCCCATGTCGAGATAGGCGCGGGCCAGGTCAAGCTTGGTGTCGATCGGGTCATCGTTGAACTCGCCCAACTGGTCGTCCACGCCATCGGTTTCCGGCGCAAGGGCAGTATCCACGGTATCCACCGGGATTCCGGCATCGGCGGCCGCCGCAGTGGCGACCGGTTGATCCGGGTGGACGTCGAGCTGGTCCGAAACGGCGTGCAGTCCGGTCGGTGCATCCGTGTCGTCGAACTCCAGCGGAACGTCGGCGGCTGTCGGATAACCGGTCGAGTCAGTGGCAACTGTCGGCGCCGCCACGACGGGAGCCACCAGGGTTGCGTCGTCGTATGCGTAGTCGTCGATGTTGAAATCTTCCAGCGGCATATGCTCCGGCAGGCTCGGTGGCTGCACTTGGTGCGAGAACAGCGGATGCTCGGGCACCAGGTCTTCGCCCATATGCACCACGTCCTGCCACTCGTCCTGCTGCGGATCGGCGATGTGGGCATACATCGCCTCTGCCGCCGCCTCGAAGTGCTCGACGTCACGGCGCGAGTAGTACAGCGTCACCAATTGCAGGTGCAGGCCAAGGTCATCCGGATGCTCGGCGAGCTGGTCCAGCAGTTCGCCATGGTCGACATCGTCCGCCTCCGGTTCGTCAGCCACTGCCGCGCCAAAGCTGTCGGCGAGTGACGGCGCGATCTTCCCGGCCGGTGCCGCTGGGCGCTTGCGCTGGCGACCGAGCAGCCCCCCCAGGATCAACAGCACGATGACACCGGCACCGGCAATCCAGGCCCAGGTTTGCATGTACCAGGGCTGCGCCTGTGCCGCCGGTTTCGCCGCGGCGGGGGCGGGCTTAACCGCGGAAACTGGCGCAGACGAAGCCTTTGCGCCGGTGGTGACACTCGATGCCGAGGCGGCCACGCCGGCACTGCCGGCCGCGGCCAACGCGGCTTCGGCGCTCGAAGCCGCGGCAGCCGGAGCTTCCGCAGCCAGGGCGCGTGCCGCCGATTGCGCCGTGGCCAAGGTAGCGGCCGCAGTGGACGCTGCCGTGCCGGTGGCTGCCGAGGCCGACGCCGCAAAGCCCGCCTTGCGCGCCGCGGCCAGCCTTGCCTGCAGCTCGGCAATCTCGCTGTCCTTCAACGACAGCAAGCGCTCACTCTTGCGGTTGACATCGTCAAGTTGCTTCACGTGGGCTTGCAGGTCGGCGACTTGCTGCCGTTCGCTGGCCACGCTTTCCTGGGCCTGCAACAGGCTTTTGCGCAGCTCGGCTGCCGACTCGCCGGCAGTATTGCCGCCGGTACCGCCCTTGGTCGTATCCTTCGCCGCCAGCAAGGCCAGCCGGTCACCGCTGTTCACGGCACTGGCCGCGGCTGCATTCGCGCCGGACGGGCGCGTTGCCGCATTGGCCACGGCTGCCGGCGTACCGACATCGCCGGTGCGCCATTCACCATTCTGGCGGCGGACCTCGGCCATCGCCGCAGCCACGGTCATGGCCTGCGCATCGGTGGCGCTGGGGACGCGCAGCACAGCGCCGGACTTCAAGGTATTGATGTTGTCGCGATAGAACGCATCCGGGTTGGCCTGCTTGATCGCCAGCAGCATCTGGTTGATGTCCACGCCTGCCGGCAGGGTCTCCTGGGCAATCCCGGACAAGGTCTGGCCACGCTCGACCGGCCCATACATGCCCTTGACCACGGCTCCCGAGGCCTTGCTTGCAGGCGCCGGAGCAGCCGTTGGAGCGGCGGCTGGCGTCGCCGCGGCTGGCGGCGTGGCCGGCGCCGCGGGGGGTGCCGTCGGGGTTGCCGCAGCGGGTGCGCGCGCCGGCGCCGGCGCGCTGGCAACCGGTGCCTCGGCCGCGCTGGGCGGATCGAGGAGTATGGCGAACTCGTGCACGCTCTTGCCGGCAGCCGTGTTCACGTCCAACAGCAGGTCAAGATAGGGGTCGTCGACTGGCGCGTTGCTGGAGATACGGATGAAGTGCTCGCCGCCACGGCCGGCGACGACACTGAAGCTCAAGGGCACCGAGGTGCGGCCGCCGATGATGCCGGCGCGCGCGTATTCGCCCGGCGAGGCCAGGCTTGCCGTCAAGTCCTTCAATTCGGCAGGGCTCGCGCCGCGCAAGGGAATTTCCGCCAGGAGTGGCTGGCCAAGATTGGACAGGACCCGAACCTGGCCAAAATCCACGGCCAGCAGTTGTGTGCTGGTCAGCGTCAAGGCGATCAGCAGCGGCAACTTGAACAAACGATTCATCGTGTATCCCCCGGGCGCCGTCATGGCGCCATTCGTGGGGTTGCCGCATCGCGGCAACCGTCCCAATCGAGTGGTCACTTTAATTAGAAGTGCCCCAATCAACAATACCTGCAGCCAACAGGTGAAGTGCAATATGAAGACCTGCGTCCAAGTTCAATGCAATCGTGTGGATTCGGGATTACCCGCGCCCTGCAACTGACGGCGCAAAACCTGGATTTCGCGGTCCTGCTCGCTCAGGCGCCGCTGGATTTCCCGGCGCCTGGTCTCCCCGGCCGAAACCGCCTGCTGCAACCGCTCGATCGAAGGTTGCGTATGGGTGCTGCGCGCGGCCGGGGCCTTGGCAGTCGTCGCGGCGACCGAGGCCTGGCCTGGCGACTGGGCTGCCGCACCCGCCACGGCCATCGACAGGAACAGGCCAGCCAAGGCAGGCGCCAGTCGTCCGCGCCTCACAGGTAGTCCTCGATCAGCAATTCGGCGATCTGTACGGCATTGAGCGCGGCGCCCTTGCGGATATTGTCCGCCACCACCCAGAGATCCAGGCCGCGGTCGTGCGAAATGTCCGCGCGCAAGCGGCCGACGAACACGGCGTCATGCCCGGCCGCCTCGCCGACCGGGGTCGGATAGCCGCCTGGCTTGCGCTCGTCCATCAACACCACACCAGGCGCCTGGCGCAGCAGCTCGCGCGCGGCCTCGACAGTGATGGCGTCCCGGGTCTCGATGTGCACGGCTTCGGCGTGGCCGTAGAACACCGGCACGCGCACGGCCGTCGGGTTCACCCGGATGGACTCGTCCTCAAGGATCTTGCGCGTTTCCCATACCAGCTTCATTTCCTCTCGCGTGTAACCATTTGCTTCAAAATCATCGATTTGCGGAATGACATTAAAGGCGATTTGCACCGGAAATTTTGTGCGCGGCTGCGCACCCTGGAAATTCAGCAGGGATGCGGTCTGCTTGCCCAGCTCCTCCATGCCGGAGCGCCCCGCCCCCGACACGGATTGATAGGTGGCCACATTGATGCGGTCGATGCCGACCGCGCGATGGATTGGCGCCAGGGCCACCAGCATCTGCATGGTCGAGCAGTTGGGGTTGGCGACGATGCCGCGCCCGGCATAATCGGCCAGCGCATGCGGGTTCACTTCGCTCACCACCAGCGGAATGTCGTCCTGGTAGCGAAACTCCGAGGTATTGTCGATCACCACGGCGCCAGCCGCTGCCGCCCGCGGCGCATGCTCGCGGCTGACCGCGCCGCCCGCGGAAAAAAACGCGATGTCCACCCCGGCAAAATCGTAGGTCGCCAGGTCGCGAACGGTCAGTTCGCGCTTGCCGAAGCGTACCGTGTCCCCGGCCGAACGCTCGCTGGCCAAGGCCACGAGTTCGCTCACCGGAAACCCGCGCTCGGCCAGGATGCCAAGCAGGGTCTCGCCGACCGCGCCGGTGGCGCCGACCATGGCGATCTTGTAGCTGCTCTTCTTGCTCATGTATTGACTACGGTCCGGAAGGTGGTTGGAGACTGCCGTCATCGGCCGACAACACGGCCGGATTGAGGATGTTCGGCGGTCTGCCGGCATGCGGCCCATGACCGAAAAAGGCCATCACATTGTCGACCGCCAACGCCGTCATCGCCCGCCGCGCCTCGTGGCTGGCGCTGGCGATATGCGGGCTGAGCAGTGCATTCTCGCACGCCAACAGGGCCTGATTGACTGCCGGCTCGCCCTCGAAAACATCCAGCGCCGCCGCCGCGAGCCGGCCACCGGACAGCGCCTCGGCCAGGGCGGCATCGTCGACCACACCACCGCGGGCTACGTTCACCAGCACCGCGCCCGGCTTCATCTGCGCCAGCTCGGCAGCCCCGATCGCATGCCGGCTGGCCGCGGTCAATGGCACCAGCAGCACCAGGAAATCCGCCTGGCGCAGCAACTCGGCCTTGTCCACGTAACGCGCGTTGCAAGCCTGTTCCACAGCTGGCGGCAACCGCGAGCGGTTGTGGTACAGCACCGGCATGTCGAATCCGGCGGCGCGCCGTGCCACCGCCTGGCCGATGCGCCCCATGCCGAGTATCCCGAGCACGCGGCCGTGCACGTCGGCACCCAGCCACTGCTTGAATTTCGTCGCCTTCCACGCCCCAGCGCGCAACCAGCGTTCGGCCGCGCCGACGCGGCGGGCAGCGCCCAGCAACAGCGCCCAGGTGTAATCGGCGACACTGTCATCGAGCGCGCCCGCCGTATTGCTGGCGGCAATGCGCGCCACGCTCAGCGCCTCGAGATCGAGGTTGTCGTAACCGACGCTCAGGTTCGCCAGCATGCGCAGGCGCGGCGCGCGTGCGATCTCGGCGGTGCCCACGTGCTCCTTCATGCCGATGATGGCGGCATCCACGGGCGCCAGCTTCGCCGCCAGCTCGGCCGGGGAGAACACCATCTCCTCGGGCTCGGCCTCGACCTCGAAGCAGTCGTACAAGGGTGCCACCACATCCGCAAAGGTAGGCCGGGAAATCCACAGCCGGGGCCGGTCCATGGGCGATACTTGCATTGGATCAGGCCACCGGGCCGGAGGGGATGCGCGGGCTCACCACGCCGACGTCGCCGCACTGCGCGCGATGGCGCAAGGCCTGGTCGATCAATACCAGGGCGACCATGGCTTCGGCGATCGGCGTGGCGCGGATGCCCACGCAGGGGTCGTGCCGGCCCTTGGTGACCACGTCGACAGGTTCGCCGGCCAGGTCCAGGCTATGGCCCGGGACGAGGATGCTCGAGGTCGGCTTCAACGCCATCGAGGCGCGCAGCGCCTGGCCGCTGCTGATGCCGCCCAGGATTCCTCCGGCATGGTTCGAGGCAAAGCCATCCGTGAGCATCTCGTCGCGATGCTGGCTGCCGCGTTGGGCCACGGCCGCAAAGCCGTCGCCGATCTCCACGCCCTTCACTGCGTTGATCGACATCAGCGCGGCTGCCAACTCGCCGTCGAGCTTGCCGTATATCGGTTCGCCCCAGCCGGGCGGGACGCCGTCCGCCACCACGTTGACCCGCGCACCCACCGAATCGCCCGCCTTGCGCAACTGGTTGATGCGCGCTTCCAGCGTGGGCACCTGTGCCGCATGCGGCCAGAAAAACGGGTTGGCCTCGACCGCATCCCAGTCGAAGCCGTCCGGGGTGATGTCGCCAAGCTGGGCCAGGTAGCCGCGGACGCGCACGCCATGGCGCGCGGCCAACCACTTCTTGGCAATGACCCCGGCCGCGACGCGCATCGTGGTCTCGCGCGCTGAGGCGCGGCCACCGCCACGGGGATCGCGGACGCCGTATTTCTGCCAATACGTGTAGTCGGCGTGGCCCGGGCGGAACGTCTGCGCGATGCGCTCGTAGTCGCGGCTGCGCTGGTTGGTGTTGCGGATCAGCAGGGCGATCGGGGTACCTGTGGTCAAGCCCTCATAGACGCCCGAGAGGATCTCCACCTCGTCGGCCTCATGGCGCTGCGACGTGTAGCGGCTGCGCCCGGTGGAGCGGCGGACCAGGTCGGGCTTGAACTCTTCCGGCGCCAGGGCCAGGCCGGGCGGGCAGCCGTCGACCACGCAACCGATGGCCGGGCCGTGGCTCTCGCCAAAGGTGGTGACGGTAAACAGCTTGCCGAAGGAGTTGCTGGACACGAATGGCGATCGCCCGGAATGACTGGCACAGCTTAGCGAGAACCCGCGGCAGGCAACAACCTCAGGCAGGTTTTGGACGGCTCTCCGCCGCGGCATGGATCGCGGCGGCATGCTCCAGCAGGTCCGCCCGCTCCACGGCAAACACGCCCATGGCGCCGACCTTGAACTCCAGCCACACCAGCGGCAGCCCAGGCAGCAAGGCGCCGAGTGCGCGCTCGCTCTCCCCCACCTCGACGATCAACAGACCATGTTCGGTGAGATGTCCGGCGGCGTCATCCAGGATGCGCAGGCACAGGTCCAGGCCATCCTCGCCGGCCGCCAGGCCGCGCTTCGGCTCGTGCGCGTATTCCGCTGGCAGCGCGGCGTATTCGGCATTGGTGACGTACGGCGGGTTGCTGACGATCAGGTCGTAGCGGCGCCCCTGCAGGCCGCCGAACAGGTCCGAACGGATGGCCAGGACGCGGTCGCCGAGCTGGTGCCGCCCGATGTTCTCTCCAGCCAGCGCCAGCGCATCGGCATCGATGTCGGCCAAGTCCACCCGCCAGTCGGGGTTGTATGCGGCCATGGCGATGCCGATGCATCCCGAGCCCGTACACAGGTCCAGCGCGGTCTCGACCGGGCGCCCGTCCAGCCAGGGGGCGAAGCCCGATTCGATCAACTCTGCGATCGGCGAGCGCGGCACCAGCGCCCGGCGGTCGCTCTTGAACTGCATGCCGGCAAACCAGGTTTCGCCGACCAGGTAGGCCACCGGCACGCGTTCGGCAATGCGCCGCTCGATGAGTTCGAGGATCCTGGTGCGCTCGGCCTGGACCAGCTTGCCCGCAGCGTAGGCAGGCGGCAGGTCGGGCGGCAGGTGCAGGCTGCCCAGGACCAGATGCGTCGCCTCGTCGATCGGGTTGTCGTGGCTGTGTCCGAAGGTGAGGTCGGCCGCGGCGAAGCGACTCGCCGCATAGCGGATGAAATCGATGATGGAGGCGAGTTCTGCGGTCACGGTCGCTCCGGTGGCGATCAGGCGGTCGCCGAGTATACGACCGGCACCGGCCGAGTCCGGCCGTTCCGTATACTCCGCCGATGAGCATCCGCCTGCTGCTGCAATACATCCTGCCCCATCGCGCCCTGTCCCGGCTGGTCTACCACGCCACGCGCTGGACCTTCGCGCCGTGGAAGAACTGGCTGATTGGCACGGTACTGCGCCGCTACCAGGTTGACATGGGCGAAGCGCTGCAGCCCGACGCGCTGGCATACCAGCACTTCAACGCGTTCTTCACCCGCCGCTTGCGCGCGGATGCACGCCGGGCTGATCCCGATCCGCAAGCGCTGTTGTCGCCAGCCGACGGGCGCATCAGCCAGGCCGGTCCGATCGTCAACGGCCGCGTGTTCCAGGCCAAGGGCCAGGATTACAGCGTCGTCGAGCTCCTGGGCGGCGACCAGGCGGCAGCCGAACCCTACCGTGCCGGGAGCTTCGTCACCGTGTACCTGTCGCCCCGCGACTATCACCGCGTGCACATGCCGCTGGGCGGTACGCTGCGGCAGACCGTGCACGTGCCGGGACGGATCTTCAGCGTGGCGCCGTTTGCGGTGGCCGGGATTCCGCGTCTGTTTGCCCGTAACGAGCGCCTCGTGTGTCATTTCGACGGACCGCAGGGCCCGTTTGCGGTGGTCCTGGTTGGGGCCATGCTGGTGTCATCGATCGCCACGGTGTGGGACGGCCTGGTGATCCCGCCGTATGCCCACGCGATACGGCGCAAATCCTTCGGCGACGGCGACGTCGTGCTCGAGCGCTTTGCCGAGATGGCGCGCTTCAACATGGGTTCCACGGTCATCGTGCTGCTGCCCGCTGGCGCCACGCTCGATGCGTGGCAGCCGGACCAAGCTGTGCATGTCGGCGAACGCCTGGGCCTGTGCGTGGCCGCAGCGGCCCAGGGCTGAACCGCTCAGAACTTGCCGACGAAATCGCGCTTGCCGATCGCCACCCCGGCGTGGCGCAGCAGCGCATAGGCTGTGGTCACGTGGAAGAAGAACTGCGGCATGGCGTAGTGCAGCAGGTATTTCTCGCCACTGAAGTGGCCCTCGTGCGGCGTACCGGCGTGGACCGTCACCTCACGCTTTTCGCTGCCTTCGAACTGGGCGGGAGTGAGTCCGGCCACCGCCTGCAAGGTATCGGCGACCAGCGCACGCAGGTCGGCAAAGGTATCGCCCGGGTGCTTGGCCTGCGGCACGTCCACCCCCGCCAACTCGGTCGCGACGCTGCGCGCAAAGTGGCAGGCAATCGCCACCTGGCGGGAGAAGGTGAACATGTCCGGAAACAGCCGCGACTGGATCAGCGCCGCCGGCTCGATGTGCTTTTCCGTGGCGTGCTGCTCAGCCTTTTCCAGGATGGCGTCAAGGCTGCCCAGCATTTGCCGCAATACCGGAACCGACGCGTCGTACATGCATGTACTCATTTGAATTCCTCAATGTGCTGGAAAAACTGCGCGAGTATATTCCCGCGCGCTGGTGGTATCCCGCCACTGGTTCGCGGGCGCGCCAGACCGGTGCCCGCAGGCGCGGACGACAAGCCCGCCCAGTCAGCCGGGCGGCGGCGCGGGCAGCTCGTGCCGGAAGTCGCCCCGCAGGCGCTGCCATTCCAGCTGCAGCCACGGCGTGAACTGTGCGGCCGAGGTCGCCATCTCCGTGTCCAGCGCCTCGGGCAGGATGAAGCGCCACGCCGCGACTTCGGTGCGGTTTGGCTGCACGGGCGCGTCCGTGGTGCCGACAAACACCGAACACAACTCATGCTCCGAGCCCGACGTGCCATAGCGCGCCTGGTACTGGAACTTGTACACGTAGCGCAGCTCGCAGCGCATGCCCATTTCCTGCTGCAGGCGGCGTTGCGCGGCTACATCCAGGCTCTCGCCACGGCGCGGATGGCTGCAACAGGTGTTGGCCCAGTAGCCCGGCCACAGGCGCTTGCCGGCGCTGCGTTGCTGCAACAGCAAGGCGCCGTCAGGGTTGAACACGAACAGGGAGAACGCACGATGCAGGACGCCTTCCCCATCGTGGCAGGCAGCCTTGCTGGCGTGGCCAAGGACGCGGTCCAGCGCATCGACCAGGATCAATTCCTCGGCCTCCGACGAGACGGTGGCGCCGGCGGCCGGGTGCTTATCCAAATGCCACCTCCATGGCCTGGTAACCGGCGTTCTGCATGGCCTGCACGACCTTGTGGCCGCCTTCCGGGCACAGCGCAATCACCGAGCCGCCGCCGCCGCCACCGGTGAGCTTGGCGCCGACCGCGCCGTTGTCGCGGGCCAGCTGCACCAGCTGTTCGACCTGCGAGCAGGACACCTGCAGCGCGTTCAACTGGCCCTGGCAGATGTTCATCAATTCGCCGAGCTGGGCGACGTCACCGGCCTGCAGGGCGTCGAGCGCGTGCAGGGTCAAGCTGTCGATCTCGTCGAAGATGCGCTCGTACAGGGCACGGTTGCGCTCCCAGGCCTCATGCACCCGCGCCACCATGCGCGCGGTCAGGCTCTCGGTGCCGCTCATGCCGATGACCAGCGGCAAGGGCTGCTGCAGCGTGAGCGTCCGCACCGTCGGCGGGTCGCCGCGCTGGTACAGCAGTGGCCGGCCAAACGTGGCCACCGTGTTGTCGATGCCGGAGGGCGTGCCGTGCGCGATGCGCTCGCACTCGTAGGCCAGCGCGCAAATCCGCTCGTCGCTCAGCTTGAGGTGGCAGTAGCTGTCCAGCGCGCGGATCACCGCCACCGCCAAGGCCGCCGAGCCGCCCAAGCCCATCGCCCGCGGCACGCAGGGATAGGCCTCGATCTGCAGGGCGCGGTCGGCTATGCCCAGCGTCTCCAGGATCATCAGCAGCGAGCGCTGGAACGAATCCGGGCTGGCCACGCCCTTTTGCAGGCGCTGCTCGATGCCCCAGCGCGGGATCAGCAGGTGGATGCCCTCGTCGGCTCGCTGCACGCGCGCGCGGATCGCCAGTGGCACGGGCCCGGCAATGGCATGGCGGCCGTACACCACGGCGTGCTCGCCAAGCAGGATGACCTTGCCATGCCCGGCCGAATACGCCTCCTCCACTGCCTGTTGCGTGCGGTGCGCCGGCTTCGGCGTGCTGTGCTCGCGCAGTTCGGCGACGATCTGCTGCGCGCGCCAGATCTTGATCTCGCCTTCCGCCTGCAGGCGCCTGACCACGGCGTCGAAGATCTCCGCCGTGGCACCGGCGGCAATTGCCACGCTGCGCGCGTGCAGGTGCATGTGTCCGTGCTGGATGCCGTCGGTGACCAGGGCGCGCAAGGCGGAAAAATTCTGCGCCAGGCCCACCGTGCCCATCACCTCGGCCAGCTCGCGGGCGCTCTTCACCCCGAGCAGGTGGTGGTTGAGCGCCACGGTCGGGTTGGATTGCAGCGGGCCGCCGACGATGCCGACCTTCATCGGCATCTCGATGCTGCCGACCAGGTTGCCGTCCGCGTCCTTGGACCAGCTGGTCAAGGCGGTGTACGCCGTGCCTCGGGCGGCATAGGCGTGGGCGGCGGCCTCCAGCGCGCGCCAGTCGTTGCCGGTGGCCAGGGCCACGGCGTCCACGCCGTTCATCACGCCCTTGTTGTGCGTGGCCGCGCGGTACGGGTCGACGATGGCCAGGTCGTTGGCGCGGATGATGCCGTCGCGCACTTCCGCCCCGTCATGGTCCCTGGCCTCGAGCAGGCGGGTCGGGATGACACACTTGGCCCACACCATGGCCCGGTCGCTCAGGTTGGACAGGATGCGCAGGAAGACCTTGCCGCCGGTGATCGACTCGACCAGCGGCGCCACGCCCTCGCACATGGAATTGACCAGGTTGGCGCCCATGGCGTCGCAGGTGTCGACCAGCAGGTGCAGCACCACCATGTCGCCGGCGCCATCGGGCGCGGCGTGGATCACCACCTCGATGTCCCTGGCGCCGCCGCCGCGCGCCACCATCTTCGGATGCAGGCTGTTGGCCAGGTTGAGGATCTCGTCCTTGCGCTGCAGCAGGGCAATGCGCGCCTGGCTCGAATGCGCGACGTCGACCACCTGCACCTGGCCGATCAGCACGGGTTCGGTGCTGCGCGTGGCGAAGCCGCCGGCGCCGCGCACCAGCTTCGCCGCCGCGCTCAGTGCCGCCACGATGGACGGCTCTTCCACCACCAGCGGGATGACGTAGTCCCTGCCGTTGATCAGGAAATTGAGCCCGAGACCGACCGGCAGGCCCATCACGCCGACGACGTTCTCGATCATCTTGTCGGCCAGGGCCACGTCCAGTGTGTGTTCGCCGCTCAGCCAGGCGCGATAGTCCTGCGGCGACAACAGGCCGCGCTCGTGCACCAGTTGCACGCGTTCGCTGACCGAGAGCTTGTAAAACCCCGGCATGCGCGCCCGATTGGACTTGCGCGCCGGGTCCGGGGTTGTTGGCTGTTGCAGGTCGACCATGCCCTTCCTCTGTCGTATCGGTTCAATTGTCTCGATGCACCCGCAGGCCCTGCCGCGCAGGCTGCAGTTCCAGGATCCGCAGGCCGGCATGCAGCACGCCTCGGCGGAACGCGGCCATACGCCCGGCATCCGCAGCCACTGCCAGGCCGACGTCGCCGCCGCCCGCGCCGCAGGGCTTGTAGGCCACGCCGCAATCCGCGGCGACGGCCCGCAGCGCGCGGTGCTCGGCACTCATGATGTCCAACCCGCTGGCCGCGCCCAGCCGGGCCAGGCCAGCGGCATAGGCATCGACGGCCTCGATCAGCGTGTCCGTCCGGTGTTCCAGCAAGGCGCCCGCCGCGACCCGTGCGCAACTTGCCAAATCGCCCATAAGCGCGGCATGCCGCACCGGCGCCCGCGCGCGCCAATCCGCAAGACTACGCAAGAATACTCCGGTGGAGGCTGGCCGCCCTGACCAGGCACAGCAAAACTCGAGTTCGGCCGGCCAATCGACAGGTGTGACCTGCGGCTGATCCTCGCGCCAGACATAGCTGATCAGGCCGCCGGCAAGGCTGGCCGCAATGTCGAGTCCGCTGCCCACGCCGCCCTGGGCACGCCGATGGGCCGCGATCAGGCTGCCGGCCGAGGTGGGCTCGAGCCCGGCCAAGGCATGCAGCGCCCCGCCGAGGGCGACGCCAAGCGCGGCGCTCGAGCCCAGGCCAAGCTTGCGGCGCGGCGGCTCAGGCGAAAAGAAGGCGTGCGTATCCAGGCCGGCATGGAAGCCGGGCAGCTGTGCAAGCGCGGCGACGGATTCGACGATGCTGCCAAACAGCGCCAAGCGCCCGCCGGCGGCAAGCGCGGCATCGTCCAGCACTAGGCGCCCGCCGGCATCCAGGCGCGCCGTGGCGCCAACCACGTCCAGGTCCGGCGCGTCGATGACGATGGCCTGATCCGGCAGCGCTTCCACGCTCACCTGGGCGCGCCGGTCCACCGCCAAGACCAGGGCCGGAGCGCCTTCGAGCACGGCGTATTCGCCGGTCAGCACCAGCTTGCCGGGGGCGCTGGCGCGGATCTTCAAGCCGTCGTCTCCGCGTCAGCCAGCAAGCGCGCACCGGCGCCCAAGCCGCTGACCACCACCTCCTGCACACCCGCCACGCCGCCAAGCACAGCAGCCACCCGGCTCGCCGCCGCAGGCGTGCAAACGACCTTGACCTGGGGGCCGGCGTCGACGGTGAAAAACGCCTCGACACCCTCGCGCTCGCGCAGTTCGCGGATGGCGTGGATGCATTCCAGCGTGGCGCCGTTCCAGTAGATCAGCGCCGGACGGCTGGCCAGCATGTCCGCATGCATCGCCAGGCAACTGCGTTCGCCCACCGCGGCTAGCGCGGCAAAGTCATGCCCCGCGATGGCCGCGCGCGCCGCGGCCAGATCTTCGTCGACGGTTGCCAGCCACGCGGCGTGGTAGGGGGACGTGCACCGGGTGAGCGCCATGCCCGGCCCCGAATGCACGGCCTTGGCCTTGCTGGAGGTCACCGCCACGACCACGCGCAAGGGCCATTCCGCAGCGCCTTGCAGCGGAACGGCGTAGGCATCGCTGCCGTCGGCACGTACCCCAGCCTGCATCCCGACGAAGCCGCCAAAGATCGAGCGGGCTGCCGAGCCCGAGGCGCGCCGCGCCAGTATCGACAATTCGCGCGCGTCGAGGCGCAAGCCGAGCGCCGCGCTGCCGGCCACCACCAGTGCGGCAAACCCGGAGGCGGAAGAAGCCAGGCCGGCGGCAGTGGGGAAGTTGTTGTGCGTCTCCACGCGGGCCGGCAACTTGCTTCCGGCCAACTCGCGCAGCAGGTCCAGGCAGGCGCTGGCGCGCGCCAGGCCCTCGGGGCAATCGCGCCCGTCGAGCAGCATGCAGTCGACATCCAGGCCGGCATCGAAGCTGACTTGCGTCCGCGTCCACAGCGCATCGAGCGTGATCGACAGCGAACCGCGTTCCGGCAGGTTCAAGACCGCATCGCGCTTGCCCCAATACTTCACCAGCGCGATGTTCGGCTGCGCCTGCGCCCGCGCCGTCAACACCAGGACGCACCATCCGCCGCACCGGCCAAGTCAGGGGGGGCGTACATGTGCATGTTCCAGGCCTCGATACGAAACGCTGCCCGTGCGCGAGCTGAATCACGCTGCAGCCGAAGGATAGCCGCACCATTGTAGCCGCTGTGGGCCGCCGCTCCTGGCCTGCCGCCATCTGCCGTCCCAGCCGCCAGCGCTCCGGGGCGGCGGCGCTCCGTCTCCTCGTCAAGGCACCACCCAGGGCAGCCGGGGCTTGACGCCGTGCCGGCCGCCACCTAGCCTTTTATCTTTTCATCGCGATGACCAGATGACATGGATCTGGCGACTGCCTCAGCCAACCTGCGCCTGCTTGCCGACCCGACGCGCGTGCGCCTGCTCGCCCTGCTGGACGAGGAGGAGCTCACGGTAGCCGAACTGGCGGCGATATTGCACCTGGCGCAACCACGGGTATCCACCCACCTGGCCAAGCTCAAGGAAGCCGGCATGGTGCGCGACCGCCGCGCCGGAGTCTCGGCCTATTACCGAGCCAACAGCGAGGGTGACGCCGCCCAGCTCGCCTTGCTCGCCTCGCTGCGCGAAAGCATCGACGACACCTTGCTGCAGGAAGATGCCGCGCGCGTCCCCCACGTGCTGGCGCGGCGTGCGCTGGGCGAGGGTTGGGCGGATACCGTGGCCGGCGACATGGAACGCCACTACTCCCCGGGCCGCACCTGGGAAACCCTGGCCCGCGCGCTGCTGCAACTGCTGGAAACCGGCGACGTGCTGGACATCGCGTCCGGCGACGGGGTCACCGCCGAACTGCTCGCGCCGCATGCGCATTCGGTGGTCTGCGTCGATTCCAGCGAACGCGTCGTCGCCGCCGCCAGCAAACGCCTGCGCCGCTACCCCAACGTGCAAGTGCGGCTGGGCGACATGCACCAGTTGGACCTGGGCAGGCAGCGCTTCGACCTGGTGCTGATGCTGCATGCCCTGACCTATGCCGTCGACCCGCCCAAGGCGGTGGCCGAAGCGGCGCGGGTGCTGCGCCCGGGCGGACGGCTGCTCGCGGTGACCCTGGCGCGGCACAACCATCGCACCGTGGTGGAACCGTTCGACCATCGCAACCTGGGCTTCCGCAACGAGCAGTTGACCAGTTTCGCCAAGATCGCCGGCCTGAAGGTGGTGAGCTGCTCGCAGCTCAGCCGCGAACGCAAGGCGCCGCACTTCGAAGTGGTCAGCCTGCTGGCACGCAAGCCCTGAGGCGGGCAGCGATCCGCCGGCATGACGGCTCAGCGCAGCTGGCTGTCCTTGCTGCCGCGGCGGTTGTACAGCGCCGCCGCCACGTCCGCGTCGGCCTCTTCCTGGCAGCGCACACACAGACGCACGCCCGGCACGGCCTTGCGCCGCGCCAGCGGGATCGGCGCATCGCACTCTTCGCAACGCTCCAGCCCCGGGCCCTGACGCAACTGCCGTCGCGCGCGCTTCACCGCATCGTCGACGGTGGCATCGATCTGGTCCTGCACGGCGCCGTCGCCGGCCCAACCTGTCGCCATGGCAACCTCCAACACATCCACGGTTGCAGCAAGAATAACCGCGCGTGGCCGAACCTCAGGCAACCACGCGGCACGCGGGCCGGAACCTGGGGCCGCCGCCATGGTCGCGGCCCGGCTGGGCGCCGCCCACCCCGAGCCGGCAGCCCGCGCGGGTCAGGCCTTGCCCGTGGCCTGCCGCCGCCAGAAATAGCTGGCGCCCAGGATCACGAACCACACCGGGCTGGCGAACAGCGCTGCGCGGGTATCGGCCTGCAGGGTCAGCAGCACCAGGACGAAGACGAAAAATGCGAGGCAGACGTAGCACATCGCCACGCCGCCCGGCATCTTGTAACGCGATGCCTGGTGTTGTGCCGGACGCTGCCGCCGGTAGACGATGTAGGCGGCCAGGATCAGCGACCAGACGAACATGAACAAGACGGCCGCCAGCGTGGTCACCAGGGTGAACGCGGTGATGACGTTCGGCGACAGGTAGTCCAGCATGGCGCCGAGCAGCAGACAGGCACAGGAAAACAGCAAGGCGCGCGACGGCACCGCCGCCCTGGACAGGCGGCCGAAGGCGCGCGGCGCATGCTGCTCCTGGGCCAGGCCGTACAACATGCGGCTGGTGGAAAAGATGCCGCTGTTGGCCGAGGACATGGCCGAGGTCAAGACCACGAAGTTGATCAGGCTCGCCGCGGCCGGGATGCCAGCCAGCACGAACAGCTCGACGAACGGGCTCTTGTCCGCTGCGACCATGCGCCACGGCGTCACGGCCATGATGGCCAGCAGGGCCAGCACGTAGAACACGATGATGCGGATCGGGATCGAGTTGATGGCCCGCGGCAGGTTGCGCTCCGGGTCGGCGGTCTCTGCGGCCGTGGTGCCGACCAGCTCGATGCCGACGAAGGCGAACACGGCAATCTGGAAGCCGGCAAAAAAGCCGCCCCAGCCGGTGGGGAACACGCCACCGTCGTTCCACCAGTTGGCAATCGTCGCCTCGTGCCCGCTCGGCGAGCGGAAGCCCCATGCCACCAGGCCGAAGCCGGCCACGATCAAGGCGCTGATGGCGATGATCTTGATCAGCGCAAACCAGAACTCCAGCTCGCCAAACAGTTTCACCGTCACCAGGTTCAAGGCGAGCAGGATCAGCACGCAGAGGATGGCGGGTATCCATGCCGCCAGTCCCGGCAGCCAGAACTGGGTATAGGCCGAGATGGCGATGACGTCGGCGGTGGCGGTGACGATCCAGCAGAACCAGTAGGTCCAGCCACAGAAGAAACCCGCCCACGGCCCCAGCAGGTCGGTCGAAAAATCGATGAACGACTTGTAGGCGAGGTTCGACAGCAGCAGCTCGCCCATCGCGCGCATGACGAAGAACAGCATGACGCCGATGATCAGGTAGACCAGGACGATCGACGGGCCGGCCAGGCTGATGGTCTTGCCCGAGCCCATGAACAGGCCGGTGCCGATCGCGCCGCCGATGGCGATCAGTTGCAAATGCCGGTTGGAGAGGCTGCGTCGCAGGTGGTCGGGCTGTTGCTGCGACGTGGTCATGGGCTGCCCCTGGGTTCAGGAAGCCGGCAACATAACCGGAAAAGCGCCCGCTTGACCAGCGTGCCTCAAGTCACGGCGTCGCGGCGCGGCAACCTCCATCCGGGGCGTATGAAGTGGCAGGTATAGCCTTGCGGATAGTGCTCGAGGTAATCCTGATGCTCGGGCTCGGCCTCCCAGAAATCGCCGGCAGGCGCCACCTCGGTGACCACCTTGCCCGGCCACAGGCCCGACGCGTCCACGTCGGCAATGGTTTCCAGCGCCGTGTCACGTTGCGCCGGCGAGGTATGGAAAATGGCCGAGCGATATGAGCCGCCCACGTCGTTGCCTTGCCGGTTCGGCGTGGTCGGATCGTGGATCTGGAAGAAGAATTCCAGCAGCTGTCGATAACTCATGACGCCGGGATCGAAGACGATCTCGATGGCCTCGGCGTGGTTGCCATGCTGGCGATAGGTGGCGTTGGGCATGTCGCCACCGCTGTAGCCGACGCGCGTGGAGACCACCCCCGCCTGGCGGCGGATCAGGTCCTGCATGCCCCAGAAGCAGCCACCGGCCAAGATGGCGCGTTCGGTACTCATGTCTCGTCCTCCACCTGGTCCAGGTAGGCGCCATAGCCTGCCGCCTGCATCTGCGCACGCGGGATGAAGCGCAGCGATGCCGAATTGATGCAATAGCGCAAGCCGCCGCGATCCGCGGGGCCATCGTCGAACACGTGGCCGAGATGACTGTCGCCGTACACGGAGCGCACCTCGGTACGCACCATGCCATGCGAGTCGTCGCGCAGCTCGTTGATGTTGCCCCGCTCGATGGCCGTGCTGAAGCTCGGCCAGCCGCAATGGGAATCGAACTTGTCGGATGACGAGAACAGCGGCTCCCCCGACACCACGTCCACGTAGATGCCGGGTTCGGCATGGTGCAGGTAGGCGCCCGTGCCGGGGCGCTCGGTCGCGTTCTGCTGGGTCACCCGGAACTGCTCGGGGCTCAACCCGGCCACGACCTCGGGGTCTTTGCGATACGTGCCCATGGGTTTCTCCCGTCCAAGCCTGTCGAGGGCCCTCCGGCAGCAACCGAAGGGATGTCCCTTCGATAAGGGTCATTCGCCGAAGTTCAAGCCCGTGTCATGCCCGCAGGGAATCGTGGGCGCGTATGCACATGGCCACGCCACGAAGTGCATGCCCTGCCCACGCTACTGCAGTGCAGCCCAAACGGCGATACTGCGGCGATTGGCGCGGGATACGGGGCGGCCAGACGCAGGCCACGCGCCGATCCCCGCGGTCGATAGGAGCAAAGCATGGGCGACATCGAAAATCGCTTGCGCCAAGCGGGCCCGGTCCTGACGCTGGCGGCCTGCCTGGCATGGGCGGCTGCGTCCACAGCCCTTGCCGCCGGGCCGCGGCTTGCCGACGGCTTCAGCTTCGCCGCCGGGGGCGACCTGCTCGGCCCGTACCAGCCGCTGGGACACGCACCCGACGCGGCGCTGCAGGCCGTGGCGAAACATTTCCGCGATGCCGACCTCGGCTACGCGAACGTGGAGGGATCGATCTTCGATCCGTCCACCTTCAAGGGCTGGCCGGCGGCGGAAACCGGCGGCGGCTATCCACTGGCTCCCGCCGCGGTGGCGCAAGACCTGCGCGGACTCGGCATCACCGTCGTCTCCAAGGCCAACAACCACGCGACGGATTACGGCACCGAAGGCCTGGTCGCAACGCTGGGGTCGCTCGGCAAGGCCGGCGTGGCCCAGGCTGGCGCCGGCCTGGACCTGGCCAAGGCGCGGGCGCCGGTCTACCTGGCTACGCGTAACGGAATCGCCGCCCTGGTCAGCGCCGCGTCCACATTCACGCCGATGTCCGTCGCCGGTCAGGAACGGCGCTACGGCCGCTATCTCGATCGCGGGCGTCCCGGCATCAGCGCCTTGCACGTGCTCCAGGTGCACCTGCTGCCACAGCGCCAGCTGGACATACTGCGCAGCGCGCTCGCCGGCCTGCACGTCAGCTCGCCGGAACAAGCATGGTCGGGCGAATTGGGCTCGACCGTGATCGGCGAAACCGCGGGCCCGGAACTCGGCTTTGGCGGCGTCGTATTCCGTGCCGCGCCGGAGCGCGCCCTGGGCTGGGAAATGGATCCCGATGATCTCCACGCCGTGCTGGACAGCATCGGCCAGGCGCGCCGGAAGGCCGGCTTCGTGCTGTTCTCCCTGCATGCGCACGAGGTCACCCCGATGACACATCCTGCGGGGGACGACCGGCCCGACCCGCCGGCCGACTTCGAGACCAGCCTGTTCCACCAGGCCATCGATGCCGGCGCCGATGCCGTCGTGCGCAGCGGCCCGCATGAGCTTGGCGGCATCGAGATCTACCAGGGCAGGCCCGTCTTCTACGGCCTCGGCAGCCTGTTCTTCCAGTTCGGCGGCATCCGCAGCTACCAGGTGCCGGGCGGCGACCTGGTGAAGTTTCCCGACGCCTGGTTCCAGGCCATCGTCCCGGTGACCCGCTACGAACACGGGCGGGCAAGCGAAATCCGGCTCTACCCCGTCGTCACCGAATCTTCCCGCTCAGGTACGGACGGCCGCCCGCGACCGGCGGACGCGGCCACCGGCAAGGAAATCCTGGAACGCGTCAGCGCGCTCTCCGCACCCTATGGCACCAGGATCGCCATCGTCGGCGGCGTGGGCATCATCGACCTGGCCGGCACCAGCCGTGTCACGCCAACGGCCCGTACACGACTGGACCGGCCGCCGCAGGCAGCGGCGCCACGCAAAGCCACGCCGACGCAGTAGGCGGAATCAATAGCCGGAAAATTCCTCGGTCCGGATCTTGTCTTCATCGGCCCCGGCCGCCACCAGCATCTGGCGCATGGCCTTCACCATGCCGGCCGGACCGGCCAGGTAATAAATCGGCGCAGCGGGGTCCGGGACATGCCGCTTGAGCATGTCGGCGTCGATGAAACCATGCTCGCTTGCGCCATCGCCGGCGTCCTTCGTGTACACCGGCACAAAGCTGAAATTGGCATTGGCCTTGGCCATGCGGGCCAAATCGCCGGTGAACGGCGCGTCGGCGGCGCTCTTGTTGCTGTAGAGCAAGGTGATGTGGTGCGGCAAGTGCTCGTGCGTGGCCTGCGCAATCATGCTGTGCACCGGCGTGATGCCGATGCCGCCGATCAGGAACACGGCTGGCGTGGCGCTGTTCTTGTGCAGGCGAAAGTCACCGTAGGGCGCATCCAGCTTCACCGTGCTGCCCGGCGACATGCGTTGCAGTACGCGCTTAAATGCCGTGTCGCGCATGCGGGTGGCAGTCTGCAAATGATCTTCAAACGGCGCGGTGACGAAGGAAAACCCGCGGACATTGCCCTCGGCGTCGGTCTCGTCCGGCTCGATCAGGGTGAAGTCCCCGAACTGCCCCGCCACATAGTCAAACCCAGCCGGCTTTTCCCACTCGAACAGCATGGTGCCATTGGCCACTGTTTCCTTCCTGAGCAACTTGACATCAACCATCGCCATGTCCTTCCTCCGTTGATCCGTCATCCGTTTGCCTGACTATGCAGTGTACGCCCCGGACCGGGCGCCACCCAAGGCGGCTCGCGGCCCGGCGCCGGGTCGCTGCCGGCATTTGGACTTCCAGCCGGCTGAACCTTCGACGCAGCGGTGACCACCGCCACAATTGTCCCCATACGTCGAAGCACGGGTTGTCGAATTGGGAAAATACCGTTAGCCTTCCGTTCGCTCAGGAGCGCAACGTGTGTTCCGCTCCTGGTCGGCGCGCGCTCGGTAGGGGCTACCGAACGGACCCGCCCGGCGGATTCCTGCAGGGATCTGCGGACGGGGCGCATCCCACAGGAGAGTCGCTGATCCACCTTCCAAGGCACCGTTGCTGCGCCTGAAACAAGCTGTTTCGCATACTGCCGCGACTTCGTGGCAGGAGCCCTAGAACGTTGCCGGACGCTTCGTCCCGGCACGGCGTGGGCGGTCGTCGCCATTTTTCCACCCAACCATTTCGCGAGGGGTAGAGCCCAATGAAATTGAAGACCAACAAGATGTCCTCAGCCGTGCGCCTGGCGCTGTCGTTCGGCGCCGTCATGGCTGCCGGCATGAGCCTTCCCGCGTTCGCCCAGGACGCCGCTGGACAATCGGGACAAGGTGACCAGACCCAGGCCACGCAGCTGAAAGCCGTGGTGGTGACCGGTTCGAACATCCGCCGTGTGGACGTCGAGACGTCCAGTCCGGTGTTCTCCGTGGACCACACCGTGATCGAGGCCAGCGGCAACGTGACGCTCGGCGACCTGGTGCAGGACCTGCCGGCGATGACCGGGGCCAACACCAATGCGCAGAACAGCTCGAATGGCAGCTCGACGGTCAACCTGCGCGGCCTGGGCCCGGATCGTACGTTGATCCTGGTTGACGGCCATCGCGTGCAGAGCCAGGACGTCAACGTGATCCCGGCCGCCATGATCGAGCGCATCGACGTGCTGACCACCGGCGCCTCGTCCGTGTACGGCTCCGATGCCGTGGGTGGCGTGGTGAACTTCATCACCAAGAAGGATTTCCACGGCGTCCAGGCCACCACCAGCTACGGCCAGTCATCACGCAAGGACGCCAAGCGGCGCGGCGCCACCGTCACCGTCGGGCAATCCGGCGACAAGGGCAGCGTCGCGGCCGGCGTCGGCTACAGCAAGTCGGACATGGTATTGGCCAGTCGGCGCAAGTTCTCGGAAAACACCCTGTCGTTGATCGGCAGCGCGGGCGGCAAGATCGAGTCCTTCATCGGTGGCTCGGGCTCCTCGCCCTACGGCAACATCCAGCTGCCGTCCAGCGGCCCGATCCACGACGCCTACGCCGGCTGCGCCTCGGACCACGTGGCCGTCAACAAGAACTCCCCCGCCGGTGCCGACGCGGTCGCCGACTACCACTGCTACATGAACAGCGGCCCGAACAGCGACAAGTACAACTACGCCAGCGTCAATCCCCTGATCGCGCCGTCGGAGCGCTCGAACGCGTTCTTCATGGGCACCTATCGGTTTACCGACAACATCACCGGCTACCTGGACGGCTACTACGCCAAGACCAGCTCGCTGGGGCAGAACGCCCCAAGCCTGTGGGGTACGCCGTACGGCGCAGCGATCGCAGCGAACAACTACTACAACCCGTTCGGCATCGAGTACAGCCGCACGGGCGGGCAATTCCTGTCCCGGTTGGAAGCGCTCGGCAACCGCGTCACCCACGCCAGCCGCAACGACGGGCAGCTCCACACGGGCTTGCGCGGCACGTTCACCATGTTCGAGCAGGGTTGGAACTGGGACGTGGGGCTCGATTACGGCCATTCCAGCCAGGACAGCACGTCGACCGGCTATGCCAGTAACAACAAGCTCTATACCGGCCCGTCCTTCATGGATACCGACGGCGTCGTGAAATGCGGACAGCCTGGACAGGTGACGGCGAACTGCGACGCCTCGTTCAACCCGTTCGTGATGGCCTCGCCAAACTCCAAGGCGGCACTGCAAAAGGCCTCGGTGGTCACCAGCAGCAACAGCCACGGCCAGCAGAAGGTGTGGCGCGCCAGCGTCAACGGCGGCGTGTTCGACCTGCCCGCCGGCACGGTGCAACTCGCCCTGGGCGCGGACTATCGCCAGGAGCACACCCAGTCCCGCGTCGATGCCATGCAGCTCACCGACCCGGCCACCGGCACCTGCATCCTGGGCAGCGGTTGTTCCACCGGCCTGCAAGGCGGCTTCAACGTCAAGGAAGCCTATGCCGAAGTGTTCATCCCGGTCCTGCAGGGCTTGCCGTTCGTCGATTCACTGAACGTGACCATCGGCGACCGATATTCACGCTTCAGCTCGTTCGGCAGCACGAACAACAAGTCGTTTGCGGTCGAATGGCGGCCCTTCAGTGAACTGCTGCTGCGCGGCACGGTGGCCGAGGTGTTCCGCGCGCCTACCATCAACGACGTCTACCGGGCGCCGGGCGCATCGGCTTCGAACCTGACGTTCGACCCCTGCGACGGCTACACCGGCAGCCCGGTCAACCCGGCCTGCGTCAACGTGCCGACCAACGGCAGCTTCCGCAACACCAACGTCGCCCAGGCACAGGCCACCAGCATCCAGTCGGCCGGTGCCAAGGCTGCCGGCTTCCCGATCAAGCCCGAATCCGGCAAGTCCTACGATTTCGGCGCGGTCTACAGCCCGTCTTGGGCCGAAGGGCTGTCCGCCACCGTGGACTTCTGGCGCCTGGAGCTCAACGACATCATCACCACGGTGCGCATCCAGAGCCTGATGAACCTGTGCAATGCCGGGCAAACCACGTATTGCGCCTTCATCCACCGCATCCCGAGCGGGCCGCAACAGGGGCAGTTGGACATCGCCACCATAGAACCCACGGGCAACCTGGGCAGCGTGAGCGTCGCCGGCGTCGACGCGGGCCTGGCCTACCGGCTCAACACGCCCTCGTTCGGCAACTTCAACTTCACGGTCAACGCCACCTACCTGTCGCGCTACGACCAGCAGACCGCACCGGGCCTGACCGGGAACACCACGTACCACAACGCCGGCCACTTCGACGGCTTCGGCTCGGCCCCGGCCGCGGCTTGCGGTGGCGGCAACGAGTGCCTGTTCCCACGTCTGCGCGCCACGGGCAACGTGTTCTGGCGCATGGGCGACTGGAGCGCGTCGTGGAAGCTCAACTTCATCGGCGGCTACCGCATGGGTTCGCCTGCCCCGTCGCAGGATACGCACCCGGTGGGCGGCAAGTTGAACGGGATCTACTACGACTACGGCGCGACCACGTACCACAACCTCACCGTGGGCTACAACTTCACGCCGCTGCATACCCGGCTGGATCTGGGCGTCGACAACGTGTTCGACCACCAGCCGCCGATGCTCTACGCCAACAACGTGGTGCGCAACAACACGGCGCGCGGCTCGTTCGACGCAATTGGCCGCTACTACTGGGCGCGGCTGACGTACACGTTCTGAGTGACGCAAAACCGGGCCATGGCGGGCCGTGCGGAAACCTTCCGCACGGCCCGCCAACCTTGACCAGATGCGGGCATATGCACGGAGCCCAAGCGCTGCATGCAGCGTTGCCGCAGCCTGTCGGAAGCAAATGCAATATGGACATCCAGGCCCCTGGCCTTCCATCCATCCACACCGTCAAACGCCAGCGGTAATGAGGTTCACACCTGCCGCGTAACGCCAATAGCCTTCAAGATCCACCGGGAGATTGCATCATGTCGCGAGCATCAACAACGATGTGGCTTGCTTTGCCGGCAGCCTTGGCCCTGGGACTGGCGATGTCATCCGCCGCCGCACAGGACGCCCCCGGGGCAACGGGGCTCGAACGCACCTCGGCGGTCACCCCGTTGCAATTCCACTACATGGGCCCCTCGCCCGGCGGACGCATCTCGGCTGCCGTCGGCATCCCCGGCAACCATTCCACGTATTACCTCGGCGCGGCATCCGGCGGGCTGTGGAAATCCACCGACGGCGGACACACCTATGTCCCCATCTTCGACGACCAGAACGTGGCGGCAATCGGCTCGCTCGCGATCGCGGCGACCGATTCCAACACGATCTGGGTAGGCACCGGCGAGCCATGGATGATCCGTCCGAGCGACGTGATCGGCGATGGCGTGTACAAGTCCACCGATGCCGGCAAGACCTGGCAGCACATGGGCCTTACAGAAACCGGGCGCATCTCGCGCGTCGTGATCAACCCGCGCGATCCCGACAACGTGCTGGTTTGCGCCCTGGGGCGGGCGTCCGCGCCGCAACAGGAGCGCGGCGTGTTCCGCACCACCGACGGCGGCAAGACGTGGAAGCGCACGTTGTTCGTCAACCAGGATACGGGCTGCTCCGGCCTGAGCATGGACCCGAACAACCCGAACGTGCTGTTTGCCGGCACCTGGCAGGTCTCCCAGCGCACCTGGCAACAGAACGGCGGTGGTCCGGGCAGCGGCGTGTTCACCTCGCGCGACAACGGCGTGACCTGGACCCGGCTGGAGCAGGGCCTGCCGAAATCGCCCCTGGGCAAGATCGACGTGGCCGTCGCGCCGTCCAATTCAAAGCGCGTCTACGCCCTGATCCAGACCTTCAACCAGGGTTCCTTGTGGCGCTCGGACGATGGCGGCCAGCAGTGGGAACTCACCAGTTCCGACCGCTCGCTCACCGGCCGCGCCGGCTATTACATCCGCATCGCGGTCGACCCGAAGAACCCCGACAACGTCTACATCGCCAACAGCAGTCCGCACTTTTCCACTGACGGCGGGCGCACCTTCAGCGGCCACGGCGGCGATGCCAAGGCCATGGGCCCGGCAAGCTGCGGCGATTGCCACGATGTATGGATCGACCCGACCAATCCGGCCCATTACGTCGTCACCGGCGACGGCGGCGCCAGCATCGCCACCGGGGCCGGCAATGCCATCAACGTGGTGCTGCCGATCGGGCAGAACTACCACGTCACCACCGACAACCAGGTGCCGTACTGGATCTACAGCAACCGCCAGGACTTCTTCACCATGCGCGGGCCAAGCACGTTGTCCGAACCCAGCGGCAATGGCCTGCTTCCCCTGCGTGACTTCATCCCTGGCGCAAACGATCCGACCCTGACCAGCAACCGCCGGCCACGCCCCAAGCGCGACGGTGGCCTGTACCAGACCGGCGATCCGACCTTGCTGCCGCAGCTGCCGGAAATGGACCAGCCGCCGGCGGGTATCGGCCTCGGGCCGGGCGGCACGCAGAAGACCCCGGCACACGCGGTTCCCTACGGTGTGAAGCTCATCCCCCCGCTGCAATGGGATTACAGCCTGGGCGGCTGCGAATCCGGACATACGCTGCCGGATCCGAGCGATTCGAACATCGTCTGGGCCACCTGCTACGGCAACAAGGTCACCCGCTACGACGCGCGCGAACTCACCGCGCACTCGATCGAGCCCTCGCGCATCACCCTGGATTCGCCGCCGGACGAGGTGCAGTACCGCTGCCATTGGACTTCGCCGCTGGCGATCGACCCATTCAACCATGAAAACGTGTACTACGGCTGCCAGATGGTGCTGCGCACCGATGACAAGGGTCATTCCTGGACCGAGTTCAGCCCCGACCTGTCCACCCAGGATCCGTCGCGTATCGTAAGCAACGGCGGCCTGGTCGGGGACAACCTGGCGCAGTACGACGGCGAGGTGATCTGGTCCATGGCGTTCTCGCCGATCCAGCGCGGCCTGCTCTGGGTCGGCACCAACGACGGCAAGGTCTGGTACACCAAAGGTGCCGAGTCCAGCACCAAGCCGCAATGGGTGGACGTCACCGCCAACCTGCACCTGCCCACATGGGGCCAGGTCAACCAGATCTCGCCTTCGCATTTCGATCCGGCGACCGCGTACATCGTCGTGGACTTCCGCATGGCCGGGGAAAACGACCACAAGCCGTACATCCTGAAGACCAGCGACTACGGCGCCACCTGGAAGAATATCAACGGCGACATCCCCGCCACCCATCCGCTCGGCTACACCCTGTCCATCGCCGAGAACCCGAACCGGCAGGGCATGCTCTTCGTCGGCACCGGCCACGCGTTCTACTACTCGATGGATGACGGCGCACACTGGGTCAAGTACGACAAGGGCCTGCCGCCCGCTCCGGTCACCTGGATCACCGTGGAGCCACGCTTCCACGAGGTGGCGCTCTCCACCTACGGACGTGGGCTGTACATCCTGCCCGACATGACCACGTTCGAGCAGACCGGCAGCACCGAGGTCGGTGCATCCCCGGGCACGGTGAAGGAAACCCGCCTGTTCAAGCCGGGTCCCATCTTCCGCAAGAGCCGTACGGTCTTCCCTGAGCCCAACGATCCGCTGCGGCCACATTTCCAGTTCACCGTGGCCGCCAAGCCCGCGGCGCCTGTGAAGATGGAAATCTTCGACGCCAAGGGCACGCCGGTGCGCACGCAGTTCCTCGACGTCCACGCCGGGCTCAATGGCGCGTACTGGAACCTGCGCTACGACGCACCGGAGCAGATCGCCTTGCTCACCACGCCCCCCGACAACCTGCGCATCTGGGAAGAGCCGCGTTTCCAGGGGCAGACCGTGCGCCGGATCACGCATTGGGGCATCACGCCCAACACCGGCGTGCCGCTGGCGGCTCCCGGCGACTACACGGTGCGCCTGACCATCGACGGCAAGACCTATACGCAGCCATTCAAGCTGCTGAAGGATCCGGCCGTCGGCGCTCCCCTTGAGGATCTGCAGACCTCCACGGCCATGCAGCTGCGCATCCGCGAGAGGCTCTCGCAGACCTCGCAAATGGTCAACCAGATGGAAATCTGGCGCAAGCAGATCGAGGACCGCATCAAGGCGTCCGCCTTCACGCCGAACGCCGCAGCGTTGCAGAAGCTCAACAACGACATCCTGCAGGTGGAACACCAGTTGGTGTCGCGCGAGTCCATGCTGAGCGACGACAAGCAGTTCCCCACCGCCTACAAGGTGTACATGAACATGGTGTGGCTGAGCGGCGGCGTGGGCGACGGCGCCGCGGACGCCGGCGGCGGTGCCGATTACAAGCCGACCGCCACGCAGATCCGCGTACTGCGCGAGCTCGAGGCGGATCTGGCCAAGGCGCGGGCCGACTACGAGCACCTGGAGAAGGTCACCCTGCCCGCGTTCAACCAGAGCTCGGCGGGCGAGGCCAAGCCCATCACGGACAAACTCCAGTAACGTGGCCTCCCGTTCGCGCCGGACAGCATCCGGTGCGGACGGGCAAGCCGTCCGCACCCGGCGGAGGTTCAGTCCACCGGGGTATCGAAATACAGGTCAATCAAGCTCCGGCGGACATGCCCCGACGGCAACCCGTCAGGACAGTCCAACGGTTTTCCAGGGGTGTGGGAACGCTGTCATCGTGGACGTCCATACGTTCCCTGTTGCATGACTTTCTTCAGGTTGTGCATGGGTATGGATGCCGCTAGTCTGGGGAAATCCCAGGGAGAACAAGTCATGTCGCGAGTGTCGAGAGCGTTTCATCTTTCCTTGCCTGCGGTTGTTGCCCTGGGCATGGCAGCGTCGTTGCCGGCCAGCGCGCAAAGATCCCCCGGGCCCGATGCAGTGCAGCCCACGACCACCGTGCCGGCGCTGCAATTCCATTACATGGGGGCCGCGCCACATGGCCGCATCGCTTCGGCAGTCGGCATCCCCGGTGACTACTCAACCTATTACCTGGGCGCGGCCTCCGGCGGACTGTGGAAGTCCACCGATGGCGGCCATACCTACAAGCCCATCTTCGACCAGCAAAACGTGGCCGCCATCGGCACCCTGGCGATCCCGGCGACCGATCCCAACACCATCTGGGTGGGCACCGGCGAGCCCTGGCTGATCCGCCCCGCCGACGTCATCGGCAACGGCGTGTACAAGTCCACCGATGCCGGCGCGACCTGGCAGCACATGGGCCTGGCGGAGACCGGACGCATCGCCCGCATCGTGGTCAATCCGCGCGACGCGAACAACGTCTTCGTCTGCGCCATCGGTCGCGCCTCGAGTCCGCAGCAGGAGCGCGGCGTGTTCCGCACCACCGACGGCGGCAAGACCTGGAAGCGCACCCTGTTCGTCAACCCGGACACCGGCTGCTCCGGCCTGACCATGGATCCCAGCAATCCCAACACGTTGTTTGCCGGCACTTGGCAAGTCTCGCAGCGCACCTGGCAGCAAAACAGCTACGGCGCGGGCAGCGGCATCTACGTCTCGCACGACAATGGCGTCACCTGGAGCCGGCTGCAGCAAGGCCTGCCGAAATCCCCGTACGGCAAGACCGATGTCGCGATCGCCCCATCCAATCCGCAACGCGTCTACGCCCTGATCGCCACCTACAACCAGGGTTCGCTGTGGCGCTCCGACGACGGCGGCAAGCAGTGGAACGTGGTCAGCTGGGATCGCTCGCTGATCGGTCGTGCCGGCTATTACATCCGCCTTGGAGTCGACCCGAAGAACGCGGACAACGTCTACGTTTCCAGCAGCAGCCAGCACTATTCGGTCGATGGCGGCCGTACCTTCAGCGGCCTCGGCGGCAAGGACGTCAAGTCGATCGGACCGGCACGTTGCGGCGACTGCCATGACATCTGGATCGACCCGACCAATCCCGCCCATTACATCGTGACGGGCGACGGCGGCGCCGGCATTGCCACCGGTGCCGGAACGGCCATCCAGGTCACCCTGCCGATCGGCCAGAACTACCACGTCGCTACCGACAACCGCGTGCCGTACTGGTTCTACAGCAATCGCCAGGACGACAGCACCACCACGCGTGGCCCAATGACGCTGTCGCTCGCCAGCGGCAACGGCCTGCTGCCGGAGCAGGACTTCATGCCGGTCGGCAAGAGGCCGGCGCCATGGTGGGCGCGCAATGCCGAGAAATTCCCGGTCGACAAGGAACTGCTGGCCAAGCTGCCCAAACCGGCACCGCCACCCCCGGGCTTCGCCTTGGGGCCAAACGGCGAACCGAAGACGCCACCGGCTGGCCGGCCCTTTGGTTCCTCGTACGATCCGCCGCCCCACTGGGAAGGCAATCTCGGCGGCTGCGAATCGGGCTTCACCATCCCCGACCCGACCGATTCGGACATCGTCTGGGCCTCCTGCTATGGCGGCAAACTCAGCGTCTACGATGCCAGCCAGGGCACGCCCCACTCGGTCGAGCCACAGCGCATCACGCTCGATTCACCGCCGGACGAGGTCAAGTACCGTTGCCACTGGTCGACCCCGATCGCGATCGACCCGTTCGACGGCAACAACGTCTACTACGGCTGCCAGCTGGTGCTGAAGACTTCGGACAAGGGCCATTCCTGGATGGAATTCAGCCCCGACCTGTCGACCAAGGATCCGTCGCGCATCCTCAGCAACGGCGGCCAGGTCGGTGACAACCTGCAGCAGTACGACGGCGAAGTGATCTGGTCGATGGCGTTCTCGCCCATCCAGCGCGGACTGCTGTGGGCCGGTACGAACGACGGCAAGATCTGGTACACGAAGGATGCCGAATCCGCGACGCAGCCGCACTGGGTGGACGTCACCGCCAACCTGCATCTCCCGCCATGGGGCCAGATCAACCAGATCTCCCCTTCGAACTTCGACCCGGGAACGGCCTACATCGCAGTGGACTTCCGCATGGCCGGCGAGAACGACTACAAGCCGTACATCCTGAAGACCTCCGACTACGGCGCCACCTGGAAGAAGATCACGGGCGACATGCCCAGCGACAACCCGCTCGGGTATGTCCTGAGCGTCGCCGAGAACCCGAACAAGCAAGGCATGCTGTTTGCCGGCACCGGCCACGCGTTCTACTACAGCATGGACGACGGCGCACATTGGACCCACTTCAACGCCGGCCTGCCGCCTGCCCCCGTGTCGTGGATCACGGTCGAGCCGCGCTTCCACGAGGTGGTCATCTCCACCTACGGACGCGGACTCTTCATCCTGCCGAACATCACCACGCTCGAACAGACCGGCAGCGCGACGGTTGCCGCTACCGCGGAAACCGCCGGCAAGACCCGCCTGTTCAAGCCTGACAAGGTCTTCCGGCTGGCCCGCGGCGAGTTCCCGACGCCGCTAGACATTACCCGGCCGCAGTTCCAGTTCACCCTGGCGGCGGCACCGACTACGCCGGTCAAGATGGAGATCTTCGACGCTGCCGGCAAGAAGATCCGTACGCAGATGCTCGATGCGCACAAGGGCCTCAACGGCGCCTATTGGGACCTGAAGTACGACGATCCGCTGAAGGTCGAGCTGCGCACGACGCCGGTGGACAATCCGTTCATCTGGGAAGAGCCGCGCTTCAAGGCCACGACCATCCGTGGGATCACGCATTGGGGCATCACCCCGGGCACTGGCATCCCGTTGGCTGCGCCAGGCGACTACACCGTGCAATTCACGCTCGACGGCAAGACCTACCGGGAGCCGTTCAAGGTCGTGAAGGACCCGCGCATCAAGGCAACGGATGCGATCTTGCAGGCATCGACCGCGCTGCAGGTGCGGGTGAGCAAGCTGCTCGCCGAAACCTCGGGCCTGGTCAACCAGATGGAGATCTGGCGCAAGCAGATCCAGGATCGGATCGCCGCCAACCGCTTCTCCGCCGACGCCGCCCAGCTGCAGAAGCTCGACGCGGAAATCCTGAAGGTCGAGCACCAGCTGGTCTCGCGCGAATCCATGATGAGCGATGACAAGCAGTTCCCCACCGCCTACAAGGTCTACATGAACCTGGTATGGCTCAGCGGTGGCGTCGGCCAAGGCGCCAGCGACGAAGCCGGCGGCGTGGACTACGCACCGACGTCCACGCAAATCCGCGTCACCAACGAGATCCAGGCCGAGCTGGACAAGGCCAAGGTCGGCTTCGAGCACCTGAAGACGACCGTGCTGCCCGCGTTCAATGCCAGCTCGACGGGTGAAAAGCAGCCGATCAAGGACACTCTCCAATAGCCTTACACCGGATAGCCCGCACAGCGGGCTATCCGGTGTCGCGGCAGGGTCGCCACATCCAGCGATGCGGATGCGGCGGCCCGGAGGTGTCAGGCGTGCCGGCCGCCTCAAGCTTCAGCCGGACCTAGCGCAACGCGGTATGACATTTGGGGCAGCGCCCCTGCATCCAGGCATATTTGCCGAGATAAGCGCCGCAGGCTGGGCAGCGCCAATTGCGGTAGCTGAACCAGGCGCTGCCCAGGGCCACGACGACGGCTGCCGGTACCAGCAGCGTCATCAAGCCGTCGTCCGGGTGGCGCCTGGCCCACAGCAGGGCTGCAAACACCGCGCCGATCGGGATGGCCAGTAACCACTGGCGCACCTTCCGCCGCGCAAACTCATCGACCACCCACTGCCGGCGCTCGGCAGGTTCCGGCGCGCCGCCACGGCGCAGGTGCGCCGCCACCAGGGTGATGACCAGGACCACCAGGACGATGACGAGCAGGTTCATCCGTTTTCCCCTCACCGGGCCGACGGCTGAACGTCATTATGCGGGAAACCGCCACTGCATCGGGCATGGTGCCGGGCGCGACATCGCCATGGCCGCCGGCAATCATCTGCTACATGCACGCATGGTCGTGCTGTTCTACGGGCATGGATTGCCGGTGTGCCACATCAATCGGCGCTGCCACCGGGATGCCGTTCCATCTGGCGCACTTCACACTCGATGTTCCAGCCATCGCCATGGACATCGAGAAACCGCCGCGTGGCCGCCAACGCCTCCGCCATCGACGGCGCCTCGAGTATGGCGTAGCCACCGACCACTTCCCTGGTTTCGGTGAACGGCCCATCGATCTGGGTGATCCCGCCATTTCGCAGGCGGAGCCGCTTGCCCTCGGCCGTCGGCCTGAGGCCGGCCGTATCCAGGAGGATGCCCGCGTCGCTCATCTCCTGCATCAGCTTGCCCATTTCGTTCATCAGCCGCTCGTCGGGCCGCTTGTCACCATTTTCGTTGATTCTGACCATCGACAGGAACTGCATTCGGGTATCTCCTCGCATGTATCAGCCATGGGTCGATTCGGCGGAGGACTTGACATCCCATCCTGGCCGCCCATGCATGCGACGATTGGGGCTCGGGCGGATCGACACCTGGCGAAATCCTTCCGCGCCCCGTGGGGGTGGTCGATTCCGCGACACTTCAGACGTCATATGCGGGCAACCTGGAATCCAGTACGACCAGTACGAACTGTGGGACACCAAGCCAACGGAGCCACCATGATCGCTGTCAAACACCCTGCTACCCCCGACCTGATCTTGTATGCGCACCCCTTCTCCTCGTATTGCCAGAAGGTCCTGATCGCGCTGTACGAAAACAACATTCCATTTGCCTGGCGACTGCTCGACCAGGATCACTCCCAGGCGCTGGAGGCATGGACCGCACTGTGGCCATTGCAGCGCATGCCGGTGCTGGTCGATGCCGGCTGCACCGTCGCCGAAGCCAGCATCATCATCGAGCACTTGGGCCTATACCATCCCGGCCCGGTCCGGTTGCTTCCCGCCGATGCTCGCGCCGCGCTCGAAGTGCGCGGCATGGACCGTTTTTTCGACAACTACGTCTCGACCCCACAGCAGAAGATCGTTGCGGACAGTCTCCGCGAACCCGCCGAACGCGACGCCCGCGGCGTTACCGACGCGCGCAGGATGCTGGATACGGCGTACGCATGGCTCGACCAGGTGATGGCCAATCGCGAATGGGCGGCCGGTGGCGACTTCAGCCTCGCCGACTGCGCGGCAGCGCCATTCCTCTTTTACGCCGACTGGTCGCACCGCATCGACCCGTCGTTCACGCAGGTCATTGCCTATCGCCGGCGCCTGCTTGCCCGGCCTTCCTTTGCCCGGGCCGTCGACGAAGCGCGTCCGTACCGTGCCTTGTTTCCTCTCGGTGCGCCCGACCGAGACTGACTCAAGCCTTCAAGCGATAGCCGCTGCGAAAGATCCACCACACCAGGGACAGGCAAATCAGCAGGAAGACCACCGTCATGCCCAGGCTGATGGTGATGCTGACGTCGGACACGCCGTAGAAACTCCAACGGAAGCCGCTGATCAGGTACACCACAGGGTTGAACAAGGTGACTTTCTGCCAGAACGGCGAGAGCATGTGGATCGAGTAGAAACTGCCGCCAAGGAAGGTCAGTGGCGTCACGATCAGCAGCGGCACGAGCTGCAGCTTCTCGAAATTGTCCGCCCAGATGCCGATGATGAAGCCGAACAGGCTGAACGTGACTGCAGTCAGCACCAGGAACGCCAGCATCCACACCGGATGCTCGATGTGGAACGACACGAACAGCCGCGCCGTGGCCAGGATGATCAGGCCGAGTGCCACGGACTTGGTCGCCGCCGCGCCGACATAGCCGGACACGATCTCGAATGCCGATACCGGCGCCGAGAGGATCTCGTAGATCGTGCCTACGAACTTCGGGAAATAAATGCCGAACGAGGCGTTCGAGATGCTTTGCGTCAGCAGCGACAACATGATCAGGCCGGGCACGATGAAGGCGCCGTAGCTGACCCCGTCGATGCCGTTCATGTGCGACCCGATCGCGGCGCCGAACACCACGAAATATAGCGACGTGGAAATGACCGGCGAGACGATGCTTTGCAGCAGGGTGCGGAAGGTGCGGGCCATTTCAAACAGGTAGATGGCGCGGATGGCGTAGATGTTCATGCGCGCTCCCGGACCAGGCTGACGAAGATGTCTTCCAGCGAACTCTGGCTGGTCTTGAGGTCCTTGAAATCGATGCCGGCCTCCGCGAGCCGGCGCAGCAGCACGTCGATGCCGGTGCTCTCGCCCTGCGCGTCGTAGGTATACACGAGCTGGTTGCCATCGGCCGAAAGCTCCAGCGGATAGCTCGACAGCGCCGCGGGAATACCTGCCAGCGGCGCCTGCAACTGCAGCGTCAGCTGGCGGCGGCCGAGCTTGTCCATCAGCGCGGCCTTGCCCTCGACCAGGATCAGCTCGCCCTTGTTGATCACGCCGATGCGGTCGGCCATTTCCTCGGCCTCGTCGATGTAGTGCGTGGTCAGGATGATGGTGACGCCGGTCGCGCGCAGCGCGCGCACCATGGTCCACATGTCGCGGCGCAGCTCCACGTCGACGCCGGCGGTGGGCTCGTCCAGGAACAGGATGCGCGGCTCGTGCGACAGCGCCTTGGCGATCATCACCCGCCGCTTCATGCCGCCGGACAGGGTGATGATCTTGTTGTCCTTCTTGTTCCACAGCGCCAGGTCGCGCAGGACCTTTTCGACATGGGCCGGGTTGGCGCTCTTGCCGAACAGCCCGCGGCTGAAGCTCACGGTATTCCACACGGTCTCGAACGCGTCGGTGGTCAACTCCTGCGGCACCAGGCCGATCTTCGCGCGTGCGGCGCGATAGTCGCGCACCACGTCGTGGCCGTCGGCCAGCACGCTGCCGCCGCTGGGGTTGACGATGCCGCAGATGATGCTGATCAGGGTGGTCTTGCCGGCGCCGTTCGGCCCCAGCAGGGCGAAGATCTCGCCGCGGTGGATCGTGAGGTCGATCGGCTTGAGCGCCTGGAACCCGGAGGCATAGGTCTTGCTGAGCTGGCGAACGGAAATGATCGGCTGCACGCGCGCTCCTTCGAGCAGGGGAAAACCCGTACAGCAAGGTACGGAGCGTCGATGGTACGGGGCGGCGGCGGCCACCGCCAGCACTCCGTCCCCTCGCTCCCCGAATAGGGGCGCCGCCATTGCCCTCGCGCGGCCGCGCATGCAGAGCCTGCCGGTGGGCGATGCCGGGTCAGCGGGCCAACTTCACGGATGTGCCACCAAAGCACTCGATCAACACACGCCGCCTGGGCAAGCATATCGTTCCAGGCTCACATCCATGCCTGCCTTGCCCTGGTCGATCCACTGCTCGATCCCGGAGGGCTGCAAGTCGAACTGCCGGCTGGCCTCCGCCACCGTCATCCTGCCTTCCACGGTCTCCAGAACCAGCGCCACCTTTCGGCGATCCGTCCAGCGCTCGATCTCTTCGTCCGTCGTGATGCTCATGAGGTGCTCCTCTTGAAGGTCACACCTGAGCAGGGAATCACTGGGTCATTACAACGCCCCCAATAAGGAAGGACTGAACAAGCCTTTGCTCGTCATTCCAGCGAAAGCTGGAATCCAGTGCCTTCAAGGAGTTGCAGAGGCGCTGGATCCCAGCTTTCGCTGGGATGACGGGTTGTTCAGACCATCCCTAACAATCAACACAAATTCAAACGGCTGTATGTGAACCTGTCACCGTTTTTCTTCTCCGACATCCACCGGGCGTCGTTTCGCGGCATCGCTTTCCTTTTGCTTCTTCGCCGCGTCGTTGTGCTCGATGAGATTGCGTGAGACCGTGCTGGCGCTGTACTCCAGTGGCATGTCGTAGATGTCGACGATCAGCTGCGTCATCAAATCCTCGGATATCTTGTTCCAGCCTCGAGCAGCGGAGGAACGTTGACCCGTGGCGATGCTCTTTCCCGACATGGACGCCGTGACGTAGACCGCATTCAGGCAAATGAGGTTGATGCCGCTGATGCCAGGAAAACCTTGGGTGATCCGGTCGGCTGTGTGGCCACGGTCACCGATGGGCTCGATGGCGCTGCTGGCAGATATTTGCGGGCAGCTCCGCTGCAGGTGGTCAATGGCCGCCTTGGACAGGCGATGCCCCTGGTGGTCATAGAACCAGAACAGGGTCTCGTGGGTCGTCTTGCTCTCCGGCCCGTATTTCTTGCGCAGCGCGGCGAGGGTGGTCGCCATCGTTGGTGCCTTCGACTCGGGATAGACCATGCGGCGCTCGATCGCCGATACCACCGGCGGGTTCGGGTACATGGTGAAGTTCAGGTTGACGGTGGTCGTGATACTCCCGGCAGTGTTGCCCAGGAAGCCTGCGGCCCCACCGACAAATGCCTGTTCGGGCACCTGGCTGATGCCAAAAGAGAAAACGCCCACCTCCGGGGCCGGATTGGCGAGATAGCCCTGGGACTTCAAGGTGGCGATGGCCTCGTCGGCCGGCATGCCGAGATGAAACTCGCCAGCGCCAAGGCCAAGGGCGGATGCCGCCTTCACCAGTGCCGCTGTCCCCTCGGGCGTACCCATGTTTGGCGCCGTGGACAGGCTGGCCGCCTGCGTGTCGGGGCGTGATTGCGCGACCGGCACAACCACCAGTCCGGCGACGAGGCCAAGCAGCACGGCAGATAGTCCCATGCGGCGCCGTTCGAGGTGTCGATTCATCGGGATCATGGTGTTCTCCTGAATGGAATACATGGGGTTGCGCTTCAATCTGCTGACGTCTGCCTGACGGAGCGACAGTCGAATGGCAGCGCAGCGTAGGTCGCGAGCGCGTCTATCCGACGTGGCACCGGCCGATCAGGCGATACCACTGCGTCACCAACGCGCTCGGTCATTAGGCGCCACGACACGCGGCACAGTCGTCACGGCGGTCTAACGGATCGCTAACGCGGGGAATAAAGGGAGGGCAAACTCTTGTCGGAACGACGCCGTAAGGCGTTGACCCAGCTGCAGCAGGCAAGGCAATCACCCTTCGGCCTGTCTGGAAAGTCAACCTGACACCGTTTTGGTCGCACGGTATTCTCAACAACGAGGAATGGGCGGGGAGCCGCATGAGCGCCATTGAAATCGTCCTGGCCATGCTGCTTGCCGTCGTCGCCAGCGGCTACCTGGTGCGCGTGCTGCCGGTCTCGCTGCCCCTGCCGCTGGTGCAGATTGCCCTGGGCGCCGTGATCGCAGGCGTATTCCAGCACGGTGTGCCGCTGAATCCGGACGTGTTCTTCCTGCTGTTCCTGCCGCCCCTGTTGTTCCTGGACGGCTGGAACATTCCCAAGGAGGGACTGAAACGCGACCGCCGCATGATCCTCGCCCTGGCGCTCGGCCTGGTCGTGTTCACCGTACTCGGCGCCGGCACGCTGATCCACTGGATGATTCCAAGCATGCCGTGGGCGGTGGCCTTTGCCCTGGCAGCGATCATTTCGCCGACCGATCCGGTGGCGGTGTCCTCGCTCACCGCCCGCCTGCCGGTGCCGAGCCGGCTCATGCACATCCTGGAAGGCGAGTCGCTGCTCAACGACGCGACCGGCCTGGTGTGTTTCCGCTTCGCCGTGGCGGCCACCCTGACTGGTACGTTCTCGATCACCTCGGCAGCGCTGACGTTTGCCTGGGTTGCCGGCGCCGGGCTGGCCATCGGTGCCGCGTTCACCGTGGCGGTGAGCTACGCCCAGCGCTGGCTGTCGCGGCGTTTCGGCCAGGCTGCCGGTTCGCCCATCCTGATCAGCTTGCTGATGCCGTTCGGCGCCTACCTGCTGGCCGAGCGCCTGGAGGCGTCGGGCATCCTTGCCGCCGTTGCCGCCGGCATCACCATGAGCCAGGTCGAATTGCGCGGCTCGATCCTGGCCAGCACGCGCCTGCAACGCGCTGCGGTCTGGAACACCGTGCAATTCAGCCTGAACGGTATCGTCTTCGTGCTGCTCGGCGAACAGTTGCCGACCATCCTGCGCGGCGCCGTCGCCTCGGTGACGCAGAGCGGCCATCGCAGCGCCTGGTGGCTGCTGCTCTACGCCGTGGCCACCTCACTCGGCCTGGCGGCGCTGCGGCTGATCTGGGTCTGGATCACGCTGCGCGTGGGCATGCTGAAATCCTCGAGACGTGCGCTGCCGATCCGCAAACCGCAGTGGCAGCTGTTGCTGGTCACCTCGCTCGCCGGCGTACGCGGCGCCATCACCCTGGCCGGCGTCATGACCTTGCCGCTCCTGCTGCCGGATGGCTCGCCCTTCCCCGCCCGCGCCCTGGCGGTCTTCCTGGCCGCCTCCGTCATCCTGCTGACCCTGGTGTCGGCCAGCATCGGCCTGCCGCTGTTGCTGCGCAACCTGGAACTGGAGCCCGAACGCTCGACCGAACACGAGGAGGAAGACCTCGCCCGTCGCGCGGCCGCACGCGCTGCCGTTGCCGCGGTCAAGCGCCGGCAGCATGACTTGCTGGAAGGCGCCCCGACCAGTGAGGTGGACGTCTATGCCAGCGCCACCGCGCGGGTGATCGGCCTGTACCAGCACTGGTTGGTCCCCGAGGGCTCGTCCAAAGTCGAGGCGCGCCAATTGCGCAAAGCCGACGTTGCCGAGCGCGAATTGCGCCTGGCAGCCTTGCGCGGACAACGCGAAGCCATCTTCGACCTTGGCCGGCAACATCGGATATCGGACGAGGTCTCGCGCCGGCTGGTGCGCGAGATCGACCTGCAGGAAGCCCGTTACCACTGACCGCACCGGCAGCCAGCCACACCACATCCAAGCGCTCGGGCAGCTGCCGCCGCCCGAGCTCCCTCGCGCCGATCAGCCCTGCAAGGTGTCCATCGCCTTCTTGGCGTCGGCGTGGGCGGCGTCCACGGTTTTCGCCTTGAGGCCCGCCTCGGCCTGGGTCAGTGCCGTATGCAGCTTGGTCTCGGTTGCGGCGTCGCCCTTGGCGTCGGCAATGGCGCCGTTGCCCTGGCCCTTGCACGGATTCCCGGCCTTGGCGTCGAAACCGGCGCCCGACGGGCCTTGCAGGCAATTTACCACGTGATGCAGGTGCATGCGCACCATCTTGAGATCCGCCGCGCCCAGCGCCATGCCGGCATGGGCGGTGGCAGTCGATACCTGCTTGCTCACGGCCGCGCTGGAATCCGCCGCCTGCGCAACCAAAGGCAGCGCCAGGGCAACCAGCAAGACCGGCAAACAACGGGTGAAGTTCTTCGCCATGACACGACTCCGGAGTAAGGCGGCAGGCGCCGCAGTACAGCGGAATATAAACCCGCGAGTGTGGGCAAAGCGCGAATATTCCCACGCCGCGCCGAACTCCGCCCGGGCCAAGCTCAATCCATGGCCCACATCACGTTGAAGCCCACCGTGCGCTCCGGCGCAAACGCGGACAGTTCATCGGCGGTGGCGTGATAGAGCTTGTTGAACAGGTTGCGCACGTAGAGTTTCAGCTTGAGCTCGGGCGTCAGCCGGTAGCGCAGTTCGGCGTCGACGAGGTCCACCGCGTCGCGCCGCAGCTCCTCGAAGCCGGGCCGCGTCATGGCCCAACGGTGGGTATAGCGCCCGGCCACGGTGAGATCGCCGAAATCGTAGGCGGCGTCGATCCCGGCGCGCAGGGGCGGGATGCCGTAGATGGGCTGGCCGCTGTCGCGGTCCTCGCCCCGCACCAGCGCTGCGTTGGCGTGCAGGGAAAACCCGCTGCCCGGGGTCCAGCCGACGACGGCCTCCGCGCCCCACAGCTTGGCCCGCCCGACGTTCACGTAGCCCTCGACGTCCGGCTGCAAGCTGATCTTCTGGATCAGGTCGCTGACATTGGTGCGCCAGACGTGCACTTGCGTGCTCCAATTGCCATGCCACCAGGCATGACCGAGGTCGACACCCAGCGAATGCTCCGAGCCCAAGTCCGGATTGCCGACGATCTCGCCGCGCCCGGTCACCCCGGTGAAGAAGCGCTCCTCCAGCGAGGCAAAGCGGTAGCCCGAAGCCAGGTTGAGGCTCCAGCGCGACGACTCGTCGGGGGCCCACACTGCCGCGGCGGTCATCGCCGCGTCCGAATCGCGCGAAGTCGCACCGGACTGGTGCTGGGCGATCCAGGTCGCCCGGGCGCCAAACTCGAGGCTGAATGGCGCGGACAGCCGCCAATCGGTGATCCCGAACAGCGACCACGAATCCTCGCTGGCGCCATCCAGGCTGTAGGTGCGGTTGTCGGGGCTGCCACTGGCGTCGTAGCCGGTCACGTCGCGGCGCCCGAAATACTCGACCCCGACGTTGTTCTTGAACGAGCCGCTGGTCCAGCTCTGCTGCGCGACGCCGCCACCGTCGGTGCTGGCAATGTAGGCGTAGGCGTCCGCCTTGCGCGGGGTGCGCTTGAAGGTGGTGAGCTCCTGGTCGTGCGCGTACACGCTGGCCTCGAAACCATTGTCATGCTGCAGGCGCAGGCGGCCGATGGTGTGGTCATCCTTCGGGTAGTCGGTGACCTGGCTGTCGGGGTAGCGCGAATTGGATTTGCCGATGTCCCTGGTGCGCGAGGGCATCAGCAAGGCATCGAAGTTCATGGCCCCGAAGCGGTGCTGGAACTGCAGCGTGGCGCTGTCGCGGGCGTAGCTGGTGTTGAGCGGGGTACCATCCGGCGCCTTGCTGTCGCCGGCACGGTGGCGCGCCGCGGCCAGCGAAAAGGCCTCACCGCCGGTACCGGCAGCCAGCATGAACTCGTCGCCGCTGCTGGCATAGTCGCCGGTGGCGAACGGTGCCTTGAACCAGCGCGGCTCCATCGACACCGCGCCACCCAGCGCGCCGGGGCCGAAATGCACCACCGACGGTCCGCGCGTGACACTCACGTCGCCGAGCAGCATTGGCTCGACGAAGGACACCGGCACGCCGGCACGCCGCTGGGCGGACACGGGCACGCCGGCAGTCAGGATCAGGATGCCATTGCCGCCGCTGCCGCGGATGGAAAAGGTCTCGAACAGGCCGCTCTGCCCGGTGGCGCCAACGCCGGGGAGCTGGGTGATCCAGTCCTGGAAATCGGCCGGCTCGGCAATGGCCAGGTCGTAATGCATGGTGTCGATGGCCAGCGCGCTCGGCCAATCGGCCACCGTGCCGCGCGCGGTGACGTTGACCGGCTCGCCATGCCACACGTCCGTGGCAGCGCCAAGGGACTGGCTGGGCGCGTCGACGTCGCGGCTTTCGCGGCTTTCCCCTTCCACCTCGTCCAGCACGATACGGGCTTCCGGCGCCTCGACGCCAGCGACAGCAAGGCCAGGTATCGCGCCAAACGACAGCGCAGCCATGATCGCGCCAAAGACCTTGCATGCTGGTTGTGCAGCCATAGTCATTCCTCAGTAGGACGCCTGCGCGTCGGGCCGAATGTTGTGGTTAACAGGAATCGTTTACAACTGAACGCCGAATTCTGCCATACCTCCATGCATCGGGGCCAGCGCGCACGATTCAACCCGCGCTGGCGGGATCGCTGGCCGCAACCGGTGTGCGCATGGACGGGGGCCGCTGGTGGTTATTGCGCCAGTGGCAACGGTGGCACGGAGAGGTCACGTGCAGGATCACCGGTCGCCCCGGTGAGCAGGTTGGCCGGCATGAAGCCGTCGTCGCCGACGGTGATGACCTTGAAGCGGCCATCGGGCTCGATCAGGATCTCGGTGATGCTGGCGTTGCGCACCGACATCTCCAGCCAGGCCATGGTATCGACGCCAAGCGCGCGGGTGACCAGATAGCGGATCACGTCGCCATGGCAGACCAGCAGCTCGGCACCTTGCGCACCGGGCTGCGGGTGGAAATAGCGTGCAAACAGGCGGTCGAACTGCGCCTTGCACGAGGCCAGCTCGGCCGGATCGATGTCCTTGGTGATTTCCGTGCGCCGCGTGGGCGGCACGCATTCGCGCAGGTCCTCGTCCACCGCAAACGTGCTGCCCGGTAGGTCCTGGGCAATCACCGCCGCGGTGTCGCGCGCGCGCCGCATCGGGCTCACGCGGTAGGCATCGAAATGCAGGCCGAGCCCGGCGATGCGCGCACCGGCCAGGTGCGCCTGGGCCACCCCGATCGGGTTCAACGGCGGCCCCCGCGTCGGATCGGCTGCCGGGTCGGCGTCATAGTTGCCATGCCGCACCAGCACGATCACGCGACCGGCGTCTGGCGCCATGCCCGGTCCGAGCGCTGCCGCCACGGGACTGGCCCCACTGCCGCCCGCAACAACGAGGGCAGCAAGCATGAGCGCGCCGAGTATGGGGAATCTGTGCATGGTCAGGGCTCCAGGGGACAGGCGCAGCTTAGCAAGCGCACCACAGGTATCCGGCCCTGGGCGAGCCGGCGCCGGCTACTGCACGTAGGTGGACGGTGGTCACCGCGCGCCGGCGGCGGTCGATTGCAGGCCGCCCATACTCACCGCCAGCAGGAACACGTGCTTGGCAGTGCGCAGCATCTGCGGCACGTCGGCCCATTCGCCGGGTTCGCCGCGATCGCCGCCGCGTTCGCCACCGAGACCGATCGCCGGGGTGCCCCCGGCAATCGGGATGTTCATGTTGGACGAGCCCAGGTTGCCGAGTTTGGGTGTCAGGCCCAGATGCCGGGCAATGCCGGCGGAGGTCTGGACCAGGTCGCTATCGCGCAAGCCCGGAATCTGCCCTCCCGGAGTCTCGGAGACGGCCTGCATTTCAAACGTCACCTTGGTCTGCGCCGAGACATCTTTCAACACCGCCCGGACATCGCGTTCCATGACGCCTACCACCGCCGCATCGCTGGAACGCACATCCAGCGAGAACCAACCCGTGTCCGGCTTGTGGTTGAACACCGCGCCGCTCTGCACGATGGCCACGTTGAGCACGTTGCGCTCGCCCGCATAATGTTTGTCGTAAGGCAACGGCAGCAGCCGGTCGATGGCACGCCCCATGCCCTGGTTGACGTTCGGCAAGCCGCCGTTGAGCGTATGCCCGCCGGGACCATGGGCGATCACTTTCCACCAGTGGATGGTGATCGCGCCGTACATGATGCTGCGCCCGTCGCCAAGCACGTCGACGAAGGCCGTGGCGCCATCCCGGTAGCGCGCGTACAGCGCGCGCATGCCGGCCATGCCGGTCTCTTCCTGCGACACCGCGGCAAACACCAGGGTGCGCTCGGGCTTCAGGCCGGCAGCCAGAAAAGCCTGCGCGGCCTGCAGCATGGACACCGTCGTGGTCGAGGTGTTCGAGCCCGGCCCGACGACGCGGTCGCCATCGGCATGCAGCGGCTGCCCTGCCGCCTTCTGGTAATCGGCCACGGTCTTGAGGTCGTCCAGGGTGGAGACGAACACGATGCTGCCCGCGCTACTGCCGGGAATGATGCCGACGACGTTGTGAACAGCATCGGTCGCGACCTGCTGCAGCCCGATCGCACGCATTTGCCTGGCGACTTCCGCCGCCCGCTCCTGCTCCTGGCCGGACGGCGACACGATGCTGCCGATCCTGATCAGCCGCTCGACCGCACTGGGCCGTTGCGTGTCGATGTCGCGCAAGGCCGCCTGGACGGCTGGCCGCGCCAGGCTGGCATCGAGCGACAGCTTCTGCGACTGGGCACGAGCCTGCGGCTGCAGCGCGAGCGAGGCCAGCAAGACCAAGCCGGCGACTGCCAGGGTCCGGCGCCCGTTGCCGTCCCTGACCGGTGCCTCAGGGCCCGCGGCCCGGCCGGGTTGGACACGGGCGCCGCAAGCACCCGCCAGCGGCGTCGACGCGATCACGCGGGCCTGCCTCACGGGCGCACGGCCGTGACTTCGATCTCGATCAGCATGCCTGGCGTCGCCAGCCCAGCGATCTTGAGTGCCGTGCGTGCCGGCAGCTTGGTTTGCGCGCCGGGGCCGAAGAACTTCGTGTAGCCGCGCATGAAGCCGTCGAAATCCAATGCGCCGTCCTGTTCCGGATTGCCCACCAGGTAGGCGCGCATCTGCACCACGTCACCCAGGTCCAGGTGCAAGGACTGCAACTGTTCCTGGATGCGCTTGAGCACGCCGATGGTCTGCGTCTCCATGTCGCCGTACACCGCTACGCTGCCCTTCGGCGCGGAGGGGTTGGCCACTGGCGGAGTCTTGCCACTCAGCAGTACCAGGGTATGCCCCGGCGGCACCTCGACGGCGGCGGAGATCGGGAAATTGCTGTTTGGAATGGCGTGGCGCTGGATTTGCTGGGCATGGGCCAATGGCAACAGCATGGTGGCGCAGCAGGCCAGCATCGCTGGCAGTACTCGGGTCATGACGAATCCTCATGGCAGGAGATTGGAAGCTTGCTGGTAGGCCGCGTGGTGCAGCCCAGGACCAAGCTTAGCAAGCCCACCCGGACAAAAGTGCACGCGGCCGTCCACACGGCTGGTTCCTTCCATCCTACCGACAACGTGGCGCGGTCATCCGGTACCGGCTGCTACACTGAAATCCTCGTTTGCGCGCCCACCGGTCGCCTTGCATGGTCCGCCTCAACCTCACTGAACCCCTCGTGATGTTGGCAACGATCGTGCAATGGCTGCTGTTGGCCGTGCTCGCCGGAGCCCTGGTCGGCGTCGGTTGCAGCGTCTTCCTGCGCATCCTCTTCGCTGCCACCGGACACACCACCGCCATCCCACTCTGGCTGCAGATGGGCGTGCTGCCCGTGGCTGGCCTGGCCAACGGCTTGCTGCTGTATTACGGCTATCGGCGCAACCGCATCGGCCTCGACGACTCGGTGATCATCGCGGTCAACGACCAGGACGGCCGCATGCCGCTCAAGACGCTGTGGATCAAGCCCGTGGCCGCGCTGGTGACGCTCGCCGCGGGCGGTTCGGCGGGCAAGGAAGGCCCCTGCTCGCACCTGGGCGCCAGCATCGCCGCCGGCGTCGGCGAGGCGCTGCATCTCAACGCGGAGCTGCGCCGGCGCCTGGTGGCCTGCGGGGTCAGCGCCGGTTTCGCGAGTGTGTTCGGCACGCCGATCGCCGGCGCGATCTACGGCGTGGAAATGCTGGCCATCGGGCGCATCCGCTACAACTTCCTGTTCCCGGCCATCGTCGCCGGCGTCACCGCCTACGAGGTCAGCCGCTTCCTGGGTGTGCCCTATCCGCAATACCACATCACCTTCGACAGCGATTTCACCGAGCTGCTGTTCCTGAAAACCGTGGTGATCGGCATCGTCTGCGGCATCGTGGCCTTGATCTTCGTCGAGCTGTTGGGCTTGATGACGCGGCTGTTCGCGCGTTTGCGGGTACGCCTGGACATCTGGCCACCCATGGTCCCGGCCATCGGCGGCTGCGTGCTGGCCTTGCTGCTCGTGTTCATTCCCACCGACTATCTTGGCCTCAGCCTGCCGCTGCTGGATCGCGCGCTGCACGGCGAGCCCGTGCCCTGGCTGGGCTTCCTGTGGAAGGCATTGCTGGTGGCCATCACCCTGGGTTCGGGATTCTATGGCGGCCTGGTCACCGAACAGTTCGTGATGGGGGCGGTGGCCGGTGGCGCCTTTGCGCACCTGCTGGGCATGCAGGCGGCACTGGGCGCTGCGGTCGGTCTGACCGCGCTGGTTGCGGCCGCCTCGAACACACCGATCGCCGCGATCCTCATGGGCATCGAGTTGTTCGGCAGCGACAGCACTTTGTACGTGGCCGGCGCTGCGATTGCCGCTTACCTCATGGTCGGCCACCGCAGCGTCTACCCGGAGCAGCAGACCGCGTTCGCCAAATCCTCGTGGATGACGGTGGTGCCGGACGTCCCGGTCGGCGCGCAAAAGGCGCGGCTCGCGCATGGCCTGCTGCGTTGGTGGAGCGACCGCAGCCGCCCTGCCCCGCGACCTCCACGCAAGCCACCGGACGACAAGCTCTAGGCACAGCGGCGGCATCCGGGCTCGCGGCCATCTGGACGGCCGGTGCCGGAGACCCGGGCGGTTGCCGGCCAGATCGTCGGCGCGTCATCCCGCGGCTTGGCGCAGGCTATTTCCTCGCCGTGGCAATCTCGCCAATGTAATCGGGCGTGTCCTCGACCCGCACCAGGTGCGGATAGCGCAGGCCGCCCTGGTAGTCGACCCGCACGGTGCTGACGGTATCGATATAGCTGACGGTGAGCTCGATCGGCGCAGTGCCACCCTGCGCGCTGCCGATCGCCTGCGTGAGCGTGTCGGCGGAAAAGGCGCTGCCATCCACGGCAATGACCTTCATCCCCGGCACCAAACCGGCCTGGTAGGCCGGGCCATCCCACTGCACGTCACGCACCTTGCCGTCGTCAGTCAGCGTGGCCCCGAGCGAATAGGCCAGGTCGATGCGGTGATGCGCGTGGGACACGGCCCGCGCGTAGTCGGAGGGCTGCGCGGTGTACGCGAGCTTCCAGCCGCCGCGCTCCACGCCGTGTTCCGGCAGCGTGTCGCCGGTGTAGTCCAGCCGGCTGCGCAGGAAGCTTGCCCAGTCGTATGCCTGCACGCTGTTGAGCGCGCCGACCAGCTCCTCGAAGGTATAGGTCCGGGTGACATGGCTGCCGTCGTCCATGCCATAGAACGCCTTGGCGAAATCGTCCAGCGAGCGCCGGTCATGGCTGAGTTCGCGGATCCTGGTGTCGACGTCCAGCCACAGCAGCTCGCCTTCCGGATAGAAGTCCGTGACCCGGCGGTAGTTGGTCCACTGGTTGCCGTTGAAATACAGCAGCTGCGCGCTGTCGGCCGTGTCCTGCAGCGAGCGCCAGCGGCGCCCGGTGCGATGCGCCATGGCGGCGGTGGTTGCCGCCAGTGCGTCGCGGTACTGCGCCGCGGTCAGCAGGCCGGAGCGCACCGCCAGCACACCCGACCAGTACTCGGTCAAGCCTTCGTAGGCCCACACCATGTCGGCAGGCTGGACCTCGTTGAAGGTCGGTGTCCACATGTCGGCCGGGCGCCGGAACTTGCCGTTCCACGAATGGGTGAACTCGTGCGGCAGCAGCGTGGCATCGGCCACGAACGCATCGGCGTCGGTGAGGAAGTCCGCGGCCGTCATGTCCAGGCTGGACTGGTGGTGCTCGAGCCCGGTGCCGTCGACGTGGTCGGACACGGTCAGCAGCAAATCGTAGTGGTCGTAGTGATGCGACTTGAACAAGGCATGCAACTGGGTCACCAGGTCGCGGAACTTGCCCACCTGGTCGTCGCTGATCGACACGCTGGCCGCGCTGTCGCCGACGATGTCCAGGTGCACCGGCACCTGAGCGCCCGGCGCGAGATTGACGCGCTTGAAGTACTCGCCGGCAATCAAGGGCGAATCAATGAAATTGTTGAAGCTCAGCGGCTTGAAGTGCACCACGTTGCCGGAGCGGCTCGCCGGTTCAAGCGCGGTGGCGTACTGCCAGCCATTCGGCAGGGTGAAGCTGGGTTCGATCTGGATGCGTCGGGTGAAATAGCCGGCCGGATAGAAGGCCACCTGGGTCGGATCCAGGTCGACCAAGTGTGGCGTGGACCAGACCTCGTAGCCGTACCACACACCCTCGCCGGGCGACAGGTACTGGAACGCGAGCTCGATATGGTCGGCACCGGCTGGCACGTCGAGATGCAGCGTGAACATGTCGCCCAGGTCGCGCCGCCACGGCAGCTGGCGTCCGTTCGCGGTAATGACCAGGCCGGCGACGTTGGCAATCGCGCCATCCGGCGCATGGTCCGGCAAGGGCCACTTCGGGTAGTACAGGGTCAGCGGGCCGGGCTGGACCGGGATGCTCTCGTGCATGCGGTAGATGCGCCGCGGCGCATCGCGCAAGTCGACATCCAGCTTCAGCATGCCCGGATACGGCACGTCCTTCGGCGTTGGCGGCGGCGGCGCGGATCCTGACGACGCGGGCGGTGCGGCCCAGCAGGCCATTGCCACCCACAGGCCGGCAAACGCCAGCGCCCGCAGGCTGCCACGCATCTCCGCAGACATCATTGCAAGCCCCTCGACATGGTGGGTGGCACGAAGCTGCTGACGCAGCGCGCGCGTGATGTAAAACCCATCAAGTATCTACGCCGCCGCACCGGCAGCGTCAACCGCCGCTTCAGCCGCGCGGGTGATGCTGGGCATGCAGGCGCTTCAGGCCCTCACGCGCCACCATGGTGTAGATCTGCGTGGTACTGAGCGAACTGTGCCCAAGCAACATCTGCAGCGCGCGCAGGTCGGCGCCGTGGTTGAGCAGGTGCGTCGCAAACGAATGCCGCAGCACATGCGGCGAGATGCGCGCCGCCGGAATGCCGGCCACCAGGGCGTGGCGCTTGACCAGCGTCCAGAACATCTGCCGGGTCATCGCCGCACCGCGCTGGGTGAGGAACAAAGCCGGCGGCTGGCGACCGTGCGCCAGCTGCGGGCGGGCCTCGCGCAGGTAGCGGTCGATCCACTCCAACGCCACTTCACCGACCGGCACCAGCCGTTCCTTGCCGCCCTTGCCGGTGATGCGCAACACGCCCTGGCGTGGATTCAGCGCCGCCAGCGGCACGCCCACCAGCTCGGAGACGCGCAAGCCGCTGGCGTACATCAGCTCCAGCATGGCGCGGTCGCGCAACCCCAGCACGGTGCCGGTAGCGGGCGTCACGAGCAGGCGCTCGATCTCGCGCTCGGCCAGCGCCTTGGGCAGGCTGTGCGGAAGCTTCGGCCGCTCGATGCGCAGGGTCGGATCGACGAAGCCGGGCCGGTCGCGCACCACGAACGCGTAGTAGCGACGGAAGGCCGACTGCCGGCGAGCCATCGAGCGCACGGCCCCGCCGTGGACCGCGTGGTAGGCCGAAACATCCTCGCGCTGCGCGTCGTGCAGGTGGCGCCCGCGTTCACCCAGCCAGCGCGCAAGCCCTTCCAGGTCGCGGCGATACGCCTCCAATGTACGGTCGGCCAGGCCGTCCTCGGACCAGGAGCGTTCCAGAAACGCGTCGATGCCGCGCTGGTCGACATCGGCGATACTGCGCGCTGCGGTTTTCCTTTCCATGCCCACGATGCTGCGCATTGTGCGCACGCGGCGCAAGCGATCCATGACCCAAGCTCCCATTGAGCGCCACCTGGCGTGTCCACTCTGGCGACGTCTCGCCGCCCTGGTCTACGACCTGCTGGCGGCGCTGGCGATCGTGATGGTGGTCGGCCTGGTGGCCCAGTTGGCCACGGGCGGTCACTTGATCGGCACCGGCACGCAGGTGGTGATTCCAGCCTGGTATCGCCCGCTGCAGGCCCTGGTGCTCGGTGGGTATTTCGCCGCCTCCTGGCGCTACGGCGGGCAGACGCTGGGCATGCGACCCTGGCGCGTGCAGTTGCGCGCCGGCGCGGGCGGCGCCGCCAGCTGGCGGCAAGTGCTGCTGCGGCTGCTGGTGGCCGCCAGCCCCTTGGGCCTATTGTGGCTGGCGCCAAGCCTGGGGCTGCGGACGGCGCTGTGGGCCATGCTGCTGGCCTGGGTACTCTGGTTCGTATCGGCGCTCTTCGACCCGCAACGCCGCGCCTTGCACGACCTGCTTGCCGGGACGCGGCTGCAACGGCTGCGTTGAGCGTTCTCGTCGCGAACAGCCTGTCGCCCCTGTCATGCGCAAGCCGATTGCGTACGCCATGCGGCGCGGCGCCGCCGCGAGATGCCGCTACAGCCGGCGGCAGTGCCGCCGATACCCGCAGGTACACGCCGCGCATGACAAGCCGGCTATCATGGGTATTTTTTGATCAACGTGAGCGCAGCGCATGCTCTATCAAATCTACGAATGGCAGCGGGCTTTCCTTGGCCCCATGAGCTACTTCGCACAAGCCGGTGCGCAATTGCTCAACGATCGCCATGCGCCATTCGCCCAGCTGCCCGGAGCGCCGCGGCTGGCCGCCACTTATGAGATGCTGTATCGGCTCGGCAAGGAATACGAGAAGCCGGAGTTCGGCATCCACACCGCGATCGCGCATGAGCGCGAAATCGCCGTCATCGAGCGCGTGGACCTGGACTTGCCGTTTTGCCAGCTGAAGCGCTTCAAGCGCTTCAGCGACGACCCGGCCACCATGCAGCAGACCAAGAACGACCCCGTCGTGCTGCTGGTGGCGCCGATGTCCGGCCACCATGCCACGCTGCTGCGCGACACCGTGCGCACCATGTTGCGCGATCACAAGGTGTACATCACCGATTGGGTCGACGCGCGCATGGTGCCCGCCGCCGAAGGTACGTTCGGGCTGGACGACTACGTCGCCTACATCCAACGCTTCATCCGCCACATCGGTGCCAAGCGCCTGCACGTGGTCTCGGTATGCCAGCCCACCGTGCCGGTGCTCGCCGCGGTGTCGCTCATGGCCTCGCGCGGCGAAGCCACACCGCTCAGTCTGACCATGATGGGTGGCCCGATCGACCCCCGCCGCAGCCCGACCAGCGTGGACAACCTCGCCACCAACCATCCACTGTCCTGGTTCCAGGGCAACGTGATCCAGACCGTGCCGCCAAACTACCCCGGCCACGGCCGCGAGGTGTATCCGGGCTTCCTGCAATACGCCGGCTTCGTGGCCATGAATCCAAACCGGCACATGCAATCGCACTGGGATTTCTACCAGCACCTGCTGCGCGGCGACCTGGAAGATGCCGAATCGCACCGCCGCTTCTATGACGAATACAACGCCGTGCTCGACCTGCCGGCGCGCTTCTATCTCGACACCATCGAGACCGTGTTCCAGAAATTCCTGCTGCCGCGCGGCCTGTGGGACGTGGCCGGCGAGCGGGTGAAACCGCAGGACATCACCACCAGCGCCTTGTGCACCATCGAGGGTGAGCTCGACGACATCTCCGGGCTCGGCCAGACCGTGGCCGCGCTCGACCTGTGCCGCGGCATCCCGGACAGCCGCAAGAGCGCCACGGTGATCGAGGGCGCCGGCCACTACGGGATTTTCAGCGGCCACCGCTGGCGCGAGGTCGTCTACCCGCAGCTGCGCGACTTCATCCGCCGCTTCGACAAGGCACCCAGGCGCACCGCCAAAGCGCCCGCAGCACGCCGGCCCGGCCGCAAGGCAACCCGGTCGCGCGCCTAGGAACCTGGCGCGAAGAAGCTGGCGAAGGCCTCGACCACGCGGGCGAGGCCGGCGTCGTCGATGTCCAGGTGGGTGACCAGGCGCAGCACGGGATCGTGGCCGGCGCCGATGCATACGCCCGCGGCCTGCAGGTGCGCATCCAGCGCACCGAGCCTGGCCGCCGGCACGGCGACGTACACCATGTTGGTGTGCTGGCCGAGCACGCGCAGGCCATCCATCCCGCCCAGGTAGCCGGCCAGGGCCGCGGCACGCCGGTGATCCTCGGCCAGCCGCGCCACGTGATGGTCCAGCGCATACAGGCCGGCCGCCGCCAACATGCCGGCCTGGCGCCAGCCGCCGCCGACCACCTTGCGCCAGCGCCGCGCCTTGTCGACCAAGGCGTGCGGGCCGAGCAGGACCGAGCCCACCGGCGCACCAAGACCCTTGGACAGGCACACCGAGACGGTATCGAAATGCCGGCAGATCGCACGCGGGTTGACTTGGCCGGCCAAGGCCGCGTTGTACAACCGCGCACCGTCGAGATGCATGCCCAGCCCGTGCCGGCGCGCCAGGCTGCCTGCACCGGCAAGAAACTCCAGCGGCAAGGCGCGCCCGTGCCAGGTGTCTTCCAGCGCCAGCACCCGGGTGCGGGCAAAGTGCGGATCGAGCGGCTTGATCGCGGCCTCGATGTGCTCCAGCGACAGCGTGCCGTCCTCGGCCTGCGGGATCGGCTGTGGCTGGATCGAACCCAGTACGGCGGCGCCGCCGCCCTCATATTTGAAAGTGTGCGCATCGGCGCCCACCAGGTATTCGTCGCCGCGCTCGCAATGCGCAAACATCGCCAGCAGGTTGGATTGCGTGCCGCTGGACACGAACAAGCCGGCCTCGAAGCCGAGCTCGTCGGCCAGGCGCTGCTGCAAGGCATTGGCAGTCGGGTCCTCGCCATACACGTCGTCGCCGACCTCGGCCGCCAGCATCGCCGCCCGCATGGCCGCAGTCGGCCGGGTGACGGTGTCGCTGCGCAGATCAATCATGTCCATCATCGCTCCCAAGCATCCGCCGGTCCGCCATGGACCGGCCTAGTCATCCTGTACGGCGCCGAAAATACACCACCGCAAGCACCGCCAGCAGCACCGGCGGCAGCAGGCTGGCCCACATGGCCGACAGGCCATACAGGGTGCCGGCGTTCACCAGCGCCGGCTGCAGGAAATACCAGGCGATGGCCAGCAGCATGCCGACGAAGATGCGCTTGCCGAGCCCGCCCGAGCGCAGCGTGCCAAACGCGAACGGCATGCTGCACAGGACCAGCACCAGCACGTTGAACGGATACATGACCCGGGTCCAGAACGCCAGCGCATAGCTACCGGGCTGCTCGCCGTTGCCGCGCAGGTAGCCGATGTTGCGCCTGAGGTCGCGCATGGACAGGTACTGCGGCTGCACCAGCGACTGCGCCAGCACCTGTGGGTTGATGCGCACCGGCCAGGCCTCGGTAGCCGCCGTGCTGCTGTGCACGCCCTGGTCATCGAGGGTCGTGGTGCGCACCCCGTACAGCACCCAGTGCGTGCCGTTGGACTCCGCCGTGCGGCCCTGGGTGAAGCGCTGCAGCCGGCCATCGTCGGCAAAGCTGAATTCGCGCACGTCCGCCAACTGCACACGGCTCGCCCCGTCCCGCTGCAGCAGCAGCGTGCCGCGGGCATTGATGAAGTTGTCGCCGTCGCGCGTCCACAGCCCGCTGCGCGTGCCGATGCCCATGGTCCCGGAGCGCAGGCGCAGCTGCATCGACTGCGCCACCTGGTCGCCCCAGGGCGCGGCCGTCTCGCCCAGCACCACCACGCCGGCGATCAACACGGCAATGACGCCCGCCGCCGACCCGGCAATGCGCAGGCGCGACATGCCGGCGGCGCGCAGTGCCGCCAGCTCGCCGCTGCCGGCCAGGCTGCCCAGGGCCAGCAAGGCGCCGATCAGGGCGGCATAGCCGAACATCTCGTAACCGCGCCGCGGGAACGTCACCAGCACGTACATCAGCGCGTCGCCCATGGCGTAGCCATGCTTGCCGACGTTGCCGATCTGGCGCAGCAGCTGCAGCACGGCATCCATGCCCGCAAGAACCAGCCACACGGTCAGCACCGAACCCAGCACGCCCATGCCGATCAGCCGGTCGACGCGCTTGACCGCCAGCACGCTCATCGCTCCACCCGCACGCCCTGCTGGCGCGGTGCGTACTGGCGCCACAGCAGCCACAGCGCATACGCCAGCACCAGCGCATGCACGAGCCATAACGGTCCCTGGCCGTGCCAGTGGCCCTTGGCGATCTGTGCCCGGCCCAGCGCGAGCAGCGAGTAATAGAGATAAAAGCCGACCACCGCCAGCAGCAGGCGGCCATAGCGCGGCTCACGCGGGCTCTGCCGCGCCAGCGGCAAGGCCAGCAGCAGGAACACCAGGGTCAGGGCCGGCGCATTCGTGCGCCAGGCCAGTTCGGCCTTGCCCTGTGGATCATCACCCTGCAGCAGTGCCAGGGTCGACGCCGCGCTGGTCGGATCGTCCGCCTCGTCATCGGCGATCGCCGACAAGGCCAGGTCGTTGCGCGCGTAATGCATCTGCGTCCAGTCGTCGGCGCCCAGCGGCAAGTCATATTGCCAACCGTCGGTGAGGGCAATGAAGCGCCCGCTGCCCAGGCTTTCCTGGTACAGGTGGCCGCTGGCGGCATTGACCAGCCTGAGGTGGGCCTGCCCCCCTTCGCCGACGCGCTGCGCGGCGACGAAGGTGCGGCCCAGGCGGGTGCCATCGCGGCTCAGGCGATCGACGAAGATGATGCCGCCGTCGTTCGGCAGCTCGGTGAAACGCCCGGCCTCCAACCCGGCTGCCACCACCGAGCGGTTCGCCTCCGCCACCAGGTCCCCGCTGGTGCGTATGGCCCACGGCCCCAGCCACAACGCCACCACGGCCGTGATGGCCAGCAGCACCACACCCAGCAGCAGCACCGGGCGCAGCAAGCCGGATGGCCCCATGCCAGAGGAGGCGAGCACATGCATCTCGCTCTCGCGGTACATGCGCCCCAGCGCCATCAACACGCCTATGAAGCTGGCCAGCGGCAAGAGATTGGTCAGGCCGGCCAGCGTCTGCAGGCCGAGCACCTGCAGCATGATGCCGGGTGGGAAACTGCCGTTCGCGACCTGCTGCAGCACTTTGGCAAAAGCGCTGCCGGCGACGATCACCAGCAGCACCACCACCGTCGCCGCGACGGTCTGGGCCAGCTCACGCAGGAAATAGCGGTCGAGGATACTGAGCATGCGTCCCGGCAATCCAGGGGTACGATTTGGCGGCGGCGCGGTATGTACGCCCCGTCGCCCCGGCTGCCGGCAGCTCCAGGAGCGTGGGCGGCACGCGGCAGTTTACCGTGCGCACGGTCGGCATACCGGCGAGCCGGCGACATCGGCGGCGGGCGACTCCGGGACGTCGATGGCGTAACCTTCATCGACCCGCCCATTGCTTCGGACTTCCACGATTCCCACCATGCCGCAAGCCGATTTCTACCTGATCGACAAGCCGCGTTTTCGCGAACAACCGCTGCTGCTGGTCTGCGAGCTGGCCAGGAAGGCGTTCATAGCCCAGCAACCAAGCTTGATCCTGGCCCGCGATGCCGACCAGGCCGAGGCGCTGGACGAGCTGCTATGGGCCTTTGACGAGGAGGCGTTCATCCCGCACCAGTTGGCCGGCGACGAGGACGATGCACACACTGCCGTGCTCATCGTGCCGCCCGGCGTCGACACCCCGGACCGGCCACTGGTAATCAACCTGCGTGCCGACTGCGCTCCGGGCCGCTACGAGCGCGTACTGGAAGTGGTTGCCGCCGAGCCCAGCGAGCGCGAGGGCTCGCGCGAACGCTGGCGTGAATACCACCAGCGCGGCTGCCAGTTGCGCAAGTTCGACATGTGAAGCCAGCCTGGGCACGCTCCCGGCTAACCGCTGGATTCCTGCGCCGAATGACCGTGCAGCATGTGCGGCACCATGACCCGCGACAAGACCTGCAGCCACTGCTCGTCATTGAGCGGCTTGCACACCAGCCCGTCCATGCCGGCACCGCGTACGCGCGCCGCGCCATCCTCGTCGACCCGCGCGGCAATGGCCACGATCGCCGGGGCCGATGGCCTGGGTTGCCTCGCACGCATCAGCTGCGCCAGCCGAAAGCCGTCGAGGCCGCGCAGCTCGGTTTCCAGCAGCACCAGGTCGAAGCTCGCGTGCGCCAGCTCCGACAAGGCTTCCAGGCCATTGCTGGCCCGATGCACCGCATGGCCCTGGGCCTCGAGCTTGGCACACACTTCACGTGCCACCTCGGCATCCTGCTCCACCAGCAACACCTCCCAATGTGGCCCCGGCTTTACATCTACGCGGGCTGGCGCCGGGAGCGCCGTCACTGCCGGCAGGGGCAACTGCACACGGAACGCCGTGCCGCCTCCCGCCACCGGTTCCGCACGTATGCTGCCGCCCATCAAGCCAACCAGTTCGCGGCAAATCGCCAACCCAAGTCCACTGCCGGCCGCACGATGCGGACCCGGCAACTGCTCGAAGCGTTGAAACAGGCGCAGGCGATTGGCCGCCGAAATGCCTGGCCCGGTATCACTGACGCAGAGCAGTAAACAGGCCGGACCGGCTCGCGCCGTCATCAGCACGCGTCCACGGTCGGTGAATTTCAAGGCGTTGCCGACCAGGTTCAGCAGCACCTGCTTGATGCGCAGTGCATCGCCCACGACCAGGTCGGGCACATCATCCGCCACATGGCACTCGAGCCGGATGCCCTTGAGTTCGGCCAGGCCGCCCTCCAGTTGCTGGACCTCCCGCAACAGTTCGCGCGGATCGAACGGCGCCGGCTCGAGTTCCAGTCGGCCGGCCTCGATACGCGCCAGGTCCAGCGCGTCGTTGAGCAAACGCATGAGCAGGCTGCCCGAGCGCTGCATGGAGCGCACGTCATTACGCTGTGCCGGTGTCAAGGGGCCGGCCAGCAAGAGCTCGGTTATGCCCAGGATGCCGGTCATTGGCGTGCGGATCTCATGACTCAACATGGTCAGGAAGGAAGTCTTGGCCTCGCTGGCCTGCTCCGCCATGCGGCGCCGTTCCTCCAGCATATGCAAACGCTCGACTCCCAGGCGGGAGCGCCGCTGCACCAGCGCCCACAGCGCCAGCAGCAAGGTGGCACACGCCAGATACAAGGCCCAGGCCGGCCAAGCCACCCACGGCGGCGAGCGCACGCTGATGTGCAAGGGCGCGGCAAGCTCGCTCCACCAGCCATCCGCACCCGCGGCGGCCACTTCGAGGGTGTAGTTGCCGGCCGCGAGCACGGGAAACTCGCGCTCCGCCCGGTTGCCGGTATCCACCCAGTCCTCATCCAGGCCATGCAAGCGGAAGCGATAGTGGTTCGTCCTGGGATCGACATACGAGGCCAGGCGCGCCGCTATGCGTGGGCCGCCATCGTTCCAGTCCAGCTGCAGCACGTCCGGCGAGGTCGGCAGGCTCAATACCTGGCCGCGAGGCCCCACCTTGACCGAAGCCAGGCTGAGATGCGGATGGCCAAACTGCGCCACTGCGCGATCAGGCCGAAAGCCGGTCACGCCGTTCGGTCCGGCGAAATAAACCATTCCACCTTGGCCGCCAACAGGCGACACGCCATCCATGCGACCACTGTCCAAACCATGGTGCGGTCCGAACGCGACCAGGCGCCCGGGATCCGGATCAAAGCGCCACAGCCCCTGGCCGGCAAACAGCCAGACACGCCCGAGCCGGTCCACGTGCATGGCCCGCAGGGGCAACGTCGGCCAGTCGGCAAGCATCTGCAACTCATGGTCGCGGCTGAGCTGCGAACCATCTGTGCGGTAATGTTCGAAGCGGTTGCCGCGTGCCACCCACAATCCGTCGGCCGCCGTTTCCAGGGCCAGGATCGGACCTCCTGGAGCCAAGCCAGGTGCGTCCTCAAACCTGGCGTGGGCGGTATTCCAGCGCCACAGGCGGGTACCGGTGGCGAACCAGTCAAGCGCCTGGTTCGCCGTCAAGCGATTGGGCAGCACGAGGTTTCGGCCGGCCGGAGCCCACGCTGCCGGCTGCACTCCCAGCGTACCTGGATCGACCCGGAACATGCCTCGGCGCAGCGACGCCACCAGCACCGCCCCATCGGCACCAAGCGCCAGGCGCTGCGGTTCCAGCGCACGTGCCGGCCGGGTATCGATCTGCAGCAAGCTGTCGCCGGTATACCGGTAGAGCACGGCCTGGGCGATGATCCACAGGTTGCCGTCACGATCCTCAAGCAGATCCCGCACATCGCCAGGCAGCCCGTGCAGCACATGCTGCACGCGCCCCGTCGCCGGATCCAGCTTATCGACGGCATCGGCCGCGCCAACCCAAAGCCCACCATTGCCGCTCGCCGCAACGGCAGTCGCTGCGTACCCGCTCAGGCTTGACGCATCGCCCGACACGTGTGTCAAACGAGTGAACAAGCTCCAGGTTGGCGCCAGGTAGGCAACGCCGTCATCGCCCAGCGCGAGCCACAATCCCCCTTCCTGGTCGATCAATGCCTGGCCTATGTGGTATCCGGGCAAGCCACCGCGCAGCTGGGGTTGCGCGGGTATACGGGTGACGCGCCCACCGTCTTCGAAGTACAGGCCCCTGGACGTCGCTGTCCACAAGCGGCCCAGTTGGTCGCGTGCGCTGCCATGGACTGCCACGACAGGGTCCACGACCGGCGCCACGAGGCGGGCGACGCCGTCCGCATCGACGCGCAAGGACCCGCCCGACACGGCAACCCGCACGTCGTTGCCACCTCCCTGGATTCGCCACACCACAGGCTCGCCCGGTAACCTGGGGTCCACCGGCACACGCTTGACCAGGCCAGCCGGACTGCGCAAGAACAAGCCTTGGCTGGTGCCGATCCACAAGCGGCCATCGCTTTCGGCCAGCAACGCGTGGACGGCGCCAAACCCTGGCCGTCCGGCAGCCGGTGGTGGGACAAGGTGCTCGAAGCGCCTGCCATCCGCCAGCAGCCGATCCAGTCCGGCCCCGGTACCGACCCACAACTCGCCATTCGGGGTCTGTGCGATGGACCACACCTCGTCGCTGGACAAACTACCGGGCTCGTCGACAACGTGCACCCAGCGTGAGAAACCCTGGCCGTCCGCCGCGCGCCGGATGAGTCCGGATTCCGGACTTCCCAGCCATAGCTGGTTTTCGCGATCGACAAACAGGCCACGTTTGCTGCCGGCGGGCAGCGAGGACGGATCGTCCTGCCGATGCCGGAAGGCGGTGAACTCCACTCCGTCGAAGCGCACCAGGTCCGCGCCGGCGGCAAACCACATGACGCCGTCCAGATCCTGCGCGATATCGTGGACGGCACCGCCGGAGAGACCTTCGGCGACGCCGTAATGGCGAAATTGCGGGGTCGGCAACGATACGGGAACCTGATCACGCGTGGCATCGGGCGTGGTCTCGGCACGCGCCATGCCACCCGGTGCTGGCAAGCCCAGCCCGGATCCCAACAGCAACGCTGACAAAATCAGCCTGCCGCGCATGCGAACCCCCAGGTCCGTCCTTCGCAGCTGCCATCGCAATGGTTCCCCTGGCGCCAAGACTACGACCAAATCGGGCTGGGCGCATCCCCTCGGCTGGCGGGTCAGGCCGAAGCGGATCCGGCTTGGGTACTGGTGGAGGCAATGAACCGCCGCACCGCCGCCGCGTCGAACGGCCAGTCGAGTTCGCGGCCGTCGCGCGCGTCGCGCAACACCGGCACGCGCGTGCCGTAGCGTTGCTCTAGTTCGGGCGCGTCGTCGATCCAGCCATCGTCGAAATCCGGCACCTTGGCCTGCGCCAGCACGGCCAGCGCGAGGTCACACAGCTGGCAATCGTCGCGCTGGTACAAGATCAAATCGGCCATCGCTGGCGTGCCTCCGCTCGCTCCTGCTGCAACCGCAAATGATAAGCCCGGGACGCCACCACAGCGGGCCGAAACGGCGTCGTTGGAGGCGCGGCGACGTGCCACGCGTGACCTGTGGCGGGTGACACGACCGCGCTGCTCTGCAATCATCACCATCTTTTGACGTCAGCAGGCGCCGGGGGAACATCGATGTCTCAATCCAGCTCGATCCATCGCAACGTCGGCGCGTTTGACCTGATGCTCACCGGCCTCGGGTCGATCATCGGCTCCGGCTGGCTGTTTGGCGCCTGGCGCGCGGCACAGATCGCCGGCCCGGGCGCGATCTGGGCCTGGGTGATCGGCGCGGCAATCATCCTGGCCATCGCGCTGACCTATGCCGAGCTGGGCGCCATGTTTCCCGAGTCCGGCGGCATGGTGCGCTACGGGCACTACTCGCACGGCTCGCTGGTCGGCTTTATCGCCGCGTGGGCCAACTGGATCGCGATCGTCTCGGTGATCTCGGTCGAGGCCGAAGCCTCGGCGCAATACATGTCGTCGTGGAAGTGGGAGTGGGCACGGGATCTTTACCACCAGGCGCCGGGCGGAGCCGGCGAACTGAGTCCGCTCGGCCTGACCATCGCCGGCGCGCTGGTGGTGGTGTATTTCCTGTTCAACTTCTGGAGCGTCAAGCTCTTCGCAAAATCCAACGCGGTAATCACCCTGTTCAAGCTGGTGATACCCGCCATGACCGGCGTGCTGCTGATCGCCAGCGGCTTCCATCCGGAAAACTTTGCCGTGGGCATCCATGGTGAGCTGCATGAGACCAACTTCCCGGCCATCCTCACCGCCGTGGCCATCGCCGGCATCGTCTTCAGCTTCAATGGCTTCCAGAGCCCGGTGAACCTGGCTGGCGAAGCGCGCAACCCGGGCAAGGCCATACCGTTCGCGATCGTGTGCTCGATCGGCTTGGCAACCGCGATCTACGTGCTGCTGCAGGTGGCCTTCATTGGCGCCGTACCGCGCGAAATGCTGGCCAACATCGGCTGGCACGGCATCGATTTCAGCTCGCCGTTCGCCGACCTGGCGATCATTCTTGGCCTGCAATGGCTGGCCACGCTGCTGTTCATCGATGCCGTGGTGAGCCCGAGCGGCACCGGCATGACCTACACCGCCACCACCGCACGCATGCTGTACGGCATGGAGCGCAACGGCACGCTGCCGAAGATCCTCGGCCGCGTGCATCCGAAGTGGGGCGTGCCGCGCCCGGCCATGTGGGTCAACCTCGCGGTGTCCTTCATGTTCCTGTTCTTCTTCCGCGGCTGGGGCGCACTGGCGGCGGTGATCTCGGTGGCCACGATCATCTCCTACCTCACCGGCCCGGTCAGCGTCATGACGCTGCGGCGTACCGCCCCGGAACTCAACCGTCCATTCCGGCTGATGGCCTTGCCGATACTGGCCGGCGTGGCCTTCATCATGTCCACCGAGCTGCTGTACTGGGCAAGGTGGCCATTGACCGGGCAGATCATCCTGCTCATGGTCGTCGCCCTGCCAATCTACCTCTACTACCAGGCCAAGGCCGGCTGGCACGATTTCGGCCGCCAGATGAAGGGCGCCTGGTGGCTGGTGTGCTACCTGCCGGTGATGGCCATCGTCTCCTGGCTCGGCAGCACCACGTTTGGCGGCAAGGGCTACCTGCCGTATGGCGTGGACCTGGCCGTGGTCGCCGTCATCGGCCTGGTGTTCTACCTGTGGGGCGTGGCCTCCGGCTGGCGGACACCGTCGATCGAGGCAGCGCAGCTCGAAGCGAAGGTCGATCCGACCGGACCACTGGTACCGCCGGACGAGGAGACCGCTGAGCGCGCCACCGGGCACTGAAGCGCGCCCAGGTCGCGATAGCCGGCGAACATCCCGAATCTCGCAACCGCGGCGCTGCGGCCTAGCTATCCCGGTCAGGCCAGGTCCAGCAGGTCGCCGAGCAGGGCCTGCGCGGTGACTTCCGCGCCGGCGCCCGGGCCGCGGATCACCAGGGGCTGCGCACGATAGCGCGTGGTGGTGATGGCAAACACGTTATCCGCCCCGGACAGCGAGGCGGCGAAATGGCTGGGAGGCACCGCCACCAGCCCGACGCTGGCGTGGCCATGCTCATCGAGCCGGGCCAGGTAGCGCAGCACGCGGCCGCTGCTGGCGGCCTCGGCATAGCGTCCGGCCATGCGCCGATCCAATTCACCCGGGGCGTGCAGGAATTCCTCGACCGGCAGGCCGCGCAACGTGGCCGGCACCAGGCTTTCGACCCGTGCGGCCGAGGCTTGCAGCGCGAACCCTGCGGTGCGCGCCACGATCAGCAGCTTGCGACAAACGTCCGCCCCGGACAAATCCGCGCGCGGATCCGGTTCAGCGTAACCAAGCTCGCGTGCTTCGTGCAGCAGCTGGGAAAACGGCACGCTGCCGTCATAGCGGTTGAACAGCCAGGACAGCGAACCGGAAAACACGCCCTCCACCGCTTGCAGGCGATCGCCGCAGCGCCGCAAGCGGCGCAGCGTGGACAGCACCGGCAACCCGGCACCGACCAGGGCGGTGTCGCCATAGTCGACGGCATCACCCAGCACCTGCTGCAGCGCCAGCCAGCCGGCCAGCGGCCCACCCGCCAGCGCCTTGTTCGCCGTGACCACCCGGTAACCTCGCGCCAGCCATTGCGGATGCAGGGCCGCCACCGCCTCGCTCGCCGTGGCGTCCACGATCGCCTTGACCGGCGCTTGGCCCGCATCCAGCGCGGCCAACAAGGCCGCGTCGTCACGCGGCCCGCCGGCGTCAATGGTCGGCCATGGCCCCGATTCGCCATCGGCTGTCGTTGGTGCCAGATGCTGGCAGCGCGAGTTCGCCACGCCAAGCAGACGCAGCGGCGCTGCCGCCGGCGTCGCCAGCAGGGTCAAGAGCGCGCCGCCCACCAGGCCGGTACCGAACAACACCACGTCGACCGCTGCCACGCCTGGTGCGACGGCAGCCGCGCTGACCGGTGCCGGCACTCGGGCGTACTGGGCTCGCGCCGGCACGCCGCCGGCAAGGCGCGCGGCCTGCGCCAAGGCGGCGCGGGGGCTCACGCGCTCGCCCGATAGTGCGCGGCGCTCACGCTGGCGGCGCGGGCCAACCCCGCATCCAGATCACGCAGTAGGTCGTCCGCATCCTCGATACCCACGGACACGCGCAGCAGCGCGTCCGAAATGCCGGCCACCCGGCGCGCCTCCGGCGCCATCGACGCATGGGTCATGGTCACCGGGTGCGCGATCAGGCTCTCCACGCCACCCAGCGACTCGGCTAGCGAGAAGTATTCAAGACCATCCAGGAAGGCCGCCACCTGCGCCTCACTGCCCTCCAGCTCGAAGCTCAGCATGGCGCCAAAGCCCTGTTGCTGGCGCGCCGCCACGGCGTGGCCGGGATGCGTCGTCAGCCCCGGATAGTGCACCTTGCGCACCGTCGGGTGGGCGTCCAGATGTGTGGCGATGCGCGCCGCATTTTCCTGGTGCTGGCGCATGCGTACCCCGAGCGTACGCAGGCCGCGCAGAGTGAGGTAGCTGTCGAACGGCGCGCCGGTCAGGCCCTGGCAGTTCGCCCACCACTTGAGCTGCTCGCCCACGGCCGGCTCGCGGGCGACCACCGCGCCGCCGACTACGTCGCTGTGCCCGTTGATGTATTTGGTGGTGGAGTGCACGACCAGGTCCGCCCCGAGCAACAGCGGTTGCTGCAAGGCCGGCGAGAGGAAGGTGTTGTCCACCGCGACTAGGGCACCCGCCTCGTGCGCCGCGCGCGCCACATGCCGGATGTCGGTGATGCGCAGCAGCGGGTTGGACGGTGTCTCGATCCAGACCAGGGCCGGCTTGGCCGCCAGGCCCGCGGCCAGCGCCGCGCTGTCGCTCAGGTCGACGAACTCGACGCTGATGCGCCGCTTGCGCTGCCAGGCGTCCAGCAGCCGCCAGGTCCCGCCATAGCAGTCGTGGGCGGCCAGCACGTGGGCGCCGGCCGGCAGCAGCTCCAGGGCCAGCAGCACGGCAGACATGCCGCTGGAGGTGACCACCGCTGCCGCGCCGTGTTCCAGCTCGGCCAGGGCCTCGGCCAGCAGGTCGCGCGTGGGATTGCCGCTGCGCGAGTAGTCGTATTCGCGCTTGTGCCCGAACCCGGCGAAGGCGTAGGTGCTCGACAGGTGGACGGGCGGTACCACCGCGCCGTGGTGCAGGTCGCTTTCCAGGCCCGCACGCACGGCGCGGGTACAGGCGGCAATTGAACTCATGGTGTGCTACTCCAACGGTATGCGTCATTCCAGCACCGGCGAATGCCAGTGCGTTGTTCAGGCCACAGCCTCGCGCAACAGCGGGGCGAGCTGTTCCGGTTCCTTCAAAAACCCGTCATGCCCGTAGGGCGAGTCGATCACGGTCAGTGTGGCCGGCCCGCGCAGGCGGCGCTGCAGCTCGCACATGTCGGCCAACGGCACCAGGCGATCGGAGGAGAAGCCGATCAGGGTCGCGGGCGCACTGATCCGCTCGGGCGCCACGTCGTGCAGGTCGATGGATTCGGACAGGGCCAGGAAGCGTTCCGGGTCGAAGCGCTCGGCAAACTGCCGTCCCTGGTGCTGCAGGTAATCCTCGACCGGGAAGTGGAAGCGGTCGCCGCGATGCTCGGGCCCGGCGCCGAAGCGGCGGGCAAATTCCTCGCTGCCGCGATACGTGGTCATGGCCAGCTGCCTGGCCAGGCCCAGGGCCTCGTCGACCCGGCCGCAGGCGCGGCCCAGGCGCACGATGTCGCGTTGTATGGCCCGCTGCGCGGTAGCCAGCGGATGCGCGCGATGCGCTCCGGCCAGCAGCAGCAGTCGGTCCACGGCCAATGGGTGCCGCGCCGCAAACGCCAGGCCGACCATGGCCCCGTACGACGAGCCCACGAAACAATGCGCGCGACCGATGCCGAGCTCCAGCAGCAAGGCAGCCAACAGGTCCGCCTGGTCCTCGCTGGACACCGAGTCCACGCCCAACTCCTGCGGCGTCACCCAGTCGATGGCCAGCACCCGGTAGCGCTCGAGGTCCAGGGCCCGGCCTTCGCCCACCAGGGCCTGCCACCAGCCCGGCACGGCATCGCCACTCTGCGCCACCACGTTCCGGGTCGCCGAAATCCCGCCCTGCACGATCACGGTAGGCGCGCCCGGCACCCCGCACCACAGGTAATGCACCTCCACGCTGCAGGCCCGGTCGCCATACTTGGGGCGGACGGCCAGCTTGCGCGTACCGCGCCCGCTGCCCGGCTCGACTCGCGGGGCGGATCGCCAGACAGGTGCCACGGGGGCGACGGCCAATGGGGAAGAACAGATCATGGGCAAGACTCCGGTCGACCCACCGCTCCTGCGCTCGACCAGCGGACGTCCCGCCAGCGCCATCGACGGCGCTGCCCTGACGCCCATCTGTCGGGTGGCGCCACCCGGCGCCCCGCAGGAGTTGGCACCTTGAGGCCGTGGCCTGCAGGTTGCCCCGACATCAAAGGGCCTGTCCCTCCGTCGGTCTCGATGAGCTTTGGCGCAATCTAGCCGTTGTCCATCCGGATGTCAATGGACATTTATCCGCTTAGACTTCTATACCTCCATGCGGAATCTTCGCCGGGATGCAGCGCCCAACCCGGCACCATCGGCATTCAAGCCCGGGTCCGGCAGCCCTGTGCCGGCGGAAGCCAGCGATACGCCACTCGCCCTACAGCCTGCTACCGTGTCGCCATGAATCCATCCACCGATATGCGCGCACTGCACGACCGGCTGCAAGGCGCGGGCTTTGCCTTTGTCCCCGGCCCGATCATGGACCGGGTGTTGCAGGTGCAGGAGTTGCCTGACTGGCCGGCCTTCGTCGCCAGTTGGAACGACCTGGCGCCGGACAACTACCTGGCCGCCAGCGGCCGCCATCGCCGGCGCCGGCATGCGACCTTCTCGGCCGGTGCCACGACCGGCATCCGCACCGAGCCGCACCAGGCGCACTACCAGAGCCTGGCGTACAACCCGTTGCAAGGCGATATCCTGCGCTGGTTCGAGCCCATGGCGCCAGCGCTGGCCCAGGGCGCCAGCCTGCGGCGCATCCTCGATTTCTGCCACGAGTGTTTCGGCGCGCTGGCGCCGGAGGTTGTCCACTGGCATGTGGAAGTGCACCAGTTCCGCATCGAGGCCAGTGCCGTCGAGGCCGGCGAGCCCACGCCCGAAGGCGTGCACCGCGACGGCGTCGATTACGTGCTGGTGCTGCTGATCGACCGCCTGAACATCGAACGCGGCACCACCACGATTCATGCCGCGGACCATCGCCAGCTCGGCAGCTTCACCCTGACCCACCGGCTGGACGCAGCGCTGGTGGACGACCACCGCGTCTACCACGGCGTCACCGCCGTGGTCCCGGCCGACCCCGCCCAGCCTGCCCACCGCGACGTCCTGGTGGTGACGTTCCGGCGCGAGGTACCGGCTGTCGCAGCGTCCTGAGCGACCCTGCTTGCGGGCGGCCGCGCCGGCTGCAATCCTGGCGGCCACCGCCATCCCTCTCGCCCCTCGACCTGACCGCCATGACCACCCTGCCCCGCGAGGCCGTCGGCCAACGCTACGATCCCGCGCTGATGCTGCGCGCCCGGGAGCGCAGTTGGGCCGCGCTGCATGCCCTGTGCGAACGCATGCGCCCGGGCATCAGCGAGGCGGAAGCGAAGGCCGAGGCCATGGCGGTGTTCGCGGAACTGGGCTACGAGCGCCTGTGGCATCCGGTCCTGGTGCGCATCGGCGCGAATACCGTCAAGGCCTACCGTGAGCCCTCCGACCCCGACGTGCGGCTGGGCGCGAACGACAGCTACTTCATCGACCTCGGCCTGGTGTTCGACGGGCACGAAGGCGACGTCGGCGACACCTTCACCGTGGGCGAGGCGCCGCGGCGCCAGGCCTGCGCCGAGGCGGCACGCACGCTGTTCCATGAGGTGGCGGACGCCTGGCGCACGCGCGACCTGAGCGGCCAGGCGCTGTACCGGTTTGCCGAGGAACGCGCTGCGGCCATGGGCTGGCGCTTCAACCAGGCGACCAAGGGCCATCGGGTCAGCGACTTCCCGCATGCCATCCACAAGGGTGGCGACCTTGCCGACCTGGACGCGGCGCCGTCGCGCAACCTGTGGATCCTGGAAATCCAGATCGCGCACCCGAGCGAGCCGTTCGGCGCGTTCTACGAGGACCTGCTGTCGGCATGAGTATGATGTGCCGGTACGCGCAGGTGCGGCGGGGCGCCAGACGGGGCCCGGCATTTTTCATTGAAAAGTGCCGCAGCCAGCGGCATATGGGCTTGCCAGTACCGGCACATCGTCAAGTCCTTTCCAGGGAGCGCCACCGTGGCCCGCAGCAAACCGCTCAAGTTGTATCGCAACATCGGCATCATCGCGCACATCGACGCCGGCAAGACCACGACGACCGAGCGCGTGCTGTACTACACGCACCGCAAGCACCAGATCGTCGACGTGCACGACACCAAGGAAGGCCGCGCCTCGACCACCACCGACTACATGGAGCAGGAGCGCAAGCGCGGCATCACCATCCAGTCTGCGGCGGTCACCACCGAATGGCGCGGCTATCGCATCAACCTGATCGACACCCCGGGACACGTCGACTTCACGATCGAGGTCAACCGCTCGCTGCGCGTGCTGGATGGCGCCGTCGTGGTCTTCGACGGTGTCGCCGGCGTGGAGCCGCAGACCGAGACCAACTGGCGCCTGGCCGACCAGTACCACGTGCCGCGGCTGTGCTATGTCAACAAGATGGACCGCATCGGGGCGAACTTCGCCCATTGCGTCAAAGGCATCAAGGAGCGCCTGGCCAAGCACGCGCTGGTGTGCCAGGTGCCGCTGGGCAGCAGCGACGAGTTCTGCGGCATGGCCGACCTGGTGGCTGGCGTCGGCTACATCTGGCAGTCCGAGGACAAGGACAGCCCCTGGGAGACCGTGCCGCTGGCCGAACTGCCGGGGCGTCTGAAGTTCAGCTCGGACGCGGACAACGATTGGCTGGCCGAGCTGCCGAAACTGCGCCAGGACCTGCTGGAAACCGCGCTGGCCCTGGATGACGACGCCTTCGAACGCCTGCTCACCAGCGGCGAGTTCGATCCCGAACTGCTCAAGCAGTGCATCCGCAAGGGGGCCGTCAGCGGCAAGCTGGTACCCGTGCTGTGCGGCTCCTCGTACCGCAACAAAGGCGTCCAGCAGCTGCTGGACGCGGTGGTCGACTACCTGCCCTACCCCGGGGAAACCGGCGGCATCGCCACGGTCGACGAGGACGGCAACGTCACCGGCGAGCAGGCAGTGACCGACGACGCGCCGGCGCGCGTGCTGGCGTTCAAGGTCATCAACGACCAGTTCGGCACGCTCACGTTTTGCCGCGTCTACTCCGGCGTGATCAAGAAGGGCGACACCTTGCTCAATGCCACCCGCGGCAAGAAGGAGCGCATTGGCCGCATCGTCGAGGTGCAGGCCGACGACACGCGGGAAATCGAGGAAGTCCGCGCCGGCGACATCTGCGCCTTCGTGTCATTGAAGGAAACCGAAACCGGCGACTCGCTGGTCGACCCGGCACATCCGGTGCTGCTTGAACGCATGCGCTTTCCCGATCCGGTGATCAGCGTGTCGGTGGAGCCGAAGACCCGCGACGACGTCGACAAGCTGTCCCTGGCCTTGTACAAGATGGTCAAGGCCGATCCGTCCCTGCGCCTGCACGTGGACCAGGAAACCGGCGAGACCGTGCTCATGGGCATGGGTGAGCTGCACCTGGAAATCACCATCGACCGTATGCGCACCGAGCTCGGCGTCGACGCGCTGATGGGCAAGCCGCGGGTCAGCTTCCGCGAGACCTTCGGCAAGACCGTCGAGCACACCTATACGCACAAGAAGCAGACCGGCGGCTCGGGCCAGTTCGCCGAGGTCAGCATGATCTTCGAGCCGCTGGCCCAGGGCTCGGGCGTGGTGTTCTCGGACGAGGTCGTCGGCGGCCGCGTGCCGCGCGAATACATACCGGCGGTCGAGCACGCGGTCCGTACCGAGTTGCAGGAAGGCCAGGTCGCGGGCTACGAGGTGGTCGACTTCAAGGCCCGCCTGGTCGACGGCAAATACCACGATGTGGACTCTTCGGCGCTGGCGTTCGAGATCGCCACCCGGCAATGCTTCCGCGAAGCGCAGAAGCTGAGCCAGCCCAAGCTGCTGGAGCCGATCATGCGCCTCGAGGTGGTGCTGGATGCGGACTACCTGGGCGACGTGATCGGCGACATGAACCGGCGCCGCGGCAGCATCAGCGAGCAGGGCCAGAAGGGCAGCTCGGCCTACGTCGACGGCTTCGTCCCGCTTGCCGAGATGTTCGGCTACATCAACTTCCTGCGCTCGGCCACGCGCGGCCGCGGCACCTTCACCATGGAGTTCGACCACTACGAGGTGGTGCCCGCCGGCATGGTCGAGCAGCTGATGAAGAAGGAATCCAAATAACGCCAGCCATCCCTGCCCGCCCATGCCAACGCCAGCGGGCTTGTATGTTCGATCCTCCAACAAGCGTCAGGCGGAGAGGTGCTCGTAGAGGATGACGGCGCCGACGCCGATCAGGACCAGGCCACCGGCCAGTTCGGCGCCCCGGCCGACCATGGCGCCCAGCACGCGGCCCAGCATGACCCCTAGCGTCACCATGCTGAACGTGCACAGGCCAATCACCACGGCCACGCCGGCAATAGACACGTCGACAAACGCCAACCCGACACCCACGGCGAGCGCGTCGATACTCGTGGACAGGCCGGTGAGCGCCAGGCCGATGAAGCCGTGCTTCCGCGGCATGCCGACAGGCTGGTCGGCAGCGGGCATCAGGCTGGCCCAGATCATGTGCAGGCCCAAGCCCAGCAACAGGGCGAACGCCACCCAGTGGTCCCACTCCTGGATATAGCGTGACGCGCCCCTGCCCAGCCACCAGCCCACCACCGGCGTGATGGCCTCGATGCAGCCGAAGATCAGCCCGGCACGCATCGCCTCGGCCAGTCGCGGCCGGCCCATGGCAGCGCCCTTGCCGATGGCGGCGGCAAACGCGTCGGTGGACATGGCAAAGCCAAGCAACAGGATGGCGATGGGGTTCATGCTGACCTCACGCGGCGGGCGGATGCAACGGCACGACGGCGCGCCCACCGCAGTGGCGCCATCGGCCGTTGGTCTCGCCAACCAGGATCGGTGTCTTCGCCACGGCGGATACGCCGAGCATGTTGACGAAGACGCCTCGTCGCAACGAGGCAGGCTACTCCCCAAACGGGGTTGCGCTGGCGGTGTGACCGCCAGCGCGGCGGCAAGCGTAGCACGTCGGAACGGCGGACTTCCGCCCCCCGCATCGCGGCACGAAGCGACGCCCGTTCGCCGCTACAATAACGGGTTCGCATTTCAGCCAGCCACCCGCATGTCTCCCCAGGAACACCAGCAGGAAACCCTGCGCCGCCGCACGTTCGCCATCATCAGCCACCCGGACGCGGGCAAGACCACGCTGACCGAGAAACTGCTGCTGTTCGGCGGCGCGATCCAGATGGCTGGCGCGGTGAAAAGTCGCAAGACCGCCCGCCACGCCACCTCGGACTGGATGGCGCTGGAGAAGGAGCGCGGCATCTCGGTCACCTCGTCGGTGATGCAGTTCCCGTACGCGGACAAGATCGTCAACCTGCTGGACACGCCGGGACACGCCGACTTCTCCGAGGACACCTACCGCGTACTGACCGCGGTGGATTCGGCGCTGATGGTCATCGACTGCGCCAAGGGCGTGGAGGAGCGCACGATCAAGCTGATGGAGGTGTGTCGCCTGCGCGACACGCCGATCATGAGCTTCATCAACAAGCTCGACCGCGAAGGGCGCCCGCCGATCGAGCTGCTGGACGAGGTGGAATCCGTGCTCGGCATCGCCTGCGCGCCGGTCACCTGGCCGATCGGCATGGGCAAGCGCCTGAAGGGCGTGTACCACCTGGTCCGCGACGAGGTGCACATCTTCGAGCCGGGCAAGGGCCTGACCCGGCATGAGGCGACCGTGTTCAAGGGGCTGGACGCGCCGGGCCTGGCCGAGCGCATCGGCAACGAAGCCATGCAGGAATTGCGCGAGGAGCTGGAGCTGGTCCAGGGCGCAGCGCCCGCGTTCGATACCGCCGAATACCTGGCCGGACGCCAGACGCCGGTATTCTTCGGCTCGGCCGTGAACAATTTCGGCGTGCAACTGCTGCTGGACTTCTTCGTCCAGCACGCGCCATCCCCCCGCCCACGGCCGGCCCTCACCCGCGTGGTTGAGCCCGAGGAGGCGCAGCTCAGCGGCTTCGTCTTCAAGATCCAGGCCAACATGGATCCCGCGCACCGCGACCGCGTCGCCTTCATGCGCGTGTGCTCGGGTACCTATCGCGACGGCATGAAGCTTTACCAGGCGCGCACCGGCAAGGAGCTGCGCATCGCCAACGCGCTGACCTTCATGGCCTCGGACCGTGAGATCGTCGACACCGCCTATCCCGGCGACGTCATCGGCCTGCACAATCACGGCACCATCAGCATCGGCGACACCTTCAGCGAAGGCGAGCCGCTGCATTTCACCGGCATCCCGAACTTTTCGCCAGAGTTGTTCCGTCGCGCCCAGTTGCGCGACCCACTGAAGGCCAAGGCCTTGCACAAGGGCCTGGCCCAGCTTTCCGAGGAAGGGGCGACGCAATTCTTCCGTCCGTTGATGAGCAACGACCTGATCCTCGGCGCAGTCGGCGTGCTGCAGTTCGAGGTGGTCGCCTACCGGCTCAAGGACGAATACAACGTCGACGCCAGCTTCGTGCCGGTCGGGGTAAGCACCGCGCGCTGGGTCGAGTGCGACGACGCCAGGAAGCTGGAGGAGTTTCGCGAACGCAACGCCATGCACCTGGCCATCGACGGTGCCGGCAAGCTGGTCTACATCGCTCCCACCCGGGTCAACCTGCAACTGGCGCAAGAGCGCTGGCCCATGGTGCGCTTCGCCAATATCCGCGAGCACGCCGCTGCAGCAGCCGTATAAGACCTCCCGCCGGAACCTGTGGGAACCCGCTCGCGACCGTAGGGAGTCCCTTGTGGGCGGGCGATGCTTTCCCACCATTGGCCGGCGTCCGTGCCGGGAAGCCCACGACGGCAACCCGCGACGCCCGGACGAGCTAGGCTTGCCCACGGCCGGTCCCACCATGCAGGTGCCTCGTATGCTGCCACCCGACATCGCCTTCACCACACCCATGACCACAACGCGCTGGCGGCGCTGGCTGCTGTATTCGCCGGTGGCACGCATCGTGATCTTCGCCCTGGTGATGGCGGTGCTTGCCGTCGGCTTCGGCATCATCGACCACTACAGCTTCGCCCGCGGCGCGCGCATGGAGCTCGGGTCGCCGGTCGGGGTGGCGATGTATCTCACGACCGCGGCCCTCCCGGCCTTGCTGGCCTACCTGTTCCTGGTGCGCGTCGTGGAAAGGCGGCCAGTGAGCGAATTGGCGCTACGCCGCCTGCCGCGTGGGCTGGCGCTTGGCGTGCTGGGTGGCCTGGCGCTGTTCAGTATCGTGGTTGGCGTGCTGTGGCTGCTGGGCAGCTACCGCGTCATCGGCACCAATCCGGACGCACACTGGCTGTTGGCGCTGTTGTCGGTCGGGCTGGGCGCGGGCGTCGGCGAGGAAATCGTCACCCGCGGCGTACTGTTCCGCATCACCGAGGAAGGCCTGGGCACTTGGTGGGCGCTGGCCATCTCGGCGCTGTTCTTCGGCTTCGCCCATGGCCACAACCCTGGCGCCACCGCCTGGAGCTCGGCCGCGATCGCCATCGAGGCGGGTGTGCTGTTTGCGCTGATCTACCACCTCACCCGTTCGCTGTGGCCGTGCATCGGCTTGCACGCGGCATGGAACTTTGCCCAGGGCACGATCTACGGCATCCCGGTATCCGGCACCCACGCCGATGGCTGGCTGGTATCCACGCGTACCGGTCCGGATTGGCTCAGTGGCGGCGTGTTTGGCGCGGAGGCGTCGGTAGTGGCGCTGCTGATCTGCTTGACCGTGTCCTTGCTGCTGCTGATCGCTATCCTGCGTCATCGTTCGATCGTGCCGCCGGCGTGGCGGCGTCGCGCCGCGGACTCGGCTTGAACGCGCGCATCTCGTCGGTGTCGAAATCGTCCACCGAGATGAACTCGAACACCGCCTCGTGCACGCGCGCCAGCAAGGCCGCCTCGCTCGCGTCGAGCACGCCCGCCTGCTCGGCCTCGGCCAGCTGGCCGGCATAGTCATGGGCCTTGATCTGGCCTGACTTCAACGCCTTGCCCAGCTTGCGGTCCACCGGCTCGGCCTGGATCACCTGCGGCAGCAGCGCATGCATCCGGCCGATGGTGTTGTTTGCGGTAGGCGTGAGATACACCCACTCCAGCAGGCGGTCGCGCGCCTCGCTGGGCGCGGTGATCAGCGCGGCGATGCGCCGCCCCAGGCGATCGGACGGCGGCACCTCGCGGCGCCCCAGTGGGAACACCAGGAAACGTAGCAGCAGCGATATCGGCCGTACCGGGAAATTGCGGATCGCCCCGTCCAGGGCCATCTGCATGTTCCACACACAATGGTGGAACGCCCAGGCCAGCAGCGGGCGATCCGCTTCCGGCCGGCCGGTGTCTTCATAGCGCTTCAGCATCGCACTGGCGATATACAGGTAGCTCAGCACGTCGCCGAGGCGCGCGGACAGCTTCTCCTTGAACTTCAGCTTGCCGCCGAGCACGCCCATGAACACGTCGGCGCACAAGGCCAGCGCCGCCGAAAAGCGGTTGAGCTTGCGGTAATAGCGGCGCGTGTACGCATCGCCCGCGCTCTCGCCCAGGCGCGAGCCGCTGAGCTCGAGCACGAAGCTGCGCACGGCGTTGGAAATGCCAAAGCCGACGTGCTCGAACAGCAGGCGGTCGAACACCCGGAGTTGCTCGTCGCGATCGACGATGGACAGCGCCTGCATTTCCTTGAGCACATACGGGTGGCACCGGATCGCGCCCTGACCGAAGATCATCAGGCTGCGCGTCATGATGTTCGCGCCTTCCACGGTCAGCGCGATCGGCACGCCTTCCCAGGCGCGCCCGGCATAGTTGCTGGGTCCGAGCTGGACACCCTTGCCGCCCAGCACGTCCATGGCATTGCCGGCCACGGCGCGGCCCCATTCGGTGGCGTGATATTTCGCGATCGCCGAGGTGACCGCCGGCTTCTCGCCGTTGTCGACGGCCGCCGCCGTGGCTCGCGACAACGCCGCCGTGGCGTAGGTCAGGCCGCCAATGCGCGCCAGCGCCTCCTCCACGCCCTCGAAACGCGCGATGGCCAAGCCGAACTGCTTGCGTATGCGCGCATACGCGCCCACCGCGGCAACCGCCGCACGCACTCCACCCGTCGCGCTGGAAGGCAGCGAAATGGCGCGCCCTACCGACAACACCTCCACCAGCATGCGCCAGCCGTGGCCGGCCATCTGCGGACCGCCAATCAGCACCGACAGCGGCGCGAAAATCCCCTTGCCATGGATCGGGCCATTCTGGAACGGCACGTTCAGCGGAAAATGGCGGCGCCCGATCTCCAGCCCCGGCGTCGAACGCGGCAGCAGCGCTAGCGTGATGCCCAGGTCCTCGGCACCGCCCAGCAGGTGCTCCGGGTCGTACATGCGGAACGCCAGGCCGACCACGGTGGCAATCGGCGCCAGGGTTATGTAGCGCTTGTCGAAGGTGAAGCGAATGCCGAGGGTGTCGACGCCGTCGACCGTCTGGCGGCAGACGATGCCATAGTCCGGAATCGAAGTAGCATCGGAACCCGCGTACGGGCCGGTCAGCGCGAAGCACGGAATCTCCTCGCCCGAGGCCAGCCGCGGCAGGTAGTGGTCCTTCTGCTCGTCGCTGCCGTAGTGCAGCAGCAGCTCGGCGGGCCCAAGCGAGTTCGGCACCGCCACCGTGGACGACACGGTCGCCGACATGGAAGCCAGCTTCTGCAACACCGCCGAATGCGCCAGCGCCGAGAACTCCAGGCCGCCGTAGCGCTTGGGGATGATCATGCCGAAGAATTTGTGCTGGCGGATGAAAGCCCACACCGCCGGTGGCAAGTCGGCCAGCTCGTGCGTGATCTGCCAATCGTCGAGCATGCCGCACAGCTCTTCCACCGGGCCGTCCAGGAACGCCTGCTCCTCCACGCTGAGTACCGGCTTGGGCTGGCGCAACAACTGGTGCCAGTCGGGCCGGCCGGAAAACAGCTCACCCTCGAAGCCGACGGTGCCGGCCTCCAGCGCGGTCTGCTCGGTCGCCGACAGGCTGGGCGTCACCTTGGCGAAGAGCTTGAGCAGCGGTGCGCTGATCTCGCGGCGGCGGAAATCCACCAGCAGCAGCGGCACGCCGACCGCCGCCTCGATCAGCAACAGGATCACGAGCGTCCACGGTGCGTCGAACACGATGCCGGCCACCAGCGTGGTCACCACCACCACGATGAACCACGTGCGCAGCCCTGCACGGTGATAAGCGCACACACCGCTGGCAACCAGCGCAGCCAGCACTGTCAGGATCACGGACATCCGCCACACCTCACATCGATCGAGTATCGCCGGCGGCCCTATGCCGTCCGCAAGCAGGCGGTGCAAGTACGCCATCGTCCACATGGCCGATGGCGTCGGCAAACCTGGTGCGTCGCATCGTGGTCACCGGCTGCGTGCATGGTTCATCCTCGCACGCACTCGTCGCGACTTCCAGCCACCGCCGGTGCCGGGGCGAAGACGGGAAACGGACGGCGACGCCAGCCACCGACCCCCATGGGCAGGCACCGTCGGCGCCGCCGCAGCAAAGACACGGAGCCATGACCTGGATCAAGCCATCGAGATTGCAAAAGCCTGGTGCATGGATACCATGCGGACATGGACGACAGCAGCGGCAAACCCGAGCGCGTGCGCCTGTCCGCAGCAGATTGGGAACTGGCTGCACTGGAAAGCATTGCCGAACAAGGCGTCCGCTCACTGGCGGTGGAAACGCTGGCGCGCAGGCTGGGGGTCACCAAGGGCAGCTTCTACTGGCACTTCCGCAACCGCGAGGCCCTGCTCACCGCGGCGCTGGAGCGCTGGGAACACGACGGCGCGGCAAAGATCATCGCGCCCATCGAACGCATCGCCGATCCGCGGCAACGCCTGCCCGAGCTGTTTCGCCGCGTCTCCCACCAGTTGCAGACCCATCGCGTCTATGCCGCCCTGCTCAGGGCGCTGGACGACCCGCAGGTCGTGGCCGTGGTGGCGCGGGCCTCGCAACGGCGCATGCAATTCCTGACCGCCATCTATCGCGAAGCCGGCCTGGCACCGTCGCAGACACTGAATCGTGCGCGCCTCACCTATGCGGCCTACGTGGGGTTCCTGCAACTCAATTTCACCCTGGGATTGCCACGCCTGAGCGCCGAAGAATTCGACACCTACGTCGCGCACATGCTTGCCGTGCTCACTCCCGAATGAGTTGCGCCTGCGGCATCGGAGCCGCGCCTCGTCCACCGCGTGGCCAATCAGCGCGGCACACGCCGGCTGCTGGTGAGCTTGCAATGCCCTCCCCCGCAAACTAACGTTTCATTCTTTCGCAAGCTGGAGCCGAGGAGCCCCATGATGTCGAGCAAACTGGAAGCGCTGAACGCATGGGTCGCGGAGGCTGCCGCGCTGGCCAAGCCCGATGCAGTGCATTGGTGTGATGGTTCCCAGGCCGAATACGACGCGCTGATTGCCGACATGCTCCAATCCGGCACGCTCATCGAGTTGAACCAGGACACCCACCCCGGCTGCTACCTGCACCGCTCCAATCCGGCCGACGTGGCCCGGGTCGAGCGCCTGACCCTGGTTTGCCACCCGCACGAAGCGGACGCCGGCCCGAACAATCACTGGATGGACCCGGCCGCGGCGCACGCGAAGATCGACGCGATGTTCAACGGCTGCATGCGCGGCCGCACGATGTACGTGATCCCGTATTGCATGGGGCCGATCGACTCGCCGCTCGCGCGTTGCGGCGTGGAAATCACCGACAGCCCGTACGTGGTCGCCAATATGCACATCATGACGCGCATGGGCGCCGCGGCACTGGCGCGCATCGAGCGCGACGGCAGCTTCGTCAAGGGCCTGCACTCGATCGGCGAGCTCGACCCCGAGCGGCGCTGGATCATGCACTTCCCGGCGGAGCTGGCGATCAAGTCGTTCGGCTCGGGCTACGGCGGCAATGCCCTGCTCGGCAAGAAATGCCACGCGCTGCGCATCGCCAGCTACCAGGGACGCACGGAAGGCTGGCTGGCGGAGCACATGCTGATCGTCGGCATCGAGAATCCCCAGGGCGAAATCCGCTACATTGCCGCGGCCTTTCCCTCGGCCTGCGGCAAGACCAACCTGTCGATGCTGATCCCGCCGGAAGGCTACCGGCAGGATGGCTGGAAGGTATGGACCGTCGGCGACGACATTTGCTGGATGCACCCGGGCGAGGACGGGCGCCTGTACGCCATCAACCCGGAAGCTGGCTTCTTCGGGGTCGCGCCAGGCACCAACCGCAAGACCAATCCGAACGCGCTGGAAACCATCAGCCACGACACCATCTACACCAATGTCGCAGTTACCGCCGACAACCAGCCGTGGTGGGAAGGCTTGCCGGGCACGCCGGTCACTGACTGGCAGGGTCGCCCCTACGATCCGGCCAACGGCCCGGCAGCACACCCGAACTCGCGCTTCACCGCCAGCGTGCGGCAATGCCCTACCTGGACCGACCAGGCCGAAGCGCCCCAGGGTGTTCCGATCAGCGCCATCGTGTTTGGTGGACGCCGCGCCAGCCTGCAGCCCCTCGTGGTGCAGGCCCAGGACTGGACCCACGGCGTGTTGATGGGCGCGATGATGGGCTCGGAAACGACCGCGGCGGCCGCTGGCGCCGTCGGCGTATTGCGCCGCGACTCGATGGCCATGAAGCCGTTTTGCGGCTACCACTACGGCGACTACTTCGCCCATTGGCTGGATTTCGACCGGCCGGACGCGAAACTGCCCGCCGTCTTCCAGGTCAACTGGTTCCGCAAGGGTGCGGACGGCAAGTTCCTCTGGCCTGGCTTTGGCGACAACCTGCGCGTGCTCGAATGGATGCTCAAGCGGGTCGAGGGGAGCGCCACCGGCAAACCGACCCCAATCGGCACGGTACCGGCTCCTGGCGAGCTGAACCTGGACGGGCTCGACCTGGCGCCGAGCCAGCTCGACACCTTGCTGGCGGTCGACCAGCCAGGATGGCAGACCGAGATCGCCGAGGTCGAAACCTACCTGGAGAGCTTCGCGCCCCGGCTGCCGGAAGCGCTGCGGCGCGAACGCGAACGCATTGCCCAGGCGCTGGCTGCCACCGACTGAACGCCGCGCGCCGTCCGGCCACGGTCAACCCGCTCAGCAGTCCCCACGTCCCTGCCGGCTCGCAGCCGCGTGCCGTGGCGGCAGTCGGTCCCGGTACGCGCGCGAATCTAGCGCTGCAGGTCCTGGTGGTATTGGACGTAAGGGGTGCGCGACTGGTCCGGCTCCGGGCCCATCGGGCTGTTCGCCGGGGCGCTGCCCGAGGACCACAGGTTTTGCGCGCCGACGCTCAGCTCGCCGCGCCATGGCAAACGCCAGGTCACCCCCAGGTCGATGCTGCTCCAGCGCCGCGCGGTCAGGGGGCTGCCAGGGATGGCAACCTGGGGCTGGATGGTGCGTTCCACCAGCGCGCCGCTGAGCGGGCCATGGTCGACCCCGAAGCTGAGCGTGCTTTGATCCAGCGTACTCACCCCGAGCCCGTTGCCCGGCAGCAGTTGGATGCGGCCGGTGCTGGCGCCGAGATCGATGCCGGTATTGCCGCCCAACTGCAGGCGGCCGCGGGCACGCACGTGCAAGTCGCTGTCGAAGCTGGACAAGCCGTCCACGCCCGGCGCCACCCGCGGCAGGATGCGCGGCAAGGCCAGGTTGGGCTTGGCCGCGCTGTTGGTGCCCACGCTCAGCCCGATCATGTACGCGCCCACGTTGTAGCTGGCGCCCAATTCCGTACCGGTCAGCAGCGACAACCGGTCGAGCGAGCGGCCGTGGGTGACCTCGGCCTGGGCGTGCAACCTTGGGGTCAGGGAATACTGCACGCCGGCAGCGTAGACCGTGGCTGGCGTCGACGCGCGCAGTGACAACGGCGCACGGATCGAAGCGGTGGAGTCCGCGCCATCACGCCGCGTGCCGGGCGCCAGCAAGGAACCGCCCACGCCCTGCCACGATGCGACGGTAAATTCGGAACCGGTGCCGGCGGCAGCCTGTCCGGCCAGCGGCGCATCCAGCCACGGCAACGCATCCGCACTGCCACTCGCGGACTGCGCAGCCGCCATGAAAGGCAGCAGGAACAACGCGGCGATGGAGGGCAAACGTGACATGCGCGTGCAGAGAATCCTTACGCCAAGATGAACGGGGCATACCTAGTGTAACTGCTTTTACGTTTTGCTAACACCGCCTGTTGCAGGCCTATGGACCAGACCGCACTGATGTTACGGGCGACCACTTGCTGTATCCCTAGACTCCCCGCGCAACGGTGAGTTCCTTGGGCCGCTGGCGCCTCACATCAGCACGATATACAGTCGACCGCCAGCCCGACAGCGCCGATGAAGACGACCAACCCCGAGCCCCGTACACCGATGAACGCCATGCCAAGCGCGCGTCGTGCCAGGCCAGGGGCAAACACGCTGGCGGCGCCACGTCCATGGCAGATGCTGAACGAGTTGTTCCTGGCCACGGACACCGCCGCGGTGACGCGCGCCTGCAGCCGCATGCTGCGCCACTTGGGCATCTGCGGCCAGGTGCAGTGGGCCGGCAGCGGCGAATTGGGCAACGCCCCGGGCATGGCACAGGTGACCATGGCCGAGGATGCGCGTCTTCCAGGCAAGCTCATCTTCATCGCCGACACCAGCCGCATGGCCGAGCAGGCACGCGGCAATGAGTACTTTGCCTGGATCGGCCGGTTGGCCGGCATCCGCCTGCACCAGCTGGCCGGGCACGACCAGGGCGGCGGCCATGACGGCGGGGCGCCGGCGGAGCAAGGCCTGCCCCAGGTGCTGTACGCCATCAGCGCGCAGATCGCCACCGACCAGCCCATCCCGACCCAACTTGGCACCCTGCACAACCTCATCAAGGGCGTCATGGACGCCGAGAATTTCTACGTGGTGCTGTATGACGCCAGCGCCGACTGCGTGCGCTTCCCGTACTACGTCGACGACACCGACCGGAACCCGCCTCTACTCAACGAAGATCTCCCGGCGAGCGAATCGCTGCCGTGGATCGCGCGCAACCTGGTGCGCAGTGGGGAACCGATGACCGGTTCCAGGGCCGACGACGCCGCATCCGACGGCGCCCTGGGCTACGCTCCCGCGCCGGGCTGTGAACACTGGCTCGGCGCTCCCTTGCTGCGCGACGGCAGCGTCGTCGGTGCCGTGGTCGCGCTGAGTTATCGGCCGGAAACGCGTTATGGACAGCGGGAAATCGAGCTTCTTTCCTACGTGGCACAACACGTGCAGGCCACCCTGGAGCGTTACACGGCACGCCAGGAGCTCAGTCGCCAGGTGGCCGAACGCACCATGGCCTTGCGCGAAACCAATCGCATCCTGCGCCAGCAGGTGCTGCAGCGGCAGCGCGGCGAGCGCCTGCAGGCCGCGTTGTTCCGCATCGCCGAGCTGGCCGACAGCCCGGAATCGCCGGAAACGTTCTATGTCGCCATGCACCAGGTTATCGGCGGCCTGTTGTATGCACGCAACATCCATCTCGCCCTGCTCGATGACGAGTCCGGCGCGCTCAGCTTCCCGTATTTCGTCGACCAGAACGAGAACCGCCCGCAGACCAGGGCGCACGAACGCGGCCTGAGCGAATATGTGCTGCGCCATGGCACGCCGCTGCTGGCCACGCCTGCCGAGGTCGAGCGCCTGCGTGAGCAGGGCGAGATCAGTCAGGTCAATACGCGTTTCGTCTCCTGGCTCGGCGTACCTCTCGCGTTCGGGGAAAAGCCTGTCGGCGTGCTTGCACTGCAGAGCTACTCGCAGCGACATGTGTACACCGAGATGGACCAGGAGCTGCTCACCTTTGTCGGCTTCCACATTGCCAACGCCTTGCAGCGCAGGCACGCGGCTGCATCGCTGAAGCAGGCCTATGCCGGGCTGGAACGCCGGGTCACCGAGCGCACCCGGGCGCTGGCCCTGGCCAACAACGACCTGCGCGCGCAAATCGTCGAGCGCGAGCGCATCGAGCGACGGCTGAAATACGAGACCCTGCACGATTCCTTGACCGGGCTGCCAAACCGCAGCCTGCTGCTGCAGCGCCTGGACGATGCCATGGCGCGCTACCTGCTGAACCGCAAGGACCAGTTCGCGGTGCTGTTCATCGACCTGGATCGCTTCAAGGTGATCAACGACTCGGTCGGCCACCTGGTGGGCGACGACCTGTTGTTCCAGGTGGGTGGCCGCATCCGCGCCTGCCTGAAGACCAGGGACATGGTGGCGCGCCTCGGCGGCGACGAATTCGCCGTACTGCTCGACGGCATCGAGCGCGCCGAGGAGGCCCGCGCAGTGGCCGAACGCATCATCCGCGAGCTGCAGGCACCCTTCCAGCTCGGACTGAAGGAGATCTTCACCTCGGCTTCCATCGGCATCGCGCTGCCCGGCAAGCACTACCAGCAACCGGAAGAACTGCTGCGCGACGCCGACGCCGCTATGTACAGCGCCAAGGATGCCGGCCGCCATCGCTGCGTCCTGTTCGACGACCACCTGCGCCACCGGGCGCTGTCCCTGTTGGATATGGAAAACGACCTGCGTCACGGCTTGTCGCGCGGCGAGTTCGAGCCGTTCTACCAGCCGATCGTCCAGCTCGACACCGGCCTGGTGCTTGGCTATGAAGCCTTGCTGCGCTGGCACCATCCGCAACGTGGCCTGCTCCAGCCTGACGATTTCGTACCCATCGCGGTGGAAAGCGGTTGTGCGGAAACCATCGATTGGCAGATCTTCGAGCAGGTCTGCCTGCAGGGCTCACGCCTGATCGATGGCGAGGGCTTCATCAGTATCAACGTCTCCGGCCGGCACTTCCGCTCGGGAGACTTCGACCAGCGCCTGCTGACCCTGTTCGAGCGCTGCCACGTGCCGGCGTGCCGCATGCGTGTGGAAGTCACCGAACATACGCTGCTGGAAAACTCCGAACAGGTGAAGAAGATCCTGCACAACCTGCGCCAGCATGGCGTCGGCATCGTGCTGGACGACTTCGGCACCGGCTACTCGTCGCTCAGCTACCTGCACCAGTATCCGTTCGAGACGCTGAAGATCGACCGCTCCTTCATCACCGAACTGCCGACGGACGGCGGCGAGACCCAGGGGCTGGCCCTGGTGCGCACCATCCAGGTGCTGGCCGACTCGCTGCACATGCGCGTGGTGGCCGAGGGCATCGAGCGGGAATCACAGCGCCAGGCCCTGCTCGGCATCGGCTGCCGCTTCGGCCAGGGCTTCCTGTTCGCCAAGGGCGAGCAGGCCGCGCACTGGCAGTCGCGGCCCTTGCCGTTTCACCTGCCATGAAGACCGCAGCCGCGCCTCGGGGTGTGGGCGGTAGAAGCCGCCCACGCGCCTGGACTCACTGCGGCATCGATGTCGCGGGCACCGCGGCGCTGCCGCTGAGTAGGTGCCCGGCATCGATGCGGTCGAAGGTATAGACCCGCGCGCAGAACTCGCAGGTCACCTCGACCTCGTCGCCATGTGCAGCCAGTGCCGCTTCGACCTCGTCGCGGCCCAGGGCGCGCAACATGGCGCTGACCCGCTCGCGGCTGCAGCTGCAACCGAAGCGCAGCGACCGCGACGGGAACAGGCGCACGCCCTCCTCGTGGTACAGGCGGTACAACAGCTGATCCGGCGGCGTGTCCAGCAATTCCCGCGCACCCAGGGTAGCGGTCAGCTGCAGCACGCGCGGCCAGGCATCGGCGTCCTCGACCGCGTCATGCCCACCCGTACCGGGCAGGCGCTGCAACATCAGACCAGCCGCTTGTTCGCCATCGGCCGCCAACACGATGCATGCCGGCAATTGCTCCGATTGTGCGAAGTAGTTTTCCAGCACTGCGGCCAGCCCTGCCTGCGGCAGGTCGACCAGGCCCTGATAGCGTTGTCCGCGTTCCACGTTGCCGATGGTGATCGCCATGCCACCATCCGGCAGGCGGTCCAGCGCCAACGGCTCGGGCAAGGCCCCGGACCACCGTGCCAGGCCGCGCAGCCGTCCGCTGTCGTCGCATTCGGCAAACAACAGGCGCAGGGCACCACGGCTCTTGAGTTCGAGCGAGAGCGCGCCGTCGAGCTTGATGTTGCCGGTCAGCATCGCGCTGGCGGCCAGGGCCTCGCCGAGCAGGTTGCGCAAGGCCGGCGGGTACGCGGCACGGCCGGCAACCTCGCGCCAGCTCGCGCCAAGCTGCACCAAGGTGCCGTTGACGCCGGCCCGTTCCAGGACGAAACGCTGCAATTGGTCTGCGTGGTTTGCTTTCATCGGAGCCTCACGACATAGTTTCAGAGCCCTGATGTGGGTACGCGGCACTGCCGGAACAACTCACCGCGGCTTCCCGTCGTTGCCATGACCCTGTACGCATGAAACCCCGCCACACCCTCTTCCGGCGCCTGCTGCGCTGGCTGCTCGCCCTGCTCGTGCTGGGCGTGGGCTTGAGCTGGCTCCTGGTCCTGGTATTGCGCTTCGTGCCGCCACCAACGTCCGCGGTCATGCTGGAGCGCCTGGCCAGCCAACACTGGCATGGGCACGCGCAGTTCCACATCCGCCAGCATTGGGTACCGTGGCGCGCCATCTCGCCCTGGGCACCGCTGGCGGTCATGGCCGGCGAGGACCAGAAATTCCCGTTCCATCACGGTTTCGACCTGGAGTCCATCCAGCAGGCCATCGACGACGCGGACGATGGTGCACGCCTGCGCGGTGCAAGCACGATCAGCCAGCAGACCGCCAAGAACCTGTTCCTGTGGAACGGGCGAAGTTTCGTGCGCAAGGGACTGGAGGCCTATTTCACCGTGCTGCTGGAGCTGACCTGGCCGAAGCAGCGCATCCTCGAGGTGTACCTGAACATCGCCGAATTCGGCGATGGCATCTATGGCGTCGATGCCGCCAGTCGCGCATTCTTCCACGTCGCGCCGGCCCGGCTCGACGCCGCGCAGGCGGCCCGGCTCGCCGCCGTGCTGCCCAGTCCGCGCCGGCTGCACGCCGATGCACCGAGCGCCTACGTCCTGCGCCGCAGCAACTGGATCAGGCAGCAAATGACCCAATTGGGCGGGCCCGCCTTCCTGCGCGAACTGCGCCCGGCTTCCCCGCCGCGCGCCGGTTCACACCATGGCAACATCCCGACCCGGACTCCGGACTAGACTGCCTCCACCGGCCCAAAGTCCAGGAGATGCAGACATGAGCAATGTCAGGCAACTGTTGCAGGCAAAGGGTGGCAAGACGTTCACCATCGGCCCCGAGGCGCCCGTGCGCGAGGCGATCAAGCTGATGGCCGAGCACCGCATCGGCGCGTTGCTGGTGATGGATGGCAAACACCTGCTCGGCGTCGTTTCCGAACGGGACTATGCGCGCAAGGTGATCCTCCAGGGGCGGTCCTCGGCACAGACCGCAGTGGCCGAGATCATGAGCGGCGAACCGCTCACCGTGGGACCGGAAACGGACGCGTTCGACTGCATGCGCCTGTGCACCGACAGGCGCGTACGGCACCTGCCGGTCATCGAGAACGGCCAGGTGATCGGCGTGATCTCCACCGGCGACCTGGTCAAGGCGGTGATCGACGCGCAAGCCGAGCACATCGAGCACCTCGAGCGCTACATCACGAGCTGAAGCCGCATCGGAATACCCGGCGCCAACCATCGCGCACCGGCATTCCGCGGTGCCTGGCCGACACAGCGGTGTGCCGAAGCGTTCTGCGCGGATCCATTGGCGGTGTGCCCTTCCCTGCCGGACACGGCCGCGGCTGCATGCCTCACAGCGGCATCGGGCAATGCACGCTGGCGCAGATGACGCGCAGCAGCTCGGCCTCTCCCGCGGTCACCACGGCATCGGCGCGAACCACGATCACCAGGCCCTGGATGAGCAATTCCTTGGCCGCCGGCAGCAGCCCGTCGAGCTCGTTCAGGGCGTTCTCGAACGGCTGCTGCCATGCCTCGGGAAGCTGCGGCCAGTCCACGGCCTCACCGGAAAAGACGTGCTGGATGGCGAGCAGCCACGCCCGCCGCGATGCTTCAGGCTCACGGTTGCCCTGCGCGGCGACAACGGCATAAACCAACTTCACGCTGTCCCGGCAGGCCGGCAATTTCCTGCGTCCATCCACCGGCGCGCTGCGCGGATGCTGCGCCTCGAGCAGTTGCACGCGCAGCAGGCGCGTCAGGCAGTACTTGTCCAGCTCCACACGGCTGTCGACGCGCACCACGGCATCCAGGGTATCGAGCAACACCCGTACCCGACCTGGCGCCAACTGTTTGAGAGCCGGGGTAGCCACCGCGACCAGCGGCAGGCGCGCCTCGACCGGGAGCGCGCCCGCCTCGCCGAACAGCGCCAGTGCAGCATGCTGCACATCGTCGCCGAAAGCGTCCGCCAGCAGGCGCAATTGCCGCTGGCGCACATCGGTCTCGGCAGACAAGGCCAGTGCAAGGACCAGGGCCAGCGCAGACTCGGGATCGTGTGCCTGTGCCGCCAACGTGTCCGGCAAGCCACGCCGCAAGGCTGCGGCACGGTCGATGGTCGAAGCACCCTGGTCGCCTGCACCGCTCCTCGCAGCAGCTGCCGCAGCAGTCGCGGCTGCAGCAGCTCCCGCCACCAAAATCGGCGCCGCCGCAACGCCGTGCCCGGACATGCCGGGGATGGGTCCTGAATGCGCCGCCGCGGACGGCGTGGGCACCGGCGGGGGCTCTACCCCACGCCGCACCGATTGCGCGAACAGCTCCAGGTCGGCCTCGTGGAAACCCGGCTGCAATGCTCGTATGCGTTGCAGCAGCGGCGGATGGGTGGCAAACAAGGCACTGAACGCATCGGCCTCGCCAAACAGCATATGGGCGACCTCGTGCTTGTGCGCGGAATGCAGCATCGACCCCTCGCTGGAGATGGCGATCTTCTTCAGCGCATTGGCGATCCCATCGGTCTGCCGGGTGAATTGCACAGCCGAAACGTCCGCCAGGGATTCGCGCGAGCGGGACACCGCGGCCTGGATCAGGCGTGCAAAGAAGTACCCGATATAGCCCACCACGATCAACGCCAGGCCGATCATCCACACCTGGCCACCACCGTTGTCACGCCGACTGCTGCGGCCGCCGCCAAACCAGATGACGCGCCGCCCGACCACCGCCAGCACCAGGATGCCAAACAGGAGCCCCATGAGGCGGATGTTGAGGCGCATGTCACCGTTCAGCACATGGCTGAACTCGTGCGCGATCACGCCCTGCAATTCGTCGCGATTCAGCTGGTCGAGGCAGCCCTGGGTCACGCATACCGCCGCGTCCGACACGGAATATCCCGCCGCAAATGCATTGATGCCCGGCTCGTCGGCCATCAAATAAACGTCCGGGACCGGCACGCCGGCAGCAATTGCCACTTCCTCGATGACGTTGCGCAGCCGCCGCAGTTGCGGATCCGTGGTACCAGCCGGGACTTCCACCGCACCAACGGTCTGCGCCACCTTCTTGCCGCCTGCCGACAGGCTCGCGATCCGGTACAGCGAACTGAGCGCGATGCCACACACCACGGCGACACTGCTGCCGAGCAGCAGTGTCACATTGGAGCGGGCTACGCCGTCGACATCCGGACGGTGGCCCAGCGCGAGCCAGACCACGAAGTCGATGGCGGCGACGATCGCAACCACGGCGAGCACGAACAGCACGACCAACCGGCGACTGCTGCCCCGCACCCTGGCCTGTTGCGCGAAGAAATCCATGGATCAAGCCTGGACCATCACGGCACGCACGACGTGCCGTGGTGCCGTCAGCTGAAGGAAACCTGCGGCACGTCGCGCACCTTCGGGTCGTCGATTTGCAACGGTTCGGCAGCCACAAAGGCGAAGCTGCCGGCGACGATCGAGGCCGGGAATACTTCGCGCTGGTTGTTGTAGGTGAGCACCGAGTCGTTGTACGCCTGACGCGCAAAGGCGACGCGGTTCTCGGTCGAGGTGAGTTCCTCGGACAACTGCATCATGGTCTGATTGGCCTTGAGGTCCGGGTAAGCTTCCTGCAATGCAAACAGGTGCCCCAGCGTTTGCGTCAAGGCATTCTCGGCGCTGCCCAGCTGCTGCATGGCGGCCGGATCGCCGGGTTTGGCCTTGGCCCCGGCCAAGCCGCCCACCGCGGCATTGCGCGCCTGGATCACCGCCTCAAGCGTGCCACGCTCGTGGGCGATATAGCCCTTGGCGGTCTCGACCAGGTTTGGAATCAGGTCGTGGCGCCGGGTGAGCTGCACGTCGATTTGCGCGAACGCATTCTTGTAGCCATTGCGTGCGCGCACCAGCGCGTTGTAGATCGCAACGAAGTACAAGACAATCACCAGGATGATGACCAGCAAAATGATCATTCCCATGTACGTACTCCCTGCCTGAAGACGCACGTCTGCGCCGCAACACACAGATTAGCATGGCCCCAACACGTCTTTTTCAACTGCTTGCCGCGACCTTCGCCTTCGCTTCCACTTTGTTGGTGGCTGCCCCGGCAGGCGCCATCGATACGCCACCCGCCGCCAACACCGCGCCCAGCTCCGAGACCACCACCAGGCTGCCACGGCCCCGAGTGCAGGCCACCGTCAAGGACTACCGGCGCTGGCTGGACGTGATAGCCCAACGCAATGACGTGGCCGGCCTGGCCACCGCCGTGGTGCAAGGCGACAAGGTGTTGTTCGAACACACCGTGGGCTACGCCGACGCGGCCACGAAGCAGCCGGTCACGCCACACACCGTGTTTCGCCTGGCGTCGCTGTCCAAGGCATTCGCCACTGCAGTCACCGGCCTGCTGGTCGAGGATGGACGGCTGCATTGGAATACGCGCCTGGTGGACGTCCTGCCCTACTTCAAGCTCAAGGACGCCGATGGCGCGGCACATGCGACGGTAGGCGACATCCTCGGCCAGCGCCTGGGCCTGCCGCGCAACACCTACGACAACCTGCTCGAGGACGAGGTGCCCTACGAGGAGCTGGTGCGCAAGCTGGACGAGGTGGACCTCAGCTGTGCCGTCGGCAAATGCTACGGTTATCAGAACGTCGCCTTCAGCATGATCCAGGACGTCCTCTTCGCCCGCACCGGACAGTTCTTCTACCAGTTGGTCGACAAGCGCCTGTTCTACCCGCTCGGACTGACTGACGCGAGTTACGGCCTGGCCGGGCTCGAATCCAGCAAGAGCTGGGCACGGCCGCACTCGCGGGCCGGGCGCGGGTGGAAGCCGTTCGAGCCCAACGAGATCTACTACCGGATCGCCCCGGCGGCCGGCGTCAACGCCAGCATCCGGGACATGGAAAAATGGCTGATTGCACAAATGGGCGGACGTCCGGACGTGCTGCCGCCCAAGTTGCTGGAGGAACTGCACACCCCTGGAGTCGCCACACCAGGCGAATTGCACGCCACCGAGTGGCGCCGGCGCCGGCTGACGGCCGCCCACTACGCACTGGGCTGGCGCGTCTACCGTTACGCCGGCCAAACCGTGATGTTCCACGCCGGAGCCGTGGCCGGCTTCCGCACCGCGATCGCCTTCCTGCCGAAGTACCAGATCGGCGTGGTCATCCTGGTCAACTCCACTGGCCCGGTAGCCGGGCAGTTGATCCCCATGGTGCTGGATGATCTCCTCGGCCTGCCCCACGTGGACTGGGCCGGCATCGACCACAAACGCTAGGAGCGTGGGCACCGTCCGTTGACACTCCTCTCCGGGCGCGAAGCCCGCGGGCGATTCCGCGGCCCAAAAAAAAACGCCCCGGCAAGCCGGGACGAATTTTCTTGAAAGCTCCCCTTGCGCTGGGCACCGCAAGGAGAGAATGTTTGACGCTGTCGCTTGCGCGACGATTGATTACTTCTTGGACTTCTTTGCGGGCTTGGCAGTCTTGGTGGCCTTCACCACCTTGGCTGCGGCAGCCTTCTTCACCGCCGGCTTTTTGGCCGCCGGTTTCTTCGCTGCAACTTTGCTTGCCGCCGGCTTCTTGGCAGCCGCTGGCTTCTTGGCGGCAACCTTCTTCACCGCCGGCTTCTTTGCCGCAACCTTCTTCGCGGCGGGTTTCTTCACAGCAGCCTTCTTAGCCGCCGGCTTCTTCGCTACCGGCTTCTTGGCTGCAACTTTCTTTGCAGTGGGTTTCGCAGCCGCCTTCTTGGCGGCCGGCTTCTTTGCAGCAGGTTTCTTGGCAGTGGCCATAGTTCGTCTCAGCTCCTCATCAGTTGGCAGTGGTTGCCCAGTAAAAGCATGCAGGAACGCCTCGACCAAAAGATCACTGTTCGTGGCGTGCCGAAAATTTTTCACCTGTCGCTCGGTACGAAGATCGGAAAGCGTACGCAAAACATGGACCGGAATCGAGACCGTAATCTTGCGTACTGCATTGGCCTTTTCGCCGTGCTCGATATACGGCTTGATGAACTTTGTAGTTGCCATGGCTTACCTTCCCCGTAATCTGTTGCGAAAGCTATCTCTCAATATTTCCGCTGTCAATTGATTTTAGCCACTGCGCACATGCCGTGAACACCGCCATGAGCGATGGCGGCACTCGGGCGACAGCCAGGAGCAGCAGCCGGCAAACAAACACTGCAGCCGTCTATACGTCCAAGTAGAATCATCGAAAGCCACCCGGATAGTGCCGGAAGCGTTGCGACCCAACGATTGCGCGAGGTGCGGGGGTGCATGGACGCGTAACCTCGGTGAGGCCAACATGCAAAGCGTCACCCGGCAATCGTGCTCCACGGTTGCGTGCGACGAACATGAACACAAGGTCACCAACGTATCCCGACAAAGCTTATCGGCCTTCATCGCTCCCGCTTGAATGGCAGCACCACGCGCCGGGAAAAAGGTCCGCGGGATGACGGGAGCGGCAAGTCACGCGCCTGGAGGCAGCATGCCGATCGTCCTGCGATCGACCGTAGCCACGGCCATGCGACGACAGGATCAGGAGGGAGCGATCGGCAGGACCTTGTGCAGGATGCCGATCGCGGCGCCCGAGTGCGGACACGGGCGCGGGACTTGCGGCGGGCGACGCCGCAGCCGGTGGCAGCAGGCGCGCTTACGACTCTTCGCTTTCCAGCAACTGCTCGTAGGCATGCACGTCCAGCAGCTCATCGAGCTCCGCGCGGTCATTTGGACGCAGCGCGTAAATCCAGCCGGCGCCATAGGCGTCTTCGTTGATCAGCTCCGGCTTTTCGGCCAGCAACTCGTTGACCTCGACGACTTCCCCGGACACCGGCGCATAGATGTCCGAAGCGGCCTTCACCGATTCCAGCACGGCCGCCCCGTTGCCAGCTTCCAGCGCGGCTCCGACTTCCGGCAACTCCACGTAGACGAGATCGCCCAACTGGCTCTGGGCGTGATCGGAAATCCCGACGCGCACCAGACCATCGTCCTCGAGCCGGGCCCACTCGTGGGACTTCAGAAATTTCAGATCACCAGGGATATCGCTCATGGTCATATCCAATGTTGAGGGAAGAAGCAACGGTGCCTGCACATGATAACCAAGGCCGGCTCGCGCGGCGCGCAGGTTCAGATGCCAACACAGGCCTTGCCACCGCGCACGAACGGATACTTCACCACGTGCGCCGGCACCTGACGCCCACGGATGTCGACCTGGACCGTGCCTGTGGTGCCGGTGGGCACGCGGGCAAAGGCGATGGCCTTGTCCAGGGTTGGCGCATAGCTGCCGGAGAGGACGACGCCGGGGCCGTGTTCAGTGATCACCGGTTGCCCGTGGCGCAACACGCCCTTGCCGTCCAGCACCAGGCCGACCATCGTGCGTTGCACACCGGCCTGCTTTTGCGCCTCCAGTGCGCCGCGGCCAATGAATTCGCGCCCGTCGTCCAGTACGACGGTCCAGCCCAGGTTGGCTTCCCAGGGTGATATGTCCTCGTCCATGTCCTGGCCGTACAGGTTCATTCCAGCTTCCAGGCGCAAGGTGTCGCGCGCGCCGAGTCCGGCCGGGGTCACGCCGGCAGCGGCCAGCGCTTCCCACAGCTCGACCGCGTGCTCGTTTGCCACCAGGATCTCGAAACCGTCTTCACCGGTATATCCGGTGCGGGCCACGAACAGCGGTGTGCCATGGAGACCCTGGGCAGCCGCAGCGCTGAACTTGCCGAGTTCGGCGATGCGCTTGACGTCGGTATCGTGCAGCAAGGCCAGCACGCGCTCGCGCGCATTCGGTCCCTGCACCGCGATCATGGCAAAGTCGCTGCGTTCCTTGACCTCCACGCCGAAGTCACCGGCATGCCGGGTGATCCAGGCCAGGTCCTTGTCCCGCGTCGCCGCATTCACCACCACGCGGAAATAGGCTTCCGCAAAGAAATACACGATCAGGTCGTCGATGATGCCGCCGTGCTCGTTCAACATGCAGGTATACAGGGCCTTGCCCGGCACCTGCAGCTTGTCGATGCTGTTGGCGAGCAGGTGGCGCAGGAACTCCCGCGTGCGTTCGCCATGCAGGTCGACGACGGTCATGTGCGAGACGTCGAACATGCCCGCGTCCGTGCGCACCGCGTGATGCTCGCGAATCTGCGACCCGTAATGCATGGGCATGTCCCAGCCACCGAAATCGACCATGTGCGCGCCCAGCGCGCGATGCGTGGCATTGAGCACAGTCTTGTTGGTCATCGGTGCGCACTCCGGCTAAAGCGCAATTATCGCGGTGCCTGCTCGACAAGCCAAGTGGCACACAGGACAACGCCAGGCAACGGCGCTCAGTCGGCGTGCCCGGCGCCGCCCAGCAGCGGCAGCAGGTAGGCACCGACTTGCCCGGCCAGGTCCTCTGCGCGCTTGCCGCCGCCGGCAAGCAGGTGGACCTCGGCCGCATCCGGTGCCTCGTAGGGCGCGCTGACGCCGGTGAAATTGGGAATCTCGCCGGCCCTGGCCTTTTGATACAGGCCCTTGGCATCGCGCCGTTCGCATTCGGCCAGCGGCGTGTCGACGAACACCTCCACGAACTCGCCAGTTTCGAACAACTCGCGCGCCGAACGTCGCTCGCTGCGGTACGGCGAGATGGCACTCACCAGAACGACCAGGCCGGCATCCACCATCAGGTGCGCGACCTCGGCGATGCGCCGGATGTTCTCCACCCGCGCCTCGGGGGTGAAGCCGAGATCGCGGTTGATACCGTGGCGCACGTTGTCGCCGTCGAGCAGGTAGGTGTGATAACCCAGCGTATGCAGGCGCCGCTCGAGCAGGTTCGCAACCGTCGACTTGCCCGCACCGGACAAGCCAGTGAACCACACGCACAGGGGGCGCTGGCCCTTGCTCTGCCCGCGCACCGCCTTGTCGATATCGACGTGCTGCCAATGCACGTTGCTCGACCGGCCCAGGGCAAAATCCAGCATGCCGCAGGCGACCGTGGCGTTGCTCTGGCGGTCAATCAGGATGAAGCCGCCGAGCGTCTGGTTGACCACGTAGGGTTCGTAGGCAATCGCATCGTCCAGGCCGACCGTGCAGTAGCCGACTTCGTTCAGCGCCAGATGCCGCGCCGCGAGCTGGGCCTGGGTGTCGACATCCACCTTGTACTTGATCGACATCACCCGCGCATTCAGCGTGCGCGTGCCGATCTTCAGCGCGTAGCTGCGATTGGGCAGCAGCGGCGTGTCGCCCAGCCACAGTACATGGCAGGTGAACTGGTCGGCGACCGGCGCCGGGTGCGTGGCAGCGGCAATGAGGTCGCCGCGGCTGATGTCCAGCTCACGATCGAGGCACAGCGTGATGGCCTGGCCTTGGACGGCATGTGCCAGATCGCCATCCTGGGTCACGATGCGCTGCACGTGGGCGCGATGCACGCCCGGCTGCACGATGACCTCGTCGTCCACCGCCACGCTGCCGCCGGCCACCGTGCCGGCATAGCCGCGAAACGACTGATCGGGACGGTTCACCCATTGCACCGGCATGCGGAACTCGGCAGCGGTGCCTGGCGCCGCATCGATGGTCTCCAACAGCTCAAGCAGGCTGGGCCCGGCGTACCAGGCCATGCGCGGGGAGCGCCCGCCGACGTTGTCCCCGCCCAGGGCCGAAACCGGCAGGCAGTGCACGTCGGTCATCCCCATGTCGACAGCCAGTGCCCGGTAAGCCTCGGCGATCGGCGCGTAGATCTCCTCGCGGTAGTCGACCAGATCCATCTTGTTCACCGCCAGCACCGCGTGGCGGATACCGAGCAGGCTGCATATATATGTATGCCGCCGGGTCTGCGCCAGCAGGCCCTTGCGCGCGTCCACCAGCACCACCGCCAGCTCGGCATTGGAGGCTCCAGTGGCCATGTTGCGGGTGTACTGCTCGTGACCGGGGCAGTCGGCGACGATGAAGTTGCGCCGCGCACTGTGGAAATACCGGTAGGCGACGTCGATGGTGATGCCCTGCTCGCGCTCGGCGTCCAGGCCGTCGGTGAGCAGCGAGAAATCCAGCACGTCCCCCGCATCGGCGTGCAGGCGCCGGCTGTCGCGCACCAGCGCGGCGACCTGGTCCTCGGGCAGCATGCCGGCGTCATACAGCAGCCGCCCGAGCAGGGTGCTCTTGCCGTCGTCCACGCTGCCGCAGGTGATGAACCGCAGCAGGCCCAGCTTTGCCGCCTCCGCCTGCGTCATCAGAAATAACCTTCCCGTTTCTTGCGCTCCATCGACGCGGTCGGGTCCTGGTCGATCACCCGGCCCTGGCGTTCGGAACTGCGTGAAGTCAGCATCTCGTCGATGATCTTGTCCAGCGTGTCCGCATGTGATTCCACCGCGCCGGTCAAGGGATAGCAGCCCAGGGTGCGGAACCGCACCTCGCGCATCTGTGCCTGCTCGCCCGGACGGAACGGGAAGCGTTCGTCATCCACCATGATCAGCGCACCGTCCCGTTCGACGATCGGGCGCGGCTTGGCGAAATACAGTGGCACCAGGGGGATCGACTCGCGGCGGATGTACAGCCAGATGTCCAGCTCGGTCCAATTCGACAGCGGGAACACCCGCACCTTCTCGCCCTGGCGCAAGCGGGTGTTGTAGGTGTGCCAAAACTCGGGGCGCTGGTTCTTTGGATCCCAGCGATGCTGCGCATTGCGAAAGGAGAACACGCGTTCCTTGGCCCGCGACTTTTCCTCGTCGCGGCGCGCCCCGCCGATGGCGGCATCGAACGCGTACTTGTCCAGGGCCTGCTTCAGGGCCTGGGTCTTCATGATGTCCGTATGTACCGTCGCGCCATGGGTGAACGGCGACACGCCCTGGCGCACGCCGTCCTGGTTGGTGTACACGAGCAACTGCACCTCGCCATGCGCGGCAAGGCGGTCGCGGAACGCGATCATCTCGCGGAATTTCCACGTGGTGTCGACGTGCAGCAGCGGCATCGGCGGCTTGGCCGGGTAGAACGCCTTGCGCAACAGGTGCAGCAAGACCGACGAATCCTTGCCGATCGAATACAGCATCACCGGCTTCTGGTAGGCAGCCTGCACCTCCCGGAAAATCTGGATCGCCTCTGCCTCCAGGTCGTCGAGGTGGGAACGTGCAGCGGTTTGGCTCATGGCAGTGGGTTCATCCTGATCGCGCATGCCGCAGGGCCTGGAAAGCCTTCGTGCGTGCTGTGCAACCGGAGCAGTTTACACGCCTCATCACACCTGGCCGGCGGGCCACGCTCAGGCCAGCACAGGATAGGCCGGTGCGACGTCCAGGGTGGCCGCGCACACGGCCGCCAGTTCCAGCAGGCGCAAGTCGGAACCGCGGGCGCCGACCAGTTGCAGGCCGACCGGCAGGCCATCGGGCAACGTCCCCATCGGCAGGCTCACCGCCGGGCAGCCGGCCAGGCTGGCGAAACTGGTGAGGTCGGCCTGCGAGTCCGGCACCGGGCCGCCCATGGGGAACGCACCTTGCGGCGTGGTCGGCAACACCAGCACGTCGACCTGGCAGAACAGGCGGCGCATCTTCAGGATCGCGGCGTCCAGCACGCGGTCGGCCAGCGCATAGTCGGCCGCGCTCTTGCGCGCGGCATAGCCCAGCATGCCGCGGAAACGTGGTGACACCGGATGGCGCGTGTCGGCCAGGTCCGAAGCAAAGGTGGCCAGCATTTCCGCTTCCATCAGCAGCAGGCCGGAACGCCGCGCGCGCGCGAAGTCCCAGTCGCTGAAGTCGACCATGCGCCGTTCCCCGAGTGCATGCGGCAGGCGCTGCAATGCCTGCTCGAACAGTTCGATGACCTCGGCTTGCACGCCAATTGCCGCCAGGTCCGGCAGCGCGCCGGAACGCAGGTTCCCCGGCTCCCAGTCCGGCAGCTCGAACGCCACGCGGCGACGGCGCGAGCGCGCATCGTCGGCGTCGTAACCGGCCAGCACCTGGAGCAGGACGGTGAGGTCCTCGGCACTGCGTGCAAGCAGGCCCACTGTATCCAGCCGACGCGCTGCTGGCACCATGCCACGCGTGGAGATCTCGCCGTGCGTCGGCTTCAACGCATAGACGCCGCAATAGCTGGCCGGGATACGGATCGAGCCCAGGCTGTCCGAGCCCACGGCAGCAACCGCCAGCCCGGCGGCCACCGCGGCAGCGGCGCCGCCGGAGGAACCGCCGGCGGTGTAACCATGCCGGTGTGGATTGTGCGTTGGGCCGAAGTGCGCGTTGTCGGTGGAGGCGCCCAAGGCGCCCTCGTCCATGTTGGTCTTGCCCACCAGCACCGCGCCGGAAGCGCGCAAGCGAGCCACCACATGGGCGTCACTGTCCACCGGCTGCTCGCGGCCCGGCAGCCCGGCGTGGGTCGGCCAGCCGGCGACGTCGAGGTTGTCCTTCAGGGCCAGGGGTATGCCGTCGAGGCGGCCGATGACGCCATCGCGGCGCCGGCGATCCGCCATTTGCGCCTGATCCTGGAGCAGACCGGAACGCACATCGACGTACGCATTGATCTGCGGATCGAGGCGCTCGATGGCCGCCTGGTAAGCGTCGGTCAAGGCCTGCGGCTGCACGCGACCGACCGCCAGCCAGTGCAACAACTGGCACAAGCTGGCGCCGCGCAGTTCGAGATCGGCAAGCGGCTGCTGCGAATTCATGGGCATACCTTGACGGGCGAAGGCCGATTATCGCCATGCACCACCCGGTGATTGCAAGCGCCAGCCGCGGTGCACCCGCGCCGCGCCGTCCGTGCCACACCTGGCGCCGCCGGCGGATTTGCCGCATGCGCCGCAAAACCGGACAATGCCGTGGGACTTGGGCCTGGCTGCGCACCCATGCAACACGCGTCCTGCCTGCATGGGCGCCGCGGGACCAGCACCGGCCTGGTGCCATGCGCGCCGCCAGGCCTGGTTGGCGCACGGAGACTGTCATGAGCGAACGCGAATCGATGGAATACGACGTGGTGGTCGTCGGCGCCGGCCCGGCCGGGCTGGCGTGCGCCATCCGCCTCAAGCAGCTCAAGCCGGAGGTCAGCGTCTGCGTCATCGAGAAATCCTCGACCATCGGCGCACACATCCTGTCCGGCGCAGTGATCGAACCGGAGCCGCTGGACGCCTTGCTGCCCGGCTGGCGCGACACCCCCCCGCCGATCTGCATACCGGCCGGCGACGACGAGTTCTACCTGCTCAGCAAGACCGGCAAGCACAAGCTGCCGAAGCCGCCGGGCATGCACAACCATGGCAACTTCATCGTCTCGCTCGGCGCGCTGTGCGCGTGGCTGGCGCCGCAGGCCGAGGCCCTGGGTGTGGACGTGTTCCCCGGCTTCGCCGCCGCCGACACCCTGTATGGTGACGACGGCGCGGTCGCCGGCATCCGCATCGGCGACATGGGCGTGGCCAAGGATGGTACGCACAAGGCCAACTACACCCAGGGCGTCGACATCCACGCCAAGGTCAGCGTGATCGCCGAGGGCGCGCGCGGCAGCCTGACCAAGGTGCTGGTGCAGCGCTTCGGGCTCGACGCGCACAGCGACCCGCAGGGCTATTCCATCGGCATCAAGGAACTCTGGCAGGTGCCGACCGGGCGCGTGACCCCAGGCAAGATCGTGCACAGCTTCGGTTGGCCGGCTGACACGCACACCTACGGCGGTGGCTTCCTGTACCACCTGGACGGCGATCGCCTGGCGCTGGGCTACGTCAGCGGCCTGGACTACGGCGACCCCGAGTACAAGCCGTGGGAAGCGTTCCAGCAGTGGAAACACCACCCGCTGATCAAGCCGCTGCTGGAGGGCGGCGAGATCCTCTCTGCCGGCGCGCGGGCTATGGCCACGGGCGGCTACCAATCCATGCCGAAAGTGGAAATGCCCGGTGCGTTGCTGATCGGCGACACCGCGGGCCTGCTCAACGTGCCGAAGATCAAGGGCACGCACCAGGCGATCCGCAGCGGCATGCTTGCCGCCGAGCACCTGGCGCAGAAACTCGACAGCGCTGGCTTCGACGCGAAGCTGCGCGCGTCGCCGGTGATGGCCGAGCTGAAGAAGGTGCGCAACGTCAAGCCCGGCTTCAAGAAGGGCTTCTGGTTCGGGCTGTTGAACGCCGGCTGGGAAACCGCCACCGCCGGCCTCTCGCCCTGGACCCTGAAGAACACCGCGGACTTCTCGAGCCTGCACAAGATCGGCGAATCCACCCCGCCCAAGCGCGACTACGTGCAGCGCAGCCTGCCGCCGCGCGACCGCCTGGCCAGCGTGTATTTTGCCGCGACCGAATACGACGAGGACCAGCCGGTGCATCTGGTCGTCTCCGATCCGTCCATCTGCGTGACCCGCTGCAAGGAAGAATATGACAATCCCTGCACGCGCTTCTGCCCGGCCAACGTCTACGAGATGGTCGAGGACGTCATGCCGGACGGCAGCACCAGGCCGCGGCTGCAGATCAACGCCGCGAACTGCGTGCACTGCAAGACCTGCGACATCAAGGATCCCTACGAGATCATCACCTGGGTCACGCCCGAAGGTGGTTCAGGGCCGAACTACCAGAACTTGTGACCCGTCCGGGGCAGTCCGCTGATCGGCAATCTTTCATGGCGCGCCAGGCGCCTCAAATATGTCCTGCAGCGCGTACGCGGCAGCCTGGCCTCGCGTGGCTGGCGGGGGACCTGGGCGCGCATCAGGCAGGAGTTCGAGGCACGTCCCGGGATCAATGACGCGCTCGCGCTGCTGCCGCTGGACGCGGCTCCCGCACCGTTCGCGCTCCCCACGTCGGCGGCGCCCCTGGTCTCGATCGTCATTCCGGCCTATGGCAAGTTGCCCTACACCCTGGCCTGCCTGCGTTCCGTGGCACGGCATGGCGCACAGGCGCCGTTCGAAGTGATCGTGGTCGACGACGCCTCGCCGGACGACAGCGCCGCAACCCTGGAGCACATCGAGGGCCTGCGCCTGCTGCGCAATCCGCGCAACCTCGGCTTCGTCGGCAGTTGCAACGCCGGGGCCGCGGCCGCCCGTGGCGAGTTCCTGGTGTTCCTCAACAACGACACCCAGGTCAGCCCCGGCTGGCTTGACGCCCTGCTGCGCTGTTTCGCCGAGCGCGCCGACTGCGGCATTGCGGGCAGCCGCCTGGTGTATCCGGACGGCCGTTTGCAGGAAGCCGGCGGCATCGTGTTCGCCGACGGCAGTTGCTGGAACTACGGGCGCTTCGAGCCGCGCGACGCCCCGGCCTTCGGCTACCGGCGCCGCGTCGACTACGTCAGCGGCGCCGCGCTGCTGATGTGCAGCCAGTTGTTCCACCAGTTGGGCGGCTTCGACGTGCGCTACGCGCCGGGGTATTACGAAGACACCGACCTCGCCTTCGCGGTGCGGCGGCTCGGCCTCGGCGTCTACTACGAACCCGCGAGCCTGGTGGTGCACTGTGAAGGCGTCAGCGCCGGCACCGACCCCGCACGCGGCATGAAACGCCACCAGGCGCCGAACCAGGCGAAGTTTACCGACAAATGGACGGCCGAACTGGCGGCGCAGCCGCCACCGGGCACCGCACTCGACCAGGCCATCCGCTGGCGTTCCCGTGGCCGGCTGCTGGTGGTGGATGCCACCACGCCGGATCCGGCGCGCGACTCGGGCTCGATGCGCCTGTGCGCGATCCTGCGCCTGCTCGACGCGCAAGGCTGGAGCGTAAGCTTCGCGCCCGACGATGGCCGCGCCGACCCTGGCGGTGTCGCGACGCTCGGCGCGCTCGGCTGCGAGCTGATCGGCGGCCCGGCATTCAAGGACCTGCCGGCCTGGCTGCGCGGGCACGGTCATGAGCTGCGTGCGGTGATGCTGTGCCGACACACCGTGGCCGGGCAATACGCCGCGCTCGTGCGTCGCCATGCGCCGCAGGCCAGGCTGCTGTTCGACACCGTCGACCTGCACTTCCTGCGCGAACAGCGCGCCGCCGACTTGACCGCCAATGCCCAGCTGCGCCATCAGGCTGCAGCGACGCAGCGCAGCGAGCTGGCGCTCATCGCCGCAGCCGACGTCAGCTTCGTGGTCAGCCCGCACGAACGGGCGCTGCTGGCCACGCTGGCGCCCACGGCACATGTGGAGCTGCTGTCCAACATCCATGAAGTCGACGACCGGGCGCCCGGCTATGGCGGACGCCAGGACCTGGTCTTCATCGGCGGCTGCAACCACGCCCCCAACCTCGACGCCATGCGCTGGATTGCCGCCGAGATCCTTCCGGCACTGCGCAGCGCGTTTCCCGGCATCACCGTGCACCTGCTTGGTGACATGCCGGACGCCGTGCGCCGCGAACTCGCGCAGCCCGGCCTCGCCTGCCATGGCCGTGTGGTGGAACTCACGCCCTGGCTAGATGGCTGCCTGGCCTCGATTGCCCCACTGCGTTTCGGCGCCGGGGTGAAGGGCAAGATCAACATGGCCATGAGCCACGGCGTGCCGGTCATTGCCACGTCGATTGCGGTCGAAGGCATGCAACTGCGCGACGGCATCGATGTCCTCGTGGCGCAGGCGCCGACCGATTTCGTCGCCGCCGTGGCGCGCTTGCGCGAAGACCCCGAGCTTTGGGCGCAGCTGGCGGTCAACGGCATGGCCAACGTGCGCGAGTATTTTTCCCCCGCCGCCGCCACGGCTGCATTGCAGCGGGCCTTGCCGTGAAGATCGCCGCCGCCATTGCGTCCGCGCGGTCGGCTATCGAGCGGCACGGCGGCGGCTGGCGTGGTGCGTATGCGGTGGCCAGGCGCAGCGCGCGCATCCTCCGCGCGCTGGGTTGGCAGGGCCTGGCGCAGCGCATCCGCGCGGCCAACGCGTCCCCTGCCCCAGCCATGCGCCACGCGCAGGCCGCCGTTCTTCCGCCGGCCTGCCCGCTCGACCAGGTGCAGCTGCGCGTCGGCATCATGCTGCACGTGTTCTACCTCGACCTGCTGGACGAGCTGGCGCGCGATCTCGCCCTCATGCCGGTGCCGTACGTGTTGATGATCTCGGTCGGCGACGAAGCGACACGGGCTGCCGCGATGGCGCGCTGCCGTGACCTGCCGCGGCTGCAGGCGCTTGAGGTGCGCATCGTGCCCAACCGCGGGCGCGACCTGGCGCCGCTGCTACTGACCTTCCGTCGCGAGATCCTGGCGCTCGACGTCGTCTGCCACCTGCACACCAAGAAGTCGCTGTACTCCGGCCAGGAGCAGGATCGCTGGCGGCGCTACCTGGTCGAGCGCCTGCTCGGCAGTGGCGGGCGCATCGCCTGGATCCTCGGCATGTTCCAGGCCATGCCGCAACTGGGCATGGTCTACCCAGAAAGCTTCACCGCGGTGCCGTGGTGGGCACACACTTGGCTGAGCAACGTGGCCGACGCGCGCGAGCTTGGCGCGCGGCTCGGCATCGCCGTGGACCCGGCGGCGTATCTGGATTATCCGGCCGGCTCGATGTTCTGGGCGCGCACCGCGGCCCTGCGTCCGCTGTACGAACTCGAGCTGCCGCTCGAGGCCTTCCCGCCGGAACAAGGCCAGACCGACGGCACCACCCAGCACGCGCTGGAGCGCCTGCTGGGTCTGGTCGTGCCACGACAAGGCATGCTGCTCGGCATCCTGCCGGCGGACGGCACGCAGTCCTTGCACAGCGAAGGCGAGCGCAACTGGCACGCCTACTTCAGCGCCCCGCTGGCGCACAAGATCGGCCTGGCCGCGCTCGACGCCGAGCTGGTCTCGTTCGACGTCTTCGACACCCTGGTGTGGCGGCCGTTCCTGGAGCCGGCAGGTGCCCGGGCCTACCTGGGCTGGCTGGTGGAGCGGCGCCATGGCCTGGCCGGTTTCGCCGCGCTGCGCGCGCGCGCCGAACACGCGCTGTATTTGCGGCGAGGCTGCGACGCCACGCTGGCCGACATCTATACGGAGCTGGCGCGCCGGCCGGAACTGCGCGGCATGCCCATGGCCGCTTTGCAGGCGTTGGAACTGGACACTGAGCAACGTCTCCTCCGGTCCCGGCCCGCCGTGGTCGGCGCCGCGCAGGCACTGGCCCATGACGGCAAGCGCGTGATCGCCGTCTCCGACATGTATCTCGCGGTCGACGACCTGCGGCGCGTGCTGCCTTCGGCGACCAGTGAGCCGATCCAGGCGATCCATGTCTCCTGCGCCAACGGCTGGCGCAAGGATGGCGGCGAAGTCTGGCGCCGGCTACCCGAGCTGGAAGGCGTGCGTCCGCAGCGCTGGCTGCACGTCGGCGACAACGAACATGCCGACGTGCAGTTGCCGCAAGCCATGGGCTACATCCATCCTGTCCACGCCCTGCGCTCCAGCGCGCTGCTCGACCTCGTCCCCGCCTTGCGCGGCCTGCGCCCCGATACGACGCAACGCGAACGCTGGCAAGACCAGTTGTGGCTGGGCCTGCTGGCCAACCACTGCAACGCGCTGGCCGACGCGCACCCCGAGGCGTTTGGCGCGCAACTGAAGCTGGAAGCGCCGGAGACGCTGGGCTACCTGGTGCTCGGCCCGCTGCTGCTCGACTATGCGACCTGGCTGGCGCGCCTCGCCGGCGAACGTGGGGTGCGCCGCATCCTGTTCCTGAGTCGCGAAGGCCATCTGCTGCTGCAGGTGTTCCAGCGCATGCAGCACGCCGTGCCCGGACTTGCCGGCATCCACGCGAATTATTTCCTGGCGTCGCGGCGCGCCGTACATGCCGCCGCGCTGCGCAGCATCGAGGATCTGCATGGGGTGTTTGCCGCGCCGTACACCGGACCGCTGGACGAGCTGATCCGGGCCCGGCTGGGGGCACCCATGGCCACGGCCCTGGCGGGCCAGCTGACGCGCACCACCCTCGACAAGGAGGTGTTCCTGCCGGAAATGCGCACGCAGCTGGTCGAGCTGCTGCGCCCGTGTGCAGCCGCCATTCTTGAGGTCGCCCGGGCCGAGCGGGAAACCTACCTGGAATACTGCTCAAATGCCGGTGTGGACACGGCGACCATGGTGGCCGACATCGGCTACGCCGCCAGCATCCAGCAGGGCCTCATGCGGCTCACCGGCCAACCGCTCGGCGGCGCCTACCTGGCGCTGAAGGCCGCCGCGGACCAGGTCACGACGCAGCAAGGCTGGGCTTGCGCCCGCTTCCATAATGCGCGCGATGTCGAGGCCGGTGAAGACAGCCCGGTGATGCGCCACCACCTGCTGCTGGAGGCCATGCTCACCGCGCCACAAGGCCAGTTCTCGCACTTCGCGCGCAAGGCCGGCGCGCCAGTCCCGGTATATGCCACGAACGGCATGCCGGCGGCCGACTGGCAAGTCATCGAACGCATCCACGCCGGCTGCCTGCGCTTCGTCGACGACGCCTGCGAGGTGGTGGGCGCGGATGCCATCGAGCTGAGCTTCGACCGCAGCCATGTCCAGGTGCCGCTGCACTGCTACGCCTCGGGTTGGTGGCAGCCCGGCAACTGGGCACACGCCCTCGGCGTCGAGGACCGCTACAGCGGCCGCGGCGTCGTGGCCGGCGCGGCGCTCCGGCCGCGCTGAACCGCGCCCTGGGCCCACACGGCCATGCGTTAGAATGTGCGCTTGCTATCGCAGCGTCCGCGCCAGGCAGCGCGCGGCCCAAGGAGACCCATGAAGATACTGGTCGGCTACAAGCGCGTGGTGGACTACAACGTCCGCATCCAGGTCAAGCCCGACGGCAGCGGCGTAGTGACCGATGGCGTCAAGCTGTCCGCCAACCCGTTCGACGACATTGCCCTGGAAGAGGCCCTGCGCCTGCATGAAAGCGGCGTGGCCGACGAGGTGGTCATTGCCGGCATCGGTCCGGCCAACCTTGGCGCCCACTTGCGCAACGGGCTGGGCATGGGCGCGGACCGCGCGATCCACGTGGTCAGCGAAGAAGCCGTCCAGCCGCTGACGGCCGCACGCATCCTCCTCAAGCTCATCGAGAAGGAGCAACCCGGCCTGGTCATCCTCGGCAAGCAGGCGATCGATGACGATGCCGGCCAGACCGGGCAGATGCTTGCCGCGCTGTGGGAGCGGCCGCAGGCCACGTTTGCCAGCAAGCTCGAGCTCGCCGACGGCAAGGCCACGGTGACGCGCGAAGTGGACGCCGGACTGGAAGTGATCGAGGTCGACCTGCCCGCCGTCGTCACCACCGACCTGCGCTTGAACGAGCCGCGCTTCATCAAGCTCACCGGCATCATGAAGGCCAAGTCCAAGCCGCTCGAGGTCATCGAGCTGGCCAGCCTTGGCGTGGAATCCGGCGACCAGTTGAAGACCACCCACTACGCGCCGCCGCCCAAGCGCAGCAAGGGCGTGATGGTGAAGGATGCCGCCGAGCTGGTGGCCGCGCTGAAGCAAAAGGGCCTGCTTTGACCCATCCACACTCCGTAGGAGCCCCTCCTGTGGGCTCCTACGGTCCTCATGAAAATTGGCGGTAAACACGCGCCTGGGCGGCGCGATCCATCGCAAGCTTCGGAGACAACCATGAGCAAGATTCTCGTCATTGCCGAACACCAGGACGGCCGGCTCAACGCTTCCACCGCGCGCACGGTCAGCGCCGCCGGCGCCGTGCAAGGTGAAGCCATTGATGTCCTGGTGCTGTCGGATGCGCCGGACGCCGTCGCCGCCGAGGCCGCAAAGATCGAGGGTGTCAGCCGGGTGCTCACCGTGACCCGGGCCGAGAACGCCCATCCGCTGGCCGCGATCCTGGCGCCGCAGATCGCCAAGGCTGCCGCCGGCTACAGCCATGTGTTCCTGCCGTCCACCACGTTCGGCAAGGATGTCGCGCCGCGCGTCGCCGCCCTGCTCGGCGTGGCCCAGGTGAGCGAGCTGATGAGCGTGGAATCGGCCCACAGCTTCAAGCGCCCGATGTACGCCGGCAACGCCATCGTCACGGTCGAGGCCGACCCAGCGCAGACCGTGGTGGCCACCGTGCGCACCGCGTCCTGGCCGGCCGCCGGGCAAGCCGCCGCCAGCGCCCCGGTCGAGGCGCTGAACCTCGAGGTTGCACTGCCCACGCACACGCGTTTCGTCGAACTCAAGCAGGCGCGCAGCGACCGCCCGGACCTGCAAAGCGCGCGCCGTGTCGTATCCGGCGGCCGCGGCGTCGGCTCCAAGGAAAACTTCGACATCATCTACAAGTTCGCCGACAAGGTCGGCGCCGCCGTCGGCGCCTCGCGCGCGGCAGTCGACGCCGGCTATTGCCCGAACGAGATGCAGGTCGGCCAGACCGGCAAGATCATTGCCCCCGAGCTGTACATCGCCATCGGCATCTCCGGCGCGATCCAGCACCTCACCGGCATCAAGGACGCCGGCACCATCGTGGCCATCAACAAGGATGCCGAAGCCCCGATCTTCGAGGTCGCCGACTTCGGCCTTGTGGGCGACCTGTTCAAGATCGTCCCCGAACTGGAACAAGCCTTGGGTTGACCCCGCCGCCCCGATCGGGCACCCAATGACTCACTTGTCGTGCGAGGCAGACCATGCCGGACAAGAAGGACCACTGGATCGATACGCTGGCTGCCGGCAAGCGCTTCATGGACGTCGGCGGGTTATGGGGCACGCGCAACGAGAAGGTCACGCGGGCGCTGCAGGCCGGGGCCCGCAAGGCCACCATGGCCGACATCGCGCACCTTTCGGCCACCAGCTCTGGCACGACTTCGATGCACACTGCCAAGCGCTGGGGACCGCGGGCTATGCACGCCTGCAACTGGACATCGTCGAGCCGCCGCTGGACTGCGCGGCCCTGGTGCACGACGTGGTGCATTGCTCCGGCATCATCTACCACGTGCCCGACCCATACCGGATGCTGGCGAACCTGCGCAAGCTCACTGCCGGGCACCTGATCATCACCAGCATGGTCGTGCCCGAGCACATGGCCAACGCGGCGGGCACGCTGGAATTCCCTGCCGACCAAGCCGTCTTCGTGCCGTCCCTGCGCGAGCGGGAGCGGGCAATCATCGCCGCGCACTTCGATCGGCTGCAGCTGTCAGTGGCCGCGATCAACGCGTCCTTGCAGGAAGCCTGGCGTTGGCCCGACGGCACGCCGAACTATGGACCCTGGTGGTGGTTGATGAGCCCTTCCTACTTGCGCGGCCTGCTGGAAGTAGCCGGTTTCACCATCGAGGACGAATGCTGGAGCTGGGAGGAACGCTCCTACAGCTTCCTGGCCGGGCGCGCGGATTGATCCACGCGCCGGTAGCGCACCGGCAATGGCAACGCACCGGACCACCCAGGCTCGCGGCAGCGCAGGCAACCCCGACCGGCAGCGCGTGATGCCGCCGCTCAGGGCTCGCTGGTACTGACAGACGCCGACCTCGCCGGGCCCGGTGTGAACGCCGGGCCGCTGATCGCGTCCACGCCAACGGAAAACCAGTCGCACCACGACACCTGGTTGCCCTTGTCCACCTCGATACGCAGGTCGTGCCCGCCCTTGACCTCCAGCGGCACGCTCTGCTGGAACGAGCGGTCGAGCAACTGACGCGGCATGAGCGGCTGGCCGTCCAGTGAGATGCTCAGCCCGACCACGCCGGCCTCCTTGCCCGGCTCGTTGAAGCCCTTGCACTCATCGTCCAGGCTGTTGATGTGCGGCGTCAATTCGAGACGGTCCAGGCCGCTGACATTGAAATCGATCGTGGCCGGATGGTCGTCGGCCGGGTGCATGAACAACTGCGCGTCCGGTTCGATGCGGAACGGCGCCAGGCCCTGCTGCTGCGCCAGCATGCGGCCGAGCATCCAGCGCAGGTTGGCGCGGCGCACGCCCAGCTGGGTACGTGGACGCGACGTGCTCCGGACCAACGCCGCAAGGTCGCCGCCGATGGGATCTTCGCTCAGGATGCGCGACGCCGCCGGCACCACTGCGCCCGCGGGCCGCGCCTGCCCAGGCTGGTTGCATTGGGCCGTATAGCATGCCAATTGCGCCACGCGCACATACACTCCGGCGCACTTGCCGTCCGCGCTGAACTGGTCGGCCTGGAGCTCGATCTGCTGCACGCCCTGGAGGTCCAGTGTGGCCAGCCGTACGGTCTGCCGGCTGACGGTGGCGCGATACAAAACGCGACCATCGCCGGTGACGGTGAAGCGCGCCGCGTTCTCGTCCTTGCCCTGGCCCATGCAATCGGCGTCGACCACCGTACGCACATAGGGCCGCAAGCTCAGGGTGGCGATGCCCGCGCGCGTGGCGAAGCGCATCTGCGCGGGCTGCCCGCTGCTGCCATCCAGGTACAAGTCGTCGTCGCGCACTGCAGCTGGCCACTGCTTGGCCGGCGCTGCCCATTGCTGCTGCAGTACGGTCATCGCCTGCTCCCGGCCAAACACGAGCGTATGCACTTGGCCCGGCGCCGGCTTCGCGCTGGCGCGCACGTTGGCGGCAGCGATATTGGCGTACTCGTCCAGCACGCGCTGCCGGTCCGCGGCACTGGCTGCCGGATCGGCAGCCACCATGCCGGCCAGTGCATTGGCCAGCATGTGGCCTTCGAGTGGCAAGCCCGCGGCACGCAGCAGCCAGCCTTGTAGCAGGTAGGCCGACGTCACCGCCGGCGCCGGCGGCAGGGAAAAATTCGCCCACACCCGGTAGGGCGGATGATGTGCTTCCGGTGCTTGCCCATCCTTGAAACCAAGTTGCCGATAAACCCGCGGCAGCGCCGGCAAGTGATCGCCATACAGCAACACGAGGGTCGGCCGGCCGCGCCGCTGCAAGGCAGCGACCAGGAAACCGAAGGCGCGGTCCGCATCCCTTGCATGGGCCACGTAGTCGGCCATTTCCGCGCGCGCCTTGCCCTTGAGTTGTGCCGGCAGACCGAGCGCGGCGGCGCCATTTGGGGCATACGCACCCCAGGGCCCATGGTTTTCCATGCTGATGGCAAACGCCAGGGTGGGACCGTTGGCGGCATCGAGCTCGGCCAGCACGGTGCGCGTCAAGGCCTCGTCGCTCACCTTGTCCCGGTCGGAGTAATCACGCGGGTAGAGGAAACTGTCGATATCCAGGAAGGTGGCGAACCCTAGGTCCGGCATGGCCGTACTGCGATGCCAGAAGCCGCGGTCGTTCGGGTGGATGACCAGGGTGCGATAGCCGAGGTTGCCGAGTACCCGCGGCAAGGCATCGATCGGGTGATCGACCAATTCGTAGTACGCGAACATCGAGCCGGGATAGAACGCGATAGGCGCGCCGGTGAGCATCTCAAACTCAGTCTGCAAGGTGCGGCCGCCAAACACCGGCACCTGCAGCGCGCCGACGAACGGTGGCCCGGCGCCGAGGATGTGCGGCAACGTCGGCTTGCCGTCGAAGCCACGCAGCGTGTCGGGGGCAAACAGCGATTCGCTCTGCACGACCACGATGTCCGGTCGGCGCCCGTCGCCCGCCGCATCGATCTCCTGCCGCGCCTGACGCACCAGCGGTTCGTTCCAGAACGCACGCTCCGCGGCCACATCGGGTTTCGGATCGAGGGCATGCGTGGTCATCCGCCCCAGCAGGACATTGCCGGCGACGCCCACCTTGCCGGCACCGTTGGCCTGCTCATACACCTGCCAATGCAGCGGCTTGATGACATTGGGCGCCGGGACCAGCCACAACACGGTGGCAGCCAGCACGCCAACCACGAGGCAAGCACCGCGGAACCGCCACGACGCATGCCGGCGATGCCGGGTGAACCACCACGCCGCCGCGACCACGGCCAGCAGCACGCCACCCAGGACAACGTCCTCCACCGTCAGCTGCAAGAAGCCGAGCACCAGCTGTGGATCCCGCAACAGGCCGCCAAGCACCTTGAAGTCCGCGTACACCAGGTCGGTGTTCAGGTTCACCACCTTGGTGGTGTCGGCGTACGCGAGCAGGCCCAGCAACGCAACTTCGACCAGCAGGGCAAACCAGGCACGGCCGCTCAGCCCCCACAGCAGGAGCACGACGATCGTCGGCAGGGCGGCGTTCACCAGTTGCGCCGCCAGCGGGCTGTCGAATTGCAGGTAGGGATCGAGCGCCGTGGCCAAAATGATTGCCAGGACGACGACCAGCGCCAGCTTCAGCCACGTGGGGACAACGATATGCTTCACTGGATCTTCGCAGTTCCTGTCGATATCCAACCGCGGGCGCTGTGACCGCTGCGGTCATGCGCACGACGCCGTGCACCAGCGGCTCCGACGACGCCGGCGCCACACCTGTAGATGGCCTTGCGCGGCTTATTTCACGCGGCGCAAGGTCGTGATCCAGTCGCCGAAGCGGCGTACCGCGTACGCGTTGCCCGGCCCGAATTCCTGTTGCTGGCGCACGACCTCCAGCCCCGCCTGGCGCGCCAGCCGGGCAAAGCGTTCGCGCGACATCGCCGAACGCCAGCCGTCGGTCGTCGTCCACTCACCCAGGGACATGCGGTTGTACGCCTTGAGCGCGAGCGGACCCCACTGGCGTATGCTATCCAGCGGCAGGATGGCGTCACGCCGGCCGGCGTGGTGGATCGTCGCCTCGCCCCCCGGCTTCAACACGCGCTGGATGTCGCGCAGATAACCCGCCGTGTCCTGGGGCCCGATATGCACGAAGCAATCATAGGACCAGAGGAAATCGATGCTGGCGTCCGGCACCCCGGTCAGGGAGTGCCCGTCGGTTGGCACGTAGACCATGCCCTCGTCGCCAAACAGGCGGCGGCAATGCTCAAGACAGGTCGGGCTGAGGTCGGCCAAATACAGCGTCTGGCACTTGCCGGCGATGAAAACCGTCCAGCGCCCGTGCCCCGGGCCGATTTCCAGCAAGTTCGCCCCAGGCTGCGCGCGCGGCACCAGGAAGTGCTCGACTAAGGCCTGCTTCCACGCCGGATAAGGCTGGCCGCAAAAACTGGCCTGGCCCGCCCACTCGTCGCCATCGGCCGACCAATCGTAATCGCGATCCCAGATCCGACGATTGTTCTCGATGCTGTTCCGTCCGTTCATGTGCCGCCAATGCCATGCCAATCAGGCGCACAGCTTAACAGCGAGCCGCGGGCTAGGCCTGCGCCGACGTGCGGGCCACATAGCATGTTCAGGTATCTTGCGGCTGTGCCGTGCAGTCGTAACCGAACGCTTCGGCCACGCTGGCACACAAGCTGGCCACCGCCTGCCAGTCGGCGGTGTCCAGCGCCTGGCGACGCGTGAGGCGGACGCTCGACGGCTGCAACGGCGCTGCCGGCTCGCCGGCAGCCGGGCTAAGCAGGCCAAGCGCGCGCTCAATGGTGGCAGCCGGCGCGGCCACCAGGTCTTCGTAGCGCACCACTTCGATGCGCCCGTGCCAGCGCAATATTTCACTGGCCAGCAGACTCCACCAGGCGGCGCGGCGCATGGCAGGCTCCTCCAGCTGCAGCAGCGCCTCGATGCCCTGGCGCAGGTGCGCCGGCAAATACGGGTCGGCCAGGCCGCCCACCGGCAATGACGCCGGGTCGCCCTTGGCCAGGTGCGCAAACGTCCCCTTCCACGACGCCAACGTGTCCAGGGGATGGCGCACGCAAGCCAGCACGCGGACCTGGGGCATCAACCGCAGGATGCCATCGAGCCGCGCCAGGTACGCCAGCGTGTTCTTCGTGGCCAGCAGCCAATGCGCGTCGCGCAATTGCGGCCGATAAGGTGCGCGCGCGTCGTGCAGCGCGGTGTCGTCGGTCAGCTCGCCGCTGGCATCGAGCTTGTTCGCCACCGCCTCGCCGGCATCGATGCGCGCGCGCAAGTCGGCGTGCAGCAGCGGTACCGCCCAGGGTTCCGGCGCCCAGCGCAGGCCCTCGAACAAGGCCTCGGGTTCGTTGATCACGGCGATATTGCTGAAACCGTCCAGCGCCTTGCACAAGTAACTGGTGCCGCTGCGTGGCAAGCCGGTGATGATGAGATCCCCCGCATTGATACCGGCCGGTACCGACGGTACCGCGGCGAGGCGCCGTGCGCTGGGCACGAACCAGCGCTTGCTGGAACGCCGGGCAGCCCTGGCGGCATGCAGCTCAAGCGCCTTGGCGACCGGCTGCCACGCCACGTCGGCCTGAACTACCGCCGCCACCGGCGGATAGCGCGCGAGCAGCGCCGCCACCCGCTCCACCAGCGCCGGCTCGCGCGCGATCACTGCCGGCACGTGGTAGTGCACGAGGCTGGGCGCATCCAGCAGCGGCTTGATGTGCGCCGGATAATTCCACGCCTCGCCCAGGCTGCGTACCGTCAGGCCCAGCCGTGCAGCCGCGATTGGCAAGCCGATCTGGTCCAGCCAGGGCCGACGCGGGTTGATGTCCTGCATGCCGTCGATGGCCAGGCAGACCTGCGCCCACTCGGCGGCAAGTTCCGCTGCCCGCGTGGTCGCCAGCATGCCGGCGTTGAAATAAGGGTGCATGAGCTGCTGGCTCACCGTGGACAACACCCGCTGCGTGGGTGGCGGCAGCGCGAAGCGCGCATACAGCTCACGCCACAGCTCGTCGCTGCCGAACGTGGCCAGGTCGGACGGCTTGGCTGCCAGCGGATGGGTACCCAGCACGTTCCAGTCCCAGCGATCCAGGCACAACATGTCCGAATCGAGGAAGACGCGCAGGCCATCGCCGGCCCCGACGCCGAGTGCCGCGAGCTTGTTGCCGATCGGGTAATCGCTGACCAGGGGATTGGTGATCTTGCGCTCGGTCACGCCCAGCGCGGCAAAGGCCTGGCTGGTCGCTGCCGGCAAGGCCCGCGGCACGGCAGCCACCAGCTCGAGTTCCGGCCAGGTGCTGCGCAAGGAAGCGGCCAGCAGCAGCGCCTGGGCCTCCAGCCGCCCGGGTTCGCAGACGAAGCTGACGCTGGCCGCCGCCATGGGCGCGTGCGCCGCCGCCAGGCTGCGTGCCGCCAGGTCCGGCGAAGCTCCTTGTGCCATTGCATCCTCCCGCCCGTCGCGCACCAGCGCGCCATTCTACGCATGTCGCCTTACGGCGCCGCTGGCACCACCGATATTCCCATTGGTCCCCAGGGCGCGCTACCATCATCAGCCCCGCGGGTGTAGCTCAATGGTAGAGCTGTAGCTTCCCAAGCTACTGACGAGGGTTCGATTCCCTTCACCCGCTCCACTTCGACGATCTGAAGTAGTCGAACATGGAGCGATCGGTAGCGATCGGTAGCCATCGACTACCTACCCTGACCGATTCACGTTAGTGGCGTTCCGATACGCCGCATGCGCTGAAAACGCCGCCCCGGACAGCTCCACGTCCGCCGCCGCAATTCCGGCCCGATAAGCGACGTCCCGCCAATCATCGACCGCGGCGACAACGGATTCCACCGTGCTTCGCGCCTCGCGGTCGGTGAGACCGTAGAACGGCGCGGTTTCCAGCACCGTCTTCAGGCTCGGCCGGTCGTCCGCATCGTCGAGATTCAGGACGTGCTCGGCCTTGTCGATATTCGGGTTGACGTCAAAGGCGGGGGCCAGCCGCCATCCCGTCTCGCCCAGTACGAAGCCGTGATTACGGAGATGGTCGTCCCGGTTGCCGACCGCGACGTTGAAGGCGACACGCCGGAACAACTGCGCCAGGTCGGCGCCCGCGTGCGCGGCATCGCCACGGGCGCGCAGGAATTGCGCCAGGTCGAGGTAGCTGGTGCCTTCGCTGTGCTCCTTGCGCAGCAGGGTCATGGCCGAGGCATAGAAGCGCCGCGTGCCCTGCACACGGTCGAAGCGTTGCACGCAGAAGGTGTGGAAGTCGTTGTTCAGCCGGATCAGCTTGGCCGGAGGTACGTCCACGTCGGCCTTGTGGGCCAGGGTATGCACGATGTACTCCCACGCGCCCATGTCCCGATCGTCGTCCTGCGCGGGGAACTTGCCTATCCACAGGGAGCCGTCGGTTTCCGTGAAGTTGGCCTTCGGCCGCGCGCCACCGAGGGATGCGCCAGGCGCCACCAGGACGGCCAGCCATTTCCGCAGCGCGTCGAGATCGTCGATACGGCGGCTGCTGAGCAGCCAGGCGACGGCCTCGAGCTCGCCCAGGGTGGTCACCGGCGGGGCCGCCATTTTCTCGTTGCCAAGGAAGACGCTGGTGCCTTGCCGGCGAAAGCGCAGTGCTCCCTGGCGTGTGAAGTCCTGCACGCCGATCAGGAAATCCCAGGCGTAGAGGGTGCGCGGCGGCCGCCTCTCGTCCTTGGCCTGCAGCGCCTCGCGGCGCTTCATCAGGGTCTGGCCCCAGCGGTCGGGCGAAGAGTCCAGGAAGATGCCGAAGTTGCCGAGCTCCGGTTTCGGGAAGAAGGGATGCTCGTCGAGCGACAGATCTGGATCGAGCGCGAAGGCACGAGGGTCGTCCAACCAGTCACGGTCGTAGTGGAAGCGGATCTGCCCGCGGTCATGCGCCAGCGTGCCGACTTGGCACGCGGGGCCAAGATCGCTATCCAGCCATACTTCCAGCGCGTCGTCCGACAGGCTCATGACGCGGGCTTCATATCGGGCACCGCAGTCGCGTCGGTGCGCTTGCCGGCGACGTGCGGTCGCCGTCGTGGCGCCGGAGCCAGGGCCAGGTCCTGAAGCTTGCGTCCAACCTTGTCGTCGGCGGCCAGCGCCTGCAGATCGTTCTCCAGCCCGAGCACAGCCAGCACGCGGACATAGGAACCCAGCGTAGCTCCCGGGTCGCCGGCTTCCACCTTGTACAAGGTGGTGCGCGAGATGCCAGCCCGCTGCGCTACAGCAGCGTTGCTCAGCTTGCGGCGCAGGCGGGCGAGGCGCAGCCGCTCGCCCAGCGCGCTGAGCAGGCGCTGTTCTTGCGGGAAGACGACGGGAGGCTTGCGTGGCATGTTTTCTATTCTAGACGAATAAACCAATTTTTGTCTAAGATAGCGTAACTTGTTGCTCGGTACGGTGGCTGATGCCCGGCGTTCGGTCTGCCGTCCACGCCCGGCAACTTCCCACGCCTCCGTCCGGCCAGACACACCCGGCCGGCAAGGCCTGCACCGACGTCGACGGGCAGGATGGGGCCGGCCAACCAAACGAATATGACAATGATTCTCGATTGCGTTTATAATTCGACCTGCCGGAAGCTGGATGCAGCTACGTTCATGGCGGCAATCGATTGGCGCCACAGGGCGCAACGATTGCGCGGCCGCAGCACCTCCACCGCATAGTCGATCAAGCCAGGCATGCCTAGCGCCACCGTCGCCATCCGCCCAGCCATCTCGGCCGTCCCGGTCCTGGCCTTCGTGGCCCTCGCAGGCACCATGTCGATGATGTCGTTCACCGCCGTGATCGGCCCGGTGGCACGCGTCCTGGGCATGGCTGAATGGCATGTCGGGTTGGCGCTGACTGCCGCCGGGGTGCTGTGGATGCTGAGCGCGCGCCGCTGGGGCCGACACAGCGAACGGGTCGGCCGCAAGCGGGTGCTGCTGATCGCGCTGGCCGGCTATGCCGCCGTCTACCTGCTCATGGCCGTGTTCGCCCTGCTGGCCCTGGTGCTGGCAACACTGGCACTCGCCGCCGGATACCACCATTCGCGATCAAGGACGCCAGCGCAATGATGTTGCAAGTCAACCACGAGATGGAAAGCCATGCAGGCGATGCCGTGCTGTCGCAGCGGGCAACCAGTCCGGCACCGGCATTCCTGCTGCAAGGCGGCTTGCGGCCACTGCGCGCCAGGGGCCTGCTGCAACCCTTGCCGCCCGGACCGATGTGCACCCTGGGCCAGCGCGTGACGGATTTCTTCGCCACGCCAGAGGTCGCCCCACAGCCATTGGTCGGCCTGCTGCCGTTCGATCCCGATGCCGATACCGCGCTATACCAGCCCCGACAAGTGACAGCCGGGTCGTTGGCTGCCGTCCGCGACGCGCAACCTGCGCCCATTGCCGCCGTCGGTGCGGTGGCCGAACCCTCCGTCACGGCCTGGGCCGACCTGGTGGCGCACTGCGCGGCCGGCTTGGCTCGCCGCGGCGAGCATGCGTCCCGGCTGCATAAGCTGGTATTGGCCCGCAGCCTGCGCGTGGAACTGGAAACGGCTGTCGACCTGCCGCACCTGACAGCGCTGGCCGCGCGGCTGGCCGGCGATCCCGGCGCCACCACCTACCTCGCCCCGATTCCGGTCGCCGCCGGACAAGCGCCGGCCTGGCTGCTTGGCGCCACGCCGGAGCTGCTGGTCTCGCGGCGCGGCGACGCCATCGCCTCCCATCCGCTGGCCGGTTCCGCGCCGCGGCATGCGGATCCGGCACTGGACCAGGCTGCGGCCAAGACCCTGCTGGCTTCGGCCAAGGACCGCGACGAGCACCGCTACGTGGTCGAGGCAATACAAGACACCCTGGCCCCGCTGTGCCGGCAATTGCGCGCTGCGGCCGAGCCTGCGCTGCACTGCACGCGCAGCATGTGGCATCTCGGCACCCGCGTCAGTGGCCAGCTCAAGGATCAGGGCGTGTCGGCAGCCACGCTGGCCGCCCTGCTGCATCCGACGCCGGCCGTCTGCGGCACACCACAGCACACGGCGCTGGACACCATCCGCAGGCTGGAACCGGTCGAGCGCGGCTTTTATGCGGGCGCCGTGGGCTGGGTCGAGGCCAACGGCGATGGCGACTGGTATCTGTCGCTGCGCTGCGCGCGCGTCCAGGGCAACACGCTGCGGCTGTTCGCCGGCTCGGGCATCGTGGCCGACTCGCAGGCGGCACTCGAAGTGCGCGAAACCGAAGCCAAGTTCCAGGCGATGCTGCAGGCCTTCAGCATCGATCGCCCAACCCAGGCCAAGCCGCCCCATGGACAGGAGCGGATCGTGGAACTGGCGTCCGCCGCGGGGATGGGCCCGTGGCGTTGAAACCAGTTGCCGCCTACGCCCTGCCCCAGGCCGGGGAGCTGCCGACCGCACGCACGTCCTGGCAATTGCAGCCGGCACGCGCCGCCTTGCTGGTGCACGACATGCAAGGCTATTTCCTTGCCATCTACCAGGAGCACGCGACGCCGCTCGCACCCGTGCTGGCTCGCCTCAAGGCCTTGCTCGAGCGCTGCCGCCGGCTCGGCATACCGGTGTTCTACACCGCCCAGCGCGGCAACCAGGATCGCTGCGACCGCGGCCTGCAGGCCGACATCTGGGGACCCGGCATGCGCGCCGTTCCAGAGCACGAGACGATCGTCGACGCGTTGGCACCAGCTGCCGGCGACCAGGTCCTGGTCAAGCACCGCTACAGCGCGTTCCAGCGCAGCAACCTGGCCGCGCTGCTGCGTGCCCGCGGCCGCGACCAATTGCTGATCACCGGTGTCTATGCCCACATCGGCATCCTCGCCACCGCGCTCGAGGCGTTCCAGCACGACATCCAGCCGTTCGTTGCCGCCGATGCGGTGGCCGACCTCGGCCGTGCCGAACACGACCAGGCCATGGCCTGGATCGCGGCCAGCTGTGGCGTACCCATGACCACCGACGCGGTGCTGGAGGCGCTGCAATGAAATCAACGGAGGGCTCATGCAACTGAGCGGCATCGAGCACCACATCGCGCTGGTCACCGGTGCCGCCGGCGGCATCGGCCAGGCCGTCGTCGCCCTGCTGCGCGCGAGCGGCGCCATCGTCGTCGCCACCGACCTGCAGCCGCCGCAGCTGCCGGACGACGACGCGCTGCCGACCGCCCATGCCATGGCGCTGGACGTCGGCGATGCCTCCGCGGTCGAGACGCTGGTCGCCCGGGTCGAGCGCGACATCGGTCCCATCGACCTGCTTGCCCACGTCGCCGGCGTGCTCTCCACGACGCTCGTGCACGACACCGACGATGCCGAATGGCGGCGCGTCTTCGCCGTCAACGCGGACGGTCCGTTCCATCTCGGCCGCACCCTGGCGCGGGTCATGCAACCGCGCCGCCGCGGCGCCATGGTGCTGGTCGGCTCCAATGCCGCAGGCATCCCGCGCCACGCCATGGCCGCCTATGCCGCCTCCAAGGCGGCGGCCACCATGTTCATGCGCTGCCTGGGCCTGGAGCTGGCACCACTCGGCATCCGCTGCAACATCGTCGCCCCCGGCTCCACGCGCACGCCGATGCAGACCGGCATGTGGGTCGACGGCAACGACGAGGCGCATACCATCGCCGGTTCGCTGCAGACCTACAAAGGCGGCATCCCGCTGGGCAAGCTGGCCGAACCCGAGGACGTCGCCAACGCCGTGCTGTTCCTGCTCTCCGAGCAGGCAGGGCACATCACCATGGGTGACCTCTACGTGGACGGCGGAGCCACGCTGCGTGGCTGACGCGCACGACCCGCCACACCCAATCCCCAGCCGGCAGCACCGCTGCCGGCGCCAACCTGCCAACCAGAGAGGCTGTGCCATGAAACACCTTCCCCTTCCTGTCCTGCTGGCCACCCTGCTGCTGGCTGCCGGCAGCTTCCATCCGGCCACCGCGAATGTGGCTGCGCAGCAGGCCAGCCCGACAGCCAACGCCGCGACTGCGTCGGCGCAAGCGATCCGCCAGGCCATCGCGCCGGGGTTGTACGAGTTGACCTATTCGCCGCGCCAGAACCTGGTCTACGTGGTTTCTTCCGGCGGCGCGGGTGAGGACGGCGAGCCGTCCAAACTGCTCTGGCTGGATCCCGCGACCCTTGCGGTCAAAGGTGAGCTCGCGCTGCCGCAGCGGGGCTTTGGCGTGGCGCTGGACGATGCCGGTGGCCGCCTCTTCGTCGGCAACTCGCTGGATGGCTCGGTCACCGTGGTCGACACGCAGACCAAGCAGATCGGCCGCGTGCTGCAGTTGGCGCAGAAGGTGGAAGCCCGCGGCCGTGACGGCAAGATGCGCCCGCGTCCGGCCTACATGTTCCGCGAGCTGGTGTTCGATGCCCCGAGGCAACGCCTCTACCTGCCAGGCTTGTCGCGGGACGACAGCGCGCTGTTCGTGGTCGACACCAGGAACCTGAAGCTGGAGAAGACCATCCCGGGCTTCGGCACGGCCGCCTCCGGCATCGTGCTCGCGCCCAAGGGCGACACGCTCTACGTCTCCAACCTGCAAGGTCAGCTCTACCTGGTCGATCCCGATACCTTGCGCATCCGCAGCCAGGTCAAGGTCGACGGCTTGCAGCTGCTCAACCTCGCCTTCGACGCCAAGCACCAGCGCGTGCTGGCGACCGACCAGGGTTCGAGCATCCCGGACGCCAATTCCGGCCAGCCCAGGGGCCAGAAGCTTGCCGGACCCGTGCCGGGCAACCGCATCGTCGTCATCGACGCCGGCAACGGCAAGACCTTGGGGCACATCGCGGCCGGCCAGGGTCCCGTTGCCTTGCTGCTGGACGCGGCGCGCAACCGCCTGTACGTCACCAACCGCGGCAGCGGCACGGTGACCGTGTACGACAGCGGCAGCCAAAAACTGCTGCGCACCGTCGACCTGCCCAAGTTCCCCAACAGCGTGGCCTTGAACCCGGCGACCGGCGCGGTGTACGTGACGATCAAGAACGGGCGCGTCGATCCTCCCGGCAACGAAAGCGTGGCCCGCATCCTGCCTTGATGCCCATGGACGTCGCCGCCCCCCACATCGCCGCAACCGCTCCCGACCTGGCGCCACTCGCCGCCGAGATGCGCGCGTGGCGCCACGACATCCACCGCCATCCCGAGCTCGGCATGGCCGAGCAGCGCACCGCCGGGAAGGTGGCCGGGCTGCTCGCGTCCTGGGGCATCGAGGTCGATGCCGGTTTCGGCGGCACCACGGCGGTGATCGGCACGCTGCTGGGCACGCGCCGTGGCGACGGCGCCGGCCGCAGCATCGGCCTGCGCGCCGACATGGACGCGCTGCCCATGCCGGAACAGGCGGATGTGGCGTACCGCTCCGTGCACGCCGGCGTCGCGCATGCCTGCGGCCACGACGGACATACCGCGATGCTGCTCGGCGCAGCCAAATACCTCGCGGATCACCGGGATTTCAACGGCACGGTGCAATTCATCTTCCAACCCGCGGAGGAACCGCTGACCGGCGCCGCCGCACTGCTCGACCATGGCCTGCTCGAACGCCACCCCTGCGACGAGGTCTACGCACTGCACAACAACAACGCGGTCCCGGCCGGCACCATCGGTGTACGCGCCGGCGCGATCCTGGCCGCCAATGACTTGTTCCGCATCCACATCACCGGCGTGGGCGGACATGCTGCGCAGCCACAGCGCACGGTGGATCCAATCCTCGTCGGGACGGCCTTGGTGCAGGCACTGCAAAGCGTGGTCAGCCGCAACATCGACCCGCTGGACACGGCCGTGCTCAGCATCTGCCAGTTCCATGCCGGCAGCGCCATCAATGTGATCGCGGACCACGCCGTGCTGGAAGGCACCCTGCGCACCATGTCGCACCAGGCGCAGGAGACGGCGCTGCAACGGCTGCGCACGCTGTGCGCCGGCGTGGCCGCCAGCTACGACTGCCAGGTGCGCTGCGAGCACCTGCTGTCCACGCCGCCCACGATCAACCATCCGGCGCAAACCGAACTCGTGCGACGCGCGGCCGCCGTCGTGGTCGGCGCGCAAAACGTGGTCGAGACGCCGCCGCTCATGGCCTCCGAGGATTTTTCGCTGTTGCTGGAGCAGCGGCCCGGCGCGTATTTCTTCCTCGGCCACGACGGCTTGAATTGCCATCACCCAGCCTTTGTCTTCGACGACGACACACTTGCCACCGGCGCCGCCGTGCTGGTGGAAATCGTGCGCCAGCGCGCCCTCGCCAACGGCAGCCGCAAGCACCTGACATGACGACGCCACCCGCATCGACTCCAAGTCCGGCCGATGGCGCCAACCGTGCAGGCGCGGTCTATGCCCGGCTGCTGCACTGGCGCTGGGTGCTGATGGCAGCGCTGGCGATTGCCATCGTCGCCTCCACCCTGATCGACTTCACCCTGGGGCCATCGGCGCTGACCTGGCCCGAGCTGCTGCGCACCTTGTTGCACCCGGCGGCAGCCGAGCCGACCACGCGGGTGATCGTCTGGGACTTCCGCCTGCCCTACGCGACCATGGCGGTAGCCATCGGCCTCGGCCTCGGCCTGGCCGGCGCGGAAATGCAGACCATCCTGAACAACCCGCTGGCCAGCCCATTCACCCTGGGCATCTCCTCGGCCGCGGCGGTCGGTGCCTCGCTCGCCATCGTGCTCGGCCTGGCCTTGCCCGGCATACCGGCAGGCTGGATGGTCGCCGGCAACGCCTTCGTGTTTGCCATCCTCTCGGCCCTGCTGCTCGAGGCCGTGGCGCGCTGGGGCGCAATGGACAGCTCGGGCATGGTGCTCTTCGGCATTGCCCTGGTGTTTTCCTTCAATGCCCTGGTCTCGCTGATGCAGTTCATCGCCAGCGCAGAGGACCTGCAGAACCTGGTGTTCTGGACCATGGGCAGCCTGTCGCGGGCCAACTGGACCACCGTGGGCATCATGTTGGCCGGGTTCGCGCTGATGCTGCCGCTGGCCCTGCGCGATGCGTGGAAACTCACCGCGCTGCGCCTCGGCGAGGATCGTGCCGCCAGCTTCGGCATCAATATCCAGCGCCTGCGCCTGACCGCGCTGCTGCGCATCAGCCTGCTGGCGGCGCTGGCGGTGGCGTTCGCCGGCACCATCAGCTTCATCGGCCTGATCGCGCCGCACATCGCGCGGCGCCTGTTTGGCGAAGACCATCGCTACTACCTGCCGGGCAGCGCGGTGGTCGGGGCGCTGATCCTGTCGCTGGCCTCGATCGCCTCGAAGAACCTGGCCAGCGGCAGCATCATCCCGGTCGGCATCGTCACCTCGCTGGTGGGCGTGCCGTTCTTCCTGTTTGTGCTGTTGCGGCGCAAGGTCGCCTGAGCCCGTGCTCGAGGTCAGCCACCTCCACGTCGCCTATCGCCGGCGCGCGGTCATCGCCGACCTGTCGCTGGCGCCGATCCAGGCCGGACAACTGGTCGCCCTGCTTGGCCCGAACGGCAGCGGCAAATCCACCCTGCTCAAGGCACTGGCGGGGCTGCTGCGGCCACGCTTGGGCTCGATCCGGCTGGACGGCACCGAGCTGGCCAGCATCGGCTTCGAGGAGCGCGCCCGGCACGTGGTCTACCTGCCGCAGTCGCTGCCGGCCGCCGTGCACCTGCGGGTCATGGAGTCCGTACTGGTGGCCGCCCACGCCTCGGCCTTGGCGGCCAGTGCCGAGCGCGCCACGGTGGATGCGGTCATGGCCTTGCTGGCCCGGCTGGGTATCGACCACCTCGCCTTGCACTATCTGGATCAGCTCTCGGGCGGGCAAAAACAACTGGTCGGGCTGGCCCAGGCCTTGATCCGGCGCCCCAAGCTGCTGCTGCTGGATGAGCCGCTGTCGGCGCTGGACATGAATTACCAGTTCCACGTGATGGACCTGCTGCGCCAGGAAACCGTTGCCCACGGCCTGGTCACCCTGGTCGTGCTCCACGACCTCAACATGGCCCTGCGCCACAGCGACGGCTGCGTCCTGATCCGCAACGGCAAGCTGCTGCGGCAAGGGCCGCCGGCGACGGCGATCACCACTGCGGCCTTGGCCAGTTGCTACGGCGTGGAAGCCCGCATCGAGTGCTGCTCCAGGGGCATACCACAGGTGCTGGTCGACGGGCTGAGCAGCGCCGCGGCCGGCTTGAACTGAAATCCGGATCCGGACGGGTCCACGACACGAGGACAAAGGTCGACGAGCATGACGAAAAACATTTCCACCCTCGCGCGCATCTGGCTGCTTGCCGCCCTGGTCCTGGGCGCCGCCGCCAGCGCGCACGCGCAGCGCACCACCGTGGTCGACGCGATGGGCCGCCAGGTGCAGATCGACGCCCCGGTCAAGCGCATCATCCTGGCGCAGGCGCGCCACTACCCGGTGCTGGCCCTGCTGCATCCGGACCCGTCCAGCCTCGTCGCCGGCTGGTCCGATGAGCTGCGCACTTCGTTTGCCGACGACTACCGCGCCTACCTCGCGCGCTCGCCGCGGCTGGCCGACATCCCCATCGTCGGCCGGCATACGCCGGACACGTTCTCGGTGGAAAAAGCGCTCTCGCTCAGGCCCGACCTGGTGATCCTCGCGCCACGCTTTGCCGGCGGCACGACCAAGGCGCAGATCGAGGCCTCGCCGCTGATGCGGCGCTTTGCCGCCGCCGGCGTGCCGGTGCTGGTGATCGATTTCTTCATCCAGCCGATGGAGCACACCGTGCCCAGCCTGAAGGCGCTCGGCGTCGCGCTCGGCGAGGAAAAACGTACACAGGCGTTCATCGACTTCTACCAGGCGCACATGCAGGCGGTGCGAGAGCGCCTGGCCGGCCTGCGCGACGACCAGCGCCCCGGCGTCTTCATGCACGTGCACGCCGGCAGCACCGACTGCTGCAACTCGCCCGGCACCGGCACGTTCGACGAGATGATCCAGTACGCCGGCGGGCACAATATCGGCGCCGACGTGCTGAAGGCGGCCACCGGTCGGCTGAGCTTCGAATTCGTCAACGCGCGCCAGCCGCAGGTCTACATCGCCACCGGCACCGGCGCCGGCACGCGGGCCAAAACCGGGCTGGCGATCGGCCGCGACACCACCGTGGCGGCGGCGCGCGCCAGCCTGCAGCGCATCATCGACGCCGACAAGCTGGGCGGCCTGCCCGCGGTGCGCAACGGCAACGCGCACGGCATCTGGCACGGCTTCAACGACTCGCCGCTGCACGTCGTGTTCATCGAGGCGCTGGCCAGTTGGATCCATCCGCGCCGCATGGCTGGCATCTCGGCGCAACAGACCCTGGACGAGATCAACCGGCGCTTCCTCGCCGTGCCGATGGACGGCACCTACATGGTCGACCTGCGACCGGATCCGCCCCAGCCGTGAGCCGGTTCCGCCACACGACGCAGCCCTTTGCCGGCGTCGACGGGCGGGCGCTGACGCTTGAGCTCTGGCAACCCGCACAGCCGTCCGCCGCCGCGCTGCCCACGCTGCTGCTGCTCGACGGCCAGTGGTTGCATGAGGTGATCGACGAAACGCTGGCAGCCAGCGCCGGCCCGCCGCTGCTGGTGGCCAGCCTCGGCTTCAGCTCGGCCGAGCGCGAAGTCATCCGCCCCTGGCGCGCGCGTGACTACACGCCGCGGGCCCCCGGCCCCGGGCAATGCGACCCGCGCGTGCCGCAGTGGCCTTGCGGCGGCGCCGACACCCTGCTCGGTCTGATAGGCGATCGTCTCCTGCCCCAACTGGTTGCCGGGCACCGCGCCGACCCAGACCGCTGCGCCTTGTTCGGACATTCCTATGCAGGCCTGTTCGCCACCTTCGCCTGGCTGCAGCAGCCGACGCCGTTCGCCCGCATCTATGCCGCCAGTCCCTCGTTGTGGTGGTATTGGCCGCACATGCAGGCACTGGCCAGCGACGCCCTGGCCGCGCCGCGCACGCAGGCCTTGCCGCCCTTGCAACTGTTCGTGGGCGACGAGGAGCGGTGGCGGCCAACACCGGCCCAAGCCGACCAGACGCGTCCCCCCGGCATCCCCACCCTGGACTTCGCCCGCCAGTTCCTTGCCGGCCTAGCGTCCGATGCGGCAGCCAGGACCACCCTGCAGGTCGTGCCCGGATTTGCCCATGGCCCGATGCTGGCGTGGTCGGCGCGGCATTGCCTGCGGGCTTTTGCCGCCAGCGTCGCCCAGGCCGTCGACCCCGGCCAGCCATGACCGCCGCCGCGAATGTATGGGTCTACGTGCTGGATACCGGCGGCGAGCCGGAACTGCCGCCAGCTCTGGCCGCCAACCTGCCGTCCGCCGAAGCGGCTCGCGCTGCCGCCCTGCGCCGGCCGCAGGACCGCTTGAATCGCCGTGCCGCCTACGCCGCCCTGGTCACGCTGGCCGCCCGACGCAGCGGCATCCCGCCAGCGGCCATCGGCATCCGGCGCGATGCCGACGGCAAACTCCGGCTGCAGCTGCCGGCCGCGGCCGGTCCCTTGCACGTCAGCCTCTCGCATTCGGGCACGCGCATCGCCATTGCGCTGGCCGGCTGCGCAGTGGGCGTCGACCTCGAGCGTATCGACCAGGCCGACCACCGGGCGCTGCTGCGCGAGCACTTCCCCCACGACCCGCAGCCCGCAGGCGAAGATCCGCAAGCCTGGTTCTTTCGCCTGTGGACGGCCAAGGAGGCCTTGCTCAAGGCGATCGGCAGCGGCTTGCGCCTGCCATTGCGGGACCTCGTGCTGCGCGCGCCAACCACCGCCTTCCAATCGCCCACAGCGTGGCCGGCGGGCACCGGCCTTGGCCAGGCCCGTGTGGCGTCGCTGGAACTGGGCGCCGATTACGCCGGTGCGGTGGCGGTGCATGGCGTGAACGCGGCAGAGCAGCCTTCCTGCACGCTGGTGGCGCTGAACCTGGGGCAGTTCCGGGCTGGCGAGGCCGCCTTCGCCGGACCCGGATGATGGCCGCCGGCATCCAGGCAAGGCTGCCACCCACTTAATGAGAATGAGTCTTATCGGTGTTACCATGGCACTGCTTCCCGCGCGGCACGCCGCCACCGGGCCAGCGTCCGCCGCCGCGTCCTCGAGGGCCGTCGACGGCTTGCCGGCCCTGGCGCCGCATCGCGCCTGCACTTCACCGATCCCCGGCCGCCCATCTGCCTCTATGACCGATCACGTCCGCCTGCACCAAGCCTGGCCCGAGGAGTTTGTCCGCCGCTACGTCACTGCCGGCTACTGGCGCGGCGAGACGTTTGGCGCGTTGCTGCACGCACGCGCTGCAACCTGCGGTGAGCGCATCGCCGTGGTGGGTGGCGAAACGCGCTGGAGCTACGCCGAACTCGACCGCCGCGCCTCGGCCATCGCCGCCGGGCTGCTTGCACGCGGCCTGCGGCGGGGTGACCGCGTCATCGTGCACTTGCCGAACATCCCAGCCTTCGTCAGCGTCGTCTTCGGCCTGTTCCGCGCCGGCCTGATCCCGGTCTACGCCTTGCCTGCGCACCGCATTGCCGAAATCGAGCACTTTGCCGCGACCGGCCAGGCGCGGGCCTACGTCTGCGCCGGACAGTACGGCGGCTTCGACTATGGCGAACTCGCAAGCGTGCTGCAGTCACGCTGCCCGGGGGTGGAACACGTAGTGGTGGTCCAAGGCGATCCCGGCCGGCACACGGCCCTGGATGCCATCGAACGCGACGGGGCCGGCATCAGCTTGCCGTGGTCGGCGGCGGACGCGCAGGACACCGCGTTCCTGCAGGCCTCGGGCGGCACCACCGGCCTGCCCAAGCTGATCCCGCGTACGCACGACGACTACATCTACACCTTGCGCGAGAGCGCGCGCATCTGCGGCCTGGACGCGGACAGCGTGTTCCTGTGTGCGCTGCCGATGGCGCACAACTTCCCCATGAGCTCGCCAGGTTTCCTGGGCACGCTCTTCGTCGGCGGGCGCGTGGTGCTGAGCCCTTCGCCCAGTCCCGATGTCTGCTTCCGGCTGATTGCGCAGGAGCGGGCCACGTTCTCCAGCTTGGTGCCGCCCGCGCTGCTGTTGTGGCTGGAGGCCGCGCAGCACGGCGACCAGGATCTTTCCAGCCTGCGCGTGATCCAGGTTGGCGGCGCCAAGCTGATACCCGAAGTCGCCTGGCGTGTCGGCCCGGTGCTCGGCGTCACCTTGCAGCAGGTGTTCGGCATGGCCGAGGGCCTGGTCAACTACACGCGCCTGGATGACGACGAGGACACCATCATCCATACCCAGGGCCGGCCGATCAGCCCGGACGACGAGATCCGCATCGTCGACGAGCACGACCAGCCCGTGGCCCCGGGCCAGCCCGGCCACCTGCTGACGCGCGGGCCGTATACGCTGCGCGGCTACTACAACGACCCGGCCGCGAACGCGCGCGCGTTCACCGGCGATGGCCATTACCGCACCGGCGACATCGTGCGCCAGACCACGGACGGCTATCTCGTGGTCGAGGGTCGCGCCGGCGACCACATCAACCGCGCCGGCGAAAAGATTTCGGCCGAGGAAATCGAGAACCACCTGCTGGCGCACCCGCAGGTCTTCGACGCGGCGGTGGTTTCCGTGCCCGACGCTTACCTCGGCGAGCGCAGCTGCGCCTTCGTCATTGTCGGCGACGGCCAGCACCCGCCCCGCGCGATCGAACTGAAGCGCTGGATGCGCGAGCGCGGCCTGGCCGAGTTCAAGGTGCCCGACCAGATCATCTTCACCCACAGCTTCGCCGCCACCGCCGCGCTGAAGACCAACCGCAAGGCGCTGCGCGCGCAATTGCGGGCGCAGCTGCTGCAGGACGGCCAAACCCCAGCTTCCGGAAAATCACCATGAGCGATGTGCTGACCCTCGAACGCATGCGGCAGGACGCCGCCGACATCCTGCACCTCGACGCCGCGGAGATCCGCGACGACGACAACCTGATGGACCTGGGCCTGGATTCGCTGCGCGCCATGTCGCTGGCCATGAACTGGCGCAAGGCCGGCGCCGCGATCGAGTTCACCGACCTGATCGACGACGTCACCCTGGGCCACTGGTGGCAGCTGGTCCAGGCCGCCGGGCCGCGCTGAGCGGCGCCAACCGCCGTGCTTGCGCCATGTCCGCCATGACCACCCCGATCGACGCCGAGCAGCCCGAGGCCGCCGCCGGCATGCACTCGGCCGCCACGGCCGTGCCGCTGACCGAGGCGCAGGAAGGGCTGTGGTACGCCCAACAACTCGATCCTGGCAACCCGCTGTTCAACACCGGCCACTGCACGGAAATCCGCGGCCCGCTGGACCGCGCACGGTTCAGCGCCGCCATCGACCAGACCCTGGCCGAGGCCGATGCGCTGGCGCTGAACTTCAGCGATGGCGACGCCGGGCCACGGCAATGGATCGACGCGCGGCGCCGACCAGCCCTCGAACATGTGACGCTGCCGGCGACGGCCGACGACGCGGCGCGACGCAGGATGCTGGACGACCTGGCCACGCCGGTCGACCCGCTGGCGGCACCGCTCGCCCGGCATGTGCTCATCAGTCTCGGCGCTGACCATCACTTCTGGTACCAGCGCGTGCACCATCTGGCCGCCGACGGCTACGGCATGGCAATGATCGAGAGCCGCGCGCTGCAGCTTTACCGCCAGCCAGGCGACGCGCGGGGCACGGGCAAGCCGCTGACCCCGTTCCAGCGCGTGGTCGCCGATGACGCCGCGTATCGCGCGAGCGCGCAGCGCCGGCAGGACGCCGCGTTCTGGCGCGAGCAGCTCGGTGACGTCGAGGGCATCGGCAGCCTGGCCGAGGCCAACACGCTGTCGGCCCACAGCGTGCTGCAGGCCCGGCAAAGCCTGGCCGCCGAAACCATCGCCCTGCTCCAGCAGCGGCAGGCGACGGCACAATGCGCCTGGCCGGCCATCCTCACCGCCCTGGTTGCCGCTTACGTACAGCGCCATACCGGGGAGGAGCCCGTCGTCATCGGCGCGCCGTGGATGGGCCGCATGGGCAACGTCAGCGCGCGCTGCGTGGCCACGGTGATGAACGTGATGCCGATGCGCCTGGCGCTCGACCAGGACGCGCCGCTGGACGGGATCTTCCAGCGCTGCGCGCAGCAGCTGGCGCTCGCGCACCGGCACGGCCGCTATCGCAGCGAGCAATTGCGCCGCGACCTTGGCCTGCCCGGCGGCCAGGGCCGCATCCACGGCCCCTTGGTCAACATCCTGCCATTCGATGCGGCCTATCAACGCGCCGGGTTCGACGCGCGCCAGGAAGTGCTGTGCGCAGGCCCGGTGGATGATCTCAATTTCAATTTCCGCGCCGCCGCGGACGCCTCCGACCTCCGCCTGGAGCTGGAAGCCAACCCCAAGCTGTACAGCGCCGAACAAGTGCACCAGCACCTGGCCCGATTCAGCGCCTTCCTGCATGCCGCGCTGCAGGCGACGACCTTGCGCCCGGTGCAAACGCTGCACGGCGCCGAATTCGAGCATTGGGTGTACGGCGTCAACCAGACCCGTCACGCCGTGCCCGACACCACCCTGGTAGCCCTGGTGGCGCAGACCTGCGTCCGCCATCCGCAAGCCGAAGCCTTGCGCGGCGCTGGCCGCTCGATCAACTTTGCCGGCTTCGACGCCATGGTCGACCGCGCCGCCCGTCGGCTGCAGGCGGCCGGCGTCGGCCGCGGCGGCATCGTCGCGGTGGCGCTGCCGCGCAGCCTGGAGATGGTGCTCAGCCTGCACGCCGTGCAGCGCGCCGGTGCCGCGTGGCTGCCACTGGACACCGGGCAGCCCGCAGCCCGCAGCGCGCGCATCCTGGGCATGGCGCAACCGGCGGCGCTGATCGGCGATCCTGACACCATGGCTGGGCTGGAGGGCGCCTGCCCTGCGCTCACCATCGCCAGCCTGTTCGAGCCGTTCGCGAATGACGATCCCGAAATGGCGAGCGCGCTGCCCGAGGTCACGCCGGGTGACGCCGCCTACGTGATCTTCACCTCGGGCTCGACCGGCGAGCCCAAGGGCGTGGTCGTCAGCCATCGCGCCATCGTCAACCGGCTGTTGTGGATGCGCGGGCACTATGGCCTCGGCGCCCGCCACTGCTTCCTGCAAAAGACGCCGTATACCTTCGACGTCTCGGTGTGGGAGCTGTTCCTGCCCATGCTGTGCGCCGCGCCGCTGGTCGTGGCCGCCCCGGATGTGCACCGCGACCCGCTGGCGCTGGCCGAACTGATCCGCCGCGAGGGCGTGGACGTGGTGCACTTCGTACCTTCGATGCTGGCAGCCTTCCTGGACGAACCGGCCAGCCAAGGCCTGACCCTGCGCCTGGTGTTCTGCAGTGGCGAGGCGCTGTCCGCCCGCCTGCGCGACCGCTTCCATGCGCAACTCGACGCAGCCCTGCACAACCTCTATGGGCCCACCGAGGCGGCGGTCGACGTGAGCTGGTGGGCTGCCGACGCTGACGACCGCTCGGATCCGGTGCCGATCGGCTACCCGGTATGGAACACGCAGCTCCACGTGCTCGATGCCTGCCAGCGCCCGTTGCCGGCTGGGGTACGCGGCCAGTTGTACCTGGCCGGCGTGCAACTGGCCGATGGCTACCTTGGCCGTCCCGGGCTGACCGCGGCACGCTTCGTCACCAACCCGTTTTCGGTCGCGGCGGATGCGCGCATGTACGACACCGGCGACCTCGCGCGCTGGCGTGCCGACGGCGCGGTGGAATACCTGGGCCGCGTCGACCACCAGGTGAAGCTGCGCGGCCAGCGCATCGAGCTGGGCGAGATCGAAGCCGTGCTGGGCCAGCACCCGCTGTGCCGCCAGCTCGCCGTGGCCCTGCGCCAGGACGCCGCGGGCGAGATGCGGCTCATCGCCTATATCGTGCCGCCCGAGGACCATCCGGCCAGGCAACAGAAACGGGATGGCGAGGTCATCCTCGACCATGCGCGCCAGCAGCTGCCGCCCGCCATGGTGCCATCGGCCGTGGTCTGGCTGGCCGCACTGCCGCTCAGCCGCAGCGGCAAGTTGGACCCCAAGGCGCTGCCGGCACCGGACTTTGCCCCGCAGGCGGCGCGGCCGGCCGCCACGCCAAGCGAGGTGGGCGTCGCGGCAGTCTTCCAGCAGATCCTGGATTTGCCCAACCTGCCGGGGGCCGACGACGACTTCTTCACCCTGGGCGGCCATTCGCTGTTGGCCGCGCGCCTGGCGAGCGCACTACGTGAGCGGACCGGCGCCGACCTCACTCTCGGCGCGGTCTTCGAGCACCCCACCGTGGCCCGGCTGGCGGGCTGGCTGCAGCACCTGGCCGCCGACGCCGGGAGCGGGAGCGGCAGCGACGCCGGCTTCGGCCCGGTCTTCACCCTGCGCGCCGCCGAACCGTCCGCACCGCCGGCGTTGTTCTGCATCCACCCTGCCGGCGGCCTCAGCTGGTGCTACGGACCGATGGCGCGAAACCTGTCGAGAACCCGCGCGGTCCATGGGCTGCAATCGCCAGTCCTGGCCGGCAAGCAGCACGGCACCGGCAGCCTGCGCGCGCTCGCCGCCCGCTATGTCGACGAGCTGCAGGCGCTGCAGGCCCATGGCCCGTATCACCTGCTGGGCTGGTCGGTGGGCGGCATCATCGCCCAGGACATGGCCTGCGTCCTGCGCAGCCGCGGCTTGGATGTGGGTGTCGTCGCCCTGCTCGACGCCTATCCCAGCGAAGTCTGGCGTGCCCGTGCACCGGCCGCGGCTGACGACGCCTGGCGCGCCATCCTGCACATTGCCGGTTTCGACCCTGGCAGCCTGCCCGGCCTGGAGCTCAGCCGCGACAGCGTCATCGCCTTCCTGCGCGAGGGCGGCCACCCGCTGGGCGCGCTTACCGACCCGCAACTGCACGGCATCCTGGAAGCGGTGGCGTTCAACAATGCCCTGGTGCGCGAGCACCGGCAGCAGCGCTACGACGGCGAACTGCTGTACTTCCGTGCCGCACTCGACCATCAGGCCGACGGCCTCGACCCGCGCGCCTGGCAACCGTGGGCCGCGCAGCTGACGGTGCACGACGTGCCCGCGCGGCACGGCGACCTGCCGGGCGAGCCGGTACTGGCCCACTGGCTGCCCGTGCTCGACGCCCGCCTGCAAGACGCCCCCAAGCCATCCCCAGTCCCTGCCGCCCGCCGGGAGCGTGGACGGTAGCCGCCGCTGTTCCCATCCACGCGTCGGCGGGGTTACCATCGCCAGCGCCGCACCAGCCCTATCGGCAACAGGCGCCAAGCCCGCCGCCATCCCGCCGCCACCTGTACCGCACCAGCAACCAACTCCGGCAACTCCATCAGCCGCGCCACGGGATTGATGCATGAAAATCGCGATACTTTCGCGCAACACGCGCCTGTACTCCACGCGGCGCCTGGTGGAGGCCGCCCGCGAACGCGGCCACGTGGTGCGCGTGCTCGATCCGATGCGCTGCTACGCGCGGGTGGCGCCGGACAGGCTGTCGATGCGCTACCGGAGCAAGCCGCTGCGCGAGTTCGATTGCGTGATCCCGCGCATCGGCGCCAGCAGCACGTTCTACGGCACGGCGGTATTGCGCCAGCTGGAAATGATGGGCGTCTATACGCCCAGCCCGGCCGACGCGGTATTGCGCGCGCGGGACAAGCTGGGTTGCCTGCAACGCATGGCCGCCCAGGGTATCGAGGTGCCGACCACGGTGTTTGGCGACAATCCCGACGACACCGCCGACGTGCTTGGCCTGATCGGCCCGCCGCCCCACGTCATCAAGCTGAACGAAGGCAGCCAGGGTGCTGGCGTCGTGCTTGCCGAGAAACAGGCCGCATCGCAAAGCGTGGTGGAGGCGTTCCGCGGCCTGGCGGCCAATTTCCTGATCCAGGAGTTCATCCCCGAGGCGCAGGGCAGCGACCTGCGCTGCTTCGTGGTCGGACACAAGGTGGTCGCCGCCATGCAGCGTGACGCCAGCGCCGGCGATTTCCGCGCCAACCTGCACCGCGGCGGCGTGGCCACGCCGGCCACGCTCAGCGCGGCCGAACGGCGCATGGCCATCCGCGCCGCCAGCACCATTGGCCTGGGCATCGCCGGCATTGACCTGTTGCGCTCGAAGCGCGGCCCCCTGCTGCTGGAGGCCAACGCTTCGCCCGGGCTGGAAGGCATCGAGACCGCCACCGGTGTGGACGTCGCCGGCAGCATCATCGAGTGGTTGCAGGAGCAGGTGCAGCGCCTGCGCGCCACTGAACCGGTAACCCGTCGCGCCAGCAGCCTGCAACGCTAGGAGCTTGGGCGGGCTGTCCGCAACGCGTCGCCGGGCCGGACGCCGCCGCACCGTGCCCCGAAGCACGCGGCTTGGTAAGCTGGGACCCTCAGCCAAACGGCTGCGCAGGAGTGACGTATGCGCGTACTGGTCATCGAAGACAATACCGATCTTGCCACCAATATCGGCGACTACCTGGAAGACCGCGGCAACGTGGTCGACTTCGCCGGTGATGGCGTCACCGGCCTGCACCTGGCCGTGGTGCACAACTTCGACGTCATCGTGCTCGACCTCACCCTGCCCGGCATGGACGGCCTGGAAGTCGCTCGCAAGCTGCGCCACGAGGCGCACAAGCAGACGCCGATCCTGATGCTGACCGCGCGCGACGCCCTGGAGCAGAAGCTGACCGGCTTCGAGTCCGGCGCCGACGACTACATGACCAAGCCGTTCGCGCTGCAGGAGTTGATGGCGCGCCTGCAGGTGCTCGCCCGCCGCGGCAAGGGCCCACAAAGCCGCGTGCTCAAGGTCGGCGACCTCACCTTCAACCTCGACACGCTGACCGTGCACCGCGAAGGCAAATCCATCCAGCTCAACCCGATCGGGCTCAAGCTGCTGCAGGCGCTGATGGAGGCGAGCCCGTCGGTGGTCACCCGGCAGGACCTTGAGCAGCGCGTGTGGGGCGAGGAATTGCCGGACAGCGATTCGCTGCGCGTGCACATCCACGGCCTGCGCGCGGCGATCGACAAGCCGTTCGCCACGCCGCTGATCTACACGCGCCACGGTATCGGCTACCGCATGGTGGGGCCGGATGCGCTCCAGGCGTAAGCTGCGGTTTCGCCTGGTCGTCTCGTTCACGCTGTTTGGTCTCGGCCTCAGCGCGCTGTTTGCCGTCGCCGCGCTGAACATCCGCGCCAAGGTGGAGAACCAGTTGGTGGTGTCGGCGCTGCAGCACGACGTCGACCAGGCCGTGGACCAGATCATCGCCCATCCCGACCAGCAGTCGCACTCCGAGCTGCTGGAGGCCTGGTTCAAGAGCGAGCGCACGCTGTACAAGATGCCGCTGGCCTGGCAGAACCTGCAGAGCGGCGTGCACGACATCACCGAGACCGACGCCAACGGCGTACTCCGGCACTACAAGCTGGCGGTGCGGCGCAAGGACGGCATCATCGGCTTCGTGCGCTACGACGCCGGGCGCGAGGAACTGGGCAAGCAGCAGTTGATCCTTGCGCTGGTGCTGGCGGTATGCCTGTTTACCCTGCTGTCGCTGGCGATCGGCCTGTGGTTGTCGCGCAAGGTGTTGAAGCCGGTGACCGAGCTGGCCGACCGCCTGCGTGACTTCCGCAAGGCCGGCAAGGCCGAGCCGCTGGCGCCACATTTTGCCGACGACGAGGTGGGCGAGCTCGCGCATGCGCTGGACGAGTATTCGGTGCGGCTCACGGCCATGGTCGAGCATGACCGCGAATTCAACTCCGACGTCAGCCACGAGTTGCGCACGCCACTGGCGGTGATCGCCAGCACCACCGAATTGCTGCAGGGCTCGAGCGACCTGACGCCGAAGCTGAGCGAACGGCTGAAGCGCATCGAGCGCGCCTCGCGCCAGGCCACCGAACTGATCGAGGCGCTGCTACTGCTCTCGCGCGCCGAGCGGCGCGGGCCGACCCGCGGCGAAACCACCGAACTGGCCAAGCTCGCCGCGGACGTGATCGAAAGCCAGCGCCCGCAGATGCGTGGCAAGCCGCTGACGATCGAGCTGGTGGTGAACTCGCCGGTTAGCGTCAACGCGCCGGCCTCGGTACTGTCCGTGGCACTCACCAACCTGATCGGCAACGCGATCAAGTACACGCTGGAAGGCAGCGTCCGCGTCGAGGTCGGCAACGACCAGGTGGAGGTGATCGACACCGGCCCGGGCATCAAGCCGGAAGACGCCGAGCGCCTGTTCCAGCGCGGCGTGCGCGGCGAAGGCGTCGGCGGCAGCGGCGCGGGCCTGGGCCTCGCCATCGTGCGCCGGCTCTGCGCCCTCTACGGCTGGCACGTGTCCATGCGCCCGCGCGAAGACGCCAATGGCGCCGTGGCCTGCATCCGCTTCGCCTAGGCCGATACTCCCTACGACGGTTCCATCCGTATCGGCTCAGACCTTCTCCAGCCAACCCCACTGGTCGCGGGTGCGACCGTCGAACAGGCCGAAGAACAGTTCCTGCAACCGCCGCGTCACCGGGCCGGCCTTGCCCGCGCCGACCTGCTTGCCGTCCACTGCGCGGATCGGGGTGATCTCGGCCGCCGTGCCGCACATGAACACTTCGTCGGCCAGATACAGGTATTCGCGCGGCAAATCGCGCTCGATCACCTCGATGCCCTCGGCGCGCGCGAGCTCGCGCAGGCTGTCGCGCGTGATGCCGGCGAGGATGGAGGCGCTCGCTGGCGCGGTGTGCAGCGCGCCGTCCATCACCAGGAACAGGTTCTCGCCCGCCCCTTCGCTGAGCAGGCCCGATGACGACAAGGCAATGCCCTCGCCAAAGCCGCGGTCGCGCGCCTCGCGGGCAATGAGCTGGCCGGAAAGATAGTTGCCGCCTGCCTTGGCCCCGGCCGGGATGGTATTCGGGGCAAAGCGCTGCCAGCTCGACACGCAGGCGGTGATGCCGTTCTCCAGCGCCTCGGGGCCAAGGTAGGGGCCCATCGGCCAGGCCGCGATGGCGACGTCGATCGGCGTATCCGCCGACAAGCCGAAGCCACCCAGGCCGCGATAAGCCAGTGGCCGGATATACGACGCCGTGAGCCTGTTCCTGGTGATCACCTCGCGTGTCGCCGCCGCCACCTCCTCGGCCGAATACGGCAGCACCATGTCGTAGATCTTGGCCGAGTGGTAGAGGCGCCGCAGGTGGTCGGTCAAGCGGAAGATCACCGCGCCCTTCGGCGTGGCATAGCTGCGGATTCCCTCGAATACCGATGAGCCGTAGTTGAGCGCGTGCGACATGACATGCGCCGTCGCGTCCTTCCATGGTTTGATCGAACCGTTATGCCAGACCCAATCGGGATATTGCTGCGCCATGATGTTCCTCCTAAGCCTGGGTGCATCATAGCCGCCTGCGCCGACACGTGACGATCCGCCGACGTCCGGGTGGCGGCAATGGTGGGCGCCGTCGCCGCGCCGAGCCACCACACCCACCCGTTGTGGGAGAGGAGCGAATGGCCGGTCAGGCGGCCGGCCGCACCTGCCCCAGGCGCGCCACCCACCGGTACAAGGCCACGTTCACCGCGATGAACACGAGGCCGCCAATCCAGATCGACGCCTCGTGGAAACCCGGGCCGACGATGGCCAGCGGTGCCGCCTTGCCGGAGAACACCACGATCGCGGCGATCACCACGCCGAGGATGCTCTCGCCCACGATCATGCCGGAAGCCAGCAGCACGCCGAGCTGCTTCACTGCCTCGGGCTTCGCCGTCCGGTCGGCGCGCCGGTCGTAGTACCAGCCGACCACCGCCCCGACCACGATCATCAGCGTGGTCGAGGTCGGCAGGTAGATGCCCAGGCCGACGGCAAGCGGCGGCAGGCGTGCGGTCTTCGCCGTGCGCCCCAGGATCTGGTCGAGCACGATCAGGCCCACGCCGATCGCGCCGCCGATGAGGATGAGGCTCCAGTCGATGTTGCCCTGCAGGACGCCTTGCGCCAGCGCGGAGATCAGCCCCGCCTGCGGCGCCGGCAAAGCGCGCGCCGGATCGACGCCCGGCGTACCAAGGAAGCCGTAGGCCTCGTTGAGCAGGTCCAGCACTGGCGGGATCACCGCCGCGCCGACGATGACGCCGACCACCAGGGCCGCCTGCTGCTTCCACGGTGTGGCGTCCACCAACTGGCCGGTCTTGAGATCCTGCAGGTTGTTATTCGCGATCGCGGCCACCGCAAACACCACCGAGGTGATGAACAGGGCAAACGCGACCAGCCCCTTGCCGGCGTCCGCCGAAGCCTGGGCCTGGATGCCGCCGATCAGCAGCAAGGAAGCGACGATCACCACCAGGATGCCGACTCCCGACAGCGGGCTGTTGGACGACCCGATCAGGCCGGCCATGTAGCCGCAAACCGCCGACACCAGGAAGCCCAGGACCACCACGAAGACCAGGCCACCGCCCACCAGCAGCCACAGGTGATCGCCCAACCCGGTCTCTACGCTGAAGTTGCCGAGCAGCCAGCCAATCGGGAACAGGCACAGCAGGCTGATCAGGCTGACGATACCCATCGGCATGTCCAGCTCGGTGCGTGCCAGGGACGCGCCCTGCCCGGCCTTGCGCGCCCGCGACGAGGCCATCGCCGCGGCCAGCCCGCTGATCACCGGCTTGACCAGGGTGCCCAGGGTCCAGATGGCGGCCACGCCGATGGTGCCGGCGCCGATGAAGCGCACCTTGGTGCTCCAGGCTGCCTGCGCGACCTCGGCCGCGGTACCGGCCGCGGCGGCCAGCATGGTGTAGTGCGGTGCCGCCCAGCCCCAGGCAATCACCGCGCCGAGCAACATGGCCATGCCGACCCAGAGCCCGACCAGGTGGCCGACCGCGAACAGGGCGAACGACAGGCTGAAGTCGTAGCCGGTGGCCGCACCGCGGTCGCCGATGTGGAAATACTGCGAGACGCTGGCGGCAAACAACTTGGTGGCCACCACGACCGCGAAGACCGCCGACACCACGGTGCCGCCCACCACGGCGAGCAGGCCGGCGCGGCCGCCCTCCGCCGCATCCGCATCGGCCTGCTGGCTGTCACCCACCTTCAGCACCTCGGCGCAAGCCACGCCCTCGGGATACGGCAGGTCCGAGTCGGTGACCAGGGCGCGGCGCAGGGGGATCGTGTACATCACGCCGAGGATGCCGCCGGTGGCGCAGATGCCGCAGGTGACCCAGAACGGGAAGCCGGTCCACCAGCCGACCATGATCAGGCCGGGCAGGACGAAGATGATGGAAGAGAGCGTGCCGGCCGCCGAGGCCACCGTCTGCACGATGTTGTTTTCCTGCATCGTGGCGTTGCGCATCTTGCGCAGGATCGCCATAGAAATCACCGCTGCCGGGATCGAGGTGGCGAAGGTCAGCCCGGCCTTCAGTCCGAAGAAGACGTTGGCGGCAGTGAACACCAGGGTGATCAGGATGCCGATGATCAGGCCGCGTACGGTCAATTCGGTGCGCGGTACCGCGCTGGACGGCTGGTGTGCGATCACGCGGTTTCCCCGGTTGCGGCTGGATGGGCGAACAATAGCGCGTCAGCCCTCGCTGCGCGCGGCAGCTGCCCCATCGTTGTAACGGATAGTGTCCCTGCCTGTGGGAGCCCGCTTGCGGGCGATGCCTATCGTCACGCCTGCCAGAAGCATCGCCCGCAAGCGGGCTCCCACCATGAGCTCCGGGTTCGGCTACAGCGCGCGGCAGCTGTCGAATTGGCGCAGCTCGCCGCTCACGGGATCGACGAACGCCAGGCGCTGCGCCAGCAGCCGCAGTGGATGGGCATGGTCATCCGCCTGGGGCTCTTCCAGTTGCGGATACCAAGGGTCGTTGCGAATCGGCGCGCCGAGCACGGCCATGTGCACGCGCAGCTGGTGCTTGCGCCCGGTGACCGGGTACAGCGCATAGCGCCAGTCGCCCGGCCCCCGCTCCAGCACCTCGATCCGGGTCTCGCTGTTGGGCGCGCCGGCGGCCTCGGTCATGCGGAAGAAAGGCTCGCCGCGTACCAGGCGCGAACGCCGCAGCAACGGAAACGCCAGCGCCGGCAAGGCTGGTGCCAAGGCCAGATAACGCTTGGCCACCCAGCGCTCGCGAAACAAGGCCTGGTAGGCCGCACGCGTGTGCGGGTTCACGGAAAACAACACCAGCCCGGCGGTCAAGCGGTCGATGCGATGCAGCGGCACCAGGTCGGCGCTCCCGGTCCGCTGCTGCAGGCGGCGCAGCAAGGTCTGTTCCAGGTAGCTGCCGCTCGGCACCACCGGCAGGAATGGCGGCTTGTCCGCCACCAGCAGGTGCTCGTCCCGGTACAGCACGGTCGCCACGCCGGGAATCGGCTGCTCGTCCGGCACCTCCCGGTAATAGCTGATGCGCATGCCGTCGCGGCAAGGCGTCTGCGGCGTGACCGGGAGGCCGCCGGCATCCAGCACGCGGCCGCGCCGGATGCGATCCAGCCATGCCGTGGCGCCCACGCGCGGGAACTGCGCCACCAGAGCAGCCCAGACCGTCGGCCACGGGCCGGGGCGCAGGTGGACCGTGCTTTGGCGCGGATCGCGCTTCACGCTGGCAGCCGACGTTGACATGTCCTTCCAGTTTAGGAGCGGGGACGCCCACGCTTCAGGGCAGATGCTTGTCGACCGCCTTTTGCCGCAAGGCATTCAGTGCGGTCTGCACCAGGGGCGCAAAGTTGTCGTCGTCGGTGACCACGCGCTTGCGGCGGGCAAAGCGGTTCAGCGCATATACCGCAAGCAGCGCATTCAAGACCGCAAACCAGGCAAACAGCGACCACGGCTGCCACCAGGTCATCAGCGCGCCAGCCACCAGCGGGCCCACGGCCGAGCCGGTGCCGTTGACCAGCAGCACGGTGCTCGAGGCCGACAAGAGCTCATCGCGATCGACGTAATCCACCAAGTGGGCGACGGCAATCGGATACAGCGCGAAGGCCACGCCGCCGAACGCAAACACCATTACGATGGCCAGCGCGCGGTTGTCAGCGGGAAGCATCACGTTGGCCAGGGCGACCACCGCGGCACAGCCGCTGATCAGGGTAATGGCCAGGCGCCGGTCGATGCGGTCGGAAAACCGCCCCAAGGGCCATTGCATCACCACGCCGCCGACGATCGCGGCGGCCACGTAGGTGCCGATCTCGCCGGGTGCCATACCCCGGGCCTGGGCGTAGATCGGCAGCAAGCCCCACAACGCGCCCAGCGCCAGGCCGGAAATCAGCGAGGTCACCAGCGCGGTGGGCGCCAGCCGGTACAGGCGCTGCAGTTGGACCTTGGGCAAGGCCTCCATGCTCGGCTGCGCTTCGCGGGTGGCGATGACCGGCAGGCCGGCCAGGCAAAACAGCATCGCCACCACACAGAACAGCACGAAGGGCTCGCCGGGCAAGCGCAGGAATTGCTGGGCCACCGCGGCCGCGCCCAGGTTGAGCATCATGTACACCGCAAACACCGAACTGCGGTGCTCGCGATCGGCGGAGGCGTTGAGCCAGCTTTCGATGATGGCGTACAGGCCGACCAGCACCAGGCCCTGCAGGACACGCATCAGCAGCCACACCGCATAGATCGAGGTGACGGCCTGCACCAGCGCGCTGAAGGTCACCAGCACAATGCAGAAGGCGAAGCTGCGGATATGGCCAATGCGGTGGGTGAGCCGCGGCACGGCGTAGGTGCCGGCCAGGAAGCCGGTGTAGTAGGCGGACGTCAGCACGCCGATCATGGCCACCGAAAAGCCGAGCGCGTGCCCGTGCAAGGCCACCTGCGAGTGCAGCAAGGCCACACCCATCAACAGGAAGACCGTGCTCGACAGCAGCGGGGAAACGGCGCGGATGATTGACAGCATGATGCGGGCGGGCGGCGGGCTCCAACGTCCCCTCTCCACGGCAAACGGCGACGGGCGCTGGAGCGCGAAAAGGGAAATGGACAAAACTTGCCATGCGACGCCCCCCATCGGGCTGGGATCGCATGCGGATGATCGTAACGTGTCTCCGGCCGATCCAGGGGACACCCCTGCGGTCAACGCATACGCACCATAGCAAGGGCGCCGACAACTCGCCCTGAATCACGCCCGTACCACGCCAGAGGCGGCGACGCGGCACAGGCCGCGGCGATGCGCCGCGAGCCTCCCGCAAACGGCCCCAATGTCCGCCGCGCCACTGTCCGCCCTGCGCAACGCGGTGTCCGCGGACACCAGGCGGCAGCGACACGCAAACATGCGAATGGCCTGGGGATGGGCTTTGACGGCCATGGCGGTGGTTGGCACAAGCCTTGCGATACCTCCCGTGAACACCTCCCCACACCTTCCCAGGAGTACCGCCATGAAATTCGAAACCGTCATGTTGAACAGCCTGTTCTGCGCCTGCCTGGTCATCTGCATCTCCACCATCGGCTCGATGATCCTGTAAGCCGGCAGCGAACTCTGACGCCGCACTGCGGTCGTCATACCCATCGCCCCATGTCGTCATGCCGATGTGGTGGCCGTCCACCCGCATCACCGAGGAGGGCTCATGCCCACCAAGTCATCATGGCAACGCGGTCCCCGACCATCGACCCGCCCCGGCATGGACGCCTCCATCCCGCCCCGCTGTGCGGATCTGGTCCAGTTCGTGACCTGCGCACGGGAGCTGCTCGACGCCACCGACGAGCAAAACCGCCGGGAATTGGAAACGGAGGTCCTACGGCTGGCAATCCCGTTGCATGCCGCCGGCGTATTCGAGGTCCTGAGCATCACCCACCCCGCCCTGGCAACGATGGTGCGCGACCACCTGGAGGAAACCACGGCATCCAACGTGGCTTCCTGGTATCGGCGACACTGAAGTAGCGGGACGCCCCCGGGGATCAGGCCGGTGGACCATCGTGCTGGCCAGGGCGGGCTGATGGCGAGCACAACACCCGTCTTGTTCCCATTTTGTGGGAGACCGCTCGCAGGCGATACCCTCCAGCCAAACGACCGGAAGGCATCGCCCGCGGGCGGGCCCTACTCTTCCAGCAGCGGCTTGCGCGGCAGCATCTGCTCGCGCATGGCCGCGGCGTAGACGAACGACGCCACGATTGCCGCCGCCTGCTGCAGGTCCTGCGGCTCGGCGTGGTCCAGCGTATCCAGGTCGGTGTGGTGCACATTGCTGGAATAGTCCAGCGGGTCCTGGATGAACTGGAAGCCGGGCAGGCCAACGCGATCGAAGGAGATGTGGTCGGTGCTGCCGGTATTACGCAACACCACGGTGGTGGCGCCGACGTCGTGGAACGGTTCCAGCCAGGCCTTGAAGATCGGCACCACGGCGGCGTTCTCCTGGGCGTAGATGCCGCGCAGGCGGCCCGAGCCGTTGTCCACGTTGAAGTAAGCCGCCAGGCGCTCGTATTCCGGCGTGGTCTGCAGCTTGCCGGTGGGCTTGCGCAGGAACTCCGGCAAGGCCTTCTGTTTGGGATCGGTGGGCTCCGGATACTTGGCGAAATGCTTGGCCACGTACGCACGCGAGCCAATCAAGCCCTGTTCCTCGCCGCTCCACAAGGCGATGCGGATGGTGCGGTGCGGCTTGGCGCCCACCGCCTTCAGGATGCGCATGGCCTCCATCATCACCGCCACGCCAGCGCCGTTGTCCGAAGCGCCCGTGCCCGTGTGCCAGGAATCCATATGCGCGCCGAGCATCACCACTTCCTTGGCGTCGCGACCGGTGCCGGGAATCTCGGCCACGGTGTTGTAGCCCGGCTGGTTCGCTTCATCGGTGAAACGCGCCTGCACGTCGATGCGCAATTTCACCGGCTGCTTGGCCTCGACCAGGCGCGCCAACTGGTTGTAGCGCTCGGCCACCATTACCAGCGCCGGCACGCCCACCGACTCGCCAGCGCGGCGCGAACCGCCGGCGCCAACGCGCAGGATGCCGTTGTCCAGGCTGCTGATGCTGAGCGTGGCAAGCACGCCCTCGGCGGCAAAGAATTCATTCGTGGCCTTGGTCAGTCCCATGCGCTCGGCATAGCCCTTCATGCGCTCGTCGAGTTTCTTCTTCTCTTCTGCCGTGGGCAGGCTGAAGGTCTGCATGGCCTCCAGGCCGTTCTCGGTGTAGCGCCGCGAATCGGGCGTGTCGCCACGCCTGTACGGGCGTGCCTCGTCCAGCAAAAGGATCTTGCCGGCCAGCTTGCCTTTGTATTGGTCGAGGTCGGCGACCTTCTTGATCTTCACCGCCATCACCTCGCCCTCGACCGGGCCGTTGGTGCCCGGCGTCCAGGCCATCGGCAAGGCGCGCAGCGGCACCGGGTGCGACCCCAGCATCAGCACGCTGGCGTTGCTGAACTCCCAGCCCCGGCCGAAGTCGTCGAAGGCCTCGTCGTGCACGTTGACCAGGCCCCACTCGCTGAACTTGCTGCGGGTCCAGGCGTTGGCCTCGCGCATCTGCGGCGAGTTGGTCAGGCGCGGACCGATGCGGTCGGTCAGGTGCGCGAGCGTGTCCATCACCTGTGAGTGATGGAAGGATTCCTGGCGGATCTGGTTGACCATGTTCAGGTCCACCGGCTCCTGAGCCATGAGCACGCCACTGATCGCCAGCCCCACCACCACCAGACACTGCTTGAACATTGGAGTCCCCCCTTGGATGAATGAACGCCCGCGCCTCAGGTCCGGGACGGGTCTCGTCGCGCCGGATTGGGTCGTACCGCACGGGATTGGATTTGCCGGCGCCGCATTGCAGCTCGTCGCCACGCGCGCCTGCCTGGAGTCTACCGGCTAATGGCGCGTTTGGGGCAAGCCACCGGCTGGGATAACGGGCCCCAGCCAAAACAACACCGCAGGCAAGATCCGGCGCAGTAGCCGCAATCACTGCGGAACGAGATCGGCCACCACCGGGAAATGGTCGGAGGGATAGTGCGCGCCTTGGTGCGTCGTCACCGTCTGCACGGCCAGCACCTTGAACCCGCGGCTCAGGATCCAGTCGATGCGCTGGTCGGGGATGCCGGTGAAGTTGTGGAAGGTCTTCGCCGGACCGGAGCGCTTGGCGGCTGCATCCCAGGCATCGTGCAGCGATTGGGCCAAGGCGGCATGCACCGGCGTGTCGGGAGTGCAATTGAAGTCCCCGGCCAGGATCACCCGCGCCGTTGACGGCAGGCGGCCGATGCGCCCGAGGATTTCGTAGGCGCCGAGCAGGCGCGGCCGGACGTCCTCCGCCCGGTACGGGAAATGCGTATTGAAATAATTGAACTCGCCACCGTCATCGCGCAGCCTGAATCGGGCCCAGGTGACCATGCGCGGATACGGTTGTCCCCAGGTCCGGCTACCCGGTACCTGCGGCGTGTCGGACAGCCAGAAATCGCCGGAATCCCGCACTTCCAGCCGGTCCGTGCGATAGAACACGCCCATGTGCTCGCCCTTGGTGCCGCCGTCCCGGCCCTGGCCGAACCAGGCATAGCCCGGAAGATGCGCCGCAAGGTATTCGCCCTGCTCCTGGGTCAATTCCTGCGTGCCCAGGATGTCGGGATGCGCGGCCTCGATCACCTGCACCATCAGCGCGCGCCGGTTGGCCCAGGCGTTCATGCCCTGGTCCACCGGCACGCGGACATTGAACGTCATGATCCGCAGCGGCGCATTGCCGGCAGCACATGGCGCGGCCACAGCCAGCGCCAGCGCGCACACCAGGGCCGACAGCCAATGACGCGTTTGCATCCGACACCTCCGCGCGGACGGCAGTAGCCGTGGATCCGTCCGTCGCGGCTCATTATGGTGGCCGGGAAGCCCTTGGCAATGCACTGCTTCCGGCGCAATCATCTGTGCCATGCATCCCACGCAGGAGACTTCCATGCGATCCCTACGATTCTGCATCTACGCTGCCGGCCTGCTGGCCTTGCCACTCGCGCTGGCCGCCTGCGACATGGGCTCGGGCCATGACAAGGTCCTGGGCTCGGTCGACATCCCCTCCGGCAGCAGCGTTTCCGATGCCAATACCGTCAACGGTGCGGTCAACGTCGCGAGCAACGCCAAGGCCGGCGACGCCAGCACCGTGAACGGCTCGATCAACGTCGCCGACGGCAGCCAGGTCGCGGAGGCCGAGACCGTGAACGGCAGCATCAAGCTTGGCGAACGCGCCATGGCCAAAGCGGCCACCACGGTCAACGGTTCGGTCACCCTGGATCGGGGTGCCACGGTCAGCGGTGACGCCACGACGGTCAACGGCGCTCTCCGGCTCGCCCCTGGCGCCACCGTCCAAGGCTCGCTGACCAATGTCAACGGCCACATCACCGTCGACGGCGCCCATGTCGGCGCAGGCATCGTCACTGCCAACGGCGATATCGACGTCACGGGCAACGCCGTGGTCGACGGCGGCATCAAGGTCAAGGAGTCCAAGGGCATCCTCGTCGTCCACCTCGGCAAGGACGAGCTGCCGCGCATCGTCGTCGGTCCGGGCGCCACGGTGAACGGCGCGCTCGTCTTCGAACGGCCGGTCAAGCTCTACATCAGCGACCAGGCCCATGTCGCCGGGCCGATCAGCGGCGCCCAGGCCGTGAAGTTCTCCGGCCCGACGCCGCCGGCCGCCTGACCGTAACGACATGCCGGTACGGCGCTTGCGTTCCCAGGAGTACCACCAGCCGTGCCGCACTATGCCGGACCGCTGCTCACCCTGCCGACGGCCACGGCCCTGCTCGCCGCGCGTGCGATCGGCGCCGCGGCCTGGAACGGCTCGCTGGATCTAGGCCGCTCGAGCGGCGACGCGCAACTGCATACCGACGCCTGGACCTGGCGAGGCGTGCGTTACCCCTACGCGCCCTTGCCCAGGGAGCGCAGCATCCACTACTGGGACGGCGAGGCGTTCGCAGCGGCGGCGCGTTTCTCCGATTCGCTGATCAAGCTGGTGCCGACCGAATGGGGCGTGCCCACGTTCGAGATCGACGGCATCAAGATGCTGCCGACGGCCAGGACCTCGCCGCTGGACGATGCGCGGCGCAAGGTGGCGCTGGTCGAGCCCGCCGGCAAAACCGTGCTGGACACCTGTGGCGGCCTCGGCTACTTCGCCGCCTGTTGCCTGGAGGCGGGCGCGGCGCGCATCCATTCCTTCGAGAAGAACGCCGACGTACTGTGGCTGCGCACGCTGAACCCGTGGTCGCCCGATCCCGAGCTGGCCGGGCACGCCGGCCGCCTGGACCTGGTCCATGCCGACGTGACTGCGGCCATCACGTCGTTTGCCGACGCGTCGGTGGACGTATTGCTGCACGATCCGCCACGCTTTGGCATCGCCGGCGAACTGTATTCGCTCGCCTTCTACCGGCAACTCGCACGGGTGCTGCGCCGCGGTGGCCGCCTGTTCCACTACACCGGCAGTCCAAACAAGCTCACGGGCGGCCGCGACCTGCCGCGTGAAGTGGCGCACCGCCTGCAACAGGCCGGTTTCGCGGCGGAACCGTCGCTGGACGGCGTCCTCGCCATCCGCCGCTGACCCAGCGCCCGCACCCCTATGACCCCGCTGTAGGAGCCCGCCCGTGGGCGATGCTTCTACCTAAACCACGCAACTCAGGCCGAGGCATCTTCCGCAGCCACGAAGCCGCCGGTCTGGCGCCGCCACAGGCGTGCGTACAGGCCGTCGTGCGCGATCAGTTCGGCATGCGTGCCGGATTCCACGATGCGGCCTTTGTCCAGCACTACCAGGCGATCCATGCGCGCGATCGTGGACAAGCGGTGCGCAATGGCAATCACGGTCTTGCCCTGCATCAGCAGGTCCAGGCTGTCCTGGATCGCCGCCTCGGCTTCGGAATCGAGCGCGGAGGTGGCCTCGTCCAGCACGAGGATGGGCGCGTCCTTGAGCAGCACGCGGGCAATCGCGATGCGCTGGCGCTGGCCACCGCTGAGCTTCACGCCACGCTCGCCGACCAGGGCGTCGTAGCCCGTGCGGCCCTCGCCATCGACCAGGGTGTCGACGAACTCATCTGCGCGCGCCTTGCGCACCGCCTCGGCGACCTGCGCTGCGCTGGCGTCGGGACGGCCATACAGGATGTTGTCGCGGATCGAGCGATGCAGCAACGCGGTGTCCTGGGTCACCACGCCAATCTGCGAGCGCAGACTCTCCTGCGTCACCTGGGCGATGTCCTGGCCGTCGATGAGGATGCGCCCGGACTCGAGGTCGTACAGCCGCAGCAGCACGTTGACCAGGGTCGACTTGCCCGCGCCGGACGGGCCGACCAGGCCGATCTTCTCGCCTGCACGCACGGCCAGCTCCAGTCCCGCGATCACCCCGCCGCGCTTGCCATAATGGAAGTGGATGCGCTCGAAATGCACGGCGCCGTTGGTCACTTCCAGCGGCATTGCACCCTCGCGGTCCTGCACGGCACGCGGCTGGGCAATGGTGGTGATGCCGTCCTGCACGGTGCCGACGTCCTCGAAGATGCCGTTGACCACCCACATGATCCAGCCGGACATATTGTTGATGCGGACCACCAGTCCGGTGGACAGCGCAATCGCGCCCACCGTCACCCAGCCCTCGTTCCACAGCCACAGCGCCAGGGCCGAGGTGACCACGATCAGGAAGCCGTTCAACACCATGATGCCGACGTCCATGGCCGTGGTGACCCGCGTCATGCGTGCCAGCTTGGCGGTCTGCTCGGCCATGGCCTCGGCCACGTAGCCCTCCTCGCGGCGGGTATGCGCAAACAGCTTCAGCGTGAGCACGTTGCTGTAGCCGTCGACGATGCGGCCCATCAACTTTGAGCGCGCCTCCGAAGCCTTCCACGAGCGCTGCTTGAGCCGCGGCACGAAGAACCACAGCATGCCGACGTACAGGAACACCCAGACGAACAGCGGCACCGCCAGCCATACGTCGACGTGCGCGAACAGCGCAATGGCGCTGCCGGTGTAGATGACGACGTACCAGATCGCATCGACAATCTGCACCGCCGACGAGCGCAGCGACGCACCGGTCTGCATGATGCGGTTGGCGATGCGGCCGGCGTAGTCGTTCTGGAAGAAACCCAGGCTTTGCCGCATCACGTAGCGGTGGTTCTGCCAGCGGATGCGGTTGGTCAGGTTGGGCACGATGGCCTGGTTCACCAGCAGGTCGTGCAGTCCGTTGAACAGCGGGCGGGCCACCAGCGCGACCAGCGCCATGCCCAGCAGCTCCCAGCCATGCACGCGGAAAAAATCGGCGCTGCGCAAGCCCTTGGCCATGTCCACGATGCTACCGATGAAGCCGAACAGCGCCACCTCAATAATTGCCACGACGAAGCCGACCAGCATCGCCGCCAGAAACACCGGCCAGACCTGGCGCAGGTAGAACGCGTAGAAACGCCAGGTCGACTGCGGCGGCATGCCGTCGACCGGTTCCTTGAACGCATCGATGAGTGACTCGAACCAGCGGAAGATCATTGCCTTGCCGTCATGCCCATGGCGTATCAGCGTGACGCGCGTGCGGCACCATGACAAGCGGGCCAAATCCTCACGCCCGCCAGCAGCACGACCAGGCCATGTTCGCCATTCGATTATGCTTTGCATCTCCAGCGCATCTCGCCACCCTGCCACGACCCGGAGTCTTCCAGGCCATGACCCCAGTCCACCGTCTGCTGCTCGCCTGTGTCGCGCTATGCGGCCTCGGCTCTCCCCTTGCACTGTCCGCCGCTGAACCGGCAGCCACCGGCCCGGCCACGCCGCGGCCCATGACCATCGACCGGCTGTACAGCCTGCCCTGGGTCACCGGCACCGCCCCTGCGGACCCGGCATGGTCGCCCGACAGCAAGCGCGTGGCGTTCCTGTGGGACGACCAGGGCACCAACTTCATGGACGTCTGGATGGCCTATGCCGCCGGCGGCAAGCCGGTGCGGGTGACGCGCATGCCGCGTCCGGACAGCCCGGCCAACGCGGGCAGCGACATCGCCAAGCTGGAACAGGTCGAGCGCGCCGAGAACGACCACGGCGTCGCCCAGCTGATCTGGGCGCCGGATGGCCGGCACCTGGTGTTCAACCTGCATGGGCGCCTGTACCGGGTCTTGCCGGGACAAGCGTCGCAGCTGATCACGGGCGCCGGTATCGCCGCCGCCGACCCGGCCGCTTCCCCGCAAGCCAAGGCCATTGCCTACCTGGCGTCCGGCGGCCTATGGGTCGTGGAACCCGGCGCGGACACGCCGAAGCCGCGCCAGGTCCATGCGCCCGAGGGTCACGAAGCCGGCATCGAATCCTTCGCCTGGTCGCACGACGGCAAGCAGTTGGCCTTCGTCGAGGCCGACAGCAGCAAGGTGCCGACGCGCGGCATCCCGGATTACCTGGGCGAGGAAACGCGGCTGGTCGCGGTCAAGCGCCCCTATCCTGGCGAGCCCTCGCCGACGCGGCGCCTCGGCGTGGTCGGCGCCAGCGGCGGCGCGGTGCGCTGGATGGATCTAGGCCCCGACCGGTTGGACCAGATCTTCAGCGTGCGCTGGGCGCCGGATGACAGCCGACTGCTGGTGGACAAGAGCGACCTGTACGTCAAGGATCGCCGCCTGCTCCTGCTCGACCCTGTCAGCGGAAAGTCGCAACTGCTGTTGCAGGAGCGCGACCCGCACAACGTCAGCGCCGAATGGTGGGCGGACTGGGCGCCGGACGGGCGCGGCGTGTATTTCACCTCGGATCGCGACAACGACTATCACGTTTACTACCAGCCGCTCGCCGGCGGCCCGCCCAAGGCGATCACCGCAGGCGACTGGGCGGTGTTCTCCGCGATGGTCTCGCCTGCGGCCCGGGCGCTGTTCGTGGTCACCAACGCCGGCAACGCCGAGTCGCGGCGCGTGTACCGTGTGCCGCTGGCTGGCGGCGCGATGCAACCGGTGACCCCGGCTGGGGGCGCGCACCATCCCACGGTATCGCCGGACGGTCGTCATCTGGCCGACCTGTATTCCAATGACGTCACGCCACCGGATTTGTACCTGCAGAACGCCGGTGCTGCCGGCAACCGCCGCCAGGTCACGCATTCACCGCTGCCCGAGTTCAGCGACTACCGCTGGATCGCGCCGAAATACGTGGTGTTCGCCAACGTCAATGACGGCACTCCGCTGCATGCCCGGCTGACCCTGCCGCCCGATTTCGACCCGGCGAGGAAATATCCGGCGATCCTGGGCTCGGTGTACAGCAACACCGTGCACAACGAATGGGGCGGACGCATCTACCATCCGACCTGGGGCCTGGACCAGTTGCTTGCCCAGCGCGGTTTCGTGGTCATCAACGTGGACATCAGCGGCAGCTCCGGGCACGGCAAGGCGTTCCGCCAGCGCATCCGCGAAGACTACGGCGGCGTCGACGTCGATGACCTGTACAGCGCCACGCGTTACCTGGTCGCGCAGGGCTACGTCGACCCGGCACGCATCGGCATCTGGGGCAGCAGCTACGGCGGCCTGCTGACCGCCATGTCGATGTTCCGCTATCCGGACGTCTATCAGGCCGGCGTGGCTGCCGCGCCCGCCACCAGCCTGTTCCACGCGCTCACCGGCGAAATGCAGGTGATGATGGCGCCGCAGGGCCGCGAAGCGCAGTACGCCAAATCCTCGGCGTTCCTGTACTCGGGTGGCCTGAAGGGTCATCTCATGCTGCTGCACGGCATGCGCGACGACGTCGTGCTGTTCAAGGATTCGGTCACCCTGACCCAGCGCCTGATCCTGCAGGGCAAGGACGTCGACCTGGTGGCACTGCCCGATGCCCCGCACTCCTGGGACACGCAAGGCCTGGCGCAGACCCGCTACGGCTATCACAAGCTGGTCGATTATTTCGAGCGCTACCTGGGTGCGCCCCAGGCGCCTGCCCCGCCGCCAGGCGAGGACTGAACCCTTGCCACCCTCAGGTGTGGGAGCCCGCTGGCCCCCACGCACCCTGTGCGTCAGATTCGACTACAGCGTATGCCCGGCCTGCAGGCGCTGCACGATCGCGAGTGATTCGTGCACATGCTGGTCCGGGCGCAGCTTGTCCGCCGTGGACGACAGCGTGGCCACGACCTTGCCGTCCTTGGCGATCACGAACGTCGTGCGCGGGAAGAACATGTGGCCAATCTCGACGCCGCGCGTGTCGGTGGCGCCCGGCTTTGCCGGGGCGGGCTTCAAGTCATACGTGGCCGCCACCTTGCCGTCCGGATCGGACGCCACCGGGAACTTGCCGGCGCAGTAGTTCGGATCCTTGGAAAACTCGTTCAGGCGCTCGATGCTGTCCGCCGACACGCCGATGATCGTGGCGCCGGCAACGTCGAACTTGTCCTTCTCGGTGGCAAACGTATGCGCCTCGAGGTCGCAGCCCGAGGTGTATGCCGAGGGGTAGAAGTACACCACCACCGGTCCCTTCTGCAGCGCCTGCTGCAAGGAGAAGGTGAAGTCATTGCCGGCCAGGCTGGCGACGGCACTGAAGTCCGGCGCCGTCGCCCCGGGCTTGAGCGCGGCCGAGGCCGGCATGGCGAGCAGCAGGCCCAACGCTGCCGCGGCAAGGGGTCCCACGACGTGCTTGTTCATTCCCGCGCTCCTTATTGATGGCACCAACAGACCCACAGCGTACATCGACCACTGCGGCGACGGGATGTTTCCCCTCGGAAAGGTTTTCGTTACAATGCGAATCATTCGCATTATCGGCAGGCCGCGCCTCGAAGCATGGCTCCTGACCAGCAGTGCGGAGTATGCCCGTACCGCCGGAATGCAGACTAGCGCCTGCGTGCCGGTACCGCGCCGAACCCGACGCACTCGACAAGGATCTTCATGCGCGTCTCCCACGCAAGCTCCCGCCCCTGCCCGGCCCTGCCGTGCCGGCGTTCCACCCTGGCCCAGGCGCTGCGTGCGGCCATGTTGCAGCTGCCGCTGGCGGCAATGGCCGTGCTGGCGCTGCCGGTCCACGCCGACAACGTCGCCACGATCGATACCGCGCCCCAACAGGATCAAGCCACCGCCCTGGCCGGCGTGCAGGTCACCGCACCGATCGCCAAGGACAGTGACTCGGTGACCAAGACCGCTACGCCGATCATCGAGATCCCGCAGTCGGTCTCGGTCGTCACCGACGAGCAAATGCGTGTGCGCGGCATCCAGGGTGTCGAGGAAGCGGTGTGGTACATCGCTGGCGCGCAGGGCGGCGGCTACGGCCCAGACTCGCGCAGCGACTGGCTGCTGGTGCGCGGCTTCACCCCGGCGCGCTATCTCGACGGACTGGCGCTGGCTGCCGGCTCGGGCACCGGCATCACCCGCATCGAGCCTTATGGGCTGGAGCGGCTGGAGGTGCTCAAGGGACCGTCGTCGGTGGTCTATGGCGCGATGCCACCGGGAGGCATGCTCAACCTGATCAGCAAGCGGCCGACCACGCAGCCACTGCACGAGGTGGGTGTCGAGGTCGGCAGCTACGACTTGCGCCAGGGCACGTTTGACTTTGGCGGCCCGCTGAATGCCGCGGGCACCGTGCTGTACCGGCTCACCGGCCTGGCGCGCAACAGCGACACCATGGTCGACTACATCAAGGACGACCGCTACTACCTCGCCCCGGCGCTGACCTGGAAACCCAGCGGCGACACCACGCTGACCGTGCTGTCGCGCTGGCAGAAGGGCGAGACCGCTTCGGGCGGCGGCTTCCTGCCGGCCGATGGCACCTTGCTGCCCAATCCCCACGGCAAGATTCCGCGCCACCGTTTCACCGGCGAGCCGGGGCAGAACGACTACGACAAGACCCTGGCCTCGATCGGCTACGAGTTCCGCCACGATTTCGCCAACGGCGTGACCTTCAACCAGAACCTGCGCTACGGCACGGCCGACGTCGACAACAATGGCGGCAACGTCGGCGCGTTCGGCCTGCTCGCCGACGAGCGCACCTTGTTGCGCTACCTGTTCCCGAACGAGAACCACACCAAGACCTTCGGCGTCGACAACAACCTGCAATACGCCTTCGACACCGGCAGCGTGCAACACACCGCCCTGGCCGGCTTGGACTATCGCCGCGCGAACGACGACTACGCCTCGGCCTTCGATTTCAACGTCGCCGGGCTCGACGTGTTCGACCCGGTGTACGGCAGCCCGGTGACGGTCCCGGCGTACACCAGCCACACCCGGCAGATCCAGTCGGAGCTGGGCGTGTATCTGCAGGACCAGATCAAGCTTGGCCGTTGGGGTGTCACCGTCGGCGGCCGCCAGGATCACGTCAAGACCGACACCGCCAACCTGATTGGCGGCAGCGCGGCGCACCAGACCGACGACGCGTTTTCCGGCCGCGTCGGCGTCAACTACCAGTTGGCCGCCGGGCTCGTGCCCTACGCCGCCTACTCGCATTCGTTCCAGCCCACGGTGGGCACCGACTTTGCCGGCAGGGCCTTCAGGCCCACCACCGGCGACCAGTACGAGGCCGGCCTGAAGTACCAGCCCGCTGGCGGCAATGGCCTGCTGACGTTCGCCACCTACCAGATCACCCAGAAGAATTCGCTGACGATCGACCCGAACCACACGCTGTACCAGGTGCAGCAGGGCCAAACACGCCTGCGCGGCGTGGAGCTGGAAGGCCGCTGGAACTTCGGCCGCAACCTCAGCGTGTACGGCGACTACACGTACAGCAACTCGAAGGTCACGCAGACCAACGACCTGCCCTCACTGGGCAAGCAGATTGCGCTGCTGCCGAAACAGCAGGCCGCGCTGGGCGCCGACTACACCATCCTCGACGGGCCGCTCGCCGGCCTCGGCTTCGGCGGCGGGGTGCGCTACGTAGGCGAGCACTACGGCGACATCTACAACCAATGGAAGACGCCGTCGTACACCTTGCTGGATGCGGCCATGCATTACGACGTAGGCGGCTGGCGCCTGCAATTGAACGCCAGCAATGTCACCGACAAGGACTATGTGTCGGCCTGCAACAGCGCCGCCTGGTGCTATTACGGCTACGCGCGCACGCTGACCGTCAGCGCGCGCTACCGCTGGTAAGTTGACCGGTATGCCCAGCCTGCTGGCCCTGCTACTGGCAAGCGCTTCGGCGCTGGCGCTCTACGCCGGCTCGCCGCATTGCATGTGGTCGGCGCTGCGCGGCCATCCGCGTGCGGCGCGGTGCGTCGGCTGGGTGCTGGCGCTGGCTTCGCTGCTTGCCTGGAGCTTCGCCCTTGGCGTGGTGGCCGGCCTGTGCGCCATGCTGGCGAGCTGGATGCTGGCCCTGGTGCTGCAACCGGCGCTGGCTCGCCTGTTCGGCAGCCCGGATGCCGACCTCACCGCCCGCGGGCTGGACTGATGTGGACGCGTGTTGCCGCCGGCGTGGTGCCCGGCTTCTTCCTTGCGGCAGGCGTGCTGGGCTTGGCGTGCTGGTCGCTGCCCGGACCCTGGCAGGCCACCATCGTGCCGGGGCTGGTCGCCTTCCCGCCGCTGTGGGTCGGGCTCGTCTGCGTCTCCTTGCGCTTCGCCAATGGCGTGCGCGCATGGGCATGGCTCAGCGGGCTGGCCGTCCTTGCCCTGGGCCTGCTGTGGCTGCTCGAGGCATCGGGCGGGGTGCGCTGAGGCCGTCCGCATGAAATGGAAAGCCGCCACCATGCGCAGCTTCACCACCCTGCACTCGTGGGTGGGATTGTGCGCCGGCTTCGCCCTGTTCGTGGCGTTCTACGCCGGGGCAATCACGGTGTTCCAGGGGCCGCTGCAGGCTTGGGCCGCGCCGCAGGACGGGTCCAGCTATTCGCTGGCTGACGCCCAACAGTTGCTCGATGGCGTGCTGGCCCAGCATCCCGAGGCACGCGAGCACGTCGGCATGACCTTCCCCGGCTACGAGCTGGCCGAGCCGACAGCGTATTGGCAGGATCGGCATGGCAACTGGCTGTATGCCACGCCCGGCCATTTGGCGGGCAGCCCGCAGCGTCCGGGCGCCAGCCTGCCCGAGCTGGTCAATGAGCTGCACTACACCCTGGGCCTGCCCAGCGTCGGCACCTGGCTGATGGGGCTGGTCAGCCTGCTCTACGGCATCGCCCTGGTGTCCGGCGTGGTCATTCACCTGCCGCGCCTGGCCAAGAACCTGTTTGCCTTGCGCCCGGGGCCGAACCTGAAACGCTACTGGCAGGACGTGCACAACGTGATCGGCGTGCTCAGCCTGCCGTTCCACATGATGTTTGCCGTGACCGGCGCGCTGTTGTGCCTGCTCGCCGTGCTGATGCTGGCGCTGAACCCGCTGGTCTACGGCGGCAAGCTGATGGCCAACGTGGGTCCGGCCATGGACACTGCGCCGATGTTACAAAAGGCCGACGAGGCGCAGCCGCTGACCTCGCTGGCCAGCTGGTCCACGCGTTCAATCGAGGTGGCGCGCGCGCGGGGCGTGGCCGATTTCGTGCCCGGTTATTTGAAATTGGCGCATGCCGGAGACGCGCATGCCGTGGTCGAGATCACGGGCACCTCGCCGCGTGCGCTCGGTGCCGGCGTGGTCGCGTTCGATGCCACCAGCGGCGCCCTGCTCGCGGCCCAACTGCCGGGATCGCGCGACGCCAACCATGCCGCCCTGGCGGCGGTCTACGCGCTGCATTACGGCGACTACGGCAACGTCGCCGTGCAATGGCTGTACTTCCTGCTCGGGCTGGGCGGCGCGTTCCTGTTCTATTCCGGCAACCTGCTGTGGATCGAATCGCGGCGGCGGCGCGGCCAGTCGGCGCAAAGCCGCCCGTCGATGCTCACGGCGCGCGCCACGGTCGGCGTTTGCATCGGCGTATGCGTGGCGGTCTCGCTCGCCTTCATCGCGGCGCAGCTGCTGCCGGCGCTGGGCTGGAACGCCGATGCCGGCGAACGCTGGGCGTGTTTCCTCGGTTGGGCCGTATGCGTGACCTGGGCAGCCTGGCGCGCGCCCCTGCTCGCCGCACAGGAGCTGCTGTGGCTGGCGGCAATCGTCACCACGCTGATCCCGGTGGCCCACGGCATCGCCACCGGCTGGTGGGTCTGGCGCAGCGCCGCAGGCGGCCACGGCGCACTGGCCGCCATCGACCTCGTCGCCCTCGCCATGGCAGTCGGCTTCGCCTCGCTTGCGCGCGCAGCCGCACGCCGCGGCCGCAGCGGCGTGTCGGACAATGTGTGGGCGCTCCCCTCGAGCTGATGCCTAGCGCGACGAGACCTTGTAGCGGGTGAGGATGACGCGGACCTGGTCCAGCGGTATAGCCTTGACGGTGTGGCCATTGCCGGTGACGGTCGTGGCCATGAACAGCGAGTTGTAGATGGCTTCCTCGGTGGACTCGATGATCGCCTCGAACAGGGGCGACATGTCGTCGTTGGACACTTCGCGCGTGCTGCGCAGCGCGTCGCGCGATACCAACGCCGCGGTGCCGGCCGGATCGACGTGGCGACGCACCTGCAAGGCGGTCGAGAACGCAATAACGTAATCGCCGGAACCGTTGGAAGCGCTGGAGCCGGTGCGCCCCAGGCCCAGCATCGCGCGCGCCGCCAGCCGCTTCAGGTTGCGATCGGACAGCGGTGCGTCGGTGGCCACCACGATCATGATGGAACCGTCGCCGCGTTCGCGCTGCACGGCACCCTTGAATGCGTATTGCCCCAGCTCGCGACCAACCGGCGCCCCCAGCACCTGCAGTACGCCGCCAAAGTTCGACTGCACCAGCACGCCGACGGTCCAGCCGCCCAGGCTCGCCGGCAATACCCGTGAGGAAGTGCCGATACCGCCCTTCCAGCCGAACGCGACCGTCCCCGCCCCCGCGCCCACGCTGCCCTCGGCCACTGGCCCGGTCGATGCCATGGCGAGTGCATGATGGACGTCCGCCGGCGTGATCGGACGCTCACGGATCGCGTTCAAGCTGCCGTCATTGGTTTCGCCGACCACGGGATTGATCGAATGCACGTCCTGCATGCCGGGCATGGCCAGCAGCTCGGCCACCATGGCGTCTGCCGCGCGCCACACGCACAGCGTGCAGGTCAGCAGGATCGGCGTCTCCAGCTCGCCGAGCTCCTGCACCTGGGTGACGCCGACCATCTTGCCGAACGCGTTGCCGACAAACACCGCCGCCGGCACCCGATCGAAGAACATATTGCCGGCATGCGGCAGGATCGCGGTCACGCCGGTGTGCACATTGTCCTTGGCCACCGTGGTTTGCCCGACCAACACGCCGCCGACGTCCGTGATCGCGTTCAGTTTGCCCGGATTGAAGATGCCCGGCGCCACGCCAAGCGCGCGGGCCCGGACCCGCGTCTCCTGCGCGTGCAGCGTGGGCGGAACGAGCAGCGCGCCCGCACCGAGCAGCAGCAAGCTGCATGCCAGCGCACGCATCATGTTGCCGCCCGTTCGCCATGCATGGTGGCGGCCTGCAGCCTGGCTGCGTAGCCCGCGGCCAGGTTGCGCAGCGCCAACGCACCATCGCCATGGAACGCCGGGCCGTGCATCAAGCCCATGACGGTCGGCTCCAGCGCGGCCAGGCGGCGCATGGTCGGCGCCGTCGCCGGCGTCAACGCGGTGGCGTGATAGCCATCCTCGAGCAGCAGCGCCGATGCCACGATGTCATCCGTGGTGATGGCGGGGCCATTGCCGGACTGCGTAAACAAATCGCCGCACAGCAGCGTGCCGGTCGTCTCCTCGTACAGCAGGCCGGCATCCCAGCAATGCGGCACGTGTGGCGTGGCCAGCCAGCGCACCCGCTTGCCGCCCAAGTCCAATACTTCGTCGTCGGCCAAGGCCCGCGGCTGGCGGAGCGCCAGGTCATTTGCCGAGAGCATGCAACCGATGGTGCCCACGGCGATGCTTGCCTTGGGCGCCGCGCCCAGCCAGTCATTCATGGCACCCGACTCGTCGGCCTCGAAATGGCCATACGACACCCAGCGCAATCGCTCCGCCGGCAACACCGTGGCCAGCGCCGCACGTACCGCCGGAAACAACTGGCGCTGGCCGCAATGGAACAGCAACGGCTCGTCTGCGACGATCAGGTACTGGTTGAAGCGCAAGTCTGCCGGCGCGACATAGGTCGACAGCTGAAAAATCCCCGATGCGATTTCGTTGACTACAGTGTCCATCGTGTCCCCCGGCCCCAAGGACCTGTCAGCATCCATTTGGCAGTCTACAACCGGCAACGGATCGTCGGTTGGACATCGCTTCGACACGGAATGAAGATGGCACTTGCATCGTCGCCACTCAGGCCACACGTGGTTCATGCGAAGGGCAGTTCCTGCACCCATGGTCGCTGCAGCAAGCACCTGCGCGACGCCCGCGAGCCGCCCACCGTTGCCAACCCGCGACCATAACGGCACCAAAGACTTCTGCTAAGGAGTACGAAATGACCCAAAGAATGAACTACGCCCAGGCTGCTCCCGGCGGCTTCAAGGCACTACGCGACCTGCAGGCCTATGTGGAGGGCTCCGGACTGGAGCACCCGCTGCTGGAGCTGGTGAAGATGCGCGCCTCGCAGATCAACGGCTGCGCCTACTGCCTGGACATGCACAGCAAGGATGCGCGCGCCGGCGGCGAGACCGAGCAACGCCTGTACCTGCTGAACGCCTGGCGCGAGGCGCCGTTCTACAGCGCGCGCGAACGCGCCGCGCTGGCCTGGACCGAGGCGCTGACCCGCGTCGCCGACAGCGAGATCTCGGATGCGCTGTACGCCGAGGTCCGCCAGCAGTTCAGCGAGAAGGAATTGGCCGACCTGTCATTTGCGATCATTGCTATCAACGGCTGGAACCGCCTGGCCATCCCGTTCCGCTCCGAGCCCGGCCACTACCAGCCGCAAAAGACGACCAAGGCCGCCTGAACGCCGCATCAGCCGCCACTGCTGCCGGCGGCAGGCAAGCACTGCAGGCAACGCAACCAGGAAATCGCATGAACATCGACTTGTCGGGCAAGACCGCCCTGGTCACCGGCTCCACGGCCGGCATTGGCCTGGCCATTGCCCGCGGCCTAGGCCGTGCCGGCGCCCGGGTGGTCGTCAACGGCCGGCGCCAGGCCGCGCTCGACGAGGCGCTCACCGGTTTGCGGCGCGACGTGGCCGGGCTCGAGGCCAGCGGCGTGCTGGCCGACGTCGGCACCGCGGCGGGCTGCCAGGCACTGGTCCAGGCCGTGCCCGAGGTCGACATCCTGGTGAACAACGCCGGCATCTTCGCGATGCAGGATTACTTCGACATCCCCGATGCCGAGTGGGAGCGCTTCTACGCCGTCAACGTGCTTTCCGGCGTGCGCCTGTCGCGGGCCTATGCGCCGGGCATGCAGGAGCGCGGCTGGGGACGGATCATCTTCATCTCATCCGAATCGGCACTCAACCTGCCAGTCGAGATGATCCATTACGGCATGACCAAGACCGCGCTGCTCGGGCTCTCGCGTGGCCTGGCCAAGCGCATGGCCGGCACCGGCGTGACGGTGAACGCGGTGTTGCCGGGCCCCACGCTGACCGAGGGCGTGGCCAGCATGCTGGCCGACGACATGCGCCGCAACGGTCAGGACCTGGAGCAGGCTGCCGCCGACTTCGTGCGCAGCCACCGCCCCTCGTCGATCCTGCGCCGCGCCGCCAGCGTCGACGAAGTGGCCAACATGGTGGTGTACGCCGCCTCGCTCCAGGCCTCGGCCACCACCGGCGCCGCGTTGCGCGTGGACGGCGGCGTAGTCGACAGCATTGCCTGAGCGGAGGCCGCGCATGAGCTTCCTGATCGCCCCACCCTGGCAGACCAGCGCCTGGCTCAATACGCCGCAACCGCTGCAGCTCGAACAACTGCACGGCAAGGTGGTTGTGCTACATGCGTTCCAGATGCTGTGCCCAGGCTGCGTTGCCCACGCGCTGCCGCAGGCCAAGCGTGCCGCGCAGCTCTTCGGCGGCATCCCGCAGCTGGCAGTCATTGGCCTGCACACGGTGTTCGAGCACCATGCGGTGGCCGGACCGGACGCACTGCGCGCCTTCGTCCACGAATACCGGCTGGACTTCCCGATCGGCATCGACATGCCGGGCGAGGATGGCGACCCGCTACCGCGCACCATGCGCGCGTATGGCATGCAAGGTACGCCGACCACGATCCTGATCGATGCCCAGGGCCGCCTGCGCCAGCAGGTCTTCGGCGCCTGCGACGACCTCTGGCTGGGCGCCGAGATCGGCAGCCTCCTCGCCGAGGCCGGGTGAAAAGGGGGGGCAGAGTGCACTTTCGACATCATGAACCCGGAGACTGGTTGGACCGGTCGTCGAAAGTGCACTCTGATCCCCCCCTTTCGCTAGAGCGCCTCCACGTGGGCGATCATGCGCTGGCGCATGGCCTGGTCGGGTAGCCGGCCGATGGCGCCGCCCATGTTGTCCAGCATGTGGCTGGCCTTGCTGGTCGCCGGCGTGGTGACCGTCACCACCGGATGCGCGAGCACGAACTTCAGGAAGAACTGCGCCCAACTGTGCGCGTCAAACTCGGCCGCCCACTCCGGCAGCGGCTTGCTGCGCACCGTGCCCCACAGCCGGGTGCGGCCAAATGGCGCGTAGACCAGCACGGCTATGCCTTTGTCCTTGGCCAGCGGCAGGACGCGCTCCTCCACCAGGCGATTGTCGATCGCGTAGTCGATGCCGATGAAGTCGAGCTTCTCGGCACGCATCACGCGCTCCAGCTCGACATGCAGCGACGGCGAGGTGTTGGTGATGCCGACGTAGCGGATGCGGCCGGCGGCCTTGGCCTCCCGCAGCAGCGCCAGTTGCGTCGGTGGATCGCCCAGGTTGTGTACCTGCACCAGGTCGATTGGGCTCTTGCCGATGCGCTCGAACGAGGTCGCCAGCTGCGCACGCGCAGCGGCCGGGTCCGCCTTGCCGCCGCCGCGACCGGCGACGTTGAGCTTGGTGGCCCAGAACAGCTTCCGGTTCAGGCCAAGCTCCTGCGCCAGCTTGCCGGCCACCTCTTCGGACGCGCCATAGCTGGGCGCGGTGTCGAAGACTGTTCCGCCATCCTGGTAGAGCGCCTGCAGCACCTCGCGCACCGCGGCGACATCGGCACCGCCGGCGACCTGGGCAAACGTGGCCGAGCTGCCCAGGCCCACTGCCGGCAGGCGTTCGCTAGTGCCTGGGATGGTGCGCATGATCAGCTTGGCGGACCGCTCATCGGCCCAGGACAGGCGTGGGCCGAGTGCCAACGCAGCGCCGGCGGCCAGGGAGAGTTTGAGGTATTCGCGACGGGTGATCATGGCGTACTCCGGAGGTAGGGGCGCGTGATGGCCACGGTGCTGCTGGTTTCGATGTCGCCGGCGGCGGCCAGGCGCAGCTGGCGGCGACCCAGCCAGATGCCGAGTGCGGCCCAGACCAGGGCCAACGGCACGGCCACGCTGGCCAGTGCGCCCAGGCCCAGGCCGAGCCGCCCCAGGCCACCTTCGACCTGGGCGCCGAGCACGTCGCCACCGCGATAGACGAAGGTGTCGATGAAGGCCTTGGACTTGTACTTGTCCTCGCGGCTGACCACGGTGTAGAGCGTCTCCCGCGCCGGTCGCGCCAGCGCGCGCTGCACGGCGCGGAACACCGATTCGAACGCGATCAGCGCCGCCAGTGAGCCGACCATGGCCAGGCCGATGAAGCCCAGCATGGCGGTGATCGGCAGCAGCGCCAGCACGAGGTGCACGCCCAGGCGCTTCATCAGCCGCCCGGCAATCAACACCTGCACCAATAGGGTCGCCACCTGGGTGATGAGGTCGATGCGCCCGAAGATGCTGGCGCGCAGGTCGACGTCGTCGCCCAGCGCGGCCACCAGCTGCAGGCGGGTGAAATACAGGAAGGTGCTCATGATGGTCATGATCACCAGGTAGCCCGCGATGCCGGCGAGATAGCGCGAGCGGAACACGGCCTTGAAGCCCTGCCAGGCGCTGCCGCCAATGATGGCGCGGCTGTCGTCGTGGGCATGGCCTCCCCCATGGGCGACGGCAGCGGTATCGGCGCCATGCCGCGGCCAGCCGGCAAGCGCCCAGGCAAAGCCCACGCCGAGCAACAGGAAGCCGATCGCGATCAGCAGCAGCGCCGGCGTACCCAGCGGCCGCGCCAGCGTGGCGGCCAGCCAGGGGCCGAAGATCGCCCCCAGCGTGCCGCCCACGGCGATCAGCGCGAAACAGCGCCGGGCCTGCTCCAGCGTGAAGCGGTCCGCCAGCAACGCCCAGAACACCATGGTGACGAACAGGTTGCTGACGCTGAACCAGACGTAGAACACCTGCCCGCTGGCCGTGCCAACCGCCGCCGGCGCGGCCACCAGCAGCAGGTAGAAGCCGAGCAGGCTCAAGGCAAAGAACAGGTAGGTCACGGTGATGAAGCGCAGGCGCCGGTAGCGGCTGACCAGCCAGCCAAATACCGGGTTCACGCACAGCGTCACCAGTGCGGTGCCGACGAAGAGCCAGCGCACGGCCTCGATCCCACGTTGCATGCCCAACGCATCGCGCGCCGGCCGCAGCACCATCAGCGCGGTGAGGATGCAGAAGAAAAACGCCATGGCCAGCAGTACCGGCACCACTTCCCCGCGGCGGATGTCGAACAAGCGTCGGATGGCTGCGCGCATGATCGTGGCCGGAATCCTTGCAGGCACCTACCGTACCCGGTAACGGGGAAAAAGGGGACTCCCGGCGGACCCCGCATCGCTGGCGCCGACGGACGGTCGAATCGCGCCGCCGGTCATGTCCGCACCCGAAGGCGGGCCCGCGGGCACTGCTACACTCGGCGGCGCCACGCCAGACCTCGTCCGGCGCACGGGGACGCGATCAACCGGAAGCCACGCCGCGTACCCCGGTGCAGCCACCCCATCACCCTGACCGCAGTATGCGCACCCATGGAGACCAGGACATGCCGCCATCCCTGTTCCGCCGACTCGCCCTGCTGGCGCTGGCCGGCATGCTGAGCACGACTGCAGTCGCCGCAACCGATGCAGCGGATCCACGCATCGCCGCGCTACTGGCTGACCTGGCCAAGGCGCAATCGATCGAGGCCACGGCCATCTCACCCGACGGCAGACAACTGGCCTGGGTGACGCGACACGAAGGCAAGGGCGTGATCACCTTGGCCGCTGCCGATGGCTCGCACCCGCACACGCTGACCGCAGCGGCCAAGCCGGGGATGTGCAGCGAATCGGGCATTGCCTGGGCGCCGGATTCGCGCCATCTCGCCTTCGTCTCCAACTGCCGCATCGACCTGACCAGCACGCAGCCGATGCACAACGACATCTACTTGGCTGATACCAGCGCGGATGCCGCGCCGGTGCGCCTGGCCGAGTTGCCTGGCTTCGTGCGCGCACTGCAATGGACGGCCGACGGCAAGACCATCGGCTTCCTCTTCGTGCGCGGCGCTACCCGGCAGGCCAGCGCCGTGGCAGCGGCCAAGCCCTTGACCGGCGAAGTGGGCGTGAGCGGGGTGGAGGTGCAGCGGGTGGCGAGCATCGACGTCGCCAGCGGTGCGCTGCAGGAGCTGACCCCGGCGGCCATGTACGCCTATGAATTCAACTGGTCGCCCGACGGTACGCACATCGCCTACACCGCCGCCAAGCCGCCCGGTGACAACAACTGGTGGGTGGCGAACCTGTATGTGCAACCCGCACGCGCCGATGCCAGGGCCAGCCTACTGGTGGACCCGGGAGCAGCCAGCACGGGCTCGCTGCACGGCTTGCAGATCGCCCTGCCGCGCTGGTCGCCCGACGGTTCGCGCATCGTCTTCATCGGTGGCCTGATGAGTGACCAGGGCAGCACCGGCGGCGACATCTACGCCGTGCCCGCCGCAGGTGGCACGCTCACCGATCTCACGCCGGGTATCCTGGTCACGCCGCGTTGGCTGGCCTGGACGGCGAACGACAAGCTCCTGGTCGGCCAGGTCCGCAACGGCCAGAGCGAAGTGGCCGATTACGCGGTGACCGCGAACGCCGCGACACAGCGGCGCGCGCGCTTCAGCGTGCCGGCCAGCATCGGCGACGGCAGCGCCGCCATGGGCCTGTCGCTCTCGCACGGCGCGACCCACGTCGCCTACGTACAGAGCACGTTCGCCAAGGCGCCGGAAGTCCACGCCGGCAAGCTCGGCAGCACGCCACCACCACCGGTGACCTCGATCAACGCCGCCTTGCGTCCGGCCTGGGGCAAGGCCGAATCGGTGGAATGGGACGACGAGGGCTTCCACGTGCAAGGCTGGCTGCTGTATCCGGCCAATTACGACGCCAGCAAGACCTACCCCATGGTCGTGGTCGTGCACGGCGGCCCGGCGAGCGCCGTGCAGCCGCGGTGGCCCGGCGTCGGCTACGGCGGCGCGCCGTTGTCCGCATTGGGCTACTTCGTGTTCATGCCCAACCCGCGCGGCAGCTACGGCCAGGGCGAGAAATTCGTGCAGGCGAACCGCCGCGACTTCGGCTACGGCGACTTGCGCGACACGCTGGCCGGCATCGACGCGGTGGAGAAGAAATACCCCGTGGACGACAATCGGCTCGGCCTGACCGGCTGGAGCTACGGCGGCTTCATGAGCATGTTCGCGCCCACCCAGACCCAGCGCTTCCGCGCCGTGGTCGCCGGCGCCGGCATTTCCAACTGGCAGAGCTACTACGGCCAGAACCTGATCGACCAGTGGATGCCACCGTTCTTCGGCGCCACCGTCTACGACGACCCGGCGGTGTACGCGAAGAGCTCGGCGATCAACTTCATCAAGCAGGCGAAGACGCCGATGCTGATCGTGGTCGGCGACCGCGACGCCGAATGTCCGGCGCCGCAATCCTTCGAGATGTGGCACGCGCTACGCGCCCAAGGCGTGCCGACCTCACTCGTCGTCTACCCGAACGAAGGCCACCACTTCGTCGACCCGGCACACCAGCGTGACGTGCTGCAGCGCGCACTGGCCTGGTTCGCCAAATACCTGCCCGCCACGCCCTAGCCAGCGAAACCCGAACCAGAGTGCACTTTCGACCGCCAAGACGTCGGATATGTCAGTTTCTCGTTCGAAAGTGCACTCTGGTTCGGGTTTCGCTTACAGGGACGGCGCTGGGCTGAGCAAGGCGCCGTGGTGGAACCCCAGTCGTTGGTCGCCAGACGTGACCCAAGGCAGGAACTCCTTCAAGCAAGGCATGGGTACCCGCAACCGGACCTGGTTTGACGGGTAGTCGTAGATCGTCACGTGATTGAGCCCGCGGTTTGCCGTGAACAGCAGGCTCTGATCGATCGACAGTTGGCAAGCGTAAACCGAGTCGAGGACCGCGTAGCGGGAGATTCGGAGCGCGGCCAGAAAATGGCGGCTCTCGGGCACGACGTTGCCGCGGGTCAGTGCATCAACCACCTGCGCGGCCAGCGCGCCACGGTGTTCGACGCGAGTCGCGATATCGGGCCGTTCGTCAATGAGGCGCCAGCGCGCCAGGCCCTCCCGCTCGATCATCACGATGGTCTGGCTGGCGCCGGTGCAGAAGATCAATTCGCCATCGGAAAGCACCACGTCGGAATTGATGTGCGCCGGAACGTCACGCCCGGCGACCCAATGGCGGATCACCTGGCCGCTCTCGGCGTCGATCTCGAAGGCGTATTCCTTCAGGTAGGCCATGGCCCATTCGTGCCAGTCGGAGCCACCTTGCGGTTTCACGCGAAAGCTGAGGGCGTAAACCAGGTCGCGGTGCGCGTCGACCGCCACGTGCCAGCAGGTTGCAGGCAGCTCGACACGGCGCGCGGAACCCGTGCGCAGGTCGAACAGGCCGATCTCGCGCGCCTCGCCGCGCGTGGGATGGTCCATCGAACCGTAAACGAGGTAGCGGCCGGACGCTGTCCGCTTGATGGCGTGCGGCAGTTTTACGCCGTGGGCACCGATCTCCTCGCCGGCCGCGAGGCGCCGCACGTCGAAGCGGTACAAGAAGTCGCCGACGGCGGCGACAAACTCGTGCTCCGACAGCCAAACAGCATGTGTGCTGCCGCGCAACGAAGTGTCGTTGACTTCGAACCCCAGGGTGCTTTGTCGGGCGACCTCATGCGAGTCCGCGCCATCGTAGATCAGGAGATGCTGGCCCGTGTTGCCGAGGAAGCCGAGCGTACCGCCAGGATTGAGGCTCAACGAGTGGCCACCGGCAATACCGTCGAAATATTTGACCTTCCACGCATAACTGTTGTCGGCTGGGTCGAACAGGAACTGGCAAACCCCGGCCAGCCCCTCGAGGCCGTTGAGGCCATTGCCATCGAGCGCAACGTGGAAGCGATACGGATAGATCTTCATGGGGAGTTGCACCCAAGCGGCGGTTTTGCGTGGAACTCTCTGGAATGAGGATATCGCTGTTTCGGCGCCAGGCGCGCATCGGACGTGACGCGACAATCGCGGCCCCTGGCCAGGTGTCGGGCGCTGCCCAGGAGCCGCGCAGGCGGCAGGGCCAATGCGGGAAACACGGCTCGCTCGGCTCGTGGAATCCCCCTGGCGGTCCCCTTGATCGGCACGCCAAGGCCGAGCATGATCCAACCCGTGCCCTGCATGGATGGCCACCTGCTTTCGGGTCATCCGGGGTGACAAAAGCGCTGTCGTAGACCTTCCCTGGCGGTCATCCCTGCCATGACTCGACGTCCTGCCAACGCAGTATCCGCAGTGTGGGTGTGGGAGCGCGCAGGGATGGCCGGGGCCACGCTGCTCGAAGAGGTGCTGGCCGCCAGCGGGTTCTGGGAAGACGTCACCGTTCGGCGCGGCCCGGTGGTCATCAAGCCCGATCTTGACTGCTACGAGGCCGCACCACATGCAGGCACCGATCCTGTACTCGTCGAACACCTGGTCGACCTGCTGCACGATCACGGATTTGACGACGTGACGGTGGCTGACGCACGCACCGAGGACGACGCCTGGTTGTACAACCGGGAGCCGATGGCAGTGCCCGAACTCGTCGGCTATCGTTTCGAGACGCCTCGTGGCCGGCACTACGCCGTCGTGGACGGGCGCGGCGGCGCAGCCTGGAAAGGCGCCGCGCTGCGCATCAGCTTCGCGAAAAACCGCACCCACGAAGATTGCCATTTCGCGTTGAGCGTGCACAACCTGGCCGCCCTGGCGGCGGTGCGCCAGGGTGTCGCCGAGGACGCGCTCGCGGTACTGCGCGATGCGCCGCCGCACTGGTGCCTGATCGACGCCATCGTCAGCGCGCATGGCGGCGCCGGCCAGCGGGCGCCGCGGCCGTTGGCCACGCACACGCTGATCGCCAGCCGGAACGCGCTGCTCGCGGATTGGGCCGCTGCCGCGCGCATGGGGCTGGACCCGTATGTGTCGCCCGTGAACGCGCTCGCATTGCATGCGTTCGGCTTGCCGCCGCACCGCATCGAGGGTGACTTGTCGCCTTATCCGATGTGGCACAACGTGCACCCGGTGATGGCGCACGCCGCGCGCCAGCGCAACGCAAGCGACGGGTTGGGCGCGATGTCCGCCGCATGGTTCCAGACGGTCGACCGCGAACGCTTCGCGCTGCGCGACTTCTACAGCGATCGCCTCAACGCCATGGTGACGCCGCTGCTGGCGCGGGTCGACGAGAACCCGCGCGCATTCTGGCTGCTGGTTGCGCTGAACCTGTTGCTGGCGCGTATTGACGGCTTCGTGCGTGCGCAGCAGACGCTGTTTGCGAAGGAACGGCTGCGCCGCCGTGACTCACCACTCCTCATCGATCCACATGCCTTCCGGGCGGCGACCTACGATGCCATCGAGACCGGGTTCGCGCCGTACGAAACGCTCCTCCAGCACCTCCCCGCAGGCCGCAATGGATTGCGCTGGCGCCACGTGGACGGCGCAATCCTGTTTGGCAATGAACACGTCTTGCCGTTGCCATACGACATTTTCGTGCACCGCGTCGATATCGCGAAGTCGATCCAGTACATGAACGACTACATCGGCGGCGCCACCGTCGCGGTCCGGCGCGACCGTCGCGGCAAGGTGGTGTACCAGGCGGAGCGCAACGTCTATCTGCAGCAGCCGAACTGGATGGTGTTGTTCGGCGGCGAGGTGATCGACGTGGAGAAGATCGAATGCATCCGCCGCCGTGCGGGTCAACAGACGATTTATTGGCGCACGGTGGCGAGTCCGAATGGCAGTGCACGTGTCGACGATGGTGGCGTGGCGTTCACGCGCACGGCCAACGGACTGACCCACGTGCGCGTGTTCGGCCGCCAACAGTTCACGCTGCCGCCCCTGTTCCGGTTGTTGGATATCGATCTCGCGCCGGGTTTGCGCGATCCCATCATAGAAAGTGCGTACGCAACCTACTTCGAAGGCACGCTGGGGAACCTGCAGAGAGCCTACGACGGACAGGAATTCCGCATCGGGCGTGATCCATCGGTCGAGAACCCGCAGCGCGCCTTGCCACGTTTCTTTGCCACGGCCGCTGCCGCGTTGGCCGAATTGCTGCGCTACCGGCGTGGTCTCGGCGACATGGGACACATGGCCACCTGGCTCATGGGGACCGCTCCACCGCTGGCGGCCATGCGGGCCGGCCCGGAACCGCTGGCCACCGACAGCGCCGGTTTCCGCCATTTTGCGCCGCCCGCACCCGCCCCCGGGAGCAGGGACCGTGAGGACCAATGGGTCGCCGGTTTCGCGGCGCTGGCACGGGACGCGCCCGCCTTTGTCCAAGGCTTGGCCGACGCTATATCCCACGACCTGGACGCGCTGGCCGATCCCGGCGAGGGCGGATAGGCGTGCGCGCCCTGGTGACCGGCGCGACAGGAATAGTTGGTGCGCACATCGTGCGTGCGCTGCTCGATGGTGGCCATGCCGTATGCGTACTGGTGCGGCCTGGCAGCGATCGGAGGGCACTCGCAGGCCTGGACGTGGAAGTCTGCGAGGGCAACGTGCTTGATGCTGCAAGCGTCGAACGCGCCGCGCAGCGCTGCGAGTGGGTGTTCCACGCCGCCGCGGTGTTTGCCTACGCCGGCATTTCGGCCGAAGCGCAGAACGATCTCGCCGTCCGGGGCACGCGCAAGGTGCTGCAGGCCGCGCATCGAGCCGGTGCGGCCCGCGTGATCGTCACCTCTTCGGCTGTCACGCTGGGTTCCACCGCGACACCACAGGTGCTGGACGAAGACGCGGTATTCGCCGAGCCCCAGCCATCCAACTACACCTTGTCCAAGGTGCAGCAGGAGCTCGCGGTGTTCGATGTCGGGGAGCGCCTCGGTTTGGACGTGGTCGCCGTGTGCCCGACGCTGGTGATCGGCGCCCACGATTACCGGCTCGGGCCAAGCAATGGAAATCTGGCGAACTACCTGAATGACCCGCTACGCTGCACCTTTCCGGGTGGCTGCAATGTGGTCGCGGCACAGGACGTCGGCTTGGCGCACCTGATCGCCGCCCTGCGCGGCATGCCCGGGCAGCGCTACGTGGCAGGTGGCGAGAACCTGCGTTGGGAGGCGCTGCATGCCATGGTGTCCGAACTGACCGGAACTTTTGGTCCCTCACTTAGACTGAACCATACGGCAGCTTATCTGGCGGCGGCGTCGATGGAGGCAGCGGCACGACTTGCCGGCCGACAGCCTGCCGTGACCCGCGACGAAGCGCGCATGGCCTGCCGCTTTTATTGGTACGACCATGCACGGCTGTCGTCACTGGGCTGGGAACCGCGCCCTGCGCGCGAGGCCTTGACTACGGCGCTTGCCTGGTTGCTGGACCAAGGTCACATAACCGTAAGCGTTGCCGCGCGACTGCGGCCATTGTCTGAGCTACAGGCGGCACGGGCATGAAGTCCATTCTCCTGCTCCAAGGTTCGCCGACGCCTCTGATGGACGCGCTGGTGGAGCAAACCTGCGAGTTGGCAGGGTCGCTGCCGCACATGGAAAGCGCACGGGTGCTGGAGCGCCGTGTCACGCCTCCGGGCCGCGTCTTCATCCGTCAGCAGTGGCGCATACGCGCCAGCGTACCGGCCCTGCTGCAACCCCACTTGGAGGACGGACTTCAGGACTGGGTGGTGACATTCGAATACCAAATCGGCGAATCGCTCGTGCAATGGCGAGCCGAATCGGCCGCGCTGCCCGCGCCCAGCGACGTTGGAGGTTCGTTGGCGTTCGTGACCGCCCTTGGTGGCCGTGGTTCCCGTGTCGAATTGAATTGTGACGTGCCGATCGCCAATGCAGCACTGCGCGTAATCATCGGCGCTCTGTTGGAACGCCAATGGCGCGCCTTGGCTGAAGCGGCGGCGGCGAGAGTTGCGGCCGCCCGCTCGGCTGCGCCAGCAGACTGACGACGGACCAGGCCAGCGCCGACAGCGCGACGGCTTCCGACCGCGCTTCGTGCGTCATGTGCAGCATGAGCGACAGCAGGTTGCCATGCGGATCGAACGCATCGTGGTGCAGCCGGCAGCGCCCCGTCTCGACCACCAGATGCAGGCAGGAGCCATCGGACAGCGGGCGCCGCCAGTGCGAAGCGCCGGTTGGCGAACCGGTACTCGCGTGGTACAGGCCCGTTGCCACCAGTGCGCTGACCTCACGGCGAGGAATGAGGCGCTCACCGTTGGATGCATGCCCGTGCTCGAGCACTTGATGCTCGCAGGCGCGAAAACTCATCCAGGTCGGCGCGCGGCGCGCTTCGTCGGTGTAGCGCGCTTCTTCGCGGTGGCACCCTTCGTCGCGGTAGCACCCTTCGTCGGCGCGTTGCGCCTCTTCGGCGCGGCGCCTCGTGCGGTAGTTGTGTCGTTGTCGCGCTTCAGGTTGCCGTCCGCCAGGCGATCGAGCTCATCGTAATAGCGTGCGCTCAGCTGCTGTGCCAAGTCTGCATAGGTCCGCAGACTCTGCTGACCAAACGATTTCACCTTGCGCGCAGTCTCCGCAAGTGAAGCCTTATCATCTTCCGCCGCCTTGAGTACCTCGGCCGCGAGTTCCGAGAAACGCGAAGCCTGGTTGATGTACACCTGCATGGTCTCTATGCCGGCGCCCAACAGGCTGATTTCCAGTTTTGCGGCACCAACCAGCAACTTCTGGATGTCCAGCGGTTTCAAACTGGTTGCCATGGCAATCCCCTTTGAAGTGGGAAACTGACGCCTCGCATGCTAGCGAAAGTGGGAGCAAAAGTGGGGGACGAAAGTGGGGCCGGAGTGCACTTTCGGCTGCCAATGCGTCGGATTCATCAGTACCTCGTGTCGAAAGTGCACTCTGACCCCACTTTCGCACTCTGAGCCCACTTTCGCTTCGCTACAATTGCGCGATCCACAGAGGGGAACGCCAATGACTGACATCCTGATCGGGCGCAACGACGACGCCAGCATCAGCCTCGAACCGCGCTACGGCAACCGCCACGGCATGATTGCCGGCGCCACCGGCACCGGCAAATCGGTCTCGCTGATGGTGCTTGCCGAAGGCTTCTCCCGGCTCGGCGTGCCCTGCTTCCTGGCCGACGCCAAGGGCGACCTGGCCGGCCTCGCCATGCCGGCGGCCGAACCCGGCGACAAACTCAAGGCGCGGCTGGCGAAACTCAGGCTCGGCGACTGGAAACCGCAGGCCGACCCGGTCGTGTTCTGGGACCTCTACGGCAAGCTCGGCCATCCCGTGCGCGCCACCATCAGCGAAATGGGCCCGCCCCTGCTGGGCCGCGTACTGCAGCTCAACGACACCCAGCAAGGCGTGCTCGAAGTGGTATTCAAGCTGGCCGACGAACAGGGCTGGCTGCTGCTCGACCTGCCGGACCTGCGCGCCCTGCTGGTCTACGCGACGGAAAATGCCAAGGAGATTTCCGGCCGCTACGGCCTGATCAGCAGCGCCAGCATCGCCGCCATCCAGCGCGCGCTGCTGCAGCTGGAAAACGACGGCGGCGACCAGTTCTTCGGCGAACCCGCGCTGGAGCTCACCGACCTGATGCGCCAGGATATGAGCGGCCGCGGCATCATCAACGTGCTGGCCGCCGACCAGTTGATCCTGAAACCGCGACTGTACTCGACCTTCCTGCTATGGCTGCTCTCGGAACTGTTCGAGCAGTTGCCCGAGGTTGGCGACCTCGACCAGCCGAAGATGGTGTTCTTCTTCGACGAGGCGCACCTGCTGTTCGACGATGCCCCGCCGGCGCTGCAGCAGCGCGTCGAGCAGGTCGTGCGCTTGATCCGCTCCAAGGGTGTCGGCGTGTATTTTTGCTCGCAGAATCCCGACGACGTTCCCGGCGTGATCCTGGGCCAGCTCGGCAACCGCATCCAGCATGCGCTGCGTGCGTTCACCCCGCGCGACCAGAAGGCGGTCAAGGCCGCCGCGGAAACTTTCGTCGTCAATCCCAAGCTCGATGTCACCGCAGCCATCACCAAGCTTGGGGTCGGCGAGGCGCTGGCCTCGACCCTGGGCGACGGCGGCGTACCGGCCCCGGTGCAACAGGTGCTGGTGACCACGCCCTGCTGCCGCATCGGCGCGATCACCGACGCCGAGCGCGCCACCATCCGCTCGCGCTCGCCGGTCGGCGCGAAATACGACACCACCATCAACCGTGAGTCCGCCGCCGAAATCCTGGCCGCCCGCGCCGACGCCAAGGCCGCGCCTGCGGCGCCGACTGCACCAGCCGGCCACGGCCGCAGCAAGGCCCCGGCCAACGACCCACCCACCGCCACCGCCGGCCCAGCCTGGGGCGGCGCCGTGCACGACGTGCTGTTCGGCACCGGCCGCCGCCAGGGCATGGTGGAAACCATGGGCAAGCAGGTGATGCGCACCATGGGCAGTCAGCTTGGCCGCCAGATCCTACGCGGCGTCCTCGGCGGCATCATGGGCGGCAAACGCTGACGCAGGTTGCAGCTCGCAGCTAAATCCGGACGCCAGCACCGGCCCGCCGCCGACCGAGGTCGCCGATGTACGCCTTTCCCGCTGCCGGTTGGCCATGGGTGGCGCCTGGCCATATTAGCCATCAATACCCGGCGGCGAGACCGACCGGATAGCGCGGATCATTTACGCTTTCCCGCATGCCGGTCTTGGGGTCGACCAGGATCGCCTCTACGTCGCCTATGTGCCCCCAGGTCTTGAACTGGTAACCCATTTTTTCAAGTTCGCTTTGCACATCGGGTTTGAATGCATCCGCTTCCATGAACACCAAGTCCGGCATCCACTGCATGTGGATGCGCGGTGCATCAATCGCCTGCTTGATGTTCATGTCGTGATCCACCACGTTCAGGATGCTCTCCATCGTGGTCGAGATGATGGTCGAGCCACCGGGACTGCCGGTGACCATGAACAACTTGCCGTCGCGCAACACAATGGTCGGGCTCATGGAGCTCAACGGGCGCTTGCCCGGTTCAATCTGGTTGGCCTTGCCCTGCACCAGGCCGAATTGGTTCGGCACACCGGGTTTTGAAGTGAAATCATCCATCTCGTTATTCAGGAAAAATCCGGTGTTGCCCGCCATCTGCTTGACGCCAAATCCGCCGTTGATCGTGTAGGTAACTGCCACGGCATTCCCATGCGCATCCACCACAGAATAATGCGTCGTCTCCTTCGTCTCATAGGGACCCAGGCTACCGTTCACCGCGGAGGAAGGCGTCGCCTTGTCCGGCAGGATTTGGGCGCGGATCTTGGCCGCATGGCTTGCGGACAGCAGTTCGGAAACCGGATTGTTGACGAAAGCCGGATCACCCAGATAGGTGTTGCGGTCGGCAAAAGCGTGGCGTTCCGCCTCGATGAAATAGTGGGCGCTCTTCACCGAATGAAATCCCCATTGCGTGAATGGGTAGGGTGCGATGATCTGCAGCGTCTCGCAAATCGTGGTGCCACCTGAACTCGGCGGGGGCGCCGAATAAATGGTGTAACCGTGGTAGCTGCACTCCACCGGCCTCTCCCACTGCACAGTGTAGTCATGGAAATCCTTGAGTGAGAGCAGGCCGTGATTCTCCTCACTCGTCTTGACCACCGCCGCGGCAATCGGACCGTCGTAAAAGGCCTTGGTACCACCCTTGGCAATCAATTCCAGGGTGTGCGCGAGGTCGGTCTGCACCAGGCGCTGCCCGGCCTTCCAGGGTTGGCCGTGATTCAGGTAGATAGCCGCGACATTCGGGTACAGGCGGAATGTCTTGGTCGCGAAGTCAATGATGTGCACATCACCCGGCTCAAGAACGAACCCGTCCCTGGCCAGCTTGATCGCGGGCGCGATCACCTGTTCCAAACTCATGGTGCCGTACCTGGCAAGCGCATCATCCAAGCCCATGACCGTGCCGGGAACTCCGACGCTGTAGAAGGTCTTGGTGCTGCGTCCCTGCACCACTGTCCCGCCAGTGTTCTGCATCATGTCGGGCGTAGCCTTGAGCGGGGCCTTCTCACGGAAGTCCAGAAACAGGTTCTGCCCATTCGCCAAGTGGACCGTCATGAAACCACCGCCACCGATATTGCCGCAGCACGGATGCACCACGGCGAGCGCATAACCCACCGCCACGGCCGCATCCACTGCATTACCACCCCGTTTGAGAATGTCGACGCCAACCTGGGTTGCCAAATGCTGTGCACTCACCACCATACCGTGGCGCGCAGTCACCAGCGGCTCGGATGGCGCGGCATTGGCAGCACCGAGAAACAGCAAGCCGGCGAGCACACGCGCTAACGGGCCGAATGAGACATTTCGCATTGGAATACCTCGATCAGTTCAGGTTAGGTGGGACAGCAACCCTCATCAACTCCCAGGATGACCCTGCCATTCAATGCAGCCGGTTGACCTGGAACTAAAATTGGACATCGGCTACTGGTAACCCGTCGCGCACCTGGGTATTTGGTCCGCGCAGCAGAAAGTTGAGGGGAACATGATCGTCAAGGTTGCAGGCGTAGAGCAGGAGGTACTCCTGATGCTGGGGATCGCGCACCTAAGGTTGTAGCGCGCGGGCGCCCGCGTGTGCATGCCCCAGAAGTAATGCATTTGCCGCCTGTGGCACGCCACCTCGCGAATGTTGCGTTCGAGAGCATGCGCAGCCGGGGCCTTGTCGCGTCCACGCCATGCACTTGGGCTTGAGCGGCGCAACCGCACGGAGAACATTCGGTCCACGACCGTCACCAGTGACGGGCTGGCGAATAGCTTCGTACGACTGACGATTTCCGGGCAATTCGATTCGCGGCTGTTGCGGGCCTAGAATTGAATCATCATCTCGGTTGCCTTGCCATGTCACCTACGGAATCATCGCAACTTTCCGTCACGTCCGCGTTCGCCACCCCGATTGTTGAAACGGCGATGTTAGGCTGTGGGGACTTGAACCGTAGTCTGTCGGACTTGTTTTTGCGTTGGGAAAGCGATACCGGACGCCAGCGCAGTTCCGTACCTACCGGGGTACTCAAGGTCGGTGTCTACGAAAGCCCGTTTGACCTCTTTTCCAACCCGGAACCGGAAATCCAGACGCTGCGCCAGTTTTGCCTCAACACGCTGGGTTACGTGATCGCCCAACTGAATCACTACAGTGATGAAGAGATGGCGCAGTTCAGGATCTACGAGCACAGCTGGTATCACCTTACCCGTCACGCCGGTTTTACCGCCCAGCACAATCACCCGATGGCGTCATGGTCCGGCGTGTACTGCGTGGACCCAGGCGACGACGCCCGACCAGATACGAATAGCGGTGCTCTGCGATTTCTCGATGTCCGGGGCAGCGCGGGGATGTACGTCGACCCCGGCAACGCACACCTGAACCGCCCTTTCGGGCTTGGTGCGCTCGCTTACTTCCTCACCGCAGGCAAGCTGCTGTTGTTTCCCTCCCATCTTGCCCACGAGGTTGCGCCCTACTTCGGGCAGCGAGAGCGCATTACCGTGGCATTCAATGCGTGGGTACGCGAAGCAGGAGCTGCCAAAGATGCTCCGTTTGTGCGCAAACGCTGACCACAACGGACCCATTAGATACCCTGCTGTATTTGGAGCGCATCCAAATGGGCGCCCTCCGGCATGGCCGGAAGGTGCCTGTACTCGTTTGGCTCGAACTACATGTGCGCGGAACTTGAAAGTCAGAACTTGTAGGTAAGTTGCAAGTAGTAGAACCGCCCCATCAAATCTGCGTACTGGGTGGGATCGAACGCCAAGTCCTCAATCGGTTGAGTCTCCAGGGGCGGCTGCTTGTCGAAGACGTTGTTGACACCCAAAGTGACGTCAACGTTATACGGGGTCTGGTACATCACCCGTGCGTCATGCCAAATCGTTGGCGCCATGCGGTTCATCGACAAGGCGTTGTTCTCAGTATTGGGACGGTTACACAAACCCAGATTGGTCAGGCTTTCAGACGTTCCGTCGAAGCCGTCTGAACACGATTCCAACAGCGCCCCGACGTAGTGCACATTCCAGGAGGCATTCCAGTCAGACATGTGCCAACGAATCCCCAACGTGCCTTTCCAAGCAGGAATGGATAGCGGCGTGACCGATCCCGCACGCTCGATGCCGACCAGGTTGAGGGTCTGGACGTTGCCGGCAAGCGGTAGCCTCTCCGTATAGTAGATCGTGTGCGAGGCATTCAGGGTGAAGTTGAAATGGCCGATCGGCGTCGACAGGTCTCTATAAGTCAGACCCAGGTCGAGGCCGCTGGTTGAGGCTGAACCTATATTGGTCTCCAGGTCGTCTATCCGGGAAACGGTGCCCAGGGGTGACCTGTGGATGTCGGCGCAGAATTTGGGATCGCCCGAGATGTAGCAGGCATTGAGGATGTTGTTGGCCCCGTACGGCTGGATCGCGTTCTCGATATTGATGCGGTAATACGTCAGCGAGGCGGCCAAGCCCTCTATCTGGTGCGGGCTATAGACAAAACCAACCTGCTCGGCCGTCGACGTTTCCGGCGAAAGTGCCCTATTGCCACCCTCGAGCGTGTTGATTTGCTGATCAGGCTGGACATAGCCTCCTGGAACGCCACCACTACTGCAGTTAGCCGCGACTGTGGGATTGGTCCCGGGCTTCGTGTAGCCGCTGCAAGGGTCAAAAACCGTGGGGGCGGAGAGGCCTTGACCAGCGAACAACTCGCTGATGTTCGGCGCCCGAAATCCCTGGCCCCAGTCGGCACGAAGCGCAAGGTCTTGCACCGGAAGCCATTTGAGGCCCACATTGGCACGTGAGGAACCGGCGAAGGTGCTGTACTTGGAATAACGGTCGGCAACGTCAAGGTTTAACCTGTAAAACCCCGGTACGTCCGCAAGTACAGGCACGTTGAACTCGGTATACACGGCGTCCACGTGGAACCCGCCGATGGTCGGGAAAGTTACCCCGGCGCCTTGGGCTAGGCCAGCTGCCGCGATCGGATCCGGGTTGTAATAGCCGTTGATGTCGTTGTATTGGTAGCCAGCAGCGAAACCCAACGGTCCCGCCGGGAGCTCAAACAAATTGCCAGACGCGATGTCAATATGGGCAACACGTTGCGTCGTACCGTCGTTGCTGCGCTCGGGGTAATACAGGTACGCCACCTGGGCTTGGGATATCGTGCCGCCGCCTTGCACGCCTTGACCACCGAACAGATTCAGCGGCACACATCCGGCCGCCGCCGCACAGGTGGTGGCGTCAGCCGTGGCCAAATTGAAGTTCGGGCCAAGGAGCCCGGCAGTCTGTACTTCGGTATCTCTCAGTCTCATGTATTGATAGCCAACATTCCAGTCCCAGTCTGTCGAGCCGATGCCGAATGTGCCGTTCAGTCCGGTGCTGAAGCGAACCGAATCAGACTGATACTGACGTATCCTTTCGGGGAATTCGGACAAGCGCCTGCCGATAAATGACAAGGTCGGCATTGTCAGCGGGCCACCATTCGCCCCCCCCGTCGGTGCCACCACTACCGGCTGGTCACTGATGGCGAAGCCGAACGGGTTGTACATCTGATTGGCGGTGATCGTGCCGGTGGTCAGCGGCAATAGATTGGGGGCAGAAGTAGTGTCGTTGCTGCGCTGCGTATAGTTCAGACTGGTCGTGAAGCGCAGGTTTTCCAAAATATCATAGTGCCCGCTGAAATAGGCGGCCTTGAGGTTTAGAGGATTGACAATGGAGTCGCCCTTGGAGTTGCCGGCCGGCTCTGTCCAATTGTAGTGGTCAGATGCCTGCCAAGGCCTGAAATCAGCAGCCGTCAAGCCGTCCGTACCCGAAATAACGGTAAGGTCGCAAAACGGCAGATATTTCGGGCTGGCGCTCGTACCGAAATTGCGCGCCGGGCACTGCGCAGGCGTCAAGCCGGTGAACGGCGCCGGCGTGACGTTGGGATTGGATGGATTGTCAAGAGTTGGGGTCGCGAACTCAAAGCGTCCTTGCGGTGTCGAGGAGCTGCCACGGGTCACTCCAGTATGTGGTACAGGTTCCGCCGAGAACCAGCGGCTTACGGCTGGGATCGGGTTGCTCTTGTTGTATTCGGCACTGAACAGCCAGCCGTACTTGTCGCCCTGGTGCCCCAGGGTAAACGTGCCCTTCTTGGTCTGGCCGTCCCAATGACCGCCCCCATTCCACACGCCGTAGTATACGGAAGCTTCGCCGCCCTCCATGTCGTCCCGCAAAATGATGTTCACGACGCCCGCGACGGCGTCGCTTCCATAGATGGCCGAAGCCCCCGATTTCAATACGTCAATGCGGGACACTGCACTAAGAGGTATGGAGTTGAGGTCGGTTTCGCCGTCGATATTGGTTACCCAACGTTGGCCGTTGACCAGTATCAACGTCCGTTTGGGCCCGAGGCTGCGCAGGTCGATATTGGCCGAACCGTTGCCCTCGAAGTTGAAGGCAGCGTTCATGGTCGGCGAGATGGACGGCAGTTGTTGGAGAATCTGGCCTATGGTTGTCAGCCCGGTTTCCTCGAGCTGCTGGCGCTCGATGGTAAAGACCGGCTTTGCCGTAACGATCTCGGTTTGCGGAATATGCGAGCCGGTCACTTGGACGGCTTTCAGAGTGGTGACCTGGTCCGTCTTGGCCTGCTGGTCCTGCTGGGGTGCGGGAGCAGCGGCAGCTGGGGCCACGAGCGTAGTTGCTAACGAAACAGAAAAGCCAAGAAGTAGTGCCTTGCTGACCGCATTGGCCAAGGGTCGACGTTTCATGTTATCTCCCAAAGTGCGTGAGCCTGGACACCTTGGGCCGGTGGCAACGGTGAGTTAGCGAGTTACCCGGGAGCTCTCCACGCAGTTTCCATTCCTGCTGTCATCAGCCTGCAAGTTGTTCCGTTGAGATGGTTGACTTCATCCATCAACCGTGAAAAGTCCACGACGATGCGTGGATCCCCCCGCCGCGCCTTGCGGCGTGTTGCCAAACACATTGCCAGGCGGTACTTGGGTAGCGATCCTGCTGGAACTTGCTCCCGAGCGTCGGCATGCGTCTCCATTGCACTGGCCACGTCGCACAGGCCTGCCAGCCCGCACCACCTGTCTGCCGTTGTGCCTTCTCCTGCGTGAAGGCACTCGCTGCCGGGCGTGCTTTGACCTCGCAAACCGATGTAGGCAGGTGCACAACCAGCAGGTTGAATTTGCTTGTGTCAGTTCTCCTGCCCTGGATGGTAAGCGCGCACTTCGTGCTGCTTGATCTGATCCGGCCAGAAGTACACGATGCGCAAGTCGCCCGACACGTAGCGTTGGGCCTGATCGGTGAAGTGGGGTGAATCGGGGTGGCCGCTCTGACCGCCGACGTGGATGGCACGCGCGCTTACCTTCGGCCCAAACTCGACCACCGCCACAAAACTGTTGCCACTACGACCGTAGTATTTTTTGGCACCTGGCCAACGATGTGTGTTGGATGCGGCCAGCGAACCCCAGCGAGACGACGTGAACGGCACCGCGACGCTGGGCTTGATGTCGTCGAAATAGGGCTGGATCGAATCGTCCAGGCGCTGATAACGGTTGACCTCACCCCATGGCACGCCCCAATAGCCAAAATCCGTTCGCAACTGGTCGACTGCTTCGGCCAGGGCATCAAGCCGGGTTTTCGCGCTGGCCTTCTCGGCGATGTAGTCGGGCACCCGTTCATCGGCCGTGTGCGCGTCCAGGCCCATCGCCCGGGCCTTCGGCGCTACCTCATTCCACAACGTGTCGCCCCACCAGACCGCCAGCGTTGTAGGAATCGATGCAAGGCCCCAACGGTCGTCCCAGCGGCGCAATACAGCGATCGGACCAGCCAGTTTGGCCCTCAGCGGATCTGCGTTGGGCAAGGTGTCGTAGTCCTTGATCAGGATCGGGATCAACCGCGCGAATGCAGGCAGGTAGGAATCGAATGCGTCGGTGATCAGCTTGGCCTTGGTGAAGTCGCGTGCGTCGGTCAGCATCCGGGTGGCGTGGATGCCGCGCGCGTTTTCACCAAATGAATCCATATACTGCGGGAAATCGGCCCGCTTGGGGCTGTATTTGCCGGCGGCCGAATAGAGCCAGTCGTTGGTGTTGAACACCCAGCCATTCGGTGGATTGACCACGCTGGGCATGGCCTTGAGCGGAGTCATGCCCTGCCACGCCGTAGCGGGATTGCTGCCGTCGACCGGTTTCAAGTAATCGAAGTGGTTGTCGCGCTTGGGAATGAACTGTGGCGCCAGGGAGGCAATCTCTCCCTTGTCGTCGGCGAACAGTGTGTTGTTGGACGAATTGGCCTTCAGGTCAGCCACTTTCATGTAGCTGGCCAAGTCGATGGCCTTGGTGCGCAGCCAGCTCTGCTCCAGCGCGGGGATCGGACGATTCATCAGCGCTTCGGCGATCCACTTGCCGTTTTCCTTGGCGACGATCGGCCCGTGCTGCGTGAAGTACGCCGTAAACGTCCGCGTCTGCATTGAGCCATCGTCGGCACGGTAGCGCACCGCGATCTGACGCGTCTTCACCGGCAGCGATTGCTTGCCGAAGCGGTACAGGTACTTGCCGTTGTGCTTGATGACAGTCTCGGCGAACTGATCCACGGCATCGACGCCGGTAGAAGTGTGCATCCAGCCGATGTGCTTGTTGAAGCCCTGGTAGATGAAAAATTGGCCCCAGGTGGACGCACCGTAAGCATCCAGGCCCGCGTCACTGGACATCTGGGATTCGCTGCGGAAGTTGAAGGTGACGTGCGGGTTGATGAGCAGCAGTGCATGGCCATCAGCGGTGAGTTTGGGCGCGATCGCGATGCCATTGGAGCCGGTTGGATCAATCCAGGTCGCGGGAACCGAACGCGACAGGGCAAGGGCAGTGGACTGGTTGGCACCGTAGAACTTCGCCAGCGCAGCAAGATCGACGCGGGTGATATCGCCACCGATGCTGCCCTCGGTGAAGGACAGCGCCATCCACGGCTCGTAATGCCTGATTACGCTCGGGTGTGCTTGCGGGTGGGTGGCGAGGTACCAGTTCAGTCCGTCTGCCCAGGCGTTCATCAGCTGCTTGAGCCATCCGGGACTGTTTGCATAATCCTTTTTCAATACCACAGGGTCGATGAAGAGCTGTTCACGCAAGTCGGCCCACAGCGCAGACTTGCCCTCGGCCTGAGCAGTCCAGCCCAGGGCCAAAAGCAGGTTCGACTGGACGCGGTGGAAATCGTCTTCGCACTGCGCGTAGATCATGCCGAACACGGCGTCGGCATCGGTCTTGCCGTGGACGTGCGGGATGCCCCAGTTGTCGCGGGTGATGGTGACGGCCTGCGCCTCGCGCTGCAGGCGAGCCTGCTCGGCGGCTGTGGGCGCGGTCGCTGCCCGCGCGGCACCTGGCGTGGCATAGGCCATTGCGCACATTGCACTGACCGCCAAGGCAAGAAGAATCGAAGCTATCCGAATAGCCACAGACCTCATCCCGAATTGCACGATTATTCCCGCGCTCATTCGTTGTAATACGTGGCGCGGGTATACGCATGCCCCAGAAGTCATGCATTCGCTGTCTGCGGATTACCGCCTGGTGAATATTGCATTCGGGAGCGCGCGCAATAGGGACCTGGAATCAGTCGTCGTGCGTGCCCTGCTGCACCAGCCAGCGGCAAGGCATGGTGGAGACGATGAGCAAGCAGGTCATGCGTACCATGGGCAGTCAGCTTGGCCGCCAGATCCTGCGCGGCGTCCTCGGCGGCATCATGGGCGGCAAACGCTGATCCCGCCACCGGCCGACACTCTGGTCCGCACTCGCCAATCCATTTTGCGATCATTCGGCTCATCCCTCGCCCTCGACATGACAGTCCCGCCATGCCAGCAGATCAAGCCGCCGGTACGCGCCTGAGGAACCGGTCCAGCAGATAGCCGAGCACTCCGCCGACGGCGATCGACAGCAGGGCGTAGATCGGCAAGAAGACCAGCGCGAGCGACGCCTGGGCGTCTGCGCGGAGATCCAACTCGTAGTGCCCCAGGCCAGGAAGGCGAAACCAAAGAGCGCGGGCAACACGAGCGACGCTGGGCGCTTGTATGCCAGGCTGCAAGCCAGGATTGCGCCCCAGGCGATGGCGTTGAACCCGCTGACCAACAAGAGCAGGCCAACGCTACCCTGCAGGTATTGTCCCATCCAATCCAGGCCGCCTGGCAGTCGCGCCGCAAACGGCAGGAGCACGCCCATCACGATCACCACGATCCGCGCGTTGCGCATGCTGGCCATGTCAGGGATTATGTGCGTGCGTCCGGCGGGGGTGCCACCACCGTATTTTGATCCTGCATGATCAGCCAGCGTGCGCCACGCTGGACCAGGATGAAGCTGCGGATATGCCGTTCATTGGTGTGCGTTACGCCATCGGGGCTGGTGAACGTGCTCATGCGGCTGGTGACGGTCGCGACGGCGGTATCGCTACCCGCAAACCGCACGTCAAGCGCCTCGATCGTGTCCGACACCCCGTGCAGGAAGCTGCTGTGCACTTGATGCAGCTCCTTGAGCACATCAGCCCGTCCACGGGTGCGACCGCCGTAGGGATTGATGTGATTCCAATCGTCAGTCGTGAAATCGGCGGCATGGTCGAAGCCATGGGAGTTGAAGGCGGCGTAGAACGCCTGGACCGCCTCGCGCACGGGAGCCGCGGAAGGCAAAGTCTGCGCCGACACGGTTATTGGCAAAGCGAGCAGCGCGATCACCAGTACAAAGGATTTCATGTTTCCTCCGGACGCCCAAAGGGCTGATGCCTGAAATCAGCAGCGCGCAGCGCGTGTACTGGACTGGGTTGTCGAGTGGCGGCAATGTCGCCGCGAGAATAGCCCCAATCCTTTGTCCACAGCAGTGACTGCGTGAGCGGGCGGGCACGGTGCACGCCATCCCCGATCCAATGGTTGTGACACGCCTGGCCGCGGCAGCTTCTGGCGACGTGTCCAGCACTCAGAACAACTCGCCCTGCGGAGTGATTGCGCGCGGCGGGACGAAGCGGGTGGTATCCAGGCGCAGCTCGCGCGCGCGGTTGAGGCCGTGCTTGCGGCAGGCGATGTGGAAACGCTTGCGCAGCAGATCGGCGAATACGCCCTGGCCGTGCATGCGGGTGGAAAAATCGCTGTCGTAGTCGCGGCCGCCGTTCATCTGCTGCACCAGGCTTATCACGTGCTCGGCGCGCTGTGGCGCGTGCAGCGCCAACCATTCGCGGAACAAGGCCTTCAACTCGTATGGCAGGCGCACCGTGGTATAGCCGGCCGAACGCGCGCCGGCTGCGGCCGCCTGCTCCAGTACGGCTTCCATGTCGCGGTCGTTCAGCGCCGGGATGATCGGCGCCACCATCACCCCGGCCGGTACGCCGGCCTCGGTGAGCGCGCGGATGGCCTGGATGCGCCGGTGTGGCGCGCTGGCGCGCGGCTCGAGTTTGGCCGCCAGGCGGTTGTCCAGCGAGTTGACCGACACGAAGACCTGCGCCAGGCACTCGCGCGCCATCGGCACCAGGATGTCCAGGTCGCGTTCGACCAGCGCGTTCTTGGTGACGATGGTGCACGGGTGATGGCACTCGGCCAGCAGTTCCAGCACGGCACGGGTCAGGCGCCAACGCTTTTCCACCGGCTGGTAAGGGTCGGTGTTGCTGCCGATATTGATCGGGCTGACCACGTAGCCCGGCTTGCCCAACTCACCGCGCAGCACTTCGGCCAGGTTGACCTTGGCGCGCAACTTCGTCTCGAAATCCAGCCCGGGCGACAGGTTGAGGTAGCCATGCGAGGGCCGCGCGTAGCAGTAGATGCAGCCGTGCTCGCAGCCGCGGTAGGGGTTGATCGCCTGGCTGAAGCCGATGTCCGGCGAGTCGTTGCGGCTGATCACGCTACGCGCGCGTTCCTCAGTCACTTCGGTGAGCGGGCGCGGCGCCTCCTCGTCCAGCAGCGCGCTTTGCCAGCCGTCGTCCTCGGCGTGATGACGGGTCGACTCGAAGCGGCCTTCAGGATTGGACGCGGCGCCGCGGCCCTTGATCAGGCGCGTGGTAGGCAGGGCATCATCGGGGGCTGGAGACACATCGTTCATGGCGACAGTGTGGCAAGGCCGCGTCTCAGCCGAAGCGACAGTCTTGACTCCCTCTCCCCTGGCTCCGCCGGGGGAGAGGGCCGGGGTGAGGGGGCGCTTTGGCTTCGGCTCTCATAATATAGATACTCGTAAGGCGGAGCTCGCCCCCTCACCCCCTCCCTCTCCCCCGACAAGTTGTTCAGACCGGAGACATGGTGGACACATGTTCGGGGACAGGGTGGACACTTTCAGGGCAGCCTTCGGCCGCTGATGGAAGTGTGGTCGATGACGTCGAGCTGGGCAATGCGGGTGGTTGACCAGTA